>Ga0255338_1000482_pt1 | contig 125699 bp, 93 predicted proteins | sample MeOH1_35cm_T4_19_FD_203715 | JGI IMG/M metagenome (GOLD analysis project Ga0255338, IMG submission 203715) | Sandy soil microbial communities from University of British Columbia, Vancouver, Canada - MeOH1_35cm_T4_195 | ecosystem: Engineered > Artificial ecosystem > Sand microcosm > Unclassified... | reverse complement strand
CTAGGGCGTGTATTCAAACCCGATGGAACCGGATAAAGCGAGTCGGGTCGGAGGCGCCACCATGATGTATCCAAGTCGATGGGAGTTGGCGCAGCCGCTGTGGAAGCGGCTAAAAAAATTAACCTGAGCCGGCGCAAAAGCCGGCGAGGGCATAATGGCACAGTTGGAGGGCGGCCGCCGATTGATGATCGGATAATGGTCACGGCGATTTGGTATGTGCTGCGCACCGGTTGTCCCTGGCGAGACGTGCCGCCGCACTATGGTTCGTGGAGTTCGATTTACACGCGGTGGCGGCGCTGGACGGCCAGTGGCTTGTGGCGCCGCTTGTTGGCGCGACTGGCCCGGGGCGCCAAAGGAGTGCTGCGGCATCTGGACTGTTCGCACATCAAGTTGCATCAGGATGGGGCCAATCCCCCGGGTGGGCAGCTGGCGCAAGCCATCGGGCGGACCAAAGGTGGCCTGAACACCAAGCTCGCCGCCGTCGTCGACCAGCATGGCCGGGCGGTCGATGTCGTCCTGGCCCCCGGCCCGCAACACGACCTGCACGCCGTGGCCCCGCTGCGGCGGTGTCTGCGGGCTCACCGGGTCGTGGCTGACAAGGGCTTCGACGCCGATGGTTTCCGCGCCGATCTGCGTGCGCAGGGTTCCAGCTGCTGCATCCCGCCGAGACGAGGCCGCCACCATCCGGCTCGATTCCATCGCGGTTACTACCGGCACCGCCACCACATCGAAAATTTCTTTGGCCGCATCAAAAAATTCCGGCGTATCTCCACCCGCTACGAGAAGCTCGCCCTCACTTTCTTGGCCTTCGTGCAGTTCGCTGCCGCTCTGGATTGGCTCACTCATCGGGTTTGAAGACACGCCCTAATCCCCCACCCGCGCAAACCGCGGCACACGTTTCCCCCCGACCTCCACCGTCTCCACGAACATCGCCGCCGGCCGGACAAACAGCCCGCCGTCGCCATAAAGCGCCTCGTAGACCACGAGCCATTCGCGCGTCTCCGAGTGCAAGGCGAGACCGATGACCCGATAAGGGTTGTTCTTGTAGTGGCGGTAAAGCCCGGGCCGCGGCTCGGAGGGCTTGGCAGGTGTATCCATGCCGGCAAAGCAGCAGATCGCCCGGCAGGATGCAATCCGACGCCGGCCACATTGCGGCCTTGCGCCCGGCCGGCCGGTTCTTTCCTTCAGGCGACCTCCACGCATGTCCTCCACACCTCCTCCCTCCCACCCGACCCAGCGCGCCCTCGGCAGCTTCATCTTCCTGAGCCGGTGGCTGCAGGCCCCGCTCTATGTCGGCCTGATCGTCGCGCAGGGCGTCTATGTCTACCAGTTCTTCCTCGAACTCTGGCACCTGCTGGCCTCGGTGCGCGGCATCGACGAGAAGACCATCATGCTCACCGTGCTGGGCCTGATCGACGTGGTCATGATCGCCAACCTCCTCATCATGGTCATCGTCGGCGGCTACGAGACCTTCGTCTCCCGCCTCAACCTCGACGGCCACCCCGACCAGCCCGAGTGGCTCTCCCACGTCAACGCCGGCGTCCTCAAGGTGAAGCTCGCCACCGCCCTCATCGGCATCTCCTCGATCCACCTGCTCAAGACCTTCATCGAGATCGGCTCCAAGCAGGTCGCCGACAACTCCGTGCTCTGGCAGGTCGTCGTGCACATGACCTTCGTCGTCTCCGCCCTGTTGCTCGCCGTCACCGACCGCATCTCGACCAAGACCGCCCCGAGGCCCGCGCCGGCGCGCACTGAGCCGGGGATGCTGCGAAATGCTCAAAGAGGGACGAGGTTCTTCGGCTCTTCTCATCCCGCCCTCGCGTCACAATATACCGTGAACTTCACGACCAACAGGGGTTTGCTACCGATTGGCCAACCATCGTGGCGATGCAATAAACCGCTCCATAGACCCACCCGCAGGTTAACAGCATCTCGGCGTGCCTCCCAGACCAGTTCCGAGCAGGATTGGGGGCCATCAACGAAGGACTCGCCAACAACATCAAAAGCCCTAGCGTTAACACTGAGATATGATTACGCGGTTCAAAATCGACAATTTCAAATCACTGGTTGATTTCGAGCTTCCATCAGCAGGGCATGAGCTTGGCGGCTTCACCTGCCTCATCGGGCTCAACGGCGCCGGAAAATCCACGTTGCTTCAGGCCTTCGACTTCATCGCTCAAATTGCCACCGGGGGAGTTCAATCATGGCTTGATCACCGTGAATGGAAGAAGAACGAGCTCGTCAGCCATCTGGGCAAGAAAACCCCAATCATCAATTTTACAGTGGAGTTCCAGATCTCAAGCGGTTCCAAGATCGAGTGGACCGCCCGGTTCAACACGACGCAACTGCGTTGCACAGGGGAAAAGATCGTCGTTGGTTGTGAGACAGTGTTAGAATTGGACGAAGGCAAACTGAAGGTATGGCGAAATAATTCCACAGAAGTCCACGAATTTGAAAAGGTGCCCTTTGAGTATCAGGGCTCGGTGCTTTCCACGCTCAAGCTAGCCGATGCACGACTCGAAATAGCCGAGGTCAAGGCGGCGCTGCAAGGATTGCGCTCACTTGAGCTGCTCTCACCACAGTTGATGCGAAAAAAAGCTCGCGCCGCACGTGACATCGGCGCCAGCGGCGAAAAGCTGTCACCCTTCCTCAATCAGCTTCCGTTCGCTCAGCAAAGCGCGCTCTTGAGTGCGCTTAAAGAGTTCTATCCGCAGCTTCGACACTGGAGCGTCAAGGGCTACCGCGCCGGCTGGAAGAGCCTGCGCATCTTTGAGAACTATGCCAAACTGAGTGCTGTCGATGCAGGGCATATCAACGATGGATTCCTTCGCGTGATCGCGATTCTTTCACAGCAATTCACCGATCACCGGGTGCTTTTGCTGGATGAGATTGAGAACGGCATCAACCCCGCACTGGTCGAGAAGCTCATGGATTTTCTCGTGAACCTCGGGCTTAACGGGAAGCAAGTGATCGTTACCACGCACAGTCCGGTCATTCTCAATTTTCTCGACGATGATGTCGCACGCGCCGGAGTGATCTTACTCTACAAGACTGACGATGGCCGCACCCAGGCCCGCCGCTACTTTGATCTGCCAGAAACCGGGTATAAGTTGAAGGCCCTCGGGCCGGGCGAAGTTTTTGTAGACACGGATCTCACCAAGCTGGTGGAGCGGCTTGCTACCGAAGCGGCAGCGGTGTCCACAATCACCGGGAGCGGAAAATGATCTTTGTCGTCTCGGGCGAAGGGCCGAGCGACATCGGCACCTGTGAAAACGGTCAGGGTGAATGTTCGGGGCCTGATTTCAAACGTGGCCCCATGGCGGTGGTCATCGACAAGCTGATAGAAGCCAAAGCCGGATTTCCTTTGGCCACAGGCTCTATGGAATTCGTCTCTGAAGTCCGGCGACTGGAAATCGCCAAGACTACGCTGCCCAGATCATATTTTTTAGGGAAGAAGCGCGACTACGAGGAAGCCTATTACTTCAAGGAAGCGCGTGCCTTGGCTTACATTTCGAAGCAAAAGGCGAATGCAAGTAATTGCCCAGCATCCGCTATTTTGTTCCGGGACGCCGACAGTAACGACCGCGCTGACTATGAAACGGTGTGGAAATCCATTGATGACGGCTTCAAAGCGGAAGGCTTTGAGGAGTTCGGTGTCCCCATGGTTCCGAAGCCGACAAGCGAAGCGTGGCTAATATGCGCGCTCAGGGAGCCGCCCTACCAGCACTGTGCTAAGCTTGAAGTGTCGCTTTCTGGAACCGGTAAGGGGCACCGCCCAGCTAAAGCAATTCTCGAACAACTTCTCAGCTCGCACGGCAAAACGATTGATGAAGTTGCCGACATGTTCGATGAAGGCGTAATCTCGCCGTTTAAAATCGATATGCCGAGTTTCGATCGCTTTCGTATGCGTCTTGAGGAAGTAACAACCCGTATGCTTGGGTGAAGCGATGTCGCAGGTTGCAAACAGCCGCTTCCCGGCTTTGCTCTCCATTCCCTGCCCTTCGTAGTCTGTTCTCCGTCCTCTGATGTCCCTCCCTCCCATCCCTGTCACCGTCCTCACCGGCTTCCTCGGCGCCGGCAAGACCACCCTCCTCAACCGCATCCTCACGGAGCAGCACGGCAAGAAGATCGCCGTCATTGAGAACGAGTTCGGCGAGGTCGGCGTCGACAACCAGCTCGTCATCCAGTCCGACGAGGAAATCTTCGAGATGAACAACGGCTGCATCTGCTGCACCGTGCGCGGCGACCTCCTCCGCATTCTCGGCCGCCTGATGAAGCGCAAGGACCGCCTCGACGCCATCCTCATCGAGACCACCGGCCTGGCCAACCCCGCGCCCGTCGCCCAGACCTTCTTCACCGACCCGGAGATGAAGGAAAACTTCGCCCTCGACGCCATCGTCACGCTCGTCGACGCCAAGCACATCCTCCTCCACCTCGACGATTCGCCCGAGGCCATGAAGCAGATCGCCTTCGCCGACGTCATCATCCTCAACAAGACCGACCTCGTCGCCCCCGCCGAACTCGACGCCCTGGAGAAACGCCTGCACACGATCAACGCCGTGGCGAAGATCCACCGGACGCAGAACGCCGCATTGCCGATAGAAAAGGTGCTCAACGTCGGCGGCTTCAACCTCGAGCGCGCCGTCGAGGTCGACGCCCAGTTTCTCGAAACGGAATACCCCTTCGAATGGGCCGGCGCCTACGAACTCGCCGCCGGCACCCACGAACTTGCCATCGGTCACGGACATGACCACGACCACGGCGATCACGACCATGAGTGCGGCGAAGCCTGCGGCCACGACCACAATTCGCTCGATGTCGTCGTCGCCCCCGTGCGCTCCGCGAATCCCGCCGACCTCGAAACCGTCATCAAAAGCACCGTCCTCGCCTTTTCCGACTGGGAAAAGGCCACGCCCGCCGGCGAGACCATCACCGCCGACGGCAAGCTGCACCGCCTGAAGCTCCACGACGAGCACGGCCACTTCCCCGTGAAGATCGAAAAGGCCGGCCACTACGTCCTCTTCACCGGCCACGACGTGCCGACGCACCTGCACGCCCCCGGTGGCGCCATGCTTCGTTACGGCTGGGACCAGACCTTCCGCCACGAACATTCGCACGACGAGGAAGTTTCCTCCGTCGGCATCGGCGTCGACGGCGAGCTCGACGGCAAGAAGCTCAACGACTGGATCTCGAAACTCCTCCAGACGAAGGGCGGCGACATCTTCCGCATGAAAGGCGTCCTCGTCGTGAAAGGCACGAAGAAGCGCCTCGTCTTCCAAGGCGTGCACATGCTCTTCGACGCGAAGTTCGACCGCGAGTGGAAGGACGGCGAGAACCGCACCAACACCCTCGTCTTCATCGGCAAGAACCTCGACCGCGCCGCCCTCACCGAGGGTTTCAAGGCCTGCTTGGCGGGCTGATTCTCCGGCGGCGGACAGCTGCCTATGGAGATTCGCGTATTACTGAGTCTCGTTTAACCTGATGACACCATTCGATTGTAGGTCGGGGCTTATCCCCGACTGTTTCTCCGGCGCGTCGGGCGTAAAGCCCGACCTGCAAGAGCGTCGATCTATGTCATCGTAGTGCGCAAGACTCAGTAGCCTGACGGGCCAGCGAACCTCAATAAGCCTCGGGATAGCCTGGGCTGGCTGGCCTGTCGTGAGGAGTTTTTCCTTGGCGGGGCAGACTTTAACCCCAGCCGCCGTTTTGCATTCGCCAAGCATGCGGCCCTTCCCACGCTCGGCGGTGTGGAGACCCGTCCGCTTTCATCCCAACGCTTGTTCTGGTTGCTGCAAATCGGCGGCTGGCTGCTGGTCACACCCTTTGCCATCAGCATCTCCGCGCTCGTCTTCCAGCATCCCGGCATGATCATCGTCTTCGGGGTGCTCCGCCAGGCGTTCGGCTTCGGCCTGACCTTGGGTCTCTGGTGGCTCTACCGGCGCTGGCCGGCCGCCAGCTTCAAGCTCACCCCGCACGCCTGGAAGATCGTGCTGGCCTGCCTCCTGGCCGCCGTGGCCGACATGCTCCTCACCGACGCCGTCCATTTCGCCCTGGCCCTGCCGCCCATTCCCCCATTCGTCGAGCACGGCACGCTGTTCTCCCGGCTCGCGCTTTATGTCGCGTGGAGCGCGCTCTACTTCGTCATCCGGCAGGAAATCGAGACCCGGGCGACCGCCTTGCGACTCGCCCGCGCCGAGGCGACCAACCGCGAGGCGGAACTCCAGCTCCTCCGCGCCCAGGTCAATCCCCATTTCCTCCTCAACGCCCTCAGCACCATCATCGGCGAGGCGGAGGAAAACCCCGCCGCCGTCATCTCCACCACGCACGCCGTGGCCGACTACCTGCGCTATTCGCTCGGCCAGCGGACGCACCGCGCGCGGTTGGGCGCCGAACTCGACGCCATGGGCCACTACCTCGCCGTCGAGGCGGCGCATTTGCGGAACCACGGCCTGGATTGGAAGATCGAGGTTGGGGACGATGCCCGCAGCGCCCTCACCCCGACCGCGCTCGTCCAGCCCCTCGTGGAAAACGCCATCAAATACGGCATCCGCTCGTCAGCCCGCCCGCTCCGGCTTCGCATCCAAGCCGCCATCCGCGATGACATGCTGGAGGTGGCCGTCGAGAACACCGGCGAATGGCTCCAACGCAAACCCGGCGAAAGGGCGCGCGACTCGACGGGCATCGGCCTGCACAACGTCCGCCGCCGGGTCATCCTGCTCTGCGGCGAACGATCCTCCCTCGAGGTCTTGACCCCGCCCGGCTGGGTGCGGATCGAGGTGCGCCTGCCCTTCGAACCGGCGCCGGCCGACGCCTGAGCGCGTAAACGCCCAGACCGGAGCCGTCTCTTTCCGCTCCGACACATTCGGATCGATTCGCGTCATTCGCGGGCTGTTCTCCATTCGACTCTGGTCCGGCGCACTGCAGGCTTGGCGCAGCGGGCCGATTCGTGACAATGTCCGGTCCCGCCCCTTACCCTCATGAACCGTCGCACTTTCGTCTCCTCCGCGCTCGCCACCGGCGCCGCGCTGCTCACCGGCACGGCGCGCCTCTCCGCGCAGTCCCCCGCGCCCGCGGCCGGCCCCTTCAAGCTGAACTACGCCCCGCATCCGGGCATGTTCAAGGCTCACGCCGGCGACAGCCTCATCGACCAGATCAAGTTCGCCGCCGACCAGGGCTTCACCGCCTGGGAGGACAACGGCCTCGCGAACCGCCCCGTCGCCGAGCAGGAGCTGATCGGCCGGACGCTGGCCGACCGCAAGATGCACATGGGCGTCTTCGTCGCCTACGCTAATTTCGACGAACCCGCCTTCGCCGTGCCCGACGCCGCCAAACAGGAGGAAATCCTCGGGAAGATCCGCGAGGCCATCGGCGTCGCCCAACGCTGCGGCGCCCGCTGGTTCACCGTCGTGCCCGGTTCCGTCGACCAGCAGACCAACAAGGGTGACAAGTGGAACAAATATGGCGGCTCCCGGCTGGCCGAGGGTTATCAGACCGCCAACGTGATCGATCTGCTGCGCCGGTGCGCCGCCCTCATCGAACCGCACCACCTGACCATGGTCCTCGAGCCGCTGAACTGGTATGCCAACCACGGCGGCACCTTTCTCCAAAAATCCGATCAGGCCTTCGCCCTCTGCCGCGCCGTCGACAGTCCCGCCTGCAAGATCCTCTTCGACCTCTACCACCAGCAGATCACCGAGGGGAATCTCATTCCCAACATCGACCGCTGCTGGACCGAGATCGCCTACTTCCAGAGCGGCGACAATCCCGGACGGAAGGAACCCGGCACCGGCGAGATCAATTACCGCAACGTGTTCGGTCATCTGAAGAAGAAGGGGTTCACCGGCGTCATCGGCATGGAGCACGGCAACTCGCTGCCCGGCAAGGAAGGCGAACTCGCCGTCATCCGCGCCTACCGCGACGTGGATACGGCCTGAGCCGGCGGCTTCATTCGCGGTGGGTCCGATACCCCGAAACTGGCTTCGGCTTGGTTTGAGAGACGGCGAGCGAAAGAGACGCCGGTCGAAGACCGGCGCTACGTAACGCCAGTCTTCGACTGGCGTGCATGCAGCGTTGGCCATGAAAGACACGGCGAGGTGTTTCGTCCTGGAGCCACGGCGACCGGGCCGTGGAATCCCAAGCCGGTGCTTGCTCCGGGACATTGGACCCACCGTCAGTAAAATCGGCGTTTACGTTTATGTCGGTCAATGACCGACACACCCCTTGCCTTCTCCGCCCGGTGCGCTGTCATCACTCCCGGCCATGCCACGCCCTTGGCTCATCCTTCTGCTGTTCGTCGGTGCGATCTCCGCTCGCGGCCAGACTGCGTCCGGACCGACCCTAAGCCTCGATCCGATCACCGTCACGGCCCAGATGCGCGGCCAGGCCGCGACCGACGTGCCGATCACGCTGACGGCCTACACCGGCCGCTTTCTCGAATCCGTCGGCGCCACGCGCTACGAGGACCTCGCCCCGCTCGTGCCGGGGCTCTTCATCTCCGTCCAGTCCCCCAACAATCCGAGCATCAACCTGCGCGGAATCAGCACCGACGTGACCGACCCGCGTGCACCGATGCGCGTCTCGGTGTTTCAGGACGGCGTCCCCATCAGCCGCACCACCGGCAATGTGGTCGAGCTGTTCGACCTCGATCGCATCGAGGTGCTGAAGGGCCCGCAGAGCACCCTCTTCGGCCGCAGCGCGGAGGCGGGGGCGCTGTCGCTGCATTCGCGCCGGCCCGAGCCAGGTGCCTCCGGCCGCCTCACGCTCGGCACAGGCGGTTTCGGCGCACGCACGGTGTCCGGTTTCTACAACACGCCGCTCGGCTCCGATCGCCTGCTCGGCCGCGTCGCCTTCACCTCCACCCGCCGGCATGGCACGGCGGCCAACCTCGTCGACGGCTCCGACCTCAACGGCCGCGAGACCGTCGCCGTGCGTCCGTCGCTCCGCTGGCTCGCCGCCGACGGTGACACCACGCTCGATCTCGTCCTCAACTGGCAGCGCGACACGCCGCCGGGCACCGCGCTCAAGAGCGGCGTCATCCCCACCTCGCGCGGCGACACCGACCCCTTCACCGCCGCCGAGCTCAACCGCGGCGCGGCCCTCGGACTCGACCGCACCGTCTGGGGGGCCGCCGCCATCCTCACCCACACCCTTTCCCCCGCCTGGAGCATCCACGCGGTCACCGGCTGGCGCGAATTCGACTCCTACGAGAAATTCGACGGCGATGGCTCGCGCCTCTTCCTCCTCGAGTCCTCGGACCGCTCCGCCGGCCGTGAATTCAACCAGGAAGTGCGCGTCCACTACGACACCGGCGGCCGGTTCTCCGCCTTCGGTGGCGTCAGCTACGCCCGCGAACGGGCCGCTCAGCGGATCGGCGTGCACACGGATGAGCGCCAGGCCTGGCCTTTTCTCTCCGGCGATTTCCGCGCCCGACTGCTCGTCGCGGGCCTGCCGTCTCCGCTGGTGAACACCGCGGTGCCGGTGATGGCCCCCTTCGCCCCGCAAGCCGCGCTGCCCGCCGGTTTCGCGGCCTTCGCCGCCGTGCCATCCCTCGCCAGCCTCGCGCCCCGCGCCGGCGCGCCGTTGAAAGCCCGGCACGACGACTACTATTTCCAAGACGCCGCACTCGACAGCTCCGACGTTTTCCTCGACGGCACCTGGCGCGTGACGGACAAACTCGAACTCACCGCCGGTGCCAGGCTCTCCGTCGAGGAACAGACCACGGGCTATCGGGTCGATCCCGGCCCCGTGCCTTCGACGCTCGGGTTCATCTTCAGCGCCGCGCCGAATTTCGCCGTCGCCCCCACTGCGGGCAGGCTCGCCGATTCCGACCGCGCCACCGGCTGGGCCGGGCGCCTGGTCGCCCGCTGCACGCTCACCCCCGATCTCAATGCCTATGCCAGCGTCTCCCGCGGCCGCCGGCCCGAGGCGCTGGTGATCACCTCCAACGACCGCTACCGCGTGAGCGAGGAATCGATCGTCAACGTCGAGACCGGCCTCAAGGGCCGGGCCCTGCGACACCGGCTCATCTACACCGTCGCCCTCTTCGAATATCACTACCGCCACTTCCACACGCTCGTGCAGGATCCGGCCAACGCCGCCCGCTACCTCGCCATCGACGCCGGCCGCGCCACCGGCCGCGGCGGCGAGTTCTCCCTGCAAGGCCTGGTCAATCCCGCGCTGCAACTTTTCGCCACCTACGGCTACACCGACGCCACCTTCGATGCCACCGACGACAACGGCCGGCCGCAGCAATACGCCGGCTCCACCCTGCGGCTCACCGCCCGCCACACCGCGGCCGTCGGCGCGACCCTGACGCGCGAGGTCGCCGGCCGGGGCCACTTCACCCTCACCCCGGTCTGGCAATACCGCTCCGGGCATTATTTCGACGATGACAACGCCCAGCTCGGCGGCAGCCTCCACCAAGGCGGATTCGCCCGCGTGAACCTGCGGCTCGCGTGGCGCAGCCCCGGCCGGAACTGGGAAGCCGCGATCCAGGTCGACAACCTCTTCGACAAGAAATTCCTCATCGACGCCGGCAACACCGGCGCCGACTTCGGCATCCCGACCTACATCCGCGGCGAGCCCCGCCTCGTCAGCTTCGAACTCACCCGCCGGTTCTGAGGTTGATTGCAGGGCCGCACCTGTCTCGTCTGATAAAACTCCAAAGGGCTGGGCCGCAGCATGCGTCGCGCAGGACGACTGAATCCGGTCGTTGCTGGTTGTATTCGTCCGAAGAACTGTCCGACTCCGTGCATTGCTCAACGAGAGGAGTGCTTCGTGAACAGTGGGAAAAGGGGCGCTCGCCGCCCCATAACCAACCATACGATGACCCATCCCACCCGTTTTTTCGTGCTGTTCCTCGGCCTGCTGGCCCCCCTTTTCGTCCGGGCGCAAACCCTGGTGGTCGAACTCAACTTCGACTCCAGCGATTTCACCCAGACCGGGACGGCCGGCACCACGTTCAGCCCTTATCAAGGCACCGTCACGTTCGACACCGGCGTCGGTGGCGGCACGGCCGCCGTGTTCGATGGCAGCACCAGCCTGCAGGCCAGCGATACACCGGTGACCACCGCCCTGACCGTCTCGTTCTGGATGAAAACCACGACCGACAACGGCCTCATCGGCGACCAGTGGTATCACGGCGCGGGACTGGTCGATGGTGAACTCGGCGGCGACACGACCGACTGGGGCCTCTCCCAGATCGGCACCCAGCTGGCCTTTGGCATCGGTTCCTCCGACACGACTATTTTCTCCACCAGCAGCGTGAACACCGGGAACTGGATCCATGTTGCCGCGACTTGGGACACCTCGGGCACCATGAATCTCTACCTCAACGGCAGTCTCGACACCACGTATGGCATAGGCAGCTCGGACCTGCGCGACACGACCAACCCGTTCTTCATCGGCCAGGACCTCGGCGGCGGCACCTACACCGGTTCGCTCGACGAGATCCGGATCTACGACAGTGCGCTGAGCGGCGGGCAGATCTCCGCCCTGGCCGCCATCCCTGAGCCCTCGACTTATGCCCTGCTCGCCGGGGTTGCGGTGCTGGGCCTGGCGGTCATCCGCCACCGCGTCAACCGCGCCTGATTCTCACGTCACCATCAAGCTTTCCCAGCCCGGCCGTTGCGCCGGGCTTTTTTCTGCTCTACTCGCTACCCACTACCCGCTACTCGCTACACCCACATGAATTTCGCCAAACACTGGGCCGCCACCCTCGACGACTACGTCATCGACCTCGCCTGGTCGCCCGACGGCTCCATCCTCGCCGTCGCCTCCGCCGCCGGCGGCATCACCCTCTACGACGCCACGACCGGCGCGGTTAAACACACCCTCGCCGGCCACGCCGACGGCGCGAACGCGCTGGCCTGGATGCCTGGTGGCACGGGTCTCCCGACCCGTGATTCGTCCGAACCCACGGGTCAGGAGACCCGTGCCACTCTCCTCGCCACCGGCGGCCAGGACGGCTGTGTGCGCTTCTGGGATGCAGTCACCGGCGCTCAAACCGCCGAGACAAAATTGGGCAACGCCTGGGTCGAGCAGCTCTGCTGGAGTGCGGCTGGAGACGCGGCGACCTCGCCGCGTTCCGACCGCGCCGAGGTCGGCGCGGCTCCAGGCCAGCTTCTCTTCGCCGCGGCCGGCAAGAAACTTGTCGCCCTCCATGCCGACGGCTCGATCACGCACACTTTTCCCGACGCCCCGAAAACGATCAGTGCCCTCGCGCCGGCTCCGTCCTCCGTCCTCCGCCCTCTCTCCTCTGTCGTCGCCTCCGCCTGCTTCGGCCACGTCGTGGTGTGGGACACCGCGAGCTTCACGGCGGTGAAGGAATTTCCCTACAGCAACGCCATCCTCGCGCTCACCTGGTCGCCCGACGGACGCTGGCTGGTCGCCGGCTGCCACGACAACTCCGTCCACCTCTGGGTGCCGGCCGAGGACCTTGAGCTGCACATGAGCGGCTACGAGACGAAACTCGCGGAACTTTCCTTCAGCCAGGATTCGAAGTGGCTCGCCACCGGTGGCGGGCGCGATGCCTGCGTGTGGGACTGCGCCGGCGCCGGTCCCGAGGGCCGCGAACCGCTGCTGCTGCCGCAGACCGCCCGCACCACGGCCGTCGCGTTTCAAAACCGCCACAGCTTGCTCGCCACCGGCGATGCCGACGGCACCTTTACGCTCTGGGCTCCCACCCGCAAGAACCCGATGGTCGCCGAGGTGAAGATGCCCGCTGCCGCCACCAAATTCGCCTGGCGGGCCGACGATGCACTCCTCGCCGTCGGCACAACGAAGGGCGCGGTCTACGTTTTCAAGACGGAGTGATCGGCCGAAACGAGATCGGTGAGTGAGGGGATTTATGCCCCGACTCGACCGGCGCGGCCCATTCTGTCGGGGCGTAAGGCCCCTCCCACAACTATTGATCCCCCTTGGCCTATCCGAATATCGATGGGCTTTGCGGTAGGGCGCACCGGCCCGGTGCGCCGCGGCGGGGCGAGCCGCCCCGCCCTACCCAGACGCAGGCCGAGCAGGTTGTTATTCGGATAATCTCTTAGCCGATCGGCCCGGCACACCCGGGTGACATCGGTCCGCGGCACTGTGCCCCAAGGAATCATCCGCCGCAGTTGCGCGATCGCGGCACGTGACCATCGTGACGCGCCATGTCCTCCGCCGCCCTTACCACCCGCCACCTGCTGCTCGCCCTCGCGGTCGTGGCCATCTGGGGCTGCAACTTCGTGGCCATCAAGGTCGCCTTGCACGATCTGCCGCCGCTGCTGCTCTGCACGCTGCGCTTCGTCTTCGTCGCGTTCCCGGCGGTGTTCTTTTTGCCCCGACCCGCGGTGCCGGTGCGTCACCTGCTCACCTACGGCTTCCTGATGTTCGCCGGTCAGTTCGGTTTCCTGTTCCTCGGGATGAAACTCGGCATGCCGGCCGGCCTCGCGTCACTGGTTCTCCAGTTCCAGGTCTTCGTCACGCTGGGACTTGCCGCCTTCGTCCTGAAGGAACGGCTCGCTCCCACCCAGATCGCCGGGGCGCTCGTCGCGGTCGCGGGCTTCTCCGTCGTGGCCGCGCATTCCGCCGGCCGGCAGAACGGCGGCGAGGTCAGCGCCGCCGGCCTCGTCTGCATTTTGCTGGCGGCCGTGTCGTGGGGCTTCGCCAATTTCACCTCCAAGCGCCTGGGCCGGGTCAACCCGCTCGCGCTGGTCGTGTGGGGCAGCCTCGTGGTGCCCGTGCCGATGGGACTCGCCTCCCTCGCTCTCGAGGGGCCCGCCCTCATCACGCACAGTCTCGCCGCAGTGAGCCTGCCCGCGGTGCTGAGCCTCGCGTTCATCGTCTATGTCTCGACCCTCGTGGCCTACTCGCTCTGGAGCTGGCTGCTCGCCCGCCACCCGGCGTCCACCATCACGCCGTTCGCGCTGCTTGTGCCCGTCTTCGGGATGCTCAGCTCGGCCCTGGCGCTCGGCGAAGCGCTGCCCGCCTGGAAACTGCAGGCCGCCGCCCTCGTCATCGCCGGCCTCGCCCTGAACGTGTTCGGCCCGCGCCTCCAAGCCGCCGTGCCCGCGCTCGGCCGGGGCTGAGGCCATGAGCGGGACCTGTTGGGTCCTCAGGTTTCAAGTTTCAGGTTTCAGCTTTCGTTTCTTCTCACGCCGTCGCCGGTCCGCCGCCTTTGCCCGACGGCGGATAAAACCGCAGGACGAGGCAGGTGATCAGGACCAGGACACCAACGCCGGGCAGACTCCGCATGACGCTCTGCACGGCCCAGTCCACCGGCGGCCGGCCGCCGATCAGCGCCGGGAAAACCGAGGCGGCCACCAACGCCGCCCCCAAGCCGGCCAGGTAGGCGGGAACGGCCATGAACCAGCGCACACCCGCCCGCGAAAGCAGCAACCGCACAACCAAGACGAAAACCAGCAGCTGGATCGTCAGCATGATCCCGCCCGAGGGAGTGGGATGCCGGGTCAGCGCCCAGTTCAGCCACGGGGCGATGAGCGCGACCAGCCACGCGGTCGTCACCCGCCCCCACAACGCGGCCAGCAGCGGAGCATAGAACATCGGCAGCAATCTTACCCCGAGCCGCGAGGTCTCCGGCACCGGCAGCACGTGGATCAGAAACGGAAACATGAGCGAGAGGGCCAGCAGGATCCCGAGCTCGCGGGCGAGCGAGACGGTGAGAAAGCGGGGCAGCGGATGGGCGACGGAGGGCACGGACAAGGAAAATGTCCGGCCCGTCCACGATTTCAAACACTTCCATTCCATGCTTCCCTGCCCTCAGGTTGGTCTTCTGGTGGACGGGCACGTCCCTGTGCCCGCTTTGGGTAACGGTCGCACCTCGCAAGCTCCCTGCCGGCAGAGGGACCTGCCGGCCCACCTCCTTGTTATGTCCACAACGGACTTAAGCGGTTTCTACTCGTCCGGAGCAAAACGCGTTTTGCGGGCAGGGGCTGCCTCGTTCCCGCCTCAGCGTTCGAAACGGAAACCTAGCATCCAGCTGATGCCGGGAATGGGGTAGCCGGGCGTGTAGGCGAAGTCCCGGTCGGTCAGATTCTCCCCGGAGAGGTAGATTTCCCCGCGCTGCGCATCACCCGCGCCCCAGGAAAACCGCCGCGCCAAACGCGCGTTCAACAGGAACTGCGGCCCCACCCGCACCGGGTTCACGGCGCCGACCGACCGGCCCGCACTGTAGACATGCATGGCGGAGGTGTAGCTGCCGTCGGTGCTCAGGAACCATCCCCGCGCGATCCGCCAGTTGAGCCCGCCGGTGAAGGTGCTTTTCGGAGCATAGGGCAGCCCGGCCGGATCCGCGCGCAGCAGCGAGGCGCCCAGAAACACCGCCAGCCCCTCGACCGGCGAGGTCTCGATCATGGCCTCGACGCCCTCGGTCCGGTAGGAGCCGAGGTTGGTGTAACGCGGCGGCGGAGGCGGCGGAAACGCGATCACGTAGCGGTTCTGCACCTCGTTCCGGAACAGCGTCAACGACGCGGAGGTGCCGGCATTGAACGCGTGCCTCACCCCCAGCTCGAATTGATCGGCTTCCTCGGGATCCAACCCGGTCCAGCTCGTGCCGAGCGCGGGGATGAACTGCGACAGCGCCCGGACCTCGAGCCCGGGATAGTTGACCGCGCGGCTGAACCCCGCGCGCCAGGTGGTGGCGCCGGTCGCCGCCACCAACCCCGCCTGCGGCGCCCAGCGCGAGCCGAGCGCATCGTGCTCATAAAAGCGCGCGCCCAGCGAGGGCGTAAGATCCACGTTTCCTATCGCCAGCGTGTGGTTGACGCCGGCATACGCGGAAAAGATCCGCGCCGTGGCCGGACCGAAGACATTCGGCTGTGCGGGGGCCGGCGGAATGGAGGCGCTGGTGCCGCGGTCATAGTCGAGATCGGCACCGGTGAGGATTTCGCCGCCCGCCCACAGGCGCAGGGTCTCGCGCCAGCGCACGCCGTAGAGCCGCCAGTCGTTGCGGCTGTCCGCGTTGCCCGAGAACTGCCGCCTCGTCCAGTTGCCTTCGCCCTCGTTCACATAGGCGCGCAGCGAACCCTCGGCCCGCGGATAACGGTAGTCGAGCGCGGCGATATGCAGCCAGTCGGCGGTCTCATAGGTCTCGCCCTTCGTGGAGGGCGGACCGGCGGGCGCGCCCGCCACCCCGGGATCGGTGGTGAGATTGCGCGTGCGGTTGACCTTGTAGCTCAGGTTCCAACGCGGCGACAGTTCCCAACCCAGCCGCAGAAAATAATTCTCCAGCCGCCCGTCCGAATCGGGCCGCTCGCCGTCCGAGCGCCGGAGGCTCTGGTTCAGGTAAAAATCGAACGCCCCCTGCTTGGAGCCGTAATCGAGCCGCTCGACGACGGTCCCGAAGCTCCCGGCGGCGACCGTGCCGCGCAGGATATGTCCGGACTGCTCGACGCGCGGGGTGACGATGTTCACCGCCGCAAAGGTATTGCCAAACTCCAGCGGGGCGGCCCGGGGATGCACCGCGATGCCGGCCGCGGCGTCGATCGACATCAGGTCGAGCAGCGGGTGGTTGAAGACGCCGTTCATCTTCGGCACGCCGTCGACCAGGGTCTTGATCTCTCCGCCCGGGCGGCTGGCGCCCATACCGCGCAGAAACACCGCCCCGCCCTCGCTGCCGCCGAAGGCGCCGACCTGGTTGTAGCGGGTGATCGTCACGCCCGGCGTGCGGCGCAACGCGGAGGCAAAGTCGAGCGCCGCCATGTCCCGGAGCTGCGCCTCGCCGATAGTCGTCGCCGCGGAGGCGAAACGGTCGATCTGCGGCAGGCCCGTGAGCGGCCGTTCCACCACTTCGAAGGGCGGCAGCTCCAGCGGCGGGCCGGAATCGCGGGCATCCGCCGGCTGGGCCGGAGCCGGGAGGTTTGCGGCTGCGACCAGGCCGAATAGGGCGGTGAGGCGGAGAAAGGCTCGTTTTTGCATGTGGATAAAACCGACGGAACGCGGAAGTGAAACGTCTCCCCCCGGCTGGACAAGCGAAACGGGCGGTTAAGACAAAGAGTGCTATCTCAGTTTCTTGCGTTTGGTAGCTGCCGCCCGCGGCAAGCCGCGGCGTTTATTCAAACCCGTCGTCATTCCGAACGAAGTGAGGAATCTCCCGCAGCGAAAGCAATATCACCTACGAACGTCGAGATTCCTCACTTCGTTCGGAATGACAGGAAATGGGCATTTGTTGGGGTGAATGCCCGCCCTAGAAATCCAGGCCGAAGAGCAGCTTGAGCCTCGTATAGTCCACCGCCTTGCCGTCGGGACTCCCGCGACGCAGCTCATGTCGGAGGGCGGTGCTGAGCGTCTTGGTGAATTTCTTGGTCAGCTCGATCCGGTTCTCCCAGCCGTCCTCCTGCGTGCTGATGGAGTAATAGTAGATGCCGCGCTGCACGACCAGCAGGCTCCACGGCAGCTTCAGTTCGTTCTCGATGAAGGCCGATTCCGACCGGCGCGAGCTGTGGTCATCCGCCCCGGGAACGAGGCTCCACACGTCGAAGATGTTCTCGGAGAGCCCCGTGCGCACCTTGACTTTCTCCTTCGCAAAGAGGTTCAGGCCACCGCCGATTTCCTGCTGCACCAGCACGTAATCGTTCGGCACACCAAGACGGAAACTCGCCCGGCTCCACTCCAAGGCCGGTCGGTAGAGGGCGAAGCCCTTGCCACGGAAATCATGCCGCCACAGACCGTCGGCCTTCACCATGTCTGTCGTGGTCCGCTCGTCGGTCTGGCTGAAGTCATAACGTCCCTTCAGCTGCACCTCGTTGGCCTTCCATTTGCGCTGCAGCTGGAGATCCAGCGAAATATTCCTCCGTTCCGCGGCATCAGTCACCACCTCCGACGAGAAGGCGAACCGGCCGGTCCACGGCTTGAATCCGGCGCGCAATTTTGCCGCCAACCGCGCCAGGGAGAGGCTCACCCGGTATTCCTCGGCGATTTCCTTTTGCTCCGCAACCTCCGGGCTCTCGCCGCCCGCCGGAGCGGCGGCCGGCGTCTTGGCCGCCACCGTGGCGGGGGGCACGGCGCTTTCAGCCGGCTTGTCCGCGGGGATGACCACGGCCCCGGCCACCGGCACGCGCAGGAGACCGAAGCGATCAGACTGGAACACGAGGATCTCCTTCGTCTGCTCGACCAGCCGGCCCTGCACCCGGTCACCGTCCGGGTAGACCAACACATCGCGCGCAAGGGCGGGCACCGGCGCCTCGGCCGCCCAAACTGACGCCGCCCCGACGAGACAAAACAACAGGCCGGCCAGCAGACCGGAGTGAAATTTCAATCGCACACACATTATTGCTACATCCGACGTAACCGACTCTCCTTTGTTTCAAAGTATTTTCGTCGCAAAGCGGAAAATAATTGCCCGCAGCGACCCGGTCACCGGATCGCGCCTTTGACTCCGGTCAAGCAAACGGAATTTCGAAATTGCCTGGCCGGATGCTGGGCGCACATTCCCCGCGTGCGCCGCCGCATTTCCATCATCGCCCTCTGTCTGGCCTGGCTCTGCGCCAACGGCACGATCTGGAACGTGGTGCAGGTCGTCGCGTGGGCGAAGATGTTCCGTGACTACTCGCAGGTGATGCCGGTGGCCCAGGCGCTGCAGATCACCTTTGACGGCAGCGCCCCGTGCGAACTCTGCCATTTCACGGAAAAGGCGCAGGACTCCGCCCGTGAGCAGCTGCCGCACGAGACCGCATTGAACGGCGCCGAAAAAATCCTGTTGGCGACCGAGTCCACCCCCACCTTTGTGCTGGCCGCACCCGAATCTGCCTGGCCGGGCGTCGTGCACGACGCCGGCCCTGCGCGCACCGACCCGGTGCCCGTGCCTCCGCCGCGCGTCTGACGCGCCCTCCCCACACGCCGCCGCCAGTCCTGCCCCCCCAGCCGGACGCGGTGTTTCCCGTTCCCAATGCCACCGGAGCCATGCTCCGCGCGCGCTCGTTTCCTCCCTCGTTTCACCCTGTCCACATGTCTACGATTTTCCGTCCACCCCTCCTTCTCTCCCTCGCCGGCTTGCTCGCCGTCACCGGATCCGCCACCGCGGATCGCACCGATCCCGACGTCCTCAGGCTGGCTCCGCTCGTCGTCACCGGCGCGCACACGCAACAGCCGCTCGTTGTCACCACCGACCCGCAGGCCCCTGCCCAGCCCGTGCCGGCCCACGATGGCGCCGACGTCCTCAAAAATATCCCCGGCTTCTCGGTCATCCGCAAAGGCGGCACTGACGGCGATCCTGTGCTCCGCGGCCTCGCCGGCTCGCGTCTCGGCGTGCTGATCGACGGCGAACACCTCTTCGGCGGCTGCGGCAACCGCATGGACCCGCCCACCGCCTACGTCTTCCCCGCCGCCTACGACCGCATCACCGTCATCAAGGGCCCCCAGTCCGTCCTCCACGGTCCCGGCAACACCGCCGGCGTCGTGCTTTTCGAGCGCGACTACCGGCGCCTCGTCTCGCCGGAAGCCGGCCTGAACGCCTCCGCCACCGCCGCCAGCTTCGGCCGCATCGACGGCGTGCTCGACGCCCGCGCGGGAAATCCATCCGCGCAAGCCCGCGTCACCGCCACCACCACCCGCGCCGACGACTACGAGGACGGCGACGGCCGCAGCGTCCATTCGGCCTACGAACGCTGGAGCGCCAACGCTTCCGCCGCGTGGACGCCCGACGACCGGACTTCCCTCGAATTCTACACCGCCCGCAGCGACGGCGAAGCCGCCTACGCCGATCGCACGATGGATGGCGTGGAGTTCGCCCGCGAGAACTACGGCCTCCGCCTGCGCCGCGAACACCTGTCCCCTCGCCTCGCCGGCTTCGAGGCCCGGTTCTATTACAATTATGTCGACCACGTGATGGACAATTTCAGCCTGCGACCCTTCGTGCCGTCCATGATGATGCCCGGCCGGGCCGTCTCCAATCCCGACCGGCTCACCACCGGCGGCTTGGCCCAGTTGATCTTCACGCCCACGGCGGATCTCAAGTTCACCGCCGGCCTCGATACCCAGCGGAACATCCACACCGTGCGTTCCACCGCCAACGAAACAACCGATCCTTACGGGGCGAAATCACGGTTACGGGACGCGAAGTTTGTCCAGGGCGGCGCCTTCGCTGAGGGCACCTGGACGCCGGGCCCGGGCCGCCGCCTCATCGCCGGCGCCCGTCTCGACCAATGGCAGGTCACCGATTCCCGCACCAACGTCATGCTCTCCATGATGAGCACGGCGCCCAATCCCGGCGCGGGCCGCACCCGCGAGAGCGATCTCGCCAGCGGCTTCGTGCGCTACGAACACGATCTCGTCACCCGGCCTCTCACGCTCTTCGCCGGACTGGGCCGCGCCCAGCGCTTCCCCGACTACTGGGAGTTGATCAAGAACGAGAGCGCCGCGACCGTCAGCGCCCTCGGCACCCGGCCCGAGACGACGGTGCAGCTCGACACCGGCGCCCTCTACCACCGCGGTTCCTTGGATTTCAGCCTGTCCCTCTTCGTCGCCGACTTCGACGATTTCATCCTCGTCCAAAGCAATTACGCCAAACCCGCGGGCATGATGGGCACCCGCAACACCGTCATCACGCGCAACATCGACGCCTCCACCTTCGGCGGCGAGGCCGGCCTGGCCTGGCGCGCGGGCGACCATTGGAAGCTCGACGCCTCCCTCGCCTGGGTGCGCGGCGAAAACGACACCGACTCGCGCCCCCTCGCCCAGTTGCCCCCGCTCGAGGCCCGCCTCGCCCTCGCTTATGCGCAGAAAACCTGGTCCGTCGGCGGCCTGTTGCGCGCCGTCGCGGCCCAGGACCGCGTCGCCGTCAACCAAGGCAACATCGTCGGCCAGGACATCGGCCGCTCGGCCGGCTTCGCCGTGCTGTCGCTCAATGCGAGCCGGAAGATCTCCACCCGCGCCCGCGTCTCCGCCGGCATCGACAACCTGCTCGACCGGACCTATGCCGAACATATCAGCCGCGCCGGCAGCGCCATCGCCGGCTTCACCCAGGCCACCCGGGTCAACGAACCCGGAAGAACTCTCTGGCTCAAACTCGACCTGACCTATTGATTCCCACCATGAAAGCACTCCTCCGTTTCCTCCTCACGCTGCTCGCCCTGAGCTTGCCGGCGGCGCTGTCCGCCGCTGAAAAGCCCGCCGACCAACCCAAGAACTGCGGCTGCGCCTGCTGCAAGGACAAGGAAGTCTGCTGCTGCAACGCCGGGAAGGCCGCAGCCGATCAACCCGTCACCCATCCGCTCAAGGGCGTGATCGTGGCCGTCATGCCCGAGAAGACCGCCTTGCTCGTGAAGCACGAGGCGGTGCCGGGCGTGATGCGCGCCATGACGATGATGTTCAAGGTCGAGCCGGCCGTCCTCGAAAAGGTGAAACGCGGCGATGCCCTCCACGCCCGCATGGGCAAGCGCGAAGACGGCTGGTGGCTGACCGAGATCGAGGTCGTGCCGCCGGCGAAATAAAGACCCCCGGGGCCAGCCCCGTGGATTGGCCAAGACAACCCGCGGGCGAGGTCGCCCGCGCTCCAGTGTTTCGTCCTGGAGCCACCTCGCCGTGGAATCCCTAACCGACGGGCATTGGATCCACCGTCAGTAATCTTCAATATTTGGCCAGCTGCCCCAAGCGCCGCCCGACCTGCGTCAGTCGGTGGCGGGCGGCGCCGCAATCTTTTTCAGCAACTCTATCGCGACGACGCGCCGCTCTGGCGCGAGACGATCGAGATGGCTGCGGTCGGCGTGGGCAAGCAAGGCGTCACGTAGCGTCTCGAAGGCAGCAGCGCCATCGGTGACGGCATCCAAAAGGGCCAGTGCCGCCACGGGCGTGGCCAATCGCGCGAGACGGACGAATCCATCGACGGTGAATTCAAACACGTCGCTCGCTTTGGGGTTGGCAGCGCACCACTTGGCCAGTTGCGGCAGGACGGTTCGCCAGTCTTCAGACTGATTCGCGCATAGTTTCACGAAAATGTGCCGCGCAAAGCCGTAATCTGGCTCCAGCGTGAGTGCCTTGACGGCGCAAGCTCTCGCCTCTTCCGACCGGCCGCCCAGTTTGTCCAACACCTCGGCCAGCCCTGACCAAGACCGATCATAGCGTGCATCCAGTTCGATGGCCTTGCGATAGGCGCTCTCCGCCTCCGCTAGTCGATCGAGGTGGTCCTGCAATAGATTGCCCAGGCCGTTCCACGGCTGGACAAATTTCTGATCCAGCTCGATCGCCTTTCGATACGCAGTCTCTGCCTCCGCAAATCGCCCGAGGTTGACCTGCAGCAGATTGCCCAGACCGTTCCATGGAGTGGCATATTTCGAATCCAGTTCGATCGCCTTCCGATACGCGGCCTCCGCCTCCGCGGACCGCCCGAGGTGGTTTTTCAGCAGATTGCCCAAGCCGTTCCACGGCTGGGCCAATTTCGGATTCAGCTCGATCGCCTTCCGATACGCAATCTCCGCCTCCGCGAATCCTCCGAGGTGGTCCTGTAGCAGATTACCCAGACCGTTCCACGGGTAGGCATATCCCGGACCCAGTTCGATCGCCTTCCGATACGCAGTTTCCGCCTCCGCGAATCGCCCGAAGTTTTCCTGCAGCAGATTACCCAGGCCGTTCCACGGAGCAGCAAATTCCGGGCCCAGTTCGATCGCCTTCCGATACGCAGTTTCCGCCTCCGCGAATCGCCCGAGATGGTCCTGCAGCAGATTACCCAGGCCGTTCCATGCGTAGGCATATTTCGGATCCAACTCGATCGCCTTTCGATAGGTGCTCTCCGCCTCCGCGAATCGCCCGAGGTGGTCCTGTAGCAGATTGCCCAAGCCGTTCCATGGATAGGCATTTTTCGGATCGAGCTCGATCGCCTTCCGATAAGCGCTCTCCGCCTCCGCAAATCGCCCGAGGTGGACCTGCAGCAGATTGCCTAGGCCGTTCCATGGATAGGCCGATTCCGGATCCAGTCTGATCGCCATCCGATACGCGGTCTCCGCCTCAGTGGACCGTCCGAGATGATTCTTCAACAGATTGCCCAAGCCGTTCCACGGGGGTGCATATTTCGGATCCAGCTCAACCGCCTTCCGATAGGCTGCTTCGGCCAGCGTCCATGCCGATTTTTCCTCCAGAAAATCAGTGAGCCGATACCACCACACCGCCTCATCCGGCTTGAAGCCGATTTGTTTTCGCAAGGCGGTCGGTATCCGCTGAAAGAAGGCCAGCACATCGGTCTCGGGCAGGTGCTGCTTCGCCTCTGCCGTATCAAACCACTCGGAGAACGAGTTAAACGCGTCGCTGTCCCACCCCTCGCGGATCGCCGCCTGCACCAGTTGCCGCCGCGATTCCGCTGATTCGGAACGCTCCAAGGCGCTGTGGAGGAGATCGCGAGCGTCGCGCCTGCCCTCAGGGCCGCACCCGGCGGTCTGGCATGCAACCTTGGCGAAAGTGTCGGCGTGGCTGTGGTCGGGAAAAACAAGGCGCAGAATCGCCACAAACCAATCGAAGCGGCTGCGCGCCGCGCGACCGTGGCGCATCAGGTAGTGGATGTTCGAAAAGCGGTCGGCGAGCAGGTAGCTCTTGCGCTTCGGGTGTCCGGCCGTCTCGGCCACATGCCCCGCCTTCACGAGCGCGCGAAGCTGGGCGCTGATCTGGTTGCTCGGCAGGCGCGTGGCGTGCGCGATGGTCCCGACATCCACGGGATCCCAGTGGAGTGCGACGGCGTCGAGGATGCGCTGCTGCTGCACGGGCAGGGCATCGACGATGGATTTGAAATACGGCGTAAACTCGTCGAGCAGCCGCTCAAGGTCGGCGCGAATGTCGCCGCGCAAGCCCTCCGCCAGCAGGCGGTAAAAGGTCTTGATGAGCCGGGGATTCCCGCCGGTGAGCAGATGCAGCGAACGCATCGTGCCCTCGCGCTCACGCACGGCCTGCGCAACGGCCGCATCCCCGCGCGTCTGCGCGAGGGAAAGCAGGCACGTCTTCATCTCGTCGAGCGAGAGCGGCTTCAGCTCGAACACGCGGAAGAAATCGTAGAACGGCCGATCGACGTCGGTGACCTCGGGAAAATACCGCGTGGCGCCGCCGATGAGCATGATGCGTGACTCCTCCATCAACACGGCGCGGAGCCGGTGCAGGGCCGCCGGATCGCGGATGGCGGAGAGGGCGTCGTTGAGATTGTCCACCAGGAGGAGGGCGCGCCGCCCGCTGCGACCCACGGCCTCGAGAAAAGCCTGCCGGGCCCGCTCCTCGATGTCAGCCGGGGCCTGATCCAACAGCGCCGTGGTGCGATCGCCGGGATCCTTCGTGGCATGTTCCCACTGGCGGATCGCCTCGAGCCAGAAGTCGGCCAGATCGCCGACCCGCCGGCTTTCCTCATCGAACACGACCGGCTGCCATTCGCGCGCGAGCGCCGGGTCGCGGTCCACGCTGTGCGCGATGGCCCAGAGCGTGGTGGTCTTGCCCATGCCCCGCGGCCCGACGAGCAGCACATGCTGCGGCGACCGGCCGGGGGCGTTCTCGCGGATCGTGTCCAAGAGCGCCACGAGCATCGGCCGGCGCGCGACAAATTCGCCGAGGAGCGCCTCGGCGGGAAGCAGCGCCGGGTTGTAGAGGGCAAAGGGAACCGAAGAGGGCATGGGGTTCACGCGGTTTTTCGCTTCCAAAAATCGCGCAGGATGTTCGAGGCGAAATGCGTGCTCTGCTCGCCGTCGAAGTCCTGGCGCAGGTAACCGTCGTGCTTGAGCGCATCCAGCACGTAGTCGAGTTCGTCGGCCAGGAGCGCACGCTGCTCGGGAGTCGGCACGAGCCCGGCATGGACGGCCTCAAAGTCGGCGCGCGTGAAGCCCTGGTCCGATTGACAGAGCTGCTTCAATATCTCGCGCGCCAGCCGGCATTCGCCTTCGGTGAATGCCTCCTTCAGGCGGGTGAACATTCCCGAGCAATACTCGTTGCGTGACCCGGCCACCAATCGCTCGCGGTAGATGCGGTCGAGAGCGGCTTTGGCGGGCGGCTTGCCCGAGTGTTCCTCGCGCAACTCGGAAACGAAGAGCTGGAGCAGAATCGGCCACGGCCCGCCGAGCAGCCGCAGGATGTGCCGCCGGGCGGCCGCGGGCAGCGTGACGCCGTTGTCGCGCGCGAGGATTTCGAGGAACTCCAGCGCCTCAGGCTCGGTGAGCGACGGGATTTCCATCGTGTCGAAATCGTTGATCGTGGGCGACAGGCCCAACCGGCGCACGACCCCTTTCAGCCCGATCGAGCCGGTCACGAGGAAACGCGGGGCATGCTCCACCAACTCCTGACGCGCGGCCCGGAACCAATTCAACAACGCCTCGACCTCCTCCTTGGTGTGCTTGCGCGCAACCAGATTCAGGAAGACGGGAAACTCATCGAGGAGGAAGAGAATCGGCGGGTTGGTTTCCTTGAGCAGCCGCAGAAGCTCATCCGCAAGCGGTCGCCAAGCCGCCGCCTTTTCCTTGGCACTCGAAAGCTTGATGCCATTGCCCATGACTTGGATTTCCTCAACGCGACTCAAAATCTGCGCACCTTTTTCGATGAGCCACGGTGCCTTGGGACCTGGCTTCTTTAGCTCCGCCTGGACCTGACTGAGCATTGCCAGCAGCCAAGCCTCCACGTTATCATATTGCTCCAGATTCATGGAAATAGGCACATAGCCGGTGGGGGGCGCCGCCTTGATTTTCTTCAAACAGGAGGTCTTACCCGTGCGCCTCGGACCGAGGAATGCCACGTGCGCATGCTCCAAAGCCCTGAGCAATCGAGCGATGAGTTCGTGACGAGGGTAGAAATCATCATCTGAAACCGGAGGGCCGACTTTGATATTCATGGCAGCGGGAATATTGCACAATGTTTTTATTGCGCAACTAATATTTTGCACACAATCAAACCCTGATCGTCGTGCGGGGCTATTAACCCATCCATACCACCGGCACTCCATTCTGCGCGCATATTCCCGACCCCAAGGTGATCGCCCATTTCCTGGCGCGGCACGAGGCGTTTGAGGGCCCGCCGTTCCGCGTCGCGGAATTTCTGCTCATGGTCAGCGAACTCCGTCCCGGGCACCCACCGGCTTACCGGGTGGTGCGCAGTTTCCCGATGACAAATTGATCCGCCGGAAAGCCCCACTCTCTCAGCGAAGCAATTCGGACGGCAGCGCGGGGATGCGCGCGACGATCACTTCCTGGCGCGCGCGGCTGATGCCGTAGATCACGCGCTGCCCTTTCGCGCTGCGGTCCCACGCCCAGGACTGCCCCTCGAAGGGCACGTCGATGGTCGTGATGTAGTCGAGCGTGACGCCGGACTTCGGCAGGCGCAGCACGTAGAGCTCCTTTTCATCATGGCCCGTGATGTAGAGCAGACCATCGTCGCCCCAACTGCCGCCGGACGATGAGCTGCGCCCCCACGCAGCGACGATCTGCGGCGGGAACAGCCACGACTCGAGCAACTGCCAGTTGTCGTCGAACCTGCCCAAGTAGGTCCAGCGGTTGTCGAAGCCGGGCGTCGTGCCGGCGTCGTTGTAGTTGGCGAAACAGGCCCACCAGCAGCCGTCATGGCGCTCGGCCCAGGTGAGCGAGCCCAGCCGGATGCCGAGGCTGCGCGTCGCCACCGGTGCGAGCGTGGCGGCATCGTGGATCTCCAGCGAGCTGGCCATCGGCAGCTGCGGGAAGTTCGAGTGCGCGAGCACGAGCCGGCCGTCGGCGACATGGCCGCCGTTCAGGTGCACGAGCGGGCCGCCGCGCGGGCTGATCCACTCGGCCACGCGCGCGCCGTCGGACTTGCGGTGCTTCACAAGGACGTGGTTGCCGATGCCGTAGAAATAGTCCGCATCAACGGCCACACCCTGGTTGGCGCCGCGCACGGGCCAGCGCGCGAGTTCGGTGGCAACCAGGCCGTGCTTGATCAGCGCAGGGGCGGGCGCCACGGGCAGCGATTGATACCAGGCGCGGTTGGCCGCGAGGCGCGCCGCGTGCTCGGGCGAGAGAGCCGGTGCGGCCGGCTCGGCGCCGGCAAGCGCGGCGGGCAGCAACAGGAGGAGGCTAAGACGGTGCATGGCTCGGTCCTCAGAAGGTGCGAGTGAGTTCGACGGTCCAGGTGCGTCCGGCTACCAGGTTCTGGCTGACCGAGGGATCGTAGCCGAAACCTTCCGACGTCGTGAGCGGCGGCGCCTCGTCGGTCAGGTTGATGACGCCGAAGCGCAGCTTGGTGCCACGCAGCAGCGGCGGGGCGCTCGCCCGGAAGGTGTAGCCGGCGGTGAGGTTGTAGCTCCAGGTGGGATCGACCACGCGACGATAGACCGTCTGGCTCCCGTTAAAGAAGGGTTCGATGTAGGCCGGACGCCCCAGCGATTCGTAGACGGCGGCCGTCACGGTCGCGCCGGTGTCGTGCGTCTTGCCGACGTAGTAGGCGCCGAGCGTGGCGGACCAGGGGCCGCGGCGCCAGGCGACGTTGGTCGTCCCGCGCCAGCGCGCGGCGCCGCCGGCGTAGAGTCCGTTGCTCACGGTGGGGGCGACGTTGGCGGGGGCGAGCGTGGACTCGGAGCGGTCGAGGCAGGCCCACTCGGTGCTCACCACCACGTTGCCGAACGGCAGGCGCGGCAGCACATAGTGGGCGCCGAAGTCCACGCCCTTGTGCTCGCTGCTCGAAATGTTGAGGAAGGGACGGTTGAGCGAGAAGATGCGGCCCGCGGTGCCGGCGGGGCTGCCGGGGTTGGCGGCGTTGTAGGCGGCGAAGGCGGCGATGTCGTCCGGCGTGAGCGCGTAGCGGACGACATCGGGGTCGCCCTTGTAGTTCGCCGTGCCGCTGCCGAGGTCGATCGAACCGACGGGCACGCCGGCGCCGAGCTGCTGCTGCGTGTAGGCGCGGAGCAGCGCCGTGTCGCTCTCGCGGATCTGCGCGACGCTGCGCTGGCCGAGAAGGTTGGTGCGGCTGATCTGCCACCAGTCGACGGTCAGGCTGAGGCCCTTGAGCCGCGGCACGTCGATGACGACGCCGTAGGTGAAACCCTCGGATTCCTGCGGCTGGAGGCCGGGATTGCCGCCGAAATACGTGCGCTGCACATAGGGGCCGTCGTTCAGGACGGGATTGCGGTAGGTGTCGACGTCGCCGGCGCCGGCCGAGATCGTCCAGCGCGGGCTGGTAAAGAGGGCCGCGAGGCTCGGGGCCATGAACCCCTCGTTGTAGGAGCCCCGCAGCATGATCCAGGAGACCGGGCGCCAGTTCACGCCGAACTTGGGCTTGGTCGTCTGCCCGAAGTCGCTGTAGCGTTCATGCCGCACGGAGGCGTTGAGCTCGAGCAGGTGCGCCAAGGGCAGCGGGCGCGCTGCCGGCACGAGCGGGACGACCAGTTCCGTGTAGAAGCTGGTGACGTTGCGGTCGCCGACGACATCGGGGCGCGGCGGGTGGAGCAGGAAGTCGTTGTTGGTCGGGTCGAGGCCGGAGTCGGCGGGGTTCTCGCCGCTGAACGGCGGGCGGCGGTCCGCGAGCTCCTCCCGCCGGTATTCGGCGCCGAGGGCGGCCATCAGGTCGCCGCCGAACCAGGTGAAGAGCCGGCCGTTCGCCCGCACGTCGAAACTGCCGATCGAACTGGTCGCCCGGCGGGCGTAGACCTCGGCGAAGGAATCGACGGTCGCCGCCAGGTTCGTGTAGGCTTGGTCGGCGACAACGGCGCCGTTCTGAACCTTGAACGTGTAGCCGAAGGGATTGTAGGCGCCGGCGTCGGTGCGGAGCAGCGCTTCCTGCAGCTTGCTCTCGCGCACGTCCGGGTCGGCCTCGTCCACGCCCTCGACCTCGTTGTAGAAGGCGGAGCTTTCCCAGGTCCATGTCTCGCCGAGCTTGCCTTTGAGCCCGCCGGAAAGGCGCACGACGTCGGCCTCCGTGTTGACCGTCTCGGCGGCGAGGCCGGGGAGCGTCAGGGCCGTGAAACTGACGGTGCGCGGCGTGCCGGTGAGCCGGGCCGAACCGTCGGCGTTGGGCGCGCCGGCCGGGTCGTAGAAACGGGAGCCGTAGGGATTGTAGGGATTGTCCACGGCCATGACCTTGAGCTGGTCCGACGTAGGCGCGTTCAGCGCGAGCGGCTGGCGCCGCATCGTCGAGCGGGACTTGTAGTAGCCGAAGTCGCCGAAGGCCGTGACGCGCGGCGTAAGGTCGAATTCACCCGAGAGGAAGGTGTTGCCGCGCCGCACGCGGGGCGAGGCCATGCCGAACAGGTTGAGATCGAGGAAGAATTCCGGGTTGGCCGCGCGCGTGGGCGCCGCGGTGGTGAGTGCCGGCACGCCGTTGACGGGGCGGAAGTAGTTGTTGGCGGTGCTGGTGCCGAGGCGAAAGGTCGGCCAGTAGCCGCGGGCCGAGCGGGCGTCGAAGGGACCGCCCGCGACATTCCACGGTGCCTCGGCGCGGGCGGAGCTGTCGGCCGTGGCGCTGAAGTCGCGGTCGACGAGGAAAATCGCATCGCGATAGAGCGCCTCGACCGTGCCGAAAAACCGGCCGCGTCCGTCCGCGAAGCGGGAACCGAACGTCAGCGTGCCCTGCACGCTCGCGCCACCGCCATGCTCCGGCCAGCCGTAGCGCACGGACGTCTCCGCGCCCTCGAACTCGCGCTTCAGCACGTAATTGATGACGCCGCCGACGGCGTCCGAGCCGTAGATGGCGGAGGCGCCGTCGCGCAGCACCTCGATGCGCTCGATGCCGCGGGTCGGCAGCTGGTTGACGTTCACCGCCTGCGAGAGACCGGCCGTCATCGGGTTGATCGCCATGCGGCGGCCGTCGACGAGGATCAGCGTGGCGGTGGCGCCGAGGTTGCGGAGGTTGATGTTGGCGTTGTCGCCGCGAGCGCCGGAGGAGCCGAGCCGCGTCTCGTTCTCGGGCAGATTGACGACGGAAGGCAGCGAGGTGAGCAGATCGGCGGGCATGACCGCATTGCGGGCCTCCATCGCGGTCTGGTCGATCACGGTGACGGGGGCGATTTTCTCCATGTCGAGGCGCTTGATGTTCGAGCCCGTGACGACGTAGTTCTGGAGCTTCAGGGTGGACTCGTCTTCGCCGCCGCCGGGGCGGGTTTGCGCGGACAAGGCGGCGGGAAGCAGGGCGAGGAGGCAGACGCGGAGGACGCGCGCTGGGAGAAGGGATGGTGCAGGAGGAACGGAGGTGGCCATGATTTGAGAGGTGGTGAAACCGGGATGGGTCAGCCGCATGGCGTGCTCAAGCCGCTTTGCCTCGTGCCGCCCAATCTTAACGTGCCCGACACCGCCGCGTCACAATACCGACGGTGGAACGCCCCCTCCGGTCTGGACTTGGCGCGGGTCGATATTTGGGCAGCGTCTGGTCGCGCATGAGCCACGGATCCCCGAGTGTAGCTGAGATTTTTCTGGCCTCCCTGCGGCTGGGCTGCACGTCGTTCGGCGGGCCGGTGGCGCACCTGGCCTATTTTCGCGAGGAGTTCGTGGTGAAACGCCGCTGGCTCGACGAGGCGCACTACGCCGACCTCGTCGCCCTGTGCCAGTTTTTGCCCGGACCCGCGAGCAGCCAGACCATCTTCGGCCTCGGCTATCTGCAACGCGGGCTGGCCGGCGGCCTCGCGGCGTCGCTCGGTTTCACGCTGCCGTCGGCCTTGTTGATGATCGGCTTCGCTTATGGCGTGACCATGCTCGCCGATCCCGGCTCCGCCGGCTGGTTGCAGGGCCTGAAGGCCGCCGCCGTGGCGGTCGTCGCGCAGGCGGTGTGGGCCATGAGCCGAGCCCTCTGCCCCGACTGGCCGCGCCGCGCCCTCGCCCTCGGCGCGGCGGCCCTGGTGCTGTGGCTGCCGTTCGCGTGGAGCCAGCTCGCCGTCATCGCGGCGGGGGCGATGATCGGGTGGTTGGTGATGAATCGCTCCCCGGGAGGCGGGACGATCAGTCCCGCGGGAAGCGGCCCGCGCACACCCCATCCCGCGGGACCAGTGGGCCCGCCTCCCTTTTCCGGCATGTTCTGCCTGATCCTTTTCTTCGCGCTCCTGCTCGCGCTGCCGTGGCTCGCGCACGCGACGGCGAACCCGTGGCTGGAGATTTTCGACCGCTTCTACCGCGCCGGCGCCATGGTGTTCGGCGGCGGGCATGTGATTTTGCCGCTGCTCGAGCGCGAGGTGGTGGCGCCGGGCTGGCTGTCGCACGACCAGTTTCTCGCCGGCTACGGTGCGGCGCAGGCGGTGCCAGGTCCGCTGTTCACGCTCAGCGCCTATCTGGGCGCGGTGATGGCGCACGGTCCCGGCGGCGTTTTGGGCGGCGTCTGGGCGGTGCTCGCGATTTTCCTGCCGGCCTTGCTGCTGGTCGCGGGAGTGCTGCCGTTCTGGCAGAGGCTGCGGCACCAGCCCGGGGCCCAGGCCGCGCTGCGCGGGGCCAACGCCACCGTCGTCGGCGTGCTGCTCGCGGCCTTCTATGATCCGGTGTGCAAGGCGGGCCTCACGGGCGGATGGTCGGTCGCGCTCGCCGTGGTGGGTCTTGTCGCCCTGTTATCGGGTAAAATCCCTACGTGGGCCTTGGTGGCCGCATCCGCCGCGTTCGGCGCCTGGCTCCTGTAAGACGCGTGTTGTGCTTGCAGAGGCCGGGCGTTGGCATTGCCTCAGGCCCGGTCACTCAGAAATGCCCGAAGCCACCATCCCGGCCAGTCCTCCTTCGCCCAGCCTGTTGATCGCCGTCACCGGCGGCCCCGGCTCGAACAAGACCCACTTGCTGGGAGAGCTGGCTGCCGCACAACTCGCCCGGGGCCTGCGGGTGGAAGGCGTGCTGGCTCTCGCGGTCGGACGCCAAACACCCAACGTGGGGGCCAACGAATACTGGCTGCGTCTGCTCGGCACCGGCCAGGAATTGAGCTGGGCCGTGCGCGACGAGTCGCTCGATCCGCCGTATTATTTCGAGCCGGAAACCGAACGGAAACTCCAGACCTGGGCCGGACGCCTGGGCACGCTGCCGCCGGCACCCCTGCTCATTTTGGATGAATTCAGCAAGTTCGAGGCCCGCGGCAAGGGCCTGATGCCGCTGTGGCCCGTGCTCGCCGCCAGCGCCCCGCAGATCGTCGTGATCGCCGTGCGCGAAGGACTGGTCGGCGACATCGAGCGGGTGCTCGGACGGAAATTCGACCTGTGCATCCCCGCCTCGGCGCCCGCCGCCCTGCAAAAACTGACCCGCGCCTGCGAGGATTTCGGCGAGTGGACCCGCATCGGCCTGTTCGGCGGCGCGGCGGGCGGTTTGGAAATGACCGTCGGCTCCGCGCTGCACTCCGGCCAGATCCCGTTGCGCGGCCTGGCGATGTCCTCGTTGCAGGCGGCCATGATGGTGTTCGCCGGCTCCGGCCTCGGCTCGCCCGGGCGCGTGGTGTGGGTGCCTTTCATCTCCGGCGGCCTCAAGGCCCTCTCGCCCGCCGGCAACCGCGTGCGGCCGATGCTCGCCATCGTCATGCAGGGGCTGCTCTTCGGCGCGTCGGTGCAGGCGCTGGGTTGGAATTTCTTCTCGCTCGGCCTCGGCGGCGCGCTCGTCGGCGCCTGGGCCGCGTTGCAAGGCATCGTCCTGCAATACCTGCTGCTGGGGAACGAACTCATCCGCGCCTACGACAGCGTCGTGCTGTGGCTGGCGGACAAATGGCAGCTCACCGCGCCCAGCCTGCCGTGGCTCGTGGGCGCGTGGGCCGTGTTGCACGCCCTCGTGGCTTCCGGCGTGACGCTGACGGCCTGGAGGCTCAAGCAGCCGCCCGCCGCCCTCCGCCAGGTGTTGGAAAAGGAAAACATCGCGATCGCGCCGGCGCCGGTCCGTTCCGGCTGGCGGCGGTTGAAGGATTTCGGCCAGTGGCAGTTCTGGGTGCCGTTCCTGCTCGTCTCGATCATTCTGCTCGGGACCGGCCGGCCCTGGGTGGCGGTGGTGTGGCTCGCGATCCGGTTCGTGGCGGTCGGCTGCGTGCTGATCGCCCTGTTGTCCCTCCTGCGGCCGGCCCGCTGGGCGGAACAACTGCGGCGGCGCGGCTGGTGGGGCCCCGCCCTGGCTTTCTCCAGCGCGCTCGGCCGGCGCGGGCAGACCAAATGAGCATGTGGTTCTGGCGTCAGCTGCTTGCCGTCTGCGCCGGCCTGCTGGCCGGTCTCGCCGGTGCCGCGGAAATCAGCGAGCTGCCCTCCCCCGCCGGCCCGGGGGCGATGGGCTCGTCGTTCACCCGCGGACCCGATGGCACGGTCCATCTGTCCTGGCTGGAACCGGCCGGCGACGGAAACCATGCGCTGAAATTCTCCCGCTTCGACGCCGCGGCCCGGCACTGGAGCGAAGCCCGGACCATCGCCACCGGCCCGGGCTGGTTCGTCAACTGGGCGGATTTTCCCCAGCTCGCCGTGCAAGGCGACCGGATGACCGCGGTGTGGTTCGAGGAGAATCCAACCGTGCCGGGCCACGAGGGCCACCATGGCGGCGGCTACCATGCGCGCTGCAGCGAATCGACCGACGGCGGTGCGACGTGGAGCACTTCCCGGCCGGTCTCGGCCGAAAGCCGCGCCGTCGAATTCGTGGCGTTGCAACCGCTGCCGGGTGGAAAGCTGCTCGCCGCCTGGCTCGACGGCCGGGCCGGCGAGGCCGGCATGCAATTGTGGTCGCGCGTGCTCACCGAACCCGCCTCCCGCGAGACCTTGGTTGATCCCCTGGTCTGCGATTGCTGTCAGCTCGCCTTCACCCTGCTGCCGGATGGCGGGGCGCTGCTCGCCTACCGCGGACGCACCCAGGACGAGGTTCGCGACATGCGCACCGCCCGCTACCGCGACGGCCGCTGGGAGGCGCCGCGACCGCTGCATGCCGACGGCTGGAAAATCGCCGCCTGTCCCGTCAATGGTCCGCGACTCGCGCAGGCCGGCGGTCGCACCGGAGCCGTGTGGTTCACCGGCGCGGATGGAAAATCCCGCGTGAACGTGGCGACGTCCCCGGACCAGGGACAAGGCTTCGGCCCACCCACGCGCCTCGACCTCGGCCGACCGCAAGGTCGGGTCGATGCCGCGACGCTGCCCGACGGCACCCTGGCGTTCACCTGGCTGGAAATGGCCGGAGCCGGTGGCACGGCCGGCGGCATTCAATTGCGCACGCTTTCGCCCGAGGGGCATTGGTCGGAACCCGTGATGCTGGCGCCAACCCAGACCACGCGCGCGTCGGGCTTTCCGCGCCTCGCCTGGCTGGAAGGGAAAAAACTATTGCTCAGTTACACCCAAGCCGGAGAGCCGACCCGGCTGGTAACGCGCCTGGTGAACCTGGACTGAATCGGCGCAGGTATCATGCAGCCCCAAACCGCAAAACGCGTTTTGCTCCGGACGGGAAGAAACAGGGTTGTTTCTTGCAGGGGCGGCGCTTGACGCCGCCCGCGGGCGTCCACGCCTGTCAGCCATAGGCCCGGCGACGGCTGAAGGGACGCCCCAACAAGTTGCTGTTTCCTAGGAGCTGGAACTGCAGGGCGGGATCGCTGATCCCGCCTTCGGGCGCACGTCATGCCGTTCGAGGCGGGATCAGCGATCCCGCCCTGCAACCGAACGACGCGCGCGGCGCTTACTTCCAGTTGAGGATCAGGCTGGTGAAGTAGAGCGTGTCGAGCCGCTCCAAGCCGGGCTGCGGGATGCTGGTGTAGTCGTTGCTGACACCGGTCTTCAACTTCCACATCGAGGCCGCGAGCGGCATCTCATAGGTGGACTCGTGATGCACGCGGTAGTTGTTGAAATCCTTGAACGCCGGCGTGTAGGCCAGCACGTTGCTCAGCTTGCCGGTCTTGAAGACGTAGGTGTGCAGCAGCGTGATATCGAGACCGGGCGAGTCGAACTTCGTGCCGTTGGCGTAGGTTTCGTAGACGTAGCTGACACCCGCGCGCAGCTCGAGGTCCTGCGGGTCGGTCTTGATGAGCTTGCGGCCGAGACCGAAGGAGGTCTGCGAGCGGAGGTCGAGCGCCTTGATCGAGTCCTTCTCCAGGGAGCTGCGGGCATACCACCCGTTGTTGACGGAATAGAACGACGAATAGTCCACGCTGGCAAACTGGCGGTTGGCGGTCTCGACGCCGTTGTCCTCGGCCTTCTCGGCCTGCAGGGCGAAGATGAGCTTGTCCTGCGCGCTTTCGAGCGTGGCCTTCAGGCCCACGGCGCCGGCGAATTTCTCGCTGCCGCCGGTGCGGCCGTTGATCGCGACCGAAGCTTCGTAGGCCCACTTGCGCTCGCTCTTGGCGATCCGCTCCTTGAGCTGACGGGTCGCGGGGCTGTCGGCGCCCGGACGCCAGACGGCGCTGACCTTGCCCGTCGGGGCGTTGAACGAACCGTCGGCTGCCACCACGGCGATGCCGGTCTCGGTCATCGCAACCTTGCCCAGCACCGTGCTGCCGGCGGCGAGCTCGACGTTGACGGCCTCGTCCGTGCTGAAGCTGCGGACCTTGTCCTGCGCGATCTCGATCGTGCCGGCGAAGGCGGTCTCAAACTTTAGCTTGCCCGCCTCGGCCGACAGGAGCTTGCCGAGAACCACAGAGCCGTCGTTCAACTCGACACGATCCGCGGCGAAGGCGGCATGCGCGAACAACACCGCCAGAGCGGCGCCAAGGATATGCTTCAGTGTATGGTGTTTCATGGTAGGGAGGAACATCCAACCCGCCCATTTCGGGTTATCAATCACCAATCCCCAATAAGCGGCGGCTTCCGGATTGCACTCTCGAAGGCAGGATCGTTGGTTAACCGCATGCCGACGCGCGCCTGGTTCCCCACGCTCATTTACCACGAGGCCCTGTTGCAAACCGGGCTGGAAAAATTCAACACCGGCCTCGCGGACGAATGCCGCAGCCTGCGCGACTACGACGATGCCGGACGGCGCTGGTCCGCGAAAAACTATCCCGGCGGCTACACCTCCTACGCGTCGCTGAATCAGCTGCACAAGTTCTCCTCCACCTTCGCCGGGCTCGAACGCAAGCTGACGGCGCATGTGCGGAAGTTCGCCGCCGCACTCGACATGGATCTGCGCGGCCGGACGATCGCCATGACGGATTTCTGGGTCAACATCATGCCCGAACACGCCGCGCACAGCCTGCATCTGCACCCGCTGTCGTTCATCAGCGGCACGTATTATGTCGTGACCCCGCCCGGCTGCCCCGGCCTCAAGTTCGAAGATCCCCGCCTGAGCAAGTTCATGGCCGCGCCGCCGAAGATACCCGGTGCCCGTCCTGCCAACCGGCCGCACATCACCTATCCGGCCAAGGCCGGCCACGTCATCCTCTTCGAAAGCTGGCTGCGCCACGAGGTCGCCGCCAACCGCACCGGCGCGGAAAGAATCAGCGTCAGCTTCAATTACAACTGGAGCTGAGGCTTGTTGGTCCATCGGCCCCGGCCACCTTTGCTGTCGTGCTGCGTCGTGACGGAAGCATCCTTCTTTTGTGGGCGGGGTGCCCTCACCCCGCGAGGCATGCGCAACGAAACCTGCCACCCGCCGGGTGAGGGCACCCGGCCCACAAGATTTCCCCTTCATACCCAATAGCGGGAAAGGAACCTTCGGCAGAATGGAAATCCCCTCCGTGATACCCCGACCCCGGTCATCTTCATCGATTCTTAATCGGTCGTGCGGTAAGACAGGATGAGCATGTCGCACCATTTGACCGCCCGTCCTCATCCCGGCTGCACAATCGCCGCGCAACCTTTTGTCCTTTTCGGCGTCAGAAAGCCGATGCATACCGCCGCCTGCGTTCGCCGTGTCACCGCCCTGTCCATGATTTTGCTCCTGGCTTTCGCCGGCTGCAGCAGCGAACCCGGTCCCCGCGGACGACGCGGTGGATCCGACGGCCCGCGCGGCAAGGCGCCCACACCCATGGCGGGACAGGAAGGCTTCTTCGACGGACAGATTCTCGCCGAGATCAGCGTGGGCACCGACGGCATGCCCGAGCCGGGAGCGAGCGCGGGCGGCGGGGAACGCAGCAGCGGCCGCGGCCGGCGTGGGGGCGGCGGCGGGGGCCTGAGCATCGCGGGAGCCGGCGGTTTGGTCGGCGGCAACGTCAGCGGCGGGGTCCCCTTCGGCGGCGGCGGACGTCCGCCGCGTGACTTCGGCAGCGAGCAGGCCGGCCCGCGCCCGATGATGGCCGGAGCCATGGGCCGGCCGGTGATGATCCACCTGCGCTTCACCAACCAGGGTCAGGCGACCGTTACGCTGCGGATCGACGATTTCGTCTCACCCTTGGGCAATTTTGCCGTGCGCCCGGAAAAGCTGGTGCTCGAGCCCGGCCAGTCGCTCGAGACCGAACCCATGACCTCGCAGCTCGCCGGAGCCTTCTCCGAGACCGATGTCATCCTCGCGCTGCGAATCGGCGACCAGGCGGAAAGAAAGACCTTCCGGCTCAAGGCGGTGGCGGTGCCCAAGGATACCCTACCCACCCCGAAAGATTAGCCGGCAGAAGCGACCAAGGGTGCATGCAAACTGGTTTGTCATCCAGAGCGGATCTCCTGTTTGTGTCTGGCGCCACGCTCGCCAGTCGAGATTCCTCGCCAGGCTCGGAATGACAGCACTCGAAAATTGGTCGGTTTGAAATATACTTCCCCGTCGCTCAGTGCCCGAAGCCGCCCAGATCCTCGATCTCATCCGAAGGAAAAATGAGGACGCCCTGCCCGTTGCGGCCGAAGGAGCAGCGCAGCATCGCGCGCGCCACGACCTCGGCCTGGATGGCGCGGTATTTGCGCAGCGACCCCAGTAGCAAAGGATCAGCCAGCCACATCACCGCCGCGCCGACGCGTTCGCCCAGCCGTTTCTCCGTGCGCGGCCCGAGCAGCAGGCTGGGCCGGAAGATCGCGAGCGTCTTGAAATCGAGCACCTCCAGCGCCTCCTCGGTCTCGCCCTTCACGCGGTTGTAGAAGACCCGCGACCGCGCGTCGGCTCCGAGCGCCGTGACGACAAAGAAACGCGCCGCCCCGTTGCGCCGCGCCGTCCAGGCGAAAGCCAGCACCGCCGCATGGTCGACGGCCCGGAAATTCTCCCTTGAGCCGGCCCGCTTGATGGTGGTGCCAAGGCAGCAAAAGGCGTCGTCGCATCGCAGGTCCGCGGTGATCTTCTCCAAGGCCGTGAAGTCCGCCGTCACCTGCACGAGCTTCGGGTGGGCGAGTCCGAGCGGCCGGCGGCCGAGGACGATCACCCGCTCGTATTCGGGCGCTTCCAGCAGTTGTCTCAGCAGAAAGCCGCCCACCAGTCCGCTGGCGCCGGCAATGAGTGCGATGGCCATGCCGGCAGAATGCGCAGGACCGGCCGGCCCGCAAGTCGCGTTGATCGCCGTCCCAAAAGCGGGAATTCCGGTCAGCGGTTATAAAAATGTTCCGCGACCAAAAGTTGCCGCCAGAGGGAAAAGGCGCAGAGTGCAGCCATGAAGAAGATCGAGCTGAGCGACGAAACCTTCAGTGCGTTGGAACGGCTCGCGACGGCGAAAAATCTTTCGCCGGCCGATCTCATCGCCGCCCTGATCGGCCCGGACCGTCCGGCGCTCGCCGGCGACAACCTGCTCTTTTTCCTCACGCGGGCCGAATTCACCGGCCTCGCCGATCCGACCGCGCGCTACCTGGCCTTGCTGGCGTGGGTCGCGCAAAACTACGCCTGTGACTTCGCCGATTTCATCTCCCACCAGGAAAGCGGCCGGCGCTACCTGATGCTCGACCGCAACGAGGTCAATGCCGTGCGGGCGCACAACCACGCGGCGCAGATCGACGGCACGCAGTATTGGGCGGTCATGTCGATCGACGACACCACGAAGCGCCGCTTCATCCGCCGGCTGCTCGAGTTCATCGGCTGCCACGACGAGACCGTCACGCACGCCTGCCAGTCGCTCGGCCTGGGCGAAACAGCCGCCAGCTTCCGGCTGATGGGAGTGGCGTGACCACTGTAGGGCGGGATCGCTGATCCCGCCGGTTCGGGAGCGTCGCCGCATTCGTGGCGGGATCGGCGATCCCGCCCTACAATAAGTTTGTCCCTCCCCGACCCGGTTGCTCAACTCGCGTCGTGAGCGAGTCCATTCCACCGCCCGAAACGAAGCGCCGCGACTTCCTGAACTTCTTCCATTCGGTGCGGTATGCCATCGAGGGTTTCTGGGCGGCGTTGCGGCACGAGCCGTCGTTCCGGGAGGACCTGATCTTCGTCGCCATCCTCACGCCGTTCGCGGTCATCCTGCCGGTCAACGCCGTGTCCACCGCGGTGATGATCGCCTCGCTCTTCATCATCGTGATCGCCGAGCTGCTGAATTCCGCGATCGAGTGGACCATCGACGACATCTCGCTGGCCAAGCGCCCCTTCGCCAAACGGGCGAAGGACATGGGCAGCGCGGCGGTCTTCATCGCCTACATCAACTGCATCGTCGTCTGGGGCCTGATCCTTTATTCCAACTGGGATCGCATCGCCACGCTCGAGTTCCTCAAGTGGCCGCCGCCGTTTCTGCCCTAGCGGCGCATGGCGCCGCATCTGAGATCTCAGATCTGGAATTTCAAATGCGGGCGAAGCCCGCCTAGCGCATCCGGCCGAACAGCCAGGCGGCGAGGCCGATCATCGCGAGATTCGGCATGAGGGCCGCCCAGAGGGGGTCGAGGTAGCCGCGCCCGCCGAGGATCGTCGCGAAATTGTTCAGGATGTAATAGAGAAAGAAGAGCCCGATGGACTTCGACACCCCGACCGCCGGACTCACGCGCACACCCGCCAAGGCGAACGGGATGGCGATGGCGAGGATGATGAGCGGCCCGAGGGTGTCGGCCAGCACGCTGTAATAACGCACCTCGTAGCGCAGGAGCTTGGGATTGGCCTCGGCGGAGAAAAAGTCGGTGATCCGGCCCAGCTCGTTAAAAGACAGGTCCGTGGGCTTGCGGTCGATGAGCAGCATGAGCTGCGGATCCTCGTTGTAGTGCGGAATGGTTTTCTCCGCGAAGGCGACGGAACGCTGCACTTCGCCCAGTTCGGGATCGAACCACATCTCGCGTCCGTCCCGGAAGATCCAGGTGCGGCGGATGGCGTCGTAGCGACCCTCGCGCGCCATGATGCGGGTCTTTTCCCGCCGGAGCCGGTCCAGTTCGGACACGGTGACGCCGTAGGCCGTCTCCGTGAAACGGCTGTAGCGGTTGATGAACCACATGCGGTTCTGCTGCTGGTTGTCGAAGGCCACCGCCGAGATCGCCCCCAGCGTGCCGCCCGGCGCGGCCTTGGCCTCGGCGCTGAACTGCATGCTCTCATACAGGCTGCGCGAGGCCTCGACCGACCACGGCACCACGCGAGAGTTGAGCAGGAGCGACACGCCGCAGAGAACGGTGGCCGCCAGCCAGAGGGAGCGGGTCGTGGCGAAGATGTTCAGGCCCGCGGCGCGCACGGCCATGAATTCGTTGTTCCGGTGGAGCTTCGTCAGCACGAACAGCAGCGAGAGCAGCATCGAGAGCGGCAGCACGATGGAGAGATAACTCGGCATCAGCGTGGCATAATAGAGCAGGATGTCGCGTGCTCCCGCGCCGACCTGGACGAGATCGCGGAAATTGTCGTAGAGCGCCGTCATCGTCAGCACGCCCATGGTGGCGGCGAGGAGGAGGGCCAGCATTTTCAGCCACTCACGGAGGAGATAACGGTCGAGGAGATTCAAGCCGGGCCCAGTGAAACCGCGGACAGGCGCGGCGCAAAGCCGAATCTGCGCAGTTTGGGCTTTGCGCCGGCCCGCCACCTGCTTTCCATGGCCCCCGATGAAGCCCCCTGCCCGCCTGCTCCTGCTGCTCGCCGCCCTCGTCCTGCCGGCCCTTGCCGCCGTGGACCCCATCAAGGTCGGCCAATACGGCGCGTTCACCGGCAAGGAGGCCGCCTTCGGAATCGCGGCGCGCAAGGGCGCCATCCTCGCCATGGAGGAGGTCAACGCAGCCGGCGGCGTCCTCGGCCGGCCGATCGAGTTCCTCACCGAGGACAACCAGTCCAAGCAGGGCGAGTCCGCCACCATCGCCAAGAAGTTCACCGCGCGCGACAAGGTCGTCGCCGTGCTCGGCGGCAACCCCTCCACCAATTCGCTCGAGGCCGCGCCGGTCTACCAGACGGCGAAGGTCCCCATGATCGCCATCTCGTCGACCAACCCGCGCGTCACCGAGACCGGCAACTACATCTTCCGCGTCTGCTTCATCGATCCCTTTCAGGGCGCCGTGCTGGCCCGGTTCGCCGCGGACACGCTGCACGCCCGGCGCGCGGCCATCCTCACCTCCGTCAACAACGCCTACAGTGTCGGCATCTCCAAGGTCTTCCGCGAACGCTTCACCGCCGCCGGCGGCACCATCGTGGCCGACCAGAAGCACAGCGAGGGCGACAAGGACTTCCGCGCCCAGCTCACCGCCATCAAGGCCGCCCGCCCCGACGTCATCTTCCACTCTGGCAACTACACCGAGGGCGCCCTCATCTGCAAACAGGCCCGCGCCCTCGGCTATGCCGGCCCCCTCATCGGCGGCGACGCCTGGGAGGCGCCCCAGCTCATCGAGATCGGCGGCGCCGACGTCGAGGGGATCTACTACTCCACCCACGCCTCGCCCGAGTCGACCGCCCCCGAGGTGCAGGATTTCGTGAAAAAGTTCCGCGCCCGCTGGGACGGTGAGACGCCCGACAGCATCGCCGCGCTCGGCTACGACGCCGCCAGGCTGCTCACCGACGCCCTCGTCCGCGCCGGCACGACCGAGGGCCCGCCGCTCCGCGACGCCATCGCCGCCACCAAGGATTTTTCCGGCGTGACCGGCCGGATCACCATCGACGCGCAGCGCAACGCGACCAAGTCCGCCGTCATCCTCACCGTGAAGGACGGAAAGTTCAAATTCGTCGAAGCCGTCCAGCCGTAGACTGTGTTTGCGAAATCGAACACACCCCGTCGCTGCGTGCCACCCCTCTCAAGAGGGGACCAAACCTGCATCCGCGACGATCCCCTCTTGAGCCGGAACGATGCAGTGGAACCCCTTTTCCCATGGAACCCGCCTCACGAAAAGGTGGAGCGCGGCCTCCGGACGCGCTTTCAGGATTTGCGCATGGAAAAAACGCGTCCGGAGATCGCGTTCCACCCCCGGCATCTGTATCGTTCCGGCTTGAGAGGGGCCTGTCGTCCGTAGCTTCCCACCCCCATGCCACGCCTCGCCCACGCCTGCCTCATCTTCTCCCTGCTCGTCGGTTTCGTCGCGGCGCAGGACGCCATCCGGATCGGCGAATTCGCCTCGCTCACCGGCAAGGAGGCCACCTACGGCCAGACCGTCCACAAGGGCACCGTGCTCGCCGTCGAGGAGGTCAACGCCGCCGGCGGCGTCCTCGGCCGCCCGCTCGAGCTCCTCACCGAGGACGACCAGTCCAAACCCGGCGAAGCCGCCACCGTGGTCAAGAAACTCATCTCCCGCGACAAGGTCGTCGCCCTGCTGGGCGAGATCACCTCGGGCCGCACCCTCGAGGCCGCGCCGATCTGCCAGACCGCGCGCATCCCGCTGATCTCCCCCGGCGCGACCGCGCCCGAGGTCACCGCCAAGGGCGACTACATCTTCCGCGTCTGCTTCATCGATTCCTTCCAGGGCACGGTCATGGCCAAGTTCGCCCGCGAGTCGCTGCAGATCCGCCGCGTGGCCGTGCTCTCCTCCGTGTCCTCCGCGCAGAGCGTCGGGCTCGCGAAGTTCTTCCGCGCGCGCTTCACCGCCGACGGCGGCACCGTCGTGCTCGAGCAGAAATACGGCGAGGGCGACAAGGATTTCCGCGCCCAGCTCACCGCCATCCGCGCCGCCGGCGTCGAGGGCGTCTTCGTGCCCGGCTACTACGCCGAGGCCGCGCTCATCGCCAAGCAGGCCCGCGGCCTCGGCCTCACCGTGCCGCTCCTCGGCATCGACGGCTGGGAATCGCCCGAACTCACCGCCATCGGCGGCGCGGCCGTCGAGGGCGCCTACCTGTCCACCCACTACTCCCCGGCAAGCCGCTCGCCCGGCGTCGTGGCCTTCCACGAGCGCTACCGCCGGCGCTGGGCCGACGACTCGAACGCCCTCTCCGCCCTCGGCTATGATTCCGTCATGGTTTTGGTCGACGCCTTGCGCCGCGCCGGCACCACCGCCGGCCCGCGGCTCCGCGACGCCCTCGCCGCGACCAAGACTTTCCCCGGCGCCACCGGCCTGATCACCTTCGACGCCCAGCGCAACCCCACCAAGTCCGCGGTCGTGCTCACCGTGAAGGACGGCCGCTTCGTCTTCGTGCAGGACGTCCATCCTTGACCGGCCGGCTTCCTCCGCCTTGATGACCCTCCGCTCCTCCCTCCACGCCAAGCCACGCCGGTTTTCCGCGAGGCGCCGGACGGAACGGGATGGGGCATCCACCACGCTGTGAACCACCCGGGCCCCCGCCCGCGCGCATCCTCCACCATGAAAGCTTCCGCCCCGCTCCTCGCCAGCCTCGCGCTCACCGTCCTGTCCGCCGCCGCCGAGCCCATCGTGATCGGCGAATACGCCTCCCTCACCGGCAAGGAGGCCGGCTTCGGCCAGACCTCGCACCACGGCGTCGTCCTCGCCCTCGAGGAGATCAACGCCGCCGGCGGCGTCCTCGGCCGCCCGCTCGAGCTCGCCTACGAGGACAACCAGACCAAGCCCGGCGAGTCCGCCACCGTCGTCAAGAAGCTCATCTCGCGCAACAAGGTCGTCGCCGTCATCGGCGAGGTCGCCTCCGGCCGCTCGCTCGAGGCCGCGCCCATCGCCCAGACGGCCCGCATCCCCATGATCGCGCCCGCCGCGACCAACCCGAAGGTCACCCAGACCGGCAACTACATCTTCCGCGTCTGCTTCATCGACCCCTTCCAGGGCACCGTCATGGCCAAGTTCGCCCGCGACGACCTGAAGGCCCACAAGGTCGCCATCCTCTCCAGCGTCTCCAACGCCTACAGCCTCGGCCTGGCGAAGTTCTTCAAGGAAACCTTCCTCGGGGCCGGCGGCATGATCGCCACCGAAAAAAATTACTCCGAGGGCGACAAGGATTTCCGCGCCCAGCTCACCGCCGTGAAGGCCGCCGGCGTCGACGCCGTCTTCGTCCCCGGTTACTACACCGAGTCCGCCCTCATCGTCCGCCAGGCGCGCGAACTCGGCCTCGCCATGCCGTTCTTCGGCGGCGACGGCTGGGAGGACGAGCAGCTCCTCAAGATCGGCGGCGAGGCGCTCAACGGCTGCTATTACTCGACCCATTTCTCCGCCGAGAACACCGACCCGGTCATCGCCAAGTTCGTCGAGCGCTACAAGGCCCGCTGGGGCGGCGAGACCCCCGGCGCCTTTTCCGCCCTCGGCTACGACGCCGTCTACGTCCTGGCCGACGCCCTCAAGCGCGCCGGCACGACCGACGGCCCTAAGCTCCGCGACGCCCTCGCCGCGACGAAGGATTTCCCCGGCGTGAGCGGCGTGACCACCATCGACGCGAACCGCAACGCCTCCAAGGCCGCCACCATCATCGCCCTCCAGGACGGCAAGGCGAAGTTCCACAAGACCGTCGCCCCGTGAGGCGGGCGAAGCGCCCGCCAGTTGAGGGTTGAGAGCTGAGAGTTTCGCCCTAAATCCCACCGAAGGAATGGCCACAAAAAGCACCAATAACGCAAAACAGGTGATCCAGCGGAAAACCTGCCTGGGTGGCTGCGGCTTCCAGCCGCAGGGCTTCACCGGCTGGAAGCCGGTGCCACGTTCAAACCAGCGTCTGCTAGATGGCTCCTGCTCACAACCAAGCCGAAGTTGGAATAGATTCACAAACCCCTCAACTCCCATCTTCTCCTGACCGAATTCCTCCAGCAGCTCCTGAACGGCATTTCGCTTGGCGCGATCTTCGCGCTCATCGCGCTGGGCTACACGATGGTCTACGGCGTGCTGCGCTTCATCAACTTCGCGCACGCCGACGTGTTCATGATCGGCGCCTTCATCGGCTACTACATGGCGCGGCTCGTGCCCGAGCACACGCTGTGGGGCGGATTCGTCGCGCTCGGCGCCGCCATGGTCGCCTGCGCCCTGCTGGGCGTCATCATCGAGCGGCTGGCCTACCGGCCGCTGCGCCGCTCGGCGACGCTGAACGTCCTCATCACCGCCATCGGCGTCTCGCTGCTGCTCCAGAACCTCGGCCAATTCTTCTTCGGCGCCACGCCCCGGCCGTTCCCGGAGCTGTTCCCCGCCACGACGTTCGTCTTCGGCGGCATCTACGTGTCGAGCAACCAGCTCGTCGTCATCGGCGTGACGCTCGCGCTGCTCTTCGCGCTCCGGTTCGTCGTGCTGAAGACGAAGATCGGCACGGCCATGCGCGCCGTGTCGCTCAATCCGCAGGCCGCCTCGCTGGTCGGCATCAACATCGACGTTGTCATCTCGTTCACCTTCGCGCTCGGCTCGGCGCTGGCGGCCGCCGGCGGCATCCTTTACGCGCTCAACTACCCGTCCATCGACCCGCTCATGGGCGTGCTGCCCGGGCTGAAGGCCTTCGTCGCCGCCGTGCTCGGCGGCATCGGCAACATCCCCGGCGCCGCGCTCGGCGGCCTGCTGCTGGGTATCGTCGAGACCTTCGTCAACGGCAGCGAGTGGTCCACCTACAAGGACGCCATCGCCTTCGCCCTGCTCATCCTCGTGCTGCTCTTCCGCCCGGCCGGCCTGCTCGGGCAGTTCACCAAGGAGAAAGTCTGACATGCCGCGCCCGCTGCTCGCCCTGCTCGCCGCCCTGCTCGCCGCCGCCGGACTCTCGGCGTTCTCCGGCCGGTTCGATCCCTACTACCTCGACGTGGCGATCGGCATCGGCATCAACATCATCCTCGCCGTCAGCCTGAACCTCGTGAACGGCTACACCGGCCAGTTCTCCCTCGGCCACGCGGGCTTCATGGCCGTCGGCGCCTACCTGTCCGCCGCCGTGACGATGCTGCTGGGAACCAGGCTCCTCGGCGAGGACGGCGGCACCGTCTGGCAGCAAAACCTGCTCTTCCTCGGCGCGCTCGTCGCCGGCGGCCTGAGCGCGGCCCTCGCCGGCCTGCTCGTCGGCCTGCCCTCGCTCCGGCTCAAGGGCGACTACCTCGCCATCGTCACGCTCGGCTTCGGGGAGATCATCCGCGTCATCTTCCAGAACTGCGAGCCGCTCGGCGGCGCGCTCGGCCTGAACGGCATCCCGGCCTACACCACCGCCTTCTGGGTGCTGGCCTTCGGCGCGGTGACCGTCTTCACCGTCTACTGCCTCGTGCACTCGACCTACGGGCAGGGCTTCATGGCCACGAAGGACGACGAGATCTCCGCCGAGGCCATCGGGATCAACACCACGCGCTACAAGATCGTGGCGTTCGTCGTCGGCGCGTTCTTCGCCGGCATCGCGGGCGGACTCTACGGCCACTTCAAGCAGTCCGTCTCGCCCGGCGGCTTCGATTTCACCCGCTCCATCGAGATCGTCGTGATGGTCATCCTCGGCGGCATGGGCAACACCGTCGGCGTCATCCTCGCCGCGATTTTGCTCACGTTGTTGCCCGAGGTGCTCCGGCCGGTCGCGGAATACCGCATGATCCTCTATTCGTTCCTGTTGATCGTGCTCATGCTGGCCCGGCCGCAGGGTTTGTTCACGCTCAAGTTCGGCAAGGCGAAGCCCTGAATTATGGCCACCAAGAGTCACAAGAAATCACCCCTGCCGACCGGAATCTGCGTCGCGCCCATAGGCGCGCGGGAGACTGTCGCCGCAGCCAAGGACTATTTTTGTGACTTTTCGTGGCCAACCAGTCCGGGGTTTCTGATCGGCCTTTGCGGCCATTCGGAAATCGTAAATCATAAATCGTAAATTCTGCCGTGTCCGCCCTGCTCCAACTCGACCAGGTCACCATCCGCTTCGGCGGCCTCACCGCCGTCAGCGCGGTCGACTTCGCCATCAACGAGGGCGAGCTCATCGGCATCATCGGCCCCAACGGCGCGGGCAAGACCACGGTCTTCAACCTCATGACGGGGGTCTACCAGCCGACCGAGGGCAAGATTAGCTTCCAGGGCCAACCGCTCGCGGGACTCAAGCCCTACGAGATCGCCGCGCTCGGCATCGCCCGGACTTTCCAGAACATCCGGCTCTTTGGCAGCCTGAGCGTCTTCGACAACGTGCGCGCCGCCTGCAACCTCCACCGGGAAACCAGCCCCGTGCACTCGCTGCTCCGGTTCGGCACCTTCCGCGCCGACGAGGCCGCCATCGCCCGGCGCGCGGAGGAGCTGTTGGAAATCTTCAACCTCCGCCGCTTCCGCGATGCGGACGCGAAAAGTCTCCCCTACGGCGAGCAGCGCCGGCTGGAGATCGTCCGCTGCCTCGCCACCAAGCCGAAGCTGCTTCTGCTCGACGAACCCGCCGCCGGCATGAACCCGAGCGAGAAGGTCGAGCTCATCCGCCTCATCCAGCAGGTGCAGCGGCAGTTCAACCTCTCGATTTTGCTCGTCGAGCACTCGATGCGCGTCGTCATGGGCTGCTGCCAGCGCATCGCCGTGCTGGATTACGGCGTGAAGATCGCCGAGGGCGCGCCCGCCGCCATCCAGTCCGACCCCAAGGTCATCGAGGCCTACCTCGGCGAGGACCACCAGAACTCGCTCGCGCACCACTGAGGAGATTTATGATATACGATTTATGATTGTGGACCGACACCCTGCGGTCAGTCGGTGCGGCTGGTTTCCAATCACAAATCATAAGTCGTAAATCATAAATCTTTCCCATGCTGACCGTCAAAGACCTCTTCGTCTCCTACGGCGCCATCAGCGCGCTCAGCGGCGTGTCATTCCACATCGAGGCCGGCCGCATCGTGACGCTCATCGGGGCCAACGGCGCGGGCAAGACCACGACGCTCCGCGCCCTCTCCGGCCTGCTGCGGGCGAAGAGCGGCAGCGTGACCTTCCAAGGCACCGACATCACCCAGCTGCCGCCGCACCAGATCGTCGCCCGCGGCCTCGGCCATGTGCCGGAGGGCCGCATGGTGTTCGCCAACCTCAGCGTCGACGAAAACCTCGCGATGGGCGCCTACCTGCTGAAGGACAAGGCGCGCATCGCCCGGAACCGCGACTACGTCTTCAGCATCTTCCCGCGCCTGCAGGAGAGACTCACCCAGACCGCCGGCACGCTTTCCGGCGGCGAGCAGCAGATGCTGGCCATCGGCCGCGCACTCATGGGCGACCCCAAGCTGCTGATGCTCGACGAGCCCTCGCTCGGCATCGCGCCCAAGCTCATCTCGACCATTTTTGAAAAGATCGTGGAGATCAACCGCGACCACGGCACAACGATCCTGCTCGTCGAGCAGAACGCCAAGCTCGCGCTCGAGATCTCGCACGACGCCTACGTGCTCGAGACCGGCCGCGTCGTCATGCAGGGGCCGTCGGCCGAGCTCCGCGCCAATCCCGAGCTCAAGGCCGCCTACCTCGGCGGGTGAGGTAGCTTGAGGTGGAACCCGACCTCCGGGCGGGTTTCTGCTTCGGCGAGCATCCTGCAGCGCGCCCGGAGGTCGCGCTCCACCGCCCTCTGACTGTCCGTTAACTGTTCCGTTGCCGCGCCGCCTCGGGCGCCCATCCTGATTGAGCCCCATGAAAACCTCGCGCGCCTGCGTTGCCCTGCTTTCCTGCGTTCTCCTCGTTTCCCTGCAAGCCGCGCCCGCCGGCCTTCCCTGGCCCGCCGTCACCCGCGAGAGCAAGCCGTGGACCCGCTGGTGGTGGCTCGGCAACATCGGCGACGCCAAGTCGTTCACCTCCGAGATGGAAAAATACGCCGCCGCCGGTCTCGGCGGGTTAGAGATCACGCCGATCTACGGCGTGCGCGGCGCCGAGGACCGTTTCGTGCCTTTTCTCTCGCCGGGATGGATGGCGAACTTCCGGCATGTCATCGCCGAGGGCGACCGGCTCGGGCTCGGGCTCGACCTGTCCACCGGCACCGGCTGGCCGTTCGGCGGCCCGTGGCTCGCGGACGCCGACGCCGCCCACTACCTCGCTCACCGCACCTGGCCGGTCACGCCCGGCGCCGGCCTTGCTGAATCGGTCGTCTTCCAACAGACCGGCTTCATCCGCTACGCCGGTCCGCGGCGCGTGCCGCTCGCGGAATTAAAACAGCCGGTCACGGCCAATCCCGACCTGCAGGATCTCGCGCTCGACCAGGTTCGCTTTGCCCAACCGCTGCCGCTCGTGTCGCTGATGGCGTTCCCCGCCAGCCACGGCACGCCGGTCGACCTCACCTCCCGCGTCGGCGCCGACGGCCGGCTGGACTGGACCGCCCCGACCGGACCGGGCCCATGGGCGCTCCACGCGCTCTTCCTCGGCCAGCACGGCAAGATGGTCGAACGCGCCGCCCCCGGCGGCGAGGGCTACGCGCTCGATCACCTGTCGGCGTCCGCGTTGCAGCGCTATCTCGCGAAATTCGATGCGGCGTTCGCCCCGGGCGCGAAGGTCGGCCTGCGCGCTTTCTACAACGATTCCTACGAAGTGGACGACGCCCAGGGTGAAGGCGACTTCACGCCGGATTTCCTCGCGGAATTCGAGCGCCGCCGAGGTTACGACCTGCGCCGCCGCCTGCCGGATCTCTTCGCCGCCACGCCCACCGACGCGACCGCCCGGGTGCTGAGCGACTACCGCGAGACGGTTTCCGACCTCATGCTCGACAATTTCACGACGCCCTGGCGCCAATGGGCCGGTCGGCACGGCGCCCTCATCCGCAACCAGGCCCACGGTTCCCCCGCCAACATCCTCGACCTCTACGCCGCCAGCAGCATCCCCGAGCAGGAAGGCACCGATCTCCTCGCCATCAAGCTCGCCTCCTCCGCCGCGCACCTCACCGGCAAACCCCTCGCCGCCGCCGAGACCGCGACCTGGCTCAACGAGCATTTCCTCTCCACCTTCGCCGAGCTGAAGGACTCCGTGGACACCTACCTCCTCGCGGGCATCAACCACAACTGCTACCACGGCACGGCCTTCTCGCCGCCCGGCGAGCCCTGGCCCGGCTACCAGTTCTACGCCTCGTTCGAGATGAACCCGCAGAATCCGCTCTGGACCGACTTCGCCGCTTTCAACGCCTACGTCACGCGCGCCCAGTCCTTCCTCCAGTCCGGCCGACCCGACGAGGACGTGCTGCTCTACTACAACATCCACGACCGCTGGATGGAGCGCGGCAACGGCCTGATGCCGCATTTCCACGGACGCGAAAACGAGATTCCCGGCCTGCGGACCGCCGCCGTCGCGATCCGCGGCGCCGGCGTCGGCTTTGACTACGTATCCGACCGTCTGCTGCAAACCCTCGTGTCAGCCGACGGTCTCATCGCCGCCGGCTCGCAGCAATACCGCGCGATCATCGTTCCCGCCACCGGCTTCATGCCCGAAGCAACCTTGGCGAAACTCATCAAGCTGGCGGAGCGCGGCGCGACGATTCTGGTCCACCGGCAGTTGCCCAAGGACGTCCCGGGAATCCCCCATCGTCGCAAAGAATTCGGCCTGGCCCTGCTGAAAATCCAAGAGAACATCCGAGTGCAGGAAGGCATCACCACCGCCAAGGTCGGGCGAGGGCAATTCCTCATCGGCGACGATCTGCCCGCCTTGCTGGCTCGGCACGCCGACATCCCGCGCGAGACGATGGGCGGCCTCGGCCTCGAGTTCATCCGCCGCCGCAACGACGCCGGACATTTCTACTTCATCAAGAACACCTCCGCGAAACCCGTCGAAGCCTGGGTGCCGCTGCACGCGGCCGGCCGGGCCGCCGGAATCTATGGCCTGACCAACGGACACAGCGGACTCGCCGCCCATCGCGCCGCGGCCGCCGGCGGTTCGGAAGTTTATCTTCAGCTCGCTCCGAGCGAGACCTGCGTCGTGCAACTGCACACCGCTGCCATATCCGGCCCGACCTGGACCTACTGGCAACCCGCCAGCGCCCCCGTCCCCTTCGCCGGCGGACGGAGCTGGACGGTAAACTTCACGCAAGGCGGTCCCTCGCTGCCGGTCGCGACCACCGTCGGCACTTTGCAATCGTGGACGGAATTCGGCGGCGACGCCGGCAAGGCGTTCTCCGGCACGGCCGTCTACACGCAGCATTTCCCCCGGCCGGCCGTTTCCGCCGCCGCGTGGCAGCTCGATCTCGGTCAGGTCGCCGACAGCGCCCGCGTGTCGCTCAACGGCCGCGAGATTGCCGTGCTTACGCAGGCCCCGTGGAAAGTCGTCATTCCCGCCGCCGACCTCGAGGCCGACAACACGCTGGAAATCGCCGTCACCAACCTCGCGGCCAACCGCATCGCCGACCTCGACCGGCGCAACGTGCCGTGGAAGAAATTCTACAACGTCAACATGCCGGCCCGTCTCCGCGAGAACGCCGGCCCGGACGGCCTGTTCACCGCCGCCCGCTGGGCGCCACGCCCCTCCGGCCTCCTCGGCCCGGTCAAGCTCGTGCCGCTGCAAGCGTTCACGCCGTAATAGCCTTTCCGAATACCCGATTTGTGTAGGGGCGGCGCTTGTCGCCGCCCGCTGGCCTATCGGTCCCGCGGGGCTCCGTGACCTCTGCGGTCTCTGCGTTGAAAGGATTCGGTTTTAAACACAGAGAACACAGAGCGCTCAGAGGCATACAGACGGAGTTTTAACCACTATGCCGCGTCTTCAAACCAACCAATTTCCCCTTCTGGTCATTCCGAACGCAGTGAGGAATCTCGACGTGCGCAGGCAACATCACCTTCGCTGCGGGAGACTCCTCCGTAATTCGCGTTATTCGCGGGAGGTTTACTGAATCGTTCCGGTTGCCTCGCGCTTGCGAAACCCGTCCGCCCGCCTACCTTGCCCGCATGATCCGCCGACTCTTTTTCCCCTTCGCGTGTCTGCTGACTGTCCAGGTTTCCGCCGTCGTCGTGGAAGTGAACCTGCCCTACAAGGAACTGCGCCTGAAGGACGGCATGCTGTTCACCGACGTCGCCGTGCGCAGCTTCAACACCTCCGCCGGCACCGTCGTGCTGCTGGCCAAAAGCAAGGAGCTGATCAGCCTGCGCACTTCCTTGCTACCCGACGACGTCAACACCCGCCTGAAGGAGCTGACCCCGATGCTGACCAAGGAGGAAAAAGAAGCCGAGAAACTCCAGGAGGCCGCCGACCGGAAAAAGGCCGCCGAGAACGCGGAGCGCCGGCAGAGAATGGCGGAAGAGGACGTCCAGGCTGCCCGCGCCGCCAACCGAAACCTCAACGTCAAGGTCGCCGAGCATACCGCCGCCAGGAGCGACGAGACCCTCGCAACCGTGGCCAAGTTCGCCGAAGAGCGGGCCCACGCGTATTTTAAATATCGGGATGACCCCCACTCCAACATCGGCGCCGTGGTCGGTTCGGACATTTCCCTAAATAATCCCGAACCGGTGCCCGGCTGGACCGGCCGTTACCGGGTCGAGGGCACCGCCTACCGCCAATACATCAACAACCAGGCGAGCGGCTTCGGCCGCGGTGCCAAGGAGTTCGAGATCCTGATCCAGACCCGCGACGGCAAAAACCCCGAGATCGTCGAGATCCGGATCAAATAGGCGGACCAAAGGGGGCAGGCTGCGGGTGAATCGCCCGATACCGGCGGCTAGCCCCTTCTCTGTCTTCTAGTCGCATGTAACGTAACCGACAACGGACGCAGTTTTGGTATCGAGGGCCCACACCATAATATGGCCAAGAGGCAGCGCCTCTTCCTTCGAGGCCATCCCCCACTTGCAGACGACAATCCAGCAATCGCCTTTCGAGTGCCGGCCGAGGTATGCGGCTACCGGAACAATCGCCATGCTATCGTCATACCACTGCTCTGGGTTCTTCTCTCTTTCCTTCAGCGCCAGTTGAAACTTCTCCTCGGCTTTCTTCTCGAATGCCTCGATTTTCCCATTCGGCGTGCCCGGCGGGAAAAGCTCTTGATCCCGAGCTGGCCAAAGCATCGTCTGGCGATTGCGTCCGCGATTCAGAGCGCGGAGGCATGCATCCAAACTGCTCGAATCGAAACCTTGTGCCTTGGCTTTCGCGACGATCGACTTCGAGAAGAGCTGCCACTTCGCGCTCCAATCGGCATTCGTCATACCCGAATAGCGGTGCTCCTCCGGCTGATTGAAGAAGCGCTTTGCGAGCGCTTCTTCAGCGGCCGATTCTTTGTCTGGAACAGCAAAATCAATTTTCGCGACCGGAACATCCAAAGCCGCCGTTTGCAATTCCGCATCCGTCACGATCGACGCTGCGGGTGGCAATGGTGCTGCCCTCAGGCTGGCGACAAGGAGGGTGCCAAAGAGACGGAATAGTTTTCTCATTTTCCGGCTAACGTTCAGTGACGAACCATGGCGGTGCGCCGCACTGCCATGGGCTCTGGCCGATTGTTGAACCAAGCAGCTGCGCGGCGCAGGGGGGCCGGGATGATGACTCGATTGGTTCTTTCTTCACTGCGCCGTTTAGTTGCCGCGTGGTTGATCAAAGACCGGCTTATTCGATTTCTTCCCACTGCCATTCAGGGCCAAATCGGCAAGATAGTCCCCGCTCAGGCTGCCGTCCTTCTTCTCATACTGCTTCGCCCTCTCTTCGACTCGTGCGAGGTCATCCCGATTCTTCCGCGTGTTCGCGGTGGGTGCCGTCTTGCAGCCAGCGAACAACACCAACCCGACTGCCAACATGACGATGTGAGTTTTCATTCTACCGATCAGTTTAATTCAAACTCCGGATAAAACCTCCGGCTGGCTTGGCCCGTTGGCAGAGAAAAGGCGTTCACTTGATGATTTTCAACCCACGATTTCGGGAAGCTGTTTTGAGCGGTTATTCGATCGCAAAAATCGCATAGACGCCTTTTCGAAATGAAATGGTCGCAGGAATAACCCTGAAATCTCGCTTTGATACAGCTAAGCTCGCGCCGTAGTAGCTCTCCCCAGGGAGTCCGAACGCGCTACCCAGCCCCGCGAACCCATTCTCAGATATCGCGCGGACAGTCCCGAGTCTCTTGTCGAAGCCATTACTCAGCTGCTCAGCATTCTCTCGAGCTGTGCGACAAGCTTTGTCCGTCAGCTTCTGAAGTATAACGCTTTCATCCTTACTCCCGAAAACAACCGAAATTCCTTCGATGTTCGTCTGGCGATACAGAAAGTCGATAAGGTCGGGAAAGGGTGCAAGCTCCTTGAGTTGGATCGTGACCGCGCGAACTGCTTCGTATCCGACAACCTCAAACTCTTTACCATTGTCGTCTTCACGCCTCACGACGCTTTTCTCGATCGCCTGCGCGACCATGTCAGTGTCCGCCACGCCCTCCTTTGCCGCAAATGACAATACGGCACCAGCAACCTCGGCCTGCTGCTTGTATGTTCGGTCCGCATCAACGTCGTAAGTTTTCACGCGAAAAGTGATTGTCGCCCTGTCAGGAGCAACTTCGTGCGTGGCAACTCCGTAGACGTAAACGAACGGATATTCCGGTAATGGAGAAGCAGCTAGTGCAAGCGGCGCCATTATCGAAGCAACAATTAGTGAACGCATAGAGATTTTTCCCAACCGTGTTATTCAGACTCCGGATAAAACCTCCGGCTGGCTTGGCCCGTTGCCCGAGTGAAGGCGTTAACTTGATGATTTTCAACCCACGATTTTGGGAAGGGATTTTTGGGCAGTTACGACACTCCCGGAGCTTCCAAGGCCTTTATCCGCGTCAATCCGCGAAATCCACGGAGAATTCCGACTGAATCGTGCCGGCTGAGTCCGCCGGCCAGCCCTGCTATCGCCCCGGTAGGTAGGCTCAGGCACTTTGAAAACCACAGATGGACACCAATGAACACAGATACCGGGGACAGGTCGGCCAGGGGCAGGAAAACGCCGGAGCCCAAATGATCCCGATCCAGGGGGCCCCAAGTTCTTATCTATCTGTGTGAATCTGTGTTTATCTGTGGTTGAAGAGAATTGTTTCGGCTAATTCGCCCTCTTGCCTTCCTGCCCCTTGATTTTTCAAGTCCACCCAGTAAGTTGGCCGCCCCTTTCCCTTCCCCCCTCCACTTTCACCCTCACTTCTCACCTCCTCCCCATGTCCACCACCACACCGCAGAAATTCGAATTCCAGGCCGAGATCGCCCAGTTGCTCGATATCGTCACCCACTCCATCTACACGGAGAAGGAAATCTTCGTCCGCGAGCTGGTGTCCAACGCCTCCGACGCCCTGGAAAAGCTCCGGCACATCCAGCTGACCGAAAAAGACATCTTCGACGACCAGCAGAAGCTCGAGATCAACATCACCACCGACGACCAGGCGAAGACCCTTACGATCCAGGACTTCGGCATCGGCATGACCCGGGAAGAACTGGTCGAGAACCTCGGCACCATCGCCCACTCCGGCTCCAAGGCTTTCCTCAAAGCCCTCAGCGAGGGCGAGCAGAAGAACACCAGCCTCATCGGCCAGTTCGGCGTCGGCTTCTACTCGGCGTTCATGGTCGCGAAGTCCGTCAAGGTCTACTCGCACTCCCGCCAGGCCGCCGCCCCCGGCCATGTCTGGACCAGCACCGGCGCCGGCACCTACGAGATCGAGGAGGCCGAGGGCCTCAGCCGCGGCTCCAAGATCGTCATCGAGCTGAAGGACGAGTGCGCCGAGTTTGCCTCGGAAAGCCGCATCAAGGAGATCCTCGAGCGCTACAGCGCGTTCGTCTCGTTCCCGATCAACCTGAACGGAAAACACATCAACACCGTCCAGGCGCTCTGGCTCCGCAACAAGAACGAGATCAAGGACGAGGAATACAACGAATTCTACAAGTTCCAGTCCCACGCCTTCGAGGACCCGAGCCTGCGCCTGCATTTCAGCGCCGACGCCCCGCTCGCGATCAACGCCCTGCTCTTCGTCCCGCAGGAGAACACCGAGAAACTCGGCTTCGCCCGCCTCGAGCCGTCGGTCTCGCTCTATTGCCGCAAGGTGCTCATCGACGCCGCGCCGAAGGACCTGCTGCCCGAGTGGCTGCGTTTCCTCAAGGGCGTCGTCGACTGCGAGGATCTCCCGCTCAACCTCTCGCGCGAGTCGATGCAGGACAAATCCCTCCTAGAGAAGCTGGGCAAGGTCATCACCAAGCGCTTCCTCAAGTTCCTCGACGAGGAGGCCACGCAGCGCCCCGAATCCTTCGTCAAGTTCTACGCCAACTTCGGCATCTTCCTGAAAGAGGGTGCCGCGCTCGACTTCACGCACAAGGACCAGCTCGTGAAGCTGCTCCGCTTCGAGTCGTCGCTCACCGACAAGACCAAGGCGACCAGCCTCGCCGACTACGTCTCGCGCATGGGCGCCGACCAGAAGGAGATTTATTACCTCGTCGGCGCCAACCGCGCGACGATCGAGAGCGGCCCCTACCTGGAGGCCTTCAAGGCCCGCAACCTCGAGGTGCTCTTCTGCTACGAGCCCGTCGACGAATACGTGATGAACAACGTCCGCGAGTTCGACGGCAAGAAGCTCCTCGCCGCCGACCACGGCGACGTGAAGCTCTCCGAGATCCCGAAGCCCGAGGGCGCGCTCAGCGAGGACGACACGAAGAAGCTCACCACCTGGCTCAAGGAGACGCTCGGCGAGCGCGTCGCCGAGGTGAAGGCCAGCGACCGCCTCGTTGACTCCCCCGCCCTCGCGATCAACGCCGACAAGTTCATGTCCGCCCACATGCGCCGCATGATGAAGGCCATGAACAAGGACGGCGCCGACCTGCCGCAGAAGGTGAACCTCGAGATCAACCCGCGTTCCGCCGTGATGAAGCGCCTCTTCGAGACGCACACCGCGTCGCCCGACAAGGCCAAGCTCGTCGCCGAGCAGATCCTGGACAACGCCCTCATCTCCGCCGGCATGCTCGAGGACGCCACGCCGATGGTCGCACGTCTCTACAAGCTGCTGGAGAACGTCTGAGCCCAATCCGGTTTGTAACGCATTGCGTTACAAATGTCCGGAGGTGGGCGTCGGTTTCCATACCGACGCTTCTGCACGCTCGCGGATCCCCTGTCGCCGGTATGGAAACCGGCGACCACCTTTGAGTTCGTGCATATTTCGAACGCATCTTGCCTGCAATTGCATGATCCTATTCGGAAGACCCTTAACGCCCCCGTGGCTGCGGCTTCCCGGTTCGACGGGCTCACGGCCCTGAGTTTGTCGAAGGGCAGCCGCAGTTCATCACCGGCTGGAAGCCGGTGCCACTTGGGAACCCCGGCTCAGCGGCTGCTCACCTGCGCGGACGCCGTGGCGGTTTCCGCATCGGGCTGGGCGGGATAAAGCTCCCGCACAATCACCACTCCGGCCAGCACGACCACGGTGAGGACCGCGATGGTCACAGGCAGGGACAGGCGGCTTTCAGCCGGTTCAAGGCCGAGTTCACGGGTGTAATCGCGACTGATCATGATTGGTGCTCTTAACGGCACATTGCGGGAAAAATTGAGTGCCACTCCGCCTGAAGCCGGTAATTTCCGCCAGCTGAGCGGCATCAGTCTATGCGTGTCTTCAAACCAACCAATTTCCACTTCCGGTCATTCCGAACGCAGTGAGGAATCTCGACGTGTGCACGCAATATCACTTTCGCTGCGGGGAGATTCCTCACTTCGTTCGGAATGACAAACGGGTCTGAAGGCACACCCTTGAAAACGGCGTTGAAACGCGAAGGTCACGGAGAACGCAGAAGGAGGATAGATCGATTGCGTTCAGATGTCTGCCCGCCCATGAGGTGAATATTTCTCTCGGGATCAACCGGTCCCAACCTTCTGCTTTTGCGCTTTTTGTGCCTTCTGTGGCCAGTCCTTCGGCGGAATTTAGCACCACCCTTTCCCGCCAGTCCGCAGCGCGACGCTTCCAGATCTCCCGGCGGGTCGCCAATTGCTCCTAAAGGACTATGGCGCCGGTGTCATATCGGTTTGCCGAAAGACGCCGGCGGCGTAGCCTGAGCGGCCTCATGACCAAGGTTCCCCGTCTGTTGCTCGTGCTGGCGCTGTGCGCCGGCAGCCTCTCCGCCCAGCAACCCGCCGATGAGACGCGCCTCCTGCGCTTCCCCGCCACCAACGGCGAGGCCATCGTCTTCAGCCACGCCGGCCAGCTCTACACCGTCCCGGCCGCGGGCGGCACGGCCCGCCGCCTCACCGACGGCCCCGGCTACGCCATCTTCCCGCGGTTCTCCGCCGACGGGAAGCAGCTCGCCTTCACCGCCCAATACGACGGCAACACCGAGGTCTACGTCATGCCCGCCACGGGCGGCGCCCCGAAGCGCCTGACCACCTCCGCCACCCTCGATCGCGACGACCTCGCCGACCGCATGGGGCCGAACAACGTCGTCCTAGGCTGGCGCAACACCGCCGCCGAGGTCGTGTTCCGCTCCCGCTGGCGCTCCTTCAATCCCTTTTTGGGCGAGCTCTACACCGTAGGCCTCGATGCCGACGTCCCGACTCAGCTCCCCGTGCCACGCGGCGGCTTCATGTCGTATTCACCCGACGACACCAAGATCGCCTACAACCGTGTTTTCAGGGAATTCCGCACGTGGAAGAACTACCGCGGCGGCATGGCCGACGACATCTGGATCTTCGACCTCAAAACCGGCGCAATTGAGAACATCACCAACGATCCCGCACAGGACATCTTCCCCATGTGGGCGCCGAACGGGAAGATCTACTTTGTCTCCGAGCGCACCGGCCGCGCCAACCTCTTCTGCTACGACCTCGCCTCGAAAAAGACGAAGCAGCTCACGAGCTTCACCGCCTATGACGTGAAGTTCCCGTCGCTCGGCCGCGGCGCCGTCGTCTTCGAGCAGGCCGGCCAGGTCTGGCGCCTCGACCTCGCCACCGAAAAGGCCGCCCCCGTGCCGATCGTCGTCCGCGAGGATGCCGCCACCACCCGCCCCGCCCTCGTCAACGTCAGCCGCTTCCTGCAGGGCGTCGATCTCGCCCCCGACGCCCAGCGCGTCACCGTCACCGCCCGCGGCGACGTCTTCACCGCCCCGGCCAAATACGGCCCGGTCCGCAACCTCACGCAGACCACCGGCGTGCACGAGCGCGACGCCGCCTGGTCGCCCGACGGCAAGTGGATCTCCTACCTCAGCGACGCCAGCGGCGAGTTCGAGCTCCACATCCGCCCGCAGGACGGCAAGGGCCCGGCCACCATCCTCACGCAGGGCGCCGACACCTATTATTTCACCCCGGTCTGGTCGCCCGACTCGAAGAAACTCCTCTGGGCCGACCGCAAGCAGCGCCTGCGCTTCGTCGACGTCGAGACCAAGGCCGTGACCCTCGTGGCCGAAAACCCCGAGACTCCCATCCGCCAATACGCCTGGGCCCCCGACTCGCAGTGGATCACCTATGTCCACGGCAGCGTCGCCGCCCCGGGCAAGGTCATGCTCTACAGCGTCGCCGACGCCAAGGCGCACGAGGTGACGGATGGCTGGTATGACGCCAACTCCCCCGTCTTCAGCGACGACGGCAAGTGGCTGCTCTTCGCCTCCGCCCGCGACTTCAACCCGATCTACTCCGACACCGAGTGGAACCACGCCTACCAAAACATGGAGCGCGTCTTCATGGTCGCCCTCGCCAAGGACACCGTCTCGCCCTTCGCCCCCAAAAGCGACGAGGTCGAGATCGCCAAGGACGAGCCGAAAAAAGACGAAGCCAAGAAGGGCACCCAGGACGGCGACAAGAAGGACGAAACCGCCAAGAGCGACAAGTCCGACGAGAAGGTCGCGAAAGACACGGACGCCAAAAAGGACGGCGATGCCGACAAGGCGAAGCCCGAGAAGGCGAAGGCCAAGGTGGTCGTGAAGGTCGACGTCGAAGGTCTCGCCGGCCGCATCATCGGCGTGCCCGTCACACCCTCCAACTACACGAACCTGCGCCTTATCGGCGATAAACTCTACTATCAGCGCGTGCCCGGCGGTCCGGTCACCGGCGGCGGTGGCGGCGAAGGCTTCGGCGCGGGCCGGACCACCCGCACCGTCCTCGCGGTCTACAACCTCAAGGAACTCAAGGAGACCGAACTCGGCAATTTCGACGGCTTCGACATCAGCGCCAACGGCAAGAAGATGCTCGTCCGCAGCGCCCGCGACTACTCGCTCATCGACACGCCCGCCGCCAAGATCGACCTGAAGCCCGAGCAGAAGCTCGACCTCGGCGGCCTCGAGGTCCGCCTCGACCGCAAGGCCGAGTGGACGCAGATCTTCCACGAGAGCTGGCGTCAGATGCGCGACTTCTTCTACGCCCCCAACATGCACGGCGTCGACTGGCCCGCCCAGCGCGAGAAATACGCCGCGCTCCTCCCCGCCGTGCAGACCCGCAACGACCTCACCTACCTGATCGGTGAGATGATCGCCGAGCTGCACATCGGCCACGCCTACGTCGGCGGCGGCGACCGCGTGGAGGCCCCGCGCATCAAGACCGGCCTCCTCGGCGCCCAGGTCTCGCGCGACGCGGCGAGCCGCGCCTACCGCATCGACCAGATCCTCCACGGCGAAAACTGGCAGACCAAGACCCGCTCGCCCCTCACCGAGCTCGGCGTCAACGTCAGCGCCGGCGAATTCATCCTCGCTGTCGACGGCCGCCCGGTCCGCGAACTCGACAATCTTTACACCGCCCTCATCGGCAAGGCCGGCAAGCAGGTCGTCCTCCGCGTCAACGCCAAGCCCGCGGACGAGGGCGCGCGCGACGTCACCATCGTGCCGATCGCCGACGAGGCCCCGCTCTATTACGAGCAGTTCGTCCAAAAGAACATCGCCTACGTCGCGGAGAAGACCGGCGGCAAGGCCGGCTACCTGCACATCCCCGACATGGGCGCGGAAGGCCTGAACGAGTTCGTGCGCCGCTACTACCCGCAGCTCACGAAGCAGGCGCTCGTCATCGACGTGCGCGGCAACGGCGGCGGCAACGTCTCGCCGCAGATCATCGAGCGCCTCCGCCGCGAGCTCGCGCTGATCAACATCCGCCGCAACGGCGTGCCCGCGGCGAACCCGAGCCAGCAGCTCGTCGGCCCCAAGGTCACGCTGCTCAACGAATACTCCGCCTCCGACGGCGACCTCTTCCCCTACCGTTTCCGCGAGCACGGCCTCGGCAAGCTCGTCGGCAAGCGCTCGTGGGGCGGCGTGGTCGGCATCAGCGGCACGTTGCCGTTCACCGACGGCGGTTCGCTCAACAAGCCCGAGTTCGCGCCCTACACGAAGGACGGCAAGAGCTGGGCCATCGAGGGCCACGGCGTCGACCCCGACATCGTCGTCGACAACGACCCCGCCCGCGAATTCCGCGGCGAGGACCAACAGCTCGACAAGGCCATCGAGGTCATCCTCGAGGAGCTCAAGACGAAGGGGCAGACACTCCCGCCGCCGCCCGCCTGGCCGGTGAAATAAGTCCGCGGCCGGACCTTGCTCTCAACCCACGAACGGCGGACGCAAGTCCGCCGTTTTTCTTTCCCTCTATCAGGCCAACTCGCATATTTTATGGCCAATATTAATTTCGTCATATTATTCATTATAAATATGATGGCTTACAAGCCATACTATTTTGTTGCGAGTATGGCTATGTAGCCATACCGATGTGCTTGTTATGAAAATGACGATGCACATCGACGAGGACGTTTTGGACCGGGTGATGAAGATCACCGGGGCCAAAACCAAGACACAGGCTGTCGAGATCGCCCTGACCGAGATGGCCCGCCGGCATAAGTTGAAGGAGCTCCTCAACCAAGGCCTCGGCATGACGCCAGACCAGTTGAAGGCCGAGTTCGCCCCTACCCCGGCGGACCAGTTTGACCGGCCTATTCTCCAAGTCGCCGAAGACAAGGCTCCCTATGTCCAACCTGGTCCTGCCGGACAGTAGCTTCTACATCACCGCGACCCGCACCGGGCGCGACCCTTTGGTCGAGCTCGGTGCGAAAGCGGATGAGTATGAAATCGCCACCTGCGGCATGGTGCAGATCGAGGTGCTGCGCGGCCGGAGCGACCCGCATGTGCTGCGACGTTTTCGCGACACCTTCGCCGTCATGATCTACATCGCGACCACCAACGCGATCTGGGAGCGAGCCACCCAACTCGCCTGGGCGCTCGACCGGCAGGGCATCGTCGTTCCGGCCACGGACCTGGTCATCGCCGCCTCCGCCCTCCAGGTCGATGCCGCCGTGCTGACCCACGACGCACACTTCCACCAGATTCCCGGTCTGCGTGTGATTGACCATCTGACCTGATGGACCGGTTGCCTGGTATTATTCTCGTGGTCTCTTGGTGGGCGGGCACGTCCCTGTGCCCGCCTTTCGCTAACGGTCGCACCTCGCGCGCTCCCTGCCGGCAGAGGGACCTGCCGGCGCACCCTCTTGTTGTAACAGCACTGCAGAGCGTCCCCTGAAGGCAGCCTGCTCAGCCGGAACGATGCAGCCCCAAACCGCAAAACGCGTTTTGCTCCGGACGGGGAGAACCAGGGTTGTTTCTTGTAGGAGCGGCGCTTGACGCCGCCCGCGGGCGTCCACAAGGGACGCCCCTACAATTTGCTGCTTCCTAGGAGCTGGGTGGGCGTCGGTTTCCATACCGACGCCTCGGCGTGCTCGCCAGAGGGAATTTGTCGGTCGACTGCTTCGTTCCGGCGCAGAGCGCGGGCTGCGGCGCCAAAAATGCGCCTCCGGTTTTCACCGGAGGCGCGAGGTGACCAAAGACTGGACTGAAGAATCAGGCCAGCAGATGCTGCCACTGGTCCTCGCGGGCGGAGCGGGCGGCCTTGAGGGCGCCCACGGCCACGAAGCGTTTGTATTCCGGCCCGGCGAGCTTGACCTTGGGCGCCTCGAAACCGTCATCGACGAGCTTCTGCTGGATCACCGTGTCGAGACCGCGAATGCGGCTGCCGCCGCCGGTGATGACGATGTTCTGCAGCAACTGCGCGACCGAGTCGGAGGAGGCGCGGCTGATGAGCGTGGTGAGGGCCGGGTAGATTTTCTCGAGCAGGCGGTTGCAGGCGCGGCCGATGGTCTCGCCGAGTTCGAGCGTGTGGCTCTTGCCGCCGATGAGCACCTTGACGTCGATGGGCTTCCGGATCGCGCCGACGTAGGAATGCTCTTCCTTGATCTGGCGGACAGTCGCGCGCGACAGGCCGTTGTTCGGGTAGGTGCGCTGCAGGTCGTCCTCGATCAGCTTGTCCACCGCGTCGCCGGCGAAGGCGAGGCTGATCTGGTCGTCCGTCGTCGGGAAGTAGCCCTGGATGAGGCAGAGGTCGCTCGTGCCGCCGCCGATGTCGATGAAGAGCGAGTTGGTGACCGGATCGACGTAGTTCGGCTGGCCGAGGCGGGAATCGTCGCGAAAGCCGAGCGCCGCGAGGAACGGCTCGGGAATGAGCAGCACGCGGTCGAAGACGCCGGCGGCGCAGTTGCGGATATCCTCGCGAGCGGGCTGGCCGGCGTTGGCCGGAACGCCGATGACGGCCCGGATCTCTGCGGAGTTGGTCGGATCGATGACCGTGCGCACGCGGCGGATGAAATCCCGCGCAGGCTCCACCTGGGCGATGATGCCGTCCTCGAGCGGGGCGATCACTTTCATCTGCAGACGGTGGTTGAGCGCCTCCTCGCCAATGAGCGTGGTGGCGTTGTTGGCGATGATGCCGTCGACCAGGCCCTCGCGGGCATAGCCCACGACCGTGGGGATGATCTTGCTGACGGTGGTGTCCCGGCCCTCCGCGGCACCGGCGAGGATGCAGGAAGCGTTGGTGCCAAGGTCGAAGCCGACGAGGATGCGTTTGCGATCGCCGGTCTTGCGGACGGCCGGTGCGACCGTCTCGGCCGGGCGTTCGAGGGTGGCGGTGACAGAGCGGTCGGCAGCGGTGACTGGTTTCTTTTCGATGGTGGTGGTTGTCATGTTGAATGCGGTGGTTTCAGGACTCTCGTGAATTGGCCGGCGCCGGGCGGCGGCCGTGACGCTCGGCGGCCAGCATGGCGTCGAGCAAATCGGGAATGGCGGGCGAACCCGCGGCGGGCACCGAAGCCCGGGCGGCGGCCGGCGGCGGCGAAAAGGTCCGCACGGGACCGGTTGAACGCGACAAGGCGGCGGCCGGCCAGCTTTCGACCAACCGGGGAACCAATAGTTCGGACAAAATCACGGCCTCGGCCACGCGCCGCTCTTCCGTGACAAACAGCCCGTGCAGTTCGCTTTCAGCGAAAGCCTCCGGACCATGCGCCAGCCGCAGGTCGCGCACGGCCGTGGCCAGTTCGTCATCCTGCAGATGGGCGGCCTGCGCCGCGTCACCCTGCTCACGGAGAAGACAGATCTGCCGCACGAGACGCGTGATGCCGGCCACCCGCGCGGCTACGGATGGCGCCTGACTGGAAGCATGGAGGTTCAACAGGTGCTGGCCCTAACGACCAGACACCCATTGTTTGGTTCACACAATTTTCCGCATTCCGGCGCGACCGGGAAAATCCCTAGCCGCACAGGGAGAAACCCCGCCTTACTTCCTGATGCCGACGTATTCGAGGTAGGGCTCCTGCGAACGCGGCCGGCCGAGGAATTTCTCCACCGACTCGCCGACATCGCGCGTGTGGCCCACGCCGTAAATCTCGTCGCGCAACCGGCGGCCGACTTTCTCGTCCATGAACCCGCCCGGGGCGGTCTTGAACACGGAGGCCATGTCGATCGCGAGCACCTTGGCCCACTGGTAGCCGTAATAACCGGCGTCGTAGCCGGCCATGTGGCCGAAGTAGGCGACAAACGCGGTGTCGGGCGCGGGCTCGATCGCCACGCGCTTCAGCACGGCGTTGGTGACCGCGACGACATCCATCTTTGCCGCCTCGGATGCCGGCACGGCGTGCAGCGCGAGATCGATGAGCCCGAGGGAAAGCTGGCGCCGGGTGGCGTAGCCTTCCGTGGCCTGCCGGGCGGCGACAATGGCGGCGATGGTCTCGGCCGGGATTTTTTTCACCGGGTCGCGGTAGTCGGCGGCGAAGGTGTCGAGCACGGCCTTGTCCCAGACCCAGTTCTCCAGCATCTGCGACGGCGCCTCGACGAAATCCTGCGGCACGGTGAAACCGCCCTGCGCGACGAAGCGCGAGCGGCTGAGCATGCCGTGCATCACGTGGCCGAACTCGTGGAAGAGCGTGACGACATCATTCTGCTTGAGCAGCGAGGGCCGGTCGGCGGAGGGCGCGGGGAAATTGCAGAGCAACGCGGCCACCGGCAGGTCGTAGCGGCCGTCGGCCAGCGGCCGGCCGGTCTTCTGCGGGAAGCAGGCGAAGTGGTTGAACTTCCCCTCGCGCGGAAACATGTCGAGGTAGAACGCGCCCATCGGCGTGCCGGTGGCGGCATCCTGCACGACATAGAGCTGCACGCCCGGCGCCCACACGTAGGGCGGCTCGACCTGCGTGAACCTGAGGCCGAAGATCTTCTGGTAGATGGCGAACATGCCATCGAGCGTCGGTTGGTAGGGGAAATAGACGCGCAACGCCTCGGTATCGACGGCGTAACGGTTCTTGAGGAGCCGGTTGGTGTAGTAATTGATGTCCCACGGCTCGAGCTTAACGTCGGCCCGGCTGGTATGGGTCGCCTTCAATTGGCGGAGCGTCTCCATCTCGGCGGCGAACTTGGGCTGCAGCCCGGTGACGAGATCCTCCTCGAACTTCACGGCGGCGGCGCCGTTCTTCGCCATGCGGGTCTCGATCTGATAATCGGCCCAGCTGGCGTAGCCGAGGCGCCGGGCGATGTCGCCGCGCAGGGCGACGAGCTTGGTGAGGACGGGCACGTTGGTCTCGCGGGCCAGGTTGTTGCGGGCGTTGCTTACCTTGCGGCGCGTCTCGGGATGGTCGGCGTTTTCGGCGACGGCGACGGCGTGCCAGGTCACATTGGCCATCACGCGGTAGCGGCCGTCCGGCTGCCGGACACCGGGGCTGTCGAGGAAGCTCGGCGGCACGCCAGCCATTTCCTCCGCGGTGAAATCGAGCGGGGCGCGGGCGTTGTTGATGTTGACGGCGAACTCGGTGTTCAGGGCGGCGAGGTCCTTGCGGAGCGTTTCCACCTCGGCGCGCTGCGCGGCGGGCAACGCGAGACCGGCGCGGCGGTAGATGCGCATCTGTTTGTCGACCAGGCGTTGCTCGTCGGCCGCCAACGCCGGCTTTTGGTCCGCCACGGCCTTGAGCGCACGGTAGAGTTCCCCGCGATAATCCAGCCCGACGACCCACTCCTCGATCCTGACCTTCATCTCGTTGGCGGCGTCTCGCATGGGCTGCTCCAGCGCCGACTCGGCCACCGTGCTGATGGCACCGTAGACGTCGTCAACCCCGCCGGTGATGGCGTCGTAGGCGGCGAAGGTGTTGGCGAAGGTCAGCGTGGCGGGATCCTGCGCCGCGAGCGCGGTCAGGGCCGCATCGGCCGCCTTGATGGCGGCTTCCGTCTGCGTCCGGACTTCATCCGGGGTCAGGGGATAAACCGGCAGGGCCAGCACGTTGTTCGCGCCGGCGGCGGCGGCCTGGAATTCGGCGAGAGTGGCCGGCTGGGCCGAACCGAGACTGAGGAGGGAGGTGGCGAGGCACAGGCCCGCGACCAGACGGAGTCGGGAGGGGATTTGCATAGGGGGGATGGACGCAAGTTACGCGCCACCACAACCCGCTCAACCAATAAAACCCGCGACCCCCGGAGACCTCAGTTGGCCATCGGCGGGGTCGAGTGAGGCGAATTGATGACCCCCTCGAAAACCGACTGCAGGCGCTTGGAGGAGACCCGCATCCGCAACACCGTGCGCAGGAAGCCGCGGTTGCCCGGGTGGTAGTGGAACTCCGCCGCCTCGTTGCGGAAATCGCGCCGGCTCCGCAGGTCGCCCACCCCGCGGATGAACTCGAAGTCCGCGGAGTAGTAATCGCGGTTCACCCAGATCAGCCAATAGAACGGCCGCGCCTGCCAGTGCAGGCAGCGCCACAACAGCACACGCTCAAACCTTTCGTAGGCGACATCGTGGTGTTCGCAGTAAAGCTCGCGGAAGGTTTTCATTTAGCTCGTGGACAAAATGAGCAGGAAAGGTGCCGGTGCGTTATTTCTTAGGCAAGGAGGGAAACTGGATTTCTAAGCCGCTGCTTAATGCAAAAACCTTGAAGCATATTTGAAGCAAGGGCCACGACACCCCAAACCCAACGGACGAAGCCTCGTTTGTCCATATCCCGCAATTGGCGGAGAGGGAGGGATTCGAACCCCCGGGACCCTCACGGGCCCACCTGATTTCGAGTCAGGCGCGATCGACCACTCTGCCACCTCTCCGTGACCAGGAGCGGGAACGTAGGCCACCGCCTCGAAAACGGAAGCCGAAAGTGCACCGGTTTACAACCTGCCGGCCCAATCGGCACGCCCCGCCCGGCCCATGGTTAGGATTGCGGTGAGCGGCAGCCTGTCCCATACGGTTCGCAGCCCCCAACCCAAAACCCCGATGTCCCCACCCAACCCACAGGCCACTGTTCTCCTCGTGGACGATGAGGAGAATTTGCTCAATCTTTTCGCCGACGCCTTGCAGCCGGACTTCCAGACCGACCGGGCGGGCTCGGTGAAGGAGGCGGAGGCCTTGATGAAGGAACGGACCTACAAGGTGGTCGTCAGTGACCACAACATGCCCGGCGGCGACGGACTCAGTTTCCTGGCGCGGGTCCGCAAGAAATACCCGGCAACCGTCCGGCTGCTTGTGACCAACCATCTGGAGTCGAGATTTCTGCCGAGCCTGGGCGAGGCCGAGCCCTTCCGCTACCTGCTCAAGCCGATATCGGTCCCGGATCTGCGCAAGGCAGTGCGAGACGCGACCAAGCTCTACGATCAGGGTCAGGCCTCGCCCTGAAGCGGCGGCCGGGCCGCGGCGAAGATCAGACGTTTTCGTCTTCGATGCCGTCGAGGGCCCGGCGGTTGCGGGGCAGGTGCTGGGGAAAGAAGGTATAATACAGCATCAGCTGCCAGCTGCGGGACGAGCGATAGAGCGCGACCGGGATGAGCACGGAAAGCGCCACGGCCAGCACCACCGCCATCCGGCCACCGAGCACGCCGTAATACCAGAGCAACGCCACGGGCGTTAGGGCGCAGACGAGCGTGATGCCGTAGTTCAACGACATCGCGCCGAGGTAAAAACCCTCGTCCTTTTCATACTTGAGGCCGCAGGCCGGGCAGGCCTCGTTCAGCTCGAAGAGCTTGCCGGTCTTGAACAGCGTGTGTCCGCCGCAGTTCGGGCAGCGGTTCGTGAGCCCGCGGGTGATGATCTGGCCTTTCGTGACTTCCATGGGAGGAGGCTAGCCAGCAAAGGCGCGCACGAAAGCGCTTTTTAAAATCAAGAGAGATATCTTATAGGCCGTATGCGACCTATAGGGCCTATATAGTCGCCAAAGAAAAAGGCGCCCCTTGAGAGAGCGCCTTCGAAAAATTCCGCGGATCGTCGCTCAGGCGCCGAGTTGAAAGCGGACGAACCGGCGGATCTGCATGTTCTCGCCCATCACCGCGATGATCTCGGTCAGGACGTCCTTGATCATCTTGTCCGGGTTCTTGACGAAGGGCTGGTCGAGGAGGCAGACCTGCGAGTAGTATTTCTCGAGCTTGCCCTCGACGATCTTCTGGACGGCCGCCGGCGGCTTGCCCGCGAGCTGGGCCATGGCGATGTCGCGCTCCTTGGCCAGGTCGGCCTCAGGGACTTCCTCGCGGCGGACGTAGCTCGGGTTGGCAGCGGCGATCTGCAGGCAGATGTCGTTGCAGAAGGTCTTGAAACCATCCGTCTTGGCGACGAAGTCCGTCTCGCAATTGACCTCCACGAGCACGCCGACCTTGCCGCCGACGTGGATGTAGGCATGGACCAAGCCGTCCGAGGTGGAACGGCCGGCTTTCTTGGCGGCGGAGGCGACACCCTTCTTGCGAAGGATCGTCTCGGCCTGCTCCATGTTGCCTTGGGATTCGTCGAGCGCCTTCTTGCAATCAAGCAGGCCGGCGCCGGTTTTTTCGCGGAGGGCCGCGACCATGGTGGCTGAAGTGACTGACATAAGGGGATGGCGTTGGGGATTAGACCTCGTCCGTCGTGACGGCGGACTTCTTGGCGCCGGTGCGGGCGGTGCGCTTCTTGACGACCGGCTTCTCCTCCTCGACGAGCTCCTTGATGTTGCCGGGGAGCACGACCTTGTCGAGGTCGACCTCGCCCGCGGCGTTGACGCCGGAAGCGGCGGCCTTGGCCTCGGCGGTGGCGTTGCGGCGGGTCTCGCGGTGGGCCAGGCCCTGCGTGATGGCCTCGACGATGGTCTCGACGATGATGCGGACGGACTTCGCCGCGTCGTCGTTGCCCGGAATCGGGTGCGTGAGCTGGGTCGGGTCGGAGTTGGTGTCGACCAGGCCGATGGAGGGGATGCCGACGCGCTTGGCCTCGGCCACGGCGATCTCCTCGTAGCTGGTGTCGATCACGAACATCGCGCCGGGCAGGCCGGTGAGGTTGATGATGCCGTCGAAATTGCGGGTCATGCGGGCCATCTCGCGGCGGATGGCGGACTCCTCCTTGGAGGAGAACTTGGCGAGTTCGCCGCTGGCGTCCATCGCCTGGAACTTTTTGAACTTGGCGAGCGACTTCTTGATCGTCTCGAAATTGGTCAGCGTGCCACCCATCCAGCGGTTGGTCACGTAGGGCATGTTGGTGGCGGCGGCCGCCTCCTTGATGAGCTCCTGCGCCTGGCGCTTGGTGCCGACGAGCAGGATGTCGTCACCGTGGGCGACGAGATTCTCGATGAACGCGCAGGCTTTCTCCAGCTGCGCGTGCGTCTTCTCGAGGTCGATGATGGTGATGCCCTGACGGTGGTCGAAAACGTAGGGCTTGGAGCGCGGATTCCAACGCTTGGTCTGGTGACCCAGGTGGACGCCGGCATCGAGGAGGTCTTTCGGAGTGATGTTCATATGATCTATGTCGTAACGAGACACAGGTCGGCCAACTGGGCCGCCTTGCGATCGTAACTGCAGTTAACGGTTATGGGTTTAAGGAACGGGAAAGGCTGAAAAGACAGACCGGCTCCTCCCTTGGCAAGACCGATTCCGTGGATTTTTGGGCCCGGGCGTCGACCGGTCCGCGAAATGCCCGCTCCTTCCCGGCTGTCTCACGCGCAAGAATCAGTGCTGCAACAGGATAATGCCAAAGCTCGCCTCCAGAATCGAGCAGCGCGCCCAACTTGCGATTTAGGTCATCCTCCCTGTCAGCCAAAGGCCCGGCGACGCCTGGAGCCGTGCGAAGGATCCAGGAGATTCGCGCATGGCGAGGGATACCAACTACGGATTGTTCTCGGACTTTACTGTGGGCGGGGTGCCCTCACCCCGCGGGTTCCAGCTTTCGCTCCCGATGCTTCGCGGGGTGAGGGCACCCCGCCTACAATTGAAGAGCCCAACCAGCGATCTTCCCCGCTCACGGCTTGGCCGCCGCGACCGGCTCGCCCACCCCTTCCAAGGATTGCACCACGCGCTGCATGGTCCCGTCGGCGTTGTAGTGCAGGTAATCGACGCAGACCGAGCGCCGGAAGCTGGAGCCGGTGAGCGTGCCACCGTTGTGGTAGATGAAATACCATCGGCCCTTGAACTCGATGATCGACTGGTGGTTCGTGTTGCAGTTGCCCGCGAGCTCGGTGAGCAGGCCCCGGTATTGCCACGGGCCGGTGATGCGGTCGCTGGTCGCGTAGGCCGTTCTCTCGGGAAAACCGTGGGCATAGGACAGGTAATACGTGCTCTGCCGCTTGTGGACCCAGGGCGCCTCGGTGAATCCGGGCAGGCCTTCCACTTTCTGGATCGGGCCGTCGGCCTCGATCATGTTGGGCTTGAGCTTCACGTAGCGGCAGCGCTGGTTGCCCCAGAAGAGATACGCCTGGCCGTCGTCGTCGATGAAGACCGCCGGATCGATGTCGTCCCAGCCGATCGCCACGTCGGTCGTCATGTCGTTGGTGATAATCGCCGACCCGCGGGCGTCCTTGAACGGCCCGGTCGGTTGGTCCGCGACCGCGACGCCGATGGAAAATCCCGGGATGGTGGCGTGGCTGACGGGCACATACCAATAGAACTTGCCGCCGCGCTCGACCACCTGCCCGGCCCAGGCATCGCCCTTGGCCCACTTGAACTCGCTGACGGCCAGCGGCGAGCCGTGCGCCTGCCAAGTGACCATGTCGGTCGAGGAAAAACAGAGCCATTCCTTCATGACGTAGCGGTTCTCTTTCTCCGGGGCCTCGTCATGCCCGGTGTAGAGATAAACCGTGCCGTTGTGGACCAGGGCGGCCGGATCGGCCGTGTGGACGTCGGTGATGATGGGGTTGGCGGCCGGCAGCGTGACCGTCAGCAGGCTCAGGGTGAAAAAGCCGCCGAGGGTGCGGCGCAGGAAGCAAGGCGTGAGGTTCATGGGGGTATGAGGGAAAAGGGCGCTAGGTTGCCCATAGGATAATGCGCGTTCGCGAGGTGAAACCCGACATCGCCAGATCAATCCGCCCAAGCCTGGCTCATCGCGAGGTGCGGATGCAGTGAAACAGCCACGCCCGCGAATACGCCCAGTGTCGCTCGACCGTGCGTTCGGTCACGTTCAGGCTCGAGGCCACTTCCTGATTGGTGTGCCCACCGAAGAATTTCATCGTCACCACCTGCGCTTTTTCGGGATCCTGCGCGCGCAGCTTTTCCAGCGCCTCGTTGATCAGCAGGACCTTCTCGTCCGGCGTGGTCGCGGCCAGCTCAATCTCCCCGAGATCGATCCGGAGCCGGTCCCCGCCCCGCTTCAGGCGGGATTTCCGCCGGGCACTTTCGATCAGAATGCGCCGCATCGCCTCGGCGGCGGCCCCGAAGAAGTGCGCACGGTTCTGCCAGTGGCGTTCTCCCTGCCCGACAAGACGGAGCCAGGCTTCATGCAGGAGATCGGCGGGTTGCAGCGTGTGTCCGGCCGCCTCGTGCGCCATCTGCACCACCGCGTGGCGACGCAGGTTGTCGTAGACGAGCGGCAGCAGTTCTTCCGACGCATGGGCCTCACCCCGCCCCAGCGCGTGCAGCATGAGGGTGATATCAGTCATAGATCGGACGGTCCATCGGCCGGCGCGTCATGGTGAGGGGTGGTGCGAGGTGGGGTTGGCGGATCTGACTTACGGGACCACGCTGCGGCCGGGTCGGCGGAGGGTCAATGCACCGGAGCCGGCTTGCCACTTGACCGTCATGTGTTTGGCGCACTTCGGACACCATAAACGAGACCGCCGGGCCGGCAACGTGACGAGGCACCCCGGCCAGTGCTCACTTGAACGACCAATGAAAATCAGGTCCTATGCGGTCCCCCCATGCCCCCGATCACCATGAGTATGATAGCCGCCGAGACCGGCTGGTCGAAGAACACCGTCTCCCTGGCCCTGCGCGGTGATCCGCAGATCCCCGAAAGCACCCGCGAGATCATCCGCAAGACGGCGGACCGGCTCGGCTACCGGCCCAACGCGGTCGTCTCCCAGTTGATGGCCCAGCTGCGCTCGTCCCAGACAGCCCGCTTCCAAGCCAAGCTCGCGCTGGTCAACGCCAACCGTGACCCCAAGGCCTTCCGCACGCACGCCACCATCCCCGCCTACGTGCAGGGCTGCGAACGGCGCGCGGAGAAGCTCGGTTACTCCTTCGATCAATTCTGGCTGCACGACCCGAAGCTGAAGGCGGAAAGTTGGATCCGCGTCCTGCGCACGCGCGCCATCAAGGGGCTCATCATCGTCGGCATGATGGACCAAAACTTCCTGCCTCCGCACCTGCGGCCCGTGTGGGAAAACTTTCCTTGCGTGGTCACGGGCGTGCGCACGCGCGACCCGGCGCTTTCGTTCAGCTGCGTCGACCATCACAACCTCACGGTGAGCGCCTTCGAGCAGGCGCTCGCCCTCGGCTACCAGCGCCCGGCGCTCGTCATCGAGGAACGCATCGACCGGCTCGTCGAGGGACGCTTCTCGGGCGCGATGCTCACGGCCCAGCAGGGACTGCCCCGGGCGCGGCGCGTGCCGGCCTTTTTGCAGATCGACCGGGCGCGGACCGAGCGCGACGTGTTCTACGACTGGTTCGACCGGCACCGGCCCGACGTGCTGCTCTCGCTCTACAACGTGGTCTTCCCCTGGCTGAAGGAGCACGGGCTGCGCATCCCGAAGGATGTCGGCGTCATCCAGCTCGAATGGCGCGCGAGCCACGCCGATATCTCCGGCATGAACCAGCACAACGACGCCGTGGGCGAAGCCGCCGTGGACCTGGTGGTGAGCCAGATCCACCACAACGAGACCGGCATCCCGATCTTCCCGCGCGCCACCCTCATCGGCGCCAGCTGGGTCGACGGCGAATCCGTGCGGCCGCAGACCACCCGCAAACGCGCGGCGGCCAAGCGGGCGTAGGGACTGTTCTCTTGTAGCAACAAGGGGCGTCGCTTGACGCCGCCCGCGGGCGTCCACACCTGTCAGCCATAGGCCCGGCGACGGCTGAAGGGACGCCCCTACCTCAACGCCGCGAACACCCCGCGCGCCAAGGCGAGCATCGCCAGCGCGGCGATGAATACGAGCGAGGGCGCTCCGCCGCCACCACCACCGCCACCGGAGGGCGTCGGAGTCGGGGTCGGAACCGGCGCGGCGTTGACCGTGAGCGTGGCGACATTGCTCGTGACGGAGCCGGACGCGTTGGTGACCACCACGGTGTAGGAACCGGCGTCACCCGCGGCGGCGCTGCCGAGACTGTAGGAGGCGCTCGTGGCGCCAGTGATGTTAACCCCGCCTTTCTGCCACTGGTAGGTCGGGCCGGGCGAACCGTTGGCGACGACCGTGAAGCTGACCGCGTTGCCGGCGGTCACCGTCCGGCTCTCGGGCTGGGCGGTGATGACGGGAGCCGCGGGGGCCACCGCCGCAGCCTTGCTGCCCCACCAGGCCGAGCCGTAGTTGGAAAGCGCGGTGAAGGCGAGGACCCACGCCTGGTTGTCGTCGTCCCATTGCCGGACGAAGACGCCGCGATAGATGACGCCGGAGAGCGCGAGCGAGACGTAATAGTCGCCGGAAGTCTGCCAGCTGCCGGTGATGGCCCCGGTGATCGAACCGTTGGCCTGCAGCGTGATGAGCGTGGAGCTTTTCACGGTGGCGGTGATGTCCTTGCCGTGGTTGATCAGCTTGTAGTCGCCCGGAATCTGGGTCGTGTCGGTGACGGCGATGGTTTCGCCGGCGTAGCGGTGCGGCGCCACGACCGGCCAGCCGTCGGCGTTGATGAACATCTGGTGGACGCGGACCTCGTGCTGCTCGCCGCGGCCGACGAAACGTGTGTGGAAAACGAGGAAATATTTGCCGGTCGCCGGATCGCGGCAGACGGAGTTGTGGCCCGGGGAGACATAGCCGCGGCTGGTCGTGCCGGGCTCGCCGGCGACGTGGAGGAACTGGTAATTGCCCATCAGTTTCACGCCATGGGGCGCGATCGAGGCGTCATCGAAGAAGCTGCCGGCCGCGCCCTTGACGTTGGTCAGGTCGGTGCCGGAAGCGTCGAGATAGGGACCGTCGGGATTCCGCGAGCGCCCGACGCGGATGTTGTAGCCGCCGGCCGCATCCAGCCCGCCGAAGGAAAGGAAGAGGTAATAGTATTCTGATTGGGGACTGAAGAGGATGTAGGGCCCCTCGATGCGGGAATGGTTTCCGCCGACCAGCTTCTTGCCGTAGCCCTGCCCGGCCAGCGGCCGGCCGGTAACCGTGTTCAGCTGCAGGATGAAAATGCCGCCGGAGTAGGAACCGTAAACCATCCAGAGCTTGCCCGTCTGGTCGTAGAACACGGCGGGATCGACGACGTTGGGATGAATCGTGGCGTTGTAGGCGGTGCCATCCTCGCTGGTGCCCGCCATGCCGGACTTCAACAGCACGGCGACATGCGAGAAGGGGCCGGTCGGTGAGTCGGCCACGGCGAGGCCGAGGGCGCTGAGCGGCGAGTCGCCTTTGCAGGCGCAATAATACAGATAGTAACGGCCGTCGCCGAGACGGATGACGTCGGGCGCCCAGAAGGTGTTCGTCTGCGCCCAGGTCAGCACCTCCGAGAATGTGACCGCGGGATTCGGCACGAGCAGATTGCCCGCGGCGGCGCTGGATGAAAGCTGCGTCCAGCTCATCAGGTCGGCCGTGCGGGCCGAGGCCAGGTGCGAACCGTAGATAAAGAAATTCTCCCCGTCCTGCATGATGGACGGATCGTGCACGGTGACATTGGTGAAAGTCGGCGCCGGCGGATCCGACTGGGCGCGCAGCGTGACGGCGGCGAGTCCGAGGATCGCCAGACAGCAGCGGGTGATTATTCCCGCGGAACGATTCGTGCGTTTCATTCTACCCCCGATGGCCGGCCGAAGACGGGCAGGCCCGCCTCGTTCCAGCGCAGTGGTTTTACATAGGTGTGGCGGTTGGGATCCCACAACGGATCACCGACGATCTCGGTGTAAGTGCGGGCATGGTAGACCAACATATCCGTTTTCCCGTCCTCCGCCACGGTGAAGCTGTTGTGGCCGGGCCCGTAGATCTTGTGCTCGTAGTCGGTCGCGAAGACCGGCGACGGCGACTTCGTCCAGCTGCGCGGATCGAGCAGGTCGGCGTCCTCGCGCGCGTGGAGCAGGCCCATGCAGTAGTTCTCGTCGGTCGCGCTGGCGGAATAGCTGAGGAACACGCGGCCGTGGCGGATCACGACGGACGGACCCTCGTTGACCCAGAAGCCGCGGATCTCCCAGGCGAACTCGGGCACGCTCAGGCGCACGGGCTTGGTCGCGAGCGTGGTGGGCGACGCCATCCGCGCGATCATGAGGTTCGAGTTGCCGCGGATCGCCGGCTCCTTCTGGGCCCAGACGTAATACGTCGCGCCGCGGTGGGTGAAGGCGGTGGCGTCGAGGCAGAACGCGTCGATGCCGCTGTCGACGCGGACCGGCGCGGACCAGGGACCCTCGAGGGGATTGGCGGCCGTGGTCGTGATCGCCCACATGCGGTGCTGGAAGAGATCGTCCTTTATCTCCCTCGAAGGCGCGGCGGCGAAGAAAACCACCCAGGTGTCGAAGAGACGGTGCAATTCGGGCGCCCAGATCAGCTCGCTGCACGGACCGGTGGCGGGCTTGTGCCAGACGTCGACCGTCGGGGCCGCGGGCAATTCCGCGATCGTGCGGGCGCGGCGCAGCTCGATGCGGTCGTAGGCGGGCACCGAGGCGGTGAAATAATACCAGCCGTCGTCGAACCGGCGGATGCACGGGTCGGCGCGCTGGAGGATGAGGGGCTGGAGGACGGACATGCGGAATCTCTGGGAGGAAAGGTCAGCCGTGGTGCTCCGCGGGGGCGTCGGCGGTGGCGATAAGGTGGGCGCGCTTCATCTCCTCGTAGAACGCATCGGTGATGCGGTAGCGGAACATCAACAGGCCCATGACGAGGTGGAATGTGCCCGGGATGAGCGTGAGCAGCAGCGCGATGCCGTTGAGCGTGAACTCGCTCTGCACCGCGTCGGCCACGTAGCCGTAGTGCGTGAGCAGGCCTCCGACGATCAGGCCGGCGAGGCTCATGCCCATCTTCTGGCACCACGAGATGCCGCCGAAGGCGAGGCCGGCGACGCGCTTGCCGCTCTTCATCTCGCCGTAATCGACCGCCTCGGAGATCGCCGACCAGAACACCGGCGCGTGCAGGTCGACCACGAACTGGATGAGGAAGAACAGCACGAGGGCGCGTGTGGTGTCACCCGGGCCGACCGCGAAATAGAGCACGGCGCTCAGGAGGAAGACGAGGACCTGCGTCCAGCGGAAGAGCTGGATCTTGCAGAACCGCTTCGTGATCCAGGTCGAGGCAACCATGGCGAGGATGTTGCCCACCACGCCGGTGGTGATGAACAGCGACTGCACGCCCTCGTTGCCGTGCAGGTAGTATTTCGCGTAAAATAGCGCGACGGAGCCGCGGATGACGTAGCCGATCGTGCCGATGATGCACACGGCGGCGAGGACGAGCCACTGGTCGTTGCGCAGGAGCAGCGACAGCTGCAGACGCAGCGGCTTGCGCTCGATCTGGTGCTTCACGCGCTCGGTCGTGGTGGCGAAGCAGAAGAGGAAAAGCACGGTGGCGACCACCGCCATGAACATCATCGCCATCTGGTAACCCTTCGCCTTCTCGGCGTCGCCCCAGCGCGCGGCGAAGAGCGGCACGAAGGTCGTGACCATCAGCGCCGCGATCTTGGCGAAGAACAGCCGGTAGCCGTTCGCCGACAGCCGGTCCTGCGGATCGTCCGTGATCACGCCGGGTAGCGAGATGTAGGGGATCGTCACCGTCGTGAAGACGAGCATGAGCAGCGTGTAGCTCACGTAGGCCCAGATGAGTTTGCCGGCATAGGCGAAGTCGGGCGTGGTGAAGACGATCATCACGGCGATGCCGAAGGGCACGGCCCCGTAGAGCAGATACGGCCGGTAGCGGCCCAGGCGTGTCGTGTAGGCGTCGGTGATCATGCCCATGGCGACGTCGGCGAAGGCGTCGATCATCCTGGGCAGAAAGATGAGCATGCCGAGGTGCTCGACCTTCAGCCCGAAGACGTCGGTGTAGAAGAAGGTCAGGATGAGCGCCATCGACGACCAGACGACGTTCACCGCCGCGTCGCCGGCGCCGAAGCCGATTTTCTCCAGCACGCTGAGTTGATGGGCGGGCTTCGCTTCGTTCGTCATGGGGTCAGGTAAAGGTCGGCGCACTGGCGTGCGTTCGGGCAGGGAGCGGGTTGATTATGGCGCCAAAGTGCTCGTGTAGTCACTCAGGACTTTCGGGTCGACGATGGGCCACCGGGCATCGTCCCAGGTGAGCTCGGCGATCTTAAGTTTCTGCAGACCGTTGTCCGCGTTCTCGTAGGCGTGGAAGACGAGGTAATCCTTCCCGTCAAAGGTGTAGGCGCTGTTGTGCCCGACTCCCGCCCAGTCCGCGTTGCCCTCGAGCAGCAGGCTGCCGCCGCCGAGCGCCAGGTCGCGGCCGGTCTTGTCGAGGTAGGGCCCGGTGAGTTCCTTCGCACGGCCGACGACCAGCTTGTAGGTGCTGTCCTTGCCGCGGCAGCATTTGTCCCAGGAAACGAACAGGTAGTAGTAATCGCCCTTGTGGAAGATGAACGGCGCCTCGATCTCGGCCGGGCCGGCCGACGCGTCGTTGACGAGCACCGATCGCTCGCGCTTGGCGATCGCGTGCCATTCCTGCGGCTCGGCGACCGCGGTCAGGCTCGGGGCGAGTTTCACGAGCTTCAACCCCGCCCAGAAGGAGCCGAAGCTCATCCACGGCGTGCCGTCGGGAGCCACGATGACGGCGGGATCGATCGCGTTCCACAGGTCGCGCCCGGGCACCGACCGCAGCACGATGCCCTGGTCCTCCCAGCGGTAGTCCGGCGAGCCGGGATCGAGCGTGCGGTTGACGGTGACGCCGATGGCCGACGCGTTTTTGCCGAATGCGGAGACCGAATAATAGAGGTAATACCGGCCCGCGTGGTGCACGATGTCCGGCGCCCAAATGTGGCCGTTGAACGCCGGCGCCACCTGCTTCGCCCACGCAGGTTCGCCGGGGAAGACCCGGCCACGCAGCTTCCACGTCCGCAGGTCCGTGCTGCTGTAGAACGTGATGCCCGGCCCGGTGCTGAAGAGATAGAACGTGTCGCCCTGCTTCGCCATCACCGGGTCGTGGATGCTCACCTGCCGCGCGCGCAGCACCGCGGCGCTGCCGAGCAGGAGCAGGACGAGCGTCGTGCGGACGAGAAATGACGGGGCGGATTTCATGGAGAGGACGGAACGGGCCCCAACCGGCGGATGAGTCTTCCGGACCGCCTCGAATCGCCGGCCGTTGGCCCGGGCCGGTCAAAAGGCTTGGCGGCCGGTCAGGCCGCCAAGCCCGGTTGGATAAACGACGGGTTAGAACGAGTAGCGGGCGCCCAGCGCGAAGGTGCGGCTGTAGAGGGACGAACCAAAGTTGTTCGTCTCCGCTCCATTCTGGCCGTAGTAGCTCTGGTAGATCTCCTCGGTCAGGTTGGTCGCATCAAACGTGAGGACGAGGTTGTCCATCACCCGGTAGCTCATCTGGAAGTCCACGCTCTTTTCCGGCTTCCGGTAGATGCCGAGCGGATTGGCGAACAGGGCCGCCTCGTAGTTGTTCAGGAAGCTCTCGCGCCAGACGTAGGAGAGGCGGGAGCTGAACTTCTTCCGCTCGTAGGCGAGCACGACGCTGTAGGACGAGTCGGAGACGCCGAACATCGGCCGGTTGAGCGTGCTGGTGACCTGGCCCGTGTCGTTGGTGACGGGAATGTCCTGCGAGGAGTCCAGGCTCGTGTAGCTGGCCTGCACGCCGAAGCCCTGCAGGAAATCCGGCAGGTTGTCCGGGAAATACACGATGCCGACCTCGTAACCCGTCAACTCGCCGTTCGACGCGTTGTCCGGCTGGCTGAGGATGTAATCGTAGGGGGTCGTCGCCGGCGCCACGACCGCGGAGACGCGGCGGCGGAAGTCCACGATGAAGCCGTCTATCTCGCGCTTGAAGGCGGTGACGTAGATGGCGTTGCTCTTGTCGAAATACCATTCCAGCGCCAAATCGAAGTTCTTCGACTGGGTCGGCTTCAGGTTGGGGTTGCCGCCGGTGGCCGTGCCGTAGCCGATGTTCGTCACATCCTTCACGTAGGAAATGTTCGGGTTCAGCTGGTTGAAGGCCGGCCGGCGCAGCGTCTCGGCGTAGCTGACGCGGGCGATGAGGTCCGGCGTGAGGGCGAACCGCAGCGAACCGCTTGGCAGGAACTTGGACTTCGAGGCCGAGGCCGTCTGCCCGGTGAAGCTCATGTCGGTCTTCACATCAACGTAGCGTCCGCCGATCTGGCCCTCGAGTTTCTTGTTGCCGAGGTAAGTCTGGAAGTCGGCGCGGACGTAGGCCGCCATGTTCTTCTCGACGACACTGAAGTTCTCGACGAGCGCCAGCTTGGTCTTCCCGTAGAGGGCCCGGTATTTGTCGGGATTGCTGTTGATGACGAGGCCGTCCGGCACCACCCAGGTCCGCGGCACATCCGAGTTGCCGTCAAAGAAGCCGTGGTTCACGTGCTGCAGCTCGGGGAAGTTCGCGAGACTCTGGTTGAGCCCCGGGGCGTCCTGACGGCTTTCCGCCTCCGAGGCCTCGCGGTCGTCGTAGCGCAGGCCGAATTTCACGCCCGTGAGGAACTCCCACTTGGGCTTGTAGTCGCCGTCGATCGTCCAGCTCTTGGCGCTGCCCTTGTCGCGATCGCTGTTGTCGTAGAGCTGGGCGATGTTCCAGAGGCTGGGCTGGGTCATGTCGCTCTCGTTGATCGGCGTGGTGGGATCGTCGGCGAAACTGAAGGCGGGCAGGCCGCCGCCGGAATTGAAGTCCACCTTGATGGAGCGGTGCACGCGGTCGGCGCGCATGGCGAAGAAGTCCAGGTTGAACTCGCTCGTCTGATACGCCACCTGCGAGCGGAGCTTCAGGGCGTCGCTGATCGTCCATTTGCCGCTGAGCGAATAGACATAGCTGTCGGTCTTGCCGACGGTCGCGTCGCCGCTGGTGAAACCGTAGACCCAGGGGGTGTCCGCGCGGGACTTCACGATGTTCGTGCCGGGATAGAGCGTCACCGCGCCGTGCGGGCCGCCCCACCAGTCGACGAAGGAGAAGAACAGGTTGTTGAACGACGTGTTGCGGTAGCCGTCGTAGAACGCCTCGAAGGTGTATTCGGCGTCATCGCTCGGGGCCCACTGGAGGACGAGGTTGGCGGCCGGGCGCTCGCGTTCTCCGGTGAAGTCGTTCTGGAAGATGGCGTCACGGGCCAGGATGTAGGGCACGTTCACACCGTTGATCTTGAGGGTCGAGTTCGGCGCCGTCGGCAGGCCGGCATCGAGGCCCGCCTGCCAGATGGGATTCTCGGCCACGCCGCCGCGGGTGGGGAAAATGCGCTCATAAGGCACCCAGGTCACGCCGCCGGTGACCGGCGGGGTGGCGGTGACGAACGGCACCATCGCGCCGGCGGTCACGTTCTGGTCGCGATAGGGCGTCTTGGCGTAGGAAACGTTGACCAGCATGCCGACCTTGCCGGAATCGGTGTCCCAGCGGTTGCTGAACAACCCGCTGAAGTTCGGGCCGATCTTGTCGGACTGTTCCTGGTAGATGCCGCGGCCCGCCAGCACGACCTTGCGGCCGGCGAAGTCAAACGGCCGGTGCGTGCGGATGTTGATCGAGCCCGCGATGCCCGTCTCGATCAGGTCGGAGGAGCGCGTCTTGAAGATGTCGACCCGGGCCAGGAGGCTGGCGGGAATATCCTGCAGCGCCACGGCCTGGCCGGACGAGGTGAAGATGTTCAGTCCGTTGAGCGTGGTGTTGATGTCGTTCAAACCGCGGATCGAGACGGTCGCGACCTCGCCGGCGCCGCGGTTGGTCACCTGCACGCCCGTGACGCGCTGGAGGGCCTCGACGAGGTTGTTGTCGGGGAACTTGCCGATGTCTTCCGCGACGATCGAGTCGACGATCTGCACGGACTCGCGTTTGACATCCAGCGCCTGCGTCGCGCTGGCCCGGATGCCGGTGACGACCAGGGTGTCGAGGACGACGGTTTTCTTCTCGGTCTCCGGGGCGGCCACCTGCTGGGCCACGAGGGAGCTGGCGCCCAGCAGCGCGGCCAAAGAAACGGAGGCATAAAGCAGGGCGGTCTTTCTGCCGGGGGCAGCGAGCGGCCTGCGCAATTCAGACGGAGTCCTTGCGAGGGAGGTCATAGGGGGTGTCGGGGTAGACGGACGGTGCGTTCCTTGAACGGAACGGGTTTGGGTTTCAGCCATACATGCGCCATCCGCCGGTGAAACCCGACATCCGAAACGCACATTTACAAAATCAAATATTCGGCTGCGCGTTGGGACGTCGCTTGACGGCGGCCGGGAATTGCGCGCTCGGACCAAAAGGTGGAACCTGTCCTCCGGACGGGTTGTTGGACGTGCGCAAGGCAAAACCGGTCCGGAGGACCGGTTCCACCTACATCGCCGCGGCATGAATCCCCCCTCAGTTGCCGCCGGCCGGCGGCTCGATCAACGCAGTCGCCTCGCGCTGGAGGATGAGGGCGAAATCCCAGTCGAACCAGAAGCCCTGCACCGGCGTGCCGCGCCCCACCCGGGTCTTGCTCTTGCTCTCGATGATCTCGCGCGCCACCGCCAGGGCCGCCCGAGCTTCGTCCCCCCTCCCCTGCTGCTGGCGGGACAGCGCGAGGATCACCTGCGCCGTGGCGGCGCGCGGGGCGTTCGCCTCCGGGTAGGCCAGGCAGCGCTGGCCCCAGGCGATCGCCGCGGCGAAATTGCCCCGCCGGTATTCCCACAGCGCCAGCGCGACGGCCCGCCACGCGGCGGTGAAGGCGTCGCCCGCCTGATCCGCCTCCGAGAAATATTTCGCCGTTTCCTCCGCCATGGGCTTCAGCGACGTGAGGAGCTTTTCGTCAGCCGGCCGGAGCAGGCTGATCTTGATGATGCGATCCGCGAACAGGCCGGCTGACTCCGAGAAGCGCGCGATGGCCTCCGTCCGGAAACGTTCATAGCCCGACTCGTCGCCCTGCTCCACCAGGGCCGGCCCCTGCTCCAGGCAATCCAGCGTGGAGACATCCAAACCGTCGAGCTGGTTGATCTGCAGGAGTTGCGCGAAGCGCTCCGCCGCCTGCGGCCAGCGGTTTTGCAGGGCATGCCATTCCCCGATGGCGCGGAACACGGCGGCGCCCTCCACCGTCGGCTGGGTCAGCGGCACATCGCGCAGCAACGCATCGGCCCGCTCGAATTTCTCCTGGCTGACCAGTAGCGCGGCCTGCGTGATTTTTTCCCGGACCTCGGCCTCGTGGCGCAACCGCACCTGCTGCTGCTCGGCGGCGACAGCGCGGCGATGGGCCTCGCGCTCGCGGAGGAAAAGCCAGGTGGAGGTGCCCAGCCCGGCCACCAGGGCGGTGGCGACGGCGGCCCCGGCGGCGAACACCACGCGGTTGCGGCGGACCAGCTTCCGCAGGCGGTAGAGCTGGCTCGGCGGCCGGGCCAGCACGGGCTCGTTGCCCAGGTGCCGCTGCAAGTCGAACGCCAGGCCGTTGGCGGTCTCGTAGCGCCGCGCCCGATCCTTCTCGAGCGCCTTCATGACAATCCAGTCCAGGTCGCCAAGCATCAGCCCCACGAGCCGGCCCGGTTCCACCCGCCGCGCCTCGGCGGCCTTGACGATCTCCGGCCGCGCCAGGGCCTGCAACCGCTGGGAGGGCCGCGGCGGTTCCGTCTCGCGGAGCATCCGGCGCATCTCGTCCAGACCGGACTTGAGCAGATCCTTGGCCTCGAAGGGCGTCCGACCGATCAGCAGTTCATAGAGCAACACGCCGAGGCTGTAGATGTCGCTGCGGGTATCGATGTCCACCCCGCCCATCTGCGCCTGCTCGGGGCTCATGTAGACCGGCGTGCCGATCAGCTGCGCGTAGGTCGTGAACAACAGTTTCTCCGTGAGCCGTGCCTCGGTCGCCTTGGAAATGCCGAAGTCGATGACCTTCGGGACCGGCACCCCGTCCTGCAACGCCACCATGATGTTCGACGGTTTGATGTCACCGTGAATGATGCCCTTCTGGTGCGCGTGCTGGATGGCGTGACAACTCTGGATGAACAGATCCAGTCGTTGGTTCAGATCGAGACGATTACGGTCGCAGAAGTCGGTGATTTTGACACCGTGCACCAGCTCCATCACGAAGTAGGGCGGGCCGCGGTCCGTGGCCCCCGCGTCATACACCCGCGCGATGTTCGGGTGATCCATCATCGCCAGCGCCTGGCGCTCGGCCTCGAAGCGGGCGATGACGCTCTTCGTCTCCATGCCGAGCTTGATGATCTTCAGGGCGACGCGTCGCCGGACCGGTTCCTCCTGCTCCGCCATGTAGACCACGCCGCAGCCGCCCTCGCCGATCTTTTCCACCAGCTTGTAGCGTCCGATCCGCGTGCCGAGCGCTTCCTCGCCGGGCGGGCTGGTCTTGGCCGCCCCGGGCGCCGCCGGCAGGAACGTCCCCGGCCGGGTCAGCACCAGGCTGCCGTCCGTGAAGAACTGCTCCGCCTCCACCTCGGCCGCCAGCAGCGACTCCAGCCGGTCCCGCAGCACCGGTTCGTTCGTGCACTCCCGGTCGAGGAACGCCCGGCGCGCCGCGGCGTCCGTCAGCTGGCGCGCGGCATCGAACAGATCCTCCTCCCGTTGGGCCTCGGCATTCATCCTGCAGATGTCACTTCCACATGCGCGCTCGCGGGCGAAAACCCGACACATCCCGGTATAAAGATTCCATGTTTCATGTTTGCGTGCGGATGCTTTGGAACAACCACGCCTTGGCGTAGGCCCAGTGGCGCTCGACCGTGCGCTCGGTCACCCCGAGGGTCTCGGCCACCTGCTGGTTGGTCAGCCCGCCGAAGAATTTCAGCGTGACCACGCCGGCCTTCTCCGGATCCCGCGCCCGCAACCGTTCCAGCGCCTCGTCGATCAGGAGAACCTTGTCGTCCGGCGTGGTCGCGGCCAGGTCGAGCTGGTCGATGTCCAGGCGCTGCTGGTGGCCGCCGCGCTTCAGCCGGGATTTCCGGCGGGCGTTCTCGATCAGGATCCGCCGCATGGCCTGTGCGGCGGCGCCGAAGAAATGCGCCCGGTTCTCCCACCGGTGTCCGCCGTCGCCGAACATCCGGAGCCAGGCCTCGTGCACCAGCGCCGTCGGCTGCAGCGTCTGGCCGGGCGACTCGTGCGCCATCCGCGCCGCCGCATGCCGGCGCAATTCCTCGTAAACCAGCGGCAGCAGTTCCTCCGAGGCGCTGGCCTCGTTGCGCCCGATCGCCTGCAATACCTGCGTGATCTCGCTCATGGAATCGAACGACGGGGATGGATCGGTGTTGCCTGGGGTGGTGGAACGACGCGGATAGGGGCATCTGCGGCGGTCGGGAAAAATGACGTATCGGCCTTATCAGCGTGGAGCCGGCCCGAATCGAGTCAAGTAGAGCGCTGCATTGCCAGACCGGACAGCCGCCACAACCAGGACCAAAGCAGGCGGGCCCAACAGATTTCTCATTCAGGCCGGCTGCTCCAAGTATATGCGCACCTCCGCGTCAGCGATGCCGAGCAATTCCTGTGCGCGGATGAGCGCCTTGCGGGTCGCCAGATTCGGATTCGGTTCGGCGGGAAAGAGATTTCCCCGGCCAACCATTTCCAGCAGCCCGCTACGCTTCAACACCCGGAGCATTTCGCCATGAACTCCGGATATCAGCAAATGCCGGCCCGTCTCGCGGAAATAGTCGTGCAAGCCGCGCAGCGCGAACACCGTGGTCGCATCCATGTGCCGCGCATTCTTCAGCCGCAATATCACCACGCGCAGATTCTCATGTTCGACCCGGTTGCGCACATGCTCCTGGAAAAGATCCGCTGCGCCGAAGAACAACTCGCCCTCCACATGAATGATGGCAATTTGCGGCAGCACCCGCTGCCGGGCATCATCAAGCTGCGTGAGCTGCTCGGCGCGGTTGAAGGTGTATTCGATCAAGGTCGGGGACGACGCCTTGCGCAGGGCGAGCGTCAGCGCCAACCCCACCCCCGCGTAGATGGCAATGTCGAGCGGCAGAAGCAAGGCGGCGCTGAAGGTGCCGGCCAGCACGAGGGCATCGGAGCCCGTCGTGCGCATGGCGATACGGATCTGGTCGAAATCAATCATGCGCCAGCCGATGCGGATGAGCGCCGCAGCCAACGCGGGCACGGGCAGATGCCCGACCAAGGGAGCCAGCAGCAGGATAAAGCCCAAGACCAACACGCTGCTGAAAGCCCCGGCAAAACGGCTGGCCGCACCCGCCTGAAAATTCGCCGCACTGCGCGCGAACGACGCCGAGCCCGGCATGCCGGCGAAGCATGCGGTTGCGAGGTTGCCCAATCCCATCGCCACGAGTTCCCGGTTCGTATCGATCCTTTCCCCCGAGCGGGCACTGTAGCTCTTCGCAATCGACACCGCCTCGAGCATACCGAGCAAGGCGATGGCCACCGCCGGCCCCAGAAGACTTCGCACGGTTCCGAGTTCGCTCACCGTCAGCGGAATGCCCGCGAAATCAGGCGACCGCGCAAAAAGCGGTCCCCCATCACCGAGGGTCTTCACCCCCGCCGCCCCGAGATCGAGCACCTGCGCAAGCCCGGCGAACAACACCAGCCCGATCAACGCTTCCGGCCAGCGCGGACGCAGCCGCTTGATCAGCCAGAAAACGCCGGATGCCGCCAGCGCAACCGCCAGCGCCAGGGGATTGAGTTGACCGGAGAAGACCTGCTGCAAGGCGTGGTAGGGCGCCGAAAAGAGCGAAGCCCCCTTCACCGACCCGACTCCTAGCAGATGATGCAGCTGGCTCAGCACCAGAAGCGCCCCGATGGCCGCGCCGTAACCGATCACGACAGATCGCGAAATGAACTGCGTGACCTGCCCGAAGCGAAACAGCCCCGCGGCTATCTGCACCCCGGCGATCAGCAAGGCGAGCAGCACGGCCATTTCGGCCGGCCCCAGGGCGGAATGCTGCTGGGCGATGAAAGTCGACGCCAGCAGCAGGCTCAGGGAGTTGCTCGGGCCAAAGACCACGTAGCGCGACGAAAAGAACAGCGCCGACACAAAACCGCCGACAATGACGCAGGTAAGCACCATCTCGGGCGGAAGGCCTGCGATCAGAGCAAACCCGACCGCTTGCGGGATCGACACCATCGCCACGGTCGCAGCCGCCAAGGCATCGGTCCGGAATTTTCCCGGGGTATAACCGCGCCACTCTTCAAGCACCGACGGCACCAGCAACCGCCACTGCGGCGTGAAGGAGTCGATCAAGGTTTCCGTCTTTGGGAGCATGGGCGTATGGACCGGGCAGGGAATGCCTCGCGACCTGGATTGGCTTGGGATCCAGACTGCCCATTGCCCACCGGCACGCCACCAACCCGAAGCTTATGCCGTATGAGCGATGCCCCGACTCGCTCGATTATCCAGTCGGCTACGCATATCCGCCCGAGTCCCGCCACTGCTTCTCTCCACTGGTAAGCAGGAACGTCACGCCGACATGATCGTGTCGTCGCGCAACACCGTCGAGTCCATCACCTACCCTTCGCCACGACGGTCGGCTCCGGCATCCGGTTCCTCCGGCAACCGGCCCCAGCGACCGCGAAAGACATCCACCGGGTCCTCATATTCCGGCGCTCGATCGTATCCGAGCAGCAACTTGTCCAGCTTGCCGCGCAGTTCCCGAAGGAGAGCGGCATGCGCCGGATCGCCGGCCAGATTGCATACCTCGTGCGGGTCCACCGCCAGATCATAGAGCTCCTCGATCGGCTTGGTCTCCGCCGCAAACAACGCCGCTTCGGGGGAGAGCCCACCCGTGCACTTCAGCTCCTTCACCAGATTCCACGTCGGGTAATTTCTCTCCTTGTAATAGTTCGCCTGCATGTAGGGCACCGCCGGCAGATAATTGCGGATATACTTGTGCCGGGCCGTGCGCACCGCGCGCATGCGATCGATGGACTCGTCCATGCGATCACGAGCCGCCAGAATGCATTCGGGCGCCAGGCTCTTCGCCCCGAACAGGTCGCGGCCATGCGTGGCCGCGGCCGGAATCCGGAAACCCGCCAGCCCGAGCAAAGTCGGCACCAGATCAACGCCGCTCACCAGCGAGTCGTCGGCTGATCCGGCTCCGCGACCATCCGGGAAGCGCACGATCAGAGGTATGCGCAGGCCGCCGTCGTAGAGGAACTGTTTGCCGCGAAACAAGGCGCCGTGGTCGCTTGAGAGCACAACGATCGTATTCCGGGCCAACCCTTCCGCCTCGAGGCGGGCGAGCACTTCGCCGACATAGCCGTCAGCCAGATGAATCGCATCGAGATAGTTGGCATATTCGTCCCGGGCCACGGGATGATCGGGATAATACGGCGGCAGCCGCACCCGCGCCGGATCGACAAGTTCACCCGCAGGCTGCTGGCGGGCGATTTTCCAGCCTGCCATCTTGTGGGTCTCCATGATCGTGATGTGGGCAAAGAACGGCTGGCCCGGCGCACGCTGGGTCCAATCGCGTCCATCGAAGGGATCGCCGGCCTTCGGGGTGGTCACGGTGAAGTTCAAATCGAGCTTACCCGCCCCCTTCGCGCCATTTATCATGCCGCGGATTCCCTTCGCCTCCACCTGTGCGGGTTTCAGGTTGCAGGTGAAATAGCCGGCCGCGCGGAACCAGTCGCAGACGTGGGCGACCGGGGGTGGCAGGGGCCGCTTTCGCCAGGCCCAGGTCCGGTGTTGATGGGAGCCAGTGAATATCTGATGCGCTCCCGTCATGAGTGATGACCGGCTGGCCGAGCATACCGGCGCGGTCGCGAAGGCCTGCGCGAAACGCACCCCCTGGGCCGCAAGCGCATCCATATGCGGCGTGCGCACCAATGGTTCGCCATAACAGGCGAGCTGGGGACCTATGTCCTCGACCAGAATATACAGAATATTGGGCGCCTCACCGGGCGGCCGCGAACGGGCAAGATCTGCCGGAGCCGCGGTCGTGCTGCCGCGCAACCAGGTGGCGGCGCACGCAGAAGCCGCGAGGCCTCGCGTCAGGAAATCACGTCGGGTGAGGGGCATGGAGGAAGCGGTCAGACAAACAAGTTTTTGGTAAAGTCAGCATCGCCACCCTTGACGCCCCGCGCAATGCCGCATCGATTTATTCCGTATAATTCACCCATGGGAAAAGTGCTCAAGGTCACGATGGAGGATGTCGCCCAGGCCGCCGGCGTCACGCAGGCGACCGTGTCCATGGCGCTGAGGAATCACCCCAAGATTTCCCGGACCACCCAGGTCAAGGTGGCCGCCGTCGCGGAGAAACTGGGCTATCAGGCCCACGGCGCGATCTCGACCATGATGGCGCGCATCCGCCTGCGCCGGCCGGTCAGTTACCAGGCCACGCTCGGCGCCATCATTCCCCATGCCGACCGCGACGAATTTCTCGGCAACAAGACTTTCCTGCGCTACCTGAAGGGAGCCACCGCCCGCGCCGCCGAATTGGGATTCAAGTTGGAACCATTCTGGCCGTGCTTGGACGACATGACCGGACCGCGCCTGACGGAAATTCTTCGGGCCCGTGGCATCGAAGGCCTGCTGGTGCTGCCTTTGCCCCAGCCCGGTCTGCTCACGCTGGACCTCACGCCTTTTGCCGTCGCGGCCATCGGCTATACGCTCGAAGGCCCGGCCGTCCATCGCGCCACCACCGCCCACTACGAGGCGATGCTCACCACGGTCCGTCAGGTCGAAGACGCGGGCTACTGCCGCATCGGGCTCGTGCTTGACCGCAACGTCCACAACCGCACGGAACGGAAATGGCTCGCCGCCTTTTTCGCCTACCAAAACGACCGGCCGGACCGCGGCGGGGCGCCACTGGTGCTCGTGGCGGAACACACCCAGAGACCGGATGAATTCGTAACCTGGCTGAGGGATAATCGGCCGGACGCCATCATCGCGGGCAATGTGCCCGTGCGCGAGTGGCTGGCCAAGGCCGGGCGACGCCTCTCCGCCAAGCTCGGCGTCGCAATCTTGGGTGAGCGCTACCAGCATCCCTCGCTGGCGGGCATCGACGAGCATTCCGAGCGCGTCGGCGCCGCGGCCATCGAGATAGTCGTGGCGCAATTGCACCGCAACGAGCGCGGCCTGCCCGCCTTTCCCCAGGACGTGCATGTAGCCGGCGAATGGCGTCCCGGGGAATCGCTGCCCCGCCGGCGCCAAGCGGCCCGGACGCGCTGATCAATCCGATCCCTTGGGCGGACTCGGCCAGGCGGGTGCGACGTTGGCGCCATTCCACGTCTGGTAGACCGCCTCAAGCTCACGAACCTTCTCCATCCGGGTGGCGGCCAGATTCTGCGATTCCGAGGGATCATCGCGAAGGTTGAAGAGTTCCGCGCCTTTGCCCATGTCGACCAGCTTCCAATCCCCGACCCGCACGGCCCGCATCTCACCCATGCGCCAGCAAAGCGGCCGGCTCGGCACCGGAGCCTTCCGGGTGAGCCATGGCAACAGATTTTGCCCGTCGCCCGAGAATCCCGAGGGCGACCGGGCCGCAGCCAGGATCGTCGGCAGCAGGTCGAGCGTGATCACGGGCGTCTCCTCCACGCGACCGCCGGCCAAGTGTCCGGGCCAGTGAACAATCCAGGGAACACGCAGGCCGCCTTCCCACATTTCCCCTTTGAAGCCGCGCAAGGGCCGGTTGCTGGATGCGTTCACCGCGGTCGGTCCGCCGTTGTCGCTGACAAATATCACGAGGGTGTTCCCCTCCTGCCCGGATTCGCGCAATGCTTGCAGCGTCTGCCCCACCGCCTCGTCCAAACCGATCAGCATGGCGGCCAGTTGACGGCGCAGGGGATCGGTCAGGTGCGCGACGCGTGCCATCCGTGCCTCGGTGGCATGCATGGGCGTGTGCACGGCGTTGAAGGCCAGATAGAGGAACCAAGGCTTGTCGCCCGGCTGCCGTATGAAGTCCCCGGCCCGCCGGCCAAATTCGTCCGTGAGGTAACTGACGCGGTCCACCCGCACGGAGTTGTCGAGCACCGGGTTCTGCCCCTCGTTGCCCGCTTGCAGATAGGAGTGCGCGCCACCTAAAAAACCGAAGAACGTGTCAAACCCACGCCGCTCCGGCGCGAGTTCCGGCCGGTAACCCAGGTGCCATTTGCCGATGGCGCCGGTGCGATAGCCGGCGCGGCGCAAGCGGTCGGCGATCGTGGACTCCGACAGTGGCAGACCGAAGCTCGCCGGCGCGCGCTGGGCCGGACCGGAGTTGAACTCGTGGCCGAAGCGCTGCTGGTAGCGCCCCGTGAGCAAGCCTGCACGGGACGGACTGCAGACCGGCGCCGTCACATAGCCGTGGGTGAATCGAATCCCGGCCGCAGCCAGCGCATCGAGGTTCGGCGTGGGCACGTCGGTGCAACCCTGCACCCCGAGGTCGGCATAACCGAGATCGTCGGCGACGACCAAGAGGATGTTGGGCCGGCTTTCAACCGGACCGACCTGCCCCCCCAGCAGGCCTGCGCCCGAAAGAGCGAACAACCCGAGGGAGAGATGGCGGGAAAGGGCCACGATCCCAGTTCAACTGTCGCGCGGCTGACCGCGATGTTTTTCCAACCAAGCGGCGTGCTCGCCGCGCCCGGTGGAGCGGAGGAGTGCGACCAATGCATCGATCTCGGACGGGCAGGCGTGCAAGGGTCCGCCCTCCGCGATGACGTCGAAGAGCGGATCGGACACGCCGTTCTTGCTCAATTGGCGCCCGACCCACTCGTCCATCCTTCGCAGTCCTTCGCCCACGAGATCAGGCCGGATCGGCGCCAGATTTCGCGTTTCATGCGGATCGTTCTTCAGGTCAAAGAGCATCAGCGATGGAAAATTCTTTGCGCCGGTGTGATAGGTGCGGATGAGCAGATAATCCGCCCAGCGGACGCTGCGCTGACAACTCCAAGCCCCATGGCTCAGGACGAGATGGGCGTGCCCGCCCTGGCCAGCCTGGCGCAGGAGCGGCGTGAAAGGAACACCGTCCCAGGCCGCGGGCGGCTTGGCGCCAGCCAGATCAACCAGCGTGGCCGAGAGATCGATGTTATAGAGCAGGGAATTGTCACACTGCCCTTGCCTCGATTCGGTAAGACCGGGCCAGCGGATGATCAACGGCACGCAATTGGTGTGCTGGTCCGCCGTCTGATGGTCGCCGTAGATCTCCAGCTCGCCCTGGTTCTCCCCATGGTCGGATGAGACGATGATGGCTGTGTCATCGTAAAGCCCCAGGCGCTTGAGCTCGGCCACGATCATGCCAATGTGGTGGTCCGCATAGCGGATGCCGGTATCGTAGCCGTCAATCCATTGTTTCCAATCGGCGGCGTTGCGGATCGTTCTCGCACCGCGCGGCCAGTCGTTCTTCACCGTGTGGCCGTGCGGCGTGACGGCGTCATGCGGGCCGTAGCTGCGCCGTTGCCGGTCGATGATATCCTGCGTGAGCCAGTCCGGCGGTGGATCATTTTTGAAGGGCTCGCCGAATTCGAGCGGCACATCGTAGGGCGTATGCGGATCCCAGAGGTTGACGTGCAGGAACCAGTCCGGGCGGCCGGCATTTCGCCCGAGCCAGGCGGCCACTTCCGGAAATACGACATGAGATCGTTCGTTCCCGTCCCCGCCCGTGTCGATGGTCTCGTGGAACCCTTCCCATATCTGGTAGGCGGAATGGCGGTGCGGAAACGGCGAAATGGACGCCGTGCGCAGACCGGTGCGTCGCAACTGCTCGGGCAGCGAGTCCAACGTCGTGCGGCTCTGGAAGCCGCGAGCCGGGCCCTCGGGTCGGATGTCGGCCCGGGTGCCGCCGTGGTTCACGACCCCGGTGTTGATGCCAAACCGTCCGCTGAAAAGAGCCGTGCGCGAAGGCAGGCACGGCGTGTCTGTCGCATAGAAGTTGTCGAAGCGGAGCCCCTCGGCCGCAAGCCGGTCGATATGGGGGCTGGTGGCCCGGTGGTAGCCGTAGCACCCGAGGTGATCGGGACGCAATGAATCGATGTCGATGTAGAGGATGCGCATGGGAGATCCCGTAACCCGGGGTCCGGTTCAGAAAGAGAAGGTGTTCGTCAGGGCCCAGGAAATGGGCTCGCCGTAGGTGACCTGGGTGCGGCTGAGCTCGACATAGTATTCGTCGTCGAGCGCATTCTGAATGTTGAGGCTCACGTTCCACCGGAGCCTGCTGGACAGGCGCCGGCTGTAACCCAGCAGCAGATTGAGCACCGTGCTGTTCTGGCTGTAGGCCGGAGAAACCGCGCCCGCGACATATTCGTTGTAAACGACCGGACCGCTGCGATGGACCAAGCCGGTTCCCGCCTCGAAATTCTTGAAAGCACCGCCTTGCACCGTGTATTTCGTGAAGAGGCTGAAGGTATGCCGGCTCGCCCCGATGCTCTTGGAACCGGGCACCGCGGTGGCGAGAAAATTCTCGAGGCTGGCGATCAGCGGATTGAGCGCCGAGGCGGTCGTGGCGTTGGTCCCGGCCGTGGCTTTCCAGTCGGGCAGATTTTGCGCGATGTAATCGCGGGTGAAGGTGGAGGTCTCGATCGTCTCCGCATCCGAGTAGCCGTAGCCCGCCTGCAGGGTCCAGCCGGGCGCCAGGTTGCACCAAGCCTCGATCTCGTGGCCGGTGGTCTCGATCGCCTCGCGGTCAAAGGTGCCGCCCGTCGTGGCTTTTCCCGCGTAGTCCGGCCGGACGGTGTTGGCGGCATTGTTGGTCCAGATGCTGTTGATGGTGGCGACCGTGGTGTTGAGATTGATGCCGCTGTTGGACTGTCTGGCCTTGAAAACGCTCGCCTGGACAAAGAACTTGCCCTGGGCGAAATCCAGGCGGACCCCGCCCTCGTGACCGCGGCCGAACTGCGCGCCCACGGGTTCGCCGTTGATGAGCGTGTTGCCGAAGCCGGTCGGCCGGTAGGACTCGGCTGCCGTCACGAAGAAGGTGTAGTTCCTCGACGGCTGCCAGATGCCGCCGCCCGTGATGGAGGTGTTGTAGCCCTCGAAACGCAGGAGCTCCGGCGCATCGGCCCGGTTGATCAGGCCGTTGGCATCACGAAAGCCTGTCTTCGAGAACGAGCGGGCGTAATCCCGCCGCACGCCGAGCAGGGTGCGGAACTTTCCGTCCAGATATTCGCCGGAGGCGTTGAGCTGGGCGTTGCCGGTGTAGGTCGTGTTGATCGCCGCGTTCTGGGTCGTCAGGAAACCCGCCTGCAGCCCGGTCGCCGCATCGTTGACGGGATCGATGGTCCCGGTGTTGCCGACGGCGTCGCCTCCTTCGAGGTAAACCCGCCGGCGCATGAGGAGACCCTGATTGTTGAAGGCCAGGGCGGTGGGATTGTTCAGAATCACTTCACGCTGCACCTGATTGTTGAAGATCTCCTGCCGGAGTCCCGCACTGGCGAACACGCGCTGTTTCATCCAGGCGACGGGCTTCCAGTCATAGACGATGTTGAAGCGCGCCTCGGGAATATGATGGTGGGCCCGGCGGCTGTCCCAGGAATATTCGATGTAGTATTTGCCGTAGTTGGGGTTGGCCGCGCCGCCAGGCAGGGTGAGGTTCGGGTCGCGCCTGATGCTGTTGTCGGTGGTCTGCTTGCGGTAGTTGGTGTCGGTGGTGACATTCGCGACCAACTGCAGGTTCAGATCCTCCCCGATCCGCTGGTCCACGGTGGCCGTGAAGGTGTTGTAGTTGAAATTGTGGGAATAGGAGGGGCCGAACACATGCAGGCCTTTGCCGAAGATGGCCGGATCCTTGACTGCGGCTGACTCGACCTCGCTGAGACCTCCCGTCTGGCCGAAGCCGCGCCAGTTGCGCAGGGCGCCCACGCTCTGATCCCAGACCCAGTAGTTCGCAGCGGTGGCGGAACTCAAGCGCTGCGTTCCCGTCGGAGCAGATGAGGCATTGAACGGAAAGGCCACCGTGTCGTTCCAAAGGGAATACTGGTCCAGCGGGATCGGCTGCGGCACCCGCCGATCAAGTTTGGAATATTCGCCCTCGAAGCGCACCTCGGTCTCCTTGAACGGCCGCCAGGTCGCGGCAAGGTGGACGCCCTCGCGGCGCTGCCCGACCCAGTTCTCCCAGTTGTCCTTATCGTCATAGACCAGATTGAGGCGGATGGCGAGATCCTGCCCCAGCCGCTGGTTGTGGTCCAGGGTGCCGCGCTTCTGGTTCCAGCTGCCGACCCGCAACCCTACCACCGTGGTATCGTGGAACAGGGCGCGCTTGGTGTTGAGGTTCATCATGCCGCCCGGATCGGCATCGCCGAAAAGGATCGCATTGGGCCCGCGGACCACGTCGATGCGATCCGTGCTGAATCCGTCGCTCGGGTTATACCAGATGAAGAAATTCCGCGACTGGTAGGCGTTCTGAATACCGCGGAACAGAAAGCTGTTCACGTCGAAGCTGCTGCTCGGCGTATAGGCCCCGCCGATGGCATATTGCATGGCGCCGAACGCGTCGGTGGCGCCGATATCCTTGAGAAAATCACCGGTCATCACCGTGATCGTCTGCGGCACATTCTTGATCTCCTCGCCGGTGCGGGTGCCGGCGAGCGTGGTGCCGGCGCGGTAGCCGACATCTTTCTTCGTGGTGACTTGGAAAACAGAGAGCCGGATGGTTTCCTCTTGCGCGGCTTCGGCCGGCGGAACGGTCTGGGCGGCAGCGGCGGCGGCGAACACAAGCGGAAGCAAAACCGCGAGGTGGGAACGGGGATGACGCAGGGACACGCTTTTCATGGGGTAATGGGGTTGAGGTCAAAGGCACGGCTTAATTGACGTGACCACCGACTCCGTGCGGAGGGAGGAATGTTGGGCGGCCGGCATCTTGGCAATTGGCGCTCAATTTATGGCGTTTAAACAGAGGGTCGGTCCGCGTCGCGCACTGCGCCGTGCAGCCTGCCCGCGGTGAACTCCACCTCCCAGACGCATTCGGCCACCGCTCGCACCGCGAGGCTGTCCGCCACCACGCGGCGCCGGCTCCAGATCCAGACCCGTCCCGGCTCCGGCACGGACAGTGTGCAGGTCCATTCCTGCGCGTCGAATTCCTGCACGAACGCGGGCGCGAGGAATTTTTCCGGCGCCCCGAGCAAGGCCCAGCCATGCCGCACCGGAGAGAGGATGAAGAGCGCGTCGCCACCGGGAGGCAGCTTCAAGGCGTGCGCGGCACCGGACAGCCAGGCCCGCCCGCCCCTTTGGTCGAAAACAACGATCTCATCAGCGGCCTGCTCGTTCGCGCCAAGCATGTCTCGCACCGTGGCATGGTCGCCGGCGGAAACGGTGCCGGACACCATGCGGTCCGGATGGGCGAGGTTGTAGCAGCCGATGGCCGCGCAGCCGTGCGGCAACGGCGCTCCGACGCGGTAGACGGCCGGCGATTCATAAGGATCCTGAAAAATGCCGTCCGGCAAAGGCATCGCCGGGGCCAGCGGGCGCAACAGCCGGCCGTCACCGAGACAGAGCGGTAAAATATATTCGAGCCGGAATCGATCCGGATGATCCGACAGGTAGACCGGACCGCCGGAGAGTGCCTTGCTGCGGGCCAGCGCACCCGCCGCCGTGGGATCGCTCGAGTGAAACATGTCGTGGTCACCCCACGCGATCGCACCCAGCCAGAGCATGTTGCCGAATGAATTGTGCAGGTGGTGTTTGGCCCGCCAAGGATCACCTTTCTTGTAGTCCTCGCTGCAGCGGATCACCCCGCTGACCGGGGTGTGAAAGGTGGCGACCCCATTGTGCGCCATGCAGTTTATCAGCTGCGCCCCGAAATGCCGGCAGGCCGCCGCCTCCAGCGCCTGCTTGTTGGCCGCGGAAGCCGCCACCGCGTTGGGCACACGTCCGGCGTAGAGCCGGAGATTGTTGGCCTGGTTGTCGACTTTGAGCAGCCCCACCCCAGCCTCCTTCGCCGGTGCCAGCAGATGGGCCCAAAAGCGCGCGGTCTCAATCGGCGAGGGACCGGGCAGCGCCGTGTGCTCATCCAGCCGCACAAGGTGGTCCCTCACCTCCGCCGGCCAGTCGCCGGCCGGATCCACGCCGCCCCAATAGCCGTTGAAATTCAGCCAGATTCCCAGGCGGCGGATCTTGGTGCCACGAATGGTCTCCAGCAAGGGTGCCCAGCCCCGGGGAAACCGCCCGCGATGAGTGCCGGCCGCCCTCACCCGCCGGGTCGAGGGATCGTTCGCCTGGGCCGGGGCGTCGCCCTCCTGGGTCTCGATCAGGCCGTCGTGTCCGTCCTCCACATGCCCGTCATCGATCAGCGCCCAGCGCACAGGCACGGCCGAGTCTGCAAGCAGACGCAGCGCCTCGCACATGTTCTCCTCGTTGATGGCCAGCTTGTATTCCTCGAAGGAGCACCAGCCGAGGTATTCAAAATCAGGCGCCTTCGGTTTGCCGGTCCGCAGTCCCCCGACTCCAACCATCGCCGGATGGGCCAGCGCCGTCTCCCAGACCAGCCGGCATGCCGCGTAGGGATTCTTCGAACTGGCATACGCGAGCAGAGGCAGGTCGGCGATCAGCGGCTCGGACCCGAAATGAGAAACCTCCAACACAAGTCCGGTTCCGTTTCCCCGGAAGGACGCCATCGCATCGCGCCCCGTCAGCGGCAGCAACGCGAGGAAACGGCCGGCGCCCAGTCGCAGCAGCAGGAAAAGCCCGCCGCGCTTCACCTCGTGCAAGGAATCAACCGGCAGCGGCTGGCACTGGTTGAGTCCTTCAGGCCAGAGGTCGAGCGCCGGGTTGATCGAATGCCGCTGAAAAGGCGCATGATAGACAGCCTGATGCCACTCAGGCAGGATCACAGGCAGGCGCAGCGCCGCATCCGCTCCGGCGGGCAGGCTGAGTCCATCGCGGGCAATCACTCCCGCCGGTGCATCAGCGAGCCGCGCGACAACATTCAATGGGGCGGTGCATGATTCCGCCGTGGCGCCGGCAGTATCGCGGGGGTGCTTCATCCCGTCCTGCTTGATTGCCCGGACCGGGCCGGGCAACCACCGCGCTGTTTATGGCGTATAGCACGAGCTCCTCCGCGGGTTATTCGCCATAAGAAAAGGCGTTCTTTCTTTTCCCGCGGGGACATCGCATCGTGGCCGCATGGCTCTCCCCCGCTTTATTGGCCTGCTCGGTTTCACCCCGGCCCTCACGCTTCTCGCCGCGGCTCCCGCGGCCGAGCCGCCGGCGACCCCTGACCGGCCGAACTTCCTTTTCCTCGCGGTCGACGACCTCAACAACTACGTCAGCTTCCTGCGCGACCAGCCGGAGAACTTTCTGCGCAAAATCTACCCTAACGACACCCTCCGCGCATCCGTGACCCGGCGGCTGACCCCCAATCTCCAGCGTCTGGCAAATCGCTCCGTCATTTTCTCCCGCGCCTATTGTGGTTCCCCTCTCTGCGGCCCTTCGCGCACGGCACTATTGACCGGCGTGCCGCCTCACGTGTCGGGCTACTACCAGCACCGAACCTTTTTCCGCACTTACGACACGCTGAAGGATGTCGTCACCCTGCCCGAATACCTCAAGGGAAACAACTACGTCACCATCGGGCTGGGCAAGGTGTTCCACGGCCCCGTGCAACGGAAGAATCCGGACGGCTCCATGACCGACTGGCCCGACATCGACCGCTCGTGGTCCCTCTATATCCAGCGGCAGGTCGGGCCGCGCGGAGTGGACGGCAAGGTCACCCGGTCGCCCTACAGCCCGGGCTCCGGCGCGATGGCCGCATGGGACACCGGCAACATGAAGACCGACGCCGACACCGGCGGCGAGCGCAAGCCCGACATGGATGAGCTGTTCAGCTTCGGCACGATCGACCTGCCGGCGGAGCGCACCTATGATTTCGAGAACACCGCGTTCACCGCTGAGCTGCTGCTCGATCGCCGCGCCACGATCAAGGATCGCTCCGGCCGCACGGTCGAAGCCGAGTTGCCGGCCGACCGGCCGTTCTTCCTCGCCAGCGGCCTGTATGCCCCGCATCTCCCCTGGGTCGTGCCGCCCGAATTCTACGAGCGGGTGCCGGTCTCCGAAATGGCCATCGACGACGCCCTCGTCCGCTGGGTCGAGGATGACATCAAGGACCTGCCGGCCCAAGCCGTGGAGGAATTCGTTCTGAAGGATTGGGACAAGGTCAAAACCCTCGGCGAAAGCGTCGACGGTCCCGGCGGCGTGAAATTCGCCTGGCGTGCGGCGCTGCAAGCCTACCTCGCCTCAATCGCCTACGCCGACCACTGCCTCGGGCCGCTCGTCGACGCCATTGAGCGCCAGCCCGCACGCGACAACACCGTCGTGGTGCTCTGGAGCGATCACGGCTGGAACGTCGGGGACAAGCGACGCTTCCGCAAGCACGCCCTCTGGGAGGCCGCGAATCATTCCGTGCTTCTGATCCTCGATCCCCGCATGCCGGCGGCCAACGCCGGCAAAGTGTGTCCCGCCAACGTCAGCCTGCAGGATCTCTATCCCACGCTCGTGGCCCGCGCCGGCCTGCCGCGGCCCGGGCATGTCCACGGACACGATCTCGCGCCCTTGCTCGCCGCACCCGACAGCGGCGGCGACCGCCCGGTGCTGATGACCTACAATCCCGGCAACCATGCCGTGCGGACCAACACGACCAGCTACCTGCGCTACCGTGACGGCGGCCGGGAACTCTACGATCTGACGACCGATCCCTTTGAATACAACAACCTCGCCAACGATCCGCAGTCAGGGTCGCGCCTCAGCGCCATGGATGAGTTGATGAACCGCCTGCTCGCCGCAAAACCGGCGGATCAGCGCTGAATTTCACTCCATTCGGATCTCCACCCGGAAGACCTCACGGCCGCCAGGCGGCACGACGTGCAAACCACGGCCATGCTCCGCCGCGTTGCTCGGTCCCATGAAAGGCTCCACACAGAAAAACGGCGCCGCTTCCTTCTCGGTCCACAGGATGACGGCTGCGCTTGGCAGCGCGCCCAGATCCGGCCCAAGCTTCAGCCGGATCCTCTCCTTTCCGGCCGCCGGACCGAAGGTGATGTCAGGCGCCGTCAACCCTGACCAGAAGGTGGTCCGCAGCGCCGCGTCAGAGAGCACGCCGGGAAAGACCGGTTCCGGCCCTGGCACCAGCGTGGCGCCGGACCTGCGCCAGGACAACGTCGCGGGAATCATGATCTCATAATCATCCCACGTCCGCCCCGTCTGCCACGGGACGGAAAAATAGGGATGCAGCCCGGCCGACCACGGCAGCGGCTCGTCCCCTTCGTTCTTCAACTCCAGTTCGCATAACAGCCGGTCTTCCGTGAACCGATAGTCCACCGCGAACGTATAGCGGAACGGATAAGCCTCCTGCGCCTCGGGTCCCGGCCGGAACTCCGCACGAAACCCATCCTGGCGCAATTCGGTCAGCGCAAACTGTCCCTGCCGGGCCAGACCATGCATGGGCATCGGCCGCACGACGCCATGTGCATCGCGCCAGGCCAGCTTGCGACCGTTGGTCTCAGACGGCCCCGCGAAGGGAAAGAGGACCGGAATTCCGCCGCGGACTTGCGCCGGATTTCCGTTCGCCGACTCGTTTCCCCGGTAGATGATCGGCCGCAGCGAACCGTCGGCCCGCCGGTATTCCCACGCCAGCAGACGCGCACCCGATTCCGGCGCGGCCCGGAAAACCGACCGCCCGATGGGCCACACCAGCACGCGCTGGCCGGCCGATGCTTCACTCGCAACTCCGCAGGGCAAATCCCCGGCCTGAAGTCCCAGGCTGATTCCCGGCATTCCGGCCAGGACGGAAAGCAGCCCGCAACCTGAAAAGATGCAGCGCGGGCTCACGGTCAGCACGATCTTACGCGATACTGACCCGCGGCATGGGCAGCGGCTGGTTTTCCATTTCCACCTGGACCAGCCGTTGGAGCAGGTGCGCCTTCACCGCCTGCGCCGAGGGTTCGGCCCAGAGATTCCTGAGCTCGCCGGGATCGCGCACCAGATCGAACAACTCCCCGGCATCACCCTGCCGGTAGACCGTGAGCTTGTGGGTCTCCGTCACCAATGTGTTGAGATGCACGGTGGTCGGCTGGTGGCGGTTCTCGACCAGCACGCAATCCCGCGTCGACCTCCGCGGATCCTGCCACGCCGCCCATTGGCTGCGGGCCGACATCGCCGGCGGCACCCCGAGCCCTGCGCACTCCAGGAAGGTCGCTGGCAGATCCACCAGAGTCTGGAGGCGCGGATCCTGCCGGCCGGCGGGAATCTTGCCTGGAAACCGTGCGATCAGCGGCACCCGGAGCAAATCCTCGTAATGGAACGGTCCCTTGGCCACCAGGCCGTGTTGCCCGAAAAGGTGGCCATGATCGCTGGTAAACACGACGAGTGTGTTGCCGGCGAGGCCGCGGGCCTCGAGATGAGCGAGGATGCGGCCGACATATTTGTCGAGCAACGAGACCATGCCGAAATAGACCGCCATGTCCTGCCGGAGGCGTTCGTTGTCACGCCGGTGCGTATGAAAGCCGAGCACCCGATGACCGCCGCTCTCGTCCCACGCGGAGAAATCCGGGGAAGGTTCCTGCGTCATCCGGAAATGCCGCGGGTTGGCGTCGTGCTCGCCCGGCACCGCGGCGGGCGCCGTGAGTTCCCTCCAGTCGTAGAGCGTGTCCCAGGGCGCAGGCGCCAGGTAGGGAGGGTGAGGATCAAAAAAGCTCGCCCAAAGAAAGAATGGCGATCCGGCGCCGGCCGCCTGGTCGATGTAGGCGTTCGAACGTTCGGCGATCCAGGCGTTGTAATGGAACTCCTCCGGGATCGCCCAGTGGTGGACCGAATTGTCCTTCGTTCCGGCCGGCGGACGGAAATAGCGCCGCCAATCGCCGCAGCCTTTCCCCTCCAGCCAGAGGCCGTAGTGCTGGCCGGCGTGGCCCTCGTCCGTGTGGTTGCGCGCAAGCTCGAGATGCTGGAATCCGTAGAACGGACCGCTGAAATCCCGCCAGAACTGCGTGTCATGCAAGGTCGGATAAGCCTCGATCGAAACATGCTCCGCGGTGGACGCGAGCGGCTGGAAATGTGCCTTGCCAATCAACCCGGTCCGATAACCCGCTTGCTGCAGGATGCCGCCCACCGTCGGCACATTCTCCGGCAGCTTGGTGCCGAGCGCCCAGCCTCCGTGGCGGCTGGGCCAGAGACCGGTGATCATCGAGGCGCGCGATGGCGTGCAGGTGGGGTTCGGACAATACGCGCGGGTGTGCAGCGCACCTTCCGCGGCCAGTTGGTCGAGCGCCGGAGTGCTCATCCGCGGGTTGAGCCGGCCCAGCGTGCTCCAATGCTGCTGGTCGGAGGTGATGAAGAGGATGTTGGGCTGGTCTGCCATGACTCACTCCGGTTTCGCCTGCGCCCGGGGTTTCGGCACACCCGGCACCCACGGCAGGAGCTCGTGCAATTTGGCGGCGAGCCCGTGTTCCACGGCCCGATACTGCGACCACCCGGCAAGATTCCGCTGCTCACCCGGATCGACCTCCAGATCGTAAAGCTGCACCCCTTCTGCTCCGACCGGGCCCCACTCGGTGTAACGGTAGCGCTCGTCGCGGATGCTCCGGCCGTAGGCCTTGCCGTTCCAAACTTGCGAAAGCGCAGGATGCGGCCAAGGCGCGTCGGGCTCCTTCATCAAGGGCACCAGGGAGCGACCATCAAGACCGGCCGGAACGGGCAATCCCGCCAGCTCGACGGTGGTGGGATAGATGTCGACAAACTCTACCAGGCGAACACTGGGTGGCGTTGGCGCACTCCGGGGCGAGATCACCATCAAGGGCGAGCGCAACGCCGGCTCGAACAGGCTCTCCTTGTGCCACTGCCCATGCTCGCCGAGCAGATAACCATGATCGCTCCAAAGCACGATCACCGTGTTGCGGTCGAGCTTCAGTCGTCCGAGTGCCGACACGAGCCGGCCCACCTGGGCGTCGACGAATGAAACGCACGCATAGTAGGCCTGGATGGTCTCACGCTGTTGCTCGGTCGAAAGGCCCCAGAATAGGGGCGACATCCGCAAAGCCGCCGACGGCACCGACGCCAGTGCCTGCGTCGGATCCGGCGGGACAGGCACGTGCGCCAAGGGATGAAGATCGAAGTAGCGCTTCGGCGCCACGTATGGCACATGCGGCCGGTAGAAGCCGGCCGCGATAAAGAACGGCTGCGCTCCTGCTCCCGCCTTTTCCAACAACCGGATCGTCTCGGTCGCCACCATGCCGTCGGTCTGCTCTTCGTCACCACCCTCCGCCGCCAGAATGCGAATCGCCACCCCCGGTCCGCGCCCCGGAGTCAGGTTTTTGCACAGGGCCTCTTCGTCCTTGTCGCGTCCGCTCGGATTATGCCGCTCGTCCCACGACGCCGGATCATCCAGCCCGTCCAAACCGATATGCACCGGCACGCCCGCATGGAATATTTTCCCCACGCGCGCCGTCCGGTAACCGTGCTGCCGGAAATACTGCGGCAACGTGACGGCCGATGGTTGCGCTTCGCGAAAATGTGTCGGCAGGTCATGCACCCCGGCCCGGTCAGGACGCAGTCCGGTCAGGAGCGATGCCCGGCTGGGATTGCAGAGGGGAAACTGGCAGTAGGCCCGGGCAAAGGCCGTGCCGCGCTGCGCCAGCGCATCGAGATTCGGCGTGCGTGCCGCCGGATCGCCATAGCAGCCCAGGTCCGCGCCCAGATCGTCGATGGCGATAAGGAGGACGTTCAGGCGTTCCGGTTCGGCCGCGGTGCAGGCCAACGGCATCGACAGCAGGGAAAGGGCTGCCGCCTTGAAACGGCCGGTTAGGTTGGTAGACGGCATCGGGGTATGGCCATGGCGCGTTGTGCGTCGGTCGGGCCGCAATAACAGAGGCCCCCGCCGGCCGCGGCACAATGCGCGGCTGGTTTATGCCGAATCAACAGGCGCAGGCGGCTTATACGTCTTAAGGCTGCATCGGATTGCCTGCCCCAGCCGGCCGCGGATAGCCTTTCTCCCAGATGCCTGCCCCGACTGAGCCCGCCACCACGCCACTCCCCTGGCGAACCCGCCTGCAATATGGGCTGGGTGGCATTCTCGACCAGTGGGGCATCTTCGGCACGAAATCGACCGCCAACGTCGTCTTCAATGTCGTGCTGGGCGTCAGCCCTGCGACCATCGGCGTCGTGCTGGCCATCGCGCGGCTCTGGGACGCCTTCTCCGACCCGCTGATGGGCTCGATTTCCGACAACACCCGCAGTCGCTGGGGCCGCCGGAAACCGTTCATCGTCGCGGGCGCGATCCTGTGCGGGGTGACTTTCCCGCTCGTGTGGTCCATGCCGGCTTCGTTCGGCCCGCAGGGCCAGTTCGTGTGGCTGCTGTTCACCCTGCTCGCTTTCTACTGTGCGTTTACGATCTTCACCGTGCCATACCACGCGATGGCCTACGAATTGGCTCCCGGCTATCACGAGAAGACTTCCCTGCTGGCGGTGAGGACTTTCATCGCCCAAACGGTCTCCATCGCGATGGCTTGGACCTTCCCCATCGTTCAGTCAGGCTGGCTGGGGACGCCGGCGCAAAGCGTGCATGCGCTTGGGTGGATTGTCGGCGGGGTAATCATGCTCTCCGGCCTGATCCCGGGCCTGTTCGTTCCGGTGGAACGGGCTCCACTCGCATCGAAGCAACCTGCACTGCCACTGCTGCAAAGCCTGCGCCTCGCCGCCAGCAGCCGGTTGCTTCGTCTGGTGCTGATCATCGCCGTCGTATCCATCTTCGGCCTCAACATGGTCAATCTGCTCGGGAACTACGTGACCATTTATTATATATACGGCGGCGACGCGAAAGCCGCCGCTCCTCTCGTCGCCCTGAGCGGTTCGCTTTGGGCCCTGCTCTCCATGGCGCTGAGCCCCGTTGTCGCCTGGCTTTCCCGGCGGGTGGGCAAGAGAAATGCGTTCATCGGCCTGCTGGGCTGCGCCTTTGTCGCCACGATATCGAAGTGGTGGCTCTATACACCGGCGCATCCCTACTGGCAGCTCGGGGTGATCGTCCTGATTACGCCGGGCACCCTGGCGCTCTGGCTCATCTCCGAGTCGATGGTGGCCGATGTGTGCCAACACGACCGGCTGCAGACCGGTCGCCGCACCGAGGGTGTCTACGGCGCCATTTACGCGTGGCTGCTCAAGGGCGGCATCGCCATTGCCCTTCTTATCGCCAACCTGATCCTTGAGATCACCGGCTTCGACGTGGCCAAGGGCGCGGTTCAGTCACCCGAAACCCTTTTCTGGCTGCGCGTGCTCTTTGCTTTTCTTCCCGCCGGCGCCATTGCTGTTTCCGTCTTACTGCTCCTCCGTTACCCACTCGACGAGGCGAAGATGATGGAGATCCAACGCCAGCTTATCCGGCAGCCGCAAACCAACGCTTAGCCGGGATCATGCAATTGATGCGGGTGGAACCGGTCCTCCGGACCGGTTTTGTCTTGGCGTGCGTCCAACAACCCGCCCGGAGGACGGGTTCCACCATTTGGTGCGCGGCTCTCCAGTGGCGATTGGCCGTCCAACTGCATGAGTTCGGCTTAGAACCACGGTTCATAATAAAAGTAGGAGCGGGACGGACGGGCAGAAGACGCGGCTCACTTGTTCACTCACACGGCCCATTCCGGTTGACACAGACAATACTGGCCAACCCCGGGGAAATCTCCCTACCCTGCCGCCCTTCTCTTATGAAAAACCGCCTGCTCCACGCCTTGCTCGCTCTCGCCTTCGCCACCTTTCTCACGGCCGTGCCCGTCCTGCCCGCGCAAGAAACCAAGAAGAAGGCCGAGGAGACCGAACTCGGCAAATCCATGGAGAAGATCAGCGGCGCCTGGCGCAAACTCCGCCGGCAGGTCGCGGACCCCGCCAGCAATGCGTCCTCCCTCGAACTGGTCGCCACCATCCAGGCCGCCGCGGAAAAGGCGCTCACCCTCACGCCCGCCCGGATCGAGGACGTGCCCGCCGCCGATCGCGAGAAATTTGCCGAAAACTACCGGAAGGGCATGAAGGAATTCCACGCGCAGGTGGGAAAACTGGCGGAAACCCTGAAAGCCGGCGACAACGCCGCCGCCCAGGATCTCATCAAGCAGATCGGCGACTTGCAGAAGGAAGGACACCGGGAATTCAAGCGGCCGGACTGAGCCGGCCCGCGCCCGCGGCGCGCAAGCTGACGGATCGATTTTTTCGGGTTCGCCAGCTCCTGGTGTGACGGTTAGGTAACTGGACTGTTTCCACGGTTCGTAACCGTGGTTCAACTGTCCCCATGTATACCCTTGGCATCGATTACGGCACGAACTCCGTGCGCGCCCTGGTGGTTCGCTGCGCCGACGGCGCGGAACTCGGCAGCGCCGTCTTCAACTACCCTTCCGGCTCGCAGGGCATCCTGCTCGACCCGCGCGATCATCATCTCGCCCGCCAGCATCCCGGCGACCACCTGCTCGGTCTCGAGAAAAGCGTGCGCGCCGCCCTGACCGCGGCGAAAAAGACCCGCGGCTTCGATGCCACCAAGGTCATCGGCCTCGGCGTCGACACCACCGGCTCCAGTCCGATCCCCGTCGATGCGAAGAATATCCCGCTCGCGCTGAACCCGAAATGGCGGAAGAACCTCAACGCCCAGTGCTGGCTCTGGAAGGACCACACCAGCTGGCGCGAGGCCGCGCAGATCACCGCGCTCGCCGCCCAGCACCGTCCGCAGTTCATCGCCAAGTGCGGCAACACCTATTCCTCCGAGTGGTTCTGGTCGAAGCTCTGGCACTGCCGCAACGTGGCGCCGAAGGTTTTCGCCGCCGCTTACTCGTGGGTGGAACTGGCGGATTGGATTCCGTCCGTGCTGGCCGGCGTCACCGACCCGCGCCAGGTGAAGCGCGGCATCTGCTGCGCCGGCCACAAGGCGCTCTATTCCGACGAGTGGGGCGGCCTGCCCGACAAGGAATTTCTCGCGCTGCTTGACCCCGCCCTCGCCGACCTGCGCGAGCGGTTGTATGAGAAGGCCCACGACGCGACCGCGTCCGCTGGCACGCTCACCGCCGAGTGGGCCGCCAAGCTCGGCCTGCCCGCCGGCATCCCGATCGCCATCGGCGAGATGGACGTCCATTACGGCGCCATCGGCTGCGGCGTCGCCGAGGGCACGCTCGTCAAGGTCATCGGCACCTCCACCTGCGATTGCGGCGTGGTGTCGATGAGCAAGACCGTGCCCGACATCCCCGGCATCTGCGGCATCGTCCCCGGCGCCATCCTGCCCGGCTTCTACGGCATCGAGGCCGGCCAGTCCGCCGTCGGCGACATCTTCAAGTGGTGGGTCGAGGTCGTGTGCGAAGGCGATGCCGCCCGTCACGTCCGTCTCACCAAGGAAATTGAAAAACAAAAGCCCGGTCAGAGCGGCCTGCTCGCGCTCGACTGGCAGAACGGCAACCGCACCATCCTGACCGATCCCCTGCTCACCGGCCTGATCCTCGGCTGCACGCTGCACACCACGCAGGCCGAAATCTACCGCGCGCTCATCGAGGCCACGGCCTTCGGCGCCCGCGCCATCCTCGAGCGGATCAAGGAATACGGCGTGCCGGTGGAGCGTATCGTCTGCGCCGGCGGCATCGCGGAAAAAAACCCTCTCCTCATGCAGATCTACGCCGACGTCACCGGCTGCACCATGCTCGTCTCCGGCTCCAGCCAGGCCTGCGCCCTCGGCTCGGCCGTGTCCGCCGCCGTGCTGGCCGGCGCGCATCCGGATTTCCCGACGGCCCAACGCAAGATGACCTCGCTCAAAAAGGTCGCCTACAAGCCCAAGGCCGCCGCCCGGAAAACCTACGACCAGCTCTACACCCTCTACCGCCAGGTGCACGATTCCTTCGGCGGCCTCAACAAATCCGCCGACCTCTCCCGCGTGATGAAGGACCTCCTCGCGCTGAAAGGATCCCAGTAGGACCGGTCTCCGACCGGTCTGGGCCAGTCGAAGACTGGCCCTACCCTCTCACCTTCCTACCCTTATGATTACCCCCGCCCTCCCCTCCTCGTTGCGCCTCCTAGGCCTCGCCGCGCTGTGCCTCGGCTCTGTTCTGCTCACCCGCGCCGATGACGCCACCGCTTCCCTGACCCTCGACGCCGCCAAACCCGGCCCGGTCATCAGCAAGAACATCTACGGCCAGTTCGCCGAGCACCTCGGCCGCTGCATCTACGAGGGCATCTGGGTCGGCCCCGACTCCCCCATCCCGAACACCAAGGGCTACCGCAACGACGTCCTCGCCGCGCTGAAGACCCTCCAGGTCCCGCAACTCCGCTGGCCGGGCGGCTGCTTCGCCGACGAATACCATTGGAAGGACGGCATCGGCCCGCGCGAGTCCCGTCCGTCGATGTTCAACTCCCACTGGGGTGGCGTCGTGGAGAACAATCATTTCGGCACGCACGAGTTCCTCGATCTCTGCGAGATGCTCGGCATCGAGCCCTACGTCTGCCTCAACGTCGGCAGCGGCACCGTGCAGGAGCAGATGGAGTGGGTCGAATACATGACCTCCCCCGCCAGCTCGCCCATGGCCAACATGCGCCGCGCCCACGGCCGCGAGCAGCCTTGGAAGGTGCCTTACATGGCCGTCGGCAACGAGAGCTGGGGCTGCGGCGGCACCATGACGCCCGAGTTCTACGCCGACAATTACAAGCGCTATAACACCTTCGTCAAAAATTACGTCCGCGACCAGCGCATCCAGCGCATCGCCTGCGGCGCCAACGGCGACAACTACGAGTGGACCGAAGTCCTCATGAAAAACGCCGGCCGCAACATGAACGGCCTCGCGCTGCACTATTACACGCTCCCGTCCGGCAGCTGGCGCGGTCCCAAGGGCTCCGCGACCAACTTCGCCGAGGCCGAGTATCACGCCACCCTCGTGCAGACCCTCCGCATGGAGGAACTCATCAAGAAGCACGGCGCCATCATGGACAAATACGACCCGGAGAAGAAGGTCGGCATGGTCGTCGACGAGTGGGGCATCTGGACCGACGTCGAGCCCGGCACCAACCCCGGCTTCCTCTACCAGCAGAACACCCTGCGCGACGCCATCCTCGCCGCGATCAACCTGCACCTCTTCCAGGCCCACGCCGACCGCATCACCATGGCCAACATCGCCCAGATGATCAACGTCCTCCAGGCGATGATCCTCACCGACAAAGAGAAGATGATCGTCACACCGACCTACCACGTCTTCGAGATGTTCAAGGTCCACCAGGACGCCACCTCCCTGCCGCTCACCCTGACGACACCCGACTACGTGGTCGGCAACGCGAAGGTTCCCGCCGTCAGCGCCTCCGCCTCGCGGGACAAGGCCGGCAAGATCCACGTCTCGTTCTCCAACGCCAACCCGAGCGCCGCCATCACCGTCACCGCCACCCTCGCGGGCGTGACGGCCAAGGGCGTCGCCGGCCGCGTGCTCACCGCCCCCGCGATCACCTCGCACAACACCTTCACGGCCCCCGAGGTGGTGAAGCCGGCGAAGTTCGACGGCGCGACGCTCGCCGGCGACAAGCTGACCGTCACCCTCCCCGCCAAGTCCGTCGTCGTGCTGGCACTCGAATAACTACGTAGGGCCGGTCTCCGACCGGCCCGGCCAGTCGAAGACTGGCCCTACTTTGCTCACTACCCGCTACTCGCTACTCTCCCATGAAACTCCTCGCCTCTCCTGAAATCTGGTTCGTCTGCGGTTCGCAGCACCTCTACGGCCCCGGCCCGCTCAAGCAGGTCGCCGCCAACGCCCAAAAGGTCGCCGCGGCGCTCGCCGCCTCGAAGCAGCTGCCGCTGAAGACCGTCTTCAAGGCCCTCCTCACCACCCCCGACGAGATCACCAACGTGATGCTCGAAGCCAACAACGACGCCAACTGCGCCGGCCTCGTCCTCTGGATGCACACGTTCTCCCCGTCGAAGATGTGGATCCGCGGCCTCACCGTCCTGAAGAAGCCCTTCCTCCATCTGCATACACAGTTCAACCGCGACCTGCCGTGGAGCACGATCGACATGGACTTCATGAACCTCAACCAGGCCGCGCACGGCGACCGTGAGGCCGGGTTCATCCACACCCGCATGCGCCTCGGCCGCAAGGTCGTCGTCGGCCACTGGTCCGACCCCGAGGTGCTCGCCCGCATCGGCGCCTGGCAGCGCGCGGTCCGCGCCTGGCACGACTGGCAGGGCGCCCGGTTCGTCCGCTTCGGCGACAACATGCGCAACGTCGCCGTCACCGAAGGCGACAAGGTCGCGGCCGAGATGAAGCTCGGCTTCGCCGTCAACACGCACGGCGTGGGAGATCTCGTGGCCAAGGTTTCCACCGCCGGCATCGACACCAAAGCCGTCGACCGGCTCTGCGCAGAATACGAGGATCTCTACACCGTGGCCAAGGAGCTCCGCCGGGGCGGCAGACGCCATGAGGAGCTCCGCTACAGCGCGCGCCTCGAGCTCGGCATCGGCGCCTTTCTCGAGGAAGGCGGCTACAAGGGTTTCACCGACACCTTCGAGGACCTGCACGGCCTGCGCCAGCTCCCGGGCATGGCCACGCAGCGCCTGATGGCCGCAGGCTACGGCTTCGGCGGCGAAGGCGACTGGAAGACGGCCGCACTCGTCCGCGCCATGAAGGTCATGAATGCCGGCCTGCCCGGCGGCACCTCGTTCATGGAGGACTACACCTACCACCTCTCACCCAAAGGGCACCAGGTCCTCGGCGCGCACATGCTTGAGATCTGCCCGTCCATCGCGGCCGGCAAACCCGCCGTGGAGATCCACCCGCTCGGCATCGGCGGCAAGGAGGATCCCGTCCGCTTCGTGTTCGACGCCCCGGCCGGCGACGCGCTCAACGCCTCGCTCGTCGACCTCGGCAACCGCTTCCGCCTCATCGTCAACGAGGTCAAGGCCGTCAAGCCGCCGAAGCTCCCCAAGCTCCCCGTCGCCCGCGCCGTCTGGGAGTGCAAGCCGGACTTCAAGACCGCCTGCGCCGCGTGGATCTATGCCGGCGGAGCGCATCACACCGGCTACAGTTACAGCGTCACCACCGAGATGCTCGAGGACTTCGCCACCATCGCGGGCATCGAGACCGTCGTCATCAACGCCGGCACCACGCTCCCGCAGCTCAAACAGGATCTCCGCAACAATGAGATCTACTACCATCTCGCCCAGGGTATCCGGGCCTGATTATGAAAGTAGCGAGTAGAGAGTAGCGGGTAGCGAGCATCACCAACCCACACCTCTTTCTACTCGCTACTCACTACCCGCTACCCGCTACTTCCTTCCCCCATGCTCACCGAATTAAAACGCGAGGCCTACGAGGCCAACGTCGCCCTGCCGCGACACGGCCTGATCAACCTCACCTTCGGCAACGCCAGCGCCATCGACCGCGCCAAAGGCATCTTCGCCATCAAGCCCAGCGGTGTGGACTACGCCGTGCTCAAGCCGGCGGACATGGTGCTGGTCGACCTCGAGGGCAAAAAGGTCGAGGGAAAGCTCAACCCCTCCTCCGACACGCCGACACACCGCCGGCTGTTTCTCGCGTTCCAGGACATCGGCGGCGTGGTGCACACGCACAGCTCGCACGCGACGGCCTTTGCCCAGGCCGGCCGCGCGATCCCGATCTTCGGGACGACGCACGCCGATTACTTCAGCGGCGACATTCCCGTCACCCGGAAAATGACGCCCAAGGAAATCGGCAGCGGCGCCTACGAGTGGGAGACAGGCAACGTCATCGTCGAGCGTTTCCAGAAGCTCGATCCGCATGGTTTCCCGGCCGTGCTCGTCAACCGCCACGCCCCCTTCACCTGGGGCAAGTCGGTCGCCAAGGCCGTCGAAGTGGCCGTCGCCGTCGAGTGCATCGCCCACATGGCGCTCATGTCGCTGCAGCTCGATCCGCGGCTGAAAACCATCGAACCCGCACTGCTCGCCAAGCATTTCAAACGCAAGCACGGCCCCGGTGCCTACTATGGCCAGTCCGGCTCGGCGCACTGAAATTTGACCTGTCTTAACCCCGAAATCCCCTAGTGATCATGAAATCTGCCCAGAAATTCGCCTCCCTCCTTGCGATGGCGGCCTGCTGTATCCCCCTGATGCCCTCATTATCCGCCTCCCCCGGCGTCACCCAAAAACCGTTCGGCACCGCCGACGGCAAGGAAGTGTCGCTCTATACCCTGCGCAACGCCAGCGGCGCGGAAGCCACGATCACCAACTACGGCGGCATCGTCGTCACGCTCCTTGTGCCGGACCGCACCGGAAAGATGGTCGACGTCGTGCTCGGCTACGACGACCTCGCCGGCTACATCAAGACGACCCCCTATTTCGGCGCGCTGATCGGCCGCTACGGCAACCGCATCGCCCAGGGCAAGTTCACGCTGGACGGAAAAACCTACAACCTCGCGGTCAACGACGGCGCCAACACGCTGCACGGCGGCCTCAAGGGCTTCGACAAGGTCGTCTGGTCGGCCCGGCCCGTGGAGAGCAAGCTCGGCGCCGCGCTCGAGCTCACCTACCTCAGCAAGGACGGCGAGGAAGGCTATCCCGGCAACCTGAGCGTGACGGCGGTCTACACGCTGACCAACGACAACTCGCTTCGCGTCGACTTCACGGCGCACACGGACAAGGCCACGGTCGCCAATCTGACGCACCACTCCTATTTCAACCTGGCCGGCAGCGGCGACATCCTCGACCACCTGGTCACGATCAACGCCGACCGCTTCACCCCGGTCGACAAGGGCCTGATCCCCACCGGCGAGCTCAAGCCCGTCGAGGGCACGCCGTTTGATTTCCGCAAGGCCACGGCGATCGGCGCCCGCATCAAGGCCGACGACGCCCAGCTCAAGGCGGGCGGCGGCTACGACCACAACTGGATCGTCAACCAGAAGGTGGCCGGCGAACTCGGCCTCCAGGCCCGCATCGAGTGCCCGCGCACCGGCATCGTGCTCGAGGTTTCCTCGACCGAACCCGCCGTCCAGTTCTACTCCGGCAATTTCCTCGACAGCACGATCACCGGCAAGAAAGGCCAAGTCTACGCCCACCGCACCGGCTTCTGCTTCGAGCCGCAGCACTATCCCGACTCGCCGAACCAGCCCGCGTTCCCCTCGACCGTGCTCCGCCCCGGCCAGACCTACCAGAACACGATCATCTACAAGTTCTCGGTGGCCCGCTGATCGCCTTCATCTGATTTCACCGCCCTCACCCAATGATATCAACATCCCTACCCCTGTTCGCCATGACGGCGACATCTTCGCCCAACACCACGTTGGGCGCACTGGACTGGCTCGCCATCCTCGGCTACTTCGGCATCCTCGCCGGCGTCGGCTGGTGGGTGGTCAGCAAGGCCAAGAAAACCACCGACGATTACTTCCTCGCCGGTCGCAACCTCGGCTGGTGGGTGATCGGCGCGTCGATCTTCGCGTCTAACATCGGCTCCGAGCACATCGTCGGCCTGGCCGGTTCCGGCGCCACCGACGGCGTGGCCATGGCCCACTATGAGCTGCATGCCTGGTGCCTGCTGGTGCTCGCGTGGGTCTTCGTGCCGTTCTACGCGCGGTCCCGCGTGTTCACCATGCCGGAGTTCCTCGAGCGCCGCTTCTGCGGCCGCTCCCGCACGATGCTTTCCTGGGTCTCGCTGGTCACCTTCGTGGTCTCGAAGATCGCGGTCGGCATCTTCGCCGGCGGCGTGGTGTTCGCCACCCTGCTGCCCGAGATCAACATCACCATCGGCAGCATGGTGATCGACAGCTTCTGGATCGGTTCCGTCGCCGTGGTGCTGCTCACCGGCCTGTATACGACCCTCGGCGGCATGCGCGCCGTGGCCTACAACGACGCCGTCCAGGTCGTCGTGCTCATCGGCGGCTCGGCCCTCCTGACCTTCTACGGGCTGCACAAGCTCGGCGGCTGGGACGAACTCCGCGCCGCGTGCGGTTCCGAGATGTTCAACCTCTGGAAGCCGCTCGTGCCCGCCGGCCAGATCGCCACGTGGGCCCCGATCAAGGAGCTGAACGAATCCGGCGCCATCGTGAAGCAGGCCTGGTATTTCAACACCAACTACCCCTGGCTCGGCATGGCCATCTGCGCGCCGGTCATCGGCCTGTGGTATTGGTGCACCGACCAGTATATCGTGCAGCGCGCCCTCGGCGCCCCGAACGAGACCGTCGCGCGCCAGGGCTCGATCTTCGCCGCCTTCCTCAAGCTGTTCCCGGTCTATCTCTTCATCATCCCCGGCCTGATCTACTTCGCGCTGGTCAAGACCAACAAGATCCCGGAGCTCACCGCCCATCAGGACGCCCAGGGCGCCTTCCCGCTCATGGTGAAATACCTGCTGCCCGCCGGCCTGCGCGGCATCGTCGTCGCCGGCCTGCTCTCCGCGCTGATGGGCTCGCTGGCCGGCGTGTTCAACGCCTGCTCGACCCTTTTCACCATCGACATCTACCAAAAACGCCACCCCAACGCCTCCCAGGAAAAGCTGGTCAGCGTCGGCCACACGGCGACGATCGTGATGGTGGTGATCGCCCTCGCCTGGATCCCCGTCGTCAAGGGCGCCCACGGCCTCTATGGCTATCTCCAGTCCGTGCAGGGCTACCTCGCTCCGCCCATCTTCGTGGTCTTCTTCTTCGGCGTTTTCTGGAAACGCCTCAACGCCCAGGGCTGCCTCTGGGCCATGATCATCGGCTTCGTCGTCGGTCTCTTCCGCATGCTGGTGGACACCCCGATCACACTTTCCAAGGGCACCTTCCAATACGCCGAGGGCTCGTTCCTGTGGATCGTCAGCAACATCAATTTCCAATACTTCAGCATCCTGATCACGCTGATTTCCGCGGCGGTGATGGTCGTGGTGAGTTACGCCACCAAGGCGCAGGACATCAAATCGATCGAGGGCCTGACCTTCGCCACGGCGACCGACGCAAACCGCGCCCACACCAAGGCCAGCTGGTCCTGGGTCGAGGTCGCGTCCTCCTGCTTCGTGATGGCCTGCATCATCGGCGCCTACCTCTACTTCACGGGCTGATCAACCGAAGCCGACCGCCAGTTTCAATCCCGTCCGCGCTCGCGCGGGCGGGATTTTTTATGCCCCGCCCCTCGGCTGCGATCGTGCTGCAGCACGCCAGTCACCTCTGCATCGATCCGCATCGGAAGGTGGAACCCGGCCTCCGGACGGGTTGTTTGATGCCCACCGGCAAAACCGACCCGGCGAGCCACGCCTCGTCCTTGCTGGACTGAAAGGCTCCGTCGCGCAGGATGTCAGGGCAGCCTAGGCCAATATTCCTCCCATGACCCCTTCCGCCGTCACCGTCCGCCGCGAGAGCGTGGTGCTCCCGACCTACGAGCCCGCCGCGCCGGACCGTAACCCGATGTTCCTTGAGACGCGCGTCTACCAGGGTTCGAGCGGCCGCGTCTATCCGCTGCCCTTCATCGACCGCATCGCGGAAAAGCCCGCACCGCACGCTTGGGCCGCCGTTTTCCTGGAGAACGAATTCCTCTCCGTGATGATTTTGCCCGAGCTGGGCGGCCGCATCCATCGCGTCACCGACAAGACCAACGGCTACGACCTCGTCTACCACCAGCCGGTCATCAAGCCCGCCCTGGTCGGCCTCGCCGGCCCGTGGATCAGCGGCGGCATCGAGATCAACTGGCCGCAACACCACCGGCCCTCGACCTTCATGCCGGCCGACGTCCACGTCGAGCAGCCCGCCGACGGCTCAGCCACCGTCTGGCTGTCGGAGCACGACCCGATGGCACGCATGAAGGGCATGCACGGCGTCTGCCTGCACCCCGGCCGCGCCGTGCTCGAACTCAAGGCCCGCGTCTACAACCGCACCGCCGACACGCAAACCTTCCTCTGGTGGGCCAACGTCGCCACCCGCGTCCACGAGCGCTACCAGTCGTTCTTCCCGCCCGACGCCACCTACGTCGCCGACCACGCCAAGCGCGCCATGAGCACCTTTCCGCTCTGCACCGGCCATTACTACGGCATCGACTACGCCGCCCGCGCCCGATCCGGTGTGCCCGCGGGAGAGACGCCGCGCCAATATGTTCCCACCGGCGATTATCCGGCCAACGACCTCAGCTGGTATGCCAACATCCCCGTGCCGACCTCCTACATGTGCATGGGCTCGAGCGAGGATTTCTTCGGCGGCTACGACCACGCCGCCCAGGCCGGCCTCGTGCACGTGGCCGACCACCGCATTTCCCCGGGCAAGAAACAATGGACCTGGGGCAACCACGAGTTCGGCTACGCGTGGGACCGAAACCTGACCGACGCCGAACCAAACGGCGAACACCGTCCTTACATCGAGCTGATGGCCGGCGTGTTCACCGACAACCAGCCCGACTTCTCCTTCCTGCAACCCGGCGAGACCAAGGCGTGGAGCCAGTATTGGTATCCCATCCAACAGATCGGCCCGGCTCATCACGCCAATGTCGAGGCCGCCGTCTCGCTCAGCGTGGCCCAGGGCCAGGCCCGCCTGGGCGTGGCCGTCACCGCGCCGCAACCGGGCGCTGTTATCACCTTATCTGTAGCGGCGGACTACCTGTCAGCCATAGGCCCGGCGACGGCTGATGACCGCCGTCGCCGGCGCTCACAGAGCGCCGCTACAGTAAAGACCCTCGCCACTTTCACGCGCGACCTGTCCCCGGCCGCGCCGCTGGTTGAAACCGTGGCGCTGCCGCGAAAAGCAGCGCTAACGCTTACCGTCCGCACAGCCGACGGCCGCGAACTCATCGCCTACACGCCCCGCAAGCCGGCGGCCCTGGCCTCCGAAGCCTTGGCGAAGGAGGCCGCCACCGCGCCCAAGCCGCCGCGCGACATCGCCAGCGCCGACGAACTCTACCAAACCGGCCTGCACCTCGAGCAATATCGCCACGCCACGCGCTCGCCCGAGCCCTACTGGCGCGAGACCCTGCGCCGCGACGCCGGAGATGCGCGCTGCAACCTCGCCCTCGGCCGCTGGCACCTCCGCCGCGGCGAGTTCACCATCGCGGAGAAACACCTGCGCGCCAGCCTCGCCCGGCTCACGCACCGCAACCCCAACCCCGCCGACGGCGAGGCGTATTACCAGCTGGGCCGGTGCCTGCGTTTTCTTGGCCGTGATGCCTCGGCCTACGACGCTTTCGCCAAGGCCGCCTGGAACCAAGCCTGGCAATCCGCCAGCTGGCACGCGCTCGCGGAGATCGACTGCACCCGCGGCGACTGGACCGCGGCGCTCGACCATCTCGACCGCTGCCTGCGGTTGAACACGGATCATCTCCGCGCCCGCAACCTCAAGGCCCTCGTCCTGCGCCAGCTCGGCCGCGAGACCGAGGCCGTCGCCCTGCTGCGCCAGACCCTCGCCCTCGACCCCCTCGACTGGTGGACGCGGGATTTGCTCGACGAGGAAATCGCCTGCGACAACCAGGTCCGCCTCGACCTCGCGTTGGACTACGCCCGGGCCGGCTTCCATCAGCAGGCGCTCGCCATCCTCGCCGACGCCAGACCCGAGTCGCTCGGCGGAACGGCGCCGTTGGTCAGCTACTACCGTGCGTGGTCTTGTAACCTATTAGGTTACAAGAGCGAATCGCGACGCCATCTCGCTGCCGCCGCCTTGGCCGCGCCCGACTACTGCTTTCCCGCCCGGCTCGAGGAAATTGCCATCCTCCAATACGCCCGCGCCGCCAATCCGCGCGATGCGCGCGCCCCGTTCTACCTCGGCAACCTGCTCTACGACCGCCGCCGGCACCGCGAGGCCATCGCGCTGTGGTCGCGCGCGGTGAAACTGGACCCCGCCAACGCGGTCGCCTGGCGCAACCTCGGCATAGGTGCGTTCAACATCCTGCAAAAGCCCGCCCAAGCCCGCCGCGCCTACGAGGCCGCCTTCCGCGCCAATCCCCGGGACGCCCGCCTGCTCTACGAGCGCGACCAGCTGTGGAAACGACTCGGCGAGAAGCCGGCGGTGCGCCTGCGCGAACTGGAGCGGCACCGCGCCTTGGTGGAGCAACGCGACGACCTCAACGTCGAGCTCAGCGCGCTCTACAACCAGACCGGCCAGCCGGCCGAGGCGCTTCTCATCACCGGCCTGCGGAAATTCCAACCCTGGGAAGGCGGCGAGGGATCGGTGCTCGGCCAGCATGTCCGCACCCACCTCCGGCTCGGCCGCGCCGCGCTGGCCGCCGGCAAACCCCGGGAGGCCGCGGGGCTGTTTCTCGTCGCCCTGTCCGCCCCGGACAATCTCGGCGAGGCCCGGCACCTCCTCGCCAACGCCAGCGACATCCATTTCTGGCTCGGCGAGGCGCTCGCCGCCACCGGTGACATCGCCCGGGCCCGCGAGTGCTGGACCCGCGCCGCCACTTTTAAGGGCGATTTTCAGGAGATGAGCGTCCGCGCATTTTCCGAAATGACCTACTACTCGGCGTTGGCCTGGCAGCGGCTCGGGCAAAAGGCCCGCGCGGCAAAACTCCTCCGCGCCCTGCTCAGCCACGCGCGGAAACTCGTCCGGACACCTGCCGCCATCGATTATTTTGCCACTTCCCTGCCGACGATGCTGCTCTTCCACGACGATCTGACTGCCCGCCAGCTCACCACGGCGCTGTTCCTCGAGGCGCAGGCGCGGCTGGGTTTGGGGCAGATGGCTGCAGCGAAAAAACTCCTCCGCCAGGTGTTGCGCCGCGACCCGGCGCACGCAGCCGCGCAGGATCTGCTGACGGGCTGAAGCCGTAGCCAACGATGTAGGGGCGGCGCTTGACGCCGCCCGCGGGCGCCGACAAGCGGCGCCCCTACACGCAGCGGTGTTACCCCCGCTGCTACATCCAAACCAAAACCGGCTTCCTGCCTCCAGTCGGAGAGAACCCCCGCGATTACTTCTTCTTGCGCGAGAGGAACAGCATGGCGCCGCCGAAGAGCGCGAAGATCGCGCCCCAGAGCAGGTTCACGTTCTGGCCGAGCGAGTGCTTCACGTAGATGGCGGGGTCGGACACGAAGCCGTAGGTGACCAGAATGATCCCGAGGAGGAGAAAGAGCAGCCCCATGGGCAGACGGATATCGAGTTGCATGAGCGGCGTAGGTTGGGGGTTACCAGAAGATGATGTTCAGGACGAGGGTGGCGGCGAGCACCGCCAGGCCCAGCGGCATGGGCCGCGCATACCAGGCGGAGCCCGGCACGTCCGTTTGCTTTTCCGTAAGGGAATAGACCAGGCCGCGGAGCTCGTCGTCGGTGCGGTTGGGCTTGGTCGCCAGGGAAATGAACAGCGTGCCGAGAAAGCACCCGCTGAAGGCGAAGATCGCCATCCAGAAGTTCTGGGCCATCGAGCTGACGAAGGTGTGCTGCACGCCGAGCCAGCCGCCCTTGAGCAGGCTGACCGATTCCCCGACCGGCAGCGTGCTGCCCTGGAAGACCATGGCGGCGAGCGTGCCGATGAGCAGGCCGAAGAACGCGCCGTGGCCAGTGGCGCGGCGCCAGAACATGCCGAGCAGGAAGATGGCGAAGAGCGGCGCGTTGACGAAGCCGAACACCAGCTGGAGCATGTCCATGATGTTGTTGAATTTCGTGGCGGCGTAGGCGCAGCACGCGCTGAGCAGCAGGCCGACCACCGTGGTCAGGCGCCCGACCTTGATCAAGTGGGCGTCGTCCGCGTTGGGCTTGAACCAGCGCTGGTAGAGATCGTAGGTCCAGACCGTATTGAAGGCCGTGACGTTGCCGGCCATGCCGGACATGAACGAGGCCATCAGCGCGGTGAGGCCGATGCCGAGCATGCCGTTCGGGAAATACTTCGCGAGCATGGCGGGGACGACCATGTTGTAGTCGGGGTTGCCGTCGGCGCCCATCGGCAGCGGGATGTTGGCGGTGCCGCCCTTGTGGTAGAGCGCGATGGCGAGCATGCCGGGCAGAATGACGAGCGCCGGGAACAGCATCTTCGGGATGGCCGCGAGCAGCGGGGTGCGGCGGGCGGCGTTCATGTCCTTGGCCGCCATGGCGCGCTGGATGACGAGGAAGTCGGTGCACCAGTAGCCGAAGGAGAGCACGAAGCCAAGGCCGGCCACGAGGCCGAACCACTCGATGCCGATCGGGTTGGCCGTCGGGGTGCCCATGTGCGCCCAGGACGAACTCCACGCGCCAGGCATGCCCTTCGTGGCGGAGTAGGCGTCGAGGTTGGTCATCAGGCCGTCCCACCCGCCGATGTCCTGCAGGCCCAAAATGACCAGCGGCAGGAAGCCGAGCACGATGAGGAAGAACTGCAGCACCTCGTTGTAGATGGCGGAGGTGAGGCCGCCGGTGTAGATGTAGATCAGCACGATCAGGCTGGAGAAGAAGATGCAGGCGTCGAAATTCCACCCGAGGATGGCGTTGAGCAGCTTGGCCAGCGCGAACATCGAGATGCCCGACGAGAACACCGTCATCACCGCGAACGAGAGGGCGTTGAACGTGCGGGTCTTTTCATCGAAGCGCAGCTTGAGGTATTCCGGCACCGAACGCGCCTTCGAGCCGTAGTAGAACGGCATCATGAAGAGGCCGACGAAGACCATGGCCGGGATGGCGCCGACCCAGTAGAAATGGCTGGTGGCAATGCCGTATTTGGCGCCGGAGGCTGCCATGCCCATGACCTCCTGGGCGCCGAGATTCGCGCCGATGAAGCCGAGGGCGCAGATCCAGGCCGGCAGCGACCGGCCCGACTCGAAGAAGTCCTTGCTCGTCTTCATCTGCCGCCGGACCACCCAGCCGATGGCGATCACGAAGATGAAATACGACGCCAGGATCAGGTAGTCGACGGTGGCCAGTTCCAGGGCGACCTGGCCGGCGCCGGCGGACGCACCGGCGCCGCCGCTCATGGCTAATAGGGGAAGAACAGGAAGGACATTCATGGTGAGGAAAGCCGCGTGACCCGGGCCTGAATGAACGGGGCGACCCGGGCGGCGCGGCCGACAAATTGACGGGCGGGCCCGCCGCCACGCAAGACGCAAAGCCCCTCGCGCCGGTCATAGTCCGAGGGAAATCCGGCCGGCCCCACACCGGACCGGGGTCTCCTCCCGACCGGTCGCCCGGTGCGATTAGTCCCCCTCATGTCGTCACGCCGATTCCTACTGAAATCCCCGGCAGCGGCCGGGACTGTCTGCCAGGGTCGCCGGGGGGGATCGCGGCCTCCGGACGCGATTTTCCGACGCGCGCATCCTGAAACGAGCCCGGTCGCATTCCACCGGTTGGCTCCGCTGAATTATGCCGAAAGAAACTACCTGTTCAATCGTCCCGCGAAAGCAGATCCCGGCGCAATTTTTCGAGCTCGGCGAGGCGCGGGTCAATCCGGAGCCGGATCGATTTCTGGACATCCAGCCACCACCACACAATGGCTCCAGCCATCACACCCAAAAGAACCACGATCCAAGCCAGCGTGATCGGGGTGGTGAGCACGGATTTCCACATCCCCGGCGGCGCCGTGCGCGCGGTGTGCTGCAGCAATCCATAACCAAGGAGCAACATGGCGGCGAGGTAGCTGGTGAGATACCATTTTCCGATATGGGTGATCAAGCCACGCTGATGGCGCAGCTCGGCGATGCCCGACTCAAGTCGGGCCAGCAAAGTAGCTTCCGGCCCCGATCGCACGCGCCGGAACCGCAACCAATCATAAAGGAAGACGCAGGAAACACCGGCGATCAGCCCCAAGCCCAGGATGATTGACCAACCCGTGATTCCCATCCGCCAAGTCAACAGGCCAAATCCAAGGGAAGTCATTATGCCTCCCACGCCTTCAATGAGATTTCGCAGCAAGATGGTGCGTTCCATTTTCCGGTGCTTGGCCTCGAAGGTTCGCTTGAGTTCAATCACATCGGCCGCCGCGCCGCGCGGCAGCTCCTGGCGTTTCCACAGCGCTTCATAGTCATTCCAGTTCATCGGTCACTCCTTTCATGAGTTCGGCGAGGCGCTGGCGCGCCCGCGTCAGCGAAACGCCGACATGGTTTTCCGTCAGCCCGGTGATTTCGGCGATCTCGCGGTAGGCCAGGCCGTCGAGCGCCAGCAGCACCAGCGCCCGGTCGAACATCGGCAGGGCGTGGATGGCGGCGTAAAGTTTTTCCAGCGTCTCCCGTTCCCCGGCCTGTTCAGCGGGCGTGGCGGCGGACGCGGCCAGGACGCTGATGTCGGCGCCGGGCTCGATGCGCTTCTCCCGCCGGACGGTCCCGCGTCGCCAGGTCAGGGCGGTGTTGAGGCAGACCCGGTAGATCCAGGTCGAGGGCTTGGCCTGCCCCGCATAGGTCGGCAGCGAAGTCCACAGCTGCAGGAGCATCTCCTGCTGCAAATCGGCCGTGTCCGCCGGGACGGGGGCAAACGAACGCGCCACCTTCAGGAAGATGCCGCGGTGTTCCTCCTGCCAGGCTCGGAACAGTGTGGCTTGGTCGGGAGGTGGGCTCATCTACCCGATTAGTCGCCGCCGGCCGCAATTCCTTACGGGATTCCGGCGAAATGTTTCTGCCCGCTCAAAACAGCCCTTGCAACGCCTTCGCCGTCGGCGCCGACTTGGCGGCGGCTAGCAGCCAGCTCTCGCGGTGCTTCAGGGTCTGGCCGGGCTTGAGGGTCGCGGACGGTCCCATGGTTTCCATCTCGACCATGAAGTTCTTCGGGCCGACGTAGAGCGCGAGGTTCGTGCCGAGCGGGTAATTGCCCTCGGGCGCGTAGGCGGCATGTTTTGCGAAAAGGAGTTTTTTCGCCGGGTCGTGCAGCGCGATGAGGCCGGCGTCGGCCTTGACCATCCGCTTGTTCTCCCGGCCCGCGGGCCGCAGCACGAGCGCGTCGTCGGTGAGTTTGAACTGGGGATCCTCGAAACCCTTCCCGCCATGGCCGCCGCCCCACTCGCGGAAGGCGACGATGGTCGCATAGTCCCACACGGACCCGTCACCGAGCGGCAGCGTGTAGGTGTGCCGGGACGAGGTCAGGGTGCAGGTCAGCGCCCAGAGGCCGCCGCTCCAGAGCATGTCGCTTTCATTGCGGAGGAAATGATCGATCGCGATCCGGTCGCCGGCCGTCGCGGTCACGGTGAAACCTCGCCGGATTTTCTGCACCGGGTCGGGTGCGCCCGTGACCGTGAAGCCCTTGGCGGAAACCTTCACGCTGCACGGCTGGTTGTCGGCCGCGTAGGTTTCCTCGGCCTCGTCCGCGCCGGGACGGGCCGCCCACAGCCGGTGGCCGCCCATCAGTTCCCAGTCGCCGCGGCGATACTTGCCCGGCGCCCAGAGCAGCAGGTTCTTGCCGCCCGGCCGGCCCCAGAAGGCGATGCGCGGGCCTTTCGCGGTGATGGCCACGACCCGCAGCGCGGGCGTGAGCAGCTCAATGGCGTCGAGACCCTCGAAGATGATCTGGCGGACGGTCGTCTTGGCTTTCATAGGCGAACGAATGCTTGGGGCATCCGGGCCGGACAGGCAACCGGTATTCCGGTCACCGCGACGTGCAATCCCGCGACCGGGTGATGTCGGTTGCACAGGTTCCCGTCGGCAAACGCCGGGCCGTTCGGTCAGGAAACGCCGCCTGCCGGGCGAAAGCTATTGGAGTCGCACCGCGATTGTCGTGGAGATCACGTCGGGAGCGGTCGCGGGCAGTTGGGTGAGGACAACCCCCTCGGCGTCACGAACGGCCTGAAGCGCCCCGCCGCCGAGCAGCGCGACCGAGGCGACCTCGCCACGCAGGCCGGACACGACGAGACGGCCGTCGGCGGGCCAGTCGAAGACGTGCAGGTAGAGCGTGGTGCCGTCAGCGCTCTTCTTCTGCGTGACGCGGCCCCAGGCCGGCTTGCCGATCGGGCTGGCCGTGGTGCCGTAGATCGCCTCGCCGTTGCGCGCCAGCCACTCGCCGGTTGCGCGCAACCGCTCGACCGAGCCGGCCGGGATCACGCCCTCGCCGGTCGGGCCGACGTTGAGCAGGAAATTTCCGCCCTTGCTGGCGATGTCGATGAGGTTGCGGACGACGGTTTCGACCGGCTTGAAATCCTCATCGCCGAGGTAATGACCCCAGTGTCGGTTGAGGGTCATGCAGGTTTCCCAGGCGTCCGCCCAGCCGCCGGCGGGGATTTCCTGCTCGGCCACGCGGTAGTCGCCGTAGCGGTTGCCGACACGCTGGTTGACGATGCACGCGGGCTGCAGGCCGTGGATGAGCCGCATCAGCTCGATGCTCTGTGCGGGCTTGATCTGCTCCGGCGTGTCGAACCAGAGCAGGTCGATCGGACCGTAATTGGTCAGCAGTTCGCGCACCTGCGGTTTCACCTTCCGCTCGAAGTAACGCGTGAAATCCTTCTTCTTCTCGTCGGGCCAGTCCCAGTCGTTGCTGCGGCGGTTGCCATCGGGCTTGATGGACGTCGGCACGTCCGGATCCTCCCAGTCGCGGCCGAGCGAATAATAGACGCCGAAGCGCAATCCGCCCCGCCGGCAGGCCGCGGCGAGTTCCCGGATGGCGTCGCGTTTCCAGGGCGTGCGCTGCACGACGTTGTAGCCGTTCGCCGCGCTGTCCCAGAGCGCGAAGCCGTCGTGGTGCTTGGAGGTGATGACGATGTATCTCATGCCCGCGGCCTTGGCGGTGCGCACCCACTCGTCGGCGTCGAACTTCACCGGGTTGAACACGCCGGCGATGGTCGAGTAGAGCGCCAACGGCAGCCGGAGGTGGCGCATCATGTGCTCGGTCTTGCCGTTGAGCAGGGTGCCGTCGGCCCCCGGGTAATGGCAGCCCCACTGCGAGTAGAGGCCCCAGTGGATGAACAGGCCGAAGCGCGCATCGCTCCACCACGCCAGACGGGCGGCAATCTTTTCCGGTGGATCGAGCTGGAGCAGCGCCTGGCCGGCGCTGGCGTCGCCGGGATCGATCACCGGCGCCTCGGCCAAGGGCGCGGAGTCGCTCGCGGGCTGCGCGCCGGCAGCGACGAGGAATGAAAGGCAGGCACCGAGAAGGACAGGATATTTGAACATAAGCGAAAAATGAAACTGCACGATTTTCTTCGGGGGCCGGAGGGCGGTCATGGCCAGACGCGAAGCAGACAGGTGCCGTGGCGGCCAACCTCGACCGCGAGGCCTTCGCCCGTCAGCGGAACGTCCTGCTGGCGCCAGAGGTCGCGGGCCCGTGACGGGCGCGGCAGCCCGAGCTGGGCCCAGGTGACCGTGATCGTCTGGGGGGCCTGCGCGAGGTTGAAGAAGCCGACCGCGTGCGAGCCGTCGATCAGTTCCTTGACGTAGACCTGCTTGCGGCCGTCGATGAGCCGCGGCGCCGCCTGCCGCCCGAGCTCGTCCTGGTTGACCGCGAGCACCTCGTCGTTCGACAGCAGGCCGAGGGTGAATTCATCCGCCTTCTCGACCGGGCAGCCGATGAGCAGCGGCGCCGACAGCAGGCACCAAAGCGTGAGGTGGGTATATTGCTCGTTGGGCGTGAGGCGGGAGGGACGGATGCTCTTGCCGCTGCCGACGTCGACCGGGCCGACCACGAGCATGTCCGGATCGTTCCAATGTCCCGGCCCGGCAAACCCGCGCCACTTTTCCTGCTGGAACCAGATACCGCGCAAGCTGCCCCAGATGTCGCGGATGTCGCCGGTGGTGCGCCAGGAGTTGGCGAGGCCGGACAACGCGGCGGCGTGCTCGAAGGGGGTGTTGTTGGACAGGCTGTAGACGATGTCCCGGCCGGAGGCGCGCAGCGCGTCGGCCATGACCCTGGTCTCCGGCGGCTCGTTGGGATTCCAATCGTATTTGAGATAGTCGAATCCCCATTCCGCCCACTGCCTCGCGTCGGCCACGGCGAAGGAATGTGTGCCCAGGTGCCAGGGCTTGATCCGTCGGTTGGGCTGCTTGGGGGCCGGCGGTTTCACCCAGTCGCCGGCGGGGTTGTCGGCGCTGCCGCCGGGGTAGCCCGCATAGCTGGTGATCCAGGGCGTCGAGTAGATGCCGGCCTTCAGGCCCATCGCGTGGAGCTCGGCGCAAAACCGCTGCAGGTCCGGAAATTTCGCGTTCGGTTGCAACGCATGCGCCGGCCCCGGACGGCTGCCCTGCCAGGTGTCGTCGATGTTGATATAGGACCAGCCGTGGTTGATCAGACCGGTGGCGACGAGGGCGCGGGCGGAGGCGAGCACCTTCTCCTGGTTCACGGACACGCCCCAACAGTTCCAGCTGTTCCAACCCATGGCCGGCGTCAGCGCAATCCGCTCCCCCACCTCGATGCGGAACGGCCGGGCGGCGGCGCCGTGGGCGTTCGCGGCGCGCAGCGTGACGCGATGCGTGCCGGGCGCGGCAATTCGTCCCGTGATGCGGCCGGTCGCGGCGTCGAGCGCGAGGCCCGCAGGCAGATCGTCGGCCGCGAAACGCATCGGGCGCCCGCCGGTGGCGGGAATCTGATAAAGGAAAGGATGTCCCGGCCGCACCCCGAAGACCGCGGGGCCGTTGATCCGCGGGGTGGCGGGAGGCTTGGGCGTGAGGATGACCGCCGGCTCGCCGAGCGACGGCGCGACCACCGAGACCGGCCGCTCCCCTTCGACG
>Ga0255338_1000481_pt1 | contig 125706 bp, 103 predicted proteins | sample MeOH1_35cm_T4_19_FD_203715 | JGI IMG/M metagenome (GOLD analysis project Ga0255338, IMG submission 203715) | Sandy soil microbial communities from University of British Columbia, Vancouver, Canada - MeOH1_35cm_T4_195 | ecosystem: Engineered > Artificial ecosystem > Sand microcosm >... | reverse complement strand
TCACCGCCCAGGGCATGGGCCTGTCCGACATCCTCATGGCCTCGGCCGGCAGCGCGGGCGCCTCCGCGGGCAAGATGATCTCGCCCCAGAGCATCGTCATCGCCGCCACCGCCGTGGGCCTGGCCGGGAAGGAAGGCCTGATCATGCGCCAGACCATCAAGTACACGATCCCCTACGTGATCCTGCTGGGCCTCATGGTCTTCGGCTTCGCGTTCCTGTTCCCGGGGCTCGTGCCGTAAGGATTTGAAAGGAGGAGGACAGGATTAACAGGATGAAATGCCTGATTAACAGGATTCAAAAACAACCCGCTTCTTGAATCCTGTTAATCCTTCTTTCCAATCCTGTTAATCCTGTCTCAGTTTTTCCCTTGTCATTCTCGGAAGGCTGATTCCCATGCGCATCATCGTGGCTCCGGATTCCTTCAAGGGCAGCGTGTCGGCCCTCGGCGTGGCCGAGGCCATGGAGCGGGGCATCCATGCCGTGTTCCAGGACGCGGAAGTGGTCAAGGTGCCCATCGCCGACGGTGGCGAGGGCACGGTCGAGGCCCTGGTGGCCGCCACGGGCGGGCGCCTCATGCTCTCGGCAGTCCGCGGCCCCCTGGGGGAACCCGTGCGCGCCCACTGGGGCATCTCCGGCGACGGGTCCACGGCCTTCCTGGAGATGGCCTCGGCCTCGGGCCTGCCCCTGGTGCCCAAGGAGCGCCGCGATCCCCGCATCACCAGCACCTTCGGCACGGGCGAGCTGATGAAGGCGGCCCTCGACGCCGGCCTGCGCAAGCTCGTCATCGGCATCGGCGGCAGCGCCACCAATGACGGCGGCACGGGCATGGCCCGGGCCCTGGGCGTGCGCTTCCTGGATGCCGAGGGTCGCGACCTGCCCGAAGGTGGCGCCGCCCTGGCCCGCCTGGCCCGCATCGACCTCTCCGGCCTGGACCCACGCCTCGCCGAGGCCAGCGTCTTGGTCGCCTGCGACGTGGACAACCCCCTCTGCGGGCCCCGGGGCGCCTCGGCCGTCTACGGCCCCCAGAAGGGCGCCACGCCGGAGATGGTGCAGGAGCTGGACGCGGCACTCGGCGTCTTCGCGGGCGTGGCCCAGGCCGCCACGGGGCGCGACATCGCCCTGCTGCCCGGCGCCGGCGCCGCCGGGGGCCTGGGCGCGGGCCTGCTCTTCTTCACGCCGGCCAGCCTCCGGCCCGGCGTGGCCATCGTGCTGGGGACCACGGGCTTCGAGGCCCTGGTCCAGGGCGCGGATCTCGTCATCACCGGCGAGGGCCGCACGGATTTCCAGACGGCCATGGGCAAGGCGCCCGTGGGGGTGGCGGCGGTGGCCAAGCGCCACGGCGTGCCCGTGATCTGCATCGCCGGGGGCCTCGGCGACGGGGCGGACGATGTGCTGGGCCATGGCATCGACGCCCTGGCCACCACCGTGCCCCAGCCCATGACCCTGGAGGCCTGCATGGGCCAGGGCGCCATCCTCGTGGAAGCCGCCGCCGCCCGGGCCTGCCGCCTGGTGAAGGTGGGCATGGCCCTGCGCGGTTGACGTCCGGTAGCCTCGCTCCCTCGGCCAGAATGAATGTCATTGTCCCTACAGCCCACTGAGTGGAGATCCCCATGACGACGACCCTCGAATTCCGTGACGCCGTTCTGTCCGCCTACCCGGATGTGTACACGCCCGAGGCGCTCCGCGCGCTGGAGGCGCTGGCGCCCCTGGACGAGCGCCGCCGCGCGCGCATGGCCGCGCGGACCGCCCGGCGGAAGCAGCGGGCGGAGGCGCGCGAGCGCATCGCCTTCCTCGACCCCGACGCGCTGATCCCCGGCACCCGGATCAAGGTGGCCGACGCCCGCGCCGGGAACTTCGACGGCGCCGTGATCCCGCCCGATCTCACCCGCCAGTGGATCCAGGGCACGGGCCCGGCCACCAAGCCGCGGGCCGATATGCGCTCCGGCATCCGCAACGTGGCCTACGCGCTGCTTTCCGGCGCGGACGGCTGGATGTTCGATGGCGAGGACGCGCTGGGCCAGGTGGACACGATGTCGCTGGACAACCACCGCAACCTCAAGCTCGCCATCGCCCGCGATCCGCTCTTCCTGGCGGTGGCCGAGGAGGTGGCCGGGGAGATGAACCGCTGGGCGGACGGCTTCTTCGGCCGCCCCATCATCGCCGACTGGCGCCAGCAGCTGGACTTCACCACGATCCTGTACCGCTGCCGGGGCCTGCACCTGGAGGACCGGCACATCCGTCGCGACGGGCACGGCTTCTCCGCCTCCATCGCCGACCTGGTGCTCTACGTGGTGAACAACCACGAGCGGCTGCGGGCCGCGGGCCGCAGCATCGTCCTCTACCTGCCCAAGACCCAGACCGCCGAAGACGCGGCCCTCTGGAATGACATGCTGGTGGCCCTGGAAGCCCACCTGGGCCTGCCGGTAGGCACCATCAAGTGCTACGTGCTGGTGGAGCAGCTGGAGCAGTGCTTCCAGCTCATGGAGATCCGCGCCGCGCTGTCCCCCCACTTCGTGGGCTTCAACACCGGCCGCTGGGACTACATCAACAGCGTCTCGGACGCCCTGGCCTGGGACCGCGAGTTCGTGAACCCCAACATCCAGGCCATCACCATGACCTACGGCTACATGCGGACCTACGAGGACCGCGTGCGCCGGGCCATGAACACGCCGGACCGGAACGGGCGCTTCGCCCTCTGGCAGGGCGGCATGGAACCCAACATCCCCGTGGGCAGCGAGGAGGGCGTGGCGGCCAGCATGAAGCGCGCCGTGGCCGGCGCCGAGCGCGAGCAGCGCGAGGGCGCCTCCGGCAAATGGGTGGCCCACTGGAAGATGGTCCACATCGTGCGGCCCGTGTGGGAGCGCGTGGGCGAAGCCAACCAGATGGGCCGTGCCTTCCCGGCGCTGACCTACGGCCCCGCGGATGCGGCGGGCCTGATGCAGCTGGAGGAGGCGCCCCGTACCATCGCAGGCGCCCGCGACCTGCTCTCCGTGGCCCTGCAGTACGGCAACGCCTTCCTGCGCGGCTTCCAGGCCGCGGCGCTGAAGCCCGCGGACTTCTTCGGCAACGATGATGTGCTCTACCTCATGGAGGACATGGCCACGGGCGAGATCCGGGTCTCCATCCTGTGGGAGTGGCTGCACAAGGGCGCGGTCTTCACCGAGGCCGACGCCGCCACGGGCACCGCCGCCGGGGACGCCTTCACGCCGGCCCTCTTCGCCCGGCTGCTGGAGGAGGAATACGCCAAGCTCCGCCAGGCCGGCAACCGCGATGTCCACGACGACTCCAAGAACACCACCCTCCCCATCGCCCGCGCCATCGTGCAGACCTACGTCCAGAGCAAGGTCAAGGCTCCCTGGTACGTGGACCTCCTGAACCTGAACCTGGGCCTGGAGGACCTGGCCGTGGCCGAGCAGCGCATCGCCCGGTTCTTCGAGACCTTCAGGCAGGACGGCACCCGGATCACGGAGAACCTGGATTTCTGAGGGGAAGGCGGAGACAGGATTAACAGGATGAATAGCAGGATGAACAGGATTCAAGCCTGCCGCTGTCAGGCGGGCTGATCCTGTTCTTCCTGCCGGTGTTCCTGGGCCTGCTTGCCGGGGAAGTGGGTCTTCGCGCAGTCCGGGCACAGGCCGTGGGTGAAGGCGGCGTCCGTGTGCTCGGCGAGGTAGTGCTCCACCTGGGTCCACAGACCCGCATCATCCCGGATCTTCTTGCACCAGCCGCAGATGGGCAGCAGGCCCTGGAGGGTCCGGATCTCGGCCAGGCTCTGTTCCAGCTTGGCGTTCGTGGCGGTGAGCCGCTCCCGCTCCCGGTCGTAGGCCGTCAGCACCACCCGCAGGACGAGGACGCAGGCGATGGTGCTCACGACGAAGCTGATCATGAGGTCCCACTGGCGATCCAGGGCATGGGAGTAGGGCACGACGAGCTTCGGGAACACCCGCTCCAGCCACAGCAGCGCCAGCCCGTTGATGAGGAAGACAGCCATGCCCAGCCACCGGATGAGGCCCCGGAAGAAGATGTTCAGCACCATGGCCCCGGCGAACATGAACATGCCGATGCTCCCCTGGGACCCCGCGTTCATGAACCAGCTGAAGTTGAGGAGCAGGCCCAGGAGCGCACAGAAGGTCTTCATCGCGTGCCTGCCGTGCAGGGAGGCCTGGTAGAGGGCGTAGGCCACGAGGCCGAAGGCGGCCACCGCCAGGTCCAATCTGAGGGGAAGGTCCTGGAGCAGGTTCGCGGGCAACACGACGAACAGGGACAGGCCCGCTGTCATCAGGCAGACCTGCCGGAACAGGCGGACCTCCAAGGAGGTCTGTTCGTCCCCTGGCACCAGCCATGGCCAGAGCCGGGTCAACCTGCGGATCATGCGGGGGTCCTCAGAAGTGGCGATGCCAGTCAGGGCAGGGAGATGTGTTCGTCGACCTCATGATCGATGGAAAGCCCCCCTGGTCACAGTGACGCCGGGCACGATTCCTTCCTGGTGGGCACTCTGTGCCGTCGGCAAAAAAACGCCACTCTCAGGCAGCCGCCTGGCGGCGGGGAAAGTGCTTCCGGATGCAGTCCGGGCACACGCCGTGGGTGAGGACCTTGCCTGCCTCCTCCAGGCAGCGCTGCTCCCCGGGAACCCAGGCCCCCGCCTGGTCGCGGACCTTCCCGCACCAGCCGCAGACAGGGACCAGCCCGCCCGGGGCGCGGCGATCCGCGCAGGCAGCTGCCGGCTGACTCAGGACATGACTCATCGTGGAAGACTCCCGGGCTTCCGGAAGATCACCAGACCTTCATCCTGAAACCCATCCACGATGGTGGCGTGATGAAGATGTTTTGACAGTGATCTCCGGCACTAACGGAGAGCCTACCTGCGGTCAGGCTCTCAGCTGGGCCGCAAAGGCCGCCCAGGCACGGTAGTCGGCATCGATGCCGGGGGTGCTGGCAACCATCATCGAAGTGATGAGAGCCGGCGTCATTTTGATCGGGCAGGTCCAGCCACCGAGTCGGATGATGTTTTATAAAACATTTTAAAACAGTTACTTATAGAACGGTTTGGTTTATGCACGTCCCCCGGTACATCGGGGGTGGACATCAAACTCGGGATCCTGAATCGACTTGGCCGAAGCCCACCCTCGGGAGGGTGTTGCGTCGGTGGAATTCCGAAGGCTCAACCTTCCGCCCGTGTTTCATAGCCTCGTTCATTCAGCAACCGGCATTCATGCCACCACCCCAAAAAGGACCGAACATGACCATCAAGCTGAACAAGAATCTTGCGATCCCCACGGGCCTCGCGTTGGCCATGGGCTTGGCCGCCTGGTCACCAGCCCTGGCGCAATCCACCGAGCCTGCGAAGGCGAAGAAAATGACCATGGAGCACTCAAAGACAGAGCACGCCAGGAAGATGATGGACCGTTGTCACGACATGATGGCCACCATGAAGGCCCAGGATGCTGAGCTGGCGGCTCTGGTTGCCAGCATGAACAGCGCGCCGAAGGACTCCAGGGTGGACCTGATGGCCGACATCATCACCAAGCTGGCGGACCAGCGAGCTGCCATGCACGCCCGGATGGCGGAAATGCATATGGAGATGATGAAGCACATGCAGATGGGCGAGGGCGCCACGCCGCACCATTCCATGAAGAAGGAGATGGATAAGAAGGCCGAGGAGCATAAGGAGCAGCCATGAGCGAATCAAAGACCTTCTCCAAAGACCCCACGTGCGGGATGAGTGTCGACGAAGCCACCGCGCTCCATTCGGAACGGGACGGAAAGACCTACTATTTCTGCAGCGAAATGTGCCAGGAAAGGTTCCAGTCCCTGTCCGCCGGTACCTCCGAAACCTGCCACGGCTGACCTCCGCACCCTGGCGGGACTGCAAAATTCGATTTCAGGCTTTCGGAGGATTCATGCCTTTTGCAGTTCCGCCGCGAAGGCCTGCAGGGCTCGGTAGTAGGGATCGATGCTGGGGATGTAGTGGCGCTCACCGGCGGCGTGGGGGCCGATGCCGGTCTGGCCCCAGACCACGCCCTGGCCCTTGGGGGCGAAGCGCGCCGAGGTGCCGGCGCCCTTGCGGCCCAGGCGGATCTCGCCGCCGGCGGCTTCGATGCCCGCCAGCAGGGCCTTGAGGTAGGGGTTCTCCGGATCGCAGGCCACGCCGGGCTCCCAGGCGGAGGGCACGAACTCCAGGTCCCGCTTCTCCGCCAGGGCCACGATGTCGGCGCGCAGCCCCGAGATGTCGTCCTGGGGGATGGGGCGGATCTCCACGCCCAGGGCGCCGCGATCCGGCGTGATGTTGAAGATGCCGGGCGTGCCCACCTGGATGTAGGCGAAGCGGGCCAGGGACTGCCAGCCGTCCGAGGCCTTCAGGGTGAGGCGCTTGCCGAACAGCTCGCGCAGGGCCTCCCGCGCGCCCAGGAGGCGCTCCGTGAGGTCGCTGCCCCCCGCCAGGCCGCTGTGGCCGCGGGTGCCGTGCGCCACGAACTCGAACCGCAGCACGCCGCGGTTCTGGGTGCAGACTTCGCCCCACAGCTCGGTGCCCTTCTCGCCCGTGCGCTCGCCGGCCACGAAGAAGGACGGCTCATAGCCCCATTCTTCCTTCAGCTGCTGGAGCACATGGGGGGTGCCCATGGGCTCCAGCTCGCCGTTCTCCTCGTTGCCCACCAGGAGCAGGTTCACGGGCGGGTAGGGGGCGCCCTTCTTGAGGGTGTCCTTCATCCAGACGAGGTAGGTGGAGAGCACGGTCTTCATGTCCGCGGCGCCGCGGCCCCAGAGGTAGTCGCCTTCGATCTTCGGCTCGAACTGGCTGTCGTCGGGTTCCGGCTCCACCACGTCGAAGTGGCCGCAGAGCATGGCCGGGGCCTTCTCGCCGCCGGGGAAGTGGGCCAGCACCGCGGGGAAGGTGGCCTGGTCGAAGTAGCGCACGGGCACGCCGTGGTTGCGGAGATAGTCGTAGATGAAGGTGGCGGCCCGGTGGATCTCGGGCATGCGCTCCTCGGGGCAGGCGGTGACGCTGGGGATGCGGATCAGGCGCTGGGACACGGACAGCACTTCCGCGGTCTTGGTCGCGAAGCCGGATTCCACCAGCTTTTCGGGCCGGGGCCGGAACCGCACGGGGGCCCGGGGATCGAGGTGCACTTCGTCGCGGGCGTGCTCCACGAAGTCCTGGAGCTTGTTCTGCTCCGCACCGAGGTCGGCCAGGTGGGCGGTGACGGTCTCCACCTCGTCGCGGACCTGGACCTTCCGCGCCTCGGCCAGCTCGACGAGCAGGGCCGGCGGCACGATGTCCGAGGTGCCGAGCTTCGCCTGCAGGCGCTGGCGGATCTTCTCGGCGGTGCTGGGGGCGCCCCCGACCATCTCGCGGAGGGGCTGGAGGTCCTCCCAGAAACCGAGGGCCTCGGCCAGGGGCCGTAGCTGGTTGAGGGTCCAGTCGAGGAAGGCGCGCATGGCCACGGGCTTGGCGGTGAGGGGATCCTCGATGACGGCGTTCAGGCCCTCCCTGGCGGCCAGGTCCTCGTTGCGGCGGGCCCGGGTGATGTCCTCGGCGTCGTAGCGGAAGCCGCGGGCGAAGTCGGGATCGGCGTAGAAGCGGAGCAGCAGCAGGTGCTTCAGCGTGAGGTTGGCGACGTCCAGGGCCAGCTCGTGGCCGGGGTCGTCCGTGCGCACTTCCACGCGGGCCATGGGCAGGTCGATGCGCGCGAAGAGGTTCTGCCGCTCGATCTGCGCGGCCATGTCTTCCACGTTGCGCGTCTCGCCGGCGGCGAAGAGGCCCCGGGCGTAGATGTCGTGCAGCTGGTCGCTGGTGACCTGGATGAGGCGCTCCACGGGCTCGGCCTGGGAGCGGGCGCGCACGGGGATCCAGTTGTTGTTGCCAAAGCGGACGCCGCGCCGCACCAGGTCGTAGGACAGGCGCAGGTAGTCGGCGTGGCTGCGGTTCAGGTCCGGCATGTCCAGGGCCGGCGGGTTGGGGAAGGTGAGGTTCCGCACCGATTCGTAGGGCGTGAGCCGGACGACGGGCTTGCCGTCCTCCTCCGAGGCCTGGAGGGGCGTGCTGGCGCTGGTGGCGATGAAGAGCGCCGCGAAGGCCCGCATGAGCCGCGTGCCCGTGATGTAGACCTGGTTCTTGTAGTCGTCCAGGTGCCGATCGCCCCGCTCGGAGGCGGGCAGGTGCATGAAGTCCCAGGCCAGCATGGGCTCGGGCAGGCTGAGGTTCGAGTGGGTGCCCGCGGTGGCCAGCTCGGTGCCGTACAGCTCGACGCAGCGCTGGAGGTAGCGCCGCTTGGCCAGGTGCCAGGACATGGGCACGCAGTCGGGACCGATCTCCGGCAGCACGAGCAGGTTGCCGTGCCAGTAGTGGAGAGGTTCGCCGAAGGCCCGCCCGGCCTTGTAGAGGGCGTTGATGAGGGCGGCCTCCAGCAGGCGGCCTTCGTACACCGCGCCCCGGGGGGTGTGGTAGGGCCGGGTGACCCACTCGATCATCCAGTGGAAGACCTCCAGCTGGTGGTACTCCTCGGTCCAGGGCGCCAGCACCTTGGTCCGCAGGTGATCGACGAAGGACATGCGGTCCGGCCCCGTGCCCACGGTGAGCAGGGGGCGGAACTGCGGATCCACCAGGTTCCACTCCAGCTCCAGCCCGCAGAGGCCGCCCGAGGGACGGGTCTCCAGCGCTGTCTGGCGCGCCAGCTGGAACTTCTCGACGAAGGCGTTCAAGTCGAACACTAGCCCTCCAGACTCTTGAGTGCCGCCACCAGCCGCTCGGCGGCGCCCTGGGTGCGTTCGACGGGGGTGGCGTAGGAGAAGCGGATCCACTCGGCGCCGTAGGGGCTGAAGAAGGCGCCGGGAACGACGGCCACGCCATGCTCCTCGGCCAGGTACTGGCCCATGGGCTCGGAGTCGGCCCAGCCTTTGGCCGCGAAGGCATCCGCCACCTTGATGAAGGCGTAGTAGCCCTGGCCGATGATGTGGGTGAGCTGCTGCTCCTTCAGGAAGCCGCGCAGCCAGGCGCGGCTGGCCCGGGTGGGCTCGGCGATGGGCGCGCTGGCGGCGGCGAAGCCCTTCTCGTAGGCGGCCATGGCCACGGCCAGGCTGAAGAAGGAGGGGATCACGGTGTGCGAGGCCTGGGCCACGATGACCTTGACCACTTCCGCGTCCGCCAGCAGGTGGCAGTTGCGGATGTTGGAGGCGCCGAGGCTCTTGGTGAGGCCGTCGAGCACCATCAGGCGCTTGCGCAGGGCGGGCTCGAAGGCGCGCAGGAGGGCGTTCACATCGTAGGGCTCGCCATCGCCCACCGCGTGGTACATCCAGTCGAAGAGGACGTAGGCCACGCCGGCTTCCAGCGCGGCGCGGGCCAGGGCGATCTGGCGCTCCAGGGTGAGGGTCTGGCCCGTGGGGTTGTCGGGGCTGGTGATGACGAGGCCCGCGACCTTGCGATTCGACTTCGCGGCTTCCGTGACGCAGGCGCGGATGCCGTCTTCGGAATAGGCCCAGCCTTCCTCGGCCCGGCCCGGGGCCCACATCACGTTGGCGCCGATGCCGTACGGTCCCCAGTTGTAGCTGATCCAAGGCACGCGACTGACCACGACCACATCGCCCTGGCGGCCGTGGCCCAGGGCCAGCATGGCCTGGTAGGCCTTCTGCAGGCCGTCGCGGCCGCCCTGGGTGCCGATGACGTTGGCCGTGCCCCAGCCGGTGTCCGGCGCCAGCTTCCAGTATTGCTCGGCCACGCTCTTGCGGTACGCCTCGGTGCCGAAGGGCATGTCGTAGGCGGTGCCGTGCTGCTTCTGCAGCTCGAAGGCGCGGTCCAGCAGCGCGCCGGGCACGCCGGGGAGCGAGGCCCCGCCGTCGCCCTGGCTGGCATCGAAGACCGGCACGCCGGGCTGCTTCTCCTGGAACACCTTCAGCGACTTGTTGATGAGGAACATGCGGGAGGCGGGAATCGGCGCCAGCTGTTTCAGGTGATCGCTCACCGGGACGAGGTTGGCCTCAGGCACGGCGAAGGCGGGCGTTTCAGGGGAGAGCAGGGCAGCCATGGATCCTCCCAATACGAAAAAGTCGCCCCTGCGGCAACCCGGGGGCGACAAGCATTGGTTAAGATTACCAGTCCGGGCCATGGGCTCAAGTTATAGAACGTTATATATCAATAAATGATGGTTATGGTTCGCTGGTGAAATCCAGGTGCCGGAACGGCCGGCCCGAAGGCCCGGTGTAGTCCTCCACGCACTGTCCGTGCCCCAGGAGGAGGTACCGGTAGCTGAGCAGGCCTTCGAGCCCCACGGGGCCGCGGGCATGGATGCGCCCGGTGCTGATGCCCACTTCGGCGCCGAAGCCGTACCGGTAGCCGTCGGCGAAGCGCGTGGAGGCGTTGTGGAAGACGCCCGCCGCATCCACCTCGGCCAGGAAGCGGGCCGCGGCCCGGGGATCCCCCGTCACGATGGCTTCCGTGTGGCCGCTGCCGTGGGCGCGGATGTGGGCCAGGGCCGCGTCGAGATCCGCCACCACCTTCAGGGCCAGGATGGGGGCGCCGTACTCCGCATCCCAGTCCACTTCCGTGGCCTGGCCGAGGGTGGGCACCAGCTCCAGGCAGGCGGGGCAGCCCCGCAGGTCCACGCCCCGGGGGGCGAGGTCCGCCGCCAGGGCCGGCAGCAGGCGGGCCGCGGCGCGGCGGTGGATCAGCACCGTCTCCACGGCGTTGCAGGCCGCCGGGTACTGCAGCTTCGCGTCCCGCACCAGGGTCACGGCCATGGCCGTCTCCGCGCCCTCGTCCAGGTACATGTGGCAGATGCCGTCGGCATGGCCCAGCACGGGAATCCGGGTGGCGGCCTGGAGGCTCCGCACCAGCTCCCGGGAGCCGCGGGGGATCACCAGGTCCACCAGGTCGGGACGCTGCAGCAGGACCGCCACGGCCTCGCGATCCGGCAGGCCCTGGACGGCGGCTTCCGGCAAGCCGGCTTCCGCCAGGGCCTGCTGGATCACGGCCAGGAGCGCGGCGTTGGAGTGGCGGGCCTCGCTGCCGCCCTTGAGCAGGACCGCATTGCCACTCTTGAGGGCCAGGGCGCTGATCTGGACCAGGGCGTCGGGCCGCGCCTCGAACACGACGCAGAGCACGCCCAGGGGGCAGCTCACGCGGGTGAGCTCGAGGCCGTCATCCAGTAGCCGGCGCAGCTGGACCCGGTGCAGGGGATCGGGCAGGGCGGCCACGGCGCGCACGCCCTGGGCCATGGCTGCCAGCTTGGGGGCATCCAGGTGGAGCCGCTGGAGGGTGGCCGCGGGGAGGGTGTCCCCGGCGGCGCGGACATCCGCTTCATTCGCCGCGAGGAGGGCGTGTGCCTGGTGCTCCAGCAGGTCGGCCAGCCGCAGGAGTGCCGTCGATCGGAGCCCGGAGGAGGTGGTCGCCAGGCGCCGCGATGCCTCGCGGGCGGCCTGGGCCATGGTCTGGATCTGGAGGGGGCTGAGGGCTGCTTCGCTCATGGCTGGACTCCCCTGGGAGCGGCGAGGAAGAGGGTGCCGACGGGCTCGCCTGCCAGGATCTGGTCGAGGATCCCGACGGCGAGGCCCGAGGCCAGCACCACGGGCACGCCGGCCTTCGCCGCGGATCGGGCCGCCGCCACCTTGCTGACCATGCCGCCCCGGCCGCGGCCCGAGGTGCCGTCGAGCCTGGCCTGGGGATCGGCCCCGAAGGGGATCTCGGTCAGGGGTATCGCGTCCGCGTGCAGCCCGGGATTCCGGGTGTGGAGGGCGGTGACGTCCGAGAGGAGGATCAGGAGATCGGCCTCGAGATGGGCCGCCACCAGGGCCGACAGGTGGTCGTTGTCGCTGAAGATGGGGCGGCGGCCGGGGGAGGGGCGCTCCAGCTCCAGGGTGGACACGGTGTCGTTCTCGTTGAGCACGGGGATCGCCCCCAGTTCCAGCAGGGTCTCCAGGGTACGCCGGAGGTTGGCGTGGCGCAGGGGGTCCGCGAAGTCGTCCTCCGTGAGCAGCACCTGGGCCGCACACAGGCCCATGCGGGCGAAGCCCTCCTGGTAGATGGACATGAGCTGGCCCTGTCCGGCCGCTGCGCAGGCCTGCTTCTGCGACAGGCCCTCGGGCTGGATGCCGAGCTGCCGGGCGCCGAGCCCCACGGCGCCGGAGGATACCAGCACGGGCTGGGCGCCCTGCCGGCGCAGGGTCGCCACGGTTTCCATCAGCCCGTACAGGCGGCTCAGGGCCGGGCGGCCTTCGGCGTCGAGCACCACCTGCGTGCCGAGCTTCAGCACGATCCGCCTGGCCTTGGAGAGGCCCGTCCGGGCGGCGGAGGCTTCGAGTCTGTGGAGCATGGGACCTGCCGAAAGCAAAACCCCCGGGCTGGTGGGCACCGGGGGCGGGTGAGCGGATCGTATGGACGACGGACTCAGACCCCTCCCACCGGAATGCCGGGGATGGGCTGGCTGGGGATCGGGTTGAGGGTCGCGACAGGAATCATGGTGTGCCAAGTGTGCCGAAGCAGGGCGGCAGGCGCAATGGAGAATGGCGGATCAATCCACCGCCAGCTGCAGGGCCTCCCACACCGCCTCGACGTGGCGTCGCTCGGTGGCCTCGGCGCCGATGCTCACGCGGAGCATCTGCCGCCCCTTGAGCAGGGAGGGCGTGAGGTAGGCCCTGCCGCCCTCGTTGATGCGGCGGGCGATCTCCAGGTTGTGGGCGGCGAGCGCGGCCTCGTCGAGACCGGGCCTGAGATGGCGGAGGCAGACGGTCTGGAGGGGTACCGGGGCCAGGCGTTCCCAGTCCGGAGCGGCATCCACCTGGTCCTTCAGCCACTGGGCGTTGTCCAGGTCGCGGCGGATGCGGGCCTGGAGGCCCTCCACGCCCACGTCCATGAGGTAGAACCAGAGCTTGAGGGCGCGGAAGCGGCGGCCCAGCTGGATGTGCCAGTCGCGGAAGTTGCTCACCTGGCCGTCCTGGGCCGTGCGCAGGTAGCTGGGGTTGGTGCTCATGACGCGGATGAGGTGCTGGGGGTCGCGCACGTAGTAGGCGCTGAGGTCGAAGCCTACGCCCATCCACTTGTGGGGGTTGAACACCAGGCTGTCGACCTGCTCGATGCCCTCCCACATCCAGCGGCACTCGGGCAGCACCATGGCCGTGCCCGCGAGGGCCGCGTCCACGTGCAGCCACATGCCGTGCTGTTTGGCCAGGTCCGCCAGGGCCGGCAGGGGATCCAGGGCCGTGGTGCCCGTGGTGCCGATGGCGGCCACCAGGGCGCAGGGGCGGAGGCCGATCTCGATGTCCTTCTCGATGGCGGCCTGGAGCAGATCGAGCCGGATGGCGTGGTTCTCATCCGTGGGGATGAGGCGCAGGAAGCTGCGGCCGAAGCCCGCCAGCAGGGCGGCCTTCTCGATGGAGCTGTGGCCCTGGTCCGAGGCGTAGACCACCAGGGGCGCCTCGCCGCTCTGGAGGCCCTCGGTGTTCTGGGCGTAGTCCGACACTTTCTCCCGGGCGCAGAGCAGGGCGGTGAAGGTGGCGGTGCTGGCGGTGTCGTGGATGACGCCGGTGAAGGCCGTGCTGAGGCCCACCATCTGGCGCAGCCAGTCCATGACCACTTCTTCGACCTCCGTGGCGGCGGGGCTGGTCTGCCAGCTCATGCCCTGGGCGCCCAGGCCCGAGGCGGCCAGGTCGCCGAGGATCGAGCTGTAGCTGGTGTTGCTGGGGAAGTAGGCGAAGAAGGAGGGATGGTTCCAGTGGGTGATGCCGGGCAGCACGTCCCGCTCCAGGGCCGCCAGGGCCTGGGCTACGCGGCCCCCGTGCAGGGGCGGGTGGTCCGGGAAGGCCGCCCGGATCTCGCCGGGCTTCACCTGGCTCATGACGGGCAGTCGCTCGAGGCCTTCGCGGTAGTCCGCGATCCAATCCACGAGCTGGTAACCGAGGCGGCGGAATTCTTGGGCGTCCATGGTCCCTAGTCTCGCCGCATCCCGGCTTCGGCGCGACCTGGATGTGGAAAGGCGCACTCGGCCGCGGGTCAACTCAGGTGGAGGATGACGATGGTTTTCGACTGGCCGCGTTCGCCCCCGCCGGAACCGCTGCTTTCCCTGGCATGGCGCACCACCACCAGGCGGGTCCCGACCTTCATGAACTGGAAGGATTCCTTCTGCTGCTGCTCGAAATTGATGACGAGCAGGGCCCGCCCCTTCATCCGGGTATGGGTCTCGGCGGCCAGGGGCAGGCCGTCGGTTCCGACCCAGACGCTGGCCGTGGCATCGAAATCCTTCACGTATTTCTGGTCCTGCTTGGACAGCCTGGGCGCGAGCTTCAACAGGAAGCGCCTGGCCGGTTTCCCCTGCCAGGCCTCGGCCTTCTCCTCCAGCAGCTGCCCCTGTTCCAGCATGCGGAGCAGTTCCTCGGCCCCATTGAGGTAATCGCTCACCTCGACGGGCTTCAAACCCTCGATGGCCCGCCGCGTGGTGGCCCTCTTTTCAGGGTCCATTGCCTGGACCCTGGCCTCCTGGGCAGCGGTCTGGATGAGGGCCCGGTTCCAGGACATCCTCAACCCCTGGGGGCCATCCTCCACGAAGGTGGTGGCCTTGCCTTCGGTGATGACCGGGGCCTTGTCATCCCCCTGCCGGCTCCAGAACTGGTAGTCCACGCTGGCCTTCACGAGATCCTGGCCGGTCATCCGGGCGAGCGTGGCCTTGAGGTCCGACAGTCCATCAGCCTGGAGGAGTCCTCCGGCGAGGAGCAGGGCAACGAGTTGAAGGCGCATGGCGGCTCCCGGGAATCGAACTGGATCAGCTTACGGGACTGGATCCGGTTCGTATCGCAGCAGGTCTCCCGGCTGGCAATCCAGCTCGCGGCAGAGGGCCGCCAGGGTGGAGAACCGGATGGCCTTGGCCTTGCCGGTCTTGACGATGGACAGGTTGGGGGGCGTCAGATCCACGCGCTCTGCCAGGTCGCCCAGCTTCATCTTGCGCTGGGCGAGCACCACGTCGAGGGTCACGATGATGGGCATGGGTTGTCCTCAGATGACCAGTTCCTGCTCAAATTTCAGCCGGCAGCCTTCTTCCATGACGTAGGCGACCAGCAGCACGACGCCGCCGAAGAACAGGCCGTTCAGCGAGTGGCTGGCCGCATGCTTCCACGGATGGATCACCTGGGCGGTGAGGGCCCTGGTGACGGCCGCCAGGCCCACGAAGCACAGGAATACGGCGATGGCCCCGGCCACCTGGATCCAGCCCACATGCCCTGCGTTGAAGCGAAGTCCATCCACATATTTGATGATTGCTCCCAATCTACATTGCTTTCTAGCTTTGAAATCATAAAATGATCTCAAAGGATGATTTCATGTTCAGCACTACGCTCCGCCTCGATGACGACCTCGGGCGCTTCCTGCGGGAGGCGGCGGAGGCCCATGCAATGAGCGTGAACGGGTGGGTGGCGGAGCTGCTGCGCCGGGAGCAGGCGGCGGCGGCCCGGCGCAAGCTGGCGGCGGACTGGGCGGCCTACGGGAAGGATGCCGAGGCCCAGGACGTGGCCTACGCTTTTCCGGCCCAGGCCGAGGTGGCGGCGGAGCCCCGGCGGCGCAGCTACCGTGCGCGGAAGTCGAAATGAGCGGCGACCTCCCGCGGTGCAGCCGGGGCGAGATCTGGCTGCTGGACTGGAACCCGCGGCGGGGCTCGGAGCAGGGCGGGTTCCGGCCGGGCCTCGTCATCCAGTCCGACCTTGGAAACCATGCGGAAGGCGCCCGCACCACGATCGTCGTGCCCCTCACCACCCAGGGCCGTGCCTACGCCTTCTACGTTCCCATCCCCCGCGGGAAGGAGAACGGCCTGCCCGCCGATTCCTGGGCCAACGCCACCCAGGTTTTCACCGTGGACAAGGCAAGGCTGACCAAGCGCCTGGGGAAGGCCACGCCGACCCAGATGAAGGCTCTGGCCACGGCCCTTGCGGGGGTGCTGGATCTCCAGCCGTAGGTGCCTGCGGCCTGGGGCGATTTCTTTCCAGGGAGTCGTTTAATAGTCCTGTTTGGTTATTATAGAATACTGCGGAACCCAGAAGGTTCTGTAGCAAGGAGCCGAGCATGGATATGACCATCGACTTCCCGGGCGGCGCACGGGTCGACGCGCACTTCGGGCCCTACACCGTGAAGACGGATCAGCCCGTCCAGGGCGGCGGCGAAGGCTCCGCGCCCAGCCCCTTCGCGCTCTTCCAGGCCTCTCTCGCCACCTGCGCCGGCATCTATGTGCTGAACTTCTGCCGCCAGCGTGACCTCCCGACCGAAGGCATCCGCTTGATCCAGCGGACCGTCCCCGACCCCGCCACGGGGATGGTGGGGCGCGTGGAGCTGGAGATCCTGGTGCCGCCGACGTTCCCCGAGAAGTACTACGAGGCCCTCGTGCGCACCGCCAGCCAGTGCACGGTGAAGAAGCATATCGAGCATCCCCCGGCGTTCAGCGTGAAGACTGTGGTCGAGGGCTGAGGGAGATCTCGGAGAAAGGCCTTTTGCCACCGATTTCAGTGATTGCGGTGATGGGGCCTTGCATGCTTCCCGCATGGGCCGGCCGCGGACCGCTTCCGGCTTCGCCGGAAGTCTTGGGGGGCGCCAGGGCCGTGACCTCTTGGGGGTGCGCGACCCTGGCGCCCCCCAAGGAGCCCATGCTGCGCCGAGGCGGGGCCTAATCTTTTCATCACTGAAATCACTGAAATCGGTGGCTAATAAAACGCCCTGGTTGACCACGGCTTTGAGTGTTGTTCTCGCCCGACGATGGCCTACTCGTACCGGAGGGCCTCGATCGGATCCTGCTTCGCGGCCTTCAGCGCCGGCCGCGGGACCCGCTCCGCGAGCCGAAGGCGAGCGGGAGGACGCGCCGGTGGCGCGTCCGTTCGCGGGGGAGCAGGCGCCGTGCGCGAGGCTAAGCCGAGCGCCCAGGCGCTGGCCCACGGGCGATGGGGTGGTCTACTCGTATCGGAGGGCCTCGATGGGATCCTGCTTCGCGGCCTTCAGTGCCGGCCAGAGCCCGAAGATCAGCCCCACGGCGGTGCTGACGCCGAAGCCCAGGACGATGCTCCAGATGGGCGCGGCGGCGGGGAACTCGAAGACGAGGCGCACCAGCATGGCGATGCCCAGGCCCACGGCGATGCCGATGGCGCCGCCCACGCCCGTGAGGCTGATGGCCTCCACCAGGAACTGCATGGCGATGTCCTTGCGCGTGGCACCCAGGGCCTTCCGCACGCCGATCTCGCGGGTGCGCTCGGTGACGCTCACCAGCATGATGTTCATGACGCCCACGCCGCCCACCAGCAGGGCGATGGCGGCGATGAGGATCATGGCGCCGGCGATGCCGCCGGTGATCTGCTGGAAGGTCTTGAGCTGGGCCTCGCTGGTGAAGATGGCGAAGTCGTTCGGCTGGTTCGCCCGCAGCCCCCGCCGGGCCCGGAGGATGGCCACTTCCTGGTCCATCATCTCGTACATACGCTTGGGGTCCTTGGGCACGGTGGCGATGTGGATGGTGTCGCCGGTGCCGTTCTTCACCTGGGGGAACATCTCATCGAAGGTGCTGATGGGCACGATCAGGATGTTGTCGGCGTCGCCGCCCAGGAAGCTGCCCTTCTTCTCCAGCAGCCCCACGACGCTGAAGGCGGTGCCGTTCACGAGCACGATGCGGCCGATGGGATCCTTCTTGCCGAAGAGGGCCGACGCGGTCTCGGGGCCGAGGACGCAGGTGCGTGATGCGTGGGCGATGTCGGCATCCGCCAGGAAGCGGCCGTCCTGGACAAAGGAGTTGTTGGACGGCGCATAGTCCGGATTGGTGCCCACGAAGGTGGGGCCGTTGGCTTCGGTGCCCTCGGGGGTCTTGATGATGAGGGAGGCGCCCGCCGGGCCGAACAGGTAGCGCTCCTGGGAGACGGCAGCCGCCAGGGTGGCCGTGCGCTTGAGCGCCTCGGCGTCCTCGATGGTGAGGTTCCGCCGCCGCTTCTGGTCCTCGGGCAGCGGCCCGCCGCCGCCGAACCGCTGTTCGTATTTCTGGAACTGCACCAGGGTGGTGCCGAAGCTGCTGAAGCTGTCCGTGACCGCGTCGTTGAAGCCCGACACGAAGCTCACCATGGCGATGACCGTGGCCACGCCGGCCACGATGCCCAGCAGCGTGAGGAAGCTCCGCAGCTTCTGGGCCACCATGGCGCGCATGGCGAACTTCACGTTCTCGCTGCCGATGCCCCGGAATCCCGCGTTCCGCCTGGCCATGATCACTCCGCCCGGATCGCGTCGATGACGACGAGGTTGGAGGCGCGGTAGGCGGGCAGGAAGCCCGCGGCCAGGCCCACGAGGGTGCTGAGGAGGATGCCCGTGAGGACGATGCCGGGCGTGATCTGCGCCGGGAAGTCCGCCAGGGCCCGGATGGTGAAGGCGCCAGCCGAGCCCACCAGCACGCCCACGACGCCCCCGGCGGCGGAAAGCAGGGCGGCCTCCAGCAGGAACTGGCGGCGGATGTCGCGCTTGCGGGCGCCCAGGGCCATGCGGACGCCGATCTCCTGGGTGCGCTCGACCACGCTCACCAGCATGATGTTCATGATCACGATGCCGCCCACGCCGAGGCTCACACTGGAAATGAGCATGAGCAGCAGGAACGCCGCGCTGCTGATGGTCTTCCAGAGCTGCTGGAGGCTCTCCTGGGTGATGATGCCGAAGGGGTCGGGGTTGCGGAAGCTGGTGTGCCGCATGGCGCGGAACATGGCGCGGACCTCATCCATGGAGGTGTCGAGCCCCTCGACGCCGCCCCGGGCCTTGATGTGGAGCTCCAGGCTGTCGTTGGCGGCCATGAAGTTCTTCCGGTAGACCTGGAGGGGGATGTAGACGCGGCCGTCCTGGTTGAAGCCGATGGTGCGCCCCTGCTTGGGCATGACGCCGATGATGCGGAAGGGCAGGCCCCGGATCAGCAGGATGCGGCCCACCGGGTCCAGGTGCGGGAACAGCTCCTCCCGGGTGTTGGCGCCGATGACCGCCACGGCCTGGGCGGCCTGGTTCTCGTTCTCGCCGAAGTAGCGGCCTGCTTCCATCTCGAGGTTGAAGAGGCCGCCGAAGTTCGCGGTGGTGCCGATGACGATGATGTCCGGGAGGCGCTTGTCGCCATAGTTCACGGGCATGGCGTTGCCGGCGGCGGCCGAGATCTGAGTGGCCTCCTTGAGCATGCCGCTGGAGAGGCGCTCGTATTCGGACCAGGTGATGGGCGGCCGCTTGAGGGCGTCCAGGAACTCCTTGCGGCTCCGGATGATGCCGAACTTCTGGACCACGAACACGTCCGGGGCCAGGACGATGATCTTCTCCTTCACGTAGGTGTTCAGGCCCGAGATCACGCCCACCACGGCGACGATGGTGGCCACGCCGATGATGACGCCCAGCAGCGTGAGGAAGCTGCGCAGGGTGTGCGCCCGGATCGCCCTCAGGGAGGCGCGGAGGAGTTCGGTGGGGTTCATGGTCGGGTCTCAGGACTTGGCTTCGTCCTTGTCCTTCTTCTTCGCCTTCTCCACCCGCACCGCTTCGCCGCCCTTGAGGTCGCGCAGCGCCCGGTTGGGGCCGGTGATGAGCGTCTCGCCGCCCTTGAGGCCGGAGAGCACCTCCACGGACAGGTCGCCCATGAGGCCGGTCTTCACGGCCACGAACTTGGCCTTGCCCCCCTCCTGGAGGAACACGCCCTCTTCCTCCCGCGGCGCTCCGGGCTTGTGGGTCTCGCCCTTCTTGAGCTTGATCTCGCGCATCACCAGGGCCTGGAAGGGGATGGCCAGGGCCTGATCGCGGCTGCCCGTGAAGATGTCCGCCTGGACCGAGAGGCCGGGCTTGATGGTGAGGGGCGGATCCTTGATCCAGACCTTCACCTTGAACTTGGTGGCTTCGTTGGCGCTGAGCTTCAGGATGGGGCTGCCGCCCACTTCGGTGACCTGCCCCTGGAAGGTCTGGTTGGGGTAGGCATCCACGCGCACCTGGGCCTCCTGGCCCAGCTTCACGCTGGGGATGGAGGCCTCGTCCACCTCCATCTCCGCCTCGACCTTGCTCATGTCGGAGACGGTGAGCAGCACGGTGCCGGCCTGGTTCTGGATGCCGGGCACGGCGGTCTCGCCCAGCTCGATGCGGCGGGCGGTCACGACGCCGTCCATGGGCGCGGAGATGGTGGAGAAGCCGAGGCCCACATGGGACTGGCTCACGTTGGCCTTGGCCTGGTCCGTCCGGCGGCGGGCGGTCTCCTGGGCGGCCTGGGCCGTCTCGAAGGCCGTCCTCGCCCGCTCGAAGTCCGCCGCGGAGATGATGCCCGCGGTGCGGTTCGCCTTGGCCCGGTCGAAGTCGGAGCGGGCCTGGGCGAGGTTGGCCGAGGCGGAGATCAGGTCGGATTGGGCCGCGTGCAGGTTGGCCTGCATGGCGTCCGCGTTGGCGCGGGCGCTGCGGGGGTCGATCTCCATGAGGAACTGGCCCTTGTGGACCCGATCCCCCTCCTTGACGGCCAGGCGGGTCACCTGGCCCATGATGCTCGCCGAGATGTCGGCCTTGGTCACCGCCTGGATCTTGCCGTTGGCGCTCACCTTCGCCTGGAGGTTCTCGCGGCCCACGGTGGCCACCTGGACGGCGATGCCCTTGTCCCGCATGCCGGCGAGGCTCAACCCGCCGATCACAATGACCGCCAGTCCTCCGCCGAGGATCCACATCTGCTTCCGCTTCATGTCAAAGGCCTCCCCAACGGGCTGAACGTATCTCAATCTTCGCGCAGACAGCCAAGGGGTTTAGTGGCCTTGGGCATCGCTAATGGAATTTGTTTCCATTGACCCTCACGGTCAATTGGAAAATAATTCCATCTGGAGGATCCACCTTGGCCCACCGCACCTTCGGCCCCACCATCCTAGCCCTCCTCGCGGCCGGCCCGGCCTTCGCTGCCGCGGCCGGCAGCGGCACGCTCGCGGGCCGGGTGCTGGACGACCAGGGCCGGCCGGTGGCGGGGGCGACCCTCAGCCTGGCCAACCCCGTGTCGGGCTACCGGCAGCAGGTGCGGAGCGATGCCAAGGGGTCCTTCGCCTTCCTGAACGTGCCGTTCAATGTCTACCACCTGGACACCCGGGCGCCGGGCCTGCTGCCGGGCCACCTGGACGTGGACGTCCACAGCCAGCTGCCCCAGCAGGTGGCCGTGGCCCTCAAGCCCGAGGGCGCCACCGTGGTGGTGGAGGAGAACCTGCAGCTGGTGGAGGACCACCCCAGCACCCACATCGACATCGACAAGACCACCATCGAGCGCACGCCGGCGGCGGTGCAGAGCCGGGCCATGGAGAGCATCCTGCTCACCACGCCCGGCTTCATCGCCGACGAGAACGGCCGCTTCCACTTCCGGGGCAGCCACGGGCAGATGACCTACGTGGTGGATGGCATCCCGGTGTCCGACCAGATGCACGCCACCTTCAGCAACAGCCTGGATCCCTCCCAGGTGGAGAGCATGGAGGTCATCACCGGCGGCATCTCGGCCGAGTACGGCGGCAAGCCCGTGGTGGTGGTGAACCTGACCACCAAATCGGGTCTGGGCACGCCGGACGGCTTCGAGGGCGAGGCCTCCTTCGGCGCCTCCCGGTTCCGCACCGCCGAGGCCGGCTTCAACGCCCGGGGGGGGAAGGAGGCCTTCGGCTGGTTCGTGAGCGCCGCCGCCAGCGAAAGCGACCGTTTCCTCGATCCGGTGAACTTCGGGAACCTGCACAACCACGGGAAGACGGGCCGCCTCTACTCCCGCTTCGACTGGATCCTGGGCAGCCAGGACACCCTGCGCTTCTCCGTGTCCGGCGGGCGCACCGACCGCGAGGTGGCCAACCTGGCCTCCCAGCAGGCCCGGGGCCAGGATCAGCGCGCCACCACCTCCGACGCGAACCTGAGCCTGGCCTGGACGCACCTGTTCAACGACCGCCGCAGCCTCGACGCGTCGCTGTTCTACCGGGGCTCCCAGGCGGAGCTGAAGCCCAGCGAAGATCTGGCGGAGGGCTTCACGGGCGCCGGGAGGCGGGACTTCCCCTACTGGGTGAAGCAGGACCGCAGCCTGGACAACCTCGGCGTCCAGGCCTCCCTCACCCAGCGCTGGGGCCAGGAGAACCTGCTGAAGGTCGGCGTCCAGCGCATCGCCTTCCCCATCCACGAGGCTTTCCGCTTCGCCATCCCCGATGACACCCAGGCGGCTGGTCCCGGCGATCCCCTCTACCCCTACACCCCCGCCGGCGGCGGCCACATCTTCCAGTTCGACGCCCGCATCCAGCCCACGCTCACCTCGGCCTTCGTCCAGAACGACATCCACCTCGGCGCCTTCTTCCTGGCCCTGGGCCTGCGCCACGACAGCTACCGGGTGGAGGACATCGCCGACAGTCTGCTCCAGCCCCGGCTGGGCCTGAGCTACCGGGTCAAGGCCACGGGGACCGTGTTCCGGGTGTCGTACGACCGCCTGCTGATCCTCCGGGAGCACGAGAACCTGGCCCTGTCCCTGTCCCAGCAGGCCTGGGACCTGGGCCCCTACGCGGGCACGCCCCGGCAGCCCCTGCGGCCCGAGCGCCAGCACTCCTACAGCTACGGCGTGGAGCAGCAGCTGGGCAAGGCCGGGCGGATCATGGTCGAGTACTGGGAGAAGCGCAGCCGCAACGCCGGCGACAACGCCCAGTTCCTGAACACCGGCGTGCTGTTTCCCGTGGGGGCCGACAAGGGCCTGTTCCGGGGCATGAACCTGCGCCTGGACCTGGTGCCCGTGAAGGGGTGGTCCGGCTACCTGAGCCTGGGCCGGACCCGGGCCATCTTCCAGGCGCCCCTGGTGGGCGGCCTCCAGCTGGAGGCGCCCGAGGCGGCTCCGGGCGAGCGGTTCCTCATCGACCACGACCAGAAGCTCAGCGCCCAGGCGGGGGTGGTCTACGAGCACGAGGGCTTCACCGCCCAGGTGTCCGGCCGCTACGACTCGGGCCTCGTGGCCGGGGACCCCGCCTCCGTGGCGGGCAATCCCGACTACGATTTCGGCGCGCAGTACGTCCGCCGGGATTCCGAGGGCACGTGGCGCATCCAGCCCCGCACCACCTGGAATCTGGGCCTGGGCCAGGAGTGGAAGCTGGCCGGCAAGCGCCGTCTGGCCCTGGGCCTGGACCTGCTGAACGCCACGGACGAGCGCGGCCTCTACAACTTCCTCAGCACCTTCGGCGGCACGCACGTCATCCCGCCCCGCACGCTGGCGGGACGGGTGAAGTGGAAGTTCTGAGCCCCTACTTCGTGAAGGGGTGCTCGAAGCTCAGGTAGAGGAAGACGGCCTTCTCGCCGCGGCTGGCGCCTACGCCGATGGGCACCGCGATGCCGGGCACGATCTGGAGGCCGCTGGGGAAGTTGTAGGCCCAGCGGATGCCGGGCGAGATGAAGGACGTGCTCTGGCGCTGGGCCTGGCCGGGGCCGGCGACCGCCTCGCCGCTGGCGTAGACGTATTCCAGCATCACGTTGAACCGCGGATTCGCCAGCCAGATGAAGCTCTGGCCCAGGGCGTAGTCCCGGGTGGTGGCGCGGTCGCCGTCCGCGTTGACGGCCCGCGGCGTGCGGGTGGCGCCCGCATTGAAGTGGCCGACGAAGGCCTCGCCCAGGGTGAAGCTGACGGGCAGGTTCACCTGGAAGCCCGTGGCGCCCTTCCCGTAGCCGTGCTTCTCGTCGCCGGTGGGCAGCAGCACGCTGAAGCGCGGTGAGATGGCCACCGGGGCATCCCCGTCGCCCAGCAGCTGGTAGCGGTAGTTCAGGGCCACATCCCCGAAGGTCTGCCTGCCGTCGAGGGAGCTGCCCAGCCGCTGCCAGGGCAGGGTGAAGCTGAACTGGTGCTTCTGGCTGAAGACCGGCCATTCCTGGGTGAAGGTGTAGATCCAGTCCTTGCTCTCCTGGTAGCGGGTGAAGGTGCTGATGTGCTGCACCACGCCGGCTTCCTGGTTGTAGGCCTCCTCCACGAGGAAGGAGTTGTCCTGGATGGGGCCTTCCTTCTTCTCCTGGGCCGTGAGGGAGGCCGCGAGGAGGAGGAGGGAAAGGAGACGGGGGAGGCGGAGGGGGGAGGTGGGTGTCGTCATGTTGATGATACTGAGTCTCAAAAATGGATGATTCAAGACCTCGGGGTGGAGAAGTGACTCCCGTCACCGGGAGGGAGCCCTTGAGGATCCCCCAGTCTAATCGGGGCGGGCAGGGAAGCCGGGCCCCGGGCCGGATACGTAGTGATACGATGGTCATTCCGACCCTATGTGGAGAATCCATGCCGTTCCAAGCCAGACGCCTCATGCTCCCCCTGCTCGCCTTCGCCCTGGCTTCGGCCTCGCTGCGGGCCGAGGAGGGCATGTGGACCTTCGACAACCTGCCGGCGAAGAAGCTCCAGACGACCTATGGCTGGGCCCCTGATCAGGCCTGGCTGGATCATGTGCGCCTCTCGGTGCTCCGCTTTCCCGGCGGGTCCGGCTCCTTCGTGAGCAAGGACGGGCTGGTGCTCACCAACGAGCACGTGGGCCGCGGCTGGATCCAGCGGGTGAGCAGCAAGGAGGCCGACTATGTGAAGAACGGCTTCGCGGCCGCCACCCGGGAGCAGGAGATCAAGGTGCCGGGCCTCGAGCTCATGACGCTCATGACCATGGACAACATCACGGAGCGCCTGACCAAGGCCGTGAAGGCCGGCGCCTCTGAGCAGGAGGCCCAGAAGGCCCGCCATGCGGAGATCGAGAAGATCAAGCAGGAGATGCAGGGGAAGAGCGGCCTCACCTGCGAGCACGTGACGCTCTACCAGGGCGGCGAGCACTGGATCTATTCGTACCGGAAGCACACGGACGTGCGCCTGGTCTTCGCGCCCGAGCTGCAGATCGCCCTGTTCGGCGGGGACTACGACAACTTCACCTACCCGCGGCACAACCTGGACTTCACCCTGTTCCGCGTCTATGAGAATGGCAAACCCTACACGCCCCCCGACTTCCTGAAGTGGACCCACACGGGCCTGAAGGCGGGCGACCTCACCTTCGTGGTCGGCCACCCCGGCAGCACCAAGCGGCAGGACACCTTCGCCCAGATGCTCTACTCCCGGGACTTCGCCATCCCCATGCGGCTCAAGGGCCTGGAGAGCCAGAAAGAGGCCCTGGTGCAGTACGGCAAGACCTCGCCCGAGGCGGCCCGGCAGGCCGGGACCCAGATCCTCCGGATCGAGAACAGCCTCAAGGCCCTCCGGGGGTACTGGTCCGGGCTGAAGAACAAGGAGGCCATGGCCCGCATCGAAGCCGACGAGAAGGCCTTCCGGGCCAAGGTGGCGAAGGAGCCCCGGCTCCAGGCCGAGGCCGGGCCCAGCTGGGGCAAGATCGAGGCCGCCCTGAAGGTGGCCCGGAGCCAGGCCAAGGACAATGCCTACGTCGGCACCGCCCACTCCACGCTGCTGGGGTACGCCCTGTCGCTGGTGCGGATCGCGGACGAGGAGCAGCTTCCCAGCGAGAAGCGCCTGTCTGAATACAGCGACACCAACCTGAAGACCGCCAGGGCCCGCCTGGGGGTGCCCACCCCCTACTACCCGGAGCAGGAGATCTTCGTGTTCACCCGCGGGCTCGAGGAAGCCGCCCGGGAGCTGGGCCCGAAGCATGCCTTCGTGAAGGCCATGCTCGGCGGGAAGTCCCCCGCGGAAGTCGCCAAGGCTGCGGTGGCCGGGTCGAAGCTCGGAGATCCCGAGGCCCGCAAGGCCCTGCTGGCCGGCGGCCGGAAGGCCATTGCCGGAAGCCAGGATCCGATGATCCTCCTCGCGAAGAAGCTCGACCCCCTGGGCCGGGCCCTCCGCAAGCGGCAGGAAGACCAGGTCCAGAGCGTCCTCACCGAGCATGCCGGGCGCATCGCCAAGGCCCGCTTCGCGGTGTTCGGCAAGAACACCTACCCGGACGCCACCTTCACCATGCGCCTCACCTTCGGCCCCGTGGCCGAGTTCCCGGCCAACGGCACGCTGATCCAGCCCTTCACCACCTTCGGCGGGCTCTTCGACCGCTACGACGGGTGGGGTGGCAATGCGGCCGCAACCCACAACGGCGCCTGGCGCCTGCCCCAGCGCTGGCTCGACAAGCGCGGCGCGCTGGACCCGTCCATGCCCTTCAACTTCGCCCACAAGGTGGACATCATCGGCGGCAACTCCGGTTCCCCCGTGGTGGACCGCAAGGGCGAGCTGGTGGGCCTCATCTTCGACGGCAACATCGACATGCTGCCCGGCAACTACTTCTACGATGAGACCGCCAACCGCGGGGTTTCCGTGGATGCCCGGGCCATCGTCCACGCCCTGGACAAGGTTTACGGCGCCCAGGGGCTCGTGGCCGAACTGACCGGGAAATGATTTTCAACCGCAGATGACGCAGATGGCCGCAGATAAAAGATTCCTTTTCATCTGCGCCATCTGCGCCATCTGCGGTTCCCATTCTTGAAGTTTCTTTTGGAGCCCCCATGCGACGCCTCACCGCCCTCGCCCTCCTGCTTGCCCTTCCCGCGCTGCGCGCCGAAGACGGCATGTGGACCTTCGACAACCTGCCCCTGAAGCAGCTGAAGGAGAAGTACGCCTTCGAGCCGGGGAAGGAGTGGATCGACCACGTGCGCCTCTCCACCCTCACCCTGGGCGGCTGCACCGGCTCCTTCGTGAGCGCCGACGGCCTGGTGCTCACCAACCACCACTGCACCCGGGGTTCCATCCAGCGCCTGTCCACCAAGGACCGCGACCTGGTGAAGAACGGCTTCGTGGCCATGAGCCGCGACCAGGAGATCAAGATCCCCGGCCTCACCTACCGCACGCTCATGGCCATGGAGAACGTGACGGAGCGCGTGGCCAAGGCCGTCAAGCCGGGGCTGGGCGAGAAGGCCGCGGCCGCGGCGCGGGCGAAGGAGCTGGATGCCATCAAGGCCGAGCTGGAGAAGGCCAGCGGGCTCACCTATGACGTGGTGAACCTCTACCAGGGCGGCGAGACCTGGATGTACGGCTTCAAGGTCTTCAAGGACATCCGCCTGGTAGCCGCGCCCGAGATCGCCGTGGCGGCCTTCGGCGGCGACTACGACAACTTCACCTACCCCCGCCACGACCTGGACTTCTCCATGGTCCGCGTCTACGAGAACGACCAGCCCTACCATCCCGCCCACCACCTGACCTGGAGCACCGAGGGCCTGAAGACCGGCGACCTCACCTTCGTGGTGGGCCACCCCGGCCGCACCAGCCGCCTCCAGACCTTTGCCCAGATGAAGTACGACCGGGACTTCGGCATCCCCACCTACCTGAAGAGCGCGGATCGCACCCGGGCCCTCCTCGAGGAGTACGGCAAGCAGGACGCCGAGCACGCCCGCCAGGTCCAGACCCTGATCCTGGGCGTGAACAACGGGGCCAAGGCCAACGAGGGCTCCCTGATGGGCCTGAAGGATGCCGAGGCCATGAAGCGCATCGAGGCTGCCGAGAAGGCCCTGAAGGCCGCTGTCGCCAAGGATCCCAAGCTGGCGGCCACCACCGGCCAGAGCTGGGCGCGCGTCGAGCAGGCGATCCAGCTCCAGAAGGGCTACCTCAAGGAGGCCCAGTACATCGGCGCGGCCCGCTCCGCCACCCTGGGCCAGGCCCAGGCCCTGGTGCGCCTGGCCGAGCAGCAGGAGTTGCCCGTGGAGAAGCGCCTGACGGAGTACCGCTCCGAAGGCGGCCTCAAGACCCTGAAGACCCGCCTCTCGGGCCCCGCCATGGGCATGATGGGCCAGGCCGCCAACCCCGAGCTGGAGACCCTCCTCTTCACCCGCGGCCTGGAAGACGCGGCCCGCGAGCTGGGCCCGCAAGATCCCTTCGTCCTCGCGATCCTGGGCGGCAGGAAGCCCGCGGAGGTGGCCAAGGCCGCCGTGGAGGGCACGAAGCTCAACGATCCCGCCGTCCGCAAGGCCCTGGTCGAAGGCGGCAAGAAGGCCGTGGCCGAGAGCACCGATCCCATGATCGTGCTGGCCCGTAAGCTCGAGCCCATCCTGCTCCGCCTCCGCAAGAAGCAGGACGACGTGAAGGCCATCCTGGAAGAGCACGGCGCCCGCATCGCCAAGGCCCGCTTCGCCGTCTACGGCAAGACCCTGCCGCCGGACGCCACGGGCACGCTGCGCATCACCTATGGCGCCGTGGCCACCTATCCCGCCAACGGCACCCTCCAGCAGCCCTTCACCACCTGGGCCGGCCTCTACGACCGCCACTTCGGCTGGGGCGGCAACGAGGCCCACGCCTACGGCGGCGAGTGGACCCTGCCCCAGCGCTGGCTGGACCGCATGGGCAAGCTCGACCTGAAGACGCCCCTCAACTTCTCCCACGCCGTGGACACCACCGGCGGCAACTCCGGCAGCCCCGTGGTGAACCGCAAGGGCGAGCTGGTGGGCCTCCTCTTCGACGGGAACATCGAAGGCAACGCCGGCCGCTACTTCTACGACGAGAAGGTGAACCGCAGCGTCTCCGTGGACGCCCGTGCCATCCTCGAAGCGCTCGTGAAGGTCTACGACGCGCCGCACCTCGCCGCCGAGCTGACCGGCAAGTAGTCCCGCACCGCTGAATGCCAGGGGCCCCGTCCGGGGCCCCTTTTCGGAGCCCCCATGCGCCTCTCCGCCCTCGCCCTGTCCCTGGTATCGGTGCTTGCCCTGCCCGCGCTGCGCGCGGACGAGGGCATGTGGACCTTCGACAACATCCCGGTGAAGCAGATCAAGGCCAAGTACGGCGTGGACCTGGATGCCGCCTGGCTGAAGAACCTGCAGTTGGCCACGGTGCGCTTCCCCGGCGGCACGGGGGCCTTCGTGAGCCGCGACGGCCTGGTGGTGACGAACCATCATGTGGGCCGGGGCGCCATCGCCCAGGTGTCCAGCGCGCAGGCGGATCTGGTGAAGAACGGCTTCACCGCAGCCCGGCGGAGCCAGGAGATCAAGGTGCCGGGCCTGGAGCTGATGATGCTCGTCTCCATGAAGGACGTGACGGCGCGGGTGAACGGCGCCGTGAAGCCTGGCCTGGCCGACCAGGAGGCCATGGCGGCGCGACTCAACGCACTGGCCGAGCTCCGCCGGACCGAGGAGGCCAAGACCGGTCTCACCTGCGAGCCCGTGACGCTGTACCAGGGCGGCGAGTACTGGCTCTACCGCTACAAGAAGTTCAGCGACGTGCGCCTGGTCGCCGCGCCGGAGCTCCAGGTGGCGGCCTTCGGCGGCGACCCGGACAACTACACCTACCCCCGCCACAACCTGGACTTCTCCCTGTTCCGCGTCTACGAGGATGGGAGGCCCTACCGGCCCGAGGCCATCCTGCCCTTCAGCGCGAAGGGCGTGGCCATGGGCGAGCTGACCTTCATCTCCGGGCACCCGGGCACCACCTACCGCCAGCAGACCCACGCCCAGATGGTGTACGCCCGGGACATCGGCATTCCCTTCCAGCTCCGCACCCTGGAGCGCCAGAAGCAGGCGCTGCTGGCGCTTTCCGCCACCTCGCCCGAGGCGCGCCGCCTGGCGGCCGAGGCCATCTACGGCATCGAGAACGGCTACAAGCGGCTCAGCGGCCAGCTGCTGGGCCTGGCCAAGGCGGAGAACCTGAAGAAGGTGGAGACCGCCGAGGCCGCCCTGAAGGCTGCCGTGGCGAAGGATCCCGCCTTGCAGGCTCGCGTGGGCGAGAGCTGGAACCGCGTGGCCCAGGCTGTGGAACAGCAGAAGGCCCTGCTGAAGGAAGCCACCTTCATCGACTCGGGGCGCGGAACCCTGGTCGGGCGCGTGGCCTCCCTCCGCCACGCCCTCACCCTGGTGCGGCTCGCGGACGAAACGGTCAGGCCCTCGGCCGAGCGGCTCACGGAGTTCAGCGAAGGCAACCTCAAGGCCACCCGGGCGCAGCTTCTGTCCCCGCGGCCCGTGCAGAAGCCCATCGACACCACCCTGCTGGCGGCGGGACTGCAGGAGGCCAAGGACGAGCTGGGCGCGGACCATCCCTTTGTGAAGGCGCTGCTGGGCGGCCAGACGCCCGAGGCCGTGGCCAAGGCCGCGGTGGAAGGCACGAAGCTGGACGATCCCGCCGTGCGTAAGCAGCTGGCGGAGGGCGGCAAGGCCGCCATCGAAGCCAGCACGGACCCGATGATCCTCCTGGCGAAGAAGATCGATCCCTTCGGCCGCGCCGTCCACAAGCGGGTGGAGGCCGAGGTCACCGGCGTCTTCAACGAGCACGGCGGCCGCATCGCCGAGGCCCGCTTCAAGGCCTTCGGCCGGGCCGTCTATCCGGACGCCACCTTCACCCTGCGGCTGGGCTATGGTCCCGTCGCGACCTACGCGAACGGCACCGGCACCCTGGCCCAGCCCTTCACCACCTTCATGGGGATGTACGACCGGCACCTGGGCTGGGGCGGCAACGCCGCGGCCGCGGAGCATGGGGCCTGGACCCTGCCCGAGCGCTGGCTCAAGCGGCAGGCGAAGCTGGATCTGGCCACGCCCTTCAACTTCATCTACGCCTGCGACACCGTGGGCGGCAACAGCGGCAGCCCCGTGGTGAACGTGAAGGGCGAGTTCGTGGGCATCAACTTCGACAGCGTGTTCGAAGGGCAGGGCGGCTACTACGTTTACGACGCCGACACCAAGCGCGCCGTGGCCACCGATGCCCGCGCCATCCTCGAGGCTCTGCGGAAGGTCATGGGGGCGAAGCACCTCGTGGCCGAGCTGCAGGGGCGCTGAGGAAGAGATCCTCCGCGGCATGGCATGGGGCGCCAACGCCGCTGCTGCCCCCGGGATGAAGGACGTTTCAGCCACCGATTTCGCCGATTGCGGTGATTGCGTCTCGGCGGATCGTCGCATGGGCCGGCCGCAGGCCGCTTCCGGCTCCGCCGGAAGTCATGGGGGGCACCAGGGTCGCGCATCCCCAGGAGGGCTCGGCCCCGGTGCCCCCCATGGAGCCCATGCTGTGCTGAGGTCCCGCCCATCTTTTCACATCACTGGAATCACTGAAATCGGTGGCGAAATAGCTCTTCTGGAGAGGTTCCCCCGATCACGAGGCTGTGTGAATCTGGGGATCACCTTCCCTTTCATGAGGCGACAAGTGGATCTGTATCTTTCGTGCTCCCTCACCGGGGGCCGCCAGGACCAGCCCGTGGTGGCCGCGCTGGTGTCCCGCCTCCAGGCCCTGGGCCATCGCGTGCTGACGGCGCATCTCGCCTCTGAAGCCGCCATGGCGGCGGATGGGGGCCTGTCGCCGGAGGCGGTGTTCGAGCGGGACACGGCCTGGCTGCGCGACAGCGACGCGGTCATCGCCGAGGTGAGCACCCCCTCCCACGGCGTGGGCTTCGAGCTCGCCTACGCCCTGGAGCGCGGCAAGCCCGTGCTGTGCCTGGCGCGCGAGGGCGTTCGCGTGAGCAAGATGCTCACGGGCATCCGCCAGCCCGGCTTCCAGGTCCTGACCTACCGCACGGTCGACGAAGCGCTCGCGCACCAGGAGGCCTTCCTGGCGCGATAATGATGACGAGATCCTGAATCCGAGGGAGGACGCCATGTCCGAGCAGGGAACCACCCGACGCGACCTCTTCAAGCTGGGAGCCGCCGCCACGGCAGGGCTGCTCGCCACGCGGCTGGGCGCCGTGGACACGGAGCCCACCACGGTGCACCCCGCGCCGAAGGCGCCGTTCAACCCGGCCACCGCCACGGCCATGCCCACTCGCAACCTGGGGCGCACGGGGCATCACGTGGGGATCTTCAGCCTGGGCGGCCAGGCCGCCATCGAGAAGGCGGGGAACGAGAAGGTGGTCATCCCCCTCATCGAGCGGGCCCTCGATCTCGGCGTGAACTACCTGGATACCTCCGCCCGCTACGGTGGGGATGCCCGCTGGAGCGAGCAGTACTTCGGCCAAGTCATGAAGCGCCGCCGGCGCGAGGCCTTCCTGGCCACCAAGACCCACGACCGCACGGCGGACGGCTCACTGCGCCTGCTGGAGAGGTCGCTCAAGCTCCTCCAGACCGACCACGTGGACCTCTGGCAGCTGCACGCCATGAGCACCATGGACGATGTGGAGCGCGTCTGCGCCAAGGGTGGCGCCCTGGAGGCCTTCCAGAAGGCGCGGGACCAGAAGCTGGTGCGCTTCCTGGGCCTCAGCGGCCACACGGATCCCGACGTGCTGGCCGAGGCCATCCGCCGCTTCCCCTTCGACACGGTGCTCATGGCCTTCAACGCCGCCGACACCTGGCACCTGCCCTTCAAGAAGACCCTGCTGCCCCTGGCCGTGGAGAAGGAGATGGGCATCATCGGCATGAAGATCCCCGCCCGGGGCCGCATCCTCGAAGGCGTCCCGCCGCCGCCCCCCGACAAGCAGCGCGGCACCGCCAAGCACGACCGCCCCGGCACCCTCACCATGAAGGAGGCCATGCGCTACACCCTGAGCCACCCCGTGAGCACCGTCATCATCGGCGTGGACAATATCGCCCAGCTCGAAGAGAACATCCGCATCGCGCGGGACTTCCTGCCCCTGAATGCGGCCCAGCTGGAAGCGCTGGAACAGAAGGTGAAGCCCGTCTATGGACAGGCGTCGTGGTACAAGCGCGACGCGCCGGCGAATCCTGGGAAATGAAAAGAAGAATTAGCCACCGATGAACACCGATAAGAGCTGATGAACACTGATCAGGCAGAGGGGTGGACGCCCCATCTGTTCTACTCGAAGATGCTTGCCAAGACCCCCTGAGGAACCGGTGGTGACCTCGCATCACAGCGGTTCACCTAATTCAAAGTTAGGCATCAAATCAAGGCTGTACCGCGCTCCTACGGATACTGCGAGACTTCCAATCGAACCAATCGGAGCACCTGTGAGTGATCTATACGAATTGCTGCGAGAAGAGGCACTGCAACTGTCGAGTGAGTTCCGCAAGGCTTCGATCCAAGGACGCGGAACCTCTCAAGAGGTTGCCGAGTTTCGCGAGAACGCCGTACAGGCATTCCTTTCGCGCTACTTCCCTTTCCCACATCGAATCGCCAAGGGCAAGGTGAGGGATTCGTTCGGGAACATTGCGGCATCCATTGACTGCGTACTCTGCGCACCGAATCACCCGTACACCGTAAGTGCCCGGGATAAGTTCAGCCTTCTCTTGGCCGAAGGGATCGATTCTGTCGTCGAGGTCAAGCCCAACATCGCGGACAAGTCCGAGCTCCATCGTGCGCTGGAACAAGGTCTCAGCGTCAAGCGGTTGCGCCGAGCGACTACGTCGCTACTCCATGACCATCATCCTTTATCGGAATGGGCGAAGCGAGTTCCATTCGGCGTTTTCGCAATGCAATGCAAGGCTGCTCCGATCGAGACCGGCTTCGAGATACTGGAGTTCTACGCCGCCCGCAGCATCGAGCCGGTTGATCAAGCTGACTTCGTCGTCGTCAACGATGTCTGTGTCTTCTCCAACTTCTTGGAGGTATCATTGAACCCATGGCGAATGGCCGGCTTTCCCAATCAAGTTGGATGGTTCTATGAAGGTTGGGGCAGAGACAGCCTAGCTGGTTTCTTGTTGCGGCTTCATGGAGTAGCGCACGCAGGTATGAAGCTGCAAGACGACGTACTGCCGCGTTATCTGACTCCGCCAGCAGAAGCCAGATTCAAAGTTGTGGACTTGGCATTCAAATACGAACTCTACAAGCAGCTCAAGGGCCAGCCCGGAGTGGACGCGACTGAAGTCCAGCGATCCCTTCGCGCTCTGACCGATGCGGACTAGTCTCTTCTTCTCTATGCAATGCTCGGACTCCACCGGTGTGCACTGATGCTTAACCCTCCGCTCAACTCGGACCCCGCCTGCATTGCCTTTCGCTCTCTCAATATTTCGCGACCTCGGCTCCGATAATTATCTCGGCGCAGGTGGGGCCGCTTAGCTTCATTCGTTAATCCTCATCGGTGTTCATCAGCTTTTATCAGTGTTCATCGGTGTTCCGTCGTTTCGCTCTAGCGCTGAATAGACCTCTGGCCTCCGATCCCTGAGCGCCGGGAACCGCTCGCGCCAGGCCCTCAGCGCCGCGAGGTCGAGGTCTCCGATCACCAGCCCCTCGGTGGCGTCCCCCTTGGCGATGATTTCTCCGAACGCATCGTGGAGCGCGGAGGCGCCGGGGTAGTCGAGGCCGGCGCCATCGCGGCCCACGCGGTTGGCGCCGCAGAGGGCCATCTGGTTCTCGATGGCGCGGGCGGCCAGGAGGGTGGACCAGGCGGCGATGCGGCGCCCGGGCCAGTTGGCGGGGATGAACACCACCTCGGCGCCACGCGTGGCCAGCGCGCGGAAGGGTTCGGGGAAGCGCAGGTCGTAGCAGATCTGGAGGCCGCAGGGGATGCCGTCCACCGCGAACAGGGGGCAGTCCTCGCCGCCGCTGTAGTGTTCGTGTTCCTCGCCGTAGGAGAACGGATGGATCTTGCGGTAGGCCGCGACCAGCGAACCGTCCGGCGCGGTGACGAAGGCGGCGTTGCGCGGATGGGGCACGTGGGCCTCCACGGCCGACCCCACGAGGTAGAGCCCGAACTCCCGGGAGAGGGCGGCCACGGCTTCGGTGGTGGGGCCGGGGAGGGCCTCGGCGAAGGGCTCCGGTGCCATGGTGAAGCCCAGGGTGAACAGCTCCGGAAACACCGCCACCCGCGCGCCCGCCCGGGCCGCCGCCTCCACGAACCCGCGGGCCCGAGCGAGGTTCGCCGCCGGGTCCTGCCAGACCGTGGCCTGCTGGATGAGGGCGACGCGCAGCGTGGTGGGGTTCATGGACGATCCGGGTGGGGACGGAATCTGTCGAACAGAAAAGAACGCAAAGCGGAGGAGAGCGGAGGTGCGGAGGAAAGCGGAGATGCGGCAGGGGCGAAAGCGCGTCCTCAGCTTCTCAGCTTCCCTCGGGCCATTCTCTGCTTTCCTCCGCTTTAAGGTTGTCTTCCCTCACAGGAACCGCTTCGGATCCAGCGGCCCGGCGGTGGTCTTCCGCAGGTAGCAGTCGGCGGCGAGGGCTCCCACGGCGAGGCCGCTGGTCATGCCGTGGCCGCCGAGGCCCGCGGACCAGAAGAGGCGCGGGTTCCAGGGATCCCAGCCGAGGACGAAGCGGCGGTCCGGGGCGAAGGTGCGCAGGCCGGTCCAGTAGCGGGTGATGGGGCGCTCCGCCAGGTCCGGCGCCAGCTCGCGCAGGCTGGCGAAGAGGCCCTCGAGCACGGCGGGATCGGTGTCCGGCTGCCGTCCGCGCGGGGGCAGGGGCACGGCCACCTCCTCGCAGGGGCACATGAGCAGGCCGCCGCTTTCCGGGCGCAGGTAGAAGGGGCGGTCCACCCACCAGGCCCAGGGCTCCTGCTTGGGGTGGGCGGCGCCGCTCCACACCAGGGAGCGCCGCAGGGGGGTGAAGGGGATCTGCGATCCGGCCAGGCGGCCCAGTTCGCCGGCCCAGGCCCCGGCGGCGATGGCCAGCGTCTTCGCGCGCAGCGACCCGCGATCCGTGGTCAGGTCGAAGCCCGCCTCCGTGGCCCGCAGGCCCGTGACCGCGCAGCCGAAGCGCAGGTCCGCGCCTCCGGCCCGGGCCCCCTCGGCGCAGGCGCGCAGCAGGCCCGCGATGTCGATGACGCCGTCCCCGGGGATGGCGAGGTGCTCCGCCGCCTTCAGGCCGGGCAGGGGGATGCCCTCGCCGCGCTGGACGGCCACGCCATGGCGGGCCGCCTCGGCCTCGAAGGCGTCCAGGGGGCCGCGTTCCACGCTCACCAGGAGCCCGCCACCGGCGGTCAGCAGACCCGCCTCCGCCAGGCGCCGGCAGCCCTCCACCGTGAGGGCCGTGTGCTCGTCGCGGCCCGTGAGGGAACGGGCCACGGCGGCGTTGTGGCCGCTGGCGTAGGTGCCGGGCTGGTCCTCCCGCTCCAGGACGACGATGCCGCCCTGGCCGGCTTGGGCGAGGTGGAAGGCCAGGCTCAGTCCGGCGATGCCGCCGCCGATGATCACCACCTCTGCCGTCTCAACCGTGCCCATGCCTCCATCGTAGCGCCGATGCCCACCGGACCTGCGTCCGCCCCGGCGCGGGGCCCCTCCCGCTGTGACCGCCGTCAAGCTTTCCGTGTTGCCACATGGGTGGAAGGCCTATGATGGGAAGCATCCGGAGGTTTCTCCGTGCGGACGATCCTGCGCGCCATCCTGGCCGTCGCGCTGCTCCTGGGCGGCTGGGGCGGGGACTGGGCGCTGGCCGGCAGCCGGGCGGCGCAGCCCCACGACTGCTGCTGCGGGACCATGCCCAGCGGCATGGAGGACCCCTGCCCCTGCCCGAAGCCCGAAGGGAACCGCACACCGCTGCGGGGTGCCTGTACCGAGCGCCAGGTGGTGGCTGCCCAGGCCGCGCGCCGGAACGAACAGGGCGAACGCCGGACCGAACCCCGGCCCGAGCCCATCGGCTGGGCCCGCTCGACTTCCGAAGTCGCTGCCGCGACCACCCACGTTCCCGCCAGGGGCGGCCGCGACCCGGATCTGGGACGGCATCTGGCGCACCTGAGCACCTTCCGGATCTGATCCGGGACTGAGCGAAGCTCTGCCTGCCTGCGGGCAGGCCGTTCCCTCTTTCCCTTTCTCGGAGATCCCCATGCGCACGCTGCTGCGCCTGGCCCCGGCCCTGGTGCTCGCCGCACCGGCCCTGGCCCAGGCCCCCCATCACGATCACCCGTCCCCTGCGCCCTCAGAGGCCGATCCGGTCCTGGCTTCCCTTCTGGCCGAAGCCCTCGGAAAGCATCCCGACCTCCAGAAGGCCGACGCGGCCGTGCGCATGGACCAGGAGCGCATCCCCCAGGCGGGCGTGCTGCCGGATCCTTCGCTGTCGCTGGGCATCCAGAACGACGGCTTCAAGGAGCTCCAGATCGGCAAGATGGAGACGAGCTACTACAGCGTCGCCTTCACCCAGCCCTTCCCCTGGCCCGGCAAGCGGGGCCTGCGGAAAGAGGTGGCGGCGGCCGGGGTGGATCTGTCCGAGGCCACCCGCTCCCGGGTGCTCCTGGGCCTGGAGGCGGATGTGCGGCGCGGCTACGCGGCCCTGCTGCTGATCCGCGGGCAGAAGGAGCTGCTGGCGCAGCAGGCCGTGTTCCTGGAACAGTCCGAGCGCCTGGCCCGCACCCGCTATGAGGTGGGGCAGGGCAGCCAGGGCGACCTGCTGCGGGCCCAGCTGGAGCTCACGCGCCTGAAGCAGGCCACGTGGTCCCTGGAGGCTGAGGAACGGTCCACCCTCGCGGGCCTGAACCGCCTCCGCCAGCACGATCCGGCGGATCCCATCGCCACCACGGCCGCCCTGGCGGACCTCCCGGAGCCGGGCCTCCCCACGCCGGAGCAGGTCGAGGCCCGCAGCCCCGAACTGGCCGGCGCACGGGCGAGCGTGCGCCAGACCGAGAAGCTGCTGGACCTGGCGAAGCTGGACCGCCGCCCGGACTTCGCCGTCACCGCGGGCATCATGCCCCGGGGCAGCCTCGATCCCATGTGGCAGGTGGGCGTGAGCATCTCCCTGCCCATCTACGGCCGGCACAAGCAGCAGCGCGCCGTGGCCGAGCACGAGCACCACCGCCGCGGCCAGGGCGCCGAGGTGGAATCGGTGCGGACCCTGCTCCGCCAGCGCACCGAGGAGCGCACCATCCAGATCGAGACCCTGCGCCGCACCCGGGATCTCTACCGCGAGGGGCTGCTGGTGCAGAGCGAAGCCAATTTCAAGGCGTCTCTGGCGCAGTACGAAGCCGGTCGCGCGCCCTTCCTTGGCGCCCTCGAAGCCCTCAACGGCTGGGTGGGCGACCAGGGCGCCTACCTGCAGACCCTGGCCCAGCTCCAGGCCCAGCACATCGCCCTGAGTGAGGCGGCCCTCGGGCCCACGGCCCCGGTCAACGGCGGGTCGCTGGCCTCGGCCAGCCTGTCCTCCGGTGCCGCGGCCGCCCCCACCGTTTCTAGCTCCGCCAAGGTTCCGGGCAAGGCCCAGGACAGTGGCCCCGCCGCCATGAAGATGTAGGAGATCCCCCCATGAGCCACGAACAACCCACTTTCGAACACCCCGCCCCAGCCCGCGCCTCCCGCTTCCGCACCCTCGGCCTGGTGGCCCTGGGGCTGATTGCCGGGGCCGGCGGCACGCTCCTGCTGCGCCCCGCCCCGAAGCATGACCACGACCAGGAAGCCGCCGGTGCGGCGGCGCCGAAAAAGCAGATGTACCAGTGCCCCATGCACCCGCAGATCATCCAGGACCACGCGGGCACCTGCCCGATTTGCGGCATGGACCTGGTGCCCATGGACGGGCAGGGGACCACGGCCACGAGCCTGGAGAGCCATGCGGCCGTCACCATCGACCACGAGCGCCAGCAGCTCATCGGCCTCCGCACCGAGAAGGTGGCCGAGGAGACCGTCAGTGGCGAGCTGCGCGCCCTGGGCCGCGTGGCCGTGGACGAGACGCGCGTCCGCAAGGTGAACCTGAAGGTGGAGGGCTTCGTGGAGAAGCTCTTCGTGGACTTCGTGGGCAAGCCTGTGGCCAAGGGCCAGCCCCTGTTCAGCCTCTACAGCCCGGAGTTCGTCAGCGCCCAGCGGGAGTACCTGCTGGCCCTCAAGACTCAGAAGGCCCTGTCGGGCGGCTCGCTGCAGAGCAGCGGCGGGGATCTGCTGGAGTCGGCCAGGCGCCGCCTCATGCTATGGGACGTGCCGGCAGCGGCCATCGACAACCTGGAGAAGACCGGCGAAGTCCTGAAGTCGCTCACGCTGCGCAGCCCCATCTCGGGCGTCGTGACGGCGAAGAATGTGGTGGAGGGCGCCCGCCTCACGCCGGCGGACATCCCCTTCGAGATCACCGATCTCAGCCGCGTCTGGGTGCTGGTCGACATCTACGAGGCCGAGCTGGGCCGCGCCAAGGTGGGCATGCCCGCCGAGCTGACGGTCCAGGCCTCGCCCGGGAAGGTCATCAAGGGGCGCATCGCCTTTGTGGACCCGGTCATGGATCCCAAGACCCGCACCGCCAAGGCCCGAGTGGAATTCCAGAATCCGGGCGGGCTCCTGAAGCCCGAGATGTTCGGGGACGTGGTGCTGCGGGGGCAGGGGCGCAAGGGCCTCATCATCCCGCTGGACGCGGTGCTGGACGCCGGCACCGCCAAGGTCGTCTTCGTGGCGCTGGGGGACGGCAAGTTCGAGCCGAGGGAGGTCACCACGGGCATCACCATCGGCGAGAAGGTGGAGATCCGGTCTGGGCTCCAGGCCGGGGAGGAAGTCGTCGTCCGCGCCAACTTCCTGGTGGATTCCGAATCCCGGCTGAAGGCGGCCCTGGCCCACATGAGCCAGAAGGCGGCCAACACCGAGGGCCAGAAGGCCTCTTCCCAGCCGGCGCCGTCCGGCCACCAGCACTGAGGGGGCCGAGATGAGCGCACATGTGGGTTACGACCCCGAACACCCGACCTTCCTCCAGCGGATCATCCGCTTCTCGGCGGAGAACCGCTGGCTGGTGATCGCCGCCTCGGCGGTCCTGCTGGCCATGTCCTTCTGGACCATGCGGAACATCCCGCTGGACGCCCTGCCGGACCTCAGCGACACCCAGGTCATCGTCTACAGCAAGTGGGACCGGAGCCCCGACATCGTCGAGGACCAGGTGACCTACCCCATCGTCACGGCCCTCCTCGGCGCGCCGAAGGTGAAGGCCGTGCGGGCCCTGTCGGATTTCGGTTTCTCGTACGTCTACGTGATCTACGAGGACGGCACGGACATCTACTGGGCCCGGTCGCGGACGCTGGAGTACCTCAGCAAGATCACCTCCAGCTTGCCGCCGGGGGTGACGCCCGTCATCGGGCCCGACGCCACCTCCGTGGGCTGGATCTACCAGTACGCCCTGGTGGACCGCAGCGGGAAGCACAGCTCGGACGAGCTGCGCTCCATGCAGGACTGGTTCCTGCGCTACGGCATCCAGAGCACGCCCGGCGTGGCCGAGGTGGCCACCGTGGGCGGCCAGGCCCGGCAGTTCCAGGTGCAGGTCGACCCCAACAAGATGGCGGCCTACCGGATCCCCATCGAAGCCGTCATTGGCGCCGTCAAATCAGCCAATTCGGAAGTCGGCGGGCGCCTGGTGGAGTACAGCGGCCGGGAGTACATGGTCCGGGGCCGGGGCTACGTGAAGACCACCAAGGATCTGGAGCAGGCGGTGCTCAAGGCCGAAAACGGCACGCCCGTGCGCCTGGGCGATGTGGCCACCGTGACCCTCGGGCCCGAGATGCGCCGCGGCCTTGCGGATCTGGACGGCCAGGGCGACGTGGTGGGCGGCATCGTGGTCATGCGCCAGGGCGAGAATGCCCTCAACGTCATCGAGCGCGTGAAGACGAAGATCAGCGAGCTGAAGCAGGGGCTGCCCGAAGGCGTGGACGTGATCACGGTCTACGACCGCTCGGAGCTGATCCACAACGCCATCAGGACCGTGAAGCACAAGCTCATCGAGGAGATGATCGTCGTCTCGATCATCATCCTCATCTTCCTGTGGCACGTGCCCTCGGCCCTGGTGCCCATCATCACCATCCCCGTGAGCGTGGCCCTGGCCTTCATCCCGATGTACGGCATCGGCCAGAACGCCAACCTCATGAGCCTGGCCGGCATCGCCATCTCCATCGGCGTACTGGTGGACGGCGCGATCGTGGAGGTGGAGAACGCCTACAAGAAGATCGAGAAGTGGATCGAGGCCGGAAAACCGGGGAGCTTCTACCAGGTGCGACTCGAGGCCCTGATGGAAGTCGGCCCATCCGTCTTCTTCTCGCTGCTGGTGGTGGCGGTGAGCTTCATGCCCATCTTCACCCTGGTGGACCAGGAAGGCCGGCTGTTCAAGCCCCTGGCCTACTCCAAGAACCTGGCCATGGCCATCGCCGCCATCCTGGCGCTGACCCTGGACCCGGCCATGCGCATGCTCTTCGCGCGGGTGGAACCCTTCCAGTTCAAGCCGAAGTGGCTGGCCTGGACCTTCACCCAGCTCGCCGTGGGCAAGTACTACGCGGAGGAGAAGCATCCCATCAGCGTCTTCCTCCACCGGATCTACGAACCGCCCTGCCGCTTCGTGCTGAAGCATGCCAAGGCCACCATCGCCGTGGCAGTGCTGATGGTGGTGGCGACCATCCCGGCCTTCATGGGCCTGGGCAGCGAGTTCATGCCGCCCCTGAACGAGGGCACGCTGCTCTACATGCCCTCCACGCTGCCGGGCCTCAGCCAGACCGAGGCCCAGCGCATCCTCCAGGTGCAGGACCGCCTCATCCGCACCGTGCCCGAGGTCGAGCGCGTGTTCGGCAAGGCGGGGCGGGCCGATACGGCGACCGACCCGGCGCCCTATTCCATGATGGAGACGGTGATCATCCTCAAGTCCGAGGACCAGTGGCGCGAGAAGCCCCGCTGGTTCAGCTCCTGGGCGCCTGACTTCCTGAAGGCCGTCCTCCGCCCCGTCTGGCGCGACCGGATCACCCAGGAGGAGATCGTCGCCGACCTGGACCGCGTGGTGCGGCTCCCGGCCATCCCCAACGCCTGGACCATGCCCATCAAGGCGCGGCAGGACATGCTGTCCACCGGCATCCGCACCCCCGTGGGCCTCAAGATCAACGGCGCGGACCTGGCGACCATCGAGAAGGTGGCCGTGGAGGCCGAGCGCATCCTGTCCGGCGTGCCGGGCACCCGCAGCGCCTTCGCCGAGCGCACGGCCCAGGGCTACTTCCTGGACTTCGTCCTGAAGCGGGAGCAGCTGGCCCGCTACGGCCTCAGCGTGGAGCAGGCCAACATGCTGGTGATGACCGCCGTCGGCGGCGACAACCAGAGCACGGTCTTCGACGGCCGGGCGCGCTACCCCGTGAATGTCCGCTACGCACGGGACTACCGCGAGAGCCCCGACGCCCTGAAACGCGTGCTCATCCCCACGCCGACGGGCGCCCTGGTGCCCATGGAGGAGATCGCCGACCTGAAGTGGACCAACGGCCCCGCCATGATCCGCGACGAGAACGGCCAGATGAACGGGTACGTGCTGGTGGACTTCGACACCTCGAAGCTGGACGTGGGCACCTATGTCCAGCACGCCAAGGCCGCGGTGGAGAAGGAGCTCAAGCTGCCCGCGGGCTACAGCCTCACCTGGTCGGGCCAGTACGAGAACATGATCCGGGTGAAGGAGCGGCTGAAGATCATCCTGCCCATCACCCTGGTGCTGATCTTCGGCCTGCTCTACGCCAACACCAAGAGCGCCTTCAAGGCCTCCGTGGTGATGCTGGCCGTGCCCTTCAGCGCCATCGGCGCCTTCTGGCTCCTCTGGCTGCTCGGCTACAACATGAGCATCGCGGTGTGGGTGGGCCTCATCGCCCTCATGGGACTCGACGCGGAAACCGGCGTCTTCATGCTGCTCTTCCTGGACCTCAGCCATGACGAGGCCCGGCGGGAAGGCCGCCTGAAGACCGATGGCGACCTCATCGAGGCCGTCATCCACGGCGCCGTGAAGCGCGTGCGGCCCAAGGCCATGACGGTCTTCGCCGCCTTCATGGGCCTGCTCCCCATCATGTGGAGCACCGGCACCGGCGCCGACGTCATGAAGCGCATCGCGGCGCCCATGGTGGGCGGCCTGGCCACCAGCTTCCTGCTGGAGCTGCTGGTCTATCCCGCCATCTACTACCTCTGGAAGCGCAAGGAGGTGGTGCCAGGTCCGGTCACCCCCGAGCCCGTACCGCAACCGGTCTGATCCCATGAAGCAAGCCACCCACCCCATTCCGACTCCCCTTCCGGCCAGGGATCCCGGCGCCGAGCTCCCGGTGCCGCCCCCGGGCCGGAGGGGATGGCGCCCCCCTGGACGCCATCGGCGCCGGCGATGCCCTGTTCTGGAGGGTTCAGGGCTCCGCCGGCGCCGGCCTTGGGGAGATCGTGCCTTCCGCTCCTCCATCTCCTCCTCCGGCGGCCCCGAGTACGGCCCAGGCTCCGCCGGTCATGAACGGGCCGCCATCCAAACAAGGACTTCCCCATGCTCAACCTCCTGCTGACCCTGGCTGTCACCGCCAGCCCCCAGGCCAAGCCCGCCACCAACGCCAAGTGCCCGGTCCTGGGCGGCAAGGTGACCGAGAAATCCAAGACCGTGGCCGTCCGGGGCCAGGAGTACCGCCTCTGCTGCGCCGGCTGTGACACCACGCTGCTGAAGAACCCGGACAAGTACCTGGAGAAGGACGGCACGCCCAGGAACGCGAAGAAGTAGCGAGTAGACTGGAACGGATCCCGGAGGACCCATGCTCCACACCGCCCTGCTCACCCTCGCCGTCCTGGCCGCGCCCGCGGCCGAGAAGGCCAAGCCCGCCACCAACACCAAGGATCCTGTCTGCAAGATGACGGTGGATGCCAAGTCCGCCTCCGTCCCAGTGCGGGGCCGGGAGTACCGCGTGTGCAGCAAGCACTGCGGCGAAGCCCTCCAGAAGGATCCCGACAAGTACCTGGAGAAGGACGGCTCCGTGAAGGCTGAGAAGAAGAAGGGCTGATCCCCCGCCTTTCCAAGGCCCCGGCGCGGCGGAAGCAGGTCCCCGCCGCACCGGGGCCTTGCCGTGCCGATTCACCCGGAACACAACCTTCATGGATGGAGGATTTATTTCAAATAATGAACATTGGTCGAAAAATTAACATCTCTTAACCGCCGGTAGTAGGATCGTGACCCCAGGACCGGGATGGACACCCCGATCCCATCTTCTGGAGGTCCCGTGCGCCACCTGGTCCCATTCCTCCTTCCCGCCTTCCTACTGGCCGCCCCTCCGGACCAGGCCAGGACCGATGCCCTCGCCCGGGACGCCAAGGCCCATCTGGCGGCCCGCGCCTTCCAGATGGGCCTCGACCAGCACCTGGGCCTCACCTTCAAGAACCGCGTCGCCGAGGCCTCCGGCGAGGACCATGTGCGCCTGGACCAGACCTACAAAGGCGTCCCCGTGCTGGAGGGCGAGGCCATCGTCCACTTCCGGAACGGCCGGGTGCGGGGCGTCACCGATGACCTGGTCCGCGGCCTGGCCCTGAACGTGGAACCCAGCCTGGGGCGGGGCGAGGCGCTGGCCGCCGCCCACGCGGCACTGACCCCCAAGGGGGCCTACGCCTACGAGCCGACGGCGACTCTGGTCATCGCCAGCCTCGATCCCGACGGTCCCGGCCGCGCCACCCGGTCCGTGCTGGCCTATCACGTCCACACCGAGCTGGAGAACGGCGCCCGGGAGACGAAGCACACGGACTTCCTGGTGGACGCCCACACGGGGAGGATCCTCGAGTCCTGGGACTCCCTCCGCACCGCGGGGGCCAGTGGAACAGGACAGTCCCAGTGGTACGGGACGGTGGCCCTCAGCACCAACAGCACCGCCACGGGCTACGAGCTGCGGGACACGACCCGGGGCACGGGCGGCACCTTCGGCAACAACGTCACCACCAACCTGCTCAACGGCACCTCGGGCGCGGGCGCCATCTTCACGGATGGGGACAATGCCTGGGGCGACGGCCTCCAGTACAACGGCACCGCGGGCACGGGTGCCAACGCCCAGACCGCCGGCGTGGACGGGCACCGGGGCATGCAGGCCACCTGGGACTTCTACCAGAACGTGTTCGGACGGAATGGCATCGATGATGCGGGCACGGCCACCTTCAGCCGCATGCACTACAGCAGCCAGTACGACAACGCCTTCTGGTCCGACAGCTGCTTCTGCATGACCTATGGCGACGGCCAGGTGGGCGGTTCCGTAGGCGAAGCGGACCTCGACACCGCCGGCCACGAGATGAGCCATGGCGTCTGCGCCGCCACCGCCAACCTCGTCTACCGGAAGGAATCCGGCGGCCTCAACGAGGCCAACTCCGACATCTTCGGCACCCTGGTGGAGTTCTACACCCTGAACAACAGCACCGGGAGCTTGATCCCCAGCACGGCCGGCCCGGGCCCCATCACCGCCAACTACAAGCTGTTCGAGAACAGCTGGGGGCACGCGTACCCGAACGAGGCCCTGCGGTGGATGTACAAGCCCAGCCGCGACGGCCGCAGCCCGGACTTCTACAGCAGCACCATCGGCCGGCTGGATGTCCACTACAGCTCCGGCGTGGCGAACCACTTCTTCTTCCTCCTGGCCCACGGCAGCACGGTGGACAGCTTCAGCGACAACCTCGGCTCGCCCATGACCAACGGCGTCACCAGCATCGCGGGCATCGGCAACGACAAGGCCGGCCGCATCTGGTACAAGGCCCTCACCACCTACATGACGAAGCGCACCAACTACGCCGGGGCCCGGGTCGCGACGCTGAACGCAGCGGCGGACCTCTATGGGGCGGCCTCCACGGAATACGCCACCGTGAACACCGCATGGCTGGCGGTGAACGTCAAATAAGGCCAGGCCCGGAACTCAGGACTGTGCCGTTCCCCTACCGGCGGCACAGTCCTTCAGCACGTCCAGCCACGCCTTCAGCACGAAGGCGGTCGCCCCCCAGAGCGGGGCCTGGGGCAGCTCGAGGCGCGGGACGTCCAGGGCCAGGCCGTGGCGCTCCAGCCGCTCGATGGTCCAGGGGGCTTCCATCAGCGGCGCTAGGGGCAGCATGAGGACCTGCTCCAGCTCATGGTCCAGGCGGAACCTGGGTTCGGGCTCCTCCCAGCGGAAGAAGACCGGGGTGAAGCGCACCCGGGCCTTGGCCACGCCATCGGGGAAGCAGCCCAGCTCCCAGAGGCCCTCGGACACTCCGATCTCCTCGCGCACCTCCCGGCGGGCCGTGGTGGGCAGGTCGCGATCCCGGGGCTCCACCATGCCCCCGGGGAAGGCGATCTCCCCGGCGTGGTGGGGCGCGCCATAGCCGCGCTGGGCCAGCACCAGCTTCCGGGCGCCCGCGGCGTCGCCCCAGAGGATCACGCCCACGGCCGCCCGGCGGGGATCCTCAGGGATGCGGGCGCTGATCTTGTGCGGGCTCGGTCCGAGCTGGGGCCGCCGCAGGCTCTCCGCGATGCAGGGCCAGGGGATCGGGGGTGCCTCGTCGGGGGGGCGCCAGGCGGTCATGCTTCGTTCTTCCCTGAAAAGGCCTCCACGAAGGACACGAAGGTGTTCAAAGGGCACGAAGAAATGCCTGGGTCCGAAGGGGAATAACCCTTCCTCCTGGTGTCCTCTTCGTGTCCTTCCATTTTCATTCGTGTCCTTCGTGGAGATCCTTGATGCCAGGCATGGGAGCGGTCTATTTCACCTTCCCGAACACGGATCCCTTCACCCGCTCCACGGTGTAGACGCCGCGGATGCGGCGCAGGCCGGCCATGAGCTCCACGAGGTGGGCGCGGTCGCGCACCCGCAGAGCGATGTGGAACAGCCCGGCGCCCTCCTCCGTGGCCGAGCCGTGGAAGCGCTGCACGTTGATGCCCACGCGCTGGATGCCTTCGGAGATGGCGGCCACCATGCCGGGGCGATCCTCCGTGGTGAGGGCGATCTCCGTGTCGTAGAGTTCCGTTCCGTGCTTGCCCCAGGCCACGTTCACGCGGCGCTCGGGATGCAGGGTGGCGGTGTTGAGCTGGGGGCAGTCGGCCCGGTGGATGGCGGTGCCGCGGGTGCGGGTGATGTAGCCCACCACCTCATCGCCCCAGATGGGCTTGCAGCAGGCGGCCAGGGCGTAGAGGATGCCCGCGGTGTCGCCCACCACCACCGAGTCCATGAGGTTCGAGGTGTTCTCCTTGGGCCGGGCGCGCTCGGGCTCGGGCACCAGGGGCTCGATGAGCTTGTGGACGCTGAGCCGGCCGAAGCCCAGGGCCGCGTGGGCCGCGTCCCAGTTCGCCAGCTTCAGCTCCACCAGCCGCGCGTCGAGCTTGGCCTGGGACTCGGCATCGTCCAGGCGCACGCCCATGGCGCGGGCCTCGCGCTCCAGCCGCTCGCGGCCCAGGGTGATGGCGTGGGCGCGCTCCTCCTCGCGGATGAAGGCCTGGATGCGGCTCTTGGCGCCCGCGGACTTGACGAAGCCCAGCCAGTCCCGGCTGGGCTTGTGGTCGGGCCGGGTGAGGATCTCCACGCGGTCGCCGTTCTGGAGGATGTGCTTGAGCGGCACCATGCGCCCGTTGACCTTGGCGCCCACGCAGCGATGGCCCACCTGGGTGTGGATGGCGTAGGCGAAGTCCACGGGCGTGCTGCCTTCCACGAGGCTGCGCAGGTCGCCCTTGGGCGTGAAGACCTGGATGCGGTTGAAGGTCAGCTCGCCGCGCAGGTTGGCCACCAGGTCGCGGCTGTCCTGGGCGTCCTGGTGCAGCTCCACCATGCGGCGCAGGAAGGCCACCTGGTTGATCTCCAGGCGGTTGGCGATGCGGCCGTCCTTGTAGGTCCAGTGGCTGGCGATGCCGGCCTCGGCGTGGGTATGCATCTCCTCCGTGCGGATCTGCACCTCGAAGATGTCACCCGAGCTCATCAGCACCGTGGTGTGGATGCTCTGGTAGCCGTTCTCCTTGGGCAGGCTGATGTAGTCCTTGAACTTGCCCGGCACGGGCCGGTAGAGGCCGTGCACGAGGCCCAGGGCCGTGTAGCAGCTCGCGCGGTCCGGGCAGATGATGCGGTAGGCCAGCCAGTCGTGGATGTCGTCGAAGCCCTTGGCCTGGGCGCCCATCTTCTTCCAGATGCCGTACAGGTGCTTGATGCGGCCGGTGACGTGGGCGTTGATGCCCTGCTGGCGGAGGATGGCCTGGAGGGAGCCGTGGATCTCCTGGATGGTGCCCGAGAGCTTGGCGCGCTTGGCCTCCACCGCGTTCCGCAGCTCCGCGTACTGCTCCGGCTCCAGCTGGCGGAAGGCCAGGTCCTCCAGCTCCAGGCGCACGACGCCCATGCCCAGGCGGTTGGCCAGGGGCGCGTAGAGCTCCAGCGTCTCGCGGGAGATGCGGCGGCGCTTCTCCTCCTCCATGACGCCCAGGGTCTTCATGTTGTGCAGGCGGTCCGCCAGCTTCACCAGCAGCACGCGCACATCCTTGCCCATGGCCACCAGCAGCTTGCGGACGTTCTCCGCGTTGAGCAGGTGCTTGTCCGTGAAGGCCAGCTTGCTCATCTTCGTGAGGCCGTCCACGATCTCGCCGATCTCGTCCCCGAACTGCGCCTTCACCTGGGGCAGGGTCATCAGGGTGTCTTCCACCACGTCGTGGAGGAGGCCGCAGGCCACGCTCGCGGCGTCCAGGCGCCAGTCGGCCAGGCTCTGGGCCACGGCCAGGGGGTGGAAGAAATACGGCTCGCCGCTCTTCCGCAGCTGGGTGGCATGCATGTCCCGGCCCACGGTGAAGGCCCGGCGCAGCAGGACCACGTCCCCCTTGGGGTGGTGCTCCAGGAAGGCCGCCTTCACCCGGTCGAAGGCCCCGTCCAGGGTGAGACAGGCGTCCCCTTCGCAGGCCGAGCCTTCCCCCTCGCGGAGGATGGGCTCCAGGGCTTTCCCGGGCACGGCCATGTTTGAGTGTCGCGCAGGGGCTGTCCAGACGCCAGACCGGAAGTGCGGGAAACAGGGAGGAAGGGGTTGCCTTCGAAACCGCAGATGTCGCAGATGGCCGCAGATTGGGACTGCGGGTTCTCTCGCCTTTCATCTGCGTAGATCTGCGCCATCTGCGGTTCCATGCATTTCCTGCGGTTCCGGACTGATCCACACTGGGGACATGCCACGCCGCTCCGCTCCCGATCACACGCTCGCCTACAAGGGCTGGACGCGCCCGGGGCCGGTGCCGCCGGGCGGAGTGGAACTGGAGCCGGGCGAGACCCTCGACGGCCTGTGCGGCCACTGGCGGATCTTCCAGCTGGAGAAGGGCAACCGCTTCAGCACGGACGACCTGGTGACCGCCTGGTACGGGACCACCTGGTGCCCCAGCCCCGGCCGTATCGCGGACCTGGGCTCGGGCATCGGCAGCGTGGCCCTCGTGGCGGCGTGGCGCTGTCCCGGCGCCACGGTGCACACGGTGGAGGCCCAGGAGCAGAGCCTCCGCCTGGCCCGGAAGAGCATCCGCTACAACGGCCAGGAGGGGCGGGTCTTCCCGCGCCTGGGCGACCTCCGCGATCCAAGCCTGTTCGAGGGCGAGGCCCCCTTCGACCTGGTGACGGGCACGCCGCCCTACTGGCCCGAGGGCCACCGGCTGCCCGCGGCCCATCCCCAGTCCGTGCCCGCCCGCCTGGAAGTGCGCGGCAGCATCGCAGACTACGCCCAGGCCGCCGCCCGGCTCCTGGCCCCCGGCGGGATCTTCGCCACCGTCTTCCCCAATGACCAGCGGGACCGCGCCCTGGCCGCCCTGGACGAGGCCGGCCTGCTCTGCCTCCACCGCCGCGAGATCGTCTTCAAGGCCGGCGAGCCCTACGGTCTGGATGTCTTCGCCGCCGGGCGCCGCCAGGACTACCCGGAGGATTTCGAAGCCAGGGCGCAGTGCCCGGAGGTGGAGCCGCCGGTCCTCATCCGCCGCGCGGATGGCAGCGTGGACCCCGCCATCGCCCGGGTGAGGCTCGCCCTGGGGTTCCCGCCGGGGCTGTGACACCCCCGGATCCCGTATCCTGGGTCATGCGCCTTCGCCGCCTGCTCTGCCTTCCCGCCGCCCTCCTGCTCCAGGGGGCGCCACCGGACATCGCCGTGCCGCCCGCGGAGGCGGTCCGCACCCCCAGCGGCCTGGCCTACCGCGTGATCCGCCCGGGGCAGGGCGGCCGGCGGCCCCTCGCCGGGGACTTCGCCCGGGTCCATTTCACCGGTTGGGGGCCGGATGGCGCGGTCTTCACGAACACGAGGGTCCAGGATGAGGCGCCCTTCGTCAGCCTGGAGCGGCTGATGCCGGGGATGCGGGAGAGCCTGCTGGCCATGACCGTGGGCGAGCAGCGGCGCGTCTGGATCCCCGAGGCCCTGGCCTTCGCCGGCGCCAAGGGCCGGCCCGCCGGGACGGTGGCGATGGACTTGGAGCTGCTGGACGTGGTGCCCGACCCCCACCAGCCGCCGGCGGATGTGGCCGCCCCGCCGCCGGAGGCGATGGTCCTCCGCTCGGGCCTGGCCTTCAGCGTGCTCAAGCCGGGCACGGGGAAGGTCCACCCGGCCCGGTCCAGCTGGGTGATCGTCCACTACACGGGCTGGACCACCGACGGGAGGATGTTCGACAGCTCGCTCCCGAAAGGCAATGCGGTCCCGCTCCAGCTGAAGGGCACCATCGCAGGCTGGATCGAGGGCCTCCAGCTCATGGTGGAGGGGGAGCGGCGGCGCTTCTGGGTGCCCGAGAAGCTGGCCTACCAGGGCGCCAGCGGGATGCCCAGGGGCATGCTGGTCTTTGACGTGGAGCTGGTGGGGATCGGCCAGTAGGCCCTAGTTGAAGCGGACCTCCGACTGGGCCAGGGCGTAGGCGAAACTGGCCAGCGCGGCGGCGTTGAAGGCGAGATCCTCCTTCTCCACCTTGTCGAAGGTGTCGGCGTGGGTGTGGTGGATGTCGAAGTAGTGGGTGGCGGCGTGGCCCACGCCGATGCCGGGCACGCCCTCGGCCACCATGGGGCCCACGTCCGCGCCGGAGCCGCCGAGGCGCAGGTCGATGACGCCAAACGGTGCAAGGCTCCCGGCCAGGCTCTTCAACGTGGCCAAAGCGCCAGCTTTGGCCTCTGGCGCGGCTTTGCGGAGGTCGAGACTGAACGCCTTGATGCGCTCACTGCCGGAATCGGATTCGAAGGCGGCCACGATGTCCCTGAACTCGGCGCGATGGGCGTCGCGATAGGCGAGGCCGCCGCGCAGGCCGTTCTCCTCGTTGGTCCAGAGCACCACGCGGACAGTGCGGCGGGGCTTGAGTCCCAGGGCCTGGATGAGCCGCGCGGCCTCCAGGGCGGTGACGGTGCCGGCGCCGTCATCCTGGGCGCCCTGGCCCACGTCCCAGCTGTCCAGATGGCCGCTGAGGATGACGACTTCCCCGGGCCGCTCCGTGCCCCGGATCTCGCCCACCACGTTGGCGGAAGAGACATCCGGCAGCGTCTGGGCGCCCATCTCGAGGTGGACCCGGATCTGCTCGCCGCGCTGCTGCATGCGCCGCATCTGCGTGGCGGCCTCCAGGGTCACCGAGGCGGTGGGGATCTTGGGGAAGGCGGGATCGTAGTCCATGACGCCGGTGTGGGGGGTATCGAGGCTCACGGGCCCCACGGAGCGCACCAGGGCGGCCACCGCGCCGTGCTTCGCCGCCTTCGCGGCCCCGTCATGCCGGTAGACCACCGTATGGCCGTAGCCCTTGTAGGGCACGTCGAAGAGGACGATCTTCCCCTTCAGGGCCGCCGCTCCCAGCTGATCCAGCTCGTCGAAGGAACCCACCACCACCACGTCGGCGGTGAGACCGCCCGGGGGTGTGCCCACGCTGCCGCCCAGGCCCAGGATGTTCAGGCGGTGCGGGGCGGGCAGGAGCAGCTCGGCGGATTCCCGGCCGCGCACCCAGTGGGGCACCATGGCCGCCTCGGTGTGGACGTTGACGAGGCCCGCGGCCTTCATGCGCTCCTGGGCCCACGCGATGGCCTGGTCCAGCTGGGGGGATCCGCTGAGGCGGGGGCCGATGCGGTCGCAGAGCCAGGCCAGATCCGCATAGGCGCCGTGGGTGCGGAAGGCTTCCGTGCGCAGGCGCTCGGAGGGCGTCTTCGGCGTCTGCGCGCCGAGGAGCAGGGGGGCGAGGAGGAACGGGAGGCAGCGGGACGGGGTCATGCCTCATCTTAATTGGTAATTCCGACGGTTCACGGCTTTTTTGCCAGGGCCTCGATCTGGGCCGTCACGGCCTTCGTCAGCGCGTTGGGGATCGGGATGCTCAGGCTGTACTGCTCGATCAGCCAGCGGCCCCCTTGCCGCGTCAGCACACCGGTCCCCCGGGCCGGGCCCAGGTTCGGGGTGGCGAGGTCCTCGTCGAACCAGGCGGTACGGCCATCTCCCGACAGGGTGATCGCCCGGCGCGTGGCCTTGAAGCTCCAGGCCCTTCCCCGCAGGAAGATGGGGTGGGCCCAGGCCTGGAAGGCGGCCTTCGTCCAGCGCTCGGCGGGATCGGTGCCCAGGAACACGGCACCTTCGGCGAAGTGGCTGAAGTAGCGGCCCTCGTCCGCCTGCGCCGCCGCCAGGTGCCAGTCGTCCAGCACAGCGGCGACGGCCTTCTCGGCCGGGGCTTGGGCGGCGAGCGTGAGGGTGGCGCAGAGGAACAGGGCGGGGCGCATGGGGGCTCCTGGCGAAAGGCCGGGTGTCAGCGGCGGAGGCTCACCCGGACCCGCATGCGGCCGCTGGCGTCGGTCTCCAGCACGCTCCAGGTCAGCGGTCCGGCGCTGCCCCTGGGATTCTCGCCGGGGCCCAGGTTGAAGGCGGCGTCGTCCAGTTCCCAGCGCCGGCAGGGGAAGTGGGGCTTGGGGGGCTCGGGGCTGCCGGGGTGGGCGTCCACCACGCGCATGGGGCCCCTGGGATCGTCGGGGCTCAGCAGGGAGGGATCGATGCGGGCCACGATGAGCCCCTCATGGCCGGGGCCGAAGCGGCCCCCCACGCGGCCGCGCTCGAAGCCCCAGGGCCGGCGCACTTCCAGGCTGAAGAAGCGGCCCTTCTTCCGCGGATCGGGCAGGGTCACCCACTGGGGATCGGCTCCCGGGGCGCGGGAGACGGGCGCGATCCAGCCCTCCCAGGCGCGCCCCTTCACGGCGAGGCGGCGGACCTGGTCCCGGAACTGCCCCCGGTACCAGAGCTCAGACCGCACCCAGGCGGAGGGGTGGGAGGGGCTGTAGCCCGTGTCCTCCACCCAGGGGCCCTCCCCGGGATGAGAGCGGTCCCAGCCGCGGTACTGGCCCGCGTCCATGAGGTCCCAGATGCCGGCGGTGAGGGGGTCCCCGCAATCCAGGTAGAGGTCGTCCACGCGGTGCTCGCCCATGGCGTGGAAGGCCTCATGCACGATGTTCCCGAGCGGCACTTCCTCCGTCATGAAGATCAGGGGCCAGCGGTGCCCGCGATCCCAGGGCAGGGGCACCAGCAGGCTCACGGCCTTGAGGTCGGCCTCATCGGCGGTGAGGGACTGGGGCTTGCCGGGCGTGATGATCCAGAGGTGGTCGGGCTTGCCGTCGGAGCGCCGGGCGCCGGTGCGGTTGTCCAGGCGGTCGCAGGCGCCGAGGTCCTCGCCTTGCAGCCGCTCCAGCACCCACTCGGCCATGCCCAGCTTGTGGGCGTCGGTCCGCGGGGCCGGGTGGTCGGCGCTGCGCAGCTTGAGGAAGCGGCCCTCGACGAGGGAGAGGGCCCCCTTGCTGACTTCGTACAGGTAGTTGGCCGCGCTGGCCACCCCGGGCCGACGGGAGAAGATGAGCTCGCGCAGGGCGCCGTCCGGCAGCTTCGAGGGTTCATCCGTGAAGTCGAGGCGCACGATGAAGACCGCCTCCTGGCGGTGCCGGGGCTCTGGGCTGAGGGCGATGTCGCCCTGCCACTCGGCGGCCGGCACCAGGTCGCGGCGCCAGCCATCCTTCTCGACGGCGAGTACGGTGTCCCCCGGTTCCAGCTCCAGGTGGAAGCGGCCCTCCCCATCGGTCACGGCCAGGGGGGGATCCGTGGCGGGGGACACCCGCGGCTGCCGATCCGGATAGACCCGCACCCCGGCCAGCCCCCGGCGGCCGTCCGTGACGCGGCCCTCCAGGGCGGCGGCCGGCGCAGCGAGGGCGGCCAGGAGGCCGAGGGCGGCTCCGAAGCCGCGGCTGGAACGGCGCGTCATGCCTGGCCGACGAGCTTCTGCAGGTGGGCCAGCCGGGCCAGGAGGGCCACGCGGCGGCGGGTTTCCGGCGCCAGGAGAGGTTTCTCCAGCGCGTCGTCCACCGGCTCCCGCAGGCGCGACCAGGTCTCCAGCTCGCCGGGATCGTGCAGGAGGAGGATCGGCAGGTCCCTCAGCTCCTCGGACTGGTGCAGGGTCACGGCCAGGTTCTGGGCGCCGCCCTCGGACAGGTCCGTGTCGAGCACCAGCACGTCGGGCCGATGGGCGAGGATCTGGGCCCGGGCCCGGCTTTCGCTCTGGGCCTCGAGGTAGATCGCCTGGTCCTTGCCGAAGTGGTTCTGGACCTGGGTGAGCACCAGCGCGCTGGCGGAGGCCACCAGCACCTTGGGACGGGCCGGAGGCAGCGGGCCCGTCCGGAGCGACAGGGCCCGGATGCGGAGGTGGGTCTGCACGCGCACCTGGAGGAGCAGGGTGTTGGCAGGCTTGCGGATGAAGTCGTCGGCGCCGGCGGCGTAGCTGCGGTCCTTGGCATCCCGGCTCAGGGCCGTCAGCACGAGGATGGGGAGGTCCGCCGTGGCGGGATCGGACTTGATGGTCTCGCAGGCCTTGAACCCGTCCATGGAGGGCATGACCACGTCCATGATCAGCATGTCGGGGCTCGGGCCGCCGCTCTTGAGGCGCGCCAGGGCCTCTTCACCGTTGGCAGCCACGATCAGGTGGTGCTCCAGCGGCTGCAGCTGCGCCTCCAGCATGCGGCGCTGCAGGGCGTTGTCCTCTACCATCAGGATGGTCATGGGAGACGCGAAGTGGGACAAGCGAACTCCTTGCTCTCGTGACTTGAGGGTAAAGGCCCAGACGGTTCCGGGCAACAGCAGGATGTCGCCGCAGTTGGTAAAACCCCACAGACAGTAGGGGTTTCCAACGATACAATGGCCAGTTCGAGGTTTCTCAGTGGCTCATCCCAGTCTCATCCGCAATTTCTCCATCGTCGCCCATATTGACCACGGCAAGTCCACTCTGGCGGACCGCCTGCTCGAGCTGACGAAGACCGTGGCGGGGCGGGACATGCAGGCGCAGATCCTGGACGACATGGACCTGGAGCGGGAGCGGGGCATCACCATCAAGGCCCATGCGGTGACGCTGAAATACCCCGCCCTGGACGGGAAGACCTACACCCTGAACCTCATCGACACCCCGGGCCACGTGGACTTCACCTACGAGGTCAGCCGCAGCCTGGCGGCCTGCGAAGGCGCCATCCTGGTGGTGGATTCCACCCAGGGCGTGGAGGCCCAGACCCTGGCCAACACCTACCTGGCCCTGGAGAACGGGCTGGAAGTGTTCCCGGTGCTGAACAAGACCGACCTGCCCAGCTCCGATCCCGAGCGGGTGCTGGAGCAGATCGACACCGTCATCGGCCTGGTGGACACCGCCCACGCCGTGAACGTGAGCGCCAAGACCGGGGCGAACTGCGACCAGGTGCTGGAGCAGATCGTGAAGTGCATCCCCCCGCCCCAGGGCGACCCGGACGCGCCGCTGCAGGCGCTGGTCTTCGACTGCTACTACGATGCCTACCGCGGCGTGGTGAACCTCATCCGCGTGGTGAACGGCACCCTCAAGGCCGGCGACCAGATCCGCTTCATGTCCACGGGCAGCGAGCACCGGGTGGACGAGATCGGCATCTTCGACCCCAAGATGGACAAGCAGGAGTCGCTGTCCGTGGGCGAGGTGGGCTACCTGGTGGCCAACATCCGCCAGCTGGTGGATGTGAAGGTCGGCGACACGGTGACCCACGCGGTGACGCTCACGACGAAGCCCGCCACCGAGATGCTGAGGGGCTTCAAGGAGATCCAGCCCGTGGTCTTCGCGGGCATCTTCCCCACCTCCAGCGACGACTTCGAGAACCTGCGGAACGCCATGGACAAGCTGCGCCTCAACGACAGCAGCTTCACCTACGAGCCGGAGACCTCCACGGCGCTGGGCTTCGGCTTCCGCTGCGGGTTCCTCGGCCTGCTCCACATGGAGATCGTGCAGGAGCGCCTGGAGCGCGAGTTCGACCTGGACCTCATCACCACGGCCCCCAGCGTGCGCTACCACGTACACCTGACCGACGGCACCGAGACCTCCGTGGACAACCCCTCGAAGCTGCCGCCCCTCCAGAAGATCGCGAAGATCGAAGAGCCCATCATCGAGGCGACCATCCTCACCCGCACGGACTTCGTGGGCGGGCTGATCAAGCTCTGCGAGGAGCGCCGCGGCCTCCAGCAGAAGCTGGAGTACGTCAGCCAGGACCGCGTCATGCTGGTCTACGAGCTGCCCCTGAACGAAGTGGTGATGGACTTCTACGACAAGCTCAAGTCCGTTTCCAAGGGCTACGCCAGCTTCGACTACCACATGAAGCACTACACGGAATCAGACCTGGTGAAGATGGACATCCTGGTGAACAGCGAGGCTGTGGATGCCCTTTCCATCCTGGTGCACCGCAGCAAGAGCCAGACGCTGGGCCTCGCGCTCTGCCAGCGGATGAAGGAAGTCATCCCCCAGCAGATGTTCGACGTGGCCGTGCAAGCCGCCATCGGCAGCAAGATCATCGCCCGCACCAACGTGAAGGCCCGCCGCAAGGACGTGCTGGCCAAGTGCTACGGCGGTGACGTCAGCCGCAAGAAGAAGCTCCTCAACAAGCAGAAGGAAGGCAAGAAGCGGATGAAGGCCATCGGCAACGTGGAGATCCCGCAGGAGGCCTTCCTGGCAATCCTGAAGGTCGAGGGCTGAAAGCGCGGACAGGATTGACAGGATGAAAAGCAGGATTCACAGGATTCCGGCCTAGGACACCCGGGCCCATGGTCGCGCATGGCCCCCGCCAGAGAGGGAATGTCCGCATGGGGATTTTCATTGGGCTGAAGCTCGTCGATGGCGAGAACCTGTTAATCAGGCCTTGAATCCTGTTGATCCTGTCACCGCCGTTGCCATGCGAACGGCCTACTCGCCCTTGCCGCCGTTCTTGATCTCGCCGGATTCGACGAGGTTGGCCAGCAGGCGCTGGAGCTCATCCTCGCCGAGGATGCCCCGGCGCTGGAACAGGCGGATCAGGCCCAGCACCATGGCCCGGGTCTGGTAGGACTCCAGCGGGGGCACCGTTTCGCGAAGGGTCCGGCCGAGGATGAGATCCGCCGAGGGCGCCGGGCGCGGAGCCTCTGTCGGCTCGAAGAACTGGAAGGGATCCAGGTTCGTGGGTTCCTGGATGGCGACGCCGGTGCTGTCGAAGAAGGGGTCCCGGGGGAAGGCGGCCTCCGTCACGAGACTCGGGGCGGGCACGGGCAGGGGATCGAGGCTGAAGTTGACCGGCAGGGCCTCGCCCTCGGCGTGGTCGGCGCCCACGTCCACCGTCAGGGGCGTGCCCGGGGCGGGCGTCTCCAGGCCGCGGTAGAGGTCTCCGATGGCCTTCCGCAGCGCGCTGTGGGAAGCCACCACGGGCTGGATGTGCAGGCCCGAGGCGAACCGGGCGCTGTCCACGGCGTTCAGGTCCGACGGATCGGACATGGCCAGCACCAGCGATTTGGGTTCCTTGATCGAGATGGGCAGCACCGTGAACTGGTCCGCCAGGCGGTAGGGCACCAGCTTCAGCACCTCGGGCGGCACCTCGAGGTTCCGGACGTCCATCTGCGGCACCCCGGCCTGGTGGCTGAGGAAGTCCATGAGGACCTCCTCGGAGATGTAGCCGAGGGCCACCAGGTTGCTGCCCAGGCGGCCCCGGGCGATCTTCTGGTGCGTGATGGCGCTTTGCAGCTGGGCCGGCGTGATGAGGCCGGATTCCACGAGCAGTTCGCCAAGTCGCTTGATCGGTTGCTGCATGAGGGATTCCCGGGGCTTAGGTCTTCCGATGATGCAGAGAGGGTGGCCCTCAAGGTAACGTCATTCAAGGCTTTTGTGGGGCGGGGGGCATGGACTCTGAAGATCTCTGGCGGGCGGCCCTGCATGATTTCAACAATCTGGTGACGGGGCTTCAGGGCGTGGCGGATCTGGGAGATCCCTCACTTCCCTTCGACCCGCAGAACCACGCAAGGTTGCAGACGATCCTCGAGGATGGCAAGACCCTCATCGCCATGGCGCGCGCTCTGGCCCTGGGGCGCGTGCCTGGTGGCGAGCCGGTCCCCTGGGCGGACTGGGCCGCGGGAGTGCGCGAGCGCCTGGACGAGGCCGGCCAGCTCTTCCGCTGCCCGGTCGAGCTGGTGGACGCCGGTGCGGGGACGGCCTCCTGGCCCGCGCCGCTGCTCCAGGACTGGACCGTGGCATTCACCCGGCAGATCCTTCCGTGGGCCGCGCCGGGTCCCCTGCGCCTGGAGGCGGAAGCCCGGCCCGGGGCCCTGGTCCTGCGGTGGATCACCGATGCGCCCCTCCCGCTCGCCCTGGAGGCGGAGCCCCCTCCGGACCTGCCGCGCAGCCTGGCGGGCTTCTGGCTGCGCGCCATGGCAGGCCACCTGGGCCTGGTGCTGGAGACCGCCCCGGGCTTCCTCCAGGCCTGCCTTCCCCGCCCCCAGGGCGGAACCATCTCTGCCAAGGACTCCTGATGTTCCAGTCCCCCCCTCCTGTTCCACCCGCGGCCGTGGTGGAGGTCACCGCCACGCGCTTTCCCGAGGATCCAGCCCGGGTGCCCGCCTCCATCACGGTCCTCACCGCCCGGGACCTGGCGGACCGCGGTGCCACTGATCTGGGCGGCGCCCTGGGCCTGCTGGCCGGCGTCTACCTCGCGCCCGGTGGCGATGGCGGACCCGCGGGAACGGTGCCCGAGTTCTGGGGCCTGAAGGAGTTCGATGCCTTCCTGCTCGTCGTGGACGGCGTGCCCTGGGGCGGCGCCTTCAACCCGGCGCTCTCGACCCTGAGCCTCGAAGGCGTGGAGCGCATCGAGGTCCAGCGCGGGGCGGCGCCGGTGATGTACGGCGCCACCTCCTTCGTCGGCGTCATCCATGTCATCCGCGGCCTTCCCTCGGAGGGGAAGGGCACGGCCCGTCTCTCCGCGGGCAGCCACGGGAGCTTCGGGGGCGCGGTCTCCCTCCGGCTTCCGGCCGGAGTCGCCACGGACAGCACCCTCACCGTGGATCACGACACCCAGGGCTTCGAGGACTCCCGCACGGGGTTCAAGCGCACGCACCTCCTGTGGCGGAACCGCGTTCAGGCCCTGGACGGTGTCTTCCGGTTCGACCTGGAGGGCACGGCCACGGACCAGCAGCCCGCCAGTCCCTTCCCCCGGGTGGGCAGGGCACTGACGGACCGGGTGCCCGTCGATGCCAACCACAATCCGGCCGGGGCCTTCCTCGATGACCGGCGGGCCACCCTCACCGTGGGGTACGAGCGGACCCTGGAGGCCGCCACGCTCTGGGCCTCCACCCTGTCGGTTTCGCGCGCGCGCCAGAGCGCCTTCCGCGGCTTCCTCACGGACGTGGCCACCACGGCTCCCAATGCCCACGGGTTCCGTGAACGCATCGACCTCACGGACGTCTACTTCGACACGCACCTCACCTGGACGGGCGGAGGCCTCAAGGTGGTCGCGGGCCTCGATCACCTGCATGGCCAGGGCCGCGGCCGGGGTGGGGATTTCGACTACTTCGTGAACCTCGACGGATCCGGCGCCCCCGGGTCGGAGGCCCTCCCCAGCGAGGCGGACATCCGCCTGGACGATCGCCGGGACTTCTCGGGCCTCTACGCCTTCGCCCAGTGGCAGGCGGCGCCGCGCCTGACGCTGGAGGCGGGCCTGCGCCTCACCCGGGCGGAGGAGAGCCGCCGCACGTCCACGCTGGATTTCGGAAGTGGAGCCCTGGAGCAAGGCTCGGATGCTCGGACCACGACCCGCCTGGGCGGCAGCGCAGGGGCCACCTGGACCGCCTGGCAGCGTGGGGAGGACCGGCTGAACGTCTTCGCCGGCGTGCGCAGCACCTTCAAGCCCGCCGCCATCGACTTCGGCCTGGACAGCGGGGCGTCGATCCTGAAGCCCGAGACCGCCACCAGCTACGACCTGGGCCTCAAGGCCGATCTCCTGGGCCGCCGGCTCGCCCTGGAGGTCAGCACCTTCCTCATGGACTTCGAGAACCTGGTGGTCCCCCAGTCGGCGGCCGGCTCGCCGGTGCTCGTGAATGCGGGCACGGAGCGGTTCCAGGGCGTGGAGGCCAGCGCGGCCTGGCGCCTCACGCACGACCTGGCGGCCCGCGTCGCCTACAGCTACCACGATGCCCGGTTCCGAAAGTACGCGAAGGACTTCGGGGACGGCACCCTGACCCAGCTGGCCGGCAAGCGCCTGGAGATGTCGCCCTACCACCTCGGTGGCCTGGGCCTCGCCTATGCGCCGGCCCGGGGCCTCACCGCTGCGGCGGAGCTGTCCTATGTGGGGGCGGTGTTCCTCAACCAGCGCAACACCGCCCCCGCCGGGGGCTATGCCATGTTCGCTGCCAGCCTGGGCTGGCGGGGGCCGGCCTGGGAACTCCGCCTGGACGGCCGCAACCTGACGGACCGCCGCCAGCCCGTGGCCGAGAGCGAGCTGGGCGACGCCCAGTACTACCTGCTGCCCGGCCGCCAGCTCTCCCTGAGCGCCCGCTGCCGGTTCTGAGGGGTCGGATCCCTGAAAAACCTGAACAGGATTAACAGGATGAAATGCAGGATTAACAGGATTCGTATCCTTGGCTTGAATCCTGTTAATCCCCGGAAATCCTGTTAATCCTGTCCAAGCATCTTTTTCAGTACACTCAAAGGTTTGGGCGGTGCGATGAAGTTCCACATCCTCGCGACCATGGGGGTCACGAAGCGGAGTCCGGTGGACTCCGCGCAGTGGGGACCCACAGGGAGCGAATCATGCTCGTCAGGGAAGTAACACGATGAAATTCCACATCCAAACCTGGGGCTGCCAGATGAACGACCACGACGGCGAGAAGCTGTCGGGGCTGCTGTCGGCCGAAGGCTTCGAAGCGGTGGAATCGGCGGAAGACGCAGAGCTGGTGCTGCTCAACACCTGCTCCATCCGTGAGAAGGCCGTGCACAAGGTCTATTCCGAGCTGGGCCGCCTGCGCGAGGAGAAGCAGCGGCGTCCCCTGCTGGTGGGCGTCACCGGCTGCCTGGCCCAGCAGGAACAGGCCGCCCTGTTCAAGCGGGCGCCCCATATCGACTTCGTGCTGGGCACCATGGCCCTCAAGCAGCTGCCGCGACTGGTGGCCGAGGCCCAGGCGGGCCGGGCCCGGGTCATGGACACGGGCGAATACCCGGACAACCACCTGTTCCCGCCGGCCGTCACGCGCCGCCGGGACACGGCCAAGGCCCTGGTCACGATCACGGAGGGCTGCAACCACGCCTGCACCTACTGCATCGTGCCCACCACCCGCGGCGCCGAGCGCCACCGCCCCCATGCGGATGTGCTGGCCGAGGTGCGGAGCCTGGTCGAGCGGGGCTATCGCGAGGTGGAGCTGCTGGGCCAGAACGTGAACAGCTATGCCGGGGGCTGCACCTTCGCGGAGCTGCTGGAGCGGGTGTCCGAGGTGGACGGCCTCGAATGGATCCGCTTCACCACCAGCCACCCCATGAACTTCACGAAGGAGCTGGCCCGGGTGCTGGTGACGAATCCCAAGGTCGTGCCCTTCCTCCACCTGCCCCTGCAGAGCGGCAGCGACCGGGTGCTGAAGCGCATGCTGCGCGAGTACACCGTGGCCGAGTACCTGGAGCGCCTGGGCTACCTGGGCGAGGGCCGGGCGCGCATGGCCCTCAGCACGGACTTCATCGTGGGCTTCCCCGGCGAGACCGACGAGGACTTCGAGGACACCCTGCGCATCCTCGACCAGGTCGCCTTCGACAGCTCCTTCAGCTTCATCTACTCGCCCAGGCCGGGCACGCCCTCGCTGCGCCTGAAGGACGACCTGCCCATGGCCGTGAAGTCCGAGCGCCTGACCCGCCTCCAGCAGCGCCAGGCCAAGCTCACCCGGGCCAGCAACGAGCGGTTCCTGGGCCGCGAGATCCCGGTCCGCATCGAGACCCACGGCCCCACCGAACATGGCTGGTGGCTGGCCCGCAGCGGCGAGTGGAAGACCGTGCACCTGGAAGCGGGGCTCGGCCGGAACCTGCCCTTCGGTGAGCTGGTGCAGGCGAGGATCACCCAGGCCAGTCCCCACTTCCTTGGGGCGGAGCTGGTGTAGGGGCTGTCAGCTATCAGTTGTCAGCTGTCAGCGTGAGGGACCAGCGGCGGGTGGCGCCAGGGGCCAGCAGGAAGCTCCCCGGCTTGTCCGAGAAGTCCCCGTCCCAGCCTTCGGGATCGGCGTGGCCTTCCCAGGGCTCGAGGCAGAGGAAGGCGGGGCCGGGATCGGGCTTGGCCCACAGGCCCAGGTGGGGGAACCCATCCCAGCGCAGGGTGAGGGCCGGTCCGCCTTCCGCTTCGAAGCGGAGGCCCCGGCTCCGGGGCTCGAGGAAGATCAGGGCGTCCTCCGTGAACAGCTCTTCTCCGAGCGGCAGCACCCGCCCTTGGATGGGGCTGGGATGAGGGGCCGGATCCAGGAGCCCCCCGGCCGTCAGGCGCCGGAGCGGGCCGGGCTCATCGGCCTCGAAGACGAGCCGGTGCGCGGCCTTGGGAAGGCCCGGAGCCAGGGGCCACCGGAAGGCCGGGTGCAGGCCCAGGCTGGCGGGCAGGGGTGCGGTGCCGGGATTGCGCAGGGAGAGGTCCATGCGCAGGGAGGTCGGGCTCAGGGTGTAGGCCACCCGCAGCACGAAGGGAAAGGGGTAGGCCGCGCGGCTGGCCTCGTCGTCGCGCAGTTCCACCGTGCAGGTGGTCGCGGTTCCTTCGAGCAGGGCGAAGTCGCGGTCCCGGGCGAAGCCGTGCCGGGGCAGGGTGAAGGTCTCCCCGCCATGCCGGAGGAGGTCGCCCTTCAGGCGGCCCACGATGGGGAAGAGCAGGGGGGCGTGACGGGGCCAGAGGGGGCCCGCCTCCCAGAGGAGGTCGCGGCCGCCCAGACGCAGGGACTGGAGCTCGGCGCCGGTGGCGGCGATGACGGCCTCGGCCGGGCCTGAGTGCAATCGGTGGATGTCCATGCCCGAGATTATCGCCGTCATGGTAGATTGCCCGCCTAGCCTGCCGCTTTCCTCCGGGAGCCAGCCATGTCATTCACGGCGGACGTCATCGCGACGACCCTCCACGCGCCCCTGGCGAACGTGGAGAAGCACTGGCCGCTGGTGGTGGAGGCGCTGGCCGCCCTCAAGATCCTCGATCCGGCCACGGAGGTGGCCGCCATCGCCACCATCGGCGCCGAGAGCTACCTCTTCGCTCCGGAGCGGGAACAGGGCAGCGAGGCCTACTTCCGGCGCATGTACGAGTTCAAGCGGTCCCTGGGCAACACGGAACCCGGCGATGGCGCCAGGTTCTGCGGCCGGGGTTTCATCCCCGTGCTGGGCCGGGCCGAGTACGCGCGGTTCGGCAAGCTGGTCGGTGTGGACCTGGTGGAGGATCCGGACCGGGCGCTGGAGCCGGCCCTCGCCGCCCGCATCCTGGCCTACGACTTCATGCTCAAGGAAGTGCCCAAGGCCGCGGCCGAGGGCGACTGGGTGAAGGTCCACCGCCTGGTCCGCGGCGACCTCACCGGGTGGAAGCGGTTCAACGGGATCCTCATCCCCCTGCTGAGGCTGCAGTCCGAGCAGGGGTGAGCATCCACACTTTGGTGCGCCCGACCAGACTCGAACTGGTACTCCGTTGCCGGAAGCGGATTTTAAGTCCGCGGCGTCTGCCATTCCGCCACGGGCGCGCCGCTCCAGCCTAACGGGGCATGGCCGTCCGTGATAGCGTCGAGCCATGAGGACCCGTTCCGCCGCACTGGTGCTGGTGATCCTGCCTGCCTCCCTGTCCGCGCAGGTCCGGGATCTGCGGGCGTTCTACCGTGAGCGCTGCGCGACCTGCCACGGGGCCGATGGCTCCGGCCGCGGGCTCAATGGGGCGCGTCTGGGGGGGCGGAACCTCGCGGACGGCCGCTGGCTGGCCAGGCAGGAGGAAGATGTCCTGGTGGCCTCGATCCTGAAGGGTCGGGGGGCCATGCCTGGCTTCGGGCGGCAGCTCACCGAAGCGGAGGCCCGGCGCCTGGTGTCGGAGGCCCTGGCCCCCCAGGCGGGGCGGAAAAAACCCTGAACCGCCCCTTGCACGGCGGACCGCCGGGCCCATCCTAGGCGGGTGTTTCAACATCCATCGAGGTGGCCATGCGGATCGTCCCGACCCTTCCCTTCCTCCTGCTGGCCGCCGGCCTGGGGGCCCAGGCACCCCTGAAGTCCGTGGATGAGCTGCGGGCCTTCTTCGCCCAGAACTGCGTGAAGTGCCACGGCCCCGATGGGTCAGCCCACGCGGCTGACGGGAAGAAGCTCGGCGGGTTCGACTTCACGGACACGAAGAAGGCCGCCAAGGAGACGGATGCCGACATGGTGAAGACCATCCGCAAGGGCATCTTCTTCGGCATGGTCATGCCCTCCTTCAAGGACCGCCTGACCGAGGCCGATGCGGCGCTCCTGGTGAAGGAAGTGCTCCGGAAGGCCGAGAAGGGCAAAGCCATCGCGCCGTAGCAGGAGGCGGGCCGATAGGATGAAGGGATGCCTGGCGCCCCCCCCGATCCTTCCACCCACCCCCTCCTCCGCAACCTGAACGCCCCCCAGCGGGAGGCCGTCTGCCATGCCCATGGGCCCCTGCTCATCCTGGCGGGCGCCGGCTCCGGCAAGACCACGGTGATCACGCGCCGCATCGCCTGGCTCATCGAGGAGGAGGGCGTCCATCCGGGCTCCATCCTGGCCATGACCTTCACGAACAAGGCCGCCGAGGAGATGCGGGAGCGCGTGCAACGGCTCGTCTCCGTGCCCGCCGCGCAGATGTGGGTGAGCACCTTCCACAGCTTCTGTACCCGCATCCTGCGCCGCGAGGGCGAGCGCACGCCCGTGGGCCGGGACTTCGTCATCTTCGATCCGGCGGACCAGAAGAGCCTGATGAAGCAGGTGCTGGCGGAGCTGAAGCTCCCCGAGAAGCAGTTCCACCCCAAGAAGGTCCTGGAACTCATCAGCGACTTCAAGAACCGCTGCCTGCTGCCGGAGGAGGCGAGGGAAGAGGCCCTGGATCCCTGGACCCGCAAGGTGCTGGATGCCTACGACCTCTACCAGAAGGGTCTGAAGAACCACCGGGCCTGCGACTTCGACGACCTGCTGCTCTATACCGAGCGCCTCTTCCGCGACCCCGTGATCCAGGCCCAGTACGGCGAGCGCTTCAAGTTCATCCTCGTGGACGAGTACCAGGACACCAACCGCGCCCAGTACCTCCTCGTGCAGCACCTGGCACGGCGGCACCACAACCTGTGCGTGGTCGGCGATGAGGATCAGTGCCTGATCAAGGGCATCAAGGTGCTCATGGCGGACGGAACTGAACGATCCATCGAAAAGGTGGTGGCGGGGGATCTCGTCACCGCCTCCCATGGCAGCGGAACTTTCCGGCCCGCGAAGGTCCTGAAGGCCGCCACGCAGACACGCCGGGGACTGGGCATCCGCCTCACCACAGCCTCAGGGCGCATCCTCACCAGCACGCCCGAGCACATCCACATTGCGGGCTACCGCCTCGGCGCCACGCCCCAGCTGCACTTCGTCTACCTCATGCGGAAGCAGGGGATCGGCTGGCGGCTGGGCACCAGCCAGACCCATACCCGTGGCCAGGTGAAACCGGTGGTCGGATTCCTCCAGCGGGCCCGGCAGGAACACGCCGACGAGTTGTGGGTGGTGTCCACCCACGCCAGCGAACAGGAGGCCCGTCTCCAGGAGGAGGTGTGGTCGCTCCAGTATCAGCTCCCCACGCTGCCGTTCGTACCGCGCAAGGGCGGATCCATCAAGGGGTTGGTTCACGATGCGGAAGCCATCCGCCGCGTGTTCGCAGCCGTGGATTCGCAAGCCGGCGCCGAGCGGCTGCTGGCGGACCTGGGCATGGCGGTGGAGGCGCCCCATCACCGGGCCCAAGCCAGTGACGGATTGCGCCGCCTAGTGACGGTCACGCTCTGCGGCGACCGCCGGGGCAAGCGGCCCATGCATCGCATTTCCATGGTGGGCCGCAGTGCAGAGGATCGCCGGGTGCTGGAAGGCCTGGGGCTGTCCGTGCGCCCCGCGAAGGCCGGTTCATCGAGCTGGCGCATGGAGACCTGCGCTGCCTCCTATGAGGACATCCGGCGCATGGCGGATCGCATCCGGAAACACCTGGACGCTGACCTCCGCTTGCAGGCCCGACTGGGCGGGAGCCCTGGGCGCGAGACCAGCAGCCTGCCCTTCATGCCTGCCTGCAACCTGAAGCCGGGCATGGTCCTGTTCGACGCAGAGGGTGGCCTGGACGTGGTGGAGCGCGTGGCACGGGTGCCACTGAAGGCCGAGGTCCATGACCTTGATGTGGAGGGCGTCCACAATTTCGTGGCCAATGGCCTCGTGACGCACAACTCCATCTATGGCTGGCGCGGCGCTGACATCCGCAACATCCTGGACTTCCAGCAGGACTTCCCGGAGGCCGTGCGCATCGAGCTGCTGCAGAACTACCGCTCGACGAAGAAGATCCTGGACGCGGCCTCGGAGGTGATCGCCAACAACTCCCAGCGCGTGGAGGGCAAGGGTGCGCTGAAGACCGACCTGGGCGATGGGGAGACCATCACCTTCAAGCTGGCGGACGAGGGGCGCCTGGAGGCGGAGTGGGTGGTGCAGCGCATCCAGGAGCTGCGCTACCGTGAGCCCGAGGCGAAGGTGGCCGTGCTCTACCGCGCCAACTGGCAGTCCCGGCAGATGGAAGAGGCCCTGCGCGCCCAGAACCTGCCCTACCGGCTGGTGGGCGGCGTGAAGTTCTACGAGCGCCAGGAAGTGAAGGACCTGATCTCGTATCTGCGCCTCATCTCGAACCCCTTCGACCTGGTGAGCTTCCGCCGCTGCGTGAACGCGCCCACCCGGGGCGTGGGACCCACCACGCTGGGGAAGATCGAGGGCGCCATTCCCGAGGGCGGCACGGCGCTGGAAGGCCTGGCCCTGCTGCTGCGGTCGGGCGAATTGAAGGGCCGGGCCCAGCGCGAGATGGGCAAGTTCCTCGAGCTCTTCCATCGCGCCGCCGCCGAGCGGGAGGCCCAGGGGCTCTCGGGCCTGGTGAAGTGGGTGCTCCAGGAGAGCGGCTACCTCCAGAGCCTGGAGGACGAGGCCACGCTGGAGGCCGAGGGCCGCATCCGCAACCTGGAGGAGTTCCTCAGCGCAGCCGCCGAATCGGAATCGCTGGGCCTGCGCCTGTCGGAGTTCCTGGACCGCATCACCCTCGCCGCGGACGCCGACCAGGTGGAGGAATCCGCCCACCTCAGCCTCATGACCATCCACTGCGCCAAGGGCCTGGAGTTCCCCTTCGTCTTCGTCATCGGCATGGAGGAGGATGTCTTTCCCAACCGCAACGCCCGCGAGACGCCGGAGGGGCTGGAGGAGGAGCGCCGCCTCTTCTACGTGGCCATCACCCGCGCCCAGCGCCGGCTCACGCTGAGTGCCGCGCGCCGCCGCCGCATCATGGGCACCGAGATGCTCTCCATGCCCAGCCGCTTCCTGCGGGAGCTGCCCGCGGAGGCCCTGACGGCGCCCATCCGCTGGGGCACCGAGCTCTACCAGTCCGGCGAGGGTGTGCGGCCCGGCAGCTCCTTCACCCGGGGCGCCGGCGGCGGCTCCGTGGCCACGGAACTCCAGCGCATCCGCAGCTTCTTCGATCGGGTCAAGGAGGTTCCGACTCCGTCGGGCGAGCCAGATGGCGGCAGGTTTTCCGAACCTGCCGAAGCAAAAGACCCGGCTGCGTTTGACACGGGCACGCGGGTGAAGAGCGCCCGGTTCGGAGCGGGCACGGTGCTGGCATCCTCGGGCCGGGGTGAGGGCCTGACCTACACCATCCGCTTCGACCAGGGCGGCGACCGGCGCATCATGGCGCGGTTCGGAGGGCTGGAGCGCCTCTGACAGCTGACAGCTAAATCAGGTCCTCGATGGCCGACGCAGCCGTGGGGAACTGGAAGCCGAAGCCCAGGGCCTGGGCCCGGATCGGAACCACGAAAGCGCCCTGGAGCAGGAGGGCCTCGGCCATCTCGCCCAGGAGCCCCTTCAAGGCAGCGGCAGTCAGGGCACCGGGCACCGGCATAAGGGGGCGATGAAGCCGCCGTGCCAGAAGCTCGGTGAAAGCCTCGTTGTCGACCGGTGCGGGCGCCGTGCCGTTGAAGGGCCCCTCCCAGGCGGAGTTGTGGGCCGCCTCCAGGAACATGGCGACCAGATCATCCAGGTGGATCCAGCTGAGCCCCTGCTTCCCCGATCCGAGCTTGCAGCCGAGCCAGAGCCGGACCGGCAGCGCCATCTTCGGCAGGGCCCCACCTTCCCGGGCCAGCACCACGCCGATGCGGATGCGGACGACGCGCACGCCGAAGGCCGAGGCGGCCATGGCCTCCGACTCCCAGGCCCGGCAGACTTCGGGCAGGAACCCGGCCCCCGGCGGGGCGGCTTCATCCACGGGTGTCTGGTCCCGGGCCCCGTAGTAGCCGATGGCCGAGGCGTTCACGAGCGCCCGGGGCGGCAGGCGGCAGTCCTTCATGGCTTCCACCAGCCGGCGGGTCGCGAGGATCCGGCTGTCCCGGATCGCAGCCTTGCGGGTCAGGCTCCAGCGTTGGTCCGCGATTCCCTCTCCCGCCAGATTGATGACCGCGTCCGCGCCGTCGAGCAGGGCCGGGAGATCCTCCCAGCCCTGGGCTCGGGCCCCCGTGGGCAGGCCCGTCCGGGCGGGATTCCGGGTCAGGACCGTCACCTGCGCCCCCTGATCCAGAAGAGACCGGACCAGGGGCTGCCCCACCAGCCCCGTGCCGCCCGCGACCACCACCCGCCTGGGATCTGAACCCGTCATGGGCATCTCCTCGCCTGAATATAGGTCAAGCTCGGAGCTCCGGCGCTATCCTTGAATCTGGCTTTGAGTCCCGGGGACTCCTTCCGCCGAGGCGACCGTGCGCTACCTGCTCTCCAACCTGCCGCTGAACCTGGGGGAGGAGGCGCTGGACCTCGCGAAGCCCCTGGCCCACGCCCTGGGCGGTGCCCCGGGGGAGTACCACGCGGTCACCCTGGAACGCCGCAGTCTGGACGCCCGTCACAAGGGCGCCATCCGCTTCCTGACGGCCCTCAGCTTCGAGACGGACCGCGCCCTGGAGCTGGGCCCCCATCCCGGCGGACTCAAGCTGGACCTGGCGCCGCCTGCCGCGCCCTATGCCGTGGCGCCGCCACCGCGCAGACCCCGGGTGGTGGTGGTGGGCAGCGGCCCCGCCGGCACCTTCTGCGCACTGCGGCTGCTGGACTACGGCATCGAGCCCATCGTGCTGGAGCGCGGGCCCGCCATGGGCGAGCGCGTGCAGGCCATCGCGGGCCTGTGGAAGGACGCGGTGCTGGATCCCGAGGCCAATGCCCAGTTCGGTGAGGGCGGCGCGGGCACCTTCAGCGACGGCAAACTCACCACGCGCATCGGCCATCCGGCCACCCGCTACGTGCTGGAGGCCTTCGTGCGCTTCGGCGCGAACCCCCGGATCCTCTACCTGGCCAAGCCCCACGTGGGCACAGACGTCATCCGCCGCTGCACGGTGCTCATCCGCAAGGAGGCCGAGGCTCGCGGTGCCCGGTACTGCTTCAAGGCCCGGCTGGCGGAGGTCCGCTTCGACGCGCAGGGCCACGTGCGCGCCGCGGTGCTGGCGGACGGCGAGGAGCTCCCCTGCGAGGCGCTGGTGCTGGCGCCGGGGCACAGCGCCCGGGACACCTTCGAGATGCTGCACGGCCACGGCGTGGCCATGCGCCAGAAGCCCTTCGCCATGGGCGTGCGGGTGGAGCATCCCCAGGACCTCATCGACCGCTCCCAGTACGGCCCCAGCGCCGGCCATCCCTCGCTGCCCGCCGCGGACTACAAGCTGGTCTGCAACTTCGGCCTGAACCGGGCCGCCTACAGCTTCTGCATGTGCCCCGGCGGCGAGGTCATCCAGTGCAGCAGCGAGGCCGGCGGCGTGGTGGTGAACGGCATGAGCAACGAGAAGCGCGACTCGGGCTTCGCCAACTCGGGGCTGGTGGCCAAGGTGAACACCGCGGACTTCGGCAGCGACCACCTTCTCGGGGGCATGTACTTCCAGCGCAAATGGGAGCAGGCCGCCTTCCGCGCCGCAGGCGAGACCTACGGGGCCCCGGCCATGGCGGTGCAGGACTTCCTCAAGGGCCGCGCCACGGGCCGCCTACCCCGCACCAGCTTCAGGCCCTTTGCCGTGGCCGCAGACCTGCGCACCTGCCTGCCGGACTTTGTGCGGGAGCAGCTGGCGGGGGCCCTGCCCACCTTCGACCAGAAGATTCATGGCTTCGCCAGCAGCCAGGCCATCCTGCTGGCCATCGAGAGCCGCACCAGCAGTCCCATCCAGCTGCTGCGGGGCGAGGACGGACAGTCCGTGTCGCACCCGGGCCTCTACCCCTGCGGGGAGGGCGCAGGCTTCGCCGGCGGCATCACCTCCGCCGCCGTGGACGGCATCCGCGTGGCCGAATGGATCGCCCAGGGAGCCGGAGCCCCGGTCTTCCAGCCCTTCGAAAAGCAGGTGCGGGCGGCGGATCTGGCGAACGAATACTGATTCTTGCTCGTCTTCAAAAATAAGGAACACCACCAAGACACCAAGGCACCAAGAAAAGAAAAATGCTTCCTGCTTTTCTGGCTGAGCCAAGCCGATTACCGGAAAATGCTTTTGCAGTTCTTGGTGATCTTGGTGCCTTGGTGGTAAATCCTTTTCCCTCTTAATTGAGGTCCCCTCATACGGACCTAAGCCTGGGATTGGGGAGCCTCGATGATGCGCCAATCCGCCCCGAACTGCTCCAGGAAGCCCAGGGAGTAGCAGCGGAAGAACACGAAGATGGGCAGGAAGGCCACGGAGCTGAGGTAGGGCAGGATGGCCACGCAGCAGGTGAGGCAGCAGCCGGCCAGGATCAGGATGAGCGCGGGGATCCACAGCAGGAAGGTCATCAGGTAGAACCCGACGAAGCGCCAGCGGTTCCCGGGCAGAAGCTCCCGGCGCAGCACCGCCCAGGCCTCAGCGGTGCCGAGGTTCCGGCGGTACATGATGGGCACCACGAAATCGCGCAGCAGCAGGCCGATGATCGCGATGGCCAGGAACCCCAGGACCAGGAAGCCCCCGGCGGTGATCGTCCCGGTGAGGGCGGAGGTCCCGAAATGGCGGGCGTGGATGTCAGGCAGGGCGATGAGGACGCCGAGACCGCCGCAGACGATGAGGAGGCCCAGCGAGGCGAGCAGGAGCATGAGCCGGAACTGGAAGAGGCGGTTCCCCAGGTCCTGGAACCGGGTCCAGGGTTCTACGATCTCCGCCCGGTCCCGGGCGACGTTGTCCAGGAACATGAATTCGCCCCGGCTGCCCAGCCACTGGAACACCACCACGAGGCCGAGGATCAGGATGAAGAGCACCACGCCCAGGGCGATCACCAGGGGCAGGTGGGTGGAGATCCACTCCGTCACTGGGCTGAAGTCGGGCGCGGCGGCGCGGGAGGAATGATCGAAGGGATTGCCGTTGACGTTGAAGGATCCGCCGTCCACCAGATTGGCGAGGAAGACGGAAAAGCCCAGCACGAACCACTTCCGGGCGCTGAAGGGCTCGAAGAGGATGCGCCTGACATGGGCCAGGGCGGGCTGGATGGGATCGGTGATGGAGATCATGGTGGCCTCATCATTCCATGGCCTCCCTCCAGGCGGAAATCGGCTATCGTGGCTCCGAAGCCGCAGGATCAGGCGCACCGCCCCGGAGGAACCATGTTCGAATCCGCGGAGCTCGGCCACAGGATCGACAAGGACGTGTGGGACCGGGAGGTCCCTCCCCTGCGGGAGGCGCTGCTGGACGCCCAGTACGACCTCGCCGCGGCGAAGTTTCCCGTGGTCATCCTGGTGGCGGGCGTGGACGGGGCCGGCAAGAGCGAGACCGTGAACACGCTCAACGAGTGGATGGATCCCAGGCACATCCAGACCCACGGCCTGGCCGAGCCTTCGGACGAGGAGCGCGAGCGCCCCTACATGTGGCGCTACTGGCGCCTACTGCCGCCCAAGGGGAAGATCGGGATCTTCGACGGCTCCTGGTACACGTGGCCCATCCTCGAGCGGGCCTATGGCCGCATCAAGACCTCGGACCTGGACCAGGACATGGCCCGGGTGGCGCGCTTCGAGCAGATGCTCATCCACGAAGGGGCCCTGGTGCTGAAGTTCTGGATGCACCTGGGCAAGGCCGTCCAGAAGAAGCGGCTCAAGAGCCTGGAGAAGGACCCGAAGACGAGCTGGCGGGTGACGCCCCGGGACTGGAAGCACTTCGAGATGTACGACACCTTCCGGCAGGTGGCCGAGCGGGCCCTGCGCGCCACCAGCACGGGCGACGCCCCCTGGATCGTGGTGGAGGCCACGGATCCCCGCTACCAGCGGCTCACGGTGGGCAAGATCCTGCTGGAGCGCCTGCGGGCCCGGCTGGACCATCCTGCGCCGGTGGTCCCTCCGCTGCCCTCCCAACCGCCGGCACCCACCCTGGATGGCGTGAACATCCTCAAGGCCCTGGACCTGTCCAAGCGCATGGACAAGAAGGACTACGAGGAGGAGCTGCTCGTCCTCCAGGGGAAGCTGAACCTGCTCACCCGGCACCGGAACTTCCGGAAGCATGCCGTGGTGCTGGTGTTCGAGGGGGTGGATGCCGCGGGAAAGGGGGGAAGCATCCGGCGCATCACCCAGGCCCTGGACGCCCGCCGGTACCACATCCACCCCACGGCCGCGCCCACCGAGGAGGAGCGGGCCCAGCCCTACCTCTGGCGCTTCTGGCGGAACCTGCCGCGGCGGGGCGAAGTGGCCATCTACGACCGCAGCTGGTACGGCCGGGTGCTGGTGGAGCGCGTGGAGGGCTTCTGCTCCGAGGCCGACTGGCGGCGGGCCTACAGCGAGATCAACGACTTCGAGGACCAGGTGGTTCGGAACCGCAGCATCCTGCTGAAGTTCTGGCTGTCCATCAGCCAGGAGGAGCAGCTGCGCCGCTTCGAGGAACGAGAGACCACACCCTTCAAGCGGTTCAAGATCACCGAGGAGGACTGGCGCAACCGCGAGAAGTGGCCCGCCTACGAGGCCGCCACCTGCGACATGCTGGACCGCACCAGCACCGAGATCGCCCCCTGGACCCTCGTCGAGAGCGAGGACAAGCACTTCGGGCGGATCAAGATCCTGCGGACCCTCGTGCAGCGGCTGGAGGATGAGCTGTAGGATTCAACGCCTGGGACGCCCCATCTCCACACGACTGATCTGGCGAGATCCTCCTCCATGCCGACCTATCCTCCCCTCCCACCGCCCCAGGCCGTCCACCCTGCCGCGGAACTGCCGCTCCTCCCCGGCTCAGACCCCATCATCCTCGGGGCGTTCCAATGGGCGCTGGCGCATTCCCCCAGCCTGCAGCAGGTGGTCCGGCAGCTGCCTGGGGCCGATCGGAAGGCCCGCTACCGGTTGGTCCCCGGCATGGCTCCGAACTACGGGGAGCTCCGCATCCGGCCGCTGGAGGACATCTACGACATCGACATCGTGGTGCCTATCCTCGCCTGGAGCCGCTGTGGGGACGCGCTGGAGCCATGGGTGGCCAGCGCGCTGTTCCTGGCCCTGGAGACCGCGAGCCAAGGGAGATACAAGGAGACGGGCGATCCGCAGCACTTCCACTTCATTGGCAAGACCAGAGATGGAGCCTTTGCCTTCCAGGCCAAGGTCCGGGAGGAGCTGGCCTTGGCGGACCCGGTGCGGATGAAGGATCTCCCCGACGGGCAGCTCATCTACCGCTACGAGTTCAACCCCGGGACCTACCCGCCTTCAACCTCCCGGGATGTTCCCCGGTTTTCCAAAACTCCTATGCGCCGGCCCCTTCCCCCGGGCGTGCCCTGAGGCGCCAGGAGGGACTGGGTGCCTTTGATGGTTCAGACCGCCCGCTCCTTGCCGAACACCCGGTCCAGCACCAGGCCCGCGGTCTCTTCGATGCTGCGGCCGGTGACGTCGAGGACGGGCCAGCGGCGGTGCTGCTTGAAGACTTCGTCGGCGTAGACGAGCTCATCGAGGATGCGGCCCAGGTCGCTGTAGCTGTCGGCGCTGCCCGTGGCGCCCAGGCGCTTCAGGCGGTAGGCGCGGATCTCCTGGAGCCGGTCCGGCTGGATGGTGAGGCCCACGATGCGGCCCTGGGGGATGGTGTCGAGCTCGGGAGGCGGAGGGACGCCGGGCACCAGGGGCACGTTCAGCACCTTGTAGCCTTCCATGGCGAGATACATGGAGAGGGGCGTCTTGCTGGTGCGGCTGATGCCCACCAGCACGATGTCGGCGTCGGGCAGGCCCCCCATGTCGATGCCGTCATCGAACTTCAGGGCGAACTCGATGGCCTCGATGCGGCGGAAGTACTTGTCGCCCACCGCATGGAAGCTGCCGGGCCGTTCCTCGGGGCGCTCCCGCAGGTAGAGGGCCAGGGTGTCCAGCAGGTTGCCGAAGAGGTCCACCTGGGTGAGCCGCAGCTCCGCGCAGCGGTCCGCCAGGTAGAAGCGCATCTCCCGGGAGACGGTGGTGTGGATGATGACGGCGCGCTTGTCCGCGGCCATCTGGAGCACCCGGTCCATGTCCTCCTTGGACCGGACGTTCTGGAACCGGCGCACCAGGGCGGAGCTCTCGCCCTTGGCAAACTGGGTCAGGGCCGCCTGGACCATGCGCTGGGCGGTCTCGCCGGAACCTCCCGACACCACGTAGATGGGCTGCCTGTCCATGGAAAGAGCATACCCTGGGGTGATGGAACCGCTGTCCCGTACCCTCGTGTGGCTGGCGATGGCCCTCCCGGCCGGCGTGGCGATCGGCGGTGTGGCCGTGGTCCTCGCGCGCTGGGCGCGGATCCACCGTCGCGCCAAGGCGGATCCCGAGGCGCTCCTGCTCTCGGCGGTGTCCGGCAGCCTCCGGGAGCGGGGCGAGCTGGCCAACTCCCTGGGCGAGCTGCGCACGGTCCATGAGCGGCTGCTGGACGCGCTGCCCACGGGCGTGCTCTGGGTGGACCAGCGGCAGCGCCTGGCGGCCCTGAACCGGCGCGGCTGCGAGCTGCTGGGCGTCCGGCCGGGTGTCGTGGGCCTGGAGGCGGCCTTCGTGCTGGAGCCCTTCCCCTGGCTGCGGGAGGCCCTGGGCCGGGAGCCCGGTCCCGCCTGGCGCTGCGCCGCCGGGGGCCGCCGGTGGCGGCTCCAGCGCATCGAGGCTCCGGATCGCATCGGCGCGCTGGTGCAGTTCGAGGATGTCACCGAGGCCGAGGCCGAGGAGCACCGCCGCCAGCTGCGGGAACGCTTCGCGGATCTGGGCGAGATGACGGCCGGCGTGGCCCACCAGCTCAAGAACGGCCTGGCGGTGCTCAAGGGCCGGGGGCAGATGCTGAAGCGGGCGGGCCACGGGGAGGCCGCGGAGGCCCTGCTGGAGGAGACCGAGGATCTGGAGCGGCTCGTCCAGCGCTTCCTCCAGTGGGCGAAGCCGCTGGATCCGGCGGCGGAGCCGCTCCGCCTCGAGGAGGCCGCCGCCCAGGCCCTGGCGGAGCTGAAGCGCCGGCCCATGAGCCAGGGCCGCCAATTGGCGGTGGAAGGGGAGGGCGGGGCCACGGGTGACCCGCTGCTGCTCCACCAGGCCCTGGTGAACCTGCTGGAGAACGCCTGCCAGGCCACGCCGCTCGGGGGCCGGGTCCTGCTGCGGGTCGCCCCCGGCCGGATCGACCTCCTCGACGATGGGCCGGGGCTGTCGGAGGACACGGTCATCCGCATGCTCCGGCCCTTCGAAAGCGGCCGGCCGGACGGCACGGGCCTGGGGCTTCCCCTGGCCCTGAAGTGGCTCAATGCCCAGGGGGCCGACCTGCGCCTGGTGCCCCGTCCTGAGGGCGGCACCTGCGCGGAGATCCGCTGGTAGGACGCTGGTAACTTGATGTCATGAAGATCGTGCTCCTTCAGCTCAACGCCCGCCTCGGCGACCCCGAGGGCAACGGCCGGGCCCTGGAGGCGGCCTACGCCGAAGCCGTGGCCCGCGGTGCGGAGCTGGTCCTGGCGCCCGAGCTGGCCATTCCGGGCTACCTGGCGGAGGACCGCCTCTGGGAGACAGGCCTCCGGCGGCGCATCGAGCGGGAATCCCACCGGCTGGCATCGCTGTCCGGGTCCGTGCCGCTGCTCTTCGGGACTGCCCGCCCGGCGCCCTCCGGACGCCTCTGGAACGAGCTGTGGTGGTGCGAGGGCGGAGCCCTCCGCCACTGCGCGCACAAGCGCGTGCTGCCCAGCTACGACATCTTCGACGAACACCGCTACTTTGAGCCGGATCCCTCGCCCCAGCCGCTGGTGGCCTTCCGGGGGCACCGCATCGGCCTCTCCATCTGCGAGGACCTCTGGGCGGATCCCCAGCTGGGGAATGCCCCGGTGGGCTACGGCCTGGATCCCATCGCGGATCTGGCCGCGGCGGGGGCCACCCTGATCCTCAACGGCAGCGCCAGCCCCAGCGGACTGGGCAGCTACCTGCCGCCGGGCCGCAGCGCCCCCTGGGCCATCCCCTCGAAGGATGCGCAGCGCCGCCGCCTGCTGCCGGGGCTGGCGCAGAAGCACGGGCTCCCCATCGCCTACGCCAGCCGGGTGGGGGCCGAGAGCTGGCTGCTCTTCGACGGCGGCTCGGGTCTGGCGCTCCCGGACGGTCGCTGGCAGGGCTGCGAGCCGTTCCACGAGGGCCCGCTCCTGGTGGACATCGGCCAGCCCGGCGACGCCTGGCGCTCTGTGGCGGAGGCTTCCTGGCTGCGGACCGCGCTGGTGATGGGGATCCGCGACAACCTGGCCAAGCAGGGGCTCGAGGCGCTGGTGCTGGGACTCTCCGGCGGCATCGACAGCGCCGTGGCCGCGGCCCTCGCCGTGGAGGCCCTCGGCCCCGATCGGGTGCTGGGCGTGGCCCTGCCCACGCGGATCAGCAGCGGGGAGAGTTCCGCCCTGGCGGAGCAGCAGGCCCGGCACCTCGGCTTGGGCTTCCTGGACATCAACGTCGATGCGCCTTTCGCCGGGTTCACCGCGGCCCTGGAGCAGGCCCTGCCGGGCCGCGCCTTCGGCCTCACGGACGAGAACCTGCAGAGCCGGTGCCGCGGCAGCCTGCTCATGGCGCTGACCTCGGAGCCGGAGATCCACCACCGCCTCGGCACCAGCCGCGTGGCCGTGCTGAACACGGGGAACAAGAGCGAAGCCGCCACCGGCTACTTCACCCTCTACGGCGATGGCATCGGCGCCTTCGCGCCCCTGGGGGACTGCCTCAAGGCCCGGGTCTACGCCGTGGCGCGGGAGCTGGGGGAGGCCGTCCCCCGGGGCGTGGTGGAGCGTCCCCCCACGGCGGAGCTGCGACCAGGCCAGACGGATGAGGCCAGCCTCCTGCCCTACGCCCAGCTGGACGCCATCCTGGGCGCAGCCCTGGAGGCCCAGCGGCCCGAGGAGGGGCTTGCGGACGACCTGGCGCTGGTGCTGGAAGGGGCCGCCCTGGATCAGGCGCGCGCCTCGCTGCCCCGCATCCTGGGCCTGCTGCGCCGCTCGGAGTTCAAGCGGCGGCAGCTGCCCTTCGCGTTCAAGGTGAGCCCCAAGGCCTTTGGCGCAGGCCGGAGGATCCCCCTCACAGGGGCCTGATCGTCCCTCCGGGGGTCCCCCGCGCAACGCATGCGTTGCGCGGATCTAGGGGCCCGCTGCGCGTATGCCCCCCCCCGGGCCCCCGCGCCACACCCCGGCCAAGCCGGGTTGTGGCTTTGAAAACCCGCATGGCCGCGATATTCTGGGCCTCCTGGCCGGTGTGGCGAAATGGCAGACGCGACGGACTCAAAATCCGTTTCCCCCTAAAGGAGTGTCGGTTCGAGTCCGACCACCGGTACCAATCTTTACGATTAATTGACCACAATCTCCTTGAATGGATGTCCGCGGAAGTCTACATTCGGCTGTCAGTCCCCCCCCGCATGAAGATCCGAGTCGAGCGCCAGTCGGCCCCTGACCGGATCCCAGTGCTGTTCGCCACGAAAAGGATCCGGACCATGGAAGTCGTTTGGAACACCCGCTACAACACGGGCATCCAGATCATTGACGAACAGCACCAGGAACTTTTCGCCACCGTCGATCTTCTCAGGAGTTCCGTCCAGTCCGGGGCGGACCGGACGGAGATCGAGACCCTCCTGGCCACGCTGGTCAGCCATTCCGAGCGCCACTTCGCCACCGAGGAAGCCTTCATGGCGCGGTACGGGTACCCGGACCTGACCCAGCATGTGGCCGAGCATGCCTCCATGCTCACCAGCCTCCATGAGCTGCACAGCAAGTTCCAGGAGAGCCACCACACCCTGGCGCTGATGGTCCCGACCTTCATGGAAGGCTGGCTGAAGCACCACATCAGCGACGGGGACTTCGGCTTCGTGACCTTCCTGAAGTCCCGGAACCTGGCCTGACCTGGACACCCCGCCTGTGACGGCCGGATGACGGCCATCGGGAATTTCCGAGAATTTTCCGGGCGAAAAAGGCACTTGAGCCGCTCGGCCAGGATCGGGGATCCTTGGACTCTCCCCTGCCACGGATAGCCGGAAGAACCGGGATCCTCCATCCACTGACGGCCAGACCCCTGGCCCAGGAGCGACGATGAACCGACGCTGGACCACCCTCACGCTGACTGCCCTCGCCTGTGCCACGATCGCTTCGGCCCAGACCTCCTCCACCGCGGGTGCGGTGCGCGGCGTGGTCAAGAACAAGGCCGGCCAGGCGGTGCCCGGCGCCAGTCTCTCCCTGCGGAACCGGGAGACGGGCCTGGTCCGCACCGCCACGACCAGTTCCCTGGGCGAGTACCAGATCGGCCTGCTGCCCGTGGGGAACTACGAGCTCACCGTGGCCGCCTCCGGCATGCGCACCCTGAAGGACACCGGCGTCCAGGTGTCCCTGGGCCAGAACACCATCGCGAACTTCAGCCTGGATGTGGCCGAGGCCTCCGCCATGGTGGAGATCGTCGCCTCGTCCCAGACCCTGGACACCACCCAGGTGAACAGCGTCACCGCCGTGGACAGCAAGCTGGTGGAATCGCTCCCCCTGGCCGGTGGTCGCGACTTCACGGCCCTGGTGCAGCTCACGCCCGGCTCGGTCTACGACTCCGACAACAACCGCGTGTCCATGGAGGGCGCCCGCGGCATCCAGAACAACCTGACCATTGACGGCGCTTCTTACCAGTCGAACTTCTTCGGCGAGCAGCGCGGCTCCACCCGCATTCCCTTCGCCTTCGGCGCCGACACCATCAAGGAACTCCAGATCATCACCAACGCCTTCGACGCCCAGTACGGGAACGCGGCGGGCGCGGTGATCAACGCCGTGTCCAAGACCGGCACCAACGAGTTCTCCGGCTCCACGCTCCTGCAGGTGCGGCCGAAGTCCCTGGTGTCGAAGATCCGACCCGTGCCCTACGATCCGCGCGGGACCACCAACACGGACAAGGCCCTGACGAAGAACTTCACCCAGACCCAGTTCAACGTGAACGTGGGCGGCCCGATCATCAAGGACAGGCTGCACTTCTTCGTGGGCGTCGAGACATACAAGTACAAGGAGGACATGACGCCGGACTTCGCCATCGGCACCAGCTCCTCCACCAACCTGGCGGCCTTCAACACCTTCATCGGCACCTTCGGCGGCCTGGTGATGGGGAATGACGGGCGCACCCTGGCCCAGGAGGGCGGCCGCAGCTACACAAACGACCGCACCAACACCGTCTACTTCGGCCGCCTGGACTGGACCATCAACGAGAACCACCGGGCCACCCTGCGCGTGAACGCCCAGGACTGGAAGTCGGAGAACGGCACGACCTCCTTCACCAGCAGCTTCGCCCCCACCACGGGCGAAACCCAGCAGGGTCTGGAGAAGAACAGTGGCCTCTCCTGGGTGGCCGAGCTGAACAGCATCTTCGGCGCGAACCTGGTGAACGAGGCCCGCATCCAGCGCGCCATCGAGCGGCGCCCCCGCTACGCCAACACCACCGCCGCCCCGGAGTTCCAGGTGAACAGCGGCTTCACGGCGGGCCAGAACAACTTCCTGCCCAACGGCCTGGATGAGTACAGCTGGCAGATCATCGACAACCTTACCTGGAGCCAGGGCGACTGGACCGTGAAGGGGGGCGTGGACCTCCAGTTCTTCGACTTCAAGAACACCTTCTTCCGCTACCAGAACGGCTCCTTCCAGTTCGGGAACTACGCCACGGCCAGCCGCTGGGCCACGGGCACTGTGGGCACCGGCGACACGCTGGTCTACCAGGGGGCCTTCAGCAACTACGGCGGGGCCATCGCCTACAAGTCCAAGCTCTACGCGGGCTATGTGCAGGGCCAGTACCAGGGGCTGCTGGACCGCCGGCTGCTCCTCAGCCTCGGCCTCCGCGCCACCCGCGAGGACCAGCCGGACAATCCGCGTCCCAACTCCCAGTTCGCCGGCCTGGACCAGGCCAACGACGCGACGGCCTACGATCCCCGCTTCGGGTTCACCTACGACCTGAAGGGCAATGGGAAGACCCTCATCCGGGGCGGCTACGGCTGGTTCTCCAGCCCCAACCCGAGCCTCACCGTGTCCAACACGATGAACAGCAACGGGAACACCACTTCGACCTACCGGATCTCCAACGGCACGTCCACCAACGCCCAGTTCAACACCGGTCTCCTCTCCTACGCCAACCGCGTATCCGGGACCACCCTCACCCGGCTGGATCCCACCCTGCTGGCCACGGTGGGGAACACCAACTCCAAGCAGGGCCAGGTCTGGGATCCGCGGAACGACCTGTCCGTGGCCAAGCGTGCGGCCCTGGGCATCGAGCACGCCTACGACAACGGCTATACCGTGGGCTTCCAGGCGGTGTACGCGAAGTTCGAGAACCTCCAGTATTTCGTGAACATCAACCTGAACCAGACCGGGGCCCCTGCCGGCTCGTACTACAACGACGGCTACCCCCTTTCCACCAACCTGTTCGGCGGCACCCGTCCCGCGAAGGCCATGGTGGCCGGCCGGCTCCTGGATTTCACCGGGTTCGGGGACGTGTTCCTCAGCCGGAACGATGGGGAGGGCAAGTACCAGGCCCTGATCCTCACGCTGTCCAAGCGGGCCGAGTCGGGCTGGGGCTTCACCTCCAACCTGACGTGGTCCAAGGCTCGGGACAACAACTCCAACGAGCGCACCACCGCCAGCGCCAGCTCGGAATCGAACGTCAACAACCCGGCGGATCCCCTCGCCACCTATGCCTACAGCGACAATGACCGCCGCTGGCGGGTGGTCTTCGCGGGCTACTTCCCCGTCTACTTCGGCATCCAGGGCGCCGTGAACTTCAGCTACACCTCCGGCCGGCCCTACAGCTCCTTCAATACCGGCCGCACGATCACGGGCGTCTCCTACTCCGGCGACCTGAACGGGGATGGCGCCACCAACGACTACAGCCCGAACACGGAGCGCAACCAGTTCCGGCAGCCCTCGCTCCGAAGCCTGGACCTCCGCCTGAGCCGGGACTTCAAGATCGCCCGCCGCTTCGAGATCCAGGCCTTCATGGACATCTTCAATCTGCCGAACTGGGCCAACCAGCGCACCACGCTGACCACCGGCACCCAGGGCAACGCCACCGTCGGCTTCGTCCCCGTGTCCGATTTCGGCTTCATCAACCTGCCCGACCGCAGCACCCGCGAGGTCCAGCTCGGCGTCCGCGCGAAGTTCTGATCGCCGCAGCTTCTAAGAAGAAGGCCCCGCGGGTGCGGGGCCTTCTTCATGCAGCGGGGAATCACTTCAGGGTGATGACGGTGGCCCCGGCGCCGCCCTGGTTCTGGGGGGCGTCCTCCACCCGGGCGATGCCGGGGTGGCCGCGCAGGGCCTCGCGGACCGCGGCCTTCAGCCTGCCGGTGCCGTGGCCGTGGACGATGCGGATGAACCGGCGCCCCGAGGCCAGGGCCTCCTCCACGAAGCGGTAGATCTCGCTGTCCACATCGTCGCTGGCCCGACCGATGAGGTTGATCTCGGAGTCGATGTCCTGGACCTCGGCCCGCACCCGCACCCGACCCGTGGGCTTCGGCGCCGCCTCCCGGGCGCCGATGGGCTCCAGCTCACCCAGGCGGCACTCCAGGCGCCGGCCCTGGGGCGTCTCCAGCGTGGCGCGGTCCCCCTTGAGGGCCACGACCTTGCCTTCGACGCCCAGACCCCGGTGGCGGGCGTAGCCCCCCTCCCGGACCTCCAGGGGCGCCGCAGGCTTGGGCTTGGCCCCACGGGGCGCCAGTTCCGCCTCGGCCAGGCGGGTGAGCTGCTTCACCCGCTCGTGGGCCTCGGTGCCCAGGCGGTCGGCGTTCACGTCGGCCGCCTTCTGCCGCTCCTTCAGCTCCTTCACCAGACGCTTGCCCTCATGGTCGAGGAAGTCCAGCACCCTGGCCAGCTTCTCCTTCGATTCCTTCTGGAAGGCCTCCCGCTCGGACCGCAGCTTCTCCTCCCGCTGGCGGAGGATCTCCCGGTCCTTCTCGGCGGCGGTCGTCTGCTGGCGCAGGGTCTCGGTCTCTTCCAGCAGGCGCGTGCGCTCGGCCTCCAGCTCCCGCAGGAAGTCCCGCCAGTCCTGCTCCCGCTTGCCCAGCACCTTGTCGGCGTGGTCCAGCACGGCCTTGGGCAGGCCGAGCTTGGCGGCGATGGTGAGGGCGCGGCTCTGGCCCGGCTGGCCCACCAGCAGGCGGTAGGTGGGGGCCAGGCGGTCTTCGTCGAACTGCACGGAGGCGTTCTGGAAGCGGGTGTGCCGCAGGGCCCACTGGCTGATCTCGCCCAGGTGGGTGGAGCAGAGGATCCAGCAGCGGCGCCGGGAGAGGGTCTGGAGCATGGCGATGCCCAGGGCCGCGCCCTCCTTGGGATCCGTGCCCGTGCCCAGCTCGTCCAGCAGCACCAGGCCGCCATCATGGACATTTTCCAGGATCTTCTTCAGATGTAAGACATGGCTGCTGAAGGTCGAGAGGCTTCCCGTGATGGTCTGGTGGTCGCCGATGTCCGCATGGAGGCTGGGCAGGGCGGGGAAGCTGGAGCCCTCCCGGGCAGGTACCGCGCAGCCGCAGGCGGCCAGGATCGACAGCAGGCCCACGGTCTTGAGGACGACCGTCTTGCCGCCGGTGTTGGAACCCGAGATGACGAGGCCCGGCTTCTCCGCCTCCAGCACCAGGTTCAGGGGCACCACCGGGTGGGGCAGGGGCTCGAGACCCATGGCCTCCCGCACGGCGGGCAGCAGCATGGGATGGCGGGCGTCCAGCAGGCAGAGGCGGCCCTGCTTGGGATCCGTCTCCACGTCCGGCAGGCGGCCGTCGCAGAGGGCGGCCCAGCGCAGGAGGGCGAGCCCCTGGTCCGCCTGGGCCTGGAGGCTCCGCCAGCGGGTGAAGTCCTCGCGACGGGCCCGCAGCTCCGCCAGCAGGTCCCGCAGGAAGGCCTGCACGGCCTGGGCGTAGTCGCGGTCGGCCTCCACGAAGGCGTTGTTGAGGGGCACGGCCTCCATGGGCTCGATGAAGATGGTGGCGCCGCTGCCGCTGCGGTCCAGCACCAGGCCGGGCATGAGGCTGCGCCGCTCCTGGCGCACGGGCAGGCAGAAGCGACCGTTGCGCTCCACGACCATGGCCTCGTTGAAGGCGTCCGGCGTGGCCCGCAGCAGCTTCTGGAGCTTGGCCTGCACGGCCTGGAAGGCGTCCTGGCGGTGCCGGTGGAGGCTGGCCAGCGCGGGGATCCGCAGGGGATCCAGCCGGCCGTCGGCGTCGAAGCTCTTCGCCAGGCGCTCCGCGATGGATGCGGGATCCGGCAGCAGGGCCGCCGTCACCTGAAGCCGGTCGATGCCCAGGTGCGTGCCCGCAGGCGCCGGGCGGGCCTCAGGCCAGGGCAGGGCGGCCAGGCTCTGCAGCAGGCGGGCCATGGCCCTCAGCCCGTCCCGCAGCTGCCGCCAGTGCTCCGGCAGCAGCCAGCCCGCCGGGTTCAGCAGCTCGTCCAGGGCCTCGTCCATGGGCAGCACCGGCAGGAGCTCCGGTGACTGGGCCCAGAGGTCCTGCAGCTCCAGCTGGTGCAGCCGCCGCAGTCCCGCCAATCCGTCCGAGGGCTGCATGGCGCCCAGGGCCACGCGCGCCGGCGCCGTGCGGGCCCCCGACTGGATCAGGCGCACCGCATCAGGGAATTCGAGGGCATGGAGTTCAGGGTTCATGGGGCGCAGTCTTCAGTCCTCAGGTTTCAGTCTTCAGTAAAACAAAAGGCCCGCTTCCGCGGGCCTTTTTCGAGATGAAGCGGAGCTTCATCTCAGCCGATCATGCGGCGCTCCTGAGCCAGGCGCTTCAGGGTCTTCTTACGGGCGGCGAGCATCTTGCGCTTGCGCTTGGTGCTGGGCTTCTCGTAGTGCTGGCGCTTCTTCAGCTCGCTGAGAATGCCGGACTTCTCGCACTTCCGCTTGAAGCGGCGAAGGGCGAACTCGAAGGTTTCGTCTTCTTTGACCTTGACCAAAGGCATATGGATGCACCTCCTTTCCCGTGGATTTCAGAGGGACCTGCAGGGCAGGACCGGACCGAACGAAAAGTCTACCTCAACACTGGGGTTATGGCGAGGAGGAAAGCCTCCAGCTACCCTGAACCCTCACTGCTTCTTCCGGATGCCCATGCCACGCCCCCTCCTGCTCATTGTGGACGGCGAGTCCCTACGGACTCCCGGCCTGGTGTCTGCCATGGAGGGCGACGGCTGGGAGATCCGGTGGCTGCGCCACGACGGGACCGAGGCCTTCTTGCGGGAGAGCCTCGATCCGGACCTGCTGCTCCTGGATTCGTCCGCGCCCGGGGGCGCGGACGGCGACCTGGTCCGGCAGCTGCGGCAGCGGAATCCCCGCCTGCCGGTGCTGGTGGTGACCGAAGGCCCCGACAGCGGGGAGGAGGCAGGAGCCGGCGTGCAGGAATACCTGGAACGGACGCAGCCCGACGGGGAGATCGCCGCCATCCTCCGCCGCTACCGCCCGGGCCCGACCAAGCTCAGCACCCAGGACATCTTCGGCGACCTCCTGGCGGACCTGGAGGGGGCCGGGGAGCCTGCGGCGGCCTCGGCCGGACCGGCGGCAGCCCAGCCTCCCCTGAGCGCCTCGGACATCTTCGGCCGCGTGATCGAAGAGGTGGAAGCGCTTCCGGAACCCGCCCCGATCAGGAACCTGGTGCGGGTGGTTCCGGCCCTGGCCTCGGCCTCCGCCCCGACCCCGTCCAACGCCTCCCTCCCCATCGAATCCCTGGGACCCTCGGATTTCACCCTCAGCGGCATCTCGGGGGTCCACGACCCCTTCGCCTGGTCCGGCGGCCCGGCGGGCTCTCCCGCGGCTCCCCCGGCGCAGGAGGCGAAGCCCGCGACCCCGGGGACGCCGGACATCATCGAGGAGTACGGGAACTACTTCCTGCTGGAGAAGATCGCCATCGGCGGCATGGCCGAGCTGTTCAAGGCCCAGCAGCGCGGCGTGCAGGGCTTCCAGAAGATCGTGGCCATCAAGCGCATCCTGCCGCACTTCAGCGACAACGAGGACTTCGTCACCATGTTCATCGACGAGGCCAAGCTGGCGGCCCAGCTGACCCATCCGAACATTGTGCAGATCTTCGACCTGGGAAAGGCCGGCAACTCGTACTACATCGCCATGGAGTACGTGAACGGCCGGGACCTCCGCACCCTGCTGCGGAAGGTGCGGGAATACGGCCTGCCCTTCCCGGAGCAGGTGGCGGCCTTCGTGGTGATGAAGGTGGCCGCGGCCCTGGACTACGCCCACCGCAAGCGGGGCTTCGATGACCGGGAGCTCAAGCTGGTCCACCGCGACATCAGCCCCCAGAACGTGATCCTCTCCACCGAGGGCGCCGTCAAGCTCGTGGACTTCGGCATCGCCAAGGCCGCCAGCAAGGCCAGCCACACCGTGGCGGGGGCGCTCAAGGGGAAGCTGCTCTACATGAGCCCGGAACAGGCCACGGGCCAACCCCTGGACAACCGCTCGGACCTCTACTCCCTGGGCCTGGTGCTGTTCGAGCTGCTCACGGGCGAGCGCTGCTTCCAGGCGGACTCGGAACTGGGCGTGCTCGAGAAGGTGCGCCTTGGCCGGGTGTCGGATCTGCTCACGCTGAACCCGAAGGTGTCGAAGGAGATGGCGGCCATCGTGAGCCGGGCGCTCCAGAAGGGCGTGGACCACCGCTACCCCTCGGCGCGCTTCATGGAGCGCGACCTGCGGGACTACCTCCAGCGGCTGGGCCCGCCCATCACCGAGCACGACGTGGCGGAGTACATGCAGGCCCTGCTCAACGGGACCCCCGAGAACCTCGAGCACCTGATCGCCACCCGGTTCCCGCCGCCCGCTGGCTTCACGAGCGGGACCCATCGCAACCTGGCGCTCCAGGCGGACACGGCCATCCGGAAGGTCCCCGCGCCCAGCGAGACCCTGGAACCCAGCCTGGAGCCGCTGGAGCCCATCGAGCCGATCGGGGACGTCCCGCACCGGCCCCGCTGGCTGCTGCCCGTGATCCTCGGCCTTGCGGCGGCCCTCGTGGCCCTGCTGGCCATCGCCCGGTGGTCCTGAACCGGCGATCTGGATAAGATCACTCTTTACGAACAGTTTCGTCGCCCCAGGGAGCACCCATGGATCTGAGCCAGGATCAGAAGGCCTTCTACGAGACCACCCGCGAGCGCTGCCGCTCCGAGGTGTCCCAGATCAACAACACCATCGCCTCCGAAGTGCAGCGCGTGAAGGAACTGCTCACGAGCCTGAGCAACCGCAAGACCGCTGTCCTCCAGATGTACGGCGCCGCCTGCGAGGTGCTGGGCGAAGAGAACGATCTCGCCGAAGAGTCCATCGACATTGAATTTTAGCTATTAGCTATCAGCTATCAGCTATCAGCTATCGGCTATCGGCTCTCAGTTACTGACAGCTGACAGCTGATAGCTGATAGCTATCCATGAACCCGCATCAGGGGCGCCGCGCACTTCTGGCAGTTGCTCTGGTGCGGGGGGTTCTTCTTTCCGCAGTGGCTGCACACCTGGATGTGGGCCCGCTTGCGGCGCCAGATCCGCAGGTAGAGGACGCCGAGGAGCGCGATCAGCAGGCAGCCCTTCTGCCAGGACTGGAGGAAGAAGCCCGTGGGGCTCTCGGCCTTGGGTTTCTCCGGCTGCCCCTGGAGGCTGAGGGTGGTCGGCTGGTTCATGCTTCGGCCCCTTCATCGGGCAGGTCCTCGATCGTCTCCAGGGCCCCGTCGCCGAAGAGCCCGTCCTCGGGCAGGGGCGGCTCGAGCGCGGCCAGGGCCTGCGCCTCGAGGCGGCCTTCGCCGAAGTCGTCCAGCCGCGGAAGGTCATGGAGGCTCTTCAGGCCGAAGTGCAGCAGGAAGGCCTGGGTGGTGGCGTAGGTCATGGGCCGGCCCACCACGGGCTTGCGGCCGGCGGGGATGATGAGCTGGCGCTCCAGGAGGCTCTTCACCTGGTTGGCGCTGCTGGTGACGCCGCGGATGGCGTTCAACTCCGTGATGGTGACGGGCTGGCGGTAGGCGATGATGGCCAGGGCTTCGATCTGCGCCGGCGTGAGCTTGCCGCTGCGCGTGGTGGTCACCAGCCGGGCGACCATCTCCTTGTAGAGCGGGCTGGTGGCCATGCGCCAGCCGCCGCCGACCTCCAGCAGGCGCAAGCCGCTGGAGCCGCTCAGGCGTTCCTGCAATTTCTCGATGCCCTGCTGGAGGGCGCCGTCGCCCAGGCCCGTGAGCTCCCGCAACCGCGCCAGGTCCAGCACCTCGCCGGCGGCCGTGAACAGGGCCTCCAGGGCGCCCGGCAGGTCGCCGCCTTCGTCCCAAAGCGGATCCTGGTTGAAGATCTCGATGTCGCTCACCGGTACGCTCCCAGCCGCTGGCCCACCTTCACGCCGCCTTCGGTCCGGAGTGGCAGCCAATCCTTGGCCCGGGGCCCGCCGATCAGCAGCACCACGGTGGAGCCGAACTCGAAGGTGCCGAGGTCATCGCCGGGCGCGCAGGGCAGCCGGTCCACCGTGAAGCCGCCGTCCCGCGGCAGCTCCCGCCCGCCGAGCCAGCGCCCGTCGAGCACGACGCCGCCCACGTGCGTGGCGCCCACCAGCACGGCGGCCACCTCGAGACCTTCGCAGGAGCCGGTGCCCAGGGCGGTCCACGCCGCGCGCCGGTTGCGCTCGTAGAGGCGGGGGATGGCGCCGGTGCTGGCGTCGTTCACGGGCCAGAGCTCGCCTTCCACGCGGCTGACGGCGGTGACCTTGCCTTCCAGCGGTACGTGGATGCGGTGGTAATCCTTGGGCGAAAGGTAGAGGGTGAGGTACTGGCCGCCCTCGAAACGCTCGGCGCCCTGCTCATGCTTCAGAAGCTCGGAGACGTGGTAGGTGAGGCCCTTGGCCTGGATGGCCGTATCGGCCTGGATGCGGCCGCTGGCGATGATGCGGGCGTCCACGGGGCTGTTCAGGCCGCCGGGCAGGGGCGTGTCCTGGGGGCGCAGGCCCGGCTTGAGGCGCCGCGTGAACAGGGCCTGGAGGCTGGGGTAGTCCTCCAGGGGGAATTCGGCCTCGGCCAGGTCGATGCCGTAGTGCCCCGCGAACCGGCCCAGCAGGGGCTCGCGCCAGGCCCTGGGCAGGGAGCGGGCGGCGGCCCAGCCCACCACCCGCGAGCCGAGCTTCTTCGGGTAGAGGCCGAGCAGTCTCAGGGAGAGGGGGCCCGGCGTCCAGAGCAGGACATAGGCCACCCAGAGCAGGGCAAACACAAGCGCCACGCGCGCCGGAGGGGGCCAGGACAGATGCATCCCATCAGGATAACCCGCCCTCGCCCGCCTGGCCCGCTCACGTAGCATGGACCCATGGATTGGACCCACCTGAAGCCCTCCGGAGGCCGCCGCATGCCCTGGAAGAACGGCGGCGGCACCACGCTGGAACTGGCCGTGGACCCGCCGGGGGCCATCCTGGAGACCGGCTTCCGCTGGCGCCTCAGCTCGGCCGACGTGGCCGCCTCGGGGCCCTTCTCGGCGTTTCCCGGCCTGGAGCGGTGGCTGCTCCTGTTGGGGGGCGCGGGCTTCGACATCGATTTCGGTCCCCACGGCCGCGCGGAACTCACGGAACCGTTCCTGCCCATCCATTTCCCCGGCGACTGGCCCGCCGTCGCCACGCTGGTCGGCGGACCCAGCAGGGACTTCAACCTGATGGTGGACCCCCGGCGGTGCCGGGCCCGGCTGGAGACCCTCCGGCTGGAGGCGTCCCTGGCGTTACCCCTCCGGGCTGCGACCACCCTCCTGTTCGTGGCCCGGGGCACGGTGTCCGTGCCGGCCTGGAATCTCCACCTGGGCCACCGGCATCTGCTCCGCGTGGAGCGGGGCCACGGCGCTCTGAGCGTCGCGCCGGGGCTGGCCGGGGCGGTCCTGGTCCGGATGGACCTGGATCCCGTCTGACCGCCCCCCATCCGCTCCGTGGTAGGGTGGCACCCACTCACCCCACCGCCCAGGAGGCACCCATGAACCGGAGGATTCTTTCCTCACTGCTGGCATTCGGCTTCGCCCTGCACGCCCAGACGCCGGTGAAGATCGGTGTCATCAACTGCGCCACGGGCACCCAGGCGCCCATCGGCGAGTACATGAGCAACGGCTACAAGCTGGCCCTGGAGGATCTCCAGAAGAAGGGCATCAAGGTCGAGCTGGTCACGGAGGACGACACGGGCAAGCCCCAGGTGTCCATGTCGGCCATGGAGAAGCTGGTGACCCGCGACCGCGTGGCCGCCGTGGTGGGCCCCTACAGCTCCGCCTGCGCCAACGCCGTGTCCAAGCTGGCCGAGAAGTACAAGGTGCCCCTGCTGGTGCCCGTGGCCTCCAAGGAGGACATCACCCGGCAGAACCAGAAGTACGTCTTCCGCCTCAGCGCCACCACCGAGGACTACGCCTCCATCCTCATCTCCATGGCCCAGAAGCTGGGCAAGCCCAAGACCATGGCGATCCTGAACGAGAACACGGATTTCGGCACCTCCGGCGCCAAGTCCGCCAAGGCCTACGCCGCCCAGGTGGGCATCCAGGTGGTCATGGAGGAGGCCTACGCGGCCGGCTCGCCCGACTACCGCTCGACCCTCGCCAAGGTGAAGGCCACCAAGCCCGACCTCGTCTTCATGGTGTCCTACGTGGCCGACGGCATCCTGCTCATGCGCCAGGCGCGCGAGGTGGGCCTCCAGCCCCAGGCCTTCCTGGGCGCGGGCGCGGGCTTCGCGTCCTCCGAGTTCGCCCGGGAGCAGGCCATCTCCAACAACGTGTTCTCCAGCACCCAGTGGACCACCGACGTGAACTGGCCCGGCGCCAAGGACTTCGGGGCCCGCTACAAGGCCAAGTTCGGCAAGGCCGAAGTCCCCTACCACGCCGCCAACGCCTATGCCTCGATGATGGTCATGGCCGAGGCCGCGGCCAAGGTGGGCGGAGATCGCGAGAAGCTCCGCGCGGAGCTGCGCGGCGGCCACTGGAACGGGATCATGGGGGACGTGCGGTTCGTGGACTACAGCGGCTACACGAACCAGAACAAGCACCAGATGCTGGTGGAGCAGATCCAGAACGGCAAGCACGAGACCGTCTGGCCGCCTGAGTACGGCTCGAAGAAGCCGGTCTACCCCTTCAAGTGGAAGTAGCCACCTTCTGATCAGGCCGTGAGCCTGTCATCTTGGATGGCATGCATATCGGACACGCGCTCACGGTCATGGCGGCGGCCTTCATCGCCGGGGCCATCAATTCCATCGCGGGGGGCGGCACGCTCGTGTCGTTCCCCGCCTTGCTTGGCATCGGCCTCACGGGCCAGCAGGCCAACGTGACCAGCACCCTGGCCCTGTGGCCGGGGTCCATCGGAGGCTTCTGGGGGCATCGCGAGGACCTCGTGGGCATCCGGGAGTTCGCCCTGCGCCTGATGCCACCCTCGCTCCTCGGCGGCGCCCTGGGCGCCTGGCTGATGCTCGTCACGCCCCAGAAGGTCTTCGACCAGCTGGTGCCCTGGCTGATCCTGGTGGCGACGGTCCTGCTGGCGGCCAATGATCCCGTCAACAAGCTGCTGAAGCGGATGGGCAGCCACGACCGCACCCCGGGCTGGTGGGTCGGCGCCATGATCTTCCAGTTCATCGTGGGGATCTACGGCGGCTACTTCGGCGCCGGCATCGGCATCCTCATGCTGGCGGCCCTGAGCCTGCTGGGCCTCACGGACATCCACCAGATGAACGGCCTCAAGAACCTGCTGGCCCTCTGCATCAATGGCATCGCGATCTTCGCCTTCCTGGCCATGGAGTTCCTGCGGCACCCCGGCAACGTGCAGTGGAAATACATGGTGGTCATGGCCGTCGCCGCGGGCCTGGGGGGGCTCTTCGGCTCCCACATGGCGCACCGCGTGGGCCGCAAGACCGTGCGTGTCGGTGTCGTCAGCATCGGGTTCATCCTGTCGGCCTGGTACTTCTACAAGCATTACGGCGCCTGACAAAGGCACCACTTCCAGGCGGGGGCTGGAGGGCCGTCCGGGGCCCCCCTTCAAGAAAAGAGAATTTTTCTGTGCTTGAACTGGCGCGAAATTGAGGCAAGATCCAAGCGACAAATCACACAGCGCCCGTTGGCGCTCTTGAACAGGAGGCCCGCAACATGGCCGAGAACCTCACCAAGGCTGAACTCGTCGAAGCCGTCGCCAAGACTGCCGACATCACCAAGGCTGCCGCAGCTGCTTCCATCGGCTGCTTCCTCGACTGCATTGCCGGCCACGTGGGCAAGGGCGGCAAGGTGACCCTGGTCGGCTTCGGCACCTTCAGCCAGAAGACCCGCAAGGCCCGCACCGGCCGCAACCCCCAGACCGGCGCCCCCATCAAGATCGCCGCCTCGAAGTCCATGAGCTTCAAGGCCTCGAAGGCCGCCAAGACCGCCAAGCCCAAGGCCGCGAAGAAGGCCGCCCCCAAGGGCAAGAAGAAGTAGTCGGTCCATCGGGACCGGAAGAAGGGGGCCGTCGGCCCCCTTCTTCCATTGGGGCCGATCCATGCGACGAGGAGCGGGGAAGCAGATGGCACTTTCAGGATGGGCCGAGGACTACGTGAACCTGGTGCTGGGGGTCGGCCGCCACGACGCCGACTTCGTGGACGCCTACTACGGTCCTCCCTCGTGGAAGACGGCGGCCGAGGCCGGCAGCCCGCGTCCTCTGCCGGAACTGGGCACGGAGGCCCGCCGGATCCGGGAGGGCATCGCCGCCGCGGCGGTGCCGGCCACCGAGGCGGTGCGCCGCGACTACCTCCTGGGGCAGCTGGGGGCCGTGGAGGCCCACCTGGCCCGCCTGCAGGGCCATCGCTTCAGCTTCGATGACGAAGCCGAAGCCCTCTACCAGGTCCGGCCCCCCCGGATCCCGGAAGCCACCCTGGAGGCCGCGCTGGCCCGGCTGGATGCGGTGCTGGACGGCCCTGGCTCCGTTCAGGAGCGCTACCAGAAGGCCCGGGAGCGGGTCCTCGTTCCGCCGGAACGGGTGGATGCGGTCTTCCAGGCGGCCATCGCCGAGGCCCGGGAGCGCACCCGTCAGCACGCGACCCCGCCGGCCTCCGACCACTTCCGCGTGGAGTACGTGCGGGACAAGGCCTGGTCCGCCTACAACTGGTACCAGGGCGGCGGGACTTCGGTGATCCAGGTGAACCTGGACCTGCCCATCGCCATGGACCGGGCCCTGGATCTGGCCGCCCACGAGGGCTACCCGGGGCACCACGTCTACAACGCCCTGCTGGAGCAGCGCTTCGCCCAGGCCCCGCCCGCGGGCCGGGGCTGGGTGGAGTTCACGATCTACCCGCTGTTCTCGCCCCAGTCCCTGATTGCCGAAGGCACGGCCAACTTCGGCATCGAAGTCGCCTTCCCCGGTGGGGAACGCCTGGCCTTCGAGCGGGACGTGCTCTTCCCCCTGGCGGGCCTCGACCCCGCCGAGGCGGAGCGCTGGTCGAGGGTGCAGGCCGAGATGAAGGTGCTGGCCTTCGCGGACAACGAAGCCGCCCGCGGCTACCTGGACGGCCAGCTCGATCGCGCCGGAGCCGAGGCCTTCCTGGTCCGCTACTCCCTGCGGACCGCGGCCCAGGCCGCCCAGCGCCTGCGGTTCATCGACACCTACCGCAGCTACGTCATCAACTACAACCTCGGTGAGCAGCTCGTGCGCGACTGGGTCGAGCGCCAGGGGGGCACTGTGGCGGACCCGGCCCGGCGCTGGGCGGTCTTCGTCGATCTCATCTCCAGCCCGCGATTGCCGAGGGCGTTGGGGCTCTAGGACCCACAGGCTCCCGTACAATGGGTCTCGCACCCGGGGAGCCGTCCTGCGCCTGATCATCGCCGAGAAACCGAGCATGGGCCGCGCTCTGGCGGAGGCCCTGGGCCTGCCCGGGCGGGGGCGAAGCCTCATCGAGGGGAACGGACTGGTGGTGACCTGGTGCGTGGGGCACCTGGTGGAGGCCCTGAATCCCGAGGGGTACGATCCCGCCTGGAAGGCCTGGCGCTGGGACCGGCTGCCCATCTTCCCGGAGCCCTTCCGCTACGCGCCCATCGAGCAGACGAAGGACCAGTTCGACGTGGTGGCGCGCCTGCTCAACCGGGCGGACATCACCGAGGTCGTGAACGCCACGGACGCCGGGCGCGAAGGCGAGCTGATCTTCGACCTGGTCTACCGCCTGGCGGGCTGTGCCAAGCCCGTCCAGCGCTTCTGGACCTCGAGCCTCACGCCCGAGGCGATCCAGGCGGCCTACGCGGCCATGAAGCCCGGAGAGGCCTACACCGGCCTGCGGGACGCCGCGCGCAGCCGCCAGGAGGCCGACTGGCTGGTGGGCATCAATGCCACGCGGGCCCAGACCCTGCGCATGCGCCGGGCGGGGGCCGAGGATGGCGTGTGGAGCGTGGGGCGCGTCCAGACGCCGACCCTGGCCCTGCTGGTGCGCCGGGAACTGGAAATCCGCGACTTCAAGCCCCAGCCGTTCTGGACCCTCCGGGCCCGGTTCGCGCATCCCAACGGAGTCTACGAGGGCCGCTGGTTCCGGGAGCAGGAGGGCCAGACCCAGGAGCGCTTCGTCACCGAGGCGGAAGTCCTGGCGCTGGCGGCGACCCTGGCGGGCAGGCCCGGGAGGATCCGGAGCGCCACGGGGCGCACGGAGAAGAAGAAGCCCGAGCTGCTCTACGACCTCACGGCCCTGCAGAAGGAGGCCAACAAGCGCTTCGGCTTCACGGCGGAGGGCACTCTGGGCCTGGCGCAGGGCCTGTACGAAAAGCAGCTCATCTCCTACCCCCGCACCAACAGCCGCCACCTCACGGAGGCCGATGCCCTGAAGGCGCCCCAGTGGATCAAGGCCCTGGCCCAGGGTCAGCTCACGGAGCTCGGGCCCTTCCTCGACCAGCTTCGCCAGCGATGGCCCGTGAAGCTGGACAAGCGCTTCGTCAACGACCAGGAGGTGGAGGACCACGCCGCCCTGGTGCCCACCGAGAAGCCCGCCAGGGGCCTTGCGGGCGACGAGCTGCGCATCTACGACCTCATCGCCCGGCGCTTCCTGGGGGCCTATTTCCCGGACCGGGTGGAAGCCAAGACCACCCTCATCACGGAGGTTGAAGGGCAGACCTTCAAGACCACCGGCACCGTCGTGAAGGAGGAGGGCTGGTCCGCCGTGGATCCGCCCCACCGCCGCAAGAAGACCGAAAAGGTGGTCGATCCCGCCGAGGCAGAGGAGGACGCCGAGGATGACGTCGAGGGCGGCCTGCCCGTCGTGAAGAAAGGCGACGCCGTCGAGGTCAGCGCCCTGCACCCCAAGGAAGGCAAGACCACGCCCCCCAAGCGCATGAGCGAGGGCGACCTCCTGTCCGCCATGCAGGGCGCCGGTCGGGAACTCGATGACGAGGCCCTGCGCGGGGCCATGCGGGACTGTGGCCTGGGCACGCCAGCCACCCGCGCCAACATGATCGAGACCCTCATCAAGCGCGCCTACATCGAGCGCAAGCGCAACGTCCTGCTGCCCACGGACAAGGGCATCCGGCTCATCCAGGGCCTTCCGGCGGAAGCGCTGCGCAGCGCCGAGCTGACCGGGACCTGGGAAGCCCGCCTGGAGCGCATGCGGCGCGGCGAGGAGACCCGCGGGGCCTTCATGGCCGACATCCGCAGGTTCGTGTCCGCCGTGGTGGGGGAGCTCCAGGACGCGCCCGCCCCCCACGTCCACGGGGCCCCCTGTCCCACGTGCGGCCAGCCCATGCGGATCATTCCCAGCACCCGGCGCGGGGAGTTCTTCCATCGCTGCCTGCCGTGCAACGTCATGGAGCCGGTGGCGAAGGCCCACTAGGACCACCGTTCCCCGCGGATGGACCGGAGAGCGATGCCGGGGGACTGGGCCCAAAAAGGAAGCCGCCTTGCGGCGGCTTCGTCTGGCGGAGAGTAAGAGATTCGAACTCTTGATACGCTTTTGGCGTATACACGATTTCCAATCGTGCTCCTTCGGCCACTCGGACAACTCTCCCGTGGCTCCGCGTGAACGCGGGGAACCAGAAGGTTATCACGGCCCCGGGCCGCGGCCAAGGGCCGTGATCGGAAGGGCTACACGGCCTCGAGAACGGCCACCAGCAGCTTCCAGAAGTTGCCGACGGAGGGCACGCTCACGTGCTCATCGGGGGTGTGGACATCCCACATGCTGGGGCCGAAGGACACCATCTCCATCTCGGTGTACTTCTCGCCGATGAGGCCACACTCCAGGCCGGCGTGGATGGCCATGATCTCCAGCGGCTTGCCGAAGACCTTCTGGTTGGTCTCGTTGACGATGCGGACCAGCGAGGCCTTGGGCTCGGGCTTCCAGCCGGGGTAGCCGCCGGTGACGTGGGACGCGAACCCGCCCAGGGCGCAGGTGGCGGCGATGCGCTCGGACAGGGCCGCCCTCGAGGCGTTGATGGAGCTGCGGGTGAGGAGGTTCACTTCCACCTCATCCTCGCGGGTCTCGATCACGCCCATGTTCGTGGAGGTCTGCACCAGTCCCGGAATGTCCGGGCTCATGGCCTCGACGCCGTGGGGCAGGGCCAGCAGCAGGCGGATCAGGGCATCGGTGTCGGCACTGGACATGACCTGGGTGGCTTCCCCGGCTTCCAGGGCCAGGTGGAGGCCGGGATCGTGGGCGCCGAGGGCGGCGCGCCAGTGGGCCTCATGCTCCGCCAGGGCCGTCCTGAAGGCCTGCTCCTGCGCGGGGTCCAGGAAGATCTGGGCCGAGGCTTCGCGGGGGATGGCGTTGCGCTTGTTGCCGCCCTTGATGGCGGCCAGGCTGAACGCGAAGGCCGGCTTCAGGGTGCCCAGGACCTGGGCGAGGATGCGGATGGCATTGCCCCGGCCGGCGTGGATGTCGATGCCGGAGTGGCCGCCGCGGAGCCCGAACACCTTCAACCGGAAGGCCTTGGTGCCGGCGGGCGCGGCGGCGCGGGTGAGCTTGCGGGTGACGATGGTGTCCTCGCCGCCAGCGCAGCCGATGGTGAGGTAGCCCTCCTCCTCGCTGTCGAGGTTGAGGAGGAACTTGGCCTTGAGGCGGCCCGGCTGGAGCCCGTTGGCGCCCGTGAGCCCGGTCTCCTCGTCAATGGTGATCAGGGCCTCGATGGGGCCGTGGGCGATGTCCTTGCTGGCCAGCACCGCGAGGGCCGCGGCCACGCCGATGCCGTTGTCGGCACCGAGGGTGGTGCCCGTGGCGCGGAGGAGGTCGCCGTCACGCACCACCTTGATGGGATCCTTGAGGAAGTCGTGGCCAGTGCCCTCGTTCTGCTCGCAGACCATGTCCACGTGGGCCTGGAGGCAGACGGTCGGCCGGCCTTCCTTCCCGGGGGTGGCCTTCTTCCGGATGATGACGTTGCCGACCTCGTCGCGCTCCACCTCGCAGCCCAGGGCCTTGGCCTGATCGGCCACCCAGGCCGCGGCCGCGGCTTCGTTCTTGGACCCGCGGGGGATCTTCGACAGCCCCAGGAAGTAGGACCAGATCGTCTTCGGTTCGAGGGATTCGAGCAGCGCGTCCACAAAACCTCCCTGGGCCCGGCCGGTCGGCCGGGGCGGTTCCGTCAACTGTACCGGCCAGCCGGCAGCCCGGGACGTGACGGGGATCACGGTGTGGCTCGATTTCGAACCCCTCTCTCTCCGCCACGAAGCGCGCCCCGCTGGGCGGAGCGGGGGGCGGGATTCCCTCCGGGGCCACGGCTGCGCCGCGTCTCCTCCGGCCGCACGAATCGCACGTCTCTCTGTCTCGGGTCCGACAGCCCCCGGCTGTCTCTCCGAGCCAAGACGAGAGCCGGCGATTCTGTGACTTCGAATCCCTCTCTCCCCGTCACGAAGCGCGCCCCGCTGGGCGGGGCGGAGCGGGGGGCGGGATTCCCTCCGGGGCCACGGCTGCGCCGCGTCCCCTCCGGCCGCACGAATTGCACGTCTCTCTGTCTCGGGTCCGACAGCCCCCCGGGCTGTCTCCCCGAGCCAAGACGAGAGCCGGCGATTCTGTGACTTCGAATCCCTCTCTCCCCGCCACGAAGAAGCCGCCTTTCGGCGGCTTCAGTGGCGGAGAGAGAGGGATTCGAACCCCCGAACAGGTTTCCCCGTCTCCGCATTTCGAGTGCGGTGCCATCAACCACTCGGCCATCTCTCCGGAATGCCCATTCTATCAAACTGACCGGTAGAATCCAGTCTCCGGGAGGCTCGGGCGGGGTGTCACCCGGGAATCCGGCCCTCGGCTCTGTCCTCCCGCGCCTCCGTGAGCTGGGCCAGCGTGTAAGCCGCGAGGGCGAGCAGGAGGTCCCGGACCGCCACGTCGAGGTAGGCGCCCATGGTGAGCAGGTTCAGGGCGATGCCCACGAGCCAGATGCCGGCAACGTAGGCGCCCAGGCGGGTCCAGCGGGTGAGGATGGCCAGGCCCACCACCATCTCCACCAGCCCGATCGCGCGCATGAAGGTGGCCGGGGAGACGGGGATCACGCGCAGCACCAGGGGATTCAAGTACAGCTCCCACTTGGCGAGGAGGTTGAAGTACTTGTCCAGTCCGGCCAGGAAGGGCGCGGCGCCGAGGCCGATGCGCAGGGCCCACCAGCTCGTGTTCAGCTTGTCGTTCATGGTCTGGTTCCTTTCTTCAATAAGGGGAGCCTCACAGGCTCTTCAGGTACTCGACGAGATCCGCCTTCTGGGCGCTCGTCAGCCCGAGGCCCTTCCGCGTGTCGTAGGTCTCGACGACTGCGCCCAGCGTGGGGGCGGTGCCGTTGTGGAAGTAGGGTGCGTGCTGCCACAGCCCGGCGAGGGGTGCGGTCCGGTACCTCTTGGTGGCGCTCCGCGAGGCGTAGCTGGGCACGCCGGCGGGTTCGGGCTCGCTGACCACTTCGCTGGGCAGGTGCAGCCGGAAGTTGGCGTCGGTCAGCGTCGGGCCTGAGTGGCAGGCGGCGCACTTCCCCGGGCCCTCGAAGACGGCCCTCCCCCGGGCGGCGGCCGTGGCATCGAAGCTCCCGGCCGGGGGGCGCGGCGCGGCGAGGCTCAGCTGGTAGGCCTGGAGGGCCGGCAGCTTGGCGGAGACCAGGTCGGTGGTCCCGTTCGTGACGTTCACGCCGGTGCGGGGCTCGGAGAAGCTGCCCTGGCCGCCCATCTGGGTCACGGCCACGTAGCGGTTCCAGTAGGCGAGGTCGCTGCCGTCGCCGGTGGCGGTGACGCTGTGCACGCCCAGCAGCCCGTAGGCCGGCGGGATCACCTGGGGCCCGTTCTGGCCGTCTAGGTTGAAGCGGGGGTCGTACTTCCCCTTGCCCCAGGAGGCATAGACGGCCTTGGTGGCGGCGCCCAGCGCGGGGGAGAGGGCGATGATCGCCCCCGGGTTCAGGTCGCGGTTGGCCCAGCCGTCCAGGCGCTTGCCGATGCCCGGCGCGAAGGAATCGTCCACGGTGGAATGGCACAGGGCGCAGGTGATGCCGACCCGGGTGAGGGTGTCCTTCCCGTTGACGCTCTCCACCGTGCCCTTCACCCCCACGACGGCGTTGAGCTTCAGCAGGGCTACCGTGGTGGCCGGGTCGGTCAGGCTGATGGCTCCGCTCTGGATCCCCTGCACCACTGCGGAGGGCAGCGCCTCGGCATCCACCTTCAGGCCCACGGACAGGGCGGTGGTGGGATCCACGGCGGCGGCGATCACCTGGTGCATGCCCAGGACATCCGTCCAGAAGGCCTCGTCCCCGAAGGTGTCACCGCGGAAGATGACCTTGCCCTGGGCGACCAGGGCCGGGTCCAGGGGCGGTTCGCCGGGGGCGGCCGCCGCGCGGTGGCTGGAATAGCAGCCGGCGGCGACGAGCAGGGCCGCGACCGGGAGTGCGAGGGCGTATCTCAGGGGCAGTTTCATGGCGGACTCCTTGCCCGGACGGGCGCTCCATGGGTTCACCACCTGAAGCTAGGTGTTCTATAAAAACAAACAAGAATGTTTAAATTGTTTAAACTCTCAGCATCCGATTCGCCTGCGGAGGCGGCCATGAAGAACCTGCACGAGAACCAGCGCAAGATCCTCGAGCACCTGCTCAGCCACCACGAAGGCGCCTCGCTGGACGAGCTGGCCGCGCACCTGGGGCTCACCCGGACGGCGGTGCAGCAGCACGTCCTGAAGCTGCTGGATCTCGGGTACCTCACCTACTCGGACACGAAGGGCGCCGTGGGCCGGCCGCGGCGGCGCTACCTGATCTCCGACGAGGGGATCGACGCCTTCCCCAAGAAGTACTCCTGGCTGGCCAACGCCATCCTGGCCCAGCTCGCCCAGGACCTGGGCCCCGGTGGCGCCAGGTCCTTCATGAAGAACCTGGCCGGGGCCGTGGCGGCCTCGCTGGAGAGCCAGGCGAACCCCGCCGATCCGCCGGCCCAGCGGCTGCGGAAGGTCACGGCGCTGATGAACGAGCTGGGCTACCGGGCCGTCCTGAAGCCCGGGGGCCCCACCGGGGAAGCCGCCATCGAGGCGGTCAACTGCGTCTACCACTCCGTGGCCAAGGCGCATCCGGAGCTCTGCCAGTTCGACGTGAGCCTCATCGAACAGGCCACCGGGATGGACGTCCACCTGGAGACCTGCATCGCCAAAGGCGGCGCCGTGTGCCGGTTCTGCGTATCGAAGCCATCTCGGAGCTGAGAGATCACCCGATAGAATCCAGCATCCGGGAGGCGGGCATGGATGGCAGGGCGTGGATGCTGGGATTGGCTACGGCGGTGTCGGTCTCCGCGCAGGAACTGGACCTGTCCCTGACGGCCGCGGCGGCGGATCGCTTTGCGGCGCTGGCCCTCAAGTGCGCGCGGCAGGAGTACCCCAACAAGCTGGATCACGTGATGAACGGGGCGGGGGAGGTGCAGTCGCCGAAGGCCCTGCATCCAGCCTTCTACGGGTGCTTCGACTGGCACTCGTCGGTGCATGGGCACTGGATGCTGGTCCGCCTGCTGCGCACCCACCCGGACCTGGCGAAGGCGGCGGAGATCCGCGCCGTGCTGGACGAGAACCTGACACCGGAGCGCGTGGCGGTCGAGGTGGCCTACCTCGACCAGCCCAACCGGCGGAGCTTCGAGCGCACCTACGGCTGGGCCTGGCTGCTCAAGCTGGCGGCGGAGCTGAAGACCTGGGACACCCCCGAGGCCCGGCGCTGGTCCGCGGCCCTGCAGCCCCTGGCGGATCGGATCGCTGCCGCCTATCGGGATTTCCTGCCGAAGCAGACCTATCCGATCCGCACCGGCGTCCACCCCAACTCCGCCTTCGGTCTGGACCTGGCGCTGGACTATGCGAAGGCCGCGCCGGACCCGCGGCTGGAGGCGGCCATCCTCGAGCGGGCGCAGGCCTGGTTCGGCCGAGACCGTCGCGGCCCCCTGGCCTGGGAGCCGGGCGGCGAGGACTTCCTCTCGCCCTGCCTGGAGGAGGCGGCGCTGATGGCGCGCGTGCTGCCCCGGGGTCGCTTCGGTCCCTGGCTGGACGCCTTCCTGCCGGGCCTGCCTGGAACGCTGGCACCCGCGGTCGTGTCGGACCGGACGGATCCCAAGATCGTCCACCTGGACGGCCTGAACCTGAGCCGCGCCCGGGCCCTGTACGACCTGGCCCGGACCTTCGGACCCAGGGATCCCCGGCGCTCCGCCCTGGTCCGGGCCGCCGACCGCCACGCCCGGGCCTCGCTGCCGCACTTGGCCTCCGGCAGCTACGAAGGTGAGCACTGGCTGGCCACCTTCGCCGTGCGCATGCTCGAGGCCAGGGGCACGGGTATCAATAGATAACGAGGGGCAATAAAAGGTAACTTTCAGGTTATCTATGATTTGCCTGGCTGAAAAATACCACCCCAACCCTTGACTCTAGGACGCCGTCGCACGACCATCGGCAGGCATTGCCTGACATCGACCTGCAAAGTTGACCACCCGTCCGGAGGTTTCTGGATCGGCTTCGCCGATTCATTGAAGGTCCTTCCGGACCCTGCCGAGGGAGGATTGCGTGAGACTGCGAACCTATTCCATCGCCACCGTGGCGCTGGTGAGCGTGTTCCCGCTCGCCGCGCCGCTCCAGGCCTGCTGCGACGACTTCTGGAGCTGTGTGGGCGCGGTGGCCTCGGGGGGGCTCACCTGCGCGGTGGAAAGCCTGGTCAACAGCATCAGGACCCTCATCCAGAACGTGTCGCGGCTGGCCTCGACCCTGGGGCAGCAGGCGGCCGATGTGGTGAACCTCGCCAAGTCGGAACTGAACGGCGCCGCCGGGGACCTGCGGGGCCTGGCCGGCCAGGCCGAGGGGGACTTCAATGCTGCCGCCCAGCTGGCCCAGTCCGTTGTGAACGAGGCCAGCCGTCCCCAAGTGATGGTTCCCCACGTGGCGCCCGGTGTCGCGGCCGCCGCCGCCACCGCCGGAACGCGAGCGGGCACCGCCGGCGTGCAGCCCCCGGGCGTCCGTCCGGGTGCCACCACCGCCACCGCGAAACCTGCGACGGTGGGCGCGGTCGGCGCGGGCACGGGCGTCCGGGTGGATCAGCTGCCGGCCGATCCCCACGATGTGACGGATGCCCTGCGCCGGGCCAAGGAGGCCATCGACGCCCTCCGCCCCGATGTGACGCAGCCCATCAACCAGGTCCGCCAGTTCGCCACCCAGGCCGAGCAGCAGGCCGCCTCCGCGGCTTCCTCCGCCGCGAACATCGCCCAGACGGCCCTGCTGGCGCCGCTCCAGACCCTGGGCAACATGCTCACGGACCTGGTCAACCACCCGGAGCACATCTTCGATCCCAGCCGGATCGTGGACGACGCCATCACCCAGATCACGAACCAGGCCATCACCACCATGACGCAGGTGCATGACGCGGTGATGCAGCAGGCCAAGGCGACCCTGGACCAGGCCCAGCGGCCCATCCAGGACGCCCTGGACCGCGCCGCGGTGGCGAAGAAGATCGCCGACGCCATGCAGAAGGTCCAGCGGGCGAAGACGAAGTCGTCCTGCGATGCCCTCAACGCCCTGATCCCGCGCCAGCGCCTGGAGGTCCGCGCCTTCGTCACCCACGTGGCCGGCGCCGCGCCCGCCCCGGGGGTCATGGCCCTGAACCTGAACCAGAACAGGACCCTGGCCCTGGCGCCCTTCAACCGGACGGTGGCCTCGCGGCTCACCGCCAAGACCGCCGGCACCCAGATGGCCGCCAAGCTGAAGGGCCCCTGGCAGGACTTCAAGCGCATCCAGGCCATGCCTCCCAAGGTGGATCCAGCCGCGAAGCCCAGGGTGGACGCCGAGATCTCCCGGCGCTTCGCCGGGAAGTCGCCCGCGGAGGCCGAAGCCGAGAAGCGCGCCATGCTGAACGAGGCCCGCACGCGCTTCGCCAAGGATCCGGCCCTGCTCAGGAAGGTCGAGGCCATGCTCGACAACGACCCGGTGATCCGGGGCCGCCTGGGCGGCCCTCGCGGCGCGGCGATGCGTGAGCAGTAGGGCCAAGCCCGGGGGTTCCCCCTTGTCTGGGAGGCATGTGTGATCGATCGGTCTCTGCGGACCTTCGTCCTGGCCGCCGCCACCGCCGCCACGGCGGTGGCGGCGGTGGACAGTTTCGAGCTGAAGCCGCCTGCGGCCCCCGGCGCGCCCCTCCAGGGCACCGCCACGGCGCCGGCGGGAACGGAATGGGTGGTGGTCTTCTACCGGGTGGCGGGGGAGGAGGAGTTCTCCAGCTTCAACCTGGATGTCGGGCCGGACGGGACTTCCTATGCGGGCCAGCTGCAGGGCGCCTTCCCCTCGGGGGCGAAGCTCGAGTACTACGCGGCCCTGCGCACCCCCGCCGGCATCAAGTACCTGCCCCGGGAAGCCCCTGGCGCCTTCGCCAGCCTGCAGCTGCCCGGCACCCCCACGGCCCCCGCAGGCGGGGCGGCGGCCTCCCAGGCCCAGGCCGAACCGGTGCTCGCGCCGGGCACCGGTGCCGGTCTGGGGAATCCGCCCCCGGCCCATGGCCCGATCTACGTGGACGGCGCCTTCGAGCGCGTGGCGCACCACCAGAACCCGGTTCCGGGGGAGCAGCGGAATGTGGCCTCGGGCCAGATCCGGTTCGCCTACCAGAAGGACGAGGACGGCCGCCAGGTGCTGCTGAACGCGCGGGTGGTCTACACCAACCAGCCCTTCGGGAACCAGACGCGCTGGAGCCTCGGCGACCTCCAGGCGGCCTACGCCGCCGGCGGCCACAAGGTCCAGGTGGGCGACATGGTGGTCCAGGAATCCGAGCTGACCCTGGGCGGGGCGGGGCGCCGGGGCTTCGATTACACCTACGCGGGGCAGCCGCTGGGGGCCCATCTCTTCGCCCTCAACACCCAGGCCCATGCCGGCACGGAGGGACTGGCCTGGCCCGTGAAGGGCAGCGAGGTCTACGGCGGGTCGCTGGGCTACGGCTGGCTCAACGGCAACCTCCGGGCCAAGGTGGTCTTCCTCTCGGGGAAGGACGATCCTGCCACCGCCACGAACCTGGTGTCCGCCTACGCGCCCACGGTGCGGGACGGGTCCACCGGCTCCCTGGTCCTGGACGGGCGCTTCTTCGACAGCCGACTGGCGGTGTCTGGGGAGTATGCGCGCAGCCTCTTCACCAAGGACCTGCTGAACGAGGCGCCTCACCTCGCCGACCAGGCCTGGCGCCTCAGCGGCTTCTGGGCCGACGGGCCCTTCAGCGCCCAGCTCGGCTACCGGGATGTGGGCCGGGACTTCGGGACCGTGGGCGTGGCGTTCTTCGTGGGGGATCGCCGCACCCTGAACGGCAGCCTCGGGTTCAACCGCGCCACCTGGAGCCTCAGCGCCACGGCCATCGACGAGCGCACCAATCCCACCGGACAGCCCGGGCTGGACCAGGCCTGGAGCCAATCCCAGAGCCTGGACGCGAGGGTGGGTCTCACCCAGGCGCTGTTCTGGCGGGTGGGGCTCCGGCAGGCGCGCCAGGAGGCCGAGCAGATCTCCAATCCACTCATCCCCTTCAGCAACAGCACCCGCTCCGGGCTGACCACGGGCTTCGACCTGATGCTGCCGCCCGCCTCCAGCCTGGCATTCAACGCCCAGTTCGACCGTCTCCGCGCGGAAGGCGCCAGCGACACCCGGGGGACCAGCACCACCTTCTCCCTCGGCGGCAGCCTGGCGTTGGGGCAGCGCGTGCGGGTGTCCCCGAACCTGAGCTGGTCCCGCACCCTCAACGATCCCGGGGATCAGAAGACCACCATGGAGAACGCCTTCCTCAACGCGGACTTCGCCCTCGTCCCCGGCATCCTGGGATTCCTCCTGAACGGGGGCATGTCCCGGACCGTGCTCGTCACCGGCGAGGTGGTGGAGAACTCCGTGGCGGAGGGCACCCTGCGGTTCTTCCTGGACACCTTCCTCAAGGGCCGCGGCCGGGCCAGCCTGGGCCTCAAGGGCCGCTACACCCACGCGCCGGCCCTGGCGGCCCTGGCCCGGGGCGGGGCGACAGGGACGCCAACCCCCGCCACCACGGCAGCGGCCATGGCCAACGACAACCAGGTGTCGATCCTCCTGAACATCTCGTACTGAGGAGCAGCCCCATGCGAAACCTCCTCATCACCCTTGCATTCCTCGGCACCCTGGCCCTGCAGGCCCAGGGGACGGGCACCCTCTCCGTCACCCCCGGCATCCCGGTCACGGGGGTTCCCACCACGTTCCTGCTGTCCGCCAGCCCGGCGCCGGTCGGCGCCGTGGTCTGGGACTTCGGGGATGGCACCTCCCTCAGCGGCGGATCCGTGGCGACCCATGTCTACACGCGGCCCGGGCCCTACCTGGTGCAGGCGGTCTATCCGGTGGTGGTCGGACAGGTGTTCCAGACCGCCCAGCTGCCGCTGCGGGTGGCGGACCGCTTCGGGCCCGCGGCCCCGTTCAGCATCTCCATGCTGCGCCTCCGCTGGGAGGACGGCCGCGTGGACACCACCGTGGAGCAGGGCTTCAGCCCCCTGGCCGCCTTCGCGGACGTGAAGTTCGAAGGCACGGGCCTGCTCCAGGCCCAGTGGGTGGTGGATGGCATCCCGCTGGGCACGTTCACGGCGTCCCTGGCCTTCGCCGGTGCGGTCACCCTGGACTCCAGCCGCACGATCCCCCTGCCCACCACGGCCTACGGCGAGCACCTGGTCACCCTCAGGATCCTCTCGCCGGTGGTGCCCTTCGAGTCGCCCCGGATCCGCTATTTCGTGAAGCTGGGCGGCGAAGAGGCCCCCCAGGTGGATGAGGTGGCCCCCTCGGCGGTGCGCCCCGGCGAGGAGACGGAGCTCCGCATCCGCGGCCGCCGCCTGGCCCCGGGCATGGCCGTCTCCTTCGGCAAGGACATCGCCCTGGTGGCGCCGCTCCGGTTCCCCGAGCCCGGCTGGGCCATCGCCAGGGTCTTCGTGGCCCCCACGGCCCACCCGGGTTTCCGCGAGGCCCAGGCCTTCAGCAAGGCCGGGCGGAGCCGCGGCCCGGCGCGGCTGGAGGTGCTGCCCCGGCCCCGGCAGGCGGCTTCGGCCGCGCCCGTCCTGGTCCCGCCCGCTCCCCTGCTGGCCTTCCTCTGGTCCGAGGGAGATGGCGTGGCGAAACCCAGCCTGCTCCGGGCGCTGACGGCGGCCTTCTTCCCTCCGGAGGATGGGTATTCCGCCGGAGAGGCCTCCAACCTCTTCCAGCGGCCTTCCGGAGAACAATGACCTTCGGGATCCCCCGGGGGCCCGCGCTCAGGAACGCCGCCGCCGGAAGAAGGCCTGGAGCTGCTCGCGGCACTCGGGCTCCAGCAGGCCCCCTTCGAAGGCGAAGCGGTGGTTCAGGGCCGCCCCATCGAGCGTATCCAGCCAGCGGCTGACGCCCACCTTGGGGTCCGAGGCGCCGAACACCACGCGCCCGACGCGGGCGTGGATCAGCGCGCCGAAGCACATGAGGCAGGGCTCCAGCGTCACGTAGAGCGTGGCGCCGGTCAGCCGGTAGTTCTTGGCCCAGGCCCCGGCACTGCGCAGCGCCTGGATCTCCGCATGGGCCGAGGGGTCGTTCAGCTTCACGGGGTGGTTGTGGCCGCGGCCCAGCAGGGCGCCTTCCGACACCAGCACGGCGCCCACGGGCACCTCGTCCAGGCGGTCCGCCTTCTCGGCCTCCTCGAGGGCGAGCTTCATGAAGTAGATGTCGTCACCGCTCCACATGCATCCAGTGTGGCTCAAACCCCGGCGCGTACATCAGGAACAAAGGAGCAGTATGGCCGAAAAGCCCTTGAACAAAAAGGCTGATCCTCGGTTTTGAGGGTCGCTACACTCACTTTGGTCCTTCGGACCGATGTCATTCTCACGACCCCGCGGCGGCCCGGCCCCCGCGGGGTTTTTGCAGAGCCGCCGAGCGGGGGACGCACATGCAAGCGCACCTGATCCTGAAGGACGGGACCATTTTCCGGGGGCGGGCGCCGTTGGGCTTTGGCGGGGGCGGCGAGGCGGTGTTCACCACGGCCATGGCCGGGTACCAGGAGATCCTCACGGATCCCAGCTTCGCCGGGCAGATGGTCTGCATGACTTTCCCCGAGCAGGGCATCTACGGCATCCACGCCGATCTCAACGAAGGCACGCGGCCCTGGGCCACGGGCCTGCTGTGCCGCCGGCTGACCTTCACGCCCGACCACACGCGGTCCGAAGGGGATCTGCCGGCCTGGCTCAAGCGCCACCACATCCCCGTCATGACGGATCTCGACACGCGCGCCCTCACCCAGCACCTGCGCGACCAGGGCGCCCAGCCCTCGCTCATCTGGACCGAGTTGGATGGCAGCCTCGATGCGGGCGTGGCCAAGGCCAAGGCCCTGCCGGACATGACGGGCCAGGCCCTCTGCGCCGAGGTGAGCTGCAAGGACCGCTACGAGCTGAACCCCGGCGGCGCCTTCCGCGTGGCGGTGCTGGATGGCGGCATCAAGTTGAGCATCCTGGATCAGCTGGTGGGGGCGGGCCTGCACCTGGAAGTGTTCCCCTGGGACACCCCGGCCACAGAGCTGGCGGCCCAGCGCTTCCACGGTCTCTTCCTCAGCAATGGCCCCGGCGATCCTGCCGCGCTCCCCGGGATGCAGAAGGAGGTGGAGGCCTGCATCGGCAAGCTGCCCATCTTCGGCATCTGCCTGGGCCACCAGCTGCTGGGCCAGGCCTTCGGCGGCCGCACCTTCAAGCTCAAGTTCGGCCACCGTGGCGCCAACCAGCCCGTGCATGACCTCATGACCGGCCGCATCGAGATCACGGCCCAGAACCACGGGTTCGCCGTGGACGAGGCCAGCCTGCCGAAGGATGTGGAAGTCACCCACCGCCACCTCAGCGACGGTACGGTCGAGGGCCTGCGCCACACGCGGCTGCCCATCTTCAGCCTCCAGCACCATCCCGAAGCCTCGCCCGGTCCCCACGACGCGCATCCGGCCTTCAATCGCTTTGTGGCGCTGCTCCAGGAGTTCCACCATGCCTAAGCGGACGGATCTGAAGAGCGTGCTGGTGCTGGGTTCCGGTCCCATCCAGATCGGCCAGGCCTGCGAGTTCGACTACTCGGGAACGCAGGCGCTGAAGGCCCTGCGGGAGGAGGGCATCCGCACCATCCTGCTTAATTCCAACCCGGCCTCGATCATGACGGACCCGGGCCGGGCCGACGCCACCTACATCGAGCCGCTCACGCTGGCGGTGCTGGAGAAAGTGATCGAGGCCGAACAGCCTGACGCCATCCTGCCGACCGTGGGCGGCCAGACGGCCCTGAACCTCGCCATGGAGGCCCACGAAAGCGGGCTGCTGGAGCGCACGGGCGTCATGCTCATCGGCGCCCAGCCCGAGGCCATCAACCGCGGCGAGGACCGCCAGCTCTTCAAGGCCCTCATGGACGACCTGGGCCTGGAGACCTGCCGCGGCGGCTTCGCCCACAACATGGGCGAGGCCCGCGATCTGCTCAAGCTCACGGGCTTCCCCGCCATCATCCGGCCCAGCTTCACCCTGGGCGGCAGCGGTGGCGGCATCGCCTACAACGTGGAGGAGTTCGAGACCATCGTGGCCCGGGGCCTGGACCTGAGCCCCACGAAACAGGTGCTCATCGAGGAGAGCATCCTGGGCTGGAAGGAGTTCGAGCTGGAGGTGGTGCGGGATCTCGACGACAACGTCGAGGTGATCTGCTCCATCGAGAACCTGGATCCCATGGGCATCCACACGGGGGACAGCATCACGGTGGCGCCCGCGCTCACGCTCACGGACCCCGAGTACCAGCGCATGCGCGATGCGGCCCTGGCCGTCATCCGCGCTGTGGGCGTGGAGACCGGAGGCTCGAACATCCAGTTCGCGCTGGACCCCGAGACCAGCCGCATCATCGTCATCGAGATGAACCCCCGCGTGAGCCGCAGCTCCGCCCTGGCCTCCAAGGCCACGGGCTTCCCCATCGCCTGGGTGGCGACGAAGCTGGCGCTCGGCTACCGGCTCTGGGAGCTGCCCAACGCCATCACCCGCATGACCAAGGCGGCCTTCGAGCCGGTGCTGGACTACGTGGTGGTGAAGATCCCGCGCTTCACCTTCGAGAAGTTCCCCCAGGCCGAGAAGGTGCTGGGCACGCAGATGAAGAGCGTGGGCGAAGTCATGAGCCTGGGCCGCAGCTTCCAGGAGGCCCTGCAGAAGGCCGTGCGCTCACTGGAGGAAGGCCACAAGGGCATCTCCGGCGCCCTGGAAGGCAAGCTGGACCTGGGCCGACTCAAGGAGCACCTGCTCATCCCCGGGCCCCAGCGCATCTTCTGGGTCTATCACGCGCTGAAGGCCGGCCACAGCGTGGAGGAGCTGCACCGCCTCACGAAGATCACGCCCTGGTTCCTGCGCGAGATCGAGGAGATCGTGGTGCTGGAGGGCCGCCTCCGCAGCTTCCCCGTGGATCGCCTGCCCGAGGAGCTGCTGGAGAAGGCCAAGCGCGCCGGTTTCGCGGACGACCAGATCGCCGTGTTCTGCTCGGGCACCGAGGCCGAGGTCGCCGCGCGCCGCGAGGCCCTGGGCCTGCGTCCCGCCTACAAGCGGGTGGACACCTGCGCCGGCGAGTTCCAGGCCGAGACCCCCTACCTCTACGGCACCTGGGAAGATTACAGCGAGGCCGAGCCCACGGACCGCCCCAAGGCCATCGTGCTGGGCAGCGGCCCCAACCGCATCGGCCAGGGCGTGGAGTTCGACTGCTGCTGCGTGCAGGCCGTCGAGGCCATCCGGGCCAGCGGCGTGGAAGCCATCCTCATCAACTGCAACCCCGAGACCGTCAGCACGGACTTCGACACCAGCGACCGCCTCTACTTCGAGCCCCTCACCTACGAGCACGTGAAGGCCGTGGTGGACCGGGAAGCCGCCGGCGGCAAGCTCCTGGGCGTCTTCGCCCAGTTCGGCGGGCAGACGCCCCTGAAGCTGGCCGGCCCCCTGCACGCCGCGGGGGTGAAGCTCCTGGGCACGCCCCTCAACGCCATCCTCGACGCCGAGGACCGCGAGCGCTTCGGCCAGGCCCTCAAGCGCCTGGACATCCCGGCGCCGGCCTGGGGCATGGCCACCAGCTACGAGCAGGCCAAGGACATCGCCCAGCGCCTGGCCTACCCCGTGATGGTGCGCCCCAGCTTCGTGCTGGGCGGCCGGGCCATGGCCGTGGTCTTCGATGACGCGGGCCTGGAGAAGTACATGCGGGAAGCCGTGGCCGTGAGCAACGACCAGCCCATCCTGCTGGACCGCTTCCTGGACGGCGCCCAGGAGCTGGACATCGACGTGGTCTGTGACGGCGAGCAGGTCGTCATCGCCGGCCTGCTGGCCCACATCGAGGAGGCGGGCATCCACAGCGGCGACAGCTACGCCGTGATCCCCGCCCTGGGCGTGCCCGAGGACATCCTGGAGACGGTGAAGGGCTACGCCCGCAAGCTGGCGCTCGACCTGGGCGTGCGCGGCCTCATGAACCTGCAGTTCGCCGTGAAGGACGGCATCGCCTACTGCCTGGAGGCCAACCCCCGGGCCAGCCGCACGGTGCCCTTCGTGAGCAAGGCCACGGGCATGGACTGGGCGGGTGTCGCTGCCCGCATCGGCCTGGGCCAGAGCTTGAAGCAGCAGGGCGTCGCAGATGGCATCCCGCGGGCCGTGTCGGTCAAGGGCGTGGTCTTCCCCTTCGCCAAGTTCCCGGGCGTGGACCCGGTGCTGGGCCCCGAGATGAAGAGTACGGGTGAGGTCATGGGCATCGGCGACACCTTCGGCGAGGCCTACGCCAAGGCCCTGCTGGCGGCGGGCATTCCTCTGCCGCTGTCGGGTACCGTCTTCCTCACGGTGAACGACAAGGACAAGGCCCGCCTGCCGGAGCTGGCCCAGAAGCTGGTGGCCCTCGGCTTCGGCCTTTGCGCCACCGAGGGCACGGCCCGCACGCTGGAGACCGCGGGCCTCAAGGTGCGCAAGATCTTCAAGGTGAACGAGGGCCGCCCCAACGCCGTGGATCTCCTGAAGAACGGCGAAGTCCAGTGGGTCATCAACACGCCCCTGGGCCGCGACGCCTTCTTCGACGAGAGCGCCATCCGCCGCGAGGCCCTGCGCCTCAAGATCCCCTGCCTCACCAACCTCAGCGCTGCCCTCGCCGCCTGCGAAGCCGTCGAGACCCTGCGCGGCGAGATGAAGGTAAGGGCGATCCAGTCGCTGAAATAAAGAGCGGAACCGCGAATGGCGCGAATGAGCGCGAATGAGGAGGGGCCCGCCTCTCCATCTTCGCTTCCATTCGCGTTATTCGCGGTTAAAGTCTCTTTTCCCGGAGGCCACCATGTCCATCGAAGACCGCATCCAGTCCTTCCTGGCCTCGGGCCCCTTCGCGGTGGTGGGGGCCAGCACGGACCGCTCGAAGTACGGGAACAAGGTGCTGCGCTGCTACCAGCAGCACGGGAAAGAGGTCTATCCCATCAATCCGAAGGCTCCCGAGGTCGAGGGTCTGAAGGCCTATCCCACGTTGGCGGCGCTGCCGGTGAAGGTGCCGGCCATCTCCGTGATCACGCCACCGGCGGCCACGGAGCAGGTGGTGCGCGAGGCCGCGGCGGCGGGCGTGAAGCACATCTGGATGCAGCCCGGCGCCGAGAGCGACGCGGCCATCGCCACGGCCGAATCCCTGGGGATGAACGTCATCGCGGGGGGGCCGTGCGTGCTGGTGGTGATGGGCTATCACGAGTGAATCCGCTGCGCGGATTCACATATGAAAAGCCTTTTGAATTCGCGTAGCGAATTCAGCCTAGACGAGCCCCAGGTTCCTCCGGACCTCCAGCCGATCCTCCTCGTGGGCCTGGATCAGCTTGGGCACTTCGTTCTGCCACAGCTTCGATACATCGGCGAAGGAGATGGTCCGCTTCGCTTCGGCGCCAGGGGTCGAGGGTTCGGTTGAGTCCTGCGAGAACGTCCCGCGGGTACCAGGTTCGGGGGTCATGGGTTTGGATCCTCAGTAGGGAAAGGTAAGCGGTCTGGAGCTGGTAGGCAATCACGGAATCGACGGCTTTCGGGCGCGCCCGCACGCTGGCGATGGCCTCGTGCCCCGTGGTCATGAGATCGGGACCCTCCTCGGCCACGCGCACGTGGTAGAGCCGCAGGGAGCGACCCGCCCGGGGCGCGAAGCCCAGGAAGGTGAAGGGGGCCCAGGCGTGGGCCCGGGCCATGCGGTCTAGGGGCACGTAGCGGCCTTCGCGCTCGGAGCGGGCCAGCATGGCCTTGAGGGCGCCGCCGGGGTTGCGGTCCGTGTAGACGAGGTGGACCTCGCCGCAACCGGCCTGCCGGATGCGATCCAGGAGGAAGGCCACACCGTCGGGATCCGTGTGGGGCGCGTCGAACACGGCGCCGAAGGCCGATCCCATGGCCAGGGCATTGGTGGTCTTCCCCGTGGCCTGGCCGCCCATGAAGATGATCACCGGCCCGCCCTGGGCATGGGCCAGGGCCCGGTCGCGCAGGCGCTTGCCCAGGGCGTTCAGGTGCACGGCGGCCCGGCCCGCCGGGTCCTCCAGGGCCTCGTAGCCCTGGGTGGGGTTCTGGCGGAGGCTGGGCAGCAGCGTGGCGAGCAGGTCTCCGTTCACCAGCTGGCCCTTGAGCGTCCCCGGCCGGGCCGCGTAGTCATCGAGGGCGGGGCCCGCCCGCCGGGCCAGGTCCGCGGCCTCGGCCTCCAGGGCCCCGCGCAGGTCCCGGCGCCCGGCTTCATCGAGCTCCCAGTAGGAGCGGCGCTGGTGCCAGGGAACCTGCTGCCAGGGCAGCGGAGCCGGGGAGGGAAGGGGGGGCATGACCCCCAGCCTACTGGATGGCGGGGGGTACCACACCCTATGCTCGACACCATGTCCGCTCCCGCCTCCACCCTTCTGTTTCCCGGCCAGGGCACCGAGGCCCCGGGCATGTCCCGGGGCTGGGAGGGCCACGAGGCCTGGGCGGAGACGCTGGGGGCGGCGGAAAGCCACACAGGCCGGCCTCTGCGGCGGGCCATGGCCGAGGGGCCGCTGGACCTGCTGCGGTCCCAGCGGCTGGCGCCCTGTGCCGTGCTGGCCCACTCCGTGGGCGTCTACCGCGCCTGGCGCGGGGCGGGGATGCCCCTTCCCGCCGCTGCCGCGGGCCACAGCATGGGGTTCTACTCTGCTCTCGTGGCCGCCGGGGTGGTGCCGCTCGAGGCGGCCCTGGACCTGATCTCCGCCGTGGAGGACCTCAGCGAGGCCGCTTTCGGCGGCGGGGCCATGGGCATGGCCTTCCTCATCGGCGTGCCGGAGCTGGAGGTGCACAGGGCCCTGGCGGACCACCCGGAGCTGGTGCTGTCCAATCGCAATGGGCAGGCCCAGTTCACCGTCTCCGGCCCTGTGCCCGCCCTCGAGATCCTGGTGGGGAGACTGGAGCCTGCGGCCCTCAAGGCGGGCCTGCTGCCGGTGCAGCATCCCCTGCACGGTCCCCACATGGCAGCGCTGCTGCCGGCCATCACCCGGAGACTGGCGGCCGTGCAGCCCGCGGAACCGGCCTTTCCGCTGATCTCCCACTTCGATGGGCGCCTGCTCACGACGGGCGCGGCAGCCTGGGACGAGGGCATCGCCTCCGTGGCCCTGCCCGTGGACTGGCTGGCCGTGGTGGCCCGGCTGAAAGCCCTGGGTGCTCCTCTGGCGGAGTGCGGCCATGGTCGGCAGCTGGCGGGGCTGACCCGCTGGGCGGAGCGGGACCTGGCGGTGGCCTCGCTTCAGGACCCTCCGCGCTCGTAAAAAATCGCCCAATTCTCTGGTAATACATCTGGATATGCCGCCCTGGGCTCTGCCATGATGGGCTCCCGAACCCTTCGGTCTGGATGCGCTCCATGGCGGTTTCCCCTCTCATCCTCGGTGAAGCGCTGGCGAACCGGTGTTCCCAGGTGCTCTACCGCTGCATGGAGGAGGTGGGCAGCACGAAGGGAGTCCTCTACCTCCGGGTGCCCGGGCAGGGCGCGTTCGAGGTCGTGAGCTTCTACGGCTGGCCCCGCGGGACCCGGCCGCCGGTGTCCATCCCCGAAGGCCACCCGCTGTTGATCCGAACCCAGCGCCAGCGCCGGACCTACGTGGTGAACGACGCCTCGGAATCGCCGGAGCTCTCGGCCTTCGGCCAGGGCGGGGAGTGGCCTCGCTACCTCATCACGCCGGTCTATCTCCAGGGGGACTGGGTGGGCCTGCTCATCCAGCGGGACCGCATCAAGGGCGGTACCTTCGAGGCGGAGCGGGACGAGCCGCCCACCCTGGCCATCTGCGGGGATCTCGTGGTGGCCCTGAAGGAGTTCCACTTCTACGGCGGCCCCCGTTCCGTTCCGATGCAGCCCATCGGCCCCGGCCGGGTGCCGGAGGGCCTGCCCACCGCGGCGGACCTCATCGGCGAGGTCGCGCCAGCGCCCGAGCGGCTCCTGCCGCCGGTTCCCCCGGCCGCGCACCACGCCCGGGCCGCGGGGCCGGGCGTCCCCTCCACCGGGCCCTCGACCAGGGAGCGCCTCTACGGCTTCCCGGGTGGCAAGAACGACTACACCTCGCTGCCCTGGGAGGCCGATCGCACCCTCAGCGGCTGGGTGGCCCCCGCGCCCGTGAATCCCGAGCGCCGGCCGGGCATGGTTCCGCCCGAGCTGCGGGGATTCTTCTGGGAGATCGCGGGGCTCATCAGCCAGATCCTCCCCGCCACCGCCGTGGCGCTCTGGATCGAGGATCCCGAGGAAATCCGCCCCATCCTCGCCTTCAGCACCCTGCCCCTGTCCCCGGACCTCCAGCAGCAGATCCTGGCCCACGCCACGTTCCACCTGCCGGCGGTGCGGGAACCGGACCTGCGCCTCATCAGCCGGACGGAGATGCCCGAGGTGCCGCCGCTCATGGGCGCCTTCGCCACCTACATGCCCCTCCTCCTCAACGAGACGCCCCACGGCCACGACCTGGTGATGGTGTTCCGCCTGGAGGACCACTCCTTCTCCCTGGCGGAGGTTGAGGCCATCCAGCAGCTGAGCCGCATCCTGGCGCTCCACCTCCAGGAGGCGCGGCTCCACGAGCGGTACCACCACGCCTTCCTGTCCGTGAGCCACCGCATCCTGCAATCCGGCGAAGGCCGGATGCCGAGCCTGCGGCCCCACAGCCTGGCCACCGCGCGCCTGGCCCGGAACCTGGCCCTGATGCTCGACCTGCCCACCGAGGATGTGGAGGCCGTGAGCATCGCCGCCCTCCTCCACGACGTGGGCCTGCTGCTGCTGGACCCCCAGATGCTCGCGAAGCCCACGCTGACCGGCGAGGAGATGAAGAAGGTCCGCGACCATCCGGAGTTGGCGGCCGTCTTCCTCAAGGACCTGCGCTTCCCCTTCGATGTGATCCGCATCATCCGCCACCACCACGAGCGCTGGGACGGCCGGGGCTACCCGGAGGGCCTGCGCGAGACCGCCATCCCCATGGGCAGCCGCATCATCGGCCTCATCGAGGCCTACGAGGTGATGACCAGCGGCAAGGGCTACCGCCGGCCCCAGGGCTTCCGCCAGGCCCTGGTGGAGCTCCGGAACGAGGCCGGCTCCCAGTTCGATCCGGCGGTCGTGGAAGCTTTTTCCGAGCTCATGGCACGGAAGGATGAAAGGGCCTGATAATTGAGGCCCGGAGCGTCCATGCGGTCCACCCCTCCAGCCCGAACCCAGCGCGGCTTCACCATGGCCCTGGCCCTGGCCCTGGCCGTGGTGATGGGCGTGATGCTCATGAAGATGGGCCCCCGGCTGAGCGCCGAGGTCCAGCGGGAGAACGAGGCCGAGCTGATCTTCCGGGGCGAGGCCATCGCCACGGCCCTCAGGGTCTATTTCGCCCAGATGAAGCGCTACCCCACCGACCTGGACGAGGTCATGAAGGTCCGCCCCCGCATCCTGCGCCAGAAGTACCTGGACCCCATGACCAGCAGCGGCGAGTGGCAGTTCGTCACCCAGGTGCAGGCCGGGGCTTCCGGCGATACCCAGGGCCTGCCCATCGTCGGGGTGCGCAGCCGCTCGGAGAAGGACAGCATCCACACCTACCAGGGCAAAACCCTGGTGAAGGACTGGCTCTTCACGGCCGACGAGAACCTCCTGGGAGGAGGCGCCACCACGGAGAACGAACGGACCCGGCGCGGCATCCAGGGGGCCGGGCCGACCCCCCGGAAGCCCTGAGGCGCCATGCGGCCGCTCCTTCTGATCGTCTTCCTGCTGGTGTCCGGCCGGCCTTCCGCGGCCCAGGATTTCCGAACGTGGGTGCGGGACCTGGAGGCCCGCGGCGTTGTCGTGTCCGCCGGAATCTGGGAGGTCGATACCGGGAAGATCCTCGAGCGCCATCACGAAGACCTGGCCCTGGTGCCCGCCAGCACCACCAAGGTGGTCACCACCTACGCGCTGCTGAAGACGCTGAAGCCCGACACCACCATCGAGACCGAGGTCTGGGGCGAGCTCAAGGACGGGGTGGTGCAGGGGGACCTCACCTTCAAGGGCGACGGCGACCCGCTGTTCACCAGCGAGCGCATCTGGATGCTGGCCCAGTCGCTGAAGAGGGTGGGCGTCCGGCGGATCACCGGGGGCATCCGGCTCGATCAGAGCGCCTTCGACGCCCAGCGCGAGCCGCTGGGCTGGGAGAACACCTCCGCCGACACGCTGCCCGTGGTGCGGGCGCTCTCCGTGGACTTCAACCGGGACGAGAACGGCCGCCTCGTGGCCGATCCCGACCGCCAGGCCCGGGAGACCCTCCAGCGCATCCTCCAGGAGACGGGCATCGCGGTGGAGGGCCGGGTCGGTGTCAGCGGCCCGGGCGTTCCCCGCAAGCTCGCCTCCTGGACCTCGCCGCCTCTGCGGGCCCTGGTGCAGGACATCAACAAGTGGTCGAACAACTTCATGATCGAGATGCTGGTGCGGCGGTTCGGAGCCGGCTCCTGGCCCCGCGGGATCCAGCGGGTGCAGGCCTTCTACCGCACGGCCTTCGGCCTGGGGCCTGAACAGCTCCAGATCACGGATGGGTCGGGCCTCAGCAAGGACAACCGCCTGTCGGCCCGCACCCTGGCCATCATCCTCCGGGGGGCGTACCACGACTTCGAGGTGGGCCCCGAGTTCGTCTCGTCGCTGAAGATCATCGGCGGCGAGCCCTGGAAGCTGAAGGTGAAGGACCCCAACCTCACGCGCCGGGTGCGGGTGAAGACCGGCCACCTCGACCAGGTCACGAGCCTCTGCGGGTACCTCCAGACCTTCGACGGGAAGGTGAAGGTGTTCGCCATCCTGCTGAACGGACCCGCCCACGATGAGGATGTCTGGGAGCAGGTCTCCCGCTGGGCGAACTGATCTCGCTCAGCCCTTGCGCCTTCAGCCTCCCGGCGGCGATGCTGGATCCATGGATGGGACGCGGGCGGAGACGCCGGATCCGAGAGGCCTGGCGGCCCTGATCCTCGGGGCCTCGCTCCTGGGGTTCGCGGCCATGCTCGTGCGCTGGGCCGCCCCTGCGGGGCCGCTGGCGGTGGGGTTCTACCGCATGGCCATCGCCCTGCCGCCCGTGGCCTGGCTGGCCTGGCGGGCGCGGGGCACCGCGCGGACCGGTGTCGGGCGGGCCCGGCTCTGGGCCGGCGTGGCGGGCCTCTGCTTCGTGGGCGACCTGTGGATGTGGCACTCGGCGCTCCACCACACGAGCGCCGCCAACGCCACGCTGCTGGTCACGCTGGCGCCCATCTGGGTGGCCGTGGTTTCGGTGGTGTGGCTGGGCGCCCGGTTGCGGCGCCGCTTCTGGCTGGGCGTGATCCTCGCCCTGGCCGGGGCCCTGGTGCTGGGCCTGGCCAAGGGCGCCCGCTGGGGCACGGGGCTGGGGGAGCTGCTGGGGGCGCTGGCCTCCCTGGCCTACGGGGCCTTCACCCTGGTGCTCGGCCGCGCCCGCCGCGACCTCAGCGCGCCGGAGGCCCTGTTCTGGGTGGTCCTCTGCTGCACGGTGGGCTTCGGTGTCCTGGGATCCGCCCAGGGCGAGGCATTCACCGGGTATCCCGCGCGCGCCTGGTGGGCCCTGGCGGGCCTGGGCCTGGGCGTGCAGGTGGTGGCCTGGTGGCTCATCACCTGGGGCATGGGCCACGTGTCCACCAACGTGGGCGCCATGGGGCTCATGACCCAGCCCGTGGCCACGGTCATTCTCGGCTGGCTGCTGTTGGGGGAATCCGTACGGCCCATGCAGGGCCTGGGCACGCTCCTGGTGCTGGCGGGCATCGCGGCCTGCGCCTTCGCGCCGCCGGCGGCGGAGAAGAAGGCTATTCCGGCGTGAGGACGCCCCGCTCCTCGCGATAGGCGAAGAGCTCCCCGAAGCGGCCCCAGGCCACGAGGGTCTCGAAGGTCTTCTCCGGATCCTCCATGGGCAGCCGGGTGGCCAGCTCCTGGAGGAGGGTCTCCTCGGACAGCTCGCCCTCCTCGAGGTGCATCATCTCCTGCACCACGCGGAAGAGCCGCAGCTCCAGGAGCTGGGCCCGCCAAAGGTCCTTGCGGTCGTCCATGTTGGCGTTCACGAACCGCTTGCCCAGGGGCGTGAGCAGGACGGCGCGCTTGGGCGTGTCCACCAGGTCCAGCATCTCCGCGGCCTTCACGGTGGTGAGCACCTTCTCGAAGGCGACATGGGTGTGCGAGGCCACCTGGAAGAGGTCGCTGGTGCCGCCCTGAGTCTCCAGGAACTCCAGCAGGCCCAGGATGTCGCCGCTCTGGGCCATGGGCAGGGGCTCCACCTGGTCCTCCTGGGCGGCGGCGCTGGGGATGGGGGCGGTGACCTGCACGTCCGGGAGCTCGGCGCTGGTGAAGATGTCGTGCAGGTGGTCCACCAGCTTCATGAACTCGGGCGAGCGGCTGTCGCGGGGCCGGGCCATGGGCACCTCGACGATGGTCCGCAGGGTGCCCGGGCTGCCGGACAGCACGGCCACGCGATCGGCCATGAGCAGGGCCTCGCGGATGGACTGGCTCACCATCACGATGGCCGAGGGGTTGCGCTCCTTGTCCGCCCAGATGTCCATGATCTCCGCGCGCAGCGCTTCCGCCGTGAGGGCGTCCACCTGGCTGAAGGGCTCGTCCATGACCAGGATCTCGGGGTCCACCGCCAGAGCCCGGGCCACGCCCACGCGCTGCTTGGTGCCCCGGGAGAGCTCGCGGGGGAAGGCCTCCTCGAAGCCCTCGAGGCCCACCTTGCGGATGGCCTGGTGGGCCCGCTCGCGGACTTCACCCTCGGGCAGGTCGCGGGCGCGCAGCACCACGCGGACGTTCTCCTCCACGGTCATCCAGGGGTAGAGGGCGAAGCTCTGGAACACCATGGCCACGCCCGGATTCAGGCCGTCGAGCTTCTCGCCGTGGTGGCGGACCTCGCCCTGGGTGGGCGGCATGAGGCCCGCCAGCAGCCGCAGCAGGGTGGACTTGCCGGAGCCGTTGGGGCCGATGAGGCACAGGATCTCGTCCGGCCGCACTTCGAGCCGGATGTCCTCGAGCACGCGCTGGACGCCGCCCCGGGGGCCGGGGAAGCGCATCTGGACGCCGCGGAGCTCGCAGATGGGGGAGGTGTAGGGCAGCTGCATGTCCACCTCAGCGGTTGAGCGCGTAGCGGGTCTCGGCCAGGCGATAGAGCGGCACCCAGACGAGACGGTTGAAGAGGACGACCAGGGCCGCCATGAGGAGGGCGCTCGCGGCCAGATGGGGCATGGACCCCTGCTCGGTGGCCAGCACCACCTCGGCGCCCAGGCCGAAGGTCCGGAGCGTGTGCTGCTTGGTGGTGACGATCTCGGTGATGATGCTCGCGTTCCAGGCGCCGCCGGTGGCGGTCACCCATCCGGTGACGAGGAAGGGGAACACGGCCGGGAAGTAGAGGTTCCAGCAGCGCTTCCACAGGGACATCCGGTAGGCGGTGGAAGCCTCGCGGAGGTCCGCTGGGATGGCCTGGGCCCCAGCGATGATGTTGAAGAGCAGATACCACTGGGTGGACAGCACCATCAGCAGCACGCAGCTCACGCCGAGGCCGATGCCCAGGGAGCTGAACACCAGGATGAGCGACGCGAAGATCAGGGAGGAGGGGAAGGAGGCCGCCACCTGCACCACGGACTGCAGGCGCCTGGACCACTTCGGCGACATGCCGATCCACAGGCCCACCGGCAGGGTCCAGAGCGTGGCCAGGAACGTGGAGAGGAGCACCCGCGACAGGGAGGCCCCGCCGGCCTTGAGCAGGACCAGCCACTTCGGGCCGCTCACCTCGGCCAGCAGCCGCACGACGGAGAAGGCACCCAGTGAAAGCAGCGCGAGGATGCCCACCATGGCCGAGGAGGCCACCCAGGACCCGAGCCGCCCCGGTCGCTGGAACTCCTCGTGGGCCTTCCGGATGAAGGCCGGGCGCGGCGTCCGCTGATGCAGGCGCTGGTTGCGGCGCTTCTCCAGCCATTTCAGGAGGCGCGAGCGGCGGAAGAGAAGGAGCAGCCAGTTCTCGCCGGGATCCACTTCGCCGCCCTCGTCCACCTGGAAGCGCTGGGACCAGGCCACCACGGGCCGCCAGACCAGCTGGTCCAGCAGGATCACCAGCACCAGCATGGTGACGATGGCGTAGATCTGGGCGCGGGTGCTGCCCTGCTCCACCGCGGTGTTCATGTACGACCCCAGCCCCGGGAGCTGGAAGTTCTTGTTGCCCGCGTGGAAGGCCTCGGCGGACATGAGGAAGAACCAGCTGTTCGCCACGCTCACCATGGAGTTCCAGACCAGGCCCGGCGTGGCGAAGGGGATCTCGACCCAGCGGAGCTTCTGGACCCAGGTGAAGCCATAGAGGCTGGAGGTCTCCTCCAGCTCCTTGGGCAGGGTCTTCAGCGACTGGTAGAAGCTGAAGGCCATGTTCCAGGCCTGGCAGGTGACGATGAGGAGGATCGCCGACAGCTCCAGGCCGATGTTGCTGCGGGGGAAGAGGGTGAGCATGAGCAGCAGCACGGGCGGCAGGAAGGCCAGCAGCGGCACGCTCTGGAGGATGTCGAGGATGGGCACCAGCACCCGCTCGGCCCGCGGATCCTTGGCCGCCCAGTAGGCCACCACCAGCGTGAAGGCCAGCGACACGACGTAGGCCGCGATGGCCCGGATCAGGGACAGGAGGAGGTACTTGGGCAGGGCCCAGGCGCTGAGGGCGATCTCCACCGTGGGCCGCTGGACGGCGGTCCACTCCTTCCCCACCAGCCAGAGCGCCGCCAGCGTGCCCACGAGGGCCGCGAGCACGAGGAGGTCGATCCAGCGGCGGTGCCGGATGGGCGCCGTCAGCAGGTTCATTGCCTGGCCCCAGACGGTGTCGAGGAAGCGGTGGATCATGGCCGGTCCGGAGGAGCGGATGGGGCGCAGCCTTGCGCGCCGACATCCCGTTCAGGGGGCGGATTCGGGGGAGCCGGAAAAACGGGGGATGGCCGCCTCAGCGGGCGGCGCACCACGACGGAGGTTCGGAGAGGTCGGATTGTCGTCCCATCGAACCTCCTTTCCGGCGCCAGGGCCATGGCCAGTCTGACCCCGGGACTGGCCCCGGTCAACACGGGAAGCGCTTCACCTGAGGCCTCGATGGGGGCACCATGAACGGTTCATCGAGGAGTGGAATCGTGCGGAATGGCAGCCATGGCGACCGCTGAGGAGCGGGTGCTGGCCTTGGCCGTGGCCCGCGGATTCCTCGAGCCCGGCGACATCAGCGGTCATCTGGATCACCTGGTGGCCTCCGGACGCCTGGACGAGGGCGATCGCCGCATGCTGGAGCAGGAGCTGGCCGACCTGGAGGCCGCCGAGGCAGACCACTGGTCCATGGAGATCACCGCGCAGGGGCCCAGGGTGTCCGATGGACCGGGCACGGAAGGGGGGGCCGGGTCCCCGGCGCCAGGTCCGGAGGCCCCCGTCCCACCGGCCGGGTTCCGGCAAAGCGGGATCTTCCGGGCCCGGACCCTCGAACGGTGGGGGCGGTTCGAGGCCCTGGAGCTGCTCGGTGAAGGGGGCATGGGCCGGGTCTTCCGGGCCACGGATTCCCGCCTCCGCCGCGTGGTGGCGCTCAAGCTCCTCCGGCGGGACGATCCCGCGCTCCTGCAGCGGTTCATCCAGGAGGCCCAGCTTCAGGCCCGGATCGACCACCCCAACGTCTGCCGGGTGCATGAGGTGGGCGAGTGGCGCGGCCAGCCCTACATCGTCATGCAGTTCATCAACGGGGAGACCCTTCTGAAGGCCGCGTCCACGCTGTCGCTGGAGGCGCTGCTGCGGCTCATGACGGAGGTCTGCGAAGGCGTCCACGCGGCCCACCGCGTGGGCCTCATCCATCGCGACCTGAACCCGGCGAACCTCATGATGGAGCGGCTTGAGGACGGGTCCACCCGGGCCTGCGTGCTCGACTTCGGGCTGGCCCGGGGCCTGGAGGGCGGCCGGTTCACGGAGACCGGGCAGGTGATGGGCACCGTCAGCTACATGTCCCCCGAGCAGGCGCGGGGGAAGGCGGGCCTGCTGGACCGCCGGTCGGACATCTATTCCCTGGGCGCCACCCTCTACGAGCTGCTGACGGGGGATCCGCCCTTCGGGGGGGAGGGGCTCGACTGCATGACGCGCATCGTGAAGGACGACCCGGTGCCGGTCCGGATGCACGTGCCCACCATTCCGCCGGACCTCGACACGGTGGTGCTCACCTGTCTCCAGAAGGACCCCCGCCGCCGCTACGCCACCGCCCGGGCGCTGGGGGAGGACCTCCAGCGCATCCTCGACGGCGAGCCCATCCAGGCCCGCGCGGCGACGGCCGTGGAACGGATGATCCACTGGGCCCGGAAGCGCAAGGCCCTGGTGGCGGCCTCGGCCGCGGTCTGCCTGTCCATCGCGGTCTTCGGCGGGCTGGCCGTGCGGGAGCGGCTGCGGGCCCAGACCCGGGCCGCCCATGCCCAGCGGTTCGCCCAGGCTGCCGAGCGCATCGAGGCCCTGGCCCGCTACCTGCGGATCCAGCCGGCGCGGGATCTGACCCGCGACCAGGCGGATCTCCGGGCCCGGGTCGAGGCCCTGTCCCGGGAGGTCCGGGCCGCAGGGCCGCTGGCGGAGGCGCCGGGCGCCTACGCGCTGGGGCGGGCCCGCCTCGCCCTGGACGATCCCTCCAGTGCACGGATCCAGCTGGAACGGGCCTGGGCCATGGGGTTCCGGACACCCGAGGCGGCCCACGCCCAGGGGCGGGCCCTGGCCGCGATCTACCAGATCGAACAGGGGAAGGCCTACGCGCTGCCCGACCCGGACCTGAGGCAGCGGCGGCTGGAGGAGCTGAAGCAGACGCTGCGGATTCCCGCGGCTGACTGGTTGAGGCGCGGCGCCAGCGCCAGCCTGGAGCCCCCGGCCTTCCGGGCGGGGCTGCTCATGCTCATGGAGGGTCAGCCGCAGGAGGCGGTCCGGCTGGCACGGGAGGCCCAGGCGCAGGCTCCCTGGTTCTACGAGGCGCTTCGGCTGGAGGCGGAGGCCTGGCTCGCCCAGGCCCACCTCGCGCAGGAAGAACCGGTCACCCGGCCCGCCCTGGCGGCGGCGGGCCGGGCCCTGGCGCAGGCCGAGCTCCGGGCCCCTTGCGATGTGGACCTGCTCCGCCTCGACCTCCGGCGCTGGCAGGAGGCCGTGGCGCTGGGCTGGCAATCGGGGGCGGACCCCCGCGGTCCCGTCCTGGCCCAGGTGGCCGTGGCGGACCGCTGGACCCAGCTGGAGCCCTCCGCGGCCGAGCCCCTGGCCTGGCGGGCGCGGGCGCGGGGGGAGATGGCCCGGTACCTGACTTTCCGGGAGATCGATCCCGGGCGGTGGCTGGTCCAAGCCAAAGCGGATTCTGACGAGGCCCTGCGGCGTAACCCAGGCGAGGTCGAACCTTACGCGGCCCTGGCCTCCGTCCTGCGCACCGAGGGTTTCCGCTTGCAGAGCCAGGGGCGGGATCCTTCACAGCGCTTGATGGAAGCCATGGCCGCCGCCGACCAGGGCCTGCGCCTGGACCCGGGCTACATCGTCCTGCTGAACATCAGCAACTCAGCCCTGTTCGCCTGGATCGATGCGGCCCGCATGAGGGGAACCTACGAGAGGGCCGCCGTGGTGCCCTACCTGCTGCAGGTGCGCGCCTGGGTGGAGGCCCATCCCGAGGAGGCTTACTTCCAGGCCAACCTCGGCAGCGCGGCCCTAGCCATGGCCTGGGCCGAGGTGGACTCGGGCGGTGATCCGTCCGCCGATGCGGAGGAGGCGGTCCGGGCCTACGAGGCTGGTTTGAAGAGTCAGCCTCGCCATGTGGGCTTCCATCGGGGTATCGTCATGGCCCACGCGGTCCAGGCCAGGGCCCTGGCCCGAGATGGGCGGAACCCCGGCACCGTGGTCGATCTGGCGCGAGCGGCGTTCCAGCGAGCCCAGAACCTACAGGTCCCACCGGCGACCATTGCTCCGTATTTCATGGATGCGCTCCTGTCGGCTGCCACCTATTCCCTGGCGCAGGGGCGGAGCGCCGAAGCCTCCCTGAAGGAGGCCAGCGAATTGCCGGCCCATCTTGATCCCTCGACGGAGGATCCCGTGAAGCTTGGTACCATACGGCTGCACCACACCACCCTCCTGCTGCGCTCGGGCCGCCCGTTCCAGGCGCCCGAGCTGCGTGTGGCAGGGGAGACCCTGGCCCAGTCTCTGCTTCGCCTCAAACCCGTCGATCCAGCCTTCTGGATGACCCTGGCTGATTTCCGCGAAGCCTGCGGCGATTCTGCCGCAGCGGCTCAGTGCCGCGCCCGTTGCAAAGCGCTGAACCCCAGATTCCGATCTTTCTAGCCGTTCGTGGAATTGAGGATCCCCTTGGTGAGGTAGGCGGGTGTCGTCCCGTCCTCCTTGGGGTGGTTCCAGATCTGGTTCACCACGGCCGGGGTCATGGGAAGGTGCGGCTGGTCGCCGATGATCGGCCCGCCATGCGGGAAGTGGTGGAGGAAATCCTCCCGGCTCATCTGCTTGCCCTCGGCGGGGCCGCCCTTGTCGTAGAACTTGCCGAAGACTTCCACGGCCCGGTCGCTCCACACGAGCGCATCGCAGATCTTCGGATCGATGGTGTGGACCCGCGTGGTGCCGTCGGGCATGAGGAGATTCACGGTGATGCCGGTGATCCGAGGGCGGGGCGGAGTGGGCATGGAGGATCTCCTGGGCGGCGGACTGGAGGGCCGATTCGGCTCAGGGTCGGGGCACGGCCTGGAGCAGCTGGGCGATGACCTGGTCGGTGGTGGCGCCGTCCGCCTCGCTTTCGAAGGTCAGCAGCAGGCGGTGGCGCAGCACGTCGGGGGCGAGGTCCACCACATCCTGGGGCAGCACGTGGTCGCGGCCCTGGAGGTAGGCCAGGGCGCGGGTGGAGGCCTGGAGCGAGAGCGAGGCCCGGGGGCTGGCCCCGCAGCGCAGCAGCTCCTTGCCCTTCCAGACCTTGCCGTGGCCGGGCCGGGTGGCCTGTACCAGCCGCACGATGTAGGTGCGGATGGCGTCGTCCAGGCGCACCTTCTGGGCCTCGCGGCCGGCGGCCAGGAGGCTCGCGGCATCCACCACGGGGTTCACCTCGTCACCGTTCAGGTGCGCGCGGCGGAGCACCTCCACTTCGTCCTCCTGCTTGGGATAGTCCACGCGGAGCTTGAAGAGGAAGCGGTCCATCTGCGCTTCGGGCAGGGGGAAGGTGCCCTCCTGCTCCAGCGGGTTCTGGGTGGCCAGCACGAGGAAGGGGTCCGGCAGCCGGAAGCTCTCCTCGCCCAGCGTCACCTGGCGCTCCTCCATGGCCTCCAGCAGCGCGGCCTGCACCTTGGAGGGCGCGCGGTTGATCTCGTCCGCCAGCAGCAGGTTCGCGAAGATGGGGCCGCGCTTGGGGGTGAACGTGAGCTGCTTGGGATCGAAGACCAGGGTTCCCACCACATCGCTGGGCAGCAGGTCCGGCGTGAACTGGATGCGGTGGAAGCTGGTGTGGCTGGCGGCGGCCAGCGTCTTGATGGTGCGCGTCTTCGCCAGGCCCGGCAGGCCCTCCAGCAGGACGTGGCCGCGGCAGAGCAGGGCCACCAGCAGGCGGTTGAGCAGCTGGGGTTGGCCCACGATCACCTTGCGGCATTCGGCGAGCAGGGGTTCCAGGGAGTGGGCGGAGGTCGCGGTCATGGGGTGTCCTGAAGGTCCACTCATCTTGA
>Ga0255338_1000480_pt1 | contig 125807 bp, 136 predicted proteins | sample MeOH1_35cm_T4_19_FD_203715 | JGI IMG/M metagenome (GOLD analysis project Ga0255338, IMG submission 203715) | Sandy soil microbial communities from University of British Columbia, Vancouver, Canada - MeOH1_35cm_T4_195 | ecosystem: Engineered > Artificial ecosystem > Sand microcosm >... | reverse complement strand
CATGCGCATGCGGCACCAAGCGATGGTGGTCAGCGGCAGATCGGCCTCGACGATGGCGCGAATGGCGGCAATCTCCTCGTGCCCCATGGCCGGTGTGCCGGCCTCGATCTCGGTGATGCCGGCGCGCGCCAGCGCGCGCGCAATCGCCACCTTCTCCATACTGGTAAAGGCGATGCCGGGCGCCTGCTCGCCGTCGCGCAAGGTCGTGTCGTTGAGGACGACCGAAGGCGGATGCGTCGCATCGGTCTTCGACCCATCGGGCGCGTTATCGTTGAACTTGTCAGGCATAGGCGGCAACGGCCCCCTCTTGCGGACCAAAAGGCGAGATCGCCCGCAGCTTGGCGATGACGGTCGGCACGATGGTGAGGGCGCGATCGACCTCGTCTGCGGTGTTGTCGCGCGAGAACGAGAAGCGCACGCCGCCGCGCAGCGTGTGATCGGGCACCTGCATGGCGCGCAGGACGTGCGACGGCTCGAACGATCCCACTGTGCAGGCCGAACCGAGCGAGGCTGCCAGACCCGCTTTGTCGAGCAACAGCACAACGCTCTCGCCCTCGACGTAGCCGAAGGCGAGGTTCGAAGTGTTCGGCAGGCGTTGCGCGGGGTCGCCGACCGGAACGCAATTGTCGATGCATTCGAGAAGTCCTTGCTCGAAACGATCGCGCAAGGCGCGGACGAACGTGTCTTCATCCGGCAGATGACGCGCGGCAAGCTCGGCCGCCTGGCCGAGCGCGACAATGCCGGGCACGTTCTCGGTGCCGGCGCGCCGGCCGCGCTCCTGGTGGCCGCCCTTGACCTGTGGCTTGAAATTCACGTCGCGCCGAATATAGAGCGCGCCGATGCCCTTGGGCGCATACAGTTTGTGTCCCGATAGCGACAGCATGTCGATGGCCGTCGATTTCAGATCGATCGGCATCTTGCCGACCGCCTGCACCGCATCGGTGTGGAACAGCGCACCGACTTCCTTCGCCTTCTCCGCCAATTCCGCGGCCGGAAAGATCACGCCGGTCTCGTTGTTCGCCCACATGATTGAAACGAGAGCGACACGCTCGGACAGCGCCGCCGTGTAGGCCGCCAAGTCGAGATGCCCCTGCTTGCCGACCGGAATGACGTGGACGCGGATGCCTCTGTTCTTCTCGAGCCAGGCGCACAGCGATAGCACGGCGGGATGCTCGACGGCACTGGTGATAATCTCGCGCCGCCGCGGCGAAGCCTCCAAGGCAGAAAGGATCGCCGCGTTGGTGCTCTCGGTGCCGCCGGAGGTGTACACGATCTCATGCGCGTGCTCGGCGCCGATGAGATGCTGCAACTGCTCGCGCGCGCGCCGCACGGCGGCGGCCGCTGCCGCGCCGAAAGCATGCATCGAGGATGGATTGCCGAACTGCTCGGTAAAAAAAGGCAGCATCGCCTCGACGACGCGCGGATCGACGCGGGTGGTCGCGTTGTTGTCGAAATAGATGGCGCCCTGCCCGCTCATGCTCGGCCTCTCATTGGATCGGCACCACGCGCAGCGGCAGCCCAAGCCTCTCGGCGAGCCGCGCCTGCACGCCGGACAAGGTCACCGACGCCAGTTGACAGCCGACGCAGGAGCCCGTGAGCTTGACAAAGACCGTGTTGCCGTCGACATCGACGAGTTCGCAGTCGCCGCCGTCGCGCTGCAGATGCGGGCGCAGGTCATCGATGGCGCTTTCGATCAGCCTGATCTGCTCGGATGAGCCGCGCTTGGCGATGAGGGCGGCGGATGCCGTCGGCTTGACCGACGGAGCAGGCGGGCGCTGCGGATGCGCGACCGCGGGCGCGGTCACGGGCGGCTTCGGGCCTGCTGCCGCCTCGCCACGCGGCATCAGTTCGATGAGGCGCGGCTGCGCGGAGCCGACACGATAGACTCGATTCGGCGCGATCAGGCCCTCGCCAGCCATCTCGCCGTTGACGCGCGCGAGCACGCTCTCGATCTGCCGGAAACAGGCCACGCAGCCGCGGCCCGCCTTGGTATGGGCGACGACGTCGTTCGGCACCGTAAGCGCATTGGAGCGAATCGTGCGCGTGACAAACGCTTCCGTCACGCCCGAGCATTTGCACAGCAGCGCAGTGTCAACGCGGCCGTCCGGCGCTGCCTCGCCGCGGTACTGCGCAATGGCGACATCGAGCGCTTCCTGCGCCATCACCGCGCAATACATGTGCTCGGCCGGCAGTCCGCCGAGATAGCGCGCGATGTCGGCCGCCGTGATCGCGAGCGCTTCCGCCGTCGTCTTGCCGATCACCATCTCGGTGACGGCCGAAGAAGACGCGATGGCGGAGCTGCAGCCGAAGGTCTGGAAGCGCGCGGCGGTGATATGGTCGTTCGTGGGATCGACCTGCAGCATTAACTTGAGCGCATCGCCCCAGCGCATCGCCCCGACGAGGCCGACCGCGTTGGCGTCGGCCAGGACACCGGCGTTCTTGGGATTGGCGAAGTGCTCGACCAGCCTTTCCGAGCGGTCCATGACGGCGGTTGCCTTCCCCAGACTAACCGAACGACTTGCCGCAGGCGCACTTGGAGGCGGCGTTTGGGTTGTCGAAGGTGAAACCGGAGCCTTCCAGGCTTTCCACGAAGCCGATGCGCATGCCGGAGAGCAGCGGCTGCGACTGCGGATCGACGAAAAGCTTTACCCCGCTCGCCTCGATGACGGCGTCGTCGACCCGCGGCTCGGCATCGAGCCCGATGAGATACTTGTAGCCGGCGCAGCCGCCAGACTCGACCATGATGCGCAGGCCGCCTTCGATCTTGCCGGCCCGAGCCATCGCGGCCTTGACGGCGGTGGCGGCTTCGTTGGTAAGGACGATCATGAGCGGCGCTCCATGGCTATAAAGGCTCCCGGCTTCTCGACGAGGAGAAGAGCAACCGCCGTGCCATACAGCAGGAGGCCGACAAGCGCCTGATTTCAGACGGCTTTCAGGCCTGTCGCGAATTGTCGGAATCGTGACAGCGTCGCAAACATGACGACCGATTGATGCGAAAAATACCGCGGCCGCTCAGCCCATTTTGCGGCGCAGGCGCACGGTCACTTCAACGCGCGCGATCTCGTATCCTGGCGGCGGTTCCGGCATACGGTCGAGCGCGACATCGGCGTCGGGAATGTCGGCCACCGTCTGATCGTCCTCGATAAAGAAATGGTGGTGTTCGCTTGGATTTGTATCGAAGAACGACTTCGACGCCTCGACGGCGACCGGCCGCAATAGCCCGGCCTCGGTGAATTGGTGCAACGTGTTGTAGATGGTCGCGAGCGACGTCGTCATTTTGGCGGCACGCGCTTCCTCGTACAGCATTTCAGCCGTGATGTGGCGGTTCCCCCGCGAGAACAAGATCCAACCGAGCACCATGCGCTGACGCGTCGGACGTAAGCCCACTTTGCGCAACATGTTTCTGAAATCGCCCCATGGGCAGCCTTGCGCATCGCTTTGCCGCATTGGCGCTGCGTCTGAGCGTGGACCGCCCTGCAGGAGCCGCGTCAGCTGCCGCTCCCGTTCACTGCCGGCCGGCGCTTGCGAACTGCCGATGCGGACCGCGAGGCTCATGCGGCGGCCCCCGACGGCACGATCTCGCCCGGCTCCGGCAACGAGGAAACTTTCAACGCCAGCAAGCGGCGGTGATAGGCGAGCCGGCTTTCGCCGCTTTCGTCGCCGAAGCACAGATCGAAATCGCCGCAGCGCGAACAAACCGGCGTGCTGCACATGACGAGACCGTCGTCCTCGCACAGCGCGCGATAGAAGAAGCGCTTCCAGCGCATGTTGTTCGTGTTGCGGGCGGCGAGCGGCGCGAAGTGCCGGTTGAGAAGCCGGCTGAGTTCGGAACGGTCGCGCAAACCGAGATCTTCCCACAGGTGGTTCGGCTCGGCGGCGCGGCGGGCCACCATGGCCGCCAGCCAACGGCCGGTCTCATCGTCGCGCGTGCAGTTGGCGAGGAGAAGGTCACGCACCATGGCGACGTCGTCGTCGCCGGGGGACGTCTCGTGCCACGTCCATGTCATGGCTAAAGACCGCGCCAGCGGAAACCAAGTCGTGACCAATGCAGCCAGGTCGGCGGCGTTAAGTCCGGCGCGGACGCCGACCGCTGCACCCTCCGTTGCGGCCACGGCCAGAATGGATGCGAAAACGTGACGATCGAAGGCAGCGTCGCTCTCGACCACCGCAGCCGCCGGGTCGCAGCCGGTGAGACCGTAGTAGACGGCAGCGCCGACCGTGGCACTGCCCCTGTCATTCTGCTCCCTAAACGGCTGCGGCGGCGGCATCGTCCGGTCGGACAAATCCTGGACAAGCAAGGCCATGTCCGCCTCCCCTAGCCGCTCGCCAGCGCGCTGGCGCCGACATGCGTTTGACAGTTCTTCGGGCACACCCGCGCACAGGCGGAGCAGCCGATGCAGTTGCCCGGCTGGTCGAGCACCATCACCTTGCGCACGAACTCCTCGTCATCATCGTCCGGTCCGCAGGCGACCAGCTCGTCGTCCTCGTTCACGCCCATCAGATGCATGACGTCGCGCGAGCACACCTTGTGGCAGCGGCCGCAGCCGATGCATTTCTCGCCGTTGATGGCGGTGAGATAAGTCGGCTCCCAGGGCTTGCCGTCGCGCGTGGTAAACATAGTTGATGTCCCGCCGAACAGTCAGCTCGGCTGCGCCTCCAGTACCTTCAGCTTGCCGCGCGCGTCCTCCAGCGCCTTGTAGGAATCGAAGGCCTCCTGCGCGACGGACATGATCGACGGCCAGTTGATCGGCAGGTCCTCCGCCAGATCGTGCAGGTTCATCTTGGTGGCGACGGCCCTGGCGGACAGCTTCTTGATCTCGGCCTTGAGCGTTTCGACGTCGGACATCACGTTTCTCCCAGGTGTCTCAGGTGTTGGCGACTTCCGGATACTTGCGGATCATCTCGACACCGGCGGCGACCAGCTTGGCGCCTTCCGCCGCGAGCTTCTCCAGGCTGTCGAAGCCGAAGCGATGCGCATCGCGCAGGTGCTTGCTGACGACGACGAGCCGCCCGGCTGTGAGAATCATCCGTCCGAAGCCTTCGTGGTGCATTTTCATCATGGGCGACACCATGATGCCGGTCTCGCGCTCGATGGCGAGCCCCACCGCGTTGTAGAACAGCTCGATGCGCCAGAGCGTCTCCGGGTCGGGATCGCCCATGATCGGAATCTGCCGGCGCTTTTCTTTGTCGAGGATATACGGCTCGATCAGTTCGAGATCGGCTTTGCCATCCCAGGCGCCGTGCATGTCTTGCGCGCGCCACTGCTTCACGAGTTCCTTGACGAACACCGAGTCGGCCGCAGTGTCCGCTGTCATCACGGCGGCTTCAGGCATTTTCCACCTCGTCGGCGAAGTCGAGCTTGCGCTCCTGTCCCTTGAGCAGCGCCTTGCGCAGCCAAGGCGGCGGCGTACCGTTGAGCACAGCGCACAGCTTGGCGAGCAGATCGGTGATCTCCTCCGGCTGCGACACCTTCATGGGATGGATGTTCTGCGCGACCACGCGCGCCGCGCCCGAGCCGCCGATGGCCGCAACATAAAGAATGGCGCAGTCCTTGATCGCCTCGAGCTTGGGCGCGAGCTTGTCCTCGTTGCCGTCTTCCTGCAGATCGCCGTCGAACTGCACCGCCTCGATGAAGCGATAGTCGCTGGGCGAAATCTCATAGATCGCGATGTTCTTGGCCCAGCCGAAATGAGCGTCCACGCGCTTCAGATCCTGGGTGGCGAAAGCGACTTTCATGCTCCCTCTCCGTAGCTCGGCGTCGACATGTCCTTGTGGCCGCACCTCAATGAGCCGTAGCCGCCGCATGGTCCGAGTGCTCTTGTCCAGGCCGCCAATCGTCCGGGTGCGGCTCATGCCCCTGCGCCATGAAAACATTGCCGATGGCGAAGATCAGATCGCGCGTGCCGCGATAGCCAATCGATACCTGGTGCGCCGCGCCCAGCCGGTCGAACATGGGCAATCCCATCCGATAAAGCGGAATGCCCAGGCGCTCTGCCGCCTGCCGACCATGCGAATGCGTCAGAAGGAGATCGCAGCCGGCGGCACGCAGCTCCAGGTCTTCCAAATCGCCAATCAGCACCTCTTCGGCGGGAACGCGCTCGAGCAGCGGCGACGCGGTGGTGGTGACCGCGGCGGCGATCTCGCAGCCCATATCGGTCAGCCAACTGCCGATCGACCAGAGAAGATCGGGTTCAGCGCCGATCGCCACGCGCTTGCCACCGAAGAAGAAATGTCCGTCGAGCATGGCATCGACGAGCTGACTGCGCTGGCGGCGATATTTAGCCGGCACCGCGCGCCCGCTGATGCGGGCAAGATGCGCCATGAGCTCGTCGTTTGCTGTCAAGCCGGTGAGCCGGTCAAACAGCGCGAAGGGTACGCCGGCCTTGTGCTCCAGAGCCTCCGCAGCCGGACGCATCTGCTCGCCGACGACGATCGTCCAGCCGGCCGAGCCCATCGCTGCGATCTCTTGCAGCGATACGCCACCATGCGTTGTCGGCGTGAAATCGTCCGGCACGTGGCCGTCGAGCGAGCCGGAGATGTCCGGTGCGAAAGTCGGCTGCAGGCCGAAGGCCAAGATAATGTCGCGCAGCTCGTCGATGTCGCCCGGCGTCAGATGGCAGCCCGGCAGCACATTGACCTGTTTCAGATTGCGCGCCGCGCCGGGCGCCGGCGCCTGGACCAGTTGCTCCACGATCTTGGCGGTGGTCTTGGCCCAGCCGTCCTGGAAAGCGTCCTTGAAATCGGGCGTCGACACATAGACCAGCGCGAGCTTGTCGAGCTCCGGATGCTTGGCGCGAATGAGCTTAATGTAGCCGTCGACATCGTCGCCCTTGATCTCCGTGACGCCGGTCGAACAGATGCCGATGATGTCGGGCTTGGTGCGCGTGTTGATGTTGACGATCGCCTGTTCGACATTGTCGAGGCCGCCGAGCACGGTCGCGACCTCGCTCATCGCCGTCGTCTGCAGCGGGATCGACTCCCGGAAATGACGGACGAACAGCACCAGCCCGAACGAGGTGCACCCCTGCGAGCCGTGCAGAAGCGGCATGGCATTGCGCAGCCCCATGAAGGCCAAGGCACCGCCGATCGGCTGGCTCATCTTGAGCGAGTTGACCGTGCAGCTCTTTTTCGAGGTGACGACCTTGGCCATCGCACGCCTCATGCCGCCGCCACGGCGGGCCGCGCACCCGCCGTCGCCGGATTGGCCAGCGCCAGGATGTCAGCGATCTTCTCGCCGCACCCGCCACAGCCGCCGCCCGCGCGTGTGTGCTCGGTGACCTCCGCCACCGTGGTCAATGCATGCGCCCGCACGACGTCCTCGATGGTGCCGAGATCGACCGTCCGGCACTTGCAGACCTTCGTGGCGCGACGCGCTTCCTCGGCGCGCACCGGATCGGCCGCGATCTGTGCCGCCTCCTCCGCGTTGGCGACGTCGGCGCGCGTCTCCCAGGTCACTTCCGCCCAGGGCGCCGGCTTGCGCACCTCCTGCCAAATCGGGTTCGACAGCGCCTTGTCGATCTCCTTCACCAGCTCGACCATGCCGACATAGCCGGCATAGGCGTAATGACGCTCCTGGTTGATGTCGAGCCAGGGCATCTTGGCCTTGAGCGCGATGAACTGCGACCGGCCGCCCGACAGCATGATGTCTGCCTTGGCATCCTTGAGCATCTTGTACATCTGCCGCGGCGGCAGGTCGTCGATCATGTGCGCGTCGTGGCCCATGATCTCCTTGATGCGCTCCTTGTCCTCCTTGGTGGACTTCTTGACGCTGGTGCCGACGATCTCGAGGCCAACCTCCTGCAAGGCAGAAACAACCGACCAGGACTTCACGCCGCCGGTGATCAGCAGCACTTTCTTGCCCTTGAGCCGCGGCATATAGGCCTTGAGCGCGGCCCAGGCCTTGGCCTCCTCCCGCGCGATCACCGCCTCGGTGCGCGCCATCAAATCGTCGGGCGCGCCACTTTCGATCAGTAACCGCGCAATCTGGCGCAGCGCTTCGCTCATGTCGCTGACGCCGTAGAACGAGCCCTCGAAGAACGGGATGCCGTAGCGCTCCTCCATCTTGCGCGCGATGTTGATCATCGCGGTGGAGCAGCACATCATTGCAGCCCGCGCCCGGTGCGAGCTTGCCACCTCGTGGTAGCGGCCGTCGCCGGAGATGCAGGACAGAACACGAATGCCGAGCTCGTCGAGCAGCGGCTTCACCTGCCAGAGCTCGCCGGCGAGGTTGTACTCGCCGATGACGTTGATGTCGTAGGGCGTCGTATAGTCCGGCTCTTCGGTGCCGATGACGTGATCGAGCAGCGCCTCGCCGGCGAGCTTGTTGCCGAGATTCTTCGGGCCGACAAAGCCGGGCGAGATGACCGGGATGACCGGCTTGCCGAATTTCTCGGCCGCCGCTTTGCAAACGGCACCGATGTCGTCGCCGATCATCGCCGGGACGCAGGTCTGATAGACGAACACCGCCGGCGGATCGTACTTGTCGATGACTTCCTTGATCGACTTGAACAGGTGCTTCTCGCCGCCGAACACGATGTCGTTCTCGGTCATGTCGGTGGTGAAGCTGGTGCGGTAGAGCCGCGAGCCCGAGGATTTGGCACCGCGGTTGTCCCAGGAATTGCCCTCGCAGGCGATCGGGCCGTGCACCAGATGGGCCACATCGACGAGCGGCTGCAGCGCAATCTTGGCGCCGTCGAAGGCGCAGCCGCCGGCAGCACCGCCGGGCTGAAGCTGCTTGGTGCAGCCTTTCTTGCGTTCCTTCTCCGACTTCGCCTGGTTCTTGCCGCAAGCCGGTTCGTTGAAAACCTCCTGGATCTTGTTGGCCAACGTGGTCATGCAACTCTCCTGGTGGCTTCCCAATCCGGCTTGCGGCGTCTCGTCAGCGAATGATGTCGAAGGAGAAGTCGGTCTTCGCCGGCACGTTCGTGTTCTTGTCGATCTCCTCGAAGATCTTGTCGAGGATCCAGACCAGCACGTTGAGCGCGCCCTGATAGCCCCAGACCGGGTAACGGTGATGGTGGTGACGGTCGAAGACCGGGAAGCCGATGCGGATCAGCGGCGTGCCGGTGTCGCGCTCCAGATACTTGCCGTAGGTGTTGCCGATGAGGAAATCGACCGGTTCGGTAAACAGCAGCGAGCGCATGTGCCACAGATCCTTACCGGCGTAGACGTGGCAGTTCTTGCCGAAGGGCGAGCTCGCCAGGAGCGCATTGACCTTCTCCTCCCAGGCCTTGCCGCCGTTGGTGGCCAGGATATGCGTCGGCTCCGCGCCCAGCTCGAGCAGGAAGCCGGCGAGGCCGAGGCAGAGATCGGGATCGCCGTAGATCGCGAACTTCTTGCCGTGGATGTGGGCGCTTGAGTCGCCGATGGCGTCGACCAGGCGGCCGCGCTCTTTCGCCAGCGCCTCCGGAATGGGCTTGCCCGTGAGTCGCGACACCTCCATCAGGAACTTGTCGGTTGCCTGCACGCCGACCGGGTGGTTGAAGGCAGCGACCTCGTGGCCATGCTTCTCGATCAGATCGAGCGTCTTCTCGGTGCAAAACTCCTGCATTGAGATAGTGCCAGTGGCATGGATCGCGTTGGCCGCCTCCTCCAGCGTGGTGCCGCCGTCGTACATGCGGAATTCGCCGTCGGTCGGCGTATCCCATACGTCGCTGTTGTCGGCGAGGATGGTGTATTCGACGCCCATCAGGTCGAAAATGCGCTTGATCTCGCGCAGATTACCGACTGTGTAGCCGTCGAAACCGCCGATGAAATTGATCTTGCCGTTCGGCTTTCGCTCGAGCGCGGGCGCCGTGCCGGCCTTGCCGTCCCAGAAGTGCTCGATGATGCCCTTCATCACGTTGTCGTAGCCGGTGACGTGGCTGCCGACGAAGGCCGGGGTGTGCGCGAAGGGAACGTCGAAGTCCGCCGGCACGGAGCCCTTTTCCTTGGCATTCTTGATGAAGGCGTTGAGGTCGTCGCCGATCACCTCGGCCATGCACGTGGTCGAGACCGAGATCATCTTGGGCTTGTAGAGCGAGTAAGCGTTGGCCAGCCCGTCGATCATGTTGTTGAGGCCGCCGAAAACCGCCGCGTCTTCGGTCATCGACGACGACACGCACGAACTCGGTTCCTTGAAATGACGCGAGAAGTGGCTCCGATAATAGGCGACGCAGCCCTGCGAACCGTGCACGAAAGGCAGCGTGCTCTCGAAGCCGACCGCGGCGAAGACCGCGCCCAGCGGCTGGCACGCCTTCGCCGGATTGACTGTCAGCGCTTCGCGGGCGAAATTCTTCTCCCGGTATTCCGGCGTCTTGGTCCATTCGCGGATCCGCTCGACATCGTCGGCCGGGATCGGATTCTCGAAGTTCTTCTTCTTGTTCTCGAGCATCTCCTTGTATTCCGGCTGACGGAACAGGTCGAAGTGGTCGAGCACGTGTTCGGCGTTCTGGCTCATGACAATCTCTTTCCGACGAAGTTGGCCGCCTTCCCGCGCACCGGCGCGCGGGAAACGGCGCGCGTTCAGTTCCAGGGGGCCTTGGCGAGCTTCCAGACCGGCGCGTTGATGGCCATGTCCATGTCTCGCGCGAAGATGGCAAAGCCGTCATAGCCGTGATACGGGCCGGAATAGTCCCAGGAATGCATCTGGCGGAACGGCACGCCCATTTTCTGGAAGACGTACTTTTCCTTGATGCCCGAGCCGACCAGATCCGGCTGGATCTTCTCGACGAACTTTTCAAACTCGTAGCCGGTCACGTCGTCGTAGATCAGCGTGCCGTCCTTCACGTAGTGCGTGGTGCGCTGATAGTCGTCGTTGTGGCCGAATTCGTAGCCGGTGCCGACCACCTCCATGCCGAGGTCCTCGTAGGCGCCGATGACGTGGCGCGGGCGCAGGCCACCGACGAACAGCATCACCTTCTTGCCTTCGAGCCGCGGTCGGTACTTGGCGATCACCGCCTCCATCAGCGGCTGGTACTTGGCGATCACCCGCTCGGCGCCCTCCTTGATCTTGTCGTCGAAGTGGCTGGCGATCTTGCGCAGCGACTCGGCGATCTTGCTCGGGCCGAAAAAGTTGTATTCGACCCACGGAATGCCGAACTTCTCCTCCATGTGGCGGGAGATGTAGTTCATCGAGCGGTAGCAGTGCAGGACGTTGAGCTTGGCCTTGGGTGTTGCCTCGAGCTCCGCGATCGAGCCGTCGCCGGACCATTGTGCGATCACGCGCAGGCCCATCTCCTCCAGGAGGATGCGGGACGACCAGGCGTCGCCGCCGATATTGTAGTCGCCGATGATGGCGACGTCGTAGGGTGTCTGCTCGAAACGCGCCGGCTTGTCGCCGACCTTATCGAACACCCAGTCGCGCACCGCGTCGTTGGCGATATGGTGGCCGAGCGACTGCGACACGCCGCGGAAGCCTTCGCAGCGCACCGGCACGATGGTCTTGCCGCCATATTCCTTCGACTTCGCTTTCGACACGGCTTCGATGTCGTCGCCGATCAGGCCGATCGGGCATTCCGACTGCACGGTGATGCCCTTGTTGAGCGGGAACAGATCCTGGATTTCGTCCATGATCTTGGCAAGCTTCTTGTCGCCGCCGAAGACGATGTCCTTCTCCTGGAAGTCGGAGGTGAATTGCATGGTCACGAAGGTGTCGATGCCGGTCGTGCCGATGTAGTAATTGCGGCGCGCGGCCCACGAGTACTGGCCGCAGCCGACCGGACCATGGCTGATGTGGATCATGTCCTTGATCGGACCCCACACCACGCCCTTGGAGCCGGCATAGGCGCAGCCGCGGATCGTCATCACGCCCGGGATGGACTTGATGTTGGATTTGACTCCGCAATCCGCTTTGCCTTCCTCGAAGGTGCCGAGATGCTTGGCGCGCCGCTTGGCGAACTTCTCCGGATAGGTCTCCAGAACCTCGCCGATCAGTTCCTTGTTCCGCGCCTTGATGTCTTCGATCTTTTCCGCTGTCGCCAGGCTCATGGTCCTACCTCATTGAATTCAGGTTTGCGGCCAGGCGGCCGGCCCTTGCGTGCAGGGCCGGCCGCGGCCGATGGCTCTTGTCAGGCCACTGCCGCCTCTGCCGCCAACTCGGCAGCGGTCTTGCCGACGATGCTCTCGTCCACCGGCTTCATGATCCCGTGCTCCATCAGCATGTCTTCGAGTTCGTCCATGGTGATGGGCGTCGGGATAATGCCCTTGCCGCCGTTGGCGTCGATCTTCCTTGCAAGGGTCCGATAGTGCTCGGCCTGCTTGGAGTCAGGTGCGTATTCGATAACCGTCATGCGCCGCAGCTCGGCATGCTGCACGATGTTGTCGCGCGGAACGAAATAGATGAGCTGGGTGCCGAGCTTCTTGGCCAGCGCTTCGGCCAGTTCCAGTTCCTTGTCGGTCTGGCGCTCATTGCAGACGAGCCCGCCCAACCGCACGCCGCCGGAATTGGCGTATTTGAGAATGCCCTTGGAGATGTTGTTGGCCGCGTACATGGCCATCATCTCGCCCGACATCACGATGTAGATTTCCTGCGCCTTGTTCTCGCGGATCGGCATGGCAAAGCCGCCGCACACCACGTCGCCCAAAACGTCATAGGACACGTAGTCGATGTCCTCGTAGGCGCCGTTTTCTTCGAGAAAGTTGATCGAGGTGATCACGCCGCGGCCGGCGCAACCGACGCCGGGCTCGGGGCCGCCGGATTCGACGCACTTGATGTCCTTGTAGCCGATCTTCATCACGTCCTCGATCTCGAGGTCCTCCACGCTGCCCTGCGCGGCAGCCAAGCTCAGGATGGTGTCCTGCGCCTTGGCGTGGAGGATGAGGCGGGTCGAGTCCGCCTTGGGGTCGCAGCCGACGATCAGAATCTTGTGACCCAGCTCGGCGAGCGCCGCCAAGGTGTTTTGCGACGTCGTCGACTTGCCGATGCCGCCCTTTCCGTAGAATGCGATTTGCCGCAGTGACATGTTCGTCTCCTTCGAACCGTTTGCCGTTTGACAGATGTGCGCGTTAAGCGCAGCCCTTTATCGTTAGACACCGTCGCGCGGCGCGGATGCGGACATTGCTCTTCCTTGTCCGAGGGCGTAGCCAGCAACCCTTCGCCTTGCGCAAAGGAGTTTTGCAACGACCGTGCCAGCCGTTGGCGCAGCAAAAAGCATCGCGTTTACGGGCGGTTAGCGTTTCGATTGAGAATGTTTCAAATCCGACATCGCTGCGTCGCAGCCGACATCGGCGCGCGCCGCTGTCCGAAACGAAACAACGCGAGATGGCCTGAGCGCACGAAACGGGCGTTTACGGGCGGTACGACACTTGCTTCATCCCGTTCGACAACCTGACGAGGACAACATGCAGATCGGTGTCGAATCGGCCCGCGCCGTCGAGAACAAACGCATCTTCGTCGTCGAAGCGGACGAGATCATCCGCTCGGCGCTGCAGTTCATGCTGCACGACGAGAACGAGACGCACGAGATGGCGTCGCTCGAGCAGGCCTACGACAAAGGCCGGGAGTGGAAGCCCGATCTCGTGTTGCTCGGACTAAGCTTCGTCGAGGAAGCTGGCGCTGACCTGCTCAACGACGTCAAGACGCGCCTGCCGGGCGTTAAAATCCTTCTGGTAGCGGATACGCCGGAGCAACCTCTGGTGCAGACCGGCCTGGCGACCGGCGCTGAAGGCGTGCTCGTCAAGCCGATCACCATCGAAGCGGTGCGCGGCAAGGTCGATATCGTGCTGGGCCGACGGGCATTGCCGATGGCGTCGCTCGACGCGCTCGCGGCAGGCGGCCGATGACCGGCCGCAACGTCTTATTCTCAATCGCCGTGCTCGCCGACGGAGCTGCTTAGCCCGCCGGCGCGAGATTGAACCGTGTCACGGCGATCGGAAAGTCCGGCACCGTCGACACCTCGCTGAGCTTGATATCGGTGTCGCCGGCGCCGGCCGAGAAGTCGGCGACGACGGTTGCACCGTCCGCGGCGTAAGCGCGAGCAAAGCCCGGCGTGCCGACGCCGGTCGCTTTCACCGGATTATCCGTGAATGTCGCGGCCAACGCCGCCTGCGGCTCCCCCGCCGGAAAAGACGCGGCGAAGATGAATGTCGCAAGCACGCCGCTGCGTTCGACGGGCTGGTCCGGACTGACCGGCCGCGCGACCGAGTAGACCACCAGCTTGCCGCCGGCGAGAGCGCCTTTCAGCTCATCCGGCCCGCACTGCGCGAACGCTTCCGCAACTTGCATTCCAGTCTCCTCACTTGTCCGCTGTCAGCTCGCCAAGGCCCGCGGCTTTTTCACTTCCGGCCGCAGCCAGTGCCGCGCTGAAGTCCGCCAGTGGCATGTCGACACGTTCGATGCCCTGCTCTTCCAGGAAGCGCGCTTCGTTCCGCGTTGGCTCCTCCGGAAGCACCGCCCAGTGCCGATCGGAGGATCGTTTCATGATCTGCCGTGCGAACAAGCGATCGAGCTGATGCGCGAAGCGACACCCGAGAAAGAGGAAATGACGGCCCTTGCGCATGTCCTGCACCGGCGCTGGAATCGGCGTCTGAATGTCGATCTCCGTCAGAACCTCGACATAATCCGTATCCGACACGAGGAAGTTAGTCGCCGGCCACACCGAACCCAACGGCTGATACAGGAGCGTACGCCAGCCGTCGGCTTCGTCCGGTGCCAGTGCTGGTGCCACGTTTTCGATCTGAAACGTGCTGCCGGGCGGGTTCGGCAGGCGCGTGCCGTCGGCGCGAAAGTAGTGCACCCAGTTGCCGAAATGCTCGGTCTGGCTCACGCCCTGCGCCATGCCCCAACCGCCGCGCGCGGCGAAGGCTTTTTGCGGTAGGTCGTCGTACCAGGCATGCACCATGAGCGGCAGGTTGGGCAGAGCCGCCAAAGTGCGATGCAGTGCCGTCGGCTCGATCGCACGAACGAAGGCGTCGGTCATCGCCTTGCTGACCGTCTTGCGATGCTTGAAATTTTCGATGAACTGCGCCGCCGCCGAAAGGCTGTTACGGATCTTGTGCGGCACGCTCGCTTGCGCCGTCAGCCGGGCGACGAGCGCTTCGGCCGAGGCCGGCAACGGGCAGTCCTGGCCCGCAAGCTTCAGCACGCCCGGTCCGAGATACGGAATCACCAGACCGTCATCGAAGCCGGCGCGGATGTCGTCGAGTGCCGCCATGGTTGCCACCTGCTAGTTGGCTGTCGCCGCTTTGAGCGCGTCGATTTCGTCACGCGTCAACCGGAACAGACCGCGTCCGCCGGACAGCGGCTGATAGCTCATGCCGGCCTTATCGCTCAGACGGTTGAACCAGGACTGTGCGCTTTGTGCCGCCGGCCGCTCGCTGATCTCGGTCACCGCCCCGTCGGGCGAGAACCGCACATGGATCATCACTTTCTCGCCGCTCATGGTCGTCTCCCTCAGAGGCCGGAAGCGAAACCGAGCAGCTCGATGGTCACGTTCTCCGAACCGAGCAGCGTCTGGCAGGCGAGCCGCGATTTCGAGCCGACGCCGACGATGCTGTCGAGTTTCTGGTTTTCGAGCGGCTGCATCTTCGAAACACTCTTGCGGCCTTCGTGCACGAAGATATGGCAGGAACCGCATTTCGCCTGCCCATTGCACTTGTGCATCACGTTTTCACCGGCACCGAGCAGCGCATCGAGGATGCTGATCCCCTCCCCGACCTCGATGGCTCGGCCCGACGGCATGATCGTCAGCATTGGCATTGCATTTCTCCCCTGTTTTTCATTGGCCTCTAAAGATAAATCGCCGAGCCAGCGCCGACATTGATCGATGCATCCTTCATCGTCGACACGATGAAGGTGATCTGCTCCTCGGTCAGATGCGTATGGAACGGCAAGGCCACCGCACGATCGGCGATCTTTTCGGTGACGAAAAGCTGGCCGCGGCGATAGCCGAGATCGAGATAGTACCGCTGCGTGTGCAGCGGTTGCGCGTAGGCCGCGGCGTCCACTTTCTCGGTGCGCAGATCTTCGACGATGGCGTCGCGGCTCGAACGTGTGAAGCGCGTGCCGAGATGCACGAGATAGAGGAACCAATGAACCTCGCCGACATCGGGCCCGACATAAGGATCCTTGATGCCTTCGAAGGATTGCACGTGCGCGTAATACCAGTGCTCGATGCGCTTACGGCGCGCGAGGATCGTCTCGATCCGCTGCAGCTGCGTGAGGCCGAGCGCCGCGGCGACATCGCTCATGCCGGCCTGATAAGGCGTCGTCGCGCCGATCACCAGGGAGCCGCGTTCGTCCGGCCGGCGGCCGCGATAGCGGCGCAAGACGGCGGCGATGTCTTCATCGTCGGTAACGACCATGCCGCCTTCGCCGCAGGTCAGCGGTCCCGGCTGCGAGAAGTCGAAGATCGCGCAGTCGCCGAAGCTTCCCACCAGCGCGTCGCGATAAATCGAGCCGATCGCCTCGGTCGAGTCTTCGATCAAAATTTGGCCCTGGCGACCGGCGAGTTCGCGCAGTTCCGCCCATGGCGCCGGATGCCCGTTGGTGTTGCCGGCAATGATGGCCCGCGTCTTGCCGGTGATCTTTTCGGCGACCTTGGCTGGCACCAGCGTACCGGCCCAATAATCGATGTCGGCGAAAACCGGCATGGCGCCGGCGAGCGCGATGGCGTGCGCCGACTCGCGCCACGAATAGGCCGACGCGATCACCTCATGTCCGGGACCGATGCCGTAAGCCTTGAGCGTCAGGAGCATGCCGAGCGTGCCGCTCGCCACGGCGACCGCATGCTTGCGGCCGATATAGCGGACAAAAGCCTCCTCGAAGGCTTCCACCATGGGTCCACTGGACAGACGCGGCGCCTGCAGCACCTGGGCGACAGCCTCGAGCTCGGCCGTCGTGATGTCGGGATCGGACAAAGGAATAGCGGTCGGCGTCATGCGCTCACCTTCAGCGGCACCACGACGAGGCCGGTCGTGCGCGCTGGATCGTCGGTCAGTCGCCAGCAGTGGTCGCTTCCATCCACGAGATGCAGCGCGAAGCACGGGAATTCACGAAACGGCGTCTCGACGCCGAGATCGGAAGGGTCGCAGCGCGTCACCGACAGCGCGGGAAAGCGGCGGCGCAGATCGGCGAACGTCTGCACGCCCGCTTCCGCCGCGCCGAGCAGCGCCTCGATGTCCCGCACGTCGTCCGCCGTCAGAGCCATGAATCACTCACTCAGCTTGCGCGCCTCGACCGTGATGGGCAGCGCCGTATCGGCAGCCATGGCCGGCAGTTCGAGCTGCCAGCCATTGCCCAGCGTGATGCGGCCGCCCCACATGTCGGGCCTCTCCATCGAGACGATCGGCTCTTCCAAGTCCTTCTTGGCGACATAGGCCGACAGGCGGCCCTCGGACTTGCGGATCATGACTTTCATGCGCGTTCACATCCTCTGTCGGCCCATGGGCCGGCGGTTAGAGCGGGGCGATCTCGTCCTCCAGACATCCCACCACGCGGCGAGGCCCGAACTCGACCAGATAGACGGGCGTATTGGATTCGACATGCGTGCCGACCTGAACGATCTCGCCTTCCTCGCCGCTCTGCGCGAGCAGCGCATCGACGGGTTGTTCCGGAAACGAACCGTCGTTCAAAAGATCGATGCAGGCGCGGACGCGCTGCCCCCATTGATACTTCGGCGTGGCCGGTTCGATCATGCGGCATCCTCCTCTTGCTCGTCGGGCAGCGACGTCGCCTCGAGTTCCTTGCGCTTCATGCCGACGCGGTTGCCGCTGCCGATGAATTCGACGCCGTAGATGTAGAACTGCTGCAGGAACGTGCCGATGCTGACGACGTAACCTTCGTCGCCTTTCTTGACGAGAATGTCGCCGATGTCCTTGCCGGCAAAGGTGCCATCGTTGCGGACGGTACGGCGAGCGCGGACCTTCTGCCCGTAGTCGAAGAAGGGCGGATCGTTGAGTTCGACGACCTCGCTGTCGCGGCTGATATTGCTCATGGCGCAACGCCCCGCGTCGAATAGCGCCGGTCACGGCGATGATGGTCAGCCCTCATCGTCGCGCCCTTTACGTTGCCAGACATTGAGCAGAAGCCGTGCGTTCAACTTATCGCTCGGGTCGAGCTCCAAGAGCTTGTGAACCGCCTCGCCACCCTCCTCCAGATGACCGAGGCGCATCTGCAGATAGGCGTAGGCCTTCAGCGTGAACAGATAGAAGCGCGGCAAGACCGCATCGAAGCTAGCAAAGTCCGCATCGGCGGCCCGCACGCGCCGCCAATCCGCGACGAGGCCGTTATCCTGCGCCGCCTTCGTAAGACACGCGCGCGCGATGTCGAGCGCCTCCCGTAGCCGGCCCTTGTAGAAGTAAAAGCGATAGATGCCGATCAGCACCGCGGCATGGTCCGGCGCCAGCGCGCGCGCCTCGCGCAAGTGCTGCTCCGCGACGTCGTCCTGCTGATAGGCCAGACCGGCGCGTGTGAGATGATCCTCGGCGGCGGCCGGCAAGCCGATCCCAAACAACGCATCGGCCAATAAGGCATCCTGCGCTGCCGACAACAGATTTTCGACCTGATTTGCCATTCGCATCGTGCGATTCCTAGTGGCCGAAGGCCACGATCACAGACTCGGGCAACACGCTCTCACCGCTCTTACAGCCGCAGTTCTGCGCCTTGGGATCGTGGAATACGAAGCCGCTTTGCATCGGTGTTTCGGCGAAATCGATAGTCACGCCCTCAAGCAGAAGCCGGCTTTCCGCCGGCAGGTAGAACGTGATGCCGTCCTTCTCGACCGCAACATCTCCCGCACGCGGCGCCGCTTCGACGTCGAATTCTGCCGCCAACCCCGAACAGCCGCCCGCCGTCACCGCCAGCCGGAAGCCGCCGCCGCCAGCGCTGAAACGGAGCATGCGGCGAATGAACTTCTCCGCCGCCGGTGTCAGTGTGAAGTTCATGCGTCCTCCTTAAGCTCGCGGCTGATAGCGCGGCACCGACGTGTCGATGACGCAGGTGTTGTCGACCGGGCACACCGCCACGCATTGCGGGGTGTCGAAATAGCCGATGCACTCAGTGCACTTCTTCGGGTCGATGACGAAGGTCCCACCTTTCTCGAAAATCGCCACGTTCGGGCATTCCGGCTCGCAGGCCGAGCAGGAGGTGCATTGCGAAGCGATGATCTTGTAAGACATGGTCCGTCCCCACTGTCTCAGCGCACCGCCTCGGGCAGCGCCGGCGCGGTGACGACGTGCGGCGCCTCGTCGATGCCGCAGATAAATTCGCGTTCGCCTTCGGCGATGAAGGCGCCCTGCCGGATGTCGGCATCGCCGCGGACGACGTGCTTGATATCGCCGCGCTTCACCTTCTCCAGATAATCTTTGAAGTAGGCGATCGCCGACTGCTCGATGAATTCGAGCGCGTACTTGTCGACCGGTTCGATGCCGGCGGCGGCGAGCGTGTCGCGCGGGCAGTCGCCGATCTTGGCGACGAACACGGCGGTGCAGTCATTGATCGCGCGGATCACCGTCTCCAGGCTGTCCTCGTCGCCATAGCCGCCCTGGCAATAGAGGTCGACGCGGCGGTGGCCGACGAACTTGGCGCCGGCCGTGCTCAGCTCGTAGATCTGGAACTCGCTGGCGTGGCCGAAGTGCTCGTTGATGCGGCCGCTGCCTTTGGTGGCGACCGCGACCAGTATCTTGATGTCGCTCATCGCGCCGGCCAGCCCCTCGAGCTCGGCATGTTTGGCGGCGACGACCGCCTGGCGCTCCTCTTCCACCTTGGCCTGATAGGCCTTGCGGGTATCGAGGTCGTACTTGACCTCCATCTCCATGATCTTCTCGGTGGTGAACTCGGCACTGCGGTCCTCGCCCAGGAGCCCCACGGCGTCGGCGCGGCACTGCCGGCAGTGCCGCATCATGTTCATCTCGCCCTCGCAGGCGTCTTGCAGCGCTTTCAGCTCCTGCGCCGTGGGCCCGCGCTGGCCGTTGAGGCCGAACACCGTGCCGTGCTCCGGCGCTGAGATCAACGGCATGATGTTGTGCAGGAAGGCGCCGCGCGATTTGACCGCCTTGTTGACCTCGACGAGATGCTGGTCGTTGACCCCGGGGATCATCACCGAGTTAACCTTGCACAGGATGCCGCGCTCGGTGAGCATCTCCAGACCCTGAAGCTGGCGATCGGTCAGAATCTTGGCGGCTTCGATACCCGTGTAGCGCTTGTGCTTGTAGAAGATCCACGGGTAGATCTTCGCGCCGATCTCGGGATCGATCATGTTGATCGTGATGGTGACGTGATCGACATTGAAGTTCTTGATAGTGTCGACATGGTCCAGCAGCGCCAGCCCGTTGGTCGACAGGCACAGCTTAATATCGGGGGCCGACTTGGCGATGAGCTCGAAGGTCTTGAAGGTCTTTTCCGGATTGGCCAGCGGATCGCCTGGGCCGGCGATACCAAGCACCGTCATCTGCGGAATGGTCGAGGCGACCGCCAGCACCTTCTTGGCCGCCTGCTCCGGCGTGAGCTTCTCGCTCACCACGCCGGGACGGGACTCGTTGGCGCAATCGTACTTTCGGTTGCAGTAGTTGCACTGGATGTTGCAGGCCGGCGCCACCGCCACATGCATGCGGGCATAGTGATGATGCGCTTCCTCACTGTAACAGGGATGGTTCTTCACCTTCTCCCAGATTTCGGGGGCGAGATCGCCCTGCCCGGCGCCGGAGCCGCAGCTCGCCTTGCCGCTGCCGCCTTCCGTGCCGCACCCTTTGTGCTCGGCGATCTTCTGCAGGATATCGTCGAGTGCCGGCGCGCCGGCGCCGCCGAAGTCCTGGAGCTGTACCAATTGCTGCATGTACGGTCCCCGATGATGATGTTGTTGCGCATGATGTCGCCCGGCGCGCTGCGATGACGCGCACCGACGCGTCATTGCTCACCAAGACCGTTACGCAACTAGTGTGCCAGCACTCAAATTTGAATAAGTGTAAGAAGCGTCGCCGCTTTTTCTGAATTTTTCCGCTGTCGCGATACCGACACAGCGGACACACCCGCAGCACAGCTGTTGTAAAGTCGACATTCAGGAACCGTGGCGCAGCATTGCAATGCGCCGGCGCGCCGCTCGCTACCGAGCTGGCGAGCCAACCGCGGCCAATTCGCGACCCGTCATGATGACGACAATGGCGTGATCGACGAACTCGACGGTGTAGTAGACCTTCCCCAGGAAGCTCCACGTTTCCTGGACATGACCGGTGTCGCCCACATTCACAACGGGCTCTCCGATATCCTTGTGCGGATAGGTGCCGTCGTTCTTTACCTGGGTCAGAGAGCGGACTCCGTCGTTCACTGCAAAGTCACGTTTGTAGCCGGATGCGACAAAGGGCGTTGCGCCACACCGGCACGAAACGCGCGCCACGACAGGACCTCTGCGGCAAGACCTCTCCGTCATGCGAAGAACCCCCGCGCCTTATGGAGTGCGGCGGCCAGGCCGTCGATCTCCTCAAAGGTGTTATAGAGGGCGAAGGACGCGCGACAGGTCGCCGGCACCCCAAAACGCTGCAAGAGCGGCATCGCGCAATGCGTTCCGGCCCGCACCGCGACGCCCGCCCGGTCGATGATGGTGGCGAAGTCGTGCGGGTGGCCGCCTTCGACCACGAACGAAAGGATGGCGCCCTTGTCCTTGGCCGCGCCGATAACGCGCAGCGAGTTGACCTCGCGCAGCCGTTCCTGCGCATAGTCGAGCAGCGCGCGCTCGTGCGCCCGGATACGCGCCTTGCCGATGGAATTGATGTAGTCGAGCGCGGCGCCCAATCCGATCGCCTGCACGATCGGTGGCGTCCCCGCCTCGAACTTGTGCGGCGGATCGCCGTAGTTGACGTGATCGCACGAGACATCGCGGATCATCTCGCCGCCGCCGTTGAATGGCGGCATTGCGACGAGGTGCTCGTGCTTGGCGTAGAGCACGCCAATGCCGGTCGGGCCGTAAAGCTTGTGCCCGGTGACGACGTAGAAGTCGCAATCGATGTCTTGCACGTCGACGTCGAGGTGAACCGATCCTTGCGCGCCATCAACCAGCACCGGAATGCCGCGCGCATGCGCGATCCGCACCACGTCCTTGACCGGCACGACCGTGCCGAGCACGTTCGACATCTGCGTGATCGCCACCATCTTGGTGCGCGGGCCGAGCAGCTTCTCGAACGCGTCGAGAAGGAAATTACCCCCGTCATCGACCGGTGCCCATTTGATCACAACTCCGTAGCGCTCGCGCAGGAAGTGCCAAGGCACGATATTGGCGTGGTGTTCCATGATCGAGAGCACGATCTCGTCGCCCTCGCCGATGCGCTCGCGCCCAAAGGTCTGGGCAACCAGATTGACGGCTTCGGTGGCGCCGCGCGTGAAGACGATCTCCTCGGGCCGACCGGCATTGAGGAACGCTCGTACCTTCTCGCGCGCGCCTTCGTAGCCCTCGGTGGCGAGATTGGCGAGGAAGTGCAGCCCGCGGTGGACGTTGGCATATTCAGCCGTGTAGGCCTGCTGCAGACGATCGAGCACTGCCAAAGGCTTCTGCGCCGACGCAGCATTATCAAGGTAGATCAGCGGCTTGCCATGGACGCGCGTGGCCAGGATGGGGAAATCCTCACGCACCCGGGTCACGTCATAGCTGCCATTGGTCACGGCCGGATGCATAGGCTCACCGTCGCTGCCCGAGCCAAGCCAGCGTCGCGTCGGTGGCCGCGGCCCTGATGTCTTCGCGTCCGATGGCATCGATCGCCTCGCCGACGAAGGCTTGGATCAGGAGAGTTTCCGCCTCCGCGGCCGGAACGCCGCGCGCCATGAGATAAAATTTCAGATCCTGGTCGAGCGCGCCGCTGGTCGCGCCGTGGCCGCACTGAACGTCGTCGGCGAAGATCTCGAGCTCCGGCTTGCTGTAGGCCTCAGCCTCATCCGACAGTAGCAGCGCGCGTGTCATCATGCGCGCATCGGTCTTTTGCGCCTGGGGCCCCACGCTGATGCGGCCCTGGAAAACCGAGCGGCTTTGCCCGTCGAGCACGGACTTGAACAATTCGCGGCTTTCGCAACAGCCGGCGGCATGATCGATGATGAGGCACGTATCCGCGTGCTGGCGCCCCGACAGCAGGTTAACGCCACACATGCCAACAGCGGTATCCGCGCCGACGAGGCGTAGGAATGCCTGGTTACGCACCACGTTGCCACCCGACACGAGGCTGAAATGATCGAATTTGGCACGAGCGCCGACGGCAGCATGCAGGCTGCCGACATGGAGTGCCGTTGCCGCCTCCGTCACCGCTTTGACATGCTCGACCTGGGCCTCGTCTTCGACGACCAGTTGCAACGCCGTATTGATCTGGTAGGGGTTCTCGGTCAGGCCCTCATGGCTTTCGATCAGCGTGAGGCCGGCGCCCTGCCCGACCACAACCAGCGAACGCGTGTACATCGCAGCCGGCCTGTCGCTGGTCGTAACGAAGACAAGATGCAGCGGCCGGCTCAAAATCGTGTGTGGCGGCACGCGGACGACGATGCCGTCGCCGACAAAGGCCGTATTGAGCGCAAAGAGCGGATCATTCACGCCGACCTTGCTCAAGTGGCTGGCGACAAGCGAATCGCTCGTCGCTAACGCATCGGCCATCGAGCCAATGAAAAGGCCCGGCTCAAGATCGGACAGGTCGGACAGATCGGAACAGAAGGCGCCGTCGACGACGACCACGCGGCGCCCTGCGACAGCCGCGAAGAGGCGGCTGGCCGTTTTCGCGCGCTGTTTCGCCGCCGCATCCGGCGGCAGCGCAAGCGGATAGGCTTCGCGCATCAGGCTGCGCAGATCGGTATATTTCCACGATTCAAACCGGCGGTGCGGCAGACCGACTAACGCAAAGCGCTCGAACGCAGCCGTGCGTTCCGCTGCGACCGTAGCGTCGCCCGGCAACGCCGCTTTTGCGACTTCGAACGCCTCGGCCAACGCCAACTCGGCGTTGGTTTTGAGATGATGGATTTCGGCGTTCATGCCGCCACGTCCTGATATTGCGCGTAACCGGTCGCTTCAAGCTCCAGAGCAAGATCCTTGCCACCCGTGCGAACAATGCGGCCGGCAGAGAGCACATGCACGATGTCGGGTACGATGTAGTCGAGCAAACGCTGATAATGCGTGATCACGATCATGCCGCGCTCGACCGAGCGCAGCCGGTTGACACCGTTGGCGACGACCTTCAAGGCATCTATATCGAGACCGGAGTCTGTTTCATCGAGCACGCACAAAGACGGCTGCAGCAATACCATTTGCAGCGCCTCATTGCGCTTCTTCTCGCCGCCCGAAAAGCCGACATTGAGCGGGCGTTTCAGCATGTCGACATTGATGTCGAGACCTTTGGCGATTTCGCGCACCCGCTTGAGCAGCTCGGGCGACGACAACTCCTGCTCGCCGCGCGCTTTACGCTGAGCATTAACGGCGGAGCGCAGGAAGTTCATGGTCGCCACGCCGGGAATTTCCAGGGGATACTGGAAGGCCAGGAAAAACCCGGCGACGGCGCGCTCATCCGGTGACAGGCCGAGCAGGTCAATGCCGTTGAATATCGCCTCACCCGCGGTCACTTCGTAGCCGGGCTTGCCGGCCAGCACGTAAGACAGCGTCGACTTTCCCGCGCCGTTCGGGCCCATGATCGCGTGAACCTCGCCTTTGTTCACGGTCAGATCCAGGCCGTTCAGGATTTTGCGTCCATCGACCTCGGCGTGCAGGTTACGGATTTCCAGCAAGGGCATCATTGTGGTTGTCCTTTGGTCATTGTCCGGCTATCCGACACTTCCCTCGAGCGAGATCGAAATCAGCTTCTGCGCCTCAACGGCGAACTCCATCGGCAACTGCTGCAGCACATCCTTGACGAAGCCGTTGACGACGAGCGCGGTCGCCTCTTCCGCCGACATGCCGCGGCTCTGGCAGTAGAACAGCATGTCCTCGGAGATCTTCGAGGTCGTGGCCTCGTGCTCGAACACCGCGGAGGCGTTCTTCGCCTCGATGTACGGCACCGTGTGCGCGCCGCACTGATTGCCGATCAGCAGCGAGTCGCAGTTGGTGAAGTTGCGCGCGTTCGTCGCCTTGCGATGCGCGGTCACAAGCCCGCGATAAGTGTTGTTCGACTTGCCGGCCGAGATGCCCTTGGAGATGATCCGGCTCGTCGTGTTCTTGCCGAGATGGATCATCTTGGTGCCTGAATCGACCTGCTGGTGGCCGTTCGAGATGGCGATCGAGTAGAACTCGCCGCGCGAATTGTCGCCGCGCAGGATGCAGCTCGGATATTTCCAGGTGATGGCCGAGCCGGTCTCGACCTGCGTCCACGAGATCTTCGAACGCGCGCCACGGCAGTCGCCGCGCTTGGTGACGAAGTTGAAGATGCCGCCCTTGCCGTCGGCATCGCCGGGATACCAATTCTGCACCGTCGAATACTTGATCTCGGCGTCGTCGTGCGCGACCAACTCGACTACCGCGGCGTGCAACTGGTTCTCGTCGCGCATCGGCGCGGTGCAGCCTTCCAGATACGAGACGTAAGCGCCCTTGTCGGCAATGATCAGCGTGCGCTCGAACTGGCCGGTGTTGGCCTCGTTGATGCGGAAGTAAGTCGACAGCTCCATCGGGCAGCGCACGCCTTCCGGCACGTAGACAAACGAGCCGTCGGAGAACACCGCCGAGTTCAGCGTGGCGAAGAAGTTGTCCGAGGTCGGCACCACCGAGCCGAGATACTTCTTGATCAGGTCGGGATGCTCGCGGATCGCTTCCGAGATCGGCATGAAGATCACGCCGGCGCGCTTGAGCTCTTCCTTGAAGGTGGTGGCGACCGAAACACTGTCGAACACCGCGTCCACGGCCACACGGCCGCGCGCCTCGCCGCCTGTCATCTCGTCGTCGTCGAGCGTCGACGGCTCGCCCTGCTTGCGCACTCCGGCGAGGATTTCTTGTTCCTTCAGCGGAATGCCGAGCTTCTCGTAGGTCTTGAGGATTTCCGGGTCGACCTCGTCGAGCGAGGCCAATTCCTTCCGTTTCGGCGCCGAATAATAATAGAGGTCCTGATAGTCGATCTTCGGATAGGAGACGCGCGCCCAGGTCGGCTCGCGCATGGTCAGCCAGCGGCGATAGGCTTCGAGCCGCCAGGCGAGCATCCACTCCGGCTCGCTCTTCTTGGCCGAGATGTAGCGGATGGTGTCTTCGGACAGGCCCTTCGGGGCCTTCTCGGATTCGATGTCGGTGACGAACCCGTATTTGTATTGATCAACGTCGATGAGGCGGACCTTGTCGACGGTCTCTTGTACGGCTGCCATGCGTCTCTCCGCTCAACGTTCCTGTTGCGAGGCTAGGCGCGCTTGCGCCCGCGCGCGCACTTCCGGGTCGGGATCCCTACTCAGCCGCGCCAGCGCGACCGCATCGCCGCGGTCGGCGACTACGTAGCGCACGCGCAAGTCCGCATCGCCTGCCAGTCGCACGAGATGTTCGGGCGCCAGCCGCTCGGCGACCGCAATGCGCACCAGCGCGTCCTCATCGAACATCATCGCCGCCAGCGACTCCGGCCTGATACGGCCGGCGACCTCGCGCCGCACCTGCGGATCGGGATCGTGCATCGCCAGCGCCGCCAGCTCCGGCGGCAATCGCCGCACCGCCACCAGACGCACCCAGTAATCGGCATCGCTCAGCAGATTGACCAGCGCCGCGCCTTCCACCCGCTGCGCCACCACCATGCGCACCTTGCGGTCGGGATCGGCGCTGAGATGCATGATGCGGCTGGCGGGCAGACGATGCGCCACCATGGCGCGCACATCGGATTCGGGATCCTGAAGCAGCAGCGGCAACAGGAAGACGCTGGCGTATTTCGCCGCCAGCACCCGGGTTTCAAAATAGGGATGCTCCAAATATTTGTCGGCCTCCGCTGGATTGGCGGCGAAGAAACGGTCGATGCGGCGGGCGCGCCGGTCGCGCACGCAGATGCGGCCGAGATCGCAGCGCGCTTCCGCGCGGATCACCTCGTGCGGGCAGTCGCGGCACGACACCGGCCGGCCGAGCCAGTCGACCGCCTCCACCATCGCGCCGGAGACGCCGCCCGCCACGTCATGCTCCTCAGGCCGGCACGCAGGTATTCTCGACCGGGCAGACCGCGGCGCATTGCGGCGCATCGAAGTGCCCCTCGCATTCCGTACACTTCGCCGGATCGATGATGTACATGTCGCCCTTGAGCCGGATCGCGGCATTCGGGCATTCGAACTCGCACGCACCGCAGACGGTGCACTGCGAGGCAATGATCTTGTAGGCCATAGACTGGCTCCTCGACAGACAAGGCGATGCCGCACGACACGCCTCTTTCAAACGGTTCTATTTCAAACCGCGTGCCAGAAGTCAGATGCTTGATTTTAAACGATTATAGGTCGCGCGCACCGAGACTTGCGCTGTCGCGGCTCCGACACCGTGTCGCATGTGCGACAGTTTGGATCAGAACTGCTTGATCTCGATGCCGTGCTTCTTCAGCGCGTAGCCGACCTGACGCGGCGTCAGCCCAAGAATGCGCGCGGCCTTGGCTTGCACCCAGCCGGCGCGCTCCATGGCGTTGACGAGCCGGTCGCGATCGGACATGTCGCCGTCCGCTGCCGGCGCGCTCACCGCAGGCGGCAGCACAGCGACCGGCTGCTTCAGGACACCGGCGCGCGCCGTCTCGCCGGCCAACGGCATCACCGGCAATGGCACCTCCGGCATGGCCCGCGGCGACGACAATTCCGTGTGGTTCTTCCACAGCATCGACGAGAGACACTCATTGCGGCGACAGGCGAAATCGTCCGCCACGATCGAGGGCCCTTGCGCCAAGGTCGCCGTGCGCCGCACGCAATTCTCCAGTTCGCGTACGTTGCCCGGGAAGCAGCAGGCCATCAGCACCTTCATCGCATCCTGGTCGAAGACCAGCGCGCGCTCGTTCTCTTTGTTGAAGCGCCGCAGGAATTCGCTCGCCAGCAACGGGATATCGCTTGGCCGGTCGCGCAACGGCGGCAGCAACATCGGCACCACGCTGATGCGGTAATACAGATCGGCGCGGAACTCGTTCTTGGCGACCGCTTCCTCCAGATTGCGATTGGTGGCGGCGACGATGCGCACATTCACCTTGATCGTCTGGTTGCCGCCGACCCGCTCGAATTCTTGCTCCTGCAGCACGCGCAAGAGCTTGGCCTGGAAGGCCGGCGAGATTTCCCCGATCTCATCGAGGAACAACGTTCCCTTATCGGCAAGTTCGAAGCGCCCCTTGCGTGCGCTGATCGCGCCGGTAAAGGCGCCCTTCTCGTGCCCGAACAATTCCGACTCGAGCACCGATTCCGGCAAGGCCGCGCAATTGATCTTGATGAAGGGACCCTGCGCCCGCGGCGACAATTCGTGGATCGCCTTGGCGACCAGTTCCTTGCCGGTGCCCGATTCGCCGCGCAACAGGACCGGCGAATGCGACTTCGCAATAATGACGACTTTGGCCAGCAACGAGCGGATCGCCGGGCTGTCGCCGACAATGCCGCCGGCAATCGTCTTCTTGCGGTCGCGGCCGGGCTTGAGCTCGGACAAAGCCTTTTGCAAACGGTGACTTTCCGCCATCAGGCGGTCGCGGTCGCGCGACACCACGCGATGCAATTGCACCGTCTGGCCGATCAGATTGGCCACCATCGTCAAAAAGCGAACGTCGGTGTCGAGCCGGAACACCGAACGGCCATCCCAAACACGATCGATCGTCAAGGTGCCGACCACTTTCGTACCAACCCGGATCGGCACGCCGATAAACGACACGCGTGCGTCTTCGCTGGCGCCGAACGTTGCCGCGTCGGCGGCACTGAAGACCGGGTGCGTGGCGACGTTTTCGACAATGAGCGGTACAGCAGTAGCGACAATCTGACCGATCGCCTTCTCCGGCAAGCGCGCGCGATAGCGGTCGTCCGTCCCCTCGTTCCAGCCGGCGCCGACGGTGATGTCGGGGATACCGTCGTCGGCCAAGAGCGAGATCACGCCGTGCTGCATTTGCATGAACGACGACAGCAGGTTGACGACATTGGCGAGCGTCGTTTCCAGCCGGTTCGGCGACGTGAGGATCTTCGATATTTCGTAGATGCCCGTGAGCGCGATATCGCTCAGGGGTATCAAAGGAGCGCGCGACGGTGCGGTATCGCGCTCTACCAGAAGCTTCTCGGCCTGGGCCATGGTGCGTTCTCCATCGCCTTGGGCCTCCCTAAAATTATTTTCATTCTTGAAAGCATTCTCGCCAATCTTCTCCGACATGTCATGCCCAACTTGAACGCATGTGTGGCGCATTACTGCGCAACTTCTGCCTGCAGTTACGTCATTTGTTGGAGTTTTTTGCGCGCGACTCATTCGCAAGAGCGCCGCATTGATCTAGCGCAAATATGCAGACGATTTTTGATCTTCGCAAATGCGCAGCGCTCTCTCTCGCACGCAACGCCACATCACACATGTTGCCCGCCATTGATCTGGATTTCTTCGCCGGTCACGTAGCTGGCGGCCTCCGAGCAGAGAAAGAAGATCACTTTGGCGACTTCGTCGGGCGTGCCGATCCGGCGCAAGGGAATAGTCGGCGCCAAACGCTTTTCCGTCTCCGGCGACAGGATATCGGTCTTGATCTCCCCCGGCGCGATGGCATTCACGCGAATGCCATGAGGCGCGAAGTCATGCGCCATCTCGCGCGTCAGACAGCCGAGCGCCGCTTTCGATGTCGCATAGGCCGTACCGGCAAAAGGATGCACGCGGGAGCCGACGATTGATGTGACATTAACCACGGCACCAGGGCCGGCCTTCAACTCCTCGAACAATCCGCGGGCAAGCAGAATCGGAGCAAGGAAATTGACGTGGAAGACGTTCATCCATGTCTCGACCGGCGTCGCCAGCGAGCCGAGGCGGTTGCCGTCGCCGTCTTTTGGCGACGTCGCGGCATTGTTGACGAGCGCGTGCAGCGGCTCGCCCGCCAACCGCGCCTTGATGTCGGCAATAGCGCGCGGCAGCGCGCGATGATCGCCGAGATCGACCTGAACATGACTGTCGCCGCCCGCGTCCCAAGGGCATAAACCGGCATCGAACGGTTGGCGCGAGCAGGTGATGATGCGCCAGCCGGCATCGGAGAACAGCTTGACCGCCGCGTGACCGATGCCGCGAGAGGCGCCGGTCAGTACCATCGTTCTCCGCTCGCCGGGCCGGGACGACGCGGTCGGGCCGTGGAACGGACAAACGGCGGCGGTCGAGCCGCCTTGCGTCGCGCCAGGTCCCGCAGCTTCATCGCTATTTCGGACAACAAAGCTCACGCATTCCCCGCAAAGGCTGCCATCGGCACTCCCGCGCGCTTGAACCCGGCGATGCCCAACCTGCAGGATCCGGGCCAGGACAACATGCTCAGCCGTCGACGGTTTTTGGCCGCGGCATGTCCGATGTTCGACAAGACGAGACATTTCAAACATTGACGCCGTCGGCTTCCAAACAGCGTGGATAGGCCGGCCAATTCGGACGCGACGAACTCATTGGAAAAGCACGTCAATAATTTTTCCGAGGCTGTTGGTCCGGCTTTTGCTGCAGCAGTCGGTCAAAGTGGCGCATTTGAGCGATGAGGGCTGCGTTGAACGCACCGCGACACAACCGAATGGGGGCAGGCCGTTTTGCCGTCGTGCTGGGAACCAACGAGATCGCCACGGCGGTCGCGGTTCACCTGCACCGCACGCACTATTCCGTTGCGCTGTCGCATGACCCCTATCCGCCCGTCATCCGGCGAAAAATGGCTTTCCACGATGTGCTGTTCGGCGAGCCGCTGGAAATCGAAGACGTCGCGGGTGAACGCGTCGACAACGGCATGCAAGTGTTCAACCGCCGCAATCCCGACCGCGTCCTTGTGACGGGCCTCGGCCTGCTCGATCTTCTCGCTGTCCGTTCAGTCGACGTGCTGGTCGATGCACGCATGCAAAAACATCAGATCACGCCCGATCTGCGCCGACTGGCGCGGTTGACGGTCGGCCTCGGGCCCGGTTTTTCGACCAGCACGAACTGCGACATCGCCATCGAGACCCGGCCGGACCGCATCGGCATTGTCGTGCGCGACGGCTGGACCGATGCGGCCGATGGCGCCGCCAGCCCGCTCGGCGAGCTGGGGGCCGAACGTTTCTTGTATTCACCGACGGCCGGCCGCTGGCACACGCCGGTCGAGATCGGCACCCGCGTCTTTCGCGGTTTTGTCCTCGGTCATCTTTCCGGCGTGCCGATGCGCGCCCCGCGCGACGGCATCCTGCGCGGAATCGTGCGGGACGGCAGCGAAGTGCCCGCCGGGGTGAAGCTCCTGGAGATCGATCCGCGTGGGCGCGATGCGCAATGGACTGGCATCGACCAGCGCGGTCGCGCGATCGCGGAAGCAACGCTGAATGCGATCCGGAGCCGCGCCTGCCAGGGTGCGTTCAGCGGCACGCTTTCATACCTCATGTGATGGGCCGGCCGGCCAATGAGGCGCACGATGTTGGAGCCAAGACTGGAGATCTATGCCGTCTGCAACGTAGACGCGGTGCCCGATCAGCGCTGCAAGCCGTTCACGCTAGTGCGCCTGGAGAACGGCCGCTCGGTGCCCTGGCAGATCATCATCCTGCGTTGGGGCCGAAAGTTCTTCGGCTACGTCAACCGCTGCCCGCACCAGGGATCGCCGTTGAACTTCGAACCCAACCAGTTTTTTGATCCTTCGCGCCGCTTTCTGATGTGTGGCCGGCACGGCGCACAGTTCGACGTCAAGACCGGCGCCTGCGTTGAGGGGCCCTGCCAGGGGCAAGGGTTGACGCCCCTGCGGCTCATTATCGACGACGGCGATATCTGCATCGCCAGCGTCACCCTCGTCGAGCAGGGCAGCGAACAGGGCATCGACCCGGACGGAACCATGGAAATCATGATCCATCCGGACTAGAGGCTGAGAGTCGAGCCTGAGCTACGTGGAGCTATTCGTGGAATTACTGATCAATGTCGTGACCCACTTCACCCGCATCGGCGGTGCGCCGGCTGTAGACCGTCTGGTCGAAGCCTTCTACGCGCGCGTCGACGCGCTGCCCGAGGCGCGCGCGATCCGCGCCATGCACACCGCCGACTTGTCCGAAACCAAGGATGTGTTGAAGCGATACCTCGGCGAATGGATGGGCGGGCCGTCGCTCTATTCACGCGAACGCGGCCATCCCCGTCTGCGCATGCGCCATATCGGCTTCAAGATCGGCGAAGCCGAGCGTGATGCCTGGCTCATGTGCATGCGCGGCGCACTGGATGAAGTGGTAGCCGACACGGTGGTGCGCGAAGAACTCTTTCAGTCCTTCGCCAAGCTGGCCGATTGGATGCGCAACGAGCCGGGAAACCCACACGACGCCCGACGGCATTGAACCCGGGCATGTCGGCAAATATGCAGGAGAGTCCATGAGGTTTCGTCACGTTCCAAGTTTTCTCCTTACCGTTGCCATCCTCTGTCTTGGCTGCGCGCAAGCCTTCGCGGGCCAGGCCAACGTGGCCGTCGCCGCCAATTTCACGGATGCGGCCAAGGAGATTGCCGCTGTTTTTAGGCAGAAGACGGGTCACGAAGCGGTCTTGAGCTTTGGCTCGAGCGGGCAGTTCTATACCCAGATCACGCAAGAGGCGCCGTTTCACATCCTGTTGTCGGCCGACGAGGAGCGGCCGAAGAAGCTGATCAGCGACGGACTCGCTGTGCCGGCGAGCCGCTTTACGTACGCGATTGGCAAGCTCGTGCTCTGGAGCAAGGACCCGAGCCTGGTGCGGGGCGTGGATACACTAACGGGAGCGACCTTCACTAAGCTGGCGATCATCAATCCGGTGGCCGCGCCCTACGGCGCCGCCGCGGTCGAGACGGTGAAGTCCCTCAAGCTGTACGAAAAGCTGCGACCGAAATTCGTCGAGGGCGCGACGATCACCCAGGCCTACCAATTCGTCGTCACCGGCAATGCCGAGCTCGGCTTCATTGCGCTGTCGCAACTGACCGGGAATCCTGGCGGCTCGCGCTGGCTCGTGCCGCAGGAGCTTTACAAGCCGATCCGCCAGGATGCCGTGTTGCTCAACAAAGGCGCCGACAACGTGGCCGCAATCGCCTTCATGACCTTCCTCAAAGGCCCGCAAGCGCACGCGATCATTGAGAAATACGGGTACGCGTTTGACGGCAAGAACGCGACGATGTGATGGCGCTGCCGCACGACATCTGGGTATGGATCCGGCTGACGATCGAACTCGCCGCCGTCACGACCATCATCCTCATCATCGTCAGCACGCCGATCGCCTGGTGGCTGTCGCGCTCGCGCCGGCGCTGGAAAGAAGTGGTCGCCACGGTCGTCGCTCTGCCGCTGGTGCTGCCGCCGACCGTGCTCGGCTATTACCTGCTCCTGCTGCTGGGTCCCGGCGGGCCGGGCGGCCTGATTGCCGGCCTGTGGGGCGGCCGCACCCTCGCCTTCACCTTCGAAGGGCTGGTAATCGGCTCGGTCGCCTATTCGCTGCCGTTCGTGGTGCAGCCGATCCGCAATGCGTTCGATGCGCTCGGCGAGCGCCCGCTCGAGGTCGCGGCCACGTTGCGGGCCTCGCCCTGGCGCGCCTTCTGGACGGTCGCCGTGCCTTTGGCCCGCCCCGGCTTCCTGACCGGCGCGGTGCTCGGCTTTGCCCATACTGTCGGCGAATTCGGCATCGTGCTGATGATCGGCGGCAACATCCCCGGCCAGACCAAGGTGCTGTCGGTCGCCATCTACGATTATGTCGAGACATCGCAATGGTTTGAGGCGAGCGTCCTGTCCGCGGGCATGGTCGTCTTCGCCTTCCTCGTCATCTTAGCCATGAACCTGATTGACAGACGCGGTGTGCAATCGAGCGCATGACTGATGCAAGCAAGATTGACGTATCGTTTCGCGGCGCGCTGGGCCGCTTCGCGCTGAATGTCTCATTTGCCGTTCCAGCCAGGGGCGTCACGGCCCTGTTCGGGCCGTCAGGATGCGGCAAGACCACGGTGCTTCGCTGCATGGCCGGCCTGCAACGACTCGCCGATGGCTACTGCGCCGTCAATGGCGACGTTTGGCAGGATCATTCCTCCTTTCGGCCGGCGTACAAGCGGCCGGTCGGCTACGTCTTTCAGGAAGCGAGTCTGTTTCCGCATCTGTCGGTGCAGCGCAACTTGCTCTACGGCGCGCCTGAGACGCGGGGCATTACAGCAAGCACAATCCGTTTCGACGACGTCATCGACCTACTCAGCCTGAAAGGCCTGCTCGACCGTACTCCGCACAAGCTCTCGGGTGGCGAGCGTCAGCGTGTCGCGATCGGCCGCGCCTTGCTCTCGCAGCCCAGACTACTACTGATGGATGAGCCTCTGTCGGCGCTGGACCGGCAGACCAAAGACGAGGTCCTGCCGTTTCTTGAGCGACTGCACGCCAGCCTGTCGCTGCCAATCGTTTATGTCAGCCACGATATCGCAGAGGTCGAACGACTCGCCGATCATCTGGTTCTCATACGAGCCGGCGCCGTGATCGCGTCGGGTGCATTCGACGATGTCCGCAGCAACCCGAGGCTCCCCTTGGCTCTGGCCAACGAGGCTGCGGTAACACTGAACGCAACGGTAACTTCTTACGATGAGAGGTACGGGCTTGCGACAATGAAGGTTGAGGGTGGTCACTTCGTCGTGCCGATGCCATATACGGCTTCGGGCAGCCGCCATTATCTCACTGTTGCGGCGAGCAATGTCAGTCTGGCGCGAGAGCCGGCACGGGCGACGACAATTCTCAATATCTTGCCAGCCAGAATTATGTCCACGGCTGCCGCCAACGACTACGAGACGGTCGTCTTGCTGCGCCTGGGCGCCGACGGCACCGGTTGCCGTCTACTTGCACGTGTGACCCGACGGTCGTGGGACGACCTGGGCCTTGTCGAGGACGCGGGGGTCTTCTGCCAAGTCAAAGGCGTGTCACTGATGTCCACGTGAGATGCAGAGATGTACACGAACTGCACAGTCGTGACCGGCCGGAAACAGTGGTACTAGCGGACAGTTTCCATAGTCTGTCATTATGCGAACCCGCGTTCGCCACATCCGGCTTAGAATGGGAAGATTCCTGCTTTCTATGACCGCATACTGGTCGTAGCGCTAACCCGACGCTTGGCGCTGCGCAATTTGCGTCAGCCAAGCATCTATTTTCGTCTTTCAACTGCCTTGCCTCCACCGCGTTGGTTTCCGCTTTGGCTGCCTTATTGGTTTCGCCATGGACATCGACCGGTCTGTTGATCAGGGGCAGCAGCATGCTCCATGCCGCAAGGCCGCCACGGCACGACATGAGAGGGGCCTATGTGGCCAACCTTGCCCAGTACATTGACGAACGTCGGGTCGCGGCGATCAAGGAGCGCGACCAACTATGTGGCCTTCGTTGAGTACGACGCCGGTACGACCGTCCGCCCGAGAAGCTGGAAATAATGGGCGCCGGCGTGGCCCTCGTCCCATCATCAAACCTGCTTGCGATGAGCGAGCGCGCCGTGGCCGACAACGCCCGTTCATGAAGATCTCTGCTCCCTGGCTTCCCTATTCCGGTCTGGCAGCATCCGCTGCCGGTAGCGTCAGTGTAAAGACCGCGCCGCCGCCTGGCCTGTTCGCCGCGGCCAACCCGCCGCCGCACTCGCGCGCGATGCTGTAACTGATCCAGAGTCCAAGCCCGGTCCCCTCGCCGACAGCCTTGGTGGTGAAGAACGGCTCGAACACTTTGTCGATGACGGCATCCGCCAAGCCAATCCCATTGTCGGCAATCTCGATCGAGATGTCGTCACCGACACAACGTGCGGTGATGTCGAGCAAGGGCGCCTGCACATCACGCATCGCATCGAGCGCGTTGTCGATCAGGTTGACCACGATCTGATGAACCTGTCCTTCGTTGGCGGCGATCATTGCACCGGGTTCGATGTCCATTCTGATCTCGACCTTGACGGCCTTGGCGCGGGCGGCCCAGCGCACGGCAGTCCTCAGGACGCGTTCGACGGCGAACGGCACCGCCTCGCCCGTTTTGCTGAAGGAAAGCCGCCTCAGATTCTTGACGATATCGGAGACCCGCATGGCCCCCTCCAGCGTACCGTCGATGAGCGGCCCGAGATCGTCGAGCAGGGCATCGATCTTCAGCGCGCGTCGTAATTCGTCGATCTTGGCGGCGGGGGCACCGCCGTGCAGGGCATGCAGGTAACTCGTCAGGCGCTCGCGATAGCGCTCCAAAGCGTGGATATTGCCGTAGACAAAGCTGATGGGATTGTTCAGCTCATGGGCGACACCCGCTACCAGTCGGCCCAGACTCGCCATCTTTTCCTGCTCGACCAACTGGCGCTGGGCGCGCTTCAATTCGCCATGAGCCTTGTGCAAAGCCTCATAGGCGCGGCGCAACTCGCCCACCCTCCGACCGGTCAGCACAGTGCCGACCCGGCGACCGTTCTGGTCGTAGCGGGTCGAACCGTTCACCGCCAGCACATCGGACGGACCTCCAGGGGTCCTGAAGCGCAGTTCACAGTCGACCACGTCGGTGGGAAATTGCGACTTGAGAATATCCTCCACCTTGCCGAGATCAGGCCCATCGACGATGTCCGCGAGCGAGCGGCCGACTAACTGTTCGGCCGGCTGGCCAAGCAGGCTCACTGTCGCCGGGTTCGCCTGCTGGATGAGTCCGTTGGGATCGCAAACGATAAGGATGTCCGATACCGACTCGATGACGCTCGAAATGAAGGCCTGTGCTTCTTCAAGAGCGGCATTCTTGTCCTCAAGGTCGGCCTCGTAACGCAGCAGGTCGGCATAGACCTCGTCCATCTTGCGGATGACTTCGATCCAGGCGCCCTCCCGCTCGCCGTCAAACTCGGCGGGAGGACGGCTGGCAAACTGGTCGATCAGGCTTGTCGGACGCTCAGCCATCGAGCGGTTCGCCGTCATCGCGGATGCCCTTCTTCAGGTCGTAGCGGCCGAGCTTGTTGCGCAAGCCCACGCGTGACAGACCGAGCTCATCCGCGATCCGGCTGATATTTCCGCCGTGCCTTTCGAGCGCCTCGGTGATAAGCAGACGCTCCAGCGTCTCGACCTTGTCCTTCAGCGTGAGGTGGCCGTTGGTTCCCGGCGGCAACATGATCGACATCTCGCGCCGGGAAATGCGCGGCGACAAATGTTCGGCTTCGAGCCGATCGCCATCGACCATGACGACCATGCGCTGAATCTCGTTCTGCAACTCGCGCACATTGCCCGGCCACTCGTATTTTTGCATCCCCGCCAGCGCGGCCGGCGCAATGCCGGCAAGCGAGCGATGGAAGGCACGGTTCACATCGGCCAGAATTTTTTCGGCGATCAGCGGGATGTCCATCGGGCGCTCGCGCAAAGCCGGCATGTGCACCGGGAAGGCGGCGAGACGATAGTACAGATCGCGGCGGAAGCGACCATTGCGCACTTCAGCTTCGAGATCGCGATTGGTGGCCGCGACCACCCGCACGTCGACCTTGCGCACGCGCTGCGCGCCGAGCGGACGAATCTCATTCTCCTGCAGCACGCGCAGCAGCTTCACCTGGAACGCGGGCGAGGTCTCGCCGATTTCATCGAGGAAGATCGTGCCCTCATTGGCTACCTCGAACAGCCCGATTCGGTCCTGATAAGCGCCGGTAAACGCGCCTTTCTTGCAACCGAACAGCTCGCTCTCGAGCAACTCGTCCGGCAGCGCGCCGCAGTTTTGCACCACGAAGGCCTTGCCGGCGCGCGCCGAACTATAGTGGATCGCCCGCGCCAGCAATTCCTTGCCCGTTCCCGACTCGCCGGTGATCAGCACCGAAATGTCGTACTCGGCGGCCCGTTTCCCCAGCTCGATCACGGCGGCCAAGGGGCTCGCCGGCGCATGCACGATGCGCTCGAAGTCGTAGAGCCGGCGCGCCGCACCCCGCTTTTCCGACACCACCTGCTTCACGCGTTCCGGCGTCAGCTTCATGTCGACGCCGGCCGCCTCCGTCTCCTGCTGCAGTTGGAACAGCTGAACCGCGCCGCGCACCGTCTCGATCAGCTTCTGAGGATGCCAAGGCTTGGTGATGTACTGATAGATGCCGGCCTCGTTGATTCCGGCGATGATGTCTTCCGAGTCGGAATAGCCCGAAATGATCATGCGCACCGGATCGGGCCAGGCGTCGCGCACGCGCTTGAGGAACTCGACGCCGGTTTCGCCGGGCATGCGCTGGTCGCACAGGATGGCATGGACGATGTCGCCTTCCAGGAATTTCACCGCCTCGGCTGCGTTTGCCGCGCACAGCACCTCGAACTCCTCGGCCAGCACGCGCCTGAGCGATTCGAGCGAGCGCACCTCATCGTCCACGACCAGAACGGTTGCCGATGTTGTCACGGCAAGCCCTCCGCTTTGCGGCCCTCCGCGCCGCGGCCGGGACGCGACCGATGTTGGGCCAGCGTCAAGGGCGTGCGCGATTTCGGGATCTTGTGAATGAAATTATAGCGCGCGACGTGATAGCTCGCGTCGAAGCCGTAGAAATTGAGCCGCATGCGGGCGAGCTCCTCGGCGCGATAGGCCACCAGCGGCTTTTTCGCCTCGTCGGCCGCGCGCCGCCGGCGCTTGTCGTCGAGCCGGGCGGCAAGTCCAGCATCCATCGCCAAAGTACGCGCGATCAATTCGATCGCGATCGTATCGGCACGTGCCGATGCAGGCAGGATGCGATCGAGAAGCCCAAGCCGGCGTGCTTCGGCGACGCCCATCGGCAGGCGCGCCTGGGTAATGCGGTGAGCATTGTCGACGCCAGTCCGGCGCGGCAGCAGATAGGTCCAGTATTCCGAGCCGTAGAGATTGCCCATGTCCTTGTAATGCGGATTGAGCACCACGCCGTCGCAGGCCCACACCTCGTCGGCGGCGAGTGCCAGAAACACGCCGCCGGCGCCGGCCCCGCCGCGCAACGCCGCGATCACCAGCCGGTCGGTGGTCTCGATGATGTCGCAAGTGAGATCATCCATGGCGTTGATGTTGCGCCATGACTCGTCGGCAGGACTCTCCGCCGATTCGATCAGGCCGAGATGGATGCCGTTCGACCAGGTGTCTGGTCCACCCATCAGCACCAGCACGCGCGTCGGCCGCGACAGTGCCTGCGCATAGGCCGCGCGCAGCGCCTCACATTGCGCGGTGCTCATCGCACCGTTGTAGAAAGCAAAATGCAGGAACCCGACCGGACCATCCTCCGTGTAGCGGATCGGCGCATAGCCTTCCGCTACTGGCAGGCTTGCGCCTTCCTGCGCGAAGACATGCGTCGCCGGCAGTTTCAGCGCCGACTTTTTCTCGTCGCGCACATGGCCGATCCACACCGCGCCGTCGCTGGTCGCGCGCGCAATAGCGCCGTCGCAGCGCGCGATCACCGTGCCGGGCGGGCCAGACAACCCCTCGGCGCGATGGGCGTCGTAGAGCCGCACGGCGCGGCCGAACAGTTCGTCGCGCACACCTGGCGTGCCGTCGGCGCTGCGAATCTTGCGCAGCACGGTGTCGGTCGTATCATTCGTCCAGTCGATGGCGCGGTCATTCTGCCGGCAGAGCGGACGCGCGCGGCCGCGCACCGAGGGATCGGCGTGATCGGGCCGTTGCGGAGCGAAATCACCCGACTGGAGACGCGCGAGTGCCGTGAACACCGCCTCGACCGCGGCGTCGGCCACTTCGCGGCGATAAAGACTCGACTTGGTGGCGGCATGCATCGGAAATGTTGCCGAGGCCCACACCGGGCCGGCATCCATCTCGGCGTCGGCCTCGAGCACGGTGACGCCCCATTGCGTCTCGCCGTCGAGCACGGCCCAATCGAGCGCCGAGGGGCCGCGGTCACCGACAATGCCCGGATGCACGACCAGGCAACGGCGCCCGCGCCAGACATCTTCGGGAATCGCCCGCTTGAGGAAGGCGGCCAGCACGATATCGGGATCGGCCAAGGCGACCGCCTCGCGCGTCACCGCGTCGTTGACGTCGAGCTCGACCGAGACCGCGTGGCCGCGCTCGCGCAGCTCGACATGCAGCCGTTGCGACAGGCTGTTGAAGCTGTGAACGAGCAACAGGATGCGCATGGCGCCCTCAACAAATCCGCGGCAATTGCTCACCGGACAGCCAGTCGACGATGCGGCCGCCGCCGAATGCCGTCGTCATCTGCACAAAACGGTGATCGTCGGCGACCACCTCGCCGACCACGGCCGCGTCGCGGCCGAGCGGATGCGCGCGCATGGCGGCGAGCATGGCATCGGCCGCCTCCGGCGCGACGATGGCAACGAGCTTGCCCTCGTTCGCCACATAGAGCGGATCGAGGCCGAGAAGCTCGCAGGCAGCCGCAACCTCCGGCTTCACCGGCAGCGCATCCTCGTCGATCCGGAAACCGACCTTCGACTGCTGCGCCAGTTCATTGAGCGTGGCCGCGAGCCCGCCGCGAGTCGGGTCGCGCATGACACGCAAGCCGGATCCGGCGGCGGTGACCATGGTCGCAACAAGTTCGTGCAACGCCGCCGAGTCGGACACGATCGCGGTGTCGAAGGTGAGGTTCTGCCGCTTCGACATGACGGCGACGCCATGGTCGCCGAGCGTTCCTGAGACAATCACGCGGTCGCCCGGACACGCCTTCTCAGCCGACAGATTGAGGCCAACCGGCACCACGCCGATGCCGGTGGTGGAAATAAACACGCCGTCGGCCTTGCCGCGCTCGACCACCTTGGTGTCGCCGGTGACCACCGGCACGCCGGCCGCACGTGCCGCCTCACCCATGCTGTCGGCAATGCGCTTCAGATCGGCGAAGGCGAAACCCTCCTCGATGATGAAGCTGGCGGAGAGATAGAGCGGCCGCGCGCCGGCCATGGCCACGTCATTGATGGTGCCGTGCACCGCGAGCGAGCCGATATTGCCACCGGGGAAGAACAGCGGCGAGATCACATAGCCGTCGGTGGTCATCACCATACGGCCGGCGCCGACATCGAAGGCGGCCTGGTCGTTGCCCTGCCGCAGCCACTCGTTGTCGAGCGCCTCATGGAAGACATCGGCGATGAGCTGCGCCATCGCCCGCCCGCCGGAACCGTGCGAGAGGTCGACGCGGCCGTTCTTGATGTCCAACCTGCGGCGATAGGCTTTCGGGCTCATGACGCTTTCCTTCGGGCATGATCGCGGAAGCGGCCATAGGTCCAATGCGCGGCGCAGGCGCCCTCCGCCGACACCATGCAGGAGCCCATCGGCGTTTCCGGCGTGCACACGGTGCCGAACAGCTTGCAGTCTACCGGCTTCTTGACGCCGCGCAGGATGGCACCGCATTCGCAGGCCGGATTGTCGCGCGCAGGCACATAGTCGATACCGAAGCGACGTTCGGCGTCGAACGCGGCATAGGTCTCCTTCAGGCGCAACCCGCTATAGGGCACGACGCCGAGGCCGCGCCATTCGAAGCTCTTGCGCAGCTCGAAAATCTCGGCGACCTCGGCTTTGGCCCGGGCGTTGCCGCCCGGCGTCACCGCCCGCACATACTGGTTCTCGACTTCATGACGGCCGTCATTGACCTGGGCGATCAGCATCAGGATCGCCTGCATGACATCGAGTGGCTCGAAGCCGGAGACTACGACCGGCTTGGCGAACTCCTCGGCAAAGAAATTGTACGGCTCGGTGCCGATCACGGTCGAGACATGGGCGGGGCCGATGAAGCCGTCGATGCGCACGGTGCCGAGGGTGCGCACGTCGGGGCTCTCCAGGATGTTCTGGATCGCCGAGGGCGTCAGCACGTGATTGCAGAAGACGCTGAAATTGCTGAGCTTCTTCTGCGCGGCGAGGCGGATGGCGAGCGCGGTCGGCGGCGTCGTGGTCTCGAAGCCGATGGCGAAGAACACGACCTGCCGCTCCGGCTCGGCCTCGGCGATGCCGATGGCATCGAGCGTCGAATAGACCATGCGGATGTCGGCGCCGGCGGCCTTGGCGCGCAGCAGCGACGTGCCGTGCGAGCCGGGCACCCGCATCAGATCGCCGTAGGTGCACAACGTCACCTCCGGCCGTTCCGCCAGCGCGATCGCCGCGTCGATGCGGCCGACCGGCAGCACACAGACCGGGCAACCGGGGCCGTGGATCATGCGCACATTGGCGGGCAGCAGATCCTCGATGCCGTAGCGCGAGATCGCATGGGTATGGCCGCCGCAGAACTCCATGAAATGATAGCTTCTGCCGGGATCGGCGATGCGGGCGATGGAGCTCGCCAGCGAACGGGCCAGACGGCCGTCGCGATATTCGTCAACATATTTCATGGCGCACCTTCCGCCGGCGCGACGGCGAGCTCGGCGAGCAGTGCCAAGGTGTGGCGCGCCTCCTCGGGATCGATTTTGGTCAGCGCATAGCCGACATGAATGACGACGTAGTCGCCGACCGCGACATCCTCGACCAGCGCGACCGAGACGATTTTGCCGACACCGTCGAGGGTGACGCGCGCCATGCCGTCGGGCAGCAGTTCGGTCACTTCCGCTGGAATGGCCAGACACATGTTATTGCCCCTCTGCCCGGGCCGCGCGACCGGGCACATCAAGCGTCAGCGCAGCAACCCATGCCTGGCCGAGGCTGAGACCACCATCATTCGGCGGCAGCGCGCGGGCGACGAGCGGTTTGAGCCCGCGCACGCGCAAGGCCTGAGCCGTCGCTTCGGTCAGCACGCAGTTGAGAAAACAGCCGCCGCCGAGGGCGACGGTCGAAACTCCGGTCGATCGGGCGGCCTGCGAAGCCCAGTCGGCGAGCGCGGCGGCGAGCGTACCGTGAAACAGCTCGGCGCCACGCACGCGATCAAACCCTGGCGTCGCCAGCATCCGCATCAGCATGACAAGATCGAGCACGCCACTATCGATGCGCCAGCCGTGCTCCAGCGTACGTGGCTGAGCCACCAGCGCTTCGAGCTGCATCGCTGCCTGGCCTTCGTAAACCTGTACATCGCAGATACCGAGGAGACCGGCAGCCGCATCGAATAGCCGGCCGGCGCTGGTCGTCGCCGGGAGGTCGGCAGCAGCCAACAGCGCGGCCAGGCGGGGCGCAAGCGGCTTGTCGACAAAGCGCGCCGCGATCTCGTCGCCGCGGCCGAGGCCATGCAGGACCGCGGCTGCCATCCGCCACGGCTCGCGTGCTGCCACATCGCCGCCGGGCATTGCCATCGGAGCGAGATGGCCGAGGCGAGAGAAGCGCGCGCCATCGGCAAGCAGCAATTCACCGCCCCAAGCGCCGCCATCGCTGCCGCACCCAAAGCCGTCGAGCACCAGGCCGAGCACCGGCGTCTCGATCCCATGCTCCGCGGCGATCGCCGCGACATGGGCATGGTGATGCTGCACGGCGATCGTCGGCCGGCCGAAGGCGTGAGCAAAACGCGTCGAGGCGAAGTCCGGATGCAGGTCGTGCGCGACGGCGATCGGCTGCACGTCGAGAAGCGAGAGCAGGTGCGAGATCGTATGCTCGAAGAAGCGGATGCCCTCGGCCGTGTCGAGATCGCCGATATGCTGGGACACAAACGCTTCGCGGCCGCGCGTCACCGTCACCGTATTCTTGAGCAAGCCGCCGACCGCGAGCACAGGCGGCACCGCGCGCGCAAGCGGGATTGGCCGCGGGGCTTGGCACCGCGCGCGCCGCACGAAGGCAGGCGCGCCGTCGACCAGCATTGTCACGGTGTCGTCCGCGCGCGCCGCGATCGGCCGGTCATGGGTCACGATCAGATCGGCGATGCCGGCGAGCCGGCGGTGCGCGTCCTCATCGTCGATCACCAGCGGCTCGCCGCCGGGATTGGCGCTGGTGGCGACCAAGGCAAGATCGACTGGCTGCCGTTGCCAATCGCGTCCGGGCGGACCGCCGACGGCGGCATGGAATAGGAGATGATGTAGCGGCGTGTAAGGCAGCATCACGCCGATGCGGGACAGTTTGGGTGCGACCGAGGGTGCCAACGCTTGGCGACTCTTGAGGAGGACGATCGGCCGCTCGATGGTCGCCAGCAAGGCGCGCTCGGCAGGCGTCGCATCCGCGACCAGATCGAGCGAGGCCTCCGACGCCACCATCACCGCGAACGGCTTGGCATCGCGGCCCTTGCGTTGGCGCAAGGTGGCGACGGCGGCCTCGCTACGCGCGTCACAAAGCAGATGAAAGCCGCCGAGGCTCTTCAGCGCGACGATCTTGCCGTCGCGGAGCGCGGCAATGACGTGACCGACCGGGTGACTGAGCTTTGGCCCACACTGCGGACAGGCGACCGGCTCGGCGTGGAACCGGCGATCGTCCGGGTCGGCATAATCGCGTGCGCAATCTGCGCACATGGCGAAGGCCGCCATCGAGGTCTGCCGCCGATCATAGGGCAAGCGGCGGGTGATGGTGTAGCGCGGGCCGCAATGGGTACAGTTGACGAACGGATAAAGGTGAAAGCGGCTCGCCGGGTCGAACAATTCGTCAAGACAGCTCTCGCAGGTTGCCGCGTCGGCGGCGACACGCGTGGTGATGCGGCCTTCGCGGCTGCCGGCGATCGCGAAACCGCGCTCGCCGGTGGCGTGCGCCGCTTCGGTCTCGATCGCGTCGACGCGCGCGAGCGGCGGCGTCTCGCTGCCGAGCGCGTCGAGGAACTGCGGCAACTGCGCACCCTCGACCTCGATCAGCACGCCTTCGGCATCGTTGGCGACAAAGCCGCCGAGCGCATAACGCCGCGCCAGCCCATAAACGAAGGGACGGAAGCCGACGCCCTGAACCGAGCCGCGCACCCGCACGCGCAAGCGCTGCGCCTGAGAGCCGATCTCGGTGAGAGCGGGTTGCATGGATTTACTCCGCGGCCCTGACGACGTTGCGCGCCACCTCCGCCCGCTTGGCGATCCAGGCGTAGAATGCCGGCAGGCCCTCGCCCGTGCGCGCCGACACCAGCAGCACCTCGATGCGCGGATTGATCCGCCGCGCATATTCGATGGTGCGGGCAAGATCGAAATCCAGATGCGGCAACAAGTCGACCTTGTTGATCAGCATCAGGTCGGCGGCGGCGAACATGTCGGGGTATTTGAGCGGCTTGTCCTCGCCCTCGGTCACCGACAGCACCACGACCTTATGCGCCTCTCCGAGATCGAAGGCGGCGGGACAAACGAGATTGCCGACATTCTCGATGAACAACAGCCCGCCTTGCGCCAGCGGCAGCGCGTCGAGCGCGTGGCCGACCATGTGGGCGTCGAGATGACAGCCTTTGCCGGTATTGACCTGGATCGCCAGCGCGCCGGTCGCGCGAATGCGTTCGGCGTCGTTGGCGGTCTGCTGGTCGCCCTCGACAACGGCGATCGGATAGCGCCCCTTCAAGTCGGAGATCGTGCGCACCAGCAGCGACGTCTTGCCCGAACCCGGGCTGGAGACGAAATTGAGCGTGAACACGCCGGCGGCGGCGAGCCGGGCGCGGTTGGCGGCGGCATGGCCGTCGTTCTTCGCCAGAATGTCGCGCTCGACCTGGACAATGCGCTCCTGGCTCATGCCCGGCACGTGCACGCCGGCGAGCCCGGCGCCGTAATCATGCGTGCCATGGCTGTGATGATGATGGCCGTGATCGTGGCCATGTTCATGCTCGTGCTCGTGCTCGTGCTCGTGATCGTGATCGTGATGATGATCGTGCCCATGCTCGCCCTTATGATCATGCGCGTCCGCGCAACCGCAAACCGTGCACATCACTCCACCTCCAGTTCCTTGACGCGCAAGCCGTCGCCGGCCGTCACCTGCAACTGATAGCTGCCGCAGTCCGGACAGGGATCGAACCGCTGCGTCACCGCCACCGTCTTCCCGCACGGCATGCACCAGGCGGCGCCGGGCACGCCGATTATCTCGAAGCGCGCCAGCTCGGCGATCGTGCCGCGGCTCACCGCATCGAAGCAGAAGCGCATGGCCTCCGGCTCGACATGGCTCAGCGCTCCGATCTCCAGACAGACCGCGCGCACGCGCGAAAATTTCTGCCGCTTGGCTTCTTCCTCGATGATCTCGACCACACCCTCGCAGAGCGCCATCTCATGCATGGCCGGCCTCCGCGATGCGGACGCGATAAGCGACGCACGGATCGAAGGCGGCGACGAGGCGCTCGACGCGGCCGCGCGCGGCGTCATCGGCGTCGAGTGAGGCACCGCGCAGCGCGCGCGCCAGCGGTCCTTCGGCGTGAAAATTCCATTCGGTCGGCGCCAGGATCTCCAGCCGGTCCACGCGGCCAGCGCTGTCGAGCGCCACCAGATGATGCAGCCGGCCGCGCGCGCATTCGACGGCGGAAAGCCCGAGCCTGTCGTCGAGCCGATAGGCCCGCACGACGCTCGCACCGGCCTGCGGATCGTCATCCAGCAGACGGCGCAACAAATCCGGCGCGGCGCGCACTTCGACCAGCCGGGCCAGAAGGCGAATGGTGGCGCCGTCTCCGACATCGAGAGCCGCAAGCAGCGGATGGTCGGCATTGCGCGCGAGCGCACCGGTCTCCGGCACGCGTCCGTCGAGGCCCGGCCGGGTTGCAAACGCAGCCCCGTCGGCGCGCAGGCGTTCGCCGACGAGAACATCGGCATCGGCGTCGAGCGGATCGAGCATGAGGCCTGAGGCAGCACCGCGCCGGAGAAGCGGGCGCAACAGCTCCGCCAGCGGCGAAGGTCCGCCGATCCAGCCCTCGAACGCTTCCAGATCGGCGAAGCATCCCGTGGGCAGGCCGGCCGCGTCGAGCGCGCCCTCGAGCGCTTCAATGTCGGCCGCGCTTGGCGCAGAGCGCGCGCCGATGGTGCGCGCCGCCGCGAAGGCCTCACGCAGCGAAGGCGCGAAGCGGTCGAATCTATCACCCGCCAAGGCGACCAGCGTACCGCGCAGCAGCTCGATCGTGCGCTCGGCAACCACGGCGATCGCCCGCTGCCGCATGCGCGTCTCGCCGCCGGTCGCGCCGCGCGCGGCCTCGATGGCCATGACACCGGCAACGCTCTGCGCCGCGGCGCAAAGCACGAATAGCCGCGGCAACAATGCCACCACCTCTTCGCCGGTGCGCCCATGCGCGAGCCGGCCGAATCCAACCGGACGACGCGCCCCGATCTCGACCTCAGCCACCTGCCCGCGGCTCAAGGCGATGTTCACGTCGATCAAGTCCGGGCGCATGGCGGCATTCATGGCCGCGGCTCCCTGAACTCGCCACGCAGCAGGCTGCGGCGGTCGATCGGACTGTTCGTGGACCGGCGCGGCGGCGCCGCTGAATCGGCGGCGTCGGTTTGCTCGAACTGAGAATCGCGAATGGCGGCCAGGGCTGCCTCCGCCATGGCGCGCGCCGATGCCGGGTCGGCGAAGTCGAACATCGGCGAGAACAGCGAACAGCTTTCGATACGGCCGAAACCGTCGAGCGAACCGACGGTGAAGTCGAAAGAACCGGCCGGCAGCACGCGGCGCACGGTGGTGCCCGGCGCTGGAATGTCGCTGTCGCACCCGCCGTCGAGCGGCGCACGCACGATATTCATGAACCACGGCGTCACGACGATGCCAAGCGCATGGCCTTCGTAGGCGTGGAAGCCGATCGCCTCGACATCGAGAGCGGCGTTGTAGACCGGCAGATCGCTCATGTTGCGCGCACCAACGACGCGATAGAGCGCAACTAGCCGCTCCCCGAGCGCCCGTGCGGCGACATCGCCCTGGTCGGCCTCAGCTCGCATCCTCAAGCCTCATGAACTTTGCCTGCGGCGCATCGCAGTTCGGGCACGTCCAATCCTCCGGCAGCGCCGCGAACGGCGTTCCCGGCGCGATTTGCCAGACCGCATCGCCGTCTTTCGGGTCGTAGACGTGCCAGCAGATGCCGCATTCCATCCGCGCGTCCGGCGCGACGCCACGCTTGCCGAAATTCTCGAAGGCGCTCATCAGAAATACGCCTCGATGATCTCGGTGAGCCGCTCGGCCGAATCCTCGAAGTCTTCGTCCGCCGCCCGCGCCACTTCCGGCACGTCGCCGATTTCGAGCGTGTCGAGGATGACCGTGTCCATCGCGTTGGTGAACTGCACCGACCAGACGTGACGCGCACCAGTCGCCAGCACGCGACAGGTCCCATAGCCGCGCGAGAACAATTGGATTGGCCCGTTGCCCAAGGACTGCTGCAGATGCGCCATGTCGGTCTCGTTCATCGGCAGCAGCGTGAAGTTGATGACGTGACTGCGCGCGCCGGGGCGATGCGCCGCCATTCGCTCGCGAATTTCGGCGAGCACAGGCATGACGTTCATGGCATCGGCAGGTGCATCGCCGAGCGCGACCGCGGGTGCGGTGAAGTCGAGCGCTGCGCGCAGGACGATCTCAGGCACCGCGCCGACCTCGACATAGTCGCGCGCGTCGACCTCGCCCTCGACACGAACGCGCCATAACCCGGCCAGCACCGATTCCTGGATCTGGGCAACGCGGCCATCCGGTAGCGCGACGATCCCGCTCACTTCGCCTTCGCCGAGCACGTCCGCGATGAGTTGGCGCTCCGCATCGTTCAGGCCTTCAAGCGTGAATGCGCGCGACGGCGCGACGGCGCGTTGGGCGCCCAGCGCGGCGGCAAGCTGCGGCAATAGTGCCGCCGCGGCCGGACATTGCCGCGCCAGTTCGGCGCTGTCGGCAGTCGCCAGCGCCGAGATGGCGCCGGCCGCGGTGACGCCGCGACGGCCCTCGCCGTTGTCGTGGCCGACCGGCAGGATGGTCGTCTGCATGTCCTCTTCTTCGGACTTGCTCCAGAATCCGACTCTCATGCCGTCCCTCCCGTTGCCGCGCCGTGCTCGGTGTCCGTCTGAGCGGCATCGAGCAGGCGGCCGACACGCTCGACATAAGTCGACCAGTTCTGAATTTTGGGGACGACGCCGATCTTACGGCCATGTCGCACCAGCGCGAGGCTCGGCAGCACGTTGACGCCGAAGCGTTGCATCAACTTGGCTTCGGCTTCGCGCGTGACGATGGCCGGCCGCAGGCGGCCAGCGAACGCCTCCACCAATTGCGGCAGCACCACCATGACGTCGTTGGCTTCCGGCCAGCGCACCGGATCGCCCGTGAAGAACAGGATTGCAGTTTCAGCCTCGCCCGGCGCCGTCAGGAAGCGATCGACCGACGCCGTATCGACGGCGGGCAGGCCATGCCGAGCCGACATTTGCGCAATGAGACCTGTGGACATTTTCCACCCGTGCGTTTCTTATGATCCCGCTCAGGTCAGCAAGGCGCATGCCAGCACTGACAGGGTGCAATATGGAAGCTAAGTAATTCTAATGTGGATGCTTTCTGACCAGCACCGGCCACGATGAACGATCCGCTGCAAATCAACTTTCCGCTTTGATGCAAATCAAACTTCCATCGCATCTGCGGCGCGCAGAAACTCCGGCAGTTGCGGCTCGCGATCGATCAGATCGGCAAACAAATGCTCGAAGCTGTCGCCCTCGAGCGCGGCCGCCAAGCCGTCGAGCGCATCGTCGATGTGTCGCGATTCTTCGGCGTCGAGCACGCGCACGGCGCTGTCGATGAACACCAATACTGAGGTACCGACCGGCACCTCGCCCAGCAGCAACACCGAGACGCGGCGACATTCACCGCGCCGCTCGCATAGAGCTGAGACGCCGTCGGTCTCGACGATCGTCATCGGCAGGCCGAGGCACATCGTCCGCGCTCACCTTCCGCCGATCACAGCGGCAACGCGAGGACGACACCCGTCGCCGCGATCATCCCACCGGCTGCGCGGGTGAGCACCGGCACCATCCGGCGCTCTCGCGCGGCGCCGAGCAGGAGGCCGACACCGTGCAGGATCGCGGTCGCGGCGACAAAACCGAGACCATAGGCAATCGGCGAGGCCATCGCCGGCATTTCACTGCCATGGGCCTGGCCATGGAACAGCGCGAAGACGGCAACGATCGTCATGGCGGCGCCGAGCGGTACGCGCACCGCTGCCGCGACCAGCACGCCGACGGCGACGACCGACACCGTGATCGCGGTCTCGACCGCGGGGAGCGTAACGCCAGCCGCGCCGAGCGCGGCGCCGGCGGCCATGACGACGACGAACGCCGCCGGAACGAGAATGCGGGCCTTCCCGCCGAGCGAAGCCGCCCACAGTCCGACTGCCACCATGGTGAGCAGGTGATCGAGCCCCGAGAACGGATGGGTAAAACCGGCGTCGGCGCCACCGAGAACGTGGAAGCCGGTATGGGCTTGCGCCACACCCGGCAGCGCGAGCGCGACGACGGCGATGGCCAAGGTACGGATGGTCTTCATGAAGCGCTCCCTCGAGTTCACATGTCCATTGCAGCGGTGCGCCGCTCGTAAGCGTCGTGATCGATGTCGTTGGCGAGCAGCCGCGAATTGGCCTCGAGCGGCGTCGCGCGCGGCGCAAGCTCGATGCCCCATTCGGCAAGCGCGGCCCGCGCCGCCTCGACCGCCGGAACGATCTGGCCGCGCACCGGCGCGGTCAGCGGTCCGCCCCAATCCTCGAGGTCGAGCGGCTGACAGCCGATCAGCAGAAGCGATTTCGGCCCGGCGCCGAGCAGGTCGGCAGCGCTCAGAACTTCTTGGAATCCGGTCTGGTGCAGACTCATCTTCTTGACGCCGGTGAATTTCGGCACCTCTTCGTCGCGCACCAACATCAGCGTGCCGGGGGCGGCGCCATAGTCGACCGCGTCGAATACGATCAGCCGGTCGGCTTCGTGCACGTATTGCACCAGGTAAAGGCCCTGGGTGCCGCCATCCATGACGGTCACGTTCGGCGGGCATTCGAAGCGGCGGTGGAATTCCTCCACCGCCCGCACGCCGAAGCCTTCGTCGGCCCACAAGATATTGCCGATGCCGAGCACCAGCACCCGTTCTGATGTCGACGTGGACATCGTCAGTCCTGCCGGTCGTCGCGGAATTCGCGCTCGCCGGAGATCATCGACGAGATGATGCTCTGGCGCGACATGATGTCTTCGCGGATCGCCGCGTAGATGTGAATGATGGCGAATACGACCAGCACCCACAGGCCGAGATGGTGCCAGGTGTGCACCTCCTGGCTGTTCGGCCAGATCGCGAACACCCAGCCGAACAGCTTGTGCTGCCAGCTATCGATACCGGTGCCCTCGGAATAAAGCGCGAAGCCGGTGACGATCATGAACGCAGTCGTCAGCGTGTACATGAAGAACATGGCGAGCTGCGCCAGCGGATTGTGCCCGACATATTTCTTCGGCTTCTTGACGATGAAGGCGTACCATAGGATCTCGTGCCCCACCTCCTGCCAGAAGCTCTTGCGCCACACTGGAACGACGAAGATCTGCTTGGCATGCGGATTGCCGGCGAAGGCCCAGTAGATGCGCAACAGGAAGCCGACGGCGAGAATGTAGCCGGCGGAGAAGTGGGCGAAGCGGATATAGCCGAACAGGAAGTTGTCGCTCGCCTCCCCCGGCATGGTCGGAACCGCCGCGCCGATGAAATAGCCGGTGACGCCGAGAGTTAGGATCGCAAAGGCATTGATCCAGTGCCACAGACGCACCGGCGCCTCGTAAACATAAACCACGTCGCGTTCGACGGCGCGATCGCTCTGCGCGAGGTCGGCGGCGACGAGATGGTGTGTCGTGTCGGTCATGACCGTTCCTCACCGCACCTTGACCTTGGCCATCTCCTGCCCGTCCGGCGACATGATATGGGTCGAGCAGGCAAGGCACGGATCGAAGCTGTGGATGGTGCGCAGGATCTCGAGCGGTTTTTCGGGATCCGCCATCGGCGTGTCCATCAGGGACGCTTCGAAAGCGCCGATATTGCCGTTCGGATCGCGCGGGCTGCCATTCCAGGTGGTCGGTACCACGCACTGGTAGTTGTCGATCTTGGTGTCCTTGATCTTGACCCAGTGGGCGAGCGCCCCGCGCGGCGCCTCGGTGAAGCCGACGCCCTTGGCCTCCTTCGGCCAGGTCTCGGGCTTCCACTTGTCGGTCGAGGCGGTCGATTGATCGCCGGCCTTGATGTTGGCGACGAGCTTGTCCTGGAAGTAGCGCATCTCACGCGCCGCCCAGATGCATTCCAGCGCGCGTGCGGCGGTGCGGCCGAGCGTCGAGAACAGGGCCGTCACCGGCAGGCCGAGATCCTTCAAGAGCTTGTCGGTCGGCTCCTTGAACTCCGGCTTGCCTTGGGCGTAGCCGACGATGTAGCGGGCGAGCGGGCCCACCTCGACCGCGTTGCCCTTCCAGCGCGGCGCCTTGATCCAAGAATACTTTGCGCCTTCATCGAGAGCCTTGATGTCGGTCTTGGTACCTTTGGCGTTCGGCCCGAGCGCATAGTGAGGCTCTGTGATGCCGTCCCACGGGTGCAGGCCCTTGGTCTCGTCCGGATATTTGTACCAGGAGTGCGTGACGAATTCCTGGATCTGGTTCGGATCGCGGTGATCGATCGGATAGACCTCCTTGAGGTTTCCATTGAGGATCACGCCGCGCGGCAGCTTCAAGCTTTCCGCAGAATAGTCGTTAGCACGCTCGGGAATGTCGCCATACGACATCACGTTTTTGCCCGAGAGGCCGCCGCCATGCAGCCAATCCTTGTAGAACGAGCCGATGGCGGCGACGTCCGGGAGGTAGACCTGCTCGCAGAACGCGATCGACTGATCGATGATCGAGGAAACGAGGTTGAGGCGCTCCATGTTGATGGCGCCGACTGCCCCGGTGCCGTCGACATTGATGGCGCAGGGAACGCCACCGACCAGCCAGTTCGGATGCGGGTTCTTGCCGCCGTAGATCGTGTGGATTTTCACGATCTCCTTCTGGAAATCGAGCGCTTCCAGGTAATGGGCGACGGCCATCAGATTGGCTTCGGCCGGCAGCTTGTAGGCGGCGTGGCCCCAATAACCGTTCTTGAATGGTCCGAGTTGCCCGGATTCGACGAACTTCTTCAGCCGCGTCTGCAGATCCTTGAAGTAGCCGGGCGAGGACAGCGGCCACGACGAGATGCTCTGAGCAAGCTCCGACGTCTTCTTCGGGTCCGCCGAGAGCGCCGAAACCACGTCGACCCAGTCGAGCGCATGCAGGTGATAGAAATGCACGAGATGGTCGTGCACTTGCAGGCAGAGCTGCATGATGTTGCGGATCGAGTTGGCATTGTCGGGAATCTTGATGCTCAGCGCATCCTCGACGGCGCGCACCGAGGTAAGCGCGTGGGTGCCGGTGCAGACGCCGCAGATCCGCTCGGTGAAGGCCCAGGCGTCGCGCGGGTCGCGGCCGCGGAGGATCACCTCAATGCCGCGCCACATGGTGCCGGTCGACACTGCGTTGCGGATCACGTTCTTGTCGTCGACGTTCACTTCGATGCGCAGATGGCCCTCGATGCGGGTCACCGGGTCGACGACGACGCGGCGGCCGCCATTGTCGAGCTTGAAGCCGTTGGGCGTGTTGATGATGCTCATGATGTTCGTTTCCTCCGTCCGGCTCAACCGGCGGACTTGCCGTTATTCGGACTGGTGCCGTTGCGACCAGCCACCACGCGCTTCACCGCTGTAACCGCGGCATGCGCCGCGACCGCGGTACCGACGACACCGGCCGCTACCATGCCGACTTCGTCGGCGTTCTTCTCGATACCGAACTGCTTGATGTTGGTCAGCCGCTCGTAGAACGGTCCCTTGTCCCAGAAGCCGTCCTCCGAGCAGCCGATGCAGCCGTGGCCGGATTGGATCGGGAACGACACGCCGCCGTTCCAGCGCACCGTCGAGCAGGCGTTGTAGGTGGTCGGGCCCTTGCAGCCCATCTTGTAGAGGCAATAGCCCTTGCGCGCGGCCTCATCGTCCCAGGCTTCGACGAACTGACCGGCGTCGAAATGCGGGCGGCGATAGCACTTGTCGTGGATGCGCTGCGAATAGAACATCTTCGGCCGGCCCTGGCGGTCGAGCTCGGGCAGGCGCCCGAACGTGGTGATGTAAGTGACCACGCCGGTCATCACCTCGGCGATCGGCGGACAGCCCGGCACCTTGATGATCGGCTTGTCCTTGATCACACCGTCGACCGGCGTCGCGCGCGTCGGATTGGGCTTGGCCGCCTGCACGCAACCCCAGGAGGCGCAAGCGCCCCAGGCGATGATCGCCTGCGCGTCCGCAGCCATCCACTTCAGCTTCTCGACGAACGGCTTGCCGCCGTCGATGCAGAACATGCCGCCTTCGTTAAGCGGCGGATTGCCCTCGACGGCGAGAATGTACTGGCCTTTGTACTTCGCTTTGGTCTCTTCGAGGATCGCCTCCGCCTGATGGCCGGCCGCCGCCATGATCGTGTCGTCGTAGTCGAGCGAGATCATCGACAGCACGGCGTCCTTCACCAGCGGATGCGCCGAGCGAATGAAGCTCTCCGAGCAGCAGGTGCACTCGAGCCCGTGCATCCAGATCACCGGCACGCGCGGCTTGGTTTCCAGCGCATTGGCGATGGTCGATGCGCCGATCGGGCCGAGGCCGAGGCTCGTCGCCGTCAGGCTGCAGAATTTGACGAAGCTGCGCCGCGTGATGCCCTGCCGGCGGATCACGTCGTAAAAAGTTTCGATGGCGGCGCCCATGGCCCCTCCCCTTCGCGTTTCCATGCCCCCGCGACAGCGCTTCGATCGGCGCATTGCGGCTGACGACAGGAACAGCAAGAGGCGGGCCAAGTGCTCACGGGCCGGATCGCTAAAGTTAAGTTATTGAGATTCAAAGGTAGCGAATGGGAAGACGAAATCTCGCTTCCCGCATCGATGACAATTCAGTTGCAATACCTGGAAAGCATCTTTCCAAGAGCACGCAGATCAATGCGCGGTACACACCATACAAGGATCGAACGAACGCACCACGTGCTGCACTGCCACCGACGCCGCACCCTCGGCACCGACTGGCGTGCCGACCAGAGCCTGTTCGAGCGGGCCCGGAACGCCGCCCGCATCCCGCGGCGAGAAGTTCCAAGTCGTCGGCGCGATGATCTGATAGCGGCGAATGCGGTCGCCCGACAACTCGATCCAATGACCGAGACTACCGCGTGCCGCCTCCACCAAGCCTACGCCAGCGCCCTCTGCCCGGCGCGTCGGCCGATGGCAGAACGGCTCACGCAATCGAAAAGCCTTCACCCAACTTTCCATAGCATCGGCAAGCCGCGCTGTTTCGATCAGCCGAGCGACGACACGGGTCTTCACGTTGGCACCACTGCGCCGCAACAAATCGATGATGAGCGGATGACCGTCGATCGCCTGCCGCGCCAGCGCACCGACCTCGACCGGCCGCCCGGCGAGCCGCGGCGCTTTACTCCAGGAATAGCCGTCGGGCTTTTCGGGATCCGGCCGCGTCTCGCTCAATGCCGGCGCGCCCGGCCCGGACTGCATCCAGGCATGCGACACGTCCTCGGCAATCGTCCCAATGTGGAGCGTCTCGCGCATCATCGTCGTGACGTCGAGCACGCCCGCGGCGAACAGCGGAGCCGCATCCCCGTGATAGGCGCCATAACTCATCAGCGGGGCCGATCCGCGGCCGATGCTATCGAGCGCAAGATCATCGGCGAGCGCCAGGAAGCGGATGAAATCGCCACTACGGCCATCGCGCCAGCGGTCGAGCGCCTCAGCGGAATCGAGCGCGAGCACGGCGTCAAGGGTGTCGTCGAACACGACCCGCTCCAGGAAGGTGCGGAAATCGGCGATGATCGCGAGCAGTCGCATCCGCTCGCCGAGATCAATCGCGCGCGTTGTGCCGCCGGGCTGAAAGGCAAGGCTGTGTGGCCATTTGCCGGCCAGAATTCCCATGATCTCCAAGAGCCGCGCGCGTGCCGGCAGAACCTCGGCCACGCAAGCGCCGCGCATCGCCGTGAACCGTTCGGCAATTGGCACATACCAGGAGCGCTCGCGATAGAAGTCACGCGCGAAGTCGGGCATGAAGAAAATATAGAAATGCGTCAGATGGTCGGCGACATTTTCCGCCGCGTGCGCGGTATTGGCGGCGAGCGTGCCGTTCTCGGCCGGTGCCAGGCCCTCGACCGCCCGCAAGGCCGCGGCCGCCGCCATCGACTGCGACACCGAGCAGATGCCGCAGATGCGCGGCGCCAACGTCAACGCGTCGAGTGCGGGTCGGCCTTCGAGGATCTGTTCGAAGCCGCGATAGAGCGGCGCGGTTACCTGCGCCGACGCCACCGCACCATTGTCGATGTCGAGCTTGACCTCGAGATCTCCCTCCACCCGGTTGAACGGGCCAACGGTGATGCGCCTCATGGTTTGCGCCTACCGCCATCGCGTGCCGGTGGGGCCACGATGTGGTCCGCTGTGGCATTCGCGCGCACCCGGCGCGGCGTTGCCGATTTCGACAGCGCCGCCAACGCGACGAACCAAGCCTTGGGCATGTCGAGCGGCAGGCCGACGGGAATCCCGGCAAGTTTGGCAGTTTCGAGATAATTGCGCCCCGATTCAAATCCAGGCGAAGTACAGGCGATGCAAGCGAAGCCACCATGCGTGCAGGAGCCGCCACCGTTCCAGGCGCGCTGGTTGCAGTCACCAACCGCCTGCGTTGCCTTGCAGCCGAGATGCTCCATCAGACAGCCGCGCTCGGACAGCGCCTCGGCGCTGGCCTTGAACTCGTAGAACTCGTTGCGCGCGCAGCCATGATGGGCGAGATGGTCGGCATAGAATTTCGGCCGCGCATACATGTCGAGGTCAGAGGCCGCGAGGTCGCCCAGCGCGAGCGCAGCAAGCGTCTCCATGATCCAGCCGGGATGCGGCGCGCAGCCGGCCACGTTGACGACCGGCAAGCCTCGGCGCGAACGGAATTCTGCGCCGAGCGCGCCGCCAAGTTCCGTGTCCAGGTATTGCAAGCCGCTCGCATCGGTCGGATTGGTACCGGCTGCCGGCACGCCGCCGAAGGCAGCGCAGGAGCCGACCGCGATCACGTAGTCGGCAAGCGGCGCCAGCGACTTAATCCAATCGAGCAGCGAGCGGCCGGTCCCGGCCAACATGTTGAAACGACCGGTGCCGTTGGGACCGCGCAAGACCGAACCTTCGAGCATCAGCGCGTGCAGCGGGCGACGTCCGCTGACAATGTCGTCGAATATCGCCGTCGCCTCGCCCGCCGTCGCCTCGCTCACCGAAGGATGCCAAAGGAGGTTGACGCCGAACGTTTCCAACGCGGCGAACCAGCCGCTGGCGCCGTGCTCGAGCGCCGCCATGGTGCAGCCGCCGCAACTTCCACCTTGCAGCCATAGCGCGTTAAAGCCTGAGGAATGCATCGCACGGCGCCTATGTATGGTTTCAATGCAAGCATAAACCAAAGCCGAAAAGTATCTATATCCATATGATTCAGATCAAAGGTCTCAATTCACGGATATCAATATTGCAGGGCCTCATAAACCTGCTCGCGCAGGTCCACGAACTCCGCCGACGCGCGCAGGCGCGGATGGCCCAGGCGTACGGGAATCGTCGCCTTGATGCGGCCGGGCCTGGGCTCCATCACCGCGACCTTGTCGCTCAGGTATACCGCCTCCTCCACATCATGCGTAACCATGACCATAGTCATGCGCGACTTCCGCCAGATACGGAACAACTCATTCTGAAGGCGAACGCGGGTCAGCGAATCGAGCGCGCCGAGCGGCTCATCAAGAACGAGAATTTCCGGCTTCATCGCCAGCGCCCGCGCGATCGCCGCCCGCTGCGCCATGCCACCCGAGAGCTGGTGCGGATAAGCCTTCTCGAAGCCCTGCAAACCGACCAACTCGATGTTCTCGGCGATACGCGCGCGAACCTCCGTCGCCTCCAGACCCTCGAGTCCCAGCGCGATATTGTCTTCAATCGTCAGCCACGGAAAGAGACGGTGGTCCTGGAAAATGACGCCGCGCTCACGGCCAGGCCCGGCAACGCGGTCGCCGCCGAGAAAAATCTCGCCCTCGTAGTCGGCGTCAAGACCGATGATCAGCCGCAGCAGGGTCGATTTCCCGCAGCCGGAGGCACCGACGATGCTGACGAACTCGCCCGGCCCGATGTCGAGATGAACGTTCTGCAATACCGGCAGTGGGCTGCCTTCGATACGATAGCTCTTGCCAACCCCGCGAATATGCAGCCCGCGCGCAGAGTAAGCTTCGGTGGCGAGACTCATGGTTTCACTCCCTGCCAACGCAGTAGCGGCTCGAACAATCGCCGGAAGCCGGCATTCACGACGAAGCCGATCAGCGCAAGTAAGATAACGCCGAGCAGCACGAGGTCCATGCGGAACTGGCCGCGCGCTTCGGCAATGAAGATGCCCAGCCCACGCCCCACACCAATCATGTACTCGCCGCCGACGGTGCCGAGCCATGCTGTGATGAGACCGATCTGCAAGCCGATAAAGATCGACGGCAACGCGCCCGGCAGCAGCAGCTTCAGGATGCGGCGCCTCAGCGGTAGCTTCAGAACCGCCGCCACTTCCACATAACCCCTGCCGATCGTGCGCAGCCCATCGTGCGTATTGAGCGCCACGGGGAAGAAGGCCGACAGCGCGATGAAGGCAAGCTTCGAGCCTTCGCCATTGCCGAACCAAGCCGTCAGCAATGGTATCCAGGCAAAGAGCGCGATCTGCCGCACGGCATTGAACGACGGGCTGACGAGACGATCCGCCAGCCCTGACGCGCCGACCAGCACACCAAGTGCGAGACCCGCCACGGCGCCGAGGGCAAAGCCGCCGAAGAACCGCAGCAATGTCTGCGCCAGCGATGCCCATATCTCGCGGCCGGATTCGTCGATGAAGGGCGAAGCAAGCACTTCATCGAGCGGTACGATCAGTGGATGCCGCACCGACAGGAGATGGGGGACGATCGCCCAGGCAGCGAGCAAGACAACTGGCAGCACCGCGCCACGCCAAATGCGGGCGGTGGCGCGTCGGGGCGCCCTTTCAGCTACCTCAATCGTGAGATCAGTCACGACGGCACCGCCCAGCGCCGCAGACGCCGCTCGAGACGGCGAAGCCCGGCATCCATGGCAAGACCGATAACACCGATCACGATCATGCCGGCAATGACGATGTCGGTCTGGAACAGCGTACGACCCCAGACCATCATGTAGCCGACGCCCTCCTGCGCCGCGAGCATCTCGACGACAATCAGCGCGATCCAGGCATGGCTGAACGCCAGACGAAGGCCGCCAAAGATGGTCGGCAGCGCCGCTGGCACGATGAGCTTGCGGATTGCCGCGCGACGACTCAACCCCAGCACCACGGCGACCTCTTTGTAGGAGCGCGGAATGTTGCGGATACCCTCGGCCATCGTGATGGTCGTCGGCACAAAGCAGGCCTTGGCGATGATCAGATACTTTACGGTCTCGTCGAGACCGAAGATAAGGATCAGGATAGGCACCCAACCGAGTGAGGGAACCTGCGCCAGCGCACGGAAAAGCGGGCTCACATAGTCATCGGCTGTTCGCGACAAACCCATGATGGTGCCGAGACCGAGCCCCAGAGAGCAGCCGATGGCGATACCCAAGGCGATGCGCCACAGGCTGATCTGGAGATTGGTGAAGATCTCGCCGCTGGTCGTCAATTCGACCAGGGTGTTCAGCACAAGCGCGGGCGGCGGCAGGATCTGCACCGGCAGCAGGGCACGGCTCGCCACCACCTGCCAGACTGCCAGCACCAGCACGGGCAGAGCGAGCGACAACAATGCAGCCGGAGGGCGCAGCCGGAGAATTTGCTGATAACCGGCCCGCACGCCGAGCGACGCGCGGGGGGCAGCCAGAAGCCTGACGTTCATCGCCGCACCCTCCCCCGCCCTACGATCAGTTGCTGGGCTTAGCCGAGCCGTCGGACGATCGTTGCGGCCAGAAATTCTCCAGCTTGAGCTCCTTGAGCGCCGCGTTTAGATACTTCGGCTCAAGCCACGCATCGAGATCGACATCCTTGCGGATGAGCTTCTGCTCCTTGTCGAAGGCGATGACGTCCTTGTATTGCGCCTGGAAAAAACCATCGAGCAGCGGGTTGAACTGATCGCGCAACGAGGTGCCCTTGAACTCTTCCTGCAGGACAGCGTTAGTGACGCCCGTGCGCTGCCAGATCGTGAATGCCTCGTCACGGTTCTTGTCGTCCGCAAGCCAAGCGGCGGCCCTCAGAAGTCCGCGGGTGATGCGGTGGGTCGCGTTCGGATAGGTCTTCTGAAAATTGTCGTCGACAACCACCGCGCCGAATCCGGTCGCTTTCGCGCCCCGCTCATTCGAATTATAAATGACCTTGATGATGCCTTTGTCGCGCAGCGGCAGGAAGAAGCTCCCGCCGTAAATCGCATCGACGCTGCCGGCCGCGATGGCGGCGAGCTGGTCGGCATTCTTGAGATCGACGAGCGTAACGTCCTTCTCGCTCAAACCCGCCTGGCGCAGTGAGGTGATCAAGCTCCAGTGGATGATGGTCGCCTTCTGCACCGCGATTTTGCGGCCCTTCAAGTCCTTGACCGAGTTGATCGGCAGTTCACTGCGCGCGCCGGCGAAAATGGTCGTGCCGCCATAGGAAAGAATGATGCGTGTCGGCAGGCCGTTGGACTTGCCGATGACGTTCGGCACAGCACCGTAGGAGGCCACATCAAGCTGCTTATTGGCAAAGGCCTCGTTGATGGCCGGCCCGGTGTTCACGAAATAGGTGAACTCGAGCTTGACCGGCGCGCCCTTGAACTCATCGGCCAGAAAGCCCTTGGCATCGGCGATCGCGGTCACGCCGCGGCCGAACGGTTGGCCGAAGCCGAACCCAACATCGCCAATGCGGATCTTCTCAGGCAGGTTCTCCGCCTGCGCCGCCAAAGGCAGTGCACCGAGCGTGACGGCAAGCAAAAGGGTATTGAAGATCTTGCGTGTGATCATGATTTGGTTCCACTGATTAAGGGGCAACGCGCCCGTCTTCGAACATGCGGTAAGTGAGATCGCGATCGGTGCCGCCGGTGTGTCCGCCTTCCCAACCCATCGCGCGGCGGAAACCGCCGAGCAGGCCCTTCGCGATCAGTTCAGTTTCGTCGACCGCCTCATGCGTTTCCGCGAACGGCGACACGTAGAGCGCATCGACCGGACAGTAGAGCTCGCAGAGAAAACAGGTCTGGCAGTCGTCCGGTCGCGCGATCACCGGCGGCTTGTGCGACACCTTATCGAAGACGTTCTCCGGGCAAGCGCTCACGCAAGCCTGGCAGGCGATGCAGCGTTCCTGGCTGACCAGTTCAATCATGACGCCAACGCACCCAATTGCACTTCGGGCGAAACCCAGACGCGGTCGAGACCGCCGGTGACGAAGCGACGCACCAGCGCGGGATCCTTCTCCGGATGATCAATGCGGCGGCTGAGTCCGCGCGTCTCGCGGCGCTCGATGGCGCTTGCGACGATCCAGCGCGCCGTGGCCAGCATGGCCGCCGCTTCGCGCGCACGCACGAGTTCGGAGGCCGGCAAAAGCGCCGCCGACAGCTCGGCGCTTACGTCCTGCCAGACACTATCGAGCGCGGCGAGCGATTGCCGCAGTTGGTCCTCACGACGAAAGAAGGTCTTGGCGATCGGCAGAATCTCGTCCTGCACCCTTTTGATCACTTCGCGCGAACCCAATTCCGCCTCGCGTGCGGGCCGCAAGCCCGCCTGCCCTATCGGCCGAGGCTTACGCAGATGATGCTTATTACCGAGACGGGCGACGAACTCGGCCGCGGCGCGACCGGCCCAGATGCCCGTCGAGAGCGCCCACGTCGCATTCGGACCGCCGCCGCCGCTTGCCGCGCCGACCATATTTTCGCGCGAGGCGGCATCGCCCGCCGCGAACAAGCCCGTGACGGACGTGGCGCCATCGACGTTGATCGATAGCCCGCCGGGGCCGCGTACCGTCCCTTCGTAGCGCAGTGTCACTTCAAACCGCTGCCTGAAGGGATTGATGCCGGTGCGATCGAAGGCAATGAACATGTTCGGCTGCCCGACGCGCATGCCCTGCTGCACATAAGGCGTCGCCTTGTCGATCACCGCAAAGCAGCGGCCCTTGAGAAGCTGGCGCGCCACAACGCCCTGCCGGTCACCTTCCGACGCCAGTTCGTTGCCGTCCTCGTCACTGAAGGTCGCCCAGAAGTACATGATGCCTTTGGTGACGCTGGCGAAGAGCGGAGCGATGCCGTACTGCCCGGAAAATTCCATGCCGGAGAAGGTCGCGCCCGCCTCCGCGGCCATCAGCAGGCCGTCACCGGTCAGTCCGTTGGTGCCAAGTCCGTTGCTCAAAAAGGCGCAACCGCCTGTCGCAAGCACGACGGCGCCGGCGTGCACGGTCCAGATTTCATTGGTGAGACGGTTGATGCCGACGGCGCCCGCTGCCGCACCGTCGTCAGTCAGCAATTCGAGCACAGGACTCTGATCGAGCACCTCGACGCCGACCTTGCGCAGACGACGGCGCATGAAACGCAAATAATCGGCGCCTCGCAACGAACCACGGTAAGACCGGCCGTGTTGATCGCGCGGGAACGGATAACCCCAGTCGGCGAGCTGATTGAGACGCGCATACGATTCATCGATAACTCGTTCGACCCAGCGCTTATCGGCGATACCTTGCGCGTGATTTAGGCGGCGCTTGATCTCCGCGTCGCGTTCGATCGATGAAGGTCCCGCATAGATCGTGGTTGTATTGCCCGCCGCCGTGGCGCCGCCGGTTCCAACGAGGCCTTTCTCGGCGAGAATGACCTTTGCACCGCGTTCAGCTGCAGTAAGCGCAGCCCACACGCCTGCCGGTCCACCGCCAATCACCAGAACATCTGCAACGCGCACCGATGATTGAGCTTGCCGCGCATCGTAGGACTTGTCATTCGAAATGAGCATATGACTCGATTGTCCGAACGTTGATTTTTGTCGTTCAATTATCTAGTCCGGTCATCCTTTCCGAGAAACAGAATAATATTCTGATGCCAAAGTTTGGTTGTTACTTCTCACCAATGAGCTGCAAGCGAAGCAACGCAGTTTAACGCCGCCCTAAGCGCGACACATATATTCTACAGCGGAACGTCTTGCGCACGCAGGACTTCACACTCTTTCGGAGAAGACGGCTTCGCATGCCAATGGACACCGACCATTTGAAATGTCTTTTCTGTCACATTGGCCCACATTCTTCGGCAGTCATATGTCATAAAGAATGTTCGTTCTTGGAACAGGCTCCGGTGCATACCGACAATCGTAGGGGCACGATCTTCTCATCTTGCAACAGGCACGGGAATGATCGTCTCGGATCACACAATCGCTATAGAAGCCGGTATCTTATTTTTGAGCGTATATTGACAGTGCTCCCTTGGCCGGAGAGTGTTCGTCATCCAGTCGATTACTGGGTCGCGGGATTTGATGGAGCAGCTTGCGCCGCGTCGTAAATCGCTAAAGCGCCACGAAACGGTTTCGTGGGCTCCTGACGAACGGAGATACCTCCCATGACCTTTCGTATTTGGATGTCAGTCCAATCCTCCCAAGACGACTTGTCCTGCCGCCGCGCGTCGGCTGCGACGGGCGCGTGTTGACGGCACACCGCTCGTCTCGACCGCCTCCCATTATCGCTGACACGATCAGGAGACGCCGGCTGAAGTCGGCGGCAGGATTTTTATGTCTCACGCCTACGTTATCGAAGTTCACTCAGAAACGGCCGGCATCATCGTTCGCGACGGCCGCGACTATTGCTTCTTCGCCGCGACGCATGACTTTAATGCGCTCGAAGGCCTTACTTTCCCATCGCCCAAAGAGGCCGAGAAGGCCGTCCTTCGCTACGCCGCCCAACACCGAACAGGTATTACCGATTTCCAACAGCTCAGCCGCAGCGCGCACCCTTCTTAATCTCAAGGCAAGGAGGATGCAGGCTGGGCATTCGTCCGCCGGGCACCGCCAGCGGCTAAGCACACTCGGTCAGGGCCGCGTCGAGGTCGTCGAAAATATCCTCGACGTTCTCCAGTCCGACCGACATGCGGATCAGACCATCCGAGATTCCATGCCGCAGCCGCTCCTCAGGAGTATAGGCTGCATGCGTCATGCTCGCGGGATGCTGGACCAGCGTTTCCGCGTCACCGAGGCTCACAGCCCGCTGCGCAAGGGAAAGCGCATTCATCAATGCACGTCCCTGCGTCAGGCCGCCCTTTAATTCGAAAGAGACAAGGCCGCTGCCAGCCGACATCTGGCGCCGGGCGATCTCGGCCTGGGGGAATGTCGCGAGCCCCGGATAGTGCACGGCGGCCACAGCACGATGGTCCGATAGCATCTCAGCTACCGCGAGCGCCGACTGCGAGTGCCGCGCCATTCTGAGCTCAAGCGTCTTCAAGCCGCGCAGAATGAGAAACGCGGAGAGCGGCGACAGCGTCGCGCCCGTCAGATAGCGCAGCCCCTGCAGGCGGATCAGCTTAACAAGCTCCGTATCGCCAATGACGATGCCGGCGATGAGGTCGCCGTGGCCACCCAAATATTTGGTGGCCGAGTGAACCACGACGTCGGCACCATGCTCGAGAGGACGCTGCAGCGCCGGTGTCGCGAACGTGTTGTCCACCACGGTGAGGACATCAACGCTGCGCGCAATCGCCGCGATCTGGGCGATATCGATGACACGGAGATTGGGATTGGCCGGCGTTTCGAAGTAGAGCAACCGCGTGTCCGCGCAGATCGCGTCCGCGACCGTCTCCGGCCTGGTGAAGTCGGCAACGCTGACCTTGACACCGAAGCGGGCGAGACCGCGCGTGAACAATGCATACGTATTGCCGTACAGGACGCAATCGATGACCACATGGCTGCCCTCGGCAAGAAGCGTCCACAACGTCGCCGAAATCGCCGCCATGCCGGAGGCGACAGCAAGCGCGGCTTCCCCACCCTCCAGATCGGCTATCCGGGCCTCTAGGATGCTCTGAGTCGGATTCTTGGTCCGGCCATACACGTAACTTTCGCGCAGGCCGGCGAATACGTCCGCGCCGTGCTCGGCGCTCTCGAACACATATGTCGAGGTGAAGTGAACCGGTGGTGTCAGCGCCCCGTCGGCGTCAACCGGATCATAGCCGTTATGAATCGCGCGCGTTGCAAATCCGGGCCTTTTGTTGCGCTCAAGGCGGCGAAGCATGTCACGGTCTCCCTGGATCGTTCCATTCCCGTCAGCTTCCTTGTTTTCGGTACACCTACCAGTTGGCATCGAGGCCGAGATGGCTGAGGACCTTACCACGCAATTCCGCAAGATGCGGGTCGCCGCGGTGCCGGGGATAGGGTCTATTATTCGCAACCTCAGCGACGATGCGGGCCGGGCGCTCGCTAAAGACGATGACGCGGCTGGCGAGGAACAACGCCTCCTCGACATCATGAGTCACCAGGAGCGCCGTAAAACCAGAGCGTTGCCAGAGCGAGACCAACTCACCCTGCATTGTAATACGCGTCAGCGAGTCGAGCTTGCCCAACGGTTCGTCAAGGATGAGCAAGCGCGGATCATTGACAAGCGCCCGGGCCAGCGCCGCGCGTTGCGCCATGCCGCCCGAGAGCTGATGCGGCAAAGCATTCGCAAAGGCCCCCAACCCGACAAGCTCAAGCGCCTGGTCGACCCGCTCGCGGCGCGCATGCAGCAAGCCCCGCGCTTCCAGGCCGAGGGAGGCGTTCTTCCACACCGTGCGCCACGGATAAAGCGTCGGATCCTGAAAGACCACCACGCGCGCCGGATCAGGCCCTGCGATCTCCTCGCCATCGACCAAAAGACGGCCCGCGCTCGGCGGCTCAAGACCGGCGACCAAGCGCAGCAAAGTTGACTTGCCGCAACCGCTGGGACCGAGCAACGCGACGAACTCGCCGGATTCGACCTTGAAGCTGACACGATCGAGCACCGGCAGCGGCTTGCCCTCGAGCTCAAACCGATGGCTGACGTCGGCGACATCGAGCGCCAGCCCAGCCGCCTGATTTGGCGCCGGAAGCACCTGCTGCTTGAGTGCAATGGCGGCTACCATTTGACGAGCCCCTTCTGCCAAGACAGCAGATGATCGCGCAGCTTGAATAGCAACGTGATCAGGCTGGAGCAGATTAGCGCCGTCACGAGCAGCGCGGCGTACATGTTGGCGTAGGCCGCCCAGCCCTGCGCCCATTGCAGATACCAGCCAAGCCCGGACTTCACGCCCAGCATCTCGGCAACGACAAGCACGGCGAAGGAATTGCCGAGCCCCATGAATAGCCCGACAAAGACATGCGGCAACGCGGCCGGGATGGCAACCTTCAGGACCAGGAAGCGGGCGCTCGCGCCGAGCGTGCGCGCGATGTCGTAATAGTCGCTCCGCACGCTGGCCACGCCGGACCAGGTGAGAACCGTCACGGGAAAGCCCGTCGCCAGTGCGATCAGAAACGTGCTGGCGCTTGCGCTCGACGGAAACACGAAGAAAGCGAGCGGCAGCCACGCCGTCGCCGGCAATGGGCCGATAAAGCGCAGAATGGGATGAACCCAATAGCCGATACGCACGGACCAGCCGACTCCGACACCCATGGCAAAGCCGACCGCGGCGCCGATTATATAGCCGCGGCCAAGGAGAAAGAGCGATGCGATGATGCTGTCCGCCAAACGCACCCAGTCGTCCACGAGGACCTCGAAGATGGCCTGCGGCGGCGGAAAGAACGGCATCGGCAGCAAAGCGACCTTGGCCGTCACCACTTCCCAAGCGGCGAAGAAAACTGCGAGGACAAGAAGCCAAGGCGCGTAACGGCGGACGCCCTGCGCCAATCGCAGCGTGGAGGCCGACACGGTGCCGACCGCGAGCAGGCCGCCTAGGGCGGCGAAAGCAACGGCCGTCGCGTCGGTGTAAGGCCAATCGCTATCGGCATTGTCCTGCCAAAAATAGGTCAATGCCGCGACCGCGAGCCACGCAAGAGTTGCGGCCACGCCGGTCGCCCACGGCGCCAACGCTGAGCTGAGCGCCGCCAGCCGGATACTCGGCGTGTCCCTGACGCTCTCGCTAACCGCACTCATGATGTACGACGCTCAAATAGGGGTGAGCACGTCGACAAACACACGATCGGCGAACTTCGCAGCGTCGGTGCTGGGCTTGATTACTTTCACCAGCTTGAGCTCATCGACGTAAAGCGCGATCTGCTTCTTGAGCTCAGCGCCGTTCTTCTGATCGTGATGCGTGTGCGTGTTGAGTATCGCGGTCAAATCCTCGATCGAGCCTTTGCCACCATAGCCGGAGAATACCGCCGCCGCGTCTTTTGGATTGTGCGCCACGGCTTGGCCTCCCTCGAGCACCGCACGCGTCAACGCGGTCGCGACGGCTCGCTCCTCGCGGATGAGGCTGCCGCGAATAGCCAGCACGCAGCAGGTGCGATCAGCGAATTCGCCGGAGAGATTGGTGGCAATCTCGTTCAGCTTGCCGTCTTTGAGCCAGAGATAGGTGCGAGGGTCGTTGTCAGCCGCGGCGTGCACCTCGCCCTTGTCGACGGCAAGCGCCAGAAGGTCGGCCGGATACTGCCGCCACTCGACTTCCTTCTCCGGATTAATGCCGTGTTTGGCCAGAACGAGAGAGAAGAAGTTTTTCGCGGGACTCGCCTGGTCGCTGATGGCAATGGCCTTGCCGCGCAACGACTCGAGGCTGTCGATCTTGGCCGCCTTCGAGCCAAGCAATCGCAAGCAGCCGCCGTGCACGCCGGCAGTGATTCGCACGTCGAAGCCCTGCTCCAACGGCTTGATCCAGCGCAGCGCCATGCCGATGCCGGCATCCGCCTTGCCGGTGGCGATGGCTTCGAGGAGCTGCTCGGTCGATCCGCCGAAGTTCACGAATTCAACGTCGAGATTGTGCCTGGCGAAATGACCGCGCTCCTTCGCGACCGGTGCCGATGCCGTGCAAATCGCCGTGGCATTCCAGGCAAGCTTGAGCTTGCGCGCCGGCCCCGAAAGTGCGGCCGCCTCCGAACCCGCCGTGCGGCAGATCGGATCGATAAGATCGCTGGACAGGTTGGCGGGACGCAATCCGGCGATCGCTCGTGCGGCACCGAAGCCGAACGGCGCCGCGAAGGTGAACGCGCCGGCAGCACCGAGTATCGTGCGACGCGTCAGGACGTCCTTTGGCTCGCGTACGGCGGATGCTTCTCGCGAAGCGAATTCTTCCTGTTTCGACATCGCATATCTCCAAAGACGATCGCCAAGACGCGGCGGCCAATCGCAATAAAATTTGATGATGCAAGCGTAAGTCCACGCGGTCAGCAGTCAATAGAATCGCAAACCAATGATCGCGCTGCGGCGCTATGGACTATCCATTTCGCGTGCTCGACGCAAAATGCGCATCATCATGCTTGCACTTGGTCCAATAAATAGCGCGTTTTCACCAACGAATCGACGCCTTGCATTCCAACGAAAATGAAACAAGGATGGCGTTTGTTCGTTATCGATTATCTCTATGACCGATAGGAGACGACGGTGATCTCACTTCTGTCGACGCTTAAGAGATATTTCCACAATCGCGCTTCCGACGATAATTTTTCTAGCGACATTGGCGCCCTAAGAGCTATCTCATTCGCCGAAATGCTGGCAGCGTCGTCCTGCCCGGATTGCAGCGCCTTGCCGATCGATCATTTCATGCGCAGCAGAGAGAACGACGTCGACACGCGAGACGACGTTAATTAGTCCGGAGGCTATTCAGGCGTCCTCACCGGCGCGTGCGTCCTTGAACAATTCGTCCAGGATGCGGCCCTCCAGCGCGGCAACGTCGGCCGAGCCCCGTTCGCGCGGCCGGGGAAGATCAACGCGCAAATCAAGCGCAATCCTCCCATCCTCGATGATCAGGACGCGGTCTGCCAAAGTTACCGCCTCGGCGACATCATGCGTTACCAACAGCGCGGTGAATCTCTGGTCGAGCCAGACGCGCTCAAGCAACTTCTGCATGGAGATGCGGGTGAGCGCATCGAGGGCGCCGAGCGGCTCGTCAAAGGCGAGCACACGCGGCTGGCTGACCAGGGCCCGTGCCAGCGCGACACGCTGCTTCTGCCCGCCCGACAGCACCGAGGGCCATTCATTGCGACGGTCCGCAAGTCCGACTTCAGAAAGCGTCCGCAAGGCTCTCTCCTGCGCGCCGGAAGAGCGCCGGTCGCTGCCCAGACCTACCTCAACGTTCGACAAAACCGACGCCCAAGGTAGCAACCGCGGCTCCTGGAACATCACACGGACTTCACGGCGATCGACCGCATTGTCACCGCCCTGCCCGATTCGAAAGGCGCCGCCGGTGGGCTGATCGAGGCCGACGAGCAAGCGCAACAATGTGCTCTTGCCGCAGCCGCTGCGGCCAACGATCGCGACAAACTCACCGGCCGGTACGTCGAAGTCGAGGCCGCGCAAAACTTCATTCGTGCCGAAGGCCTTGCGCAAGGCCTTGATGTGTATCGGCAGCCCTGCGGCAGTGCGTAGCGATGGCGCCTCCACCCGCTGAAACGTCCTTGCGGCATCTGACGGCAGAACGAGCGTGTTCACGAACCTGTCCTCTTATCTCTTCTGGAAGGCCGGATGCCAGGAGAGGCACAGCCGTTCGAGTAACCGCGCGGCTGAATCGGCCAGTTTGCCGAGCAGCGCATAGATGAGAATGCTAAGCACGACGATATCGACCAGCAGGAATTCGCGCGCCTGCATCGCCATGTAGCCGATACCCGACGAGGCCGCGATCGTTTCCGCCACGATCAGCGTCAGCCACATGATGCCGAGTGCATATCGCAGCCCAACGAAGATAGACGGCAGCGCACCCGGGAGATACACGCGCCAGAACAGTGTTGCCGGCGTCATGCCGTACGTGCGCCCCATCTCGACAAGCTGCGGATCGACATTGCGGATGCCGTGCTGCGTATTGATGTAGACGGGAAAGAACACCCCGAGCGCCACCAAGAAGATCTTGGCGGTCTCGTCGATGCCGAACCACAGAATTACCAATGGAATAAGCGCAAGATGCGGGATGTTGCGCACCATTTGCAATGTGCTGTCGAGCACCCGCTCGGAACGGCGCGAAAGGCCGTTGGCGAGCCCCAACGCGAATCCGATGCCGCCGCCGATGGCGAAACCCACGCTCGCGCGCCAGAAGCTGACCCACATGTTCTTGGGCAATTCGCCGCTGACCAGCACTTTCCAACCCGCGACCAGCACATCGCTCGGGGCCGGCAATACCCGCAACGGGATGACACCGAGCGAGGACAAAAGTTGCCAGACGGCAACGATCGCGACCGGCAGAATCCACTGCGTCAGCCCTTGTAGGCCCTTGCGTTGAGCCTTCACGGTCATGACGAGGAGACCTGCTTGTCCACCGGCAAATAATGGTTTCCGATAATCTCGCCGAACGGTCCGCCGTTGTAAGCCTCGACCGGCGGCTTTGCGTGGTTGAGCGGCAGAAGCGGAAATACAAGCTCGGCGAAACGATAAGCTTCTTCCAGGTGCGGATAGCCCGAGAGGACAAAGGTGTCGACGCCAATCGCCATGTATTCCCTGATGCGGGCGGCAACTGTTTTCGGATCGCCGACGAGCGCCGTTCCCGCGCCGCCACGCACCAGACCGACGCCAGCCCAGAGGTTCGGGCTGACCTCGAGCTTGTCGCGGCGCCCGCCATGCAACTCGGTCATACGTCGCTGGCCGACCGAATCCATGCGCGCGAAGGCGGCCTGCGCCTTGGCGATGGCATCGTCGCTGACATACTTGACGAGGTCGTTGGCGGCCGCCCAGGCCTGCTCATTGGTCTCGCGGACGATCACGTGTAGCCGGATGCCAAATGACAATTTGCGGCCCCGCGCGGCCGCGGCTTGAGCAACGCCTTTAACTTTCCGCGCAACCGCCTCCGGCGGCTCACCCCATGTGAGATACTTGTCGACGATTTCCGCTGCCACCGAGATTCCGGCTTCCGACGATCCGCCGAAATAGAGCGGCGGATGCGGATGCTGCACCGGCTCGAACAGGAGCCGGCCGTCCTCGACGTTGATGTGCTTGCCGTGAAAATTGACGACCTTGCCGGCGAGGAGATCCCGATAAACGGCCAGAAATTCGCGCGTAACCTCATAGCGTTCATCGTGCGACAGGAAGATGCCGTCGCCTTTGTTCTCCGCCGGGTCGCCGCCCGTCACCACGTTGATCAGCAGACGGCCATTGGACACCCGGTCGAGTGTCGCCGTCATGCGCGCGGCAACGGTGGGCGACTGCAGGCCCGGTCGTACCGCGACCAGATAGCGCAGACGCTCGGTCTGGGGCGCCACGGCTGACGCCACGATCCAGGATTCCTCACAGCTTCGGCCGGTCGGCAGCAGCACGCCGAAATAGCCGAGATCGTCCGCGGCGCGCGCGATCTGCCGCAGGTAACGGAAGTCGACCTGACGACCGCCGATCTGCGTGCCGAGATAGTGGCCGTCCCCGTGTGTCGGTAAAAACCAGAGGACGTTCGCGCTTTTGACTGCTTCAACACTCATGATCCAGGTCTCACGGCGTCGGACACCTTGATCGGCTTCGGCAACAAGCCGAGTCCAAAGAACACGTCGGCGAGCTTCTGCTGGTCGGCGATGACCGCGCTGTCGATCGGCTTGATGCCGTAGGACTGACGCCTCAGCGCGACTTCGAGGATAGGAGCCGGAATGCCGATCGACGGCGAGAGCTGCGCCGCAACAGCCTTGATGTCGCTCTTTGCCCAAGCATCGACTTCCTGGAGTTGCGCAAGAACGACATCAAACGCTTTAGCATGCGCGTCGAGCGCTTTACGCGATGCCAGATAGAATTGGTAGTTCGGAACTAAGCCTTCGGCATTCGCGAGCTCACGCGCCTTGATCGTGCCTTCGGCCGCCGCCTGGAAGGGATCCCAGATAACCCAGGCCTGCACGGCGCCGCGTTCGAAGGCCGCGCGCGCATCGGCTGGTGCCAAGAAGACCGGCTCGATCTCGGAATACTTCACACCCGCCTTCTCCAGCGCCTTCACCAGCAGGTAGTGAACATTCGAGCCTTTGTTGAGCGCGACCTTCTTGCCCTTGAGATCAGCCACCGACTTCAGGGAGCTGTCTTGCGGCATGAGGATCGCCTCACCCCTCGGCGCCGGCGGCTCATAAGCGACGTAAAGGAGCGGAGCGCCGGCTGCCTGCGCAAAGATCGGCGGCGTCTCACCGGTATTGCCGAAGTCGATTGCGCCAACGTTCAACGCCTCCAGCATCTGTGGGCCGGCCGGAAACTCCTTCCATTCGACCGAATAGCCGATCGTTTTCAGCTTACCTTCGAGCGTGCCCTTCCCCTTCAGCAGCACAAGTTTTCCGTACTTCTGAAATCCGATCCGCACGACCTTCTCGTCGGCTCGCGCCACCGACGTGGCAACAATCACAAATGCCGCAATCAATGCCACGCGAATAAGTGTGCCGATACGCGCCATAATCCGTCTCCCAATCCGTCATTGCTGCAAATGCAGATGACCCACACGGCAATGTTGGCATGGAATTCGCGCCTGTCGATGGAATGGAAAACCAAAGTTTCTGCGAGCTAAGGCGAAACTCTCTCCTTTTTAGTGTGCGGATGAAACAGTGCTCCATCTCCTAACGCAGCGTTAATCGAAAGTCGCACGCGACGTCACACCTTCACAAACTGCCGCCTCGGCAGATCATCAAAAGCATGACGGATTCCTTCTTCTGGTGTGTCCTTTTAGAACCGACGCATGCTACCCGAGTACGCCATGAGAGTGCGGTGGTTTCAAATTGTCAGCAACGAACAGATTACAGTTGGATTCTCAGGTTGCGGGCTTAGTTTCTGCATGAAGCACGACCTTCAACGTGGCGCGCCACTGCACCTTGTCCGATGAACACACGGTTGCTTTCCCATCCGCTCTTGATTGTGCCCGGCCTGGGCGGTTCAGGGCCCGGACATTGGCAGACGCATTGGAGCGAACGCTTCGAAGGCGCCCAACAGGTCGTGCAGGAAAACTGGGACCGCCCCGATCTGTGCGCTTGGCTCGCGCGCCTGCACGATGTCGTCGACAAAGCTCCGGATGCTATCCTAGTAGGCCACAGTCTTGGCTGCGTTCTGATCGCCCATCTTGCTCAAGCCGATCCGCATGCTCGTGTCGCCGGTGCGTTTCTGGTCGCGCCGGCCGATGTCGAGCGTTGCACGGGCCTGCCTGATTGCCTCGAGGCATTCGGACCGGTTCCCCGCGCACGCCTCCCATTTCCTTCGATGACCGTGGCGAGCACGAACGATCCGTACATGGAAATCGGTCGGGCCGAGGCATTTGCGCGATCGTGGGGCTCGCAATTTCGCAACGTGGGCGAGCGCGGCCATATCAACATCGCCGCTGGCTTTGGTCCATGGCCGGAAGGCGAGCAAATCCTATCCGAGCTTTTCCGCCTGATCGATGCGGACGGCTCGGCGACGGCTGCGAAACCTTTCCCGCACCAAAAGAGCTCAAACGAATTTCCCCTTACTCGATAGGAGTTTCACGATGTTTGTCACAATCTCGCGTCGTATCGCGCTCGCTGCGCTGCCGCTGCTTCTTGTCACGAGCGTAGCAGCCGCCCAGACGACGGCGCCCGCGCCGAGTACGCTGCGCGTCGGCTTTCAGCGTTCATCCACGCTCATCGCGATCCTGAAGGCCAACGGCGATTTGGAGAAAGCGCTGGCCCCGCTTGGCGTGCAGATATCTTGGCACGAGTTCACCAGCGGCTTGCCTCAACTTGAAGCACTCAACACCGGTAACATCGACTTCAGCGCCGATGTCGCGGATACCGTGCCCATCTTCGCGCAAGCCGCCGGCGCCAAACTCGCCTATGTCGCCGAGGAGGCCCCATCACCGGGGGCGCAGGCGATCCTCGTGCCGGCAGACTCGCCGATCAAGACGCTTGCCGATCTGAAAGGCAAGAAAGTCGCCGTGACCAAGGCGGCCGGCAGCCACTATCTGCTCATCGCCGCGCTCGGCAGCGCTCATTTGAACTCCAAAGACATCTCGTCGGCGTTCCTCACACCCGCGGACGGTCGCGCAGCCTTCGTCAGCAAGAACGTCGATGCCTGGGTGGCCTGGGACCCTTTCCTGACCACGGCGCTGCGCCAGAACGGCGCCAGGGTTCTTGCCGATGGCAAGGGGATTGCGAGCTACAAGCGCTATTACCTTGCCTCTGAGAGCTACGCTCGCGCGCGCGGCGACGTGCTTAAAGTCATTTACAGCAAGCTCGACGAAACTGGGAAATGGGTAAAGGCGAACCCGAAGGAAGCTGCCGCACTTCTCGCCGAGATCTGGAAGATCGACGCGCCGACGGTCGAAGAAGCCAACAGTCACCGCAGCTACAAGGTCGGCATCGTCACCAAAGACGGCATTGTGGAGCAGAAGAAAATCGCCGACGCATTCTTTGCCGAAGGCCTGCTGCCGAAGAAAATTGACACCACCGATGTCACCTTGTGGCAGCCGACGTACTAAGCGGCAGTTCGCAGCATCAACTCAGCAACAATGCGGTGTTAAGCAAGCCGAGCAAGCGTGCCACGGCCAACAACGAGCCTTTCCTGCGTCGATACACCTACGTCCGAACGGGAAAAATCAGCCAGTTGGTCAGCTTGACAGCGACACGGCTTCTTTTGGTCAGGTCAGAGGCGGCCGGCACGTCAATCTCGCACCGGTGACGCGCGAGCCCCACCTCCAACTCCAGTCGGCGGATGTCGCCGTGGCGGCGCGTACCGTTGATGACGCCGACGATCGCGCCGCCGTCGCCGCCGCCACCGAGGCGGATGTGATTCGGCCGGAAGTAGAGCATGGCCGGGCCATCCGGATGGCCTTTGGCGTCGATCGCCAGGACCCGGTCGTCGAGATGGACGGCGCCGTGCTCGATGGTTATCGGCAGCGCGCTGGAATCCCCAATGAAATCAAACACAAAAGGCGTCGCCGGCCGGTCGTAGATGTCGTCGGCGCTGCCGACCTGCTCGATGCGCCCCTGGCTCATCACCACCACCCGGTCGGCAAGCTCCAGCGCCTCCTCCTGGTCGTGGGTGACAAACACGGTCGTGTGCCCGGTACGGTCATGAATCTCGCGCAGCCAGCGGCGCAGGTCCTTGCGCACCTTGGCGTCGAGCGCGCCGAAGGGCTCGTCGAGCAGCAGCACCCGCGGCTCGATGGCCAGCGCCCGCGCGAACGCCACGCGCTGGCGTTGGCCGCCCGAGAGCTGACCGGGAAACCGCTTGTCGAGCCCACCGAGCTGCACCAGGTCGAGCAGCGTCATGACCCGCTCCCGGATCTCCGCTTCACTTGGCTTGGTAGCGCGTGGACGGACACGCAGACCGAACGCGATGTTCTCGAACACCGTCATATGCCGGAACAGCGCATAGCTCTGAAACACGAAACCGACATTGCGGTCCTGCACGGACTTGGCGGAAGCATCCTCCTCACCGAACAGAACGCGCCCCGACGACGGAAAATCGAGCCCTGCAATCAGCCGCAGCAAGGTGGTCTTGCCCGAGCCGGAAGGCCCCAGCAGCGCGATCAGCTCTCCCGGCGCAATATCGAGCGACACGCCGTGCAATGCAGGCGTCTCGCCAAATGTCTTGACGACATTGTCGATTGTCACGCCGATCGGTGCGCCGCGCAATGTCTCGTCCTCGATCGGAGTCAGGAGCCGAGGCCTATTTTCAACGTCGCTGCGGAGTTGCACAAGGGCAGACATAGCCACTTCCTCACTTGGGTCCATTGGCCAGTTCATGGCCAAAGCGCCATTCCAGCGCTGTCTTGACAATGAGCGTAACAAGCGCGAGCAGCGCGAGCAGCGAGGCGACGGAGAAAGCCGCCACCCATTGATAGTCGTTGTAGAGAATCTCGATCTGCAGCGGCATCGTGTTGGTCTGGCCGCGAATGTGACCCGACACCACCGACACCGCGCCAAATTCGCCCATCGCGCGCGCGTTGCAGAGCAATACGCCGTACATCAGACCCCACTTCACGTTCGGCAGCGTGATCCGCCAGAAGGTCTGGATTCCGCTGGCACCAAGCGAAATTGCCGCTTCCTCGTCCTGCGTGCCCTGCTCCTGCATCAATGGAATGAGCTCACGCGCCACGAACGGAAAGGTCACAAAAATCGTTGCCAGCACAATACCGGGCACTGCGAAGATGATCTGGACGCCGTGCTCCTTCATCCAAGGCCCGAAATAGCCCTGACTACCGAACAAAATGACGTAGATCAGCCCGGAAATAACCGGCGACACGGAGAACGGAAGATCGATCAGCGTGATCAGAAACGCCTTACCGCGGAATTCGAACTTCGCGATCGCCCAAGCCGCAGCGATACCAAAGACCAAATTCGCCGGTACCGCGATCGCGGCGACGAGCAATGTGAGCTTGATCGCCGCGAGCGTATCGGGATCGCCGAGCGAGCCGACAAAGGCCGTGAAGCCTTTTCGGAGCGCCTCAACAAAGACCACCAACAATGGAAACAAAAGAAACAGCCCAAGGAACACCAGCGCAGTAACGATCAAGACCGTTCGGACCGACCGCGCTTCGGTTGTGGGTTGACGCCAGGCGGCTGGCTGAGCGAGTGCGTGATCAGACATAGCCGAACCTCCGCCGCGCCCAGGCTTGAATGACGTTGATGCTCAGGAACATCACGAAGGAAATCGCGAGCATGATCGTTGCGATGGCGGTGGCGCCGACGTAATCGAACTCCTCAAGTCGGATAACGATCAGGAGCGGCGCGATCTCCGTCTTGTAGGGAATATTGCCGGCAATAAACACCACCGAGCCGTACTCGCCGACCGCACGCGCCAGGGTCAGCACGAAGCCGGTTAGCAGCGCCGGAAATAGAGACGGCAAAATGACTCGTGTGATGGCTTGGCGGCGTTCCGCCCCCAATGTTGCTGCCGCTTCCTCGATCTCCCGGTCAAGCTCGACAATTACCGGCTGCAGCGTGCGCACGACGAACGGCAGGCCGATGAATGTCAGCGCGATGACGACACCAACCCATGTGTAAGCCACCTTGAGCCCAATCGGCTCCAGAAACTGCCCGATCCAACCGTTCTGCGCGAAGATCGCCGTCAGTGCGATGCCGGCCACAGCGGTCGGCAGCGCGAACGGCAAATCGACGATGGCGTCGGCGACACGCTTGCCCGGAAACTCATACCTGACGAGCACCCAGGCCACGATCAGACCAAACACCGCGTTGATGCAGGCCGCAATCAGCGAAGCGCCGAAGCTCAATTTCAAGGCCGCTACCACGCGCGCGTTGGTCGCAATGGCCCAGAACTGGTCCCAGCTCAGCGAGGTCGTACGCAGAATAAGTGCGCCGATCGGGATGAGCACGATCAGGCCGAGATAGGCCAACGCAAGGCCGAGCGTCAGCCCGAACCCCGGGATGACGCTCGGCGTCCGCCAACGCGTGAGCGCGAGTGTAGCCATGGCGTAAGCCGATCTAGATCTATTTCTTGTAGATCTGGTCGAAGATGCCGCCGTCACCGAAATGTTCGGGCTGCGCTTTGACCCAACCGCCAAAAATCGGATCGTCGATGGTCACCAGCTTCAACTTGGGAAAACGCTTAATGTCGTCCGCATTGGCCAATTCCGGCTTCACGGGACGGTAATAGTGCTTGGCGGCGATGCGCTGCCCCTCCGCCGAATAGAGGTATTCAAGGTAAGCTTGTGCCGCCTCGCGCGTGCCTTTCTTCTCGACATTACCGTCGACAAGAGCCACGACCGGCTCGGCCAGCGTCGAAATAGACGGCACCACAATGTCGAACTTGTCCGGCCCCAGTTCTTGGATGGCGAGGAACGCCTCGTTCTCCCAGGCCAACAGCACGTCGCCAATGCCACGTTGCACGAAGGTCGTTGTTGAACCACGCGCGGCAGTATCGAGCACCGGCACGTTCTTATATACGGCGCCGACAAAATCCCGAACCTTGGCAACATCGCCACCGAATTTTTGATGCGCATAGGCCCAGGCCGCCAGGTAATTCCAGCGCGCGCCGCCGGATGTCTTGGGATTGGGCGTGATCACCTGGATGCCGGGCTTCACCAGATCGTCCCAGTCTTTGATCCCCTTTGGATTCCCCTTGCGCACCAGAAATACAATGGTCGAGGTGTAAGGCGCGCTGTTATGCGGTAAACGCTTACGCCAATCGGCGGGAATCTTGTTGGAATTCTTGGTAATGGCATTGACGTCGGACTCCATGGCCAACGTCACCACGTCTGCATCCAGACCGTCGATCACCGCGCGTGCTTGCGCACCGGAACCACCGTGGGACTGACGGATCGATACAGCCTGACCGGTCTTGCCCTGCCAGTACTTGGAGAAGGCAGCGTTGTAGTCGCGGTAGAGCTCGCGGGTCGGATCATAGGAGACGTTGAGCAGCGCCGTCTGCCCAAATGCGACAACCGTCATGATAAAGAAAAACGCCAGCGCGAACGCGGCATAATGAAACGTCGTGCTCAAGTTCCGCGACGCAGCATATCTAGTCATAGCAATTTCTCCTATCGGAAGACGACCCCGAGGATTTTTCTTGCATCGATTAGCATGCTTACGATTGCGCTATTCTCAGAACTGATATCGAGCGCAGCAGTGCTAACCCATCCGCCCCGCGGGAGTTCCCCGAACGCTCATTGTTGCGATCATAAGTATTCTCGTTCGCAAACAGGCGGTCCAAGCAACTCCACTGCTGCAAAAAGAAACGATCACACATTCCCTCTCGCAGCCGAGACACGGGAAGAATGAGAGCGTTTAATTCTGACTAAGTCAATCAGAATTAACCTCTCTTTGAATCGACCTCTAGAGATTCTTTTTGGCGTCCGCGAGCGTTGTACGTTCAAGAATTTTCGCTGTGGCATCGCGCGCCGCCATCAGGGTGCCGCGGAGTTCGCACTTTTTGACATCCTTGCATTCCGGGCAAGGCATGTACGCCGTACGGCTTGCACACGGCGCCAAAGCCAGAGGCCCATCAATAGGACGGATAACGTCAGCAAAGCTGATTTCGGTAGGCTTGCGGGCCAGCAGGAAGCCACCCTGTTTGCCGCGCCGGCTGATCAGCAAATTGCTGCGTTTGAGATTCGAGAGAATCTGCTCGAGGAAGGCCCTCGGCACGTTCGCACGCTTGGCAATTTCTGTAACTGACAATGGGTTCGGATCAGTATGCGCAGCAAGGCAGATCATGGCCTTCAACGCGTATTTAGCTCGCTGCGATAACATCCAGTAGCTCCGCCGCACTCGGCCAACTTAAGAATGATCGGCCACATATGTTGTGACTTCATCTTTTAGTCTAAGCCGCACGTCTGCTTCCAGTCCCCAGCCTCCGGGACCGATCATTCCCCAGTTGGCGTTTTCACCGGCACGATCAGTCAGCCATTTCCGCTGTATTGGGTGACGCTCGCGGGACGCAACACCTCCGAATTACGATGGTGACACAGACGGGCCGCTTCTTCGGATGACGCAAGTTCTGGCCGGCGAACAATCGTCATAGCTCGCACAATTGCGAGCTCACCAATAACGAACGGCAAATGCTACAGATCACCGCGAGAGGCCGGTGGCAAGCGAGAGAGCTTGGGGACGGTCCGCCAGACCATCCCGCTAGCCTTGTCCAGCCTACCAGGTCGGCAGGACCGCCCCTTTGAACTTGGTGAGGACGAACTCCTTCACTTCGGGGGTCTGATAGCTCTCTACTAAAGTCTTCACCCAGGGCTTGTCCTTGTCCACCGAGCGGACCGCAATGACGTTGGCATAAGGGCCCTTTGCGTCCTCTCGGAGGATGGCATCCTTGACCGGATCGAGCCCGGCCTGTGTGGCGTAGTTGGTATTCACGGCGGCGGCATCGACATCGGCGAGCGTGCGCGGGGTCTGCGCCGCATCAATCTCCACGATCTTCAACTTTTTCGCATTGTCGATTATATCGGCCACCGTCGGCTTGAACCCGACGCCGTCCTTCAGCTTGAGCACCCCTTTGTCGCGCAGCAGAAGCAGCACGCGTCCACCGTTCGTCGGATCATTCGGAATGGTGATCGTGCCGCCCTGCGGGACCGCATCCCAGCTCTTGTGCTTCTTCGAATAGATGCCAATCGGGAAGTTGACGGTCGTGGCCACCGACACGATCTTGTAGCCGCGATCCTTGTTCTGATTGTCGAGATAAGGCTGATGCTGGAACGAGTTTGCCGCGATCTCGCCCGTATCCAGTGCAGTATTGGGCACCACGTAGTCCGAGAATTCGACGATCTGGATATCGAGCCCCTTCTTGGCGGCGATCGGCTTAACCACTTCAAGGATCTGTGCGTGTGGGCCCGGCGTCACGCCGACCTTGATGGTCTCGGCGGCAGCAGGCGCCACGCCGAAGAGCAGTACCACGGCGGCCCATGCCAAATTACGTATAGACATCACCATATCTCCAGGTTGTTTAAACTGTTCCGCGCTCACGCGTGGCGTGTGCGCTTGTCGAGCCGACGCGCGATCGTCTCACCCAGGCTCTGCACGCCTTGAACGAGAAGGATCAGCACCGCCACGACAATGGCCATCACGTCGGGCATAAACCGCTGGTATCCGTAACGAATGCCGAGATCGCCCAGCCCGCCACCGCCGACGGCGCCGACCATGGCCGAATATCCGAGCAGACTGACCACCGTCAGCGTCAGGCCCAGCACGATCGATGGCATAGCCTCCGGGATCAGCACCTTGCGGACGATCTGCAAGGGCGACGCGCCGAACGCACGAGCCGCCTCAACAAGCCCTTGATCGACTTCGCGAATGGCCGCCTCGATGATGCGGGCAATGAAGGGAATGGCGGCGATCGTCAACGGCACCACGGCAGCGCGCGTGCCGATCGAGGTTCCGGCAATCAAGCGCGTCAACGGTACAATGGCGACGACCAGAATAATGAACGGCGTCGAACGGGTTGCATTGACGATTACGCCGGCAATACGGTTGGCCACCGGCGCGGGAAACAGCTCGTTCGCACGGCTGGTGGCGAGGAAAATCCCGAGCGGCAATCCGAACAGAGTGCCGAACAAACCGGACAGCGCGACCATGATCAAGGTGTCGATCGTGGCGTCCGCGATAAGTGCGAGAAGTTCAGGAGACATAACCGACCTGCTCCACCGCGTGGTTGTCCGCCTGCAAATCGTCGACGATCTTCGTGAGAACGTCCGGCGAGACGGCCATGGCAACGAAGAGCGTCCCGAACGGCTGTCCGGACACCGACTCGACCTGCCCATGCAGCAGCGTGATGTCGATGCCGTAGTTCCTCGACAGGCGCGACAATGCCGGCTGTTTGGCCTCTTCGCCGGAGAAGGACACGCGCAGGACTGCCTTGTCACCGGCCTGGTAGGTCTGGCGAAGACGCGACAGCAGGCCCTCCGGCAGCGTGCTGCCCGTCACCGATCCGACAAACCTCTTCGTCGTCTCGTGGCGCGGATGCGCGAAGATATCGTATGTCGGCCCCTGCTCTACGATGCAGCCATTGTCCATGACCGCCACGCGGTCAGCGATCGTCTTGACGACCGCCATCTCATGCGTGATGAGCACGATCGACAGGTTCAACTCGGCCTGGATGTGCTTGAGCAGCCGCAAGATCTGATCGGTCGTTTCCGGGTCGAGCGCGGAGGTTGCTTCGTCGGACAGCAGCACCTTCGGCTTGGTTGCCAGCGCACGCGCGATGCCGACGCGCTGCTTCTGGCCGCCGGAAAGCTCCGACGGATAGCGGTCGCGCTTGTCGCTCAATCCAACCATCGCCAGCAACGGCTCGACGATTTCAACGATTTCGTCTTTCCGATAGCCAGCGATCTCGAGCGGCAGCGCGATGTTGTCAAATGCCGTGCGTGAGGAAAGCAGATTGAAATGCTGGAAGATCATTCCGATCGAGCGCCGCGACTGACGTAAGGCGCGCTCGTCCAACGCAGCGATGTCGACGCCGTTGAAATATACGCGTCCGCGCGACGGCCGCTCCAGACCATTGATCAGACGGATAAGCGTCGACTTACCGGCGCCGCTGCGGCCGATGACCCCGACGATAGAGCCCTCAGGTATCTCCAGATAAATGTCGTCGAGCGCGGCGACGGCCGCCGAGTCGTCGCGGGCCGGATAAATCTTGCTGACGCCGTCGAACTTGACGATCGTCCGGCCCGTCGCTCCGAGGGGGAGCGCCGTCGCCTCGTCATGCTTCACAAATGGCCGATTCATAAGACTCGTAAGGGGTGTGGCCTGCAACGGCCACGCTTGGATTACATTCGCCGACAGCGTTTTCTCGCTCACCAAACTAGAAATTTCCTCGGCTTTCAATGGTTTCGCGAACAAAAGGAGCACCGTCCTGCTGCAACCCGCTCGCGGAGGCCACGATTTGCCCCTCATTGTTGCACGGGAAACTTCCTTCCTTCAGCCTATCGCGCGGGCTCGCGTGCCCAGACTCCCCGCCCCACTCATAAGCCCGGCCGACGGTATCAGATGGCCTTCGCCGCGAAGAATCGATTGCCCGGCCGAGTGAGCCCGAGATGATCGCGCAGCGTCGGGCCTTCGTATTCACGACGGAACAAACCGCGCCGCTGCAACTCGGGAACGACCTTGCCGACAAAGTCATCAAGCCCTTCCGGCAGAAACGGAAACATCACATTGAAGCCGTCGCTGCCCTCGCTTACCAGCCACTCCTCCATGGCATCGGCAATGGTCTTCGGCGTACCGACAAACGCCAGGCCGGCATAGCCGCCAAGGCGTTGCGCGAGCTGGCGTACTGTCAGCTTCTCCTGCTTCGCCAGCGAGATCGCCCGCTCGCGCCCGCTCTTGCTCGCGTTGCTGTCGGGAATATCCGGCAATGGCCCGTCCGGATCGAACTTGGACGCATCGTGTCCGAGCGCGATCGACAGCGAAGCTATGGCGTTGCTGTAATTGACGAGGCCGTCCACCCGCGCGCGCTTGTCGAGGGCCTCATCGACTGTGTCGCCAACGACGACCAACGCACCGGGCAAGATTTTAAGGCTGTCGCGCGGCCGGCCAAGCTTGTCCAAGCGCCCCTTGATGTCGGCATAGAAACGCTGGCCATCGGCCAAAGTATTATGAGCGGCGAAGATCACCTCAGCAGTCTCCGCCGCGAGCTGCCTACCCGCGTCCGAGGCACCTGCCTGCACAATCACCGGCCAACCCTGCACCGGTCGGGCGATATGGAGAGGTCCACGCACCGAGAAGTACTTGCCCTTGTGGTCAAGCACGTGCATGCGGCCAGGCTCGAAATACACGCCACTCGCAACATCACGCACGAACGCATTGTCGGCGAAGCTGTCCCATAGACCCGTGACCACATCGTAGAACTCGCGCGCACGACGATAGCGCTCATCGTGCTCCATATGGTCTTCCAACCCGAAGTTCAGCGCCGCGTCAGGATTGGATGTCGTGACGATGTTCCACCCGGCCCTGCCGCCGCTAATGTGATCGAGCGAAGCGAACCGGCGAGCAACGTGATACGGTTCATCGAAGGTCGTAGAGGCCGTGGCGACAAGACCTATCCGCTCGGTGGCGCCGGCAAGCGCCGACAGAAGCGTGAAGGGTTCGAAAGACGTGACGGTGTGGCTGCGTTTCAAGGCGTCGATTGGCATGTTCAGTACGGCCAAGTGATCGGCCATGAAGAACGCGTCGAACTTGGCGCGCTCGAGCGTCTGGGCAAACTTCCGCAGGTGATTGAAATTGAAGTTCGCATCCGGATAAGCGCCCGGATATCGCCAGGCGCCGGTATGAATACTCACCGGCCGCATGAAGGCGCCGAGATGAAGTTGACGCGGCCCGCTCATTGATTGCCCTCACGACGAAACGACCCGAAGAAATCTGTTGGTGCGCCCGCGCACAGTCAAGGCTCAGCCGAGCAAGTATCTTGTTCCACGCAAAGCCATCTATCCAATAGCGTCTACGGGTGGTCACGAGCATGGAATGACGGCTACGAAGACCACCGTCATAAGAGACAAACTAAGCGTGAGGCACGCAAGCCGCGAAACGACCATCCAGATAAATCAATGGGGCTATGTCGTTCTGCCACAGTTTGGCAGCCTGCACGTTTCCGATGAAGATGGTGTGCGAGCCGGACGGTATCATCGTCGCGACGTCGCAATCAAAACTTGCCAAGGCACCAACCAACGCTGGCGCCCCGGTCGCAAGTGTCGACCATTCCCGATCGGCAAAGCGCAACGCACGAGCGGCAGGATCGCTGAAACGCTTGGCCAGAAGGTCGTCGTCCTGTCCGAGTAGATTAACGCAGAAGATACCGGCCTCCCGAATGGCCGCGTGGCTCGATGCTTCCTGGTTCACGCAGACGAGCAGCGACGGCGGCTCGGCCGACACTGAACAGACTGACGTTGCCACCAGGCCGTGACGCTCGCCCTTGAGTGCCGTGGTGATGACCGATACGCCCGCGGCGAGGCGGCGCATGCCGCTCTTGAACAATGCCGCTTCAATCATTCCGGTACTGTCCTCGAAAGAAGATAAGCGGCTCGCCACTGCCCTTGGCAGCGAGATCGACCACGCGTCCAATCACGATCGTGGTCGTGCCCAGACGATAGGTGCCCTCGAAGCGGCAATCGAATACGCCGAGCGCATCGTTGAACACGGGCGCGCCCGTCGTCAGCGTGCTCCAGCGCCCAGCTTCGAAGCGATCGGCGCCTTTGAGTGCGCCCTTGCCGGCAAAGAGGTCAGCGACATCCCGCGCGCTCGCCGGCAGAAAGTTGATCGCGAACGCGCGGCTTTCCAGCACAGCGCCAAGCGCCGACGTCTTGTCGTCGATCGACACCAGCATAGTCGGCGGGTCGGCGCAGACATGCGATGCCGAGAGACCAAGGAAGCCGGCCGGCCCGTCAGCCCCTTGCGCCGTCACGATCGTGACGCCAATCGCCCGCTCACCGAGCGTACGCCAAAAACTTTTCGCGTCGATCGCCTTGGTCACGGGGGCCATGGTCATGCCGACTTGGCAATCGCTTCGATCTTGTCGATGCCGCCGACCTTAGGTCCAAGTGCGGCCCAGACACCCCGCGCACCCGCTTCCCAGGCCGCGCGGTCCGCAGGCTGCACGACCTTGCCGCCGGCGGCGGCGGCCTTCGCCATGGAGGCGGTCTCGTCCTCGACGACGAGGCTGTCGTAATAAAGTGCGCCTTCTGCCGCCGCGGCCCTGAGCACTGCCTGCTCCTCGCTCTTGAGCGTCTTCCAGAACGGCGCGGAGAAGTAGACGACACCGGCAGCCCAGATATGCGCTGTCTCGATCAGATAAGGCACGACTTCATAGAGCTTGAAGCCAGCATACGCCGACTTGGTGAGATCCATCATGTCGACGACCCCGGTCTGCAGCGCGTTGTAGGTCTCGGTGATCGGGATCGGTGTCGGATTGGCGCCGAATGCCTTCCACAGCTCTGTGTGCAGCGGGCTCTGGATGACGCGAATTCGTTTACCGGAGAGCTGCGACGGCTTGGTGACCGGCTCCTTGGTCAAAAGGTGACGCGCACCGTAATTGATATAGCCCGGGACGATGAAGTTCTGCGCCGCGAACTTGGCCTTGAGCTCCGCGCCGACCGGACCATCGAGCACACGCCGGACATGGCCGGCGTCGCGGAAGACGAACGGCGCGTCGAGAATCTGCGATTCCGGCACCCAGCTCGACATTGCCGAGACGGTAGACAGACTGGCCTGGATCGATCCCAAGCGGATGCCTTCGGCGACTTCCTTTTCGCCACCGAGCGCTGCGTTCTGCACGATGCGGAAGTCGAAACGGCCGGGAAGCTTGGCATCGACGAGTTCCTTCACCTTGAACCAGATCTTGGTCTCCGGCTTGTCGGCACCGAACAGCGAGGCGATCGTGATCGTGCTCGCTGCGCGGGCGCCACCTGCGCGCAGCACAAAGGGCGCGGCGACGCTGACGGCAAGAAGACCCGAAAGGCGGCGACGCGTGAATTGGGTTGTCATCGTTCTTGTCCTTTGAAAAAGTTGCCTAGAGTTTTGTCGGCGCGGCAAATGTGGCGGAGAAGATGCAGAGCACGGCGAGTGCGCATAGCAATGCGATGAGCAGCGGCACGACCTCGCGGAAAACCTGGGCCGGTCGTGCGCCAGATACACCGCTCGCCACATAGACCAGAATGCCGAGCGGTGGCGTCAGGCCGTGGATCATGAGATTGACCACCAGGATGACGCCGAACTGGATCGGGTCGATGCCGGCAAGCGTGGCGGCCGGCAGAAGGAGCGGCGCAAGCAGGAGAATCGCCGCGCCGATGTCGAGCAGCAGGCCCGCGACCAGCAGCACCACATTGGCGAGCAGCATGACCGCAAGCGCGCTGCCGCCGAGCGCCGTCACCACAGTGGTCACCAGGTCGGAAACGCGATCGACCGCCATCAGAAACGCGAATGGCGCCGCCGTGCCAATGAGCAGACCGATAGCGGCCGCTTCGCCGGCCGCCTGGCAGAAGGCGGACACGAGTGAACGGCTGTTCAGCGTCCGCAGCGCAAGACAGACGATGAGCGCGTAGGCGACCGCCAGCGCCGAGGCTTCGGTCGTGGTGACAACACCGAAGCGGATGCCGATGACAACAACGACGCCCAAGCCGATTGCCGGCAAAGAAGAGACGAAAGCGCGGGCGCGTTCACGACCGCCCGCAGGCTCCCGCACCGGCTTCTCGTCGCGAGAGGTGAGATAAATGCCGATGCCGAGGGCAGCCGCAAGCACACCGCCAGCGAAGAACCCTCCGACCAGCAATGAGCCCACCGAGAGATTGGTGGCCGAGGCGAGAATGAGGAATGCGATCGATGGCGGGATGATGTTGTCGAGCATCGCCGTGGCCGCGACCACGGCAGCAGCACGTGGCAGGGTGTAACCATGCGCGACCAGCGCCGGTACCATCACCTTGGCGCCGAAAGCGGCATTGGCGATGGACGAGCCGGAAGCGCCCGAAAACATGACGCTGGAGACAAGCGTCGTCTGTGCCAGACCGCCGCGCAGATGACCGACAAGGCTCGCGGCAAAGCGCACAAGACGGTCGGCGAGCCCTCCTTCCGTGAGCAATCCGCCGGCAAGCAGAAAGAACGGAATGGCCAGCAATAGGAACTTGCTGACACCAACGATCGTGTTCTGCACCAGCGCCGGCTCCGGCAACATGGCGCCGAAAGGCGCGGCGAGCGACACGCCGACCAATAGCGTATGCGGTAAGGGCGCGCCCACGATTAGCCCGACCGCAGCGACCGCGCCGGCCGCCAAGCTCGGCGTCGCGAGCGAAGCGAGCTGCAAATGATGCGCGGCCAGATATAAGGCCGCGCCGATTGCAAGAATCAGCAGCGCGCGTGGCAGGCCATCCTGGACGTAGGACTTGCCAAACAGCAGCAACACGCTGAGTCCGCCGCCCATCGCGACGGCGGCATAGCGCAGCCATTCCGGCATGCCGAGCACCGTGGAGGTACCACCGATGGCACCGACCACGCCGGCGCCGCCGAGGGCCAAGATGATGCTGGCATCGATGGCGATGGCATCGGCAAGAACGCGCGCGGCGTTCTGCAAGGCATGCGGCAGAAAGCGAACAATCACATCGAGCCGCATGGCAAGCGGCCCGGTCACCGCAAGCGGCGCGCCAATGGAAACCAACAGAACATTGAGCCAGATTGCCAGCTCTTCAGACCAAATGAGGCCGCTGCCGAAGACATAGCGCAGCGTGACGGACGTCATGACCAGCGCGAAGATCACGGCGAGCACGGCACCGCCGAGCCACTGCAACGCCACCTCGAGCCCGTCCAGCACGGCCGCAACGCGCCGGCTGAAGCCGACGGGCGCAAGCGTGACAATGCTGGTTTCGACCGTGCTCATCACGACGCCTCACCGCATGGGAGAGAAGGAGGTCGGCCGCAGAATGCGATTGCGCATCTGCGTTACGTAACCCGATGTCTTCTTACGGAAGGCCTGCCAAGCCGGATCGGCCTCCATCGCCAGCCGCCGCCGCTCGCGGTCGCCCATGTCCTGATAGCGCCAGATGTGCACGACCTCGTTGACGGTACCGCAATCGGTCGTGAACCAGCCCACCAGATCGCCGAGATGGCTGATCTGTAAGGCCATTCCCTCGGCGACATAGGTGTCGAGATAGTCCTTCACGTGCTCGGGCTTGATCAGGTAGCTGCGCTCATCGAGAATCATATCGCCCTACCCGACCGCTGCCTTGGCGTTGAGATCGCGGTCGAACAAGGTCGACCAGGTGAACTGTTTGGCATTCGGCAGGTCGCGGTTCACCGGCAGCCGCGGCAGCACCTTCTCGGCGAAGCGATAAGCCTCCTCGAGCAGCGGCATGCCGGACAGGATGAAGGTTTCGACGCCGGCTGCGCGATAGGCGTCCAATGTCTTCAGCACGGTGTCGGGCGAGCCGACGATGGCTGTGCCGGGACCCGGACGCACGAGACCGATACCCGCCCACAGGTTCGGCGCCACTTCGAGATCGCGTAGATTGGCCGGTTTCACACCGCCGTGCATCTGCGTCATGCGCTGCTGCCCGACCGAGTCCGACTTGCCAACGAACAACTGGTTCGCCGCGATCGCCTTCTCGTCCATCCGCTCATACAGCCAGTTCGCGGCGTCCCAGGCCTCCGCGTCGGTGTCGCGCACGATCACATACAGGCGAATGCCGTAGTTCAGCTCGCGCCCATAGTGCTTGGCGCGTTCCTTCACCTCGTCGACTTTGACTTTAATCTGCTCGGGCGTCTCGCCCCACGACAGATAAGTCTCGACATGCTTGGCGGCGACGTCGATCGCCGGCGCCGACGAGCCACCAAACCACAACGGCGGCGGCGGAATAGTCACGCCGGCGGGCAGCGCAAGCTTGGCGCCTTCGACCGAGAAGTACTTGCCTTCGTAGGTGACGCTCTCCCCCGCCATCAAGCGATGGAAGATGGCGAGATATTCATCGGCCATCGCATAACGTTCATTGTGTAACATCTTCATGCCGTAAGCGCCGAGCATCTTGGCGTCGCCAGACACGATGTTGAGCATCAGGCGGCCGCCGGAGAACTCCTGCAGCGTCGCTGCCATCTTGCCGAGCAACGTCGGCGCGATCAGGCCCGGATGGACAGCCACCAGGAAGCGCAAGCGCTCGGTCTCCGCCAACAGCGCAGCGGCGAGCACCCACACATCATGCGCGCCGGTCGCGAACAAAGCGCCGGTAAAGCCGAGCCGGTCATAGGCTTTGGCGAGCTGCTGGAAATAGCTGTAATCGACCGGGCGCGAGCCCTCCGGCCGCCATGGGAAGGGGCCGTCCGGCGCGCACATGTACCAAAGAACGTTCATCGGATTCTCCTATGCTGCCGATGTCGACGGCGAACGCAGCGCCGCGGCGAGCTCGATGCGTTGGGGGATATCCGCGTGGCGGAAAAGCGTGTCCGCTTCGTCCTGCTGCTCGGCGACAATCGCGACGTCCGCCGGCACGACGCTCCAGTCGCGTCCTTTGACAGCGTTGCGCCATGCCGCGGCATCCACACCGCCGAGCTTGAGATCCGCCAGAATGCGCGCCGCCCTATCCGGCTCCGCTTCGATCGCGGCGCCGAGCCGAGCCAACTCGCTCACGAAGACATCGATCGTCTCCGGCGCGAGCTTGCGCCGCGCCAGCGTCCAAAACACAGAGCGGTTGGGAATGGTTGCGCCGCAGGGCACGAGCAGGCGGGCGCCGCCATCGGCAATCGTCTGGTCAAGCAGTGGCGCCATCGCAACCCATGCGTCGACCTTGCCGGCAATGAGGGCGTCGCGCGAGGGCACGGGAGCGCGCTCGACGCGCTCGACATCTTTTAATGTCAGCCGTTCCGCCTCGAGCGCGCGCGCCAATAGGTAAGTGTGGAACGATCCGTCCAGCAGCGCGATCTTCTTGCCAGCGAGATCTTTCACACCGCGAATGGCCGAGCTTTTCGCGACCAGGATGCCGCCATTGGCCGGACGCGGCGCCGACGCGGCGATATAGAGCACGTCGAGCCCTGCGACCTGCGAGATGATCGGCGGCGTCGAGCCCGTGCCCCCGACATCGATATGTCCTTCGGCAAGCTGACGACCGGTGTCGCGCCCTTCGGCATAGGACACGAATTGCGCGCCGAGAGGCGCAAACGCGCCCGGCCAATGTTGCGCCAAAGTCAGATGCAGATTGCTCGGATGAACACCAATTCGTAACGGCATGCACGCCTCTTTCCAAACCTAAGCAGGCGGATCCGTCCCCGACTTCGCGCTTCTTTTTTCGTCAAAAACCCGCGTTATTTCGGACTTTCTGGCGTTGCGTTTCATTATATATTCTTATATATTGTTATGACGGTCAATAGTCGGCACCGTCCAAATTATAGGCGCTTGAAGCACACCCGTTCTTCCGTCGAACGCTTGTTGGAAAAGGCTTGTTCTGTGTCATCCCAGAGTTGCAGCAAATTAATGCGTCACGCGCGACACTTTAATGATCAGGTGGGAAGGCGGAACAAGGTGACGGAAAGTACGGCATTGCGCGCACCTGCATCTGATACGAGCAAGTAGAACCCGGAACGAACTCATGGCCGCCAAGACGAATAAACGACGCAATCCCCGCCTCTGTCGCAGCGTCGGCGAGGCGAGCGACCTGCTCAAGGCGCTGGCCAATCCAAATCGGCTGTCGATCATCTGCATGTTATTGGAAGGCGAAAGTTCGGTGGCGGAAATCGAGAGCGAGCTCGGCATTCGACAACCGACCCTGTCGCAACAGCTCGGTGAATTGCGCGAAGCCGGCATGGTGGCGACGCGCCGCGATGCCAAGCACATCTATTATCGCGTCGCCGACGACCGTGCCGGCCGTATCGTCAAGACGCTGCGCGACGTGTTTTCCCCGTTGGAAGATTGGTGCGAGAAGCTTCCAGCGCGCAGAAATTCGGGAAATGACGAGCCGGCTGATCTGATGCTGTACAGCTAACTTCCAGTCTGGCTGGCAGCCCCACTTTTTTTCAGCGCCAGAACAGTAGCCTCATCTTTGCACGGCCGTGATACGGTGAGCCGCGGCGCGTTCCTGCGTCGACGCCATATGTTCCGTGCTCGGCGGACGCGCGAAGACCATGATGGCTACGATCGCCAAATAGGCGGCTATAAATGCGACGTAGCGCGCCAAATGCATGGGTGGCTCCTCAATCTCTGATCCGAGCATGCGCATGCTGCCCATACGGCTGAAGATTCCTATCGCGCGATACACAACGGCTTGGCCTCACGCCGCGGCCTCGAAACGGCCCGCCGCCGCAAGACCACGCTCGAGATCGGCCAGAATGTCGTCGATATGCTCGATGCCGACTGACAGACGGACGTATCCATCCGAGACGCCGGCGGCCAGTTGCTCGTCGGGCGCGAGTTGCGAGTGTGTCGTCGTTGCCGGGTGAATGGCAAGGCTGCGCGCATCGCCGATATTGGCAACGTGATAGAAGAGTTGCAGAGAGTCGATCAGATGCCGCCCCGCCTCCCTTCCGCCAGCGAGTTCGAAGCCGACTAGGCCGCCATATTTGCCTTTCAGGTACTTATCGGCGCGCTCGCGCGCCACGCCCGTTTGCCTCGATGGGTGGATCACGCGCACCACCTCAGACCGCTTGGACAGAAAATCCGCGACGGCTTGCGCGTTCTGCACGTGTCGCTCGATGCGCAGCGGGAGCGTCTCCAACCCCTGGATGATCTGGAACGCATTGAAGGGGGACAGAGCCGAACCCAGATCGCGCAGAAGCGTGGTACGCGCCTTGATGATGTAGGCGATCGGCCCCAACGGCTTGACGGCTTCCACCCACACCGCGCCGTGATAGCTTGGATCCGGCGTATTCAGGGCCGGCTGCCGTTCCGGGAATTTCTCCCAATCGAAGTTGCCGCCATCGACGATCACACCGCCGATCGAGGTGCCATGACCGCCGAGATATTTGGTGGTCGAATAGACCACGATGGCTGCCCCATGCTCGAACGGGTGTACAATCAGCGGCGCAGCAGTGTTGTCGACGATCAACGGGATACCGAGCTTGCGGCCAATGCCGGCCACTTCTTGAATCGGAAAAACGGCCAACTTCGGGTTAGGCAAGGTTTCAGCGTAGTAAGCCCGCGTCCGGCTGTCGGTCGCGCGTGCAAACGCCTGCGGATCGGCAGGATCGACGAAGCGGACTTCGATACCCTGATCCTTCAACGTGTTGGCAAACAGGTTCCATGTGCCGCCATACAGATCGGTCGAACTGACGACGTTGTCACCCACACGCGCCAGATTTTGCAGCGAGAAAGCAGATGCGGCCTGACCAGACGATACGGCAAGCGCGGCGACACCACCTTCAAGCGCAGCCACGCGCTGCTCGAGCACATCCGTCGTCGGGTTGCCGATGCGGGTATAGATGTTGCCGAGCTCCTTCAGCGCAAACAGGTTCGCCGCATGCTCGGTGTTGTGGAACTGGTACGACGTCGTCTGGAAGATCGGCACCGCGACCGCGCCGGTCGTCGGATCGGCGCGCCAGCCGGCATGCAGTGCGAGCGTTTCAGGATGGAGCGACTTGTTGGCCATGATTGTCACCGATGCTTGATCATATTTCGGATCATGTCGTCATCGACATCGCATCAAGTCAACAGATCACGCTCAAATAAGAGACGCCATGTCTCGCGATCATTCGCTTGAAGAATATATCTACTGACTAAAGAACAGCGGCGAACGTCTCATTTTGCGGCAGAGCACTGAGGCCACAACGGATACTTGCGAACGCAACGCAGTTCCAAAATGATGGCCGTAAAGGAGCATTGCCCGCGCACGTCATATATTTTGGAAGATATTTTCTGGCGGGACGAAAAGAACGGAAATGCTTCGGTTTACCGACGTTCTTTGCGTTCGCTACCATTCAATAACAAAGCACCACTGTACGCGCGCGAATGAAACAGTGCGCGCGGCTGCAATAAGTCTATTTGGAGGTCACAATGAAACTCTTCAATCGCCGCTCAATATTTGCCGCTCTAATCGTTTCGTTCATGCCGACATCGGCCTTGTTTGCAGCCGACCAGCCGAAAGAGATCCGTATCGACTGGGCGACCTACAATCCTGTCTCCATTCTGCTCAAGGATAGAGGATGGCTGGAAAAGGAGTTCGCCAAGGACGGCATCGCGATCCGCTGGGTGCAAACGGTCGGCTCCAACAAAGCGCTGGAGTTCCTCAATGCCGGTTCGATCGATTTCGGCTCGACAGCCGGCTCGGCGGCATTGGTCGCCAGGATCAACGGCAATCCCATCAAGTCGATCTATGTCTACTCGCGCCCTGAGTGGACCGCGCTCGTCACGCGCAAGGATTCGACCATCAAGAGCCTCGCAGACCTCAAGGGCAAGCGGGTCGCCGTCACGCGCGGCACCGATCCGCACATCTTCCTGGTGCGCGCGCTTCTCGGCGCCGGGCTCTCCGACAAGGATATCCAGCCGGTGCTGCTGCAACACACCGACGGCAAGACCGCTCTGATTCGTGGCGACGTTGATGCCTGGGCTGGGCTCGACCCGATGATGGCGCAGGCCAAGGTGGAGGACGGCGCCAAGCTGTTCTATCGCAACGCCTCCGCCAACACCTGGGGCATCCTCAATGTGCGCGAAGAATTCGCCAAGCAAAATCCCGAGTTGGTCAAGCGTGTGCTCAGGGTTTACGAAGAGGCGCGCAAATATTCTTTGAGCCACTACGACGAAGTGAAGCAGAACTTCATCGCCGTGACCAAACTGCCGGAGGCGGTGGTTGACAAGCAGCTCAAGGAGCGCACCGAGCTCACACACAACAAGATCGGCGCCCCACAGCGCGAATCGATTCTCGCCGCGGGGCTCGCGCTTCAGCAGGCGGGCGTCATCAAGCCCGATGTGGACGTGCGCAAGGTGCTCGATGCTCTGATCGACGATCAATATTTGGCAACGGGAAGCTGAGTCCCCTGCCCTGAAGCGTGTCGTCTGCACGGTCGCCTCGGACCGTTGCAGACGACGGTTCAAGCAATTGTCCTTCGTGAGGGCCTTATGTCTGTCCTAACCACCGTGGCCGAACTTGAGCGGCCCGATAAAGCCGCCGAACGGTCCCGGCTGTCGCGGTGGCTGCGGCCGGCACTTGGCTTGCTGGTGCCGGTCGTATTGGCAATGGGTTGGGAGTTCGCCGTACGCGGGGGCCTTTCCGACGGGCGCCTGGTGCCGCCGCCGTCCGTCATCTACATGACGTTCGCCGATCTCGCGGCGAGCGGCGAGTTGCAGCGCCATACGCTAGCGACCATCGGCCGCGTCGCTGCCGGATTCAGCCTGGGCGTGGTGACCGGCACGCTCGCCGGGGCACTGACCGGCTATTGGACCCTCGCCTATCGGCTGTTCGATCCGACCCTCCAGGCGCTGCGCGCCATCCCCTCCATTGCATGGGTGCCTCTCTTCATTCTCTGGCTCGGTATTTTCGAAGCCTCGAAGGTAACGCTCATCGCGGTGGGAGTGTTCTTTCCAGTCTATCTCGGCGTGATGGGCACCGTGATGTCGGTCGATCGCAAGATCGTCGAGGTCGGCCGCGTCTTCCGTCTCAGCGGCCCCAAGATGGTCTGGCGCATCCTGCTGCCGGCCGTGTTGCCGGCTTATGTCATTGCGTTGCGCTCCGGTCTCGGCCTGGGATGGATGTTCGTCGTGGCCGCGGAATTCATGGGTGCGTCGGAGGGGCTCGGTTTCCTCCTGGTCGACGGCCAGCAGCTCGGCAAACCGGCTCAGATCGTCGCCGACATCGTCGCCTTTGCGATTCTCGGCAAGCTTACCGACTGGCTGATCGTCGGCGCTTCCGCACCCTTCATGCGCTGGGAAGACCGCTTCGCGCGCCAAGGGGAGCATTAACCCATGCTTTCTTTAGAACGCGTCAGCAAGGTCTACCCGAACGGTACCGAGGCATTAGACGGCATTACGTTCACGGTCCAGCCCGGCGAGATCGTTGCGATCGTCGGTGGATCCGGTTGCGGCAAATCCACTCTCTTGCGGGCCATCAGTGGACTCGACAAACCAAGTGGCGGCCGCGTCGTGCTTGACGGCGCCACCATAAGCGCGCCGCATGGGAAGATCGGCATCATTTTCCAGGAGCCGCGCTTGTTGCCCTGGCTCTCGATCACCGACAATGTTGGTTTTGGGCTGGAAGACCGCTCGAAAGCAGAGCGCGACGCGAGAGTGACGGATGCACTCGCGCGCGTTGGGCTAACTGATAAGGCGCGCGTATGGCCGCGCGAGCTCTCCGGCGGACAGGCGCAGCGCGTGGCGATCGCGCGTGCCCTGGTGCCGCAACCCGAGGTGCTCCTGCTCGACGAGCCGTTCTCCGCGCTCGATGCGTTCACCCGTATCGACCTCCAAGACCACCTGCTCGACCTGTGGGCGGATGGAAGACCGACCCTGATCATTGTGACGCATGACGTCGACGAGGCGATTGTGCTTGCCGACCGGGTCATGGTGATGCGGCCTCATCCCGGGCGCATCTTTGTCCAAGTCGATGTCGATCTGCCACGGCCGCGCGACCGGCAGTCAGCCAGCTTCGACCAGGTCAAACGCCAGATTCTGACCGCACTAGATCATTCGCAGGCCCGAGACTGGCCCAAGAGCCGTGTCGATAGCCATGCGGGCATCGACAGACGGGCGGCCGTCGACGCAACCGTATAAAGCTATAATATGAACCCGGCTGCGCTTGCGCCGTGACAGGCGCAAATTCACTTGCGCCAAACGACTTTTCGCATGGGAGAGAACGAGAAATGAATGCGGACGAATTGCGCGCGCTACAGGCGCCGATCAAGGAACGCTACAAGAGCGATCCAGATGCCGCGTTCATTACCCTGAAAGCGAAGGGTACGCTCGACGATATCAGTATCGCCTGCAAGATTGAAACCGGCCGAGCGCTGGCAACCGCCGGGCTGCATCCGGCGACCGGCGGCAGCGGGCTCGAACTGTGCTCCGGCGATATGCTGTTGGAGGCGCTGGTCGCCTGCGCCGGCGTGACGCTCAAAGCCGTGTCGACGGCTCTCGACATCCCTCTGCGCACTGCCAATGTCTTTGCCGAAGGCGATCTCGATTTCCGCGGCACGCTGGGCGTGGCCAAAGACGCACCGGTCGGGTTCGCGGCCATTCGCCTGCGCTTCGACGTCGATACTGACGCAACACAGGAGAAGCTCGATCAGCTTCTCAAGCTTACCGAACGCTATTGCGTCGTCTATCAGACCATCAAGAACGGACCGCCGATCGATGTCTCGCTGTCGCGTCGATGATCGCCAACGGGCGGAATTGATCTGTCGACTTCGTAGAAAGATACTTTGCAGCGGAACGAAAAGACGCGCTACGCATCTATGCAAGGTCCTCTGAGCTACGGGCAATAATAGCGAAGCGATCCGACAGCTCGACGAGAGCGACCTTATGGACGAGGTCCGCCGTCACGCGGCCGCCAACTCCGTCTGGCAGATCGCGGGTCGCGCAGGCACTTGCATCGATTGTCACTCGATAGCCGAGATCGAGGGCCGCTCGCGCGGTCGAACTCACGCACATGTGGGTCATGAAGCCAGCCACAACAAGGTTCTTACGACCTGTCTTGGTTAGGACAGCGTGGAGGTCCGTTCCTGCGAATGAGTTTGGCAGACTTTTCTCGATCACAGCCTCCCCAGGTTGGGGCGCCAGTGCTGCCGCGATTTGACCGCGCTCCGCGTCACGATCGAAGAGCCCGCCGGAACGTCCCTTGTGTGCAATATGGATAATTGGAGCGCCCGCCTTTCTGGCGGCAGTAAGGAGCGAGACGGCGCGTTGAATGGCCTGCGCCGCATCCGGCAAGGCCAGCGCACCGCTGAGATACTCGTTCTGATAATCGACGAGCACCAGCGCGGCATCGGACATCTTGGCCGGCCTCAAATCAGCACCGGCAAGCTCAAGCAGAGTCTTAGGTTCGGCCATGATACGGTTTCCTTCCAAACAGGGATGACGTCAGACCACGACGGCGCCAGAAGCACTGGGGGCCATATGTGAGCAACCACACCTTTTTTGATGAGGCTCCTACGCAAAAACAGCAAGAGACCTATTTCCGCTGTCTTGTCTAGCACTAGCTTGAGTCAATGACCGCCCCGCGCAGCGAATTACAACAATGCACGGTGCCACCATATATTAGCGTCGCACATCGACGCGGCGCAGATGTCAGATTGATATAAGACCGCGGGACGAGAAGAGATTTCCCCTTCGGGCCATGAAGATGCGATCAGCGCTTCGTTGCATCACTGGAATTAGAAATCGTCATCTTATTTTTGATGTCGATATTGACGTTGCCCCGAGATACGGGCGAGATCATTTCATACGTTGATCGTAGCGCGAATTGAAGGAAGCAGCATACGCTGCGACTCAGTTGCAACGGCGCCGTTAATTCGGTTCGTTGGCACCGCGCCGAGAGAAAGGACAGCGTCATGACTCGGTCGTGTTGTCGGAATTGACCGTTGCGCGAAACGCAACGCCGTTTCACAAGCTAACACATCTCCACATCAGAACTGACCCGGCACCGCTGCACTCTCGAGGCGGCCAACCGAAAAGGCTTCCCATGAACATCAAATGCATCGCAACCGCTCTAGCGGCCTTCCTCCTATCCGGCAGCATTGCGTTCGCCGCAGATAAGCCGCTCAAGATCGGCGTATCGGCAGGCCCCTATGGCGACATTCTGCGCGAAACCGCCAAGATCGCCGCCAAGGAAGGGCTCGTCGCCGAGATCGTCGAGTTCACCGACTGGACACAGGTCAACGAGGCGCTGCAAGCCGGCGATATCGACGCCAATAACTTCCAGCACGAACCTTATCTCGAAAATCAGAAGAAGCAGCGCGGCTACACGATTATCCCGCTCGTGCCGAGCATCGTTGTGCCGACCGGGCTCTACTCTTCGAAATATAAATCAGCCGCCGACATTCCCGACGGCGCCAGGATCGGAATTCCGAACGATCCGACCAACGGTGCCCGCGCGTTTTTTCTGCTCGAGCAGGCGGGTCTGATAAAGCTCAAGCCCGGAACGACGATCGCCGCGACCGCCCGGGACATTGCCGAGAATCCAAAGAAGCTCACGATCATCGAGCTCGATGCCGCGCAGCTCCCACGTTCGCTTGACGATCTCGCCGCCGCGGTCATCACGCTGAACTACGCCGTGCTGTCGGGTCTCGATCCAAAGAAGTCCCTCACGCTGGAAGGCGTGGAATCGCGCTGGACACTGGTCTGGGCAGTGCGCGCCGACCGTAAGGACGATGCCCGCATTCGGCGGTTCATCGAGCTTTACCGCTCGCAACCCGTCAAGGAGTACATCCTCGCGAAGTTCAACGGGTCGATCCTGCCAACCTGGTAGCCTGGATCATGCACAGAGCTCTAACCTCGGACGAAGCGGCAGCAGCCAATAATCGCGCCGACCTCATTCCCAACCGGGCAAACTACGTCCCACTCTCTCCGCTATCCTTCCTGTGGCGGAGCGAGCGGGCCTACGGCAACAAGACCGCGGTTATCGATGGCGAGCGTCAGCTCAGCTATTTCGCCTTTGCCGAGCGCGTCCGGAAAGCGGCGGGTTTTCTACGCGACCTCGGCGTCGGCCACGGACATGTCGTATCGGTCCTGGCGCCTAACAGCATCGTTCTGCTCGAAGCGCATTATGCCGTGCCGTTGGCCGGCGCGCTTCTAAATGCGCTCAATACCCGGCTCGATGCCGCGGGCATCGCTTATATCCTCGATCACAGCCAAAGCGGCATCTTGATCGTCGACGAGAAGCTCTTGGCCGTTGCGCGCGACGCCGTTGCGCAAAGCAGCCGGGCCATCCGCATCATCGTGGCCGGCGAGAAAGCCCAGGCGCGCGGCCAGGATCTGCTCGACTATGAAGACGGCCTCTTGCGGTCAAAGCCGTGGATTGGCACACGCGGGCCCGCGGAAGAATGGGATTTCATTGCGGTCAATTACACGTCCGGCACCACAGGCCGCCCGAAAGGCGTCGTCTATCACCATCGGGGGGCCTATTTGAATGCGCTGGGCAACGCGCTCGTCTTAAACCTCACGGCCGGCAGCGTCTTTCTCTGGGCACTGCCGATGTTTCATTGCAACGGCTGGACCTACACCTGGGCGGTGACGGCAGTCGGCGGCACACATGTGTGCCTGCGTAACGTCGAAAGCGTCGCTCTGTGGCGGCACATTCATCGCCATGCCGTGACCCATATTTGCGGCGCGCCGATCGTGCTGCAGACAATCTTGGGCGCGCCCGGCGATATCCGCACGCCGCTTGCGCATCCCGTTCTGGTCGGCACCGGAGGCGCTCCGCCGCCGCCCAGCGTGCTCGCCGAGATGGAGGCGCTCGGGTTTCGTGTGATCCATCTCTACGGGCTGACGGAGGTCTATGGCCCGGCGACCATTGCCGCGGAACAGCCGGATTGGAAGAGCCAGCCGCTCGAAGTCCGCGCCGCGCTCGCGGCGCGGCAGGGCGTGCCGCTGCCGACACTGGAAGATGCCCGTATCGCCGATCCGGAAACCGGCGAGTTGTTGGCGCCCGGCGGCCAAAGTCTCGGCGAGGTCATCCTGCGTAGCAATACGGTGATGGCTGGCTACCTACACGATCCGGCTGCCACCCAAAAAGCTTTCCGCGATGGCTGGTTCCACACCGGCGACCTCGGCGTACAAAATCCCGACGGTTTCATCGAGCTGAGAGACAGACTCAAGGACATCATCATTTCCGGCGGCGAGAACATCTCATCGATCGAAGTCGAGGCCGCCTTGCTCGCTCATCCCTCGATCAAGGACGCGGCTGTCGTCGCCGCGCCGCATCCGAAATGGGGCGAGACGCCCTACGCCTTTGTGTCCATCCATCCCGATGGTGCTGCGCCCACTACGGACGAATTGCGGCAATGGTGCCGGACGCACCTTGCGCATTTCAAGGTGCCAAGCCGCTTCATCTTCGCTTCGATCGAACGAACATCGACGGGAAAGCTGCAGAAGCACATCTGGCGCGACGAAGCCCGCAGGCTCGCCGCATCGGACTAGAGCGAGCCATTATCGCTTCGCCGCGCCAGAGCAGCCGTGCTCTTCCGGCGGCGACCGATCGAGGCTGAAGGCGCTCGTGTGCTTAGAAGATTTATTCTTCTGGAATGTCATTGGTCAGTCGCAGCATTCTCACCTGCCGGACATATTTGGAATTCACCAGAATAATTTTCTCGCCATAGTGCCCGCATGCTTGCCGGGCACATTCAAGTCAAACACGCCTCGTTTCACTACGGAAACGCTGCTGTCCTATCCGACATTTCCTTCGACATCGCCGCCGGCGAGCATGTCGCCGTCCTCGGCCGCTCCGGCGCCGGCAAATCGACACTACTGCACCTCCTCGCGGGCCTGCTGCAGCCGACCCGCGGCGACATCACCATCGACGGCCGTCCGCTGCGCAAGGGCTCGCGCCACCCGGTGCTGATGTTCCAGCGGCCCGCGCTGTTGCCGTGGCTGAGCGCGCGCGACAATGTGCTCCTGCCTCTGCATTTCTCCACTGCGGTGCGGACCAACCGCACCGCGGCGCGGGCGAAGGCCGACGGCCTGATCGCACAGGTCGGTCTGGCCGACCGCGCCGACGCCTTGCCCACGAACCTCTCCGGCGGACAGCAACAGCGTGTGGCGCTCGCACGCGCGCTGGTCGGCGACCCGGCGGTGCTGCTGCTCGACGAGCCCTTCTCGGCCCTGGACATGGAAACGCGCGCGGCCCTGCGCGGCGACATTCGCAAGCTTGCCCGCGCGCGCGGCACCACCCTCGTCACCGTGACGCACGATCTGAGCGATGCGGCCGCGCTCGCCGACCGCGTCTTGGTGCTTGCCGCCACTCCCGGCCGCATCGAGCGCGAGATCCTTCTCGGAGAGAACCCCGAGCAGGAGCTGCGAACGTATTTCTCCGACCGGCGCGATGCCGCATAATCCAAAGAGGAATAATCGATGACCAAGTTCTTCAAGGCCTTTCATTCCGACCTGTGCTGCGCACCGCAGGATGGCGGCGGCATCACCCGCCGCGACACACTCGATTATCTCGCGCGCGGGGGCCTCGCCGCACTGCTCGCCGCCAAGGGCATCGATGTCGCCAAGGCCCAGGCGAACGACGACGTCGTGCGCATCGGCTATCTGCCCATCACCGACGCTACTGCTTTGCTGGTCGCACACGCCAACGGCTATTTCGAGGAAGCCGGTCTCAAGGTCGAAGCGCCAGTGTTGATCCGTAGCTGGTCGGCACTGGCGGAAGGCTTCGCCTCCGGCAAGTTCAACGTCGTCCATCTCCTGAAACCCATCCCGGTGTGGATGCGTTACAACAACAAGTTCCCGGTGAAGATCCTCGCCTGGGGCCATACCAACGGTTCCGGCCTCGTGGTCGGTGGCGACACCGGCATCACTAAGTTCTCCGATCTCGGCGGCAAGCGCATCGCGGTGCCGTTCTGGTACTCGATGCACAACATCGTGCTGCAGTACGCCCTGCGCGAGTCAGGCGTGAAGCCAGTCATCAAGCCGGAAAGTGCCGAGCTCGCCGCCAATGAATGCGCGCTGCAGATCCTGGCGCCGCCGGACATGCCGACCGCGCTCGCCGCGAAGAAAATCCACGGCTATATCGTCGCCGAACCGTTCAACGCGCTCGGCGAGCTGCGCGCCGGCGCCAAGATGCTGCGCTTCACCGGCGACATCTGGAAGAACCATCCCTGCTGCGTGATCTGCACACACGAAAGCTATACGCGCGACAAGCCGGAGTGGACGCAGAAAGTCACCGACTCGATCGTCCGCGCCCACATCTTCGCCTCCAAGAACAAGGCGGAGGTCGCCAAGCTGATCTCGCGTGACGGCAAGGGATATCTACCGACGCCGGCCGATGTGGTCACGAAGGCCATCACAGATTATGGCCCGGCCTACGACCAGAGCGGCGCCATCCACCACCGCGACTGGAAGAACGGACGCATCGACTTCCAGCCTTGGCCCTATCCGTCGGCGACGAAGCTCATCGTCGACAACATGAACAAAACGCTCGTCGAGGGCGACACCACCTTCCTCAAAGGTCTCGACCCCGACTTCGTCGCCAACGATCTCGTCGACTATCGCTTCGTCAAGCAAGCCATCGGCAAGAATCCCGACTGGCTCAACGATCCGAGCGTCGACCGCAATAGCCCGTTCGAACGCAAAGAGGTCCTGGCGCTGTAATGACCCTCGTGCTCGACCATCACGCCGCACCGTCCTCCCCGAAGTTCAGACTGACGGCGCTGACCAAGATCGCGACGCCGCTCGCCGGTATCGCGATCATCGTCGGCGTCTGGTGGCTAGGCGGCTTGGTGGTCGAGGCGACACCGCGCCTGTCAGCATTTCACGGCTTCACGGTCGAGAACACGTCGCGGGCGCTGTGGCAGCTCATCGTCTCCGGCGGCGCCTTGAACGCCACAGTGCCGAGCCTGTCGCGTGTGCTGCAGGGCCTCGCCTGGGCCTTTGCCATCGGCACGCCGGTCGGGCTCGCCATTGGTCATTGGCGCTTTCTCGAGAACCTACTGCAGTTTCCGTTCCAGTTCCTGCGCATGATCAGTCCGCTGGCCTGGATGCCGATCGCGATCCTGATGTTCCCGAGTTGGAACGGCGCCATCGTCTTTCTTATCGCGGTCGCCTCGGTCTGGCCGATCATCTTCTCGACGGCCGCTGGCGTGAAACGCATCGATCCCATCTGGCTTGCCATGGCAGCCAATCTCGGCGGCAAGCCGCTGTCCATACTGCGTCGGGTGATCTTCCCCGCTGTGGCACGCGACATTTTCGGTGGCCTGCGGCTGGCGCTCGGCGTTGCCTGGATCGTCCTGGTGCCGGCCGAGTTCCTCGGCATCACCAGCGGGCTCGGCTATGCGATCAACGATGCGCGCGACACGCTTTCCTACGACCGCCTGGGCGCCATCGTCATCCTGATCGGCGTGATCGGCTTCATATTGGATGCCGCTTTGGCACAGTTCATCAAGCGCGCGCACTGGACGCCGACCGCGTAACAAGACCTACCTAAACAGCACAATCCGGGAGATGCTGACATGACTGTGACGTCACTAAAGACCGCCGTGAGCTTCGAGCCGATCGACAAGACGGCGCTGCAGGCGCTCGCCGACAAGGGCAAGGCCGATCCGACCGCGGTGCGCACCGTGCGCTGCAAGACAATCGCCGAGGGCAAGCGCTTCCGCCACCTCAACTACATCCGTAACCTGCCCGCCCACATCGTCGACGAGCCGCCGGCGCTGCTGGGCGACGACACTGCGCCCAATCCGACCGAGGCGCTGCTCGCCGCGCTTGGTTCCTGCGTCGCCGTCGGCATTCAGGCCAATGCGGTGGCGCGCGGCTGGACTGTGCGCTCGATCGAGGTCGAGCTCGAAGGCGACATCAACATCACTTCGGTCTGGGGTGTCGGGGACCTGTCGCCGAAGCCGCTCGGCCTGACAGCGGTACGCATCAAGGCACGCGTCGCGGCCGATGGCGCGACCGCGGCAGAACTCGACGAGCTCGTCGCCCATGCCGCGAAATGGTCGCCGGTGCTCAATACGGTGCAAAACCCGGTGCCAGTCACCGTCACGCGGGATCACGCCTGATGCCGCAACAGCTCGCCGAGGCTGAAGCATCCGCGCGCAGCATCGCCGACATTGTTGCGCGCGATCTGCGGCCGCTGGTGCCGAGGATCGATGAGGAAGGTCTTTATCCCGAGACCCTCCTGCGCAGCATCGGCGAGGCCGGCGCTTTCGCACGCCATACATTTCCATCGGGCGATCATGGGCCCGGCCTTGTCGGCGCCATCGAAGCCATGGCTGAGGTGTCGGCTTCCTGCATCACCACCGGCTTCTGCCTATGGTGCCAGGACGCGCTCGCCTGGTATCTGGCGCAAGCCGACAATCCGGTGCCGCGTGAGCGTTATCTGGCCAACGTCGCCAGCGGCCGGCAGCTCGGCGGCACTGGCTTGTCCAATGCCATGAAAGCCTTTTCCGGAATCGAGCCCATGGCGCTCAAGGGCAAGAAGATTACCGGCGGCTACCGCGTCACTGGCCGGCTACCCTTCGTGTCGAATGTCCAAGACGGGCATCTCTTCGCTGCCGTGTTCACGCTGGAGAGCGAACAGGACCAGCGCGTTATGGCTGTGTTCCGCACCGGTAGCGAAGAGGTTGCGCTCGCACGGAACGCTCATTTCGTCGCGCTCGAAGGTAGCGCCACCTACTCGGTGCTGATCCGCGATGCCTTCGTCAGCGACGACGATGTCCTCAGTCATGACGCGGCGAAATTCATCCCGCGTATCCGCAAGGGCTTCGTGCTGCTGCAGGCCGGCATGGGCCTTGGTGCGGCGCGTGGCGCCGCCGCGAGCATGCGGGCCGATGGTCCCGGACGGCGGCTTGCAGCGCACCTGCCACTCGGCCCCGATGAGATCGATGCCCGTGCCGATCGCCTGGCCGAATGCGTCCGCGCACTCGCGCGAGATCCGCAGCCAACCGATCGCGCTGGCTTTCTTGAAATCCTCAAGGCGCGCCTGGAAATCTCCTGGCTGGCGCTCGAAGCTGCGCAGTCCGCCGTGCTGCAAGCCGGCGCGCGCGGTTATCTTGCCGGCGCCGAGGCCGCGCGCCGCCTGCGCGAGACACAGTTCGTCGCCATCGTCACGCCGTCGGTGAAGCATATCCTGACGGAGCTATCGAATGCGGAAGAAATCTGAAGCACGTCGTACAGCTTCGATCAGCACTTACAATGAACAGAAAGAGTGTATTGAGGTCGGTTATTGGGCAATGGGGGGCCCAGCGCGGCGATGGCGTCACGTGCGCCGATTGGAAGATTTCTCGGCCCACTCTCGAGAAACTCGTGACGCCGCTGCAACGTTGCAAAAGCTAACGCCAATCTCGTGATGATGCCGGCTACAGTCGCGTGCCACAAGAATAGCGGACGAGCAGCCATCAGAACGCGGTTTTACTGAGGAAAACGGGTCGCGCTGGGTATCCTAGTTCCCCAGCCACCTCGCCCTTTCCTCTGAAATACCCGACTCGGAATTGCAGTGCTCCGAAGTGAGCCGTCGCTGTCGCACATGCAGTGCGAAGGAGCGCCGTGCCGAACATTCAACGTCTCCCGTCGCGGCTAGTACTGCGGAGGCAAGCAGTTGCCGCGGGCTTCTTTCCGCCGAACGGCTGAACGCAGCAGCCGGGAATGCAGTCGAAAAGTGATCTACCGAATTCCGTTTGCGCTTGACAGAAAATTGAGCGCACTCAATTATTACCGATAAAATTGAGCACGCTCAATTTTTCAAGAAGCGCTGCCGTCTGCGTTTGCATTCGTCGCGATGCAAGCAAGCAGACTGAAGCAGCCAAAAACATCCAAGGGAGGACGACATTGGCCAAGTACACAATCTCGGTGAACAACCGATCTGCGGACGTCGATGCCGCGGAAGACACGCCGTTACTTTACGTATTGGCGAATGCGCTCGGTTTGAAGGGGCCCCGCCTCGGCTGCGGCCTTGCGCAGTGCGGATCGTGCTCGGTGCTCATCAACGGCGTCGAAACCAGAGCATGTGTGACGCCGATCAGCGAGGTGCGCGGCAAATCGATCGTGACGCTCGAAGGCCTCGCGACGCACTACGCACAGGAGAAAAAGCTGGCTAGCGCGCCGGATTTGCATCCACTGCAGCAAGCTTTCATCGACGAGCACGCGCCGCAATGCGGATATTGCTACAACGGGATGACGATCAAGGGCGCCGAGCTTCTGTCGCGCAATCCCGATCCCAGTGAGGATATCATCCGCCGGGAGATGAACGGTCATCTCTGCCGCTGCGGCACCTATCCGCGCATTATCAAAGCCGTGCAGCGCGCCGCGCGCACCATTCGCGCATCCGCAAACAAGGGCTAGTGTCATGACCGGCAAAACAGCAATGTCGCGACGTGAACTTCTTGGAGCCGGTGGCGCTCTGGTTGTGTCGTTCGCCATTCCCGCCGCGCCGTCGAAGGCGCAGATCCGCACCGGCAGCTTCGCGGCCTACATCGTCGGGCCGACCGCACTAAACACCGAGCTGGATTCCTGGCTTACGATCCATCCGAACAACACCGCGACGCTCCTGTTCGGGCGCGCCGAGTTTGGCCAGGGAACGGTCACAGGAATGATGCAGATCGCCGCCGAAGAGCTTGATCTGGAGATGGCTCAGGTCACCGCGCCGAATCTCGATACGACGGTGACGCGAAACCAAGGCAATCAGGTTTCGAGCTCCAGCATCGAAGGCGCTGCGCCGAGCTTGCGCGCGGCCGCTGCGGAAGCGCGGCGTGCGCTTCTGAAACTGGCCGCGGAGCGCCTCAATGTGCCCGAAGATGCTCTGCGTGTTTCGGCGGGCGTCGTCACCGCGACAAGCCGTCTCGGCGCGAAGGTGACATATGGCGAACTCATCGGCGACAAGCGCTTCTCGCTCAAGGTCACAGGCACGGCGCCGGAAAAGCCGGTTTCAAGCTATCGGGTGGTCGGTGCCCGCATTCCGCGCGTCGATATTCCGGCGAAAATGCGCGGCACCCACGAATACGTGCAACACGTGCGCGTTCCCGGCATGCTGCACGGACGGATCGTGCGGCCATCCGGACAAGCGGCGCTGGCTTCACAGATCAAGATCAAATCCGTCGACGAATCGTCGATCGCGAAAATCCCCGGTGTGCAACTGGTTCGAAAGGGCCGGTTCATCGGCGTGGTCGCGGCCGACGAATGGAGCGCGGTGAAGGCGGCGGCCCAGCTCAAGGTCGAATGGGACATCCCGCAGGCGCTGCCCGGCACGAAGCAGGTGCACGAAAAGATGCGTGCATCGAAAACAGCCGACAAGACCGTGGTCGAAACCGGAGACGTGGCCGCCGCGATGGCGAATGCGCCGCATACGGTGTCGGCGTCGTTCAAGAGCCCGTACGAGGCGCACGCTCCGTTCGCTCCGAATTGCGCCGTTGCCGACGTTCGCGGGGATTCGGCCGACGTCTATTGCTCGACCCAGAGGTTATTCTGGCTCCGGGGCGCGCTGGCGCGCGTCCTGAAATTGAAGCCCGAACAGGTTCGGGTGCGCTACGTCGAATCTTCGGGGACATTCGGGCATAGCGGCTACGACGACGCGGCGACCGCGGCGGCCATTCTCTCTCAAGCTGTCGGCAAGCCGGTCCGGGTGCAATTCAGCCGCGGCGACGAACACGGCTGGGACAATTTCGGACCAGCGCACCTGGCAGACGTTCGTGCCGCCGCAAATGCAGATGGCCGGCTCGTCGGCTTCGAGTATCGTGGCTGGCAGCACGGGTGGAATGTCGTGGTCGAGCCGAGCGAGGAGTTGGCGCTCGACGCACAAATTCCCGCTCCGGTCACGGTCCCAGCCGCGGGGGTCAACAACAAGACCACCGGAGGCGTGTATGACATTCCAAACCGGCGGGTCATCAACCACACCGTGAACGGACTCGAAGGCTATCTCAAGGGATCGTTCCTGCGTTCGCCGCTCGATCTGTCGATCTCGTTCGCCTCAGAGCAGGTCATCGACGAATTGGCCTATCGCGCCAAGCTCGATCCGGTCGCGTTTCGCCGGAAGAATGTCACCGATCCGCGCTGGCACGGGGTCCTGGATGCGGTTCTCACCGCATCGAAGTGGCGCCCTCGCGTTGCCGGCGAGCGTAAGAGTGGTGACGTCGTCAAAGGCACGGGCGTCGCGCTTGGGACGCATTTCCAGTCCTACGGCGCCGCGATCGCGGAAATCGAGGTGAACCGAAAAACGGGCGAGATTCGCGTCTTGCACGTTTATGGCGCACTCGATCCTGGCCTTGTCGTAAATCCGCTCTCGGTCGAGCAGCAGATCGAGGGGCAGATCATGCAAGCCACCAGCCGAATGCTTCATGAGGAAGTCGATTTCGATCAGACCAGCGTCAAAAGCGTCGATTGGAATTCCTATCCGGTCTTGCGCTTCGAAGAAGCGCCCGCGGTGACGGCAATCGTCGTTTCGCGGCCAGATCAGACCTCGACGGGTGCCGGCGAAGAGGTCTTAGCTGCAACCGGCGCGGCAATCGCAAACGCGTTCTTCGACGCCACCGGAGTCCGCATGCGGGAGCGTCCCCTGCGGCCGCAGCGGGTGCTGGCTGCGCTCAGAGCTGGCTAGAGAACAATTGTCACCCGGACTAGCGGCTCGGATCCAATGGCAAAAAAAACGGCCGCTGAACGGCGGCCGCTCTCTTCGATCGTGCCGGGGGGCTTACCGCCAGCCGGCCTGCTTGTCGCACGCCTTGCGCTCTTGCGGGTGAGACTTCTCCCACTGCGTGATGGACTGGCTCTCGTTGTTGTCCATCTTCTCGTTCATGCAGACACAGTAGGCCCGCACGATTGCCGGTGTTGCGCCCGGCTCACCCTGGTTGTCCCGGATGCACTGATTGATCCATTTGACATCGTCGGCATTCATACTTTGAGCCGACGCAGCCGCTGGAAATAGACACAAGCCAAGCAACAAAGCTCCAGGAATAAACTTCACCGATCTCTCCCCCTGTTGACGCTCATCGTCGTGAGCCGGCCGATCGCGGCCCGCAACGAAAATGGAGCCCCGCGCGCCTTGACGTCGGGACTTCTATTTGTCGAAACACTACCAGCCGGCCAGCGCCAAGTCCTGAATATCACTCAAGCGATCTCTGAAAGTTTTCTGAATTTCGCGATAACCGCCGTTAGTCTAGGTCATGGCCGCAAGTCCCCGCCTGCCTATTATCGTCTCGATGGCCGCCCTCCCCGAAACAGGACCGTACTCCATGGCCGTTGCAGGTCCGCTGCCGCCCGACATGGCGCTGGCTTGCGAGGCGGCGCGATCGGGCAGTTCTATGACGATTTCACCCAGGTTTCCGACGCCGAGGTGACCGCGCTCCTGGCCCAACCTCCGGTCAAGCCCGCATCCGCCGCGCCTTAGCGATCGTGGGGCGGCAATTCACAGCCGCCTGGAGAGTCCCCGCCGTGCGGTTGAGAATCGACCTCAAGATCAGCACTGTCGTCGCATCCGATTCGCGACGCGCGTGATCCATGCTGTTGGTCAAGACCTACCTCGATAGAAGCCCGATCCACGGCCTCGGCGTTTTCGCGGCCGAGACCATCCCCAAGGGCACCAAGATCTGGCGCTACGTCGAGGGCTTCGACCGCTGCTACACGCCCAAGCAATTTGCCAGGCTGCCGAAGGCCGCGCGCGACTACCTGAAGGATTACGCCTATCGGGTGGACGGGGAGATCATCTTCACCGTCGACAATGATCACTACATCAACCATTCGGATAAACCGAACACCTACCTGCACAACGGCTACGCGATCGCCGCCCGCAACATCCGCAAGGGGCAGGAAATCACCAACGACTATCGGGAGTTCGATCCCGCGTTGTGCGCGCGCTTCCTGACGAGAAAGAAGAAGTCGGTGAAGAAGTAGCTATTGTGGTGCGCGCGCTTGCGACCGCAGGTGCGGGGACACCTACCACGACGCCTTCACCTTGGGCTGAAGGCACAATAAACAACGGCCGCCCCCCAAAGAGGCGGCCGCGACATTTGTATGAAAAACGCGCGGTTACCGCGCCGGACGCAGATCGAGACCCGCCACGCCGGCTGCGACGTTCAAGCCCGTCTGCCCCTGTACCGACAACGGCTGCAAGGTCACGGTGCGGTTCGAGCCACCCACGAGCACGTTGGCGCCGAGACCGGCACCGACGGTCGCCTCGGCGGTCGCGCCGCCATAGTGACCGGCGAGCGCACCGAACTTGCGGCTGGTCGGCGCATAGACCGCCCACACCATTTCGCCACCGGCTGTCGCGCCGACGTCGAGACCGAATTTGCTGATCGTGCCGACATACACTTCACGCGGTCCAGGCGCCGACGGCGTGAACATGCAGGTCACTTCCTTTTGCGATCCGATGATCATGCCGATGCCGGCGGAGATATCGCAGGTGAGAGTGCCGGCCTTGGTGCGATCGGCTTGCGCCATCGTCGGGCCAGGCAAGAAAACCGCCGCGGCAACCGCCAGGGCGGCGAAAGCGCTCACAGGCCTAAGCATGTCGTGCTCCTTTCAAATGTGTCGGGATGTCTCGCATACGCTGGCGGGACAACGCCAACATCGGTTTCAAGTTCCGTGAGAGGAACTTACAACATACGTGATCGGCGAATGGATAAAGAGCGTTTAGACGGCGCAACGGCCCGGTAGATTGGCCTGCGCCGACGTCGATAGTGGGCTGAAGACAGGATCGCAGCCGTCGAGAATCTTCACCGGTTTCACCGGCGCCTGGTCCCTGCCTACGATCGTTGCGGGATTGGCGGGCTTCTTGCCGATGACGGTCATCGGCACCGTCAGGCGGTCTGACTTGCCGGTGCGATTGACCGATTGCACCGCGATTCCTGGCTCGACCACCGGACGCGCGCCAACGGGCAGGCCGAGCCACGCCGCCGGCGCGGCAAAAGCCACTGCCAGGACGACCAGAACGCCTGCCACCAGATATGACGTAAGCCCGCGCATGCCCTCTCCTTCGACGCCGCGGAAAGCCGCGACGGCGCACCGAAAACATCTCTGCAACAGTCAATGAAAAAACGACGGCGCGTCGATTCCGTTCCCATCACGTTCTCGCGCGTGGCGCGTGTTCAGCGCGCGGCGAGCAATTGGCTGGCGGGTATCACGATGTGGCAGCGCAAACCGTCGGTCTCGAAATCCATCGTCACCTCGGCCTCCAGCGCGCGTGCGAGGTTCTTCTCGATCACCATGCTGCCGAAACCCCGCTTGCGACGAGGCTTTACTTTGGGGCCGAGGTGCTCCTGCCAATCGAAAACGACAGCGCCATGATCGCCGCCCCGCCGTTCCCATCGGATCGAGATGCGGCCGTCCGGTGCCGACAACGCGCCGAACTTGGCGGCGTTCACGGCCAGCTCGTGCAAGGCGAGTCCGAGATTTTGCGCCGCCTCCGGCTTGAGCGCGACGGCGGGACCGTCAATCTCGATCTGGTTGTTCTCGCTGTCGAAATAGGCACCCAATTGCGAGCGCACGAGCTCGTTCAACGATGCGCCGTACCAGCTCTCGCGCACGAGTAGATCGTGAGAGGCCGCGAGCGCCTGCAGCCGCGCGCCGAACTGGCTGAGAAAAGCTTCGACCGAGCCTGTATGTCTCGCGGTCTGTCGTGCCATGGCTTGTATCACCGCGAGCAGGTTCTTCGAACGGTGCGTCAGTTCGCGCAGTAAGAGACGCAGATGCGCCTCCCCCTCCTTGCGCTCCGTGACATCCACCGAAGCGCAGGTGAGGCCTATAACCTCACCCTGGTCGTTGCGCAGCGGCTCGATGTACAAATCGTGCCAGCGCAAGCCGGGCCCGTCTTCAACCACCACCTCAGCGCGCTTCGGTTGGCCGCTCGCCAACGCCTCGCGCTTGGCAGCAGTGATCGTCGCACGGCCTTCCGGCGGCTGGATTTCTTCGTCGCTGCGGCCAAGGATATCCTCGACCGTGTGGCCAAGCATGGGCCCGCTGATCGAGGTGTAACGCAGGTCGCGGTCCTGCGTGTAAACGATCACCTGCGAGCCGCGCAACGCCGCTTCGTAACGGCCAAAGCGCCCACGCAGCAGATTGAGCTCTCGGAAATGCGCGTCGACCTGGCCCTGCAGGCGCTGATTTTCCTGCTGCAATTTGGTGAGTTCGCCATCCGGCCCAGACATGTCGCACACCATCACAACCCCGCCGTTTTTTCGCGCCCACGCCTTAACAGCGACGCCAGGGCCTGTATCAGCGGTATTTGTCCCACGTCTCTTTATGAACACGCTCATCGGTTGCTCTGTCAACGAAGAGGCCACGCGCCGCCGCTTCTGCCGCATCGGTCCCCTGGGCACGATTCCGACGGCTAGAGAGTGGCTTAACGTTGCTTCACCGCATCCGTTTCATCGTCAACAATCATCACGGGTCACGAACCGGTGCACGTGACGCAGACATCATGCGCGGTCCGGCAAAGAGCGAGCCGACACACCGCGGAACCTTTTAACGGCCGCCCACGTTCTTGGAACAAAGGATTCATCGCATATTTAACCGTTCGAGGTACGAAAATGACCACGCGCGCAGCCAAATCAGCGGCCGCCGAAGAGATCGCGGCGATCGAAGACCTGATGGCTGATCTGGAAAAGCGCCTGCGCCGGCTCTCGTCGTCCGCGCAGAAGGAAACGTCCGGCGCCGCCAGCGAAGTCGGCGATTTCGTCAGCGAAACACTCGAGCGCATCATGGAGCGCGTGCGCAAGAGCACCTCCGGTATCACCGACACCGTCGCCGACGAGGCGACGCGGATGGGTGGCGACGCGCTAAAGAAGATCTCCGATGAGATCGAGCACCGGCCGCTCATGATGTTGGGCATTGCCGCGGGCATCGGATTCCTCATCGGCCTCGCCAACCGCCGGTAGTCCCATGCGGCTCGACCAGATCGCCGGCACGGCATTGAACCATCTCCTCGGCCGCTTCATGCGCCGCGCCGTGGCGGCTGCGGTCATGGCGCTGTTCGTGCTGATCGCGCTTTATCAATTCACCGTCGCCGGCACGATCGCGCTCGAATTGCAGCACGGCGCGCTCAATGCCCATCTCATTGTCGCCGGCATATACATTGTGCTGGCGCTGCTTGCGTTCGCCGCGTGCTGGGCCATGCGCGCCAAACCTGCCGGCGATGGCATGCCCGCCCTCAGTCAACCGCGCGAGATGCAGCTCATCATGCTGGTCGAGGCCGTGATGCTCGGCTATGCGCTGGCGCGTAAAGGCGACCGGGCGCACTAGGCGCCCGGCCGTTCGACGCGTACAACCGACAGCAAGCCCTATCAGCTTGCCTTACGCTCACGCCGCCTAGCGTTGCGCTCGAAGAACAACGCCTGGCTGAGCACGGCCGAGACGGTAGCTGGCTGGAACGGCTTGGCGATCAGGAACGCCGGCTCGGGACGCTCACCGGTGAGGAAGCGCTCCGGGTAGGCGGTGATGAAGATCACCGGTACCTCGAAGGTCTTGAGCATCTCGTTCACAGCGTCGAGGCCCGACGAGCCGTCGGCAAGCTGGATATCGGCGAGGATGATGCCCGGACGCTTGGCCTTGGCGAGCGCGACCGCCTCGCTGTGGGTGCGGGCGACGCCCAGCACCCGATGGCCGAGGCTTTCCACCAAACCTTCGAGGTCGAGCGCGATGAAAGTCTCGTCCTCAATGATGAGCACGTCGGTCGCAATCTCGGCGGCGAGTTCGCGGCCGGACTCCTCCACCAGATCCCGCAGCGTCGGTACGTCGACGTCCAACACCTTGGCGGCGTCGTCCTCCGACAATCCTTCCAGCGCGATCAGCAGAAAAGCCTGGCGTGGCTTGGGCGGGATCTGGGCAAGATGCCGTTCGACCGGCTGATCGAGGTCGCCGCCTGAACCCTTGCCGCCGTTGAGGGCGACCGAATTCCAGATTTTCGTGAACAGCTTGTAGAGAGCGATTCGGGTCGAAGCGCCGGATTCCAGCACTTTCGGGTCCTGAATGAGGGCTTCCAGGGTAGCCGCCACATAGGCGTCGCCCGAAGCCTGGCTGCCCGACAGGGCACGGGCATAACGGCGCAGATACGGCAAATGCTGTGCAACTGCTTGAGATGTCGACAAAAATCCCTCCCGAACGGATACGGACCCGACGTCGCGGCCCTCGCCCCATTAGATTCGTTCAACCAAACGTCCCCGCTAACGTGCGGGCCTGAAAAAAGTTCCGCCTGCCCTGGAACCATATGGCACGTCATGGGTTCTGACTGAACACAAGGGGGTACCTATGCCTGTCGCAGGCAGGGTGACTGGGGTCGAACGATGAACGACGAGCGTAAGCCCGTGGGACAGCAAAAACCGATGGAAGTCACGGCGACCCGCAAGAAAGTGAATTCCAAGCCCGCAAAGCTCGGCCGCGACGTCCAAGCGCGTCTCGGTCAGCAATTGCGTGCCATGTACGACGACGTGGTGAGCCAGGGCGTACCTGACCGATTCACCGAACTGTTGAACCGCATCGACGGCAACAAATCGAAGGAAGGGCAGTGAAGCCTATGGACGAGTCGGTTCGCAAAGCCGTTCTCGGCGCAGTGCCTAGCCTCCGTGCCTTCGCGATTTCGCTCTGCGGAAACGTCGATCGCGCGGACGACTTGGTGCAGGAGACTCTCCTGCGCGCGCTCGCGAACATCGACTCGTTCCAGCCCGGTACGAACATGTCCGCGTGGCTGTTCACGATCCTGCGTAACCATTTCCGCTCGGAATATCGCAAGCGTCGGCGCGAGGTGGAAGACGGCGACGGCCATTATGCGGAGACCTTGAAGTCCCAGCCGGAACAATACGGCCAAGTCGAATTCAAGGAATTCAAGGACGCGCTCAACCAGTTGCCGCAGGACCAGCGCGAAGCCCTTATACTGGTGGGGGCCTCCGGGTTCTCCTATGAAGAAGCCGCCAATATCTGCGGCTGCGCGGTCGGCACCATCAAATCGCGCGTCAACCGCGCGCGCACGCGGCTCGCCGAGCTGATGCACGTGAACAGCGCCGAAGATTTCGGTCCCGACGAGACGGTGCGCGCCGTGCTGGCCGGCGGCGGCGAATAAACTTCAAGACTTCGCCTGATGCCTACGCGTCTGCGGTATCCGCCGGCGCAATGACCGCGTTCAGGCCACCCAACGTCTCCGACGCCGCCAGCGTGAGCCGCCAGCCATAAGCGTCGAGCACGTCCTGCACGATGGCAAGGCCGAGGCCGGCGCCCTCCTCTCGTTCATCGAGACGGATGCCGCGCTCCACGACTTTGCTGCGCTCCGCAGCCGCAATGCCCTGCCCGTCATCCTCGATCCCGATTGACACGCCGGCGGGACCCAGCTCGGCGCTGATGCGCACGCAGGCGGTCGCATGACGCGCCGCATTATCGAGCAGATTGCCGAGCACCTCGGCTAAATCCGTACGGTCGATCGGGACCAGCATGTCTTCAGGTATCTCGGCATCGAAAATGACGCGGGCACCCGCAGGCGTCCGCTGCAGCGTATCGATCAGCGAACGCACCAAGGGCAGCAAGGGCGTGGACAGATCGGCCTTCCGCCGCGCCGCGCCGCGTACGCGCGCCCGCGCCAATTCGCGATCGACATGGCGGCGCATGGTCTCGCCGACGCTCTCGATGTCGCGCGCGATCGCGTCATGTCCTTGGTCACGCAGACGCCCGGCATCGGCCGACAGCGCCGCCAGCGGCGTCTTCAGCCCATGCGCGAGATCGGCGGCGCGGCCGCGCGAGCGTTCGATCTCGCGTTCCTGCTCATCCAGCAACGCATTCACCTCCTCGACCAGCGGGCTCACTTCCGCCGGCACTGCCACCGGCAGATGCCGGATACGGCCGGAGCGGATGTCGGCGACGCCGCGGCGCAAGGCATCGAGCGGCCGCAAGCCGAGGACGACCTGCACCACCGCCGCAATCGTCAGCACGAGGCCCAAGAGCCCGAGCGCTACCATGAGATCCTTGGCGAACGCGGCCGTCGCCATCGATACCTGCGCCAGATCGGCGGCGACCGCGACGCGCACCGGCACACGGCGATCGCCGACAGTCAGGCTGACCAGCCGCTCGGCGACCAGCACGCGGGTATGTGCGGGTCCTTGGATTTCGTGCTGATGCTCATCGCCCGGCGACAAGGTGTCCGTTGGCAACGGAAGCGTCACGTCCCACAGCGAGCGCGAACGCAGCAATTGCCCGCGGTCGTCGGAGATCTGCCAGTAGAGCCCGGACAATGCATCGGCAAACCGCGGGTCGGCCGGCGGCCGCGCCACGATCAGCCGGCCTTGCGGATCGACATCGATGCCGGCGAGCAGTTGCTTGAGATGGACGTCGAGACTGTCGGCGATGGTGCGGCTGACATGGCGCTCGAACAGGACGGTCAGCCCGGCGCCGGCAACGGTGAGCGCGATGAGAATGGCGATGACGCCTCCCGCCATCAGCCGAAGCCGCAGCGAGCGCCCTCTCATGCCGGCTGCTCCGGCACGATGTAACCGAAGCCGCGCCGGGTCTCGATCAAGCCGGCCCCCAACTTGCGGCGCACGCGGCCGATCAGCACCTCGAGCGCGTTCGAGTCGTGGCCTTCGTCATTGCCGTAGATGTTCTCGTCGAGTTCCTGCTGCGACACGACGCGGCCGCGATGCAGGATCAGATACGCAACGACGCGGTATTCCAGCGGCGATAGCGCGACCGGAACGCCGCGCACGCTGACCTTCATCTGCCGCTCATCCAGCGTGACGTCGCCGACGGCGACAACCGACGAAGCTTGTCCGGCCGAACGTCGCACGATCGCGCGTAGCCGCGACACGAGTTCCTCCATCTGGAAGGGTTTGGGTAAATAGTCGTCGGCGCCGGCGTCGATGCCATCGACTCGCTCGGCCCAACTGCCGCGTGCCGTGAGAATGAGCACAGGCGTGCGCCGGCCGGCCGCGCGCCAGCGCTTGAGCACGGAAAGACCGTCCATCTTCGGCAGGCCGAGATCGAGAATGATGGCGCCGTAGTCTTCAGTGTCGCCGCGAAACCAAGCCTCCTCGCCGTCGACGACCTTCTCGACCACGTAGCCGGCGGCGCTCAAGCCCCGTTCAACGTCGGCGGCGATACGCCGGTCATCTTCGACAAGCAGGACGCGCATCTACTTCTCTTTGATCCGCTCGATCTCGCCGCTGCGGGCATCGACATAGACTTCGAACAGGCGGCCTTTTGCATCGACCGTCCGAAATTCATAAAGCCAGCGGCCGTTCTTGCGCTCGATCTCGACGCCGGCGACCTCGCCCGGCAGCTTGGCGCGCACGATGCCGAGAATGTCGACCAGCGACCGGATTTCTCCGCGCTCGACCGCTTGGCGGACGGCATCGTGATCGGTCGGCTCGGCGCGCAATGGCGCCGGCGGCAGGGCTGCCAGCAGGATCGCGGAGATGAGAGCGAAGCGCAGAAGCATCGGTTTATCGGCCTTTTTGCAAGACCGGATCATGCCCGAAACCACCTGACGGATTGCTGACATGGATCAACAGCCGGCCGTCAGCGGCCTTCAGGCAGTCTTTGCGCCATCGCCGGCCGCATCCCGCGGCGGACGAAGCCAAGGAGACCCGAAATGCGCAAGATCACCGTGTTTGCCATCGCCGCCGTCCTCATCGGCACCGCCGTGACCGCCCAGGCCGGCAGCCTCGGCCGCCCCTGCACCACCGCGCCGGAAAGCCAGTGGCTGCCGATGAAAGACCTGCAGGCCAAGGTCGAAGCGCTCGGCTACAAAGTGCAGAAAGCCAAACTGAAGAAGGCCTGCGGCGAGCTCTACACGATCGACAAGAATGGCGCGCAGGTCGAGCTGTTTGTCGATCCAACCAACGGCAACATCGTCGGCCAGCTCTAACGGGCCAGCGCAATGACCCTCGTGAACGACACGATCGAAGCCGGCGGCGCGACGCCGCCGGCAACGGTCAAGGTCTGGGACCTGTTCGTGCGTATCTTCCATTGGTCGCTGGCGGGCCTTTTCGTTGTGTCCTACGCGACCGGCGACGAGATCGAGAAGGTGCACATCGCCGCCGGCTACACGATCGCCGTGCTGCTCGCTCTGCGCCTCGTCTGGGGCTTCATCGGGCCGCAGCATGCGCGGTTTTCGAATTTCGTGCGGCCGCCGCGGGAGGTCTTCGCTTACTTGCGCGACGTGGTGATGCTACGCGCGCCGCGCTATGTCGGCCACAATCCGGCCGGCGGGGCGATGATCGTGGCGTTGCTGGTCATGCTCGCCGGCACCTGCGCAACCGGTCTCATGATGACGACGGACGCCTTCTGGGGCGCCAAATGGATCGAGGAGGTGCACGAGGCTCTCGCCAATCTGACGGTGGCGCTGGTCGTGCTGCATGTGCTCGGCGTGCTGGCGGCCAGCTTCGAGCACGGCGAAAACCTGGTGAAGGCGATGATCACGGGCCGCAAACGCGCGTCCTGACGTGGCGGGTTGGCATAGGCACCGGCAAACGACGCCGGTGTCTATCCGCACGCCCTATTCGGCCGCCTCGGTGATAACCTCGCGGCAGGCGCTGCATTCGAAGCTGCGCAGTTCGGGATGAGCGGCGACCTTCGGCACCACCCGCTTCAACTTCATAAGCGCGCCACAGCGCGGGCATGGTCGTTCTTTGGCGGCTTCAGCCATCCTATTCGGGTAACCGGGTACGCCGACTGCCTACAACTCAGGGATTCTGCGTAGTCGGGGCGTCTGCCGGGCCGCCGGGGTCGACCGCCTCGCGCGCCTCTTCAGCCGCCAACAGCGAGGCGATCAGCCGCCGCTCCGCCTCGTCCACGGTTTGCGTCAGGAGCCTGCGATAGCGTTCGATATTCCTGCGGCGAATGAACCGCTCCATCGCCCTTGTCGCCCCGCAAGCCAACGGTACCCAGCTTAACGCCTTATAATACCGCTATCGTTCATATTCGTTGCAATCGCAACCACTGGCGATTGGTACCATCACGGGCAGGAATGTGCAGCGGGGCCGCGGCATAGCTCACATGCGTGTCTCGCGTCGCATCGTGGGCTTGGCGAACAGACGCGCGAGCACATCGGCATGTGCCAGCACGGCAAAGACCTCTTTCTTGCCGAGCAGGCCGATCGCCTCCTCCCGGTCATCGGCATCGTCGATCTTGCTGCGCGCGACCGCGAGATGCACGTCGACCTCGCCTTTCCGCCGCGACACCGGCGTGCCGAGCATTGCGAAATGGACGTTGCGCAGTTCGGCATCGCGCGCGAGCAGCGTCAGCGGATCATTACTGTCCACTGCCGGCCCTTCGGCGGCGAGCTCATTGGCCCGCACCAGCACCGGCGGGGCAACGCGTTCTTCCGGCGTCAACAACAGACCGAGCCTGCGCAGGCCGCGGCCGACGCTTGACTGCGACGTGAACGACGCAACCGGTATCGCCAGGATCAAGCCGATCACCACTGGCGACATCCACAGCAACAGCGGCGTCGAGACGGCATAGGCGCCACCTGCGAGCACGAGGCCGAGCACGGTCGGAAACATATATTGCCGGATGAAGTCGGCCCCCGTCAGCGAGCCATCGTCGCGGCGCTGCGCCGACCAGCCGGCGTCGCGACCCAGAAATATCTCGATCACGGACCGCACCTGCATCAGCATCATCACCGGCGCGATCAGCGCCGAGACGACGATTTCGATGATCACGCTCAGGAAACCGCGGAACGCGCCGCCGATGCCCCACCGTTCCTGCCGCCGCGGCAGCATCGCCAGATAACCGAGCAGCTTCGGCAGCACGAGCATCGCCATGGTGCCGGCGAAGACGTAAGCGGCACGCACCGGATCTTGTGCCGGCCATTGCGGAAACAGCGTCGCGCCCGAGGGGAAGTACTCCGGCCGGATATATTGTGCCTGCAACGAGATCAGGATGCCGACCAGGAGGAACAGCAGCCACAGCGGTGCGGTGATGTAGGAGCCGATGCCGGTCAACAAATGCAGCCGCGACACCCAGTGCAAGCCGCGCGCCGGCAGCACGCCCATGTGCTGGAGATTGCCCTGGCACCAGCGACGGTCGCGCATGGCATAGTCGGTCAGAGTCGGCGGACACTCTTCGTAGGAGCCGGAAAGCTGCGGCGCCATGTGGATGCCCCAGCCGGCGCGGCGCATGAGCGCGGCCTCGACGAAATCGTGGCTCAGGATGTGGCCGCCAAACGGCTTGCCCCCCTTAAGCAAAGGCAGTCCGGCCTGACCGGCGAAGGCCGCCACACGGATGACCGCGTTATGGCCCCAGTAGTTGCTTTCGGCACCGTGCCACCAAGCAATGCCGCGCGCAATCAGGGGGCCATAGACCCGCCCGGCGAACTGCTGAATGCGGGCAAACAGCGTGTGGCCGTTGAGCAGTACCGGCAGCGTCTGGATCAGGCCGACGCGCGGATTCCGCTCCATAGCGGCAGCAAGGCGCACGATGGTGTCGCCATCCATCAGGCTGTCGGCATCAAGCACCAGCATATGATCGTAGGCGCCGCCGAAGCGCGTCACCCATTCCGCGATGTTACCGGCCTTGCGCGCGATGTTCTTGGTGCGGTGCCTATAATAAATGCGCTCGCCGCCAAAGGCTTCGCGTAGCTTCAAATACGCCGCCTCTTCCGCGATCCAGATCGACGGTTCGGTGGTGTCACTGAGAATAAAGCAATCGAAATGCGCGATGCGCCCAGTGTCGCCCACCGATTCATAAATTGCCTGCATGCGCGCCATCACGCGATGCGGTTCTTCGTTGTAGGTCGGCAGCAGGAGCGCCGTGCGGGTCGAGAGCTCGGGCAACGGCGCATTCGGATCGATCGCCAGCGCCCGGCCTCCGCCGGAGAGGCTCAGACCGAAGCCGATGAGCATGCTGGCGAAGGACAGCGCAATCCAGGCGAACAGCAGCACGAACAGCACCAGGATTGCCGCTTCCGGCAGCGTCAGGCCGCCGACTTGCAGCACCTCGTACATCTCATAGGCTGCGCCCGCGGTCAGCGCGATCGTGATGCCGAAGACCAGCAACCGTCTTAGCGGTACGCCGCGCGAGGCCGTCGCAGGCTGCGGCGGCCGGCCCCGCTGTTCCCACAGCGACTGCTCGGGCATCGCCAGCGGACTCTCGGGCGGCAGCGGCGCAAAGCCGCTTGCGGGCGCCGACGGCCTTTGCCTTACGGCGTCCATCGGTAGAGCCACACTTCGGACGCCGGTTTGTCCTGCTGCATCACCTGCGCGCGCAATTCGATCAGCGGCTCTTTCTTGGTGTCGAGTTCGAACGAGATGCGCATGCCGCCGGTCTGTGGATTGGGCTGCAGCACCAGGTTCTTGATCTCGCCTTTGTCGGACGAGACGGTCGCCTTCGGGTCGTTGCCGAGCGTGCCGCCGACGAGTTCGAGCACGAAGCGGCGCGTGCCGTCGGGCCCGGCGCCGGTGCGCGTCTTGGCGAACTGCGCAAGGCTCTGCGGGTTCGGGTGATTGTCACCCCAATGCAGGCGATACGTATAAATATATTCACCCTTGGCCTTCAGCGGGTCCTTCGGCCGCCAAAAGGCAACGATGTTGTCGTGGATCTCCTCCTTGGTCGGGATCTCGACGAGATTGACGGCGCCCTCGCCCCAATCGCCGATCGGCTCGACCCATAGACTCGGCCGCTTCTCGAAATGCGATTCCAGATCTTCGTACGAAAAGAAGTCGCGCTCGCGCTGCGACAGCCCGAAGCCGCGCGGATTGACGTCGCCGAAATAGCTCACCTGCAAGTCGCGTGGATTGGTCAGCGGCCGCCAAAGCTCCTCGCCGCGGCCATTGCGCATGGCAAGGCCATCGGAGTCATGAACCCCTGGCCGGAAGTCGTCGACACCGATGCGGTCGTTGGCGTCAAAGAAGAACATGCTGGTGGCCGAGCCGATGCCGACCTCGCCGATATCGCCGCGCGGATAAAGCGCCATCTCGGTGTCGTAGATGGTGGTGGCGCCCGGCCGGATCGTGAAGCGATAGGCCGCCGCCGCGCTCACGCTGTCGAGCAGCGCGTGCACGACGATGGAGCCGGTATGCTGAGCCGGCTTCTCGATCCAGAACGTCTTGAAAGCCGGAAACTCCTCGCCCTTTGGGTCGGCGGTGCGGATCGACAACCCTCGCGCCGAGAGGCCGTAGACCTGACCTTTGGCAACCGCGCGGAAATAGCTGGCGCCGAGGAAGACGCCCACCTCGTCGTAATAGTCCGGTCTGTTCATGGGCGCGTGCAGGCGAAAGCCAGCAAAGCCCATGTTGCTGTTCTCGGGCGGCGGCTTGACCTCGCTGTAGTCGAACAGGCTCGGCGAAAACACGATGGGTCGTGCGCGGCCGCCGCTCACCTCAAAGATGTCGACGCGGTCCTTGAAGATGAAGCCGCGGTGGAAAAACTGCACTTGAAATGGCAGCTTGTCGTCGCGCCACAGCGCGCGGTCCGGCTTGAACCGAATGCCGCGATAGGCGTCGTAGCTCAAGTCGGTAAAGCCGGACGGCAGCGTCAGGTCCGGTTTTTTGTAAGCCTTCTGCGCGAGCTCCTGCGCCATGCGTCGCACGGACTGCGCATCGAATGGCTGCTGCGGCTGCTCCTGCGCTCCCGCAGCGCTCAAGCCGGTCCCCATCACGGACAATACGGCTGCTGAGCCGGCGATGAATCGTCGGCGATCCACGTTACCCCTCCAGAATAAAACGATCGACGCCGGCCTTGCGATCGCAACAATAAGTCGCGACCGACTTGCCGGTTCCATCGTCACAATGCCGCGTATGCAAAGATTGTGGCTAACGCGCGACGGCCCCGCGTCGCTTATGCAGCGCGGGGCCGCTACGAACTGACGTTGGCGCTACGGCATCGTTGGCCGGCGGCCGCGCACCAAGCCAACAATCGCCGAGATCAGGAAGAGGATGATGGCAACAAAGAAGATGATCTTCGCGGCTTCCACAGCCACGCCCGCCACGCCACCAAATCCCAAGACGGCGGCAATCAGCGCCACGATAAGAAACGTCAAAGCCCAACCCAACATGGCCGGCTCCTTTCTTCTAGTACGGTTCAAACACCACGTGGTTGGGCAACGCCCGGGTTGTGAGCTAGGTTCCAAGCCGCTGAAAGTACCGGCATTTCAGCGCTTTGCTGTGAATCAAAGTACAAACGGACGGGAACCGGTTCCATGCCCTAGAGTTCAAGATCGAGGCGCAGCAGCGGCAGGCCGACGCGTATGGCTGAACTGAAGACCTACAACGCCAAGCGCCGCTTCGGCATCACCGCGGAGCCCAGGGGCAAGCTTGGTCGCAGACAACAAGGCCACGCCTTCGTCATTCAGAAGCACGATGCCACGCGCCTGCATTACGATCTGCGGCTCGAGCTCGACGGCGTCATGAAAAGCTGGGCGGTGACGCGCGGCCCGAGCCTCGTGCCGGGCGAGAAGCGGCTTGCCGTGCAGGTCGAGGATCATCCGATCGAATACAACAAATTCGAGGGCACGATTCCCGAAGGCGAGTATGGTGGCGGCACGGTGATGATCTGGGACCGCGGTACCTGGGAGCCCGAAGCCGATCCGCACAAAGGTCTCGCGAAAGGCCACCTCGCTTTCACTCTTGATGGCGCCAAGCTTCACGGCGGCTGGCATCTGGTGCGCATGCACAAGCGACCCGGCGAAAAGCGCGACAACTGGCTCCTGATAAAACAGCACGACGAAGCCGAGCGCTCGGCGCGCGACAAGGACATCCTGAAAGAGCAACCTTTGTCGGTCGCCACCGGCCGCTCGCTCGACGAGATCGCCGAAGGCGCGCCGCGCAGGAAGAGGGCCAAGACGGCGGCCAAGAAGACCGCGAAGAAAACGACAGCCAAAAAGAAAACCACAAAGAAAAGAGCGCGCGCGGCCGCCATCAAGCCGTTGCGCAAGACCTTCAACGTCAAGGAAGACGACGCCGATACCGGCGACGCGCCGATCGGCACCCTGCCCGCCTTCGTCGAGCCGTGCCTGGCCACGCTGGTCGACAAGGCGCCGGACGGCGAGGCCTGGGTGCACGAGATCAAGTTCGACGGCTATCGTCTGCAGGCTCGGCTCGACAAGGGCAAAGTGAAGCTGCTCACCCGCCGCGGCCTCGATTGGACCAAGAAATTCTCTGATATCTGCAAGGCGATCGCCAAACTGCCCGCGAAGACCGCGCTGATCGACGGCGAGGTCGTGGTCGAGGGTGAGGACGGCATCTCCAGTTTCTCGTTGCTGCAAGAGGCGCTCAAATCCGGCGACCAGGAGCGCATGGCGTTCTACGCCTTCGATCTCCTGCACCTCGACGGCACCGATTTGCGGCCTTTGCCGCTCACCACGCGCAAGGCCGCGCTCGCCAAGCTGCTGGCGCGTACGCCGCGGCGCGGCCTCATCCGTCTCAGCGAGTCGATTGACGAACGCGGGCCTGTGCTGCTCAAGCGCGCCTGCAAGATGGGTCTGGAAGGAATCATCTCAAAACAGGCGATGGCCGGCTATCACTCCGGCCGCGGCCATGACTGGCTGAAGACCAAATGCTCCGACCGGCAGGAGTTCGTGGTCGCGGGCTTCGTCCCTTCCACCGCCGACGCGCACGCCATCGGTGCTCTGGTGCTCGGCTTCTATGACAAGGGCAAGCTCAATTACGCCGGCCGCACCGGCACCGGCTTCTCGCACAAGATCGCGCGCGATCTCTACCGCAAGCTCAGGGCGACGGCGACCAAGGCATGTCCGTTCGGCGCAGTGCCTGCGGAGGAACGCGGGCGTCGCGGCGCGACCTGGGTCGAGCCCAAGATGGTGGTCGAGGTCGACTTCCACGGCTGGACTCACGGCGACCGTGTGCGGCAGGCATCGTTCCAAGGCGTGCGCGAAGACAAGAAGCCGACGGATGTCGTGCGCGAGAAGAAAGCCGTCGCGGCGCGCAGCGCGACCGCCGTCAAACGCAGCGCGCGGGTGAAAAGTCGCGGTGTATCAAAGCCGCGCAACAAGCCGTCGAAGAATGACGAGAGGGTCGGCGCGGTGAAGCTCACCCATCCTGACCGCATTTATTGGCAGGACGCAGGCGTCACCAAGCACGATCTCGCCGACTACTACGTCAAGGTATGGAAATGGATGGCGCCTCATCTCCTCGGCCGGCCGGTCGCGTTGGTGCGCTGTCCGGAGGGCGCAGGCGGACAATGCTTCTTCCAGAAGCACGTCGCGGCCGGGTTGATGCCCGAGTTACTGCATCTGGTGCCGGAGAAAGGCGAGAAGATCATCTCCGTGGACGATCTCAACGGTCTCATCTCGCTGGTGCAGGCCGGCGTCCTGGAGATCCATACCCGCGGCTCGACCATCGAGCATCTCGACAAGGCCGACCGGCTGGTGTTCGACCTTGATCCGGGCCCCGGAACGACGTGGGCCGATGTCGTTGCGGCCGCGCGCGACGTGCGCGAACGGCTCGACGGCATCAAGCTCAGGACGTTTCTGAAAACCTCGGGCGGCAAAGGGTTGCACGTCGTGCTGCCGATCAGGCCGACGCCCTGGGACGAAGCCAAGGAATTCACCCATACGGTGGCGCGAGCGATGGAAGCCGATGCGCCCGACAAATACGTTTCCAGCGCCACCAAGACGAAGCGGCACGGCCGCATCTTCATCGATTACCTGCGCAACTCGCGCGAGGCGACCGCCGTCGCACCCTTCTCCACTCGCGCCCGCGACGGCGCGCCGGTGTCGGTGCCGATCGACTGGTCGGAGCTGGGATCACTCAAAGGCGCCAACACCTACAGGGTGAACAACATCGCGCAGCGCCTATCGCGCCTGCGCAGGGACCCGTGGGCCGGCATCGGCAAGGTGAAGCAGCCGCTGCCGAAGTTCAAATAACGGTGCCGGGAACTCCGCTTAGGCCCGTGCGTTGTCGCCGCGCACGAGGGTCCGGCATGACCACCAACCATCACGCTCCGACATCGAACGGGCTTTCTCAACGTTTCTCGCGCGTCGCGCAGGCGACCGCCACCTGGACCGGTCAGCCGATCGCCTTCCTGCTGGCGCTCGCCGTCGTCACGGTGTGGATCGTCACCGGCCCGATCTTCGATTACAGCGACACGTGGCAACTCGTCATCAACACCGGCACCACCATCGTCACCTTCCTGATGGTGTTCCTGATCCAGAATACGCAGAACCGCGACATCCTCACTGTGCAGCTCAAGCTATCCGAACTGGTGCTGGCGATGAAAGGTGCGGAGAACAAGTTCGCGGCCATCGAGGACCTCTCCGACGAGGAGCTGGAAGAACTGCACGAACAGTGCCGGACGCGCGCCGAGGAAACGCTCGGCCAACTTGAGCAGCGCAAGAAGACGAAGAGCGGCCACACCACTAACCATACGAAGTCGGCCGCCCACCGCGCCAAATCCGCCAAGCGTTCATCCGCCACACGCGCGCATTAACCGCGCCGCATGGAACTCTTTGCACCATGCAGCCACTGTCGGCAGATGTGGACTGTCACGCGCCAGCCGTCTTTTTGCCGTATCTTTTTCTAGGCTGTGACGCGTCAGGGGAATGCGGCGGACTTGAAATGAATCCAGGTATGTGCGCTTTCGCGCTGGCGGCAGCGACGTTCCTCGTTGCCGACACCGCGCTGGCTGAAGAGAAGCGGGCCAAAACCTTCAGCGGCGTCGCATCGTACTACGACAAGCACTACAGCGGCC